>CERO01027811.1_pt1 | contig 407488 bp, 356 predicted proteins | sample 530851 | NCBI WGS metagenome assembly CERO01 (sample SAMEA2621033, study PRJEB7988) | marine metagenome | biome: marine biome (ENVO:00000447); feature: surface water layer (ENVO:00002042); material: "saline water (ENVO:00002010), including plankton (ENVO:xxxxxxxx)" | depth 5 m
GCCGCACCTGTGGCTCGCCACGGTGGTCGCCGGTTCGGTGCTGCTTGCGCTTCCGCGCTATGCGCTGCCCCTGAACACACTGCTGCTGGGGGAGTCCGAAGCCCGGCACCTGGGTATCGCCGTGAACCGCACCAAACTCGCGCTGATCACCTGGGTGGCTATCGGCGTGGGAACCTCAGTGGCCCTGGTGGGCACCATCGCCTTCGTCGGCCTTGTCGTACCGCATATCGTGCGCCTGCTGATCGGTCCTGACCACCGCACCCTGCTACCCGCCAGCGCGCTGGGCGGCGCCATTCTGCTGGTGTGCGCGGATGCCCTGTCGCGAACCCTGCTGGCCCCCACGGAACTGCCGGTGGGTATCATCACTGCGCTCATCGGCGTGCCATTCTTTATTTCGCTGCTGCGCCAGCGACACCACTATGGCATGCAAACATGAGCGTGCTTACGCTGCAGAGCGTGGACGCCGCGCCGTGGGGTGACCCGGTGCTAACAGACATCAACCTGCAGCTGGAGCCGGGCGAGGTGATCGGCCTCATCGGTCCCAATGGTGCCGGGAAATCCAGCCTGCTGCGCCTGCTTGCCGGCGACTTTGCAGCCACCAGCGGCCGCCTGCACTTTGCGGGTCGCGCGCTGGATAGCTGGCCGCGGCAGCAGCTTGCGCAGCGGCGGGCTTTCCTGCCCCAGCTCTCGCTGCTCAATTTCCCCTACACCGTGGAGGAAGTGGTGCTGCTGGGGCGTACGCCACACAGCACCGGCCTGCGTGCCGATCAGGATATTGTGCGCCAGGTACTGCGCGCGACAGACACGCTGTCCCTGCGCAACCGGCTGTATACCCAGCTTTCAGGTGGCGAACGGCAACGTGTACAGCTTGCCCGCGTGCTGGCGCAGCTGTGGCACAACACAGACATGAACGGTACGCTCCTGCTGCTGGACGAGCCGACAGCGGCGCTGGATCTCGCCCATCAACAGCAGCTGGCCACGGTTATTGCCGACATTGCCGCGCGGGGTTGTGCCGTCATGCTCGTGGTGCACGATGTCAATCTGGCGGCCAGCGTCAGCGATCGGCTGCTGGTACTGAATGCAGGGCAGGCCGTGGCCAGCGGCAGCCCGGAGGCTGTCCTCACGCCGGCGCTGTTCCGGACACTGTTTCACGCCGAGGTGCTGGTGCAGGCGCACCCGAACGGGCGTCAACCGCTGGTTATTGGCCTGTGAATCGTATTCTCGCGTTGTGCTGCCTGCTGGCGGGCTACGCTGGCTCCCTCACCGCCGGAACCGTGACGGTAGTGGATTTCGCCGGGCGCAGCGTGACACTGCCAGAACCCGCACAGCGCATCGTGGCGCTAGCCCCACACATTGTGGAGAACCTCTATAGCGCCGGGGCCGGCGACCGCCTGGTGGGTGTAGTGAGCTACAGCGATTTCCCCGCACAGGCCCGCAGTCTCCCCCTCGTGGGCTCTTTCAATGCTTTCAGTCTGGAGCAGATCCTGGCCAGCAAGCCGGACCTGATACTGATGTGGGGCTCTGGCAACGGGGCAGGCGCTCTGCAGAAACTCGAGCGGCTGGGCATTCCCGTCTATGTCAGCGAATTACGCTCACTCGACAACATCCCCGCAAGCATCCGCCGCCTGGGGCAACTGGCGGGTACCGAGGCGCACAGCGAAACCGAGGCACAACGCCTCGAGGACGGATTTGCGCGGTTGGCGGCGGAGTTCGGCGCCGCCGCGCCCCTGCCAGTGTTCTACCAGATATGGCACCAGCCCTTGCAAACCGTGAACGGTGAACACCTGATTAGCCAGATCATCACGCTCTGTGGCGGCAGGAATATTTTCGCGGATGCCGCCACGCTCGCACCACGGATCAATCTGGAATCCGTTCTCGCGCGCAATCCACGCGTGATTGTGGCCGGCGGCATGGAGACGGCACACCCCGAATGGCTCGAGCACTGGCGACAATACCCGGGGTTACGGGCGCTGAATGGCGGCCTGCTGTCGGTCAACCCGGACCTGATTCAGCGCCCTACCGCACGCGCCCTGGACGGGGCGCGGGACCTCTGTAGCAAACTGGAAGCTGTGCGCACCGTGAATTAAGCGACCCTGAGGCTACTGATCACCATCGCCCTGGGCACCTTGTTCAATGCCTTTCAGGAACTCGCCCAGCTTACGTCCGGCCTCCTCGGGGGACATCTCTTCTATGCCCTTGAATTGCTCACCCACCTCTGCCATACGCGCATCCATCTCACGCGAGGCACGTTCGCTGCCGAGGCTGGTGAAAATGAATAGAACCGCAAGCACGCCGAATACAATCTGCGCCGTCCTGCGGGGCCGGGCATGCACGGCAACACTCGCCTCAACCAACAGCCATGCCCCCCAGGCAATCGTTACGATGCTGCCGATGTAGGGCACAACGCCGAGCAACGCACTGACCGGATAGAGCGCCGCAAGCGCCGCCTGGCAGCGAAATGCGGTTTCGTAATCCTCCGTCGACCCCATGAGCTTCCAGATCACATAGAGTACGGCGGCCCCGATAAAGGCACCGAGCACTGCCATCAATGGGCCGAAAATCAACGCACCGACCACCGCGGCCAACAGGCCACCGGCGGAACCAAACAATGCGAAGACTGCGGCAATGACGCCCGCCACGGCGCCCATGACCGCCACAAATACGACCGGGTCACCGAACCCGCCGGTCTTTTGCATCGATTGAAAATAGTTGACTGGCCGGGTGATCACCTCGCGAGCCTGCGCGATGATCTGCTGGATATCGAAACCGTTGTTTACGCTCATGACGCCTCCATTCCTGTTTATTGCTATTGTCAGGGACCGCAGGGAAATACTACGTGCGCAACGGCACAAATACCATCGGTATGGCTTTTGCCGACGCCACTGGTATTCTCGTCGTCCAAACCAGTCAGGTCTCCGGTTACCATGCCCACTTTGCACAAAAAGCTGTTCGCTACTCTGTTCTCCCTGCTGCTCCTGTCCTCGGCGGCGCAGGCAGCAGACTACGAGATTCTATACCGCGCCAAAGTGCACCCGGACAGCGATGTCGCCCGGGTGGAGATACGCCTGCGCGGTGAACGATTGCCTAAGCAGCTGACGCTGAACTTGAACCCGGAACGACACCGGTCGGTCACCGCGGATCAGGGACTGCGCCTTGACGGCAATAAGGCAGTCTGGAAACCGCGCGAACCGGAAGACAGCCTGCACTACGAGTTTGTCATTGATGAACAGAAAGCGAGCGGCAGCTATGATTCCCTGCTCACTGAGGACTGGGCGATACTCCGCAGTGACAAGCTGATTCCGCCGATTTCAGCGCGTGTACCCAAAGGCCTGGAGGCGCAGGCAGAATTACAGTTCCTCTTGCCCGAAGGCTGGTCGGTTGCCGCGCCCTATCCTGCCCGAGAGGATGACAGCACGAGGTACGTACTCTCGGACCCCGGGCGCATTTTCCCACGCCCCAAAGGGTGGCTGATCCTCGGGGAGATCACAAGTCGACAGGACATCATTGCCGGCACCGACGTGCGCGTTGCTGCACCGGCGGGCCAGGGCGATCGTCTGCAGGACACCCTCGCCTTCATCGGCTGGAACCTGCCGGCGGTCAAGGCGGTGCTGCCCGGGTTTCCCGACCAGTTGCTGATCGTGACGGCGGGCAAGCCCATGTGGCGCGGCGGCCTGTCCGGCACGCGGTCGCTGTTCATGCACGCGGATCGTCCAATGATCAGTGGCAACCGCACCAGCAGCTTGATCCATGAGCTGATCCATGTCGGCACCGGTATCAGCGGCGGCAAGCGGGCTGACTGGATCGTCGAAGGGCTGGCCGAATATTACGCCTCCGCCATCCTGTTTCGCACCGGCGGCATGAGTGATTGGCGCTACGAGCAGGTGCTCGAATGGAAAAACGACTGGGCCAGGGAAGCAGACACACTGTTCACGCGGCGTTCTTCCGGGCCGGTGACGGCCCGCGCCGCCATCTTCATGCACCGGCTCGACCAGGCGCTGGCAAAGGCGACAGACGGTGCCGCGGGCATTGATGACGTCGCCCGCGCACTGGCGCAGGATCGCGGTCGTGTTTCCCTGGCACAGCTCAAGGAGATCGTCGCCGACCTTGCCGGAGACGCGGTCGATGTGGATGCACTCATCGCAGCCTTGGAGAACGTCAGCTGACCCAGCGCTGCGTGACTTTTTGCCGAAGATAATTGCGCCCCGCAGTCTGTCACGCCGGGCGAGCTGGCAGTATGATCTGCGCCGCATTCCCTTGACTCCCGGTCGCCACACCCCATGCGCCAACATCCCTTTCTCGCCCGTCTGTGCAACGCCTGCCATGGCGCCGTACTGGTATTGCTGTGTGCCGCTTCAGCCACAGCCACCGACATCGTACTGCCTCTCGAGCTGGACCTGGCCATCGTGGAAGAGGCGCTCGCGGTACAGCTGTTCACGGGAACGGACGCGAAAGCCGAACTGTTCCACGATTCCCAGTCCTGCAACGCACTGACGCTTTCCGAGCCCAGGGTAGAAGGCACCGAGTCAGGCCAGCTGCGTGTCACCAGCCGTATTGAAGCGCGGATAGGATTGCTGCTGGGTGGGCGCTGCCGCCTGCCAGTCGCCTGGAACGGACTCATTGAAACCTTTGAAGATATTCGGGTGACGCCAGGCAGCGATCAGGTGTCGTTTCGCGTGACCGACTCCAACATGCTCAACAGCGAGGATGGCAGCCGCAAATTGCCGGGGATGATCTGGGACTGGATCAAGGGCCAGGTCCACCCGCGCCTCAGCGCCATCACGCTGGACTTCGGCCCGGCACTCACCGAGTTGCGTGCGCTTATTCACGATGCCCTACCCGCGGATCTCGCCGAGCGCAACGCGGTCGCTCACTCGCTGCAGTTGCGGGGGGCAGAGGCGCACCCGGGCGCAATAACGGTGCTCCTCACCCTGCAGGCACCCAGCATACCCGCGGCCGCCACGGCGACGGGCGATACGGGTCCTCTCAGCAGCGCGGAACTCGCCGCGTGGGACGAGGCCTGGCAGGCATGGGATGCCTTCGCTACCTGGCTGGTCAAGGATCTGGCTGCGCCAGCGGACCCGGCACTGCGCGCCGAGTTGCTGGCCCTGTTGATGGAGGCACGTTACGAACTTCGTCAGGCACTGGCTAGCGAACGCACAGGCACGGACCCGGTACGTAGCCTGTTCCTTTCCACCTGGACACGCCTCGCCCCGCTGCTGCGGGAGAATGCGCTTGCCATTCCCGGTGGTCGCAGTCTGGAGCTGGCGGCCTTTATCAGCGCCGGGAACGCGCTGCAGGCGCTGGACAGCGCCGCGCCACAGCTCGGCCTCGCGCTCGACAGCCAGACCCTGCGCCGCCTCGCGCGCCTGCTGGCCCCCAGCGTCAGCGACCGCGAACTGGCCTACAGCACGGCGGTGGACCCGGAACTGCGCACGCTGCTGGGCTTGCCGGCGCAACTGGACAGCGAGCCTCTGGAGGAAACCACCGCGTCCGGCCCTTTTGCCTGGCTGATTCGCCCTGCGCACGCCAGCTCGGTGAGCAAGAGCCTGATACAGCTGCTGACCGGCTGGGTACCGGCAAGCGCTGACCTGGACCGTTATCTGCTGGCCATGGAGCAGCTGCTGGATGAAAGCATTGCCGCGGAACGCGCGCGCGGCAAAGTACCGAGCGAGTTCTTTCCGCTGTATCAGGATCTGGTGCGAGCTACCGCCTGGCAGGAGTCCTGCTGGCGCCAGTTCGTGGAAGAAGGCGGCAAGGTCACCCCAATTCGCTCCTCTGCCGGCTCAGTAGGGCTCATGCAGATCAACCAGCATGTCTGGCGCAACATTTACGACCTCGAGGCCCTGCAGAACAATGTCGGCTACAACGCACGCGCGGGCAGCGAAATACTCTCACACTATCTGGTGGACTACGCCATCAAACGCGGCGAACACAAAGTGAACGACAACATGGACGACCTCGCGCGCGCTACCTACGGCGTGTACAACGGCGGGCCGCGCCACCTGACGCGCTATCGCCAGGGGAGCAGAAGCGCTTACCTGCGCGGCGTCGATGAGGCGTTCTGGGAGAAGTACCAGGCCATTCGCAGCACCGGTGCCGCGGCAGTCAAGCAGTGTTACGGCGGCGCCTGAAGCGCCAGCCCAAACAATTCCCCCGCCATAAACAGCACAGCGGTGCCAGACAGCTGCACCCGCTCGCCCTGCAACGCAATGCCTACCTCACCGCCTCGCGGCGATATCTGGCGAGCTGAGAACACGGTTTTATCGAGTTGCTGTGCCCAGTAGGGCGCGAGCCGGCAATGGGCAGAGCCGGTAACCGGATCTTCCGGCACACCCAACCGGGGCGCAAAAAAACGGCTGACAAAGTCGTGCCGCTCACCGGGCGCCGTGGCGATCACACCCAGCGTATCCTGCTCGCCGAGTCGCGCGAAATTTGGCCGCAGCGCAGCCACTTCGGCCTCGCTCGTATAAACCGCGAGCAGGTAATTGCCGCCCGCCTGCACCTCCAGCGGCGCGCAACCCAGCGCCTCACCGAGGCCTGGCGGCATCGCGCAGGGCGCTGTCGGCACAGCGGGAAAGTCCATCACGTAACGCGCGCCTTCACGCCGAACCTGCAACTCACCACTGCGCGTGTAGAAGCGCACACACTCCCCGGTGTAACCCAGCTGGGTGTACAGCACATGAGCACTGGCGAGCGTTGCATGACCGCAGAGGTCCACCTCCGCAGCGGGGGTGAACCAGCGCAGGTCGTAGCCCTCTCCCGCCGCGACAAAAAAGGCCGTCTCTGCAAGGTTGTTTTCCATGGCAATGGCCTGCAGCAGCGCATCGTCCGGCCAGGCACCCAGGGGCACCACGGCAGCCGGATTGCCCTCGAATGCCCGCTCCGCAAATGCATCGACCTGGTATTGACGCACCGTCATGGCCGCCCCCCCCCTGCCGCCGGCTGAAACAGCCTCGACTGATCCGCGGCATAGGTGTACACCACGTCTGTACTGGAATTCAGGGCGGTTTCCGCGGAATCCTGGATCACACTGATCACGAAGCCCACCGCCACAACCTGCATGGCCACATCCAGCGGAATGCCAAACAGGGAGCAGGCCAGCGGCACCAGCAGCAGGCTACCCGAGGGAACACCACTGGCACCGCAGGCAGAGAGCGCGGCAATCACGCACAGCAACAACGCACCGCTCAGCGACACCTCAATGCCCAGCGTATTCGCTGCAGCCAGCGTCAGCACGGTGATGGTGATAGCGGCGCCGGCCATGTTCACTGTGGCGCCAATCGGAACGGTTACCGTGTACAACTCCTCGCTGATACCGAGCTTCTTTGCCAGGTTCAGATTCACCGGAATATTCGCCGCCGAGCTGCGGGTAAAGAACGCGGTGATTCCCGACTCCTCCAAACACTTGAGGACTATCGGGTAGGGGTTGCGCTGCACCACGAGAAATACCAGCAACGGGTTGACCACGAGTGCCATGATCAACATGCAGCTCACCAACAATACCGCGAGGCTGGCGTAGCCGGCCAATGAATCCAGCCCCGTCGTTGCGACCGTACTGCAGACCAGGCCGAAAATGCCCAGTGGAGCGAGGCGAATCACGTAGCGAACAATGTCGCTGACACCGATCGCCAGCGTCTGCAGGTGTTCGCGAAAACTGCTGCTGGCGCGCCGAAAACTCAAGCCGAGCAGAATTGCCCAGGTAAGGCAGCCAAGAAAATTACCCGTGAGCAGCGCGTTCACCGGGTTATCGATCAACTTGAACAGCACATCCGATAACACATCGCTGACGGCTACCGGTGGGCTCCCCCCGGCCACCCCGGACAGCACGATTTCCTGTGGAAATACAAAGCTCAGACTCACGGCGACCACCGCAGCACTCACCGTCCCCGTCAGGTACAGCAGCAGGGTGAATGCTGACTTGCGCCCGTCACTGCCGCTTTCATGCCGGTTGGCAATTGCGGACATCACCAACAGCATCACCAGCAGGGGCGCAACGGCCTTGAGCATGCCAACAAACAATGCCCCGAGCAGCCCCAACGGCTCGGCAACCGCGGGCGCTGTAGCGCCCAGCGCAGCCCCGAGAGCAACACCAATTAGAATCTGGGGCACCAGGCCCAGTGACATCAAACGCATGCAGCGGCTCTCCGATAATCAATATTCACAACCCCGTGCGCTCCCTAGACATCGAGATGTTTACCCAATGGGAGCTCGCGAAAACGTTGCCCGCTTGCGGCAAAGACCGCATTGGCAACGCTTGGGGCAACAGGCGGTGTAGGCGGCTCACCCACACCGCTGGGGGGAGCCGCGCTGGGCATGATATGCGTTTTGATCACCGGCGGCACCTGGTGCATGCGAGCGATCGAGTAATCATGGAAATTGGACTGCTGTGCCTCCCCTCCTTCGAATGTGATCTCGCCATTGAGAGCGAGGCTCAGGCCGAAGATCATGCCTCCCTCCATCTGCGCATGCACGCGATCAGGGTTGATGACGCGACCGGCATCCAGCACGCCGTGTATTTCCAGCACCCGCAGCTGGCCATCGCGCACCTCCACCTTACTCGCCACCGCCATATTGCTGAGAAAACTGTTCGCCGCCGAGAATCCCCAGCCCTGGCCCTCCGGAAGTGATTGCTTCCAGGGCACGCGCTCAGCCAGGGTGCGGATCACGCCGGCCAGACGCGCGGTATCGTAGGGAAAATCCTCCAGCGAGCGGCCATAATTGCTGTAGTTGAAACCTTCGTCTGCAAAGTCGAGACTGCGATCCTCGCCGAGCAGATCCAGCCAGAATGCGATGGGGTCACGCCCCGCGGCGTGTGCCAACTCGTCGACAAAACTGCCGACCCCAAAAGCGTAGGGAATGTTGTATACCGAGCGCAACCAACCGATGCGTACATGGGCGGGGGCGCGGTGACTTTCGATCCGCAGGTTGGGCACCGCAAAGGGCACGCTGGCAAACGTTTGTGACAGGCCGCCCTCGCTGTTCATGTCCATCGAGGTGTCAAAGATGGCACCGATAGGCGGAGCCGCTTCACGCGCCAGCCACGCAGTCACCTGACCCTGCGTATCGAGCGCACCCTGGAAATGCTGGGCGCTACACGCATGGAAATAGTCGTGGCGAATGTCGTCCTCTCGACTCCACACCACCTGCACCGGACGTCCGGCGCGACTCGACAGCCGCGCCGCCTCCACGGCAAAGTCCGGCTTGGACTTGCGCCCGAAGCCACCGCCGAGCAGGGTGACATGCACCACAACCGCATCCACGTCCAGCCCAAGGGCCTCGGCAACCGCCCGCCGGGTTGCCTGTGGTGTCTGGGTGCATGCCCAAATCTCACAGCTTCCCGTGCTGACACGGGCCGTTGCTACCGGCGGTTCCATCGGTGCGTGGGCGAGGTAGGGAGTGCGGTAGGTGGCGCGAACCACCTGCTCTGCGCGCTCCAGTGCCTCACTGACATTGCCGCGCTGGCGCCGCAGCTCACCCGGGCCACTCTCCACCAGGGCTGCAAGGCCATCCAGATACTGCGCCGCACTGTGTTCACTGTGCGCGCTGGCTGACCAGCGCAGCTTTAACGCGTCGCGTCCGCGCAGGGCACTCCAGTTATTCTCGGCCAGCACCGCCACACCTTCGATCGGGTTGAACCCGGGTGCGCCGTCCGCTGCTTCCAGCGTCACCACGTCAATCACACCGGCCATTGCGAGCGCTGCGTCGCTTTCCAGTGACTCGATTTTTCCCTGCAGCCAGGGGCTGCGCTCAATACTGGCATAAAGCATATCGGGGAGCTGCACATCAATGCCATAAACCGCCTCGCCTGCGAGCATGGCTTCGAGGTCGACAATCGGCAGGCTCTGCCCCACGTAACGGAAATCTGCCTCGGCTTTCATGCGCAGGGTCGCCGTATCCGGCATGGGCAGCTTTGCGGCGCGTGCCGCAAGCTCGCCAAAACCGAGTGTTTGGCCACCGGGGCCATGCACCGCATGCTCGCGTGCACTGCACTGCGCCGCCGGCACGCCCCAGGTGTCTCCTGCGGCCTTCTCCAACAAGGTGCGCGCGGCGGCGCCCATCTGCCGCATAACCGGGTAGAAATCACGTACCGAACGGGAGCCGTCGGTGTTCTGGCTGCCGTACGCCGGATTGGCCTGTGCCTGTATGACTTTTACCCGCTGCCAGTCCGCCTCCATCTCATCCGCGACGATCTGCGGCAGGCCGGTGCGAATACCCGTGCCCATTTCCGAGCGATGCGCCACAATCTCCACGACGCCATCGGCGCGTACGCTGACAAAAATATTCAGCGCCGACCCGGTGGCCTCATCCAGAACACCCGCGAGCGCCGCGGGGCCCGGCACGCGAGCACCAAGCACCAGACCACCCGCGGTGAGGCCTGTGAGCTGCAGAAAACGGCGCCGGGAGACTTTTCGCAGGGTGTTCATGCTTCGTCCTCCGCCTTCTCTACCGCCGCATTGGTATATTGGGCACTCTTTATCGCAGCGTGAATGCGCGGGTAAGTACCGCAACGGCACAGATTTCCCGACATCGTATTGCGGATTTCGTCGTCTGATGCGCCGGGGTTCGCGGCTAGCAGAGCACTGGCGGCCATTATCTGCCCTGGCTGGCAGTACCCGCACTGGGGCACGTTGTGCTCGCGCCAAGCCTGCTGCAGAGGGTGCTGGCCATCGGCGGATAGCCCTTCGATAGTCGTGATTGCGCCGCCGCTGGCGTCGGCGACGGTCACTTGGCAGCTGCGCCGGGCCTGGCCGTCAAGGTGCACCGTGCAGGCACCGCACAGTCCCTTTCCACAACCGTACTTGGTGCCGCGCAGCTGCAGCAGGTCACGCAGTGCCCAGAGCAGGGGCATGTCAGGCTCGCAATCCACTTCCCGCTGCGCTCCATTTACCGTGAGTTTCATCAGCAACCTCCTGAGGGGGACAGAAAACGCTACTCTATACCCTTCAGCTTGCAGGGCAAGTTGAGACCTGCCGCCGCGGCACGGGGTCTTGCCAAGCACACTGCGTCTGCTACCCTCCAGCCCAACCAAAACACTTTAGCGAGCGTACAACCGACCATGAAACCAGCAACTATTGCCCTCCATGCCGGCTACGATGGCGACCCTGCCACCAATGCGGCAACTGCCCCCATCTACCAGACCACCTCCTACACCTTTAACGACACCCAGCACGGTGCCGACCTGTTCGACCTCAAGGTGCCCGGCAACATCTACAGCCGCATCATGAACCCCACAAATGCCGTGCTGGAAGCGCGTGTAGCGGCGCTGGAAGGCGGCATTGGGGCGCTAGCGGTGGCCTCCGGGATGGCAGCCATCCGCTATGCGATTGAGGCCATCGCCGAAGTCGGCAGCAATATTGTCAGCACCTCGCAGCTCTACGGTGGCACCTACAACCTGTTCGCCCATACGTTTCCGCGTCAGGGCATTGAGACGCGCTTTGCCCAGGCCGACGACTTCGACAAGGTTGCGGCGCTTATCGACGACAACACCAAGGCCCTGTTCTGCGAATCCATTGGCAACCCCGCCGGCAACGTGGTCGATATCGCGCGCTGGGCGGAGATAGCACACGCAGCTGGCGTGCCACTGATTGTCGACAATACTGTTGCCACGCCCGCCCTCTGCCGGCCCTTCGAGCACGGTGCGGACATTGTTGTGCACTCGCTGACGAAATATATCGGCGGCCACGGCACCACGATCGGCGGCGCCATCGTGGACTCAGGCAAATTTGACTGGGCAGCGCAGCCGCGGCGTTTCGCCATCATGAACACCCCCGACCCTTCGTATCACGGCGTGATCTACACCGAGGCCATGGGGCCTGCCGCCTTTATTGGCCGCTGCCGTGTGGTGCCATTGCGCAATACGGGGGCCGCGCTGTCTCCACACAGCGCATTCCTGCTGATGCAAGGGCTGGAAACACTTGAGCTGCGCATGCAGCGCCATTGCAGCAACGCGAAGAAGGTTGCCAAGTACCTACACAAGCACCCGCAGGTGCAGTGGGTCAACTATGCCGGCCTGAAAGACAGCCCCCACCGCGCCACCTGCAAGAAAATCTGTGACGGCAAGGCATCCGGCATTCTCAGCTTCGGTATCCAGGGAGGGAGTGAAGCCGGCGCGCGCTTCATCGACGCGTTGCAGCTGATTCTGCGTCTGGTCAATATCGGCGATGCCAAGTCCCTCGCCTGTCACCCGGCCAGCACCACACACCGCCAGCTCAATCCGGAAGAACTCGCTTCCGCCGGTGTCAGCGAGGATATGGTACGTATCTCCGTGGGCATTGAGCATGTCGACGATATCATTGCCGATATCGAACAGGCGCTGGAGGCGAGCCAGAGCTGAGCTGAAGCTGCGCGGCCGTCACCGTTTCCGATACGGAATATCGCAGTAGGTGATCGGCTGCGCCGGCGTCGCGCCGGCGTTACGCAAATAGAGCGACAGAGAATTCATCGACAGGTCGATGTTGCTGGTGGGCCCAAGAAAAACATGTTCGATGGCAAGTTCTGCTGCGGCATTGCGCAGGCAGAATGGATACCAGGGAATGAGCATGGAGGTGCCTTCCCTGAACTGCACCGGCGCGGAGGCGGGATCGGAAATCGTGGGGGACACGATCCGCCATTCCTGCTCTTCCTCAAAAGCCGGGTGCTTGAGAACAGCCGAAATACGCAGAAGGTCACCTTCGATACTCTGGAATAACGCCATCCAGCGTTCGTTTTCTGACTCTGCTCTGTCGTCGATTGGCGTTTGCCCTGCGAGCGTTTCAAGCGTGTCGATAATTTCGTTGATCATGTTCGCCTGCCGTGCGGGCTCATAGACGCACTGGCCTACCTCAAAGCCCTGACGCAGCGCACAGTCCAGAATGTGCGCTGGATCGAAGCCAAGGCTGACACCCTTGCCGTGCACACTGTATCCACGCCACTGACTCAACAGATTGCCGTTGCCCCGAAACGATGCGCAGAACAGCATTGGGCCACTCACCACACGGTGCGTCAGCCAGTCGAGGAAGGTGGTCAACAGCGCCGGGTTGTCCACGCCTGAGAGAATACGCCGGGTTACGTGGTCACTGAGTAAATCCAGTGTATGACGCAATTCCGTAGAATCGTTCATGTAGCGTATATCGCTACAGCGCAGTTCCGCCGCACCCACAATGCCCAACAGCCCACTGAGCGTAGTGTAGTGGTACAGCGTTTCCTGCGGCGCATCCGCAAACAGGCGCTGCGATATCAGGTCGAACACGCGGCACGGCTCCCGGTTTGTACTGTCATTGCCACACTATGCGCCTACTATGACAGTCAACGGTTACAGCAGCGCTTCAAAGTGGTCGGTAAGTACGCAATCCCGGCGTCGCGCATCGTACTCACGCAGGGGCTCCACATCCTCCGCGCGAATCACCTGCTGGGCTACGGCCTCCTGCAGCGCTTCATCCAGCGTGCCCGCCTCCAGCTCGCCTTTGCTCCACGCCTTTTGCAGGGCCACAAAGGGCTTCTCCACCGCCAACAGCATCTGGTAGGTACTTTCCACTCGACCCACCGCGTCCTCGGGATCGACACTGAGGTAGACCCGCTCCGACAAGGTGCCGCGTACCGGGTTCGGGGCCATGATGAGGTCGCCGAGGTCGCGCACCATGGCGTCATTCGGTGCTGGATAGATACGTCCCAGCGGCAGGCACAGCGCACGCAACGCCAGCCCCAGCGCACGCGGCTGGAAGTTCGCACAATACGCAATCAATGCTTCCTGGGCGAGATGCAGCGAGCGTTGCAGCGCGTACGCCGCGTGCGCATCCGCCTCCTTGCTGCGGGGCTGTGTTGCATGAAACTTCAACAGACTGCTGGCAATCAGCAACTGGCTGTGCAGGTCGCCGAGGCGGGCCGAGAGCAATTCGCGCCGCTTCAGGTCACCGCCCAGCACACCCAGTGCCACATCGGCGCAGATCGCCAGCGCGGCGCTGAGATGGTTGATACGCTGGTACCAACGCTTGCTGAAATCATCGGCCCCTGAAGGGACTCCACTGAAATGCGCGCCGCTGAGGCCCAGCATGAGGAGCCGTGCAAAATTGCTACCCGCATGCCCAAGATGACTCATGAGCAACGGTTCAAACGCGCGCAGCCCCTCGTGCTCCTCCTTCGCCTCGAGCGTCTGCATTTCGTCGAACAGGTACGGGTGGCAGCGCATGGCTCCCTGACCAAAAATCATCAGTGACCGGGTAAGAATATTGGCACCTTCAACCGTGATCGCGACCGGCAGCGCGTGATAGCCCGCCGCCAGGAAGTTGCGGGGACCCAGCTGTATACCGCGACCGCCCACCACATCCATGCCGTGATTGACCAGCGTGCGCATGAGCTCGGTTGCGTGGTACTTGGCCATCGCGGTCATCACCGAGGGCGTGCCGTCTTCCAGGGAACGAGTGATCAGTTCACGCAGCGCCTCCAACGTGTAAGCACCCGAGGCAATCTCGGCGGTGGCTTCCTGTACACCCTCAAACTTGCCAACTTCCATGTTGAACTGACGGCGGATTCGCGCGTATGCACCTACCATCAGGTAGCACATCGCACCGCTCGCCGTGGACAGCGCCGGCAGGGAAACACCGCGACCGGCGCCCAGGCATTCGATGAGCATCCGCCAGCCCTTGCCTGCCATCGCGGGACCGCCGATGATCCAGTCGACGGGAATGAACACGTCGTGCCCCTGGATGGGTCCGTTCATGAAGGGCGCGCCGGGGTTGTGCCGGCGGCCTATTTCCACACCCGGATGCGTCGCCGGCAACAGGGCGCAGGTGATGCCGTAATCGGTTTTTTCCGGATCTCCCAGCAGGCCTTCGGGGTCCTCAAGCTTGAACGCCAGTCCGACTACGGTGGCCACCGGTGCGAGCGTAATCCAGCGCTTGTGGAAATTGAGGCGAAGGCCAATAACCTCCTCGCCCTCGAAATCCCCCTTGCAGACCACGCCGAGGTCGGGAATTGCTCCAGCATCAGAGCCGACTTCAGGGCCCGTGAGACCAAAACAGGGTAACTCGCTGCCATCGGCGAGCCCGGGTAACCAGCGCTGCTTCTGCGCTTCGGTACCGTATTTGACCAACAACTCACCCGGACCCAGTGAATTGGGCACCATCGCGGTGACCGCCGCGGTTATCGAGCGGCTGGCGAGTTTGCCCATGATTCGGCTCTGCGCATAGGGGCTGAAATCACGGCCGCCAAACTCCTCGGGGATAATAAGCCCAAAGAAGCCCTTCTCACGCAGATAGCTCCATACCTCCGGCGAGAGATCCTGACGCTGGTGCACGTCCCACTCGGTGATCATGCTGCACAGGGTGTCGACTTCATTGTCCAGAAACGCCTGTTCACGCTCACTCAGCGCCGGGGGGTGCGTCGCGACGAAGACCTGCCAATCCGGCTGGCCACTGAATAACGACTTGTCCCAGCCCGTAGTACCGGCCTCCAGTGCCTCGCGTTCGGTACTGCTCATCGGTGGCATGGCCTTGCGCAGCAACTTGTAGACGGGAGCAACCAGATACTCCCTACGCCAGGACTCAACGTTCAGCACCAGAAGCACCGCAAGGGTAGGCAGAAATATGAACCACATACCGCCCTCCCCCAGAGACAGGAGCAACGTGCCCAGGCCGACCAGCACCGAACCCGTGGCGAGGGACGGGCGCAGCAGCAACACGGTCAGAACAAGCAGGATAAAGAGAACGATCGACAGCAACATGGCGGAACACCTCGTGCAAGCGCACCGGGCCGGTGCGTAAAGAACAACCCACAACCTACCATAAAGCATTCAGGCGACTGCGCACAATCACGGGCAGAGCGCAGCGCAAACACCCGGTCGACGGGCAAACTGGCCAGCCCCCGGTGATAAACGCTATACTCGGGGCCTCGCTGGACCACCTCCAATAATAGCGCTGGCCTTTCCACACTCGGCCGGCGACACAATGTATACAGTCTGGACGATGGCTAACTCATGAGTTCTGAAAATTTCGGAGGCAACAATATGGCTTTTGAACTTCCCGCACTGCCCTACGCACGTGACGCTCTGGCACCGCACATTTCCGCCGAGACCATCGACTATCACTACGGTAAGCATCACAACACCTATGTCGAAAAACTCAACGGCATGGTTCCCGGCACCGAGTTTGAAGGCAAGTCACTCGAAGAGGTGATCAAGACCAGCTCCGGCGGCGTGTTCAACAATGCCGCGCAAATCTGGAACCACAGCTTTTACTGGGAATGCCTGAGCCCAAATGGTGGCGGTGACGCAAGCGGCGCGGTCGCCAAAGCGATCGATGCCGCCTTTGGTTCCTTTGCTGACTTCAAGAAAGCCTTTACCGATGCCGCTGTCGGCAACTTCGGGTCCGGCTGGACGTGGCTGGTGAAGAACAGCGATGGCAGCGTTGCCATTGTGAACACCAGCAATGCGGAAACACCGCTCACCGACAGCAGTGTCACACCGTTGCTCACCGTGGACGTGTGGGAACATGCGTATTACATCGACTACCGTAACGCACGACCCAAGTACATGGATGCTTTCTGGGCGCTGGTCAACTGGGAGTTCGTGAACAAGAACTTCGCCTGACCCTGCGGCCGCCGGTATTCTCGCCGGCGGCCCTTCACCCCAGCGGCAATACCGTAGTTGCCTTGATTTCTTCCATCACGAAGCTCGCCGACACATCGAACAGATCCGCCTCGATCAGGCGCTGGTACAGCCGGTCGTAACCGGGCATGTCAGCGACGACAGCCTTCAACAAGTAATCGAGCTGCCCACCCAGACGATACACCTCCAGTATTCCTTCAACATCCTGCACGATCCGGTTAAACCGCTGCGCCCAGTCTGCATTGTGCTGGTTGGTGCGAAGGGTGATAAACACCGTGAGGCCCAACCCCACACTGGCCGGATCGAGCAGCGTAACCCGCTGGCGGATGACGCCGGCTTCCTCCAGTTTCTGTAACCGGCGCCAACACGCCGACTTGGAAAGCGCCACCCGCTCCGCCAGATCGCCCACCGACAACGCCGCGTCCGCCTGCACCAGGCGCAGAAGCTGCCTGTCCTGATTATCGAGCACCAACATGTTGCCATTTCTCCAAAGCAGAACGAATACGTCACTATAAAGTAATTATTCGGAACTTTGTGCCTTATATTGCTCATTTATACGCACAATTTCGGACAATGTGCCACGATATCAAAGATACACTGGACCCTTGATTGAGGCTCGTTACCCCATCGCGCAGGAGCAAGCGCATGACCCTTCTCATCGCCCGTATACGGGATGCCGTCATTGGACGGCAGCAGTGCATAACCACCCCTTTCGGAGAGAAACCGCTAATCTATGCGGACTACACCGCCTCAGGACGCAGCCTGGATTTCATTGAGGACTTTATCCGCGAGCAGGTCCTGCCGTTCTATGCCAATACACACACGGAAACCGCCTACACCGGTGCGCGCACTACCGCGCTGCGCGAATCCGCGCGCAGCACTATTCGCGCAGCGGTCAACGGGGGGGTGAACGACAAAGTCATCTTCTGCGGCTCGGGTGCCACAGCCGCAATCAACAAGATCATCGACATCATGAACCTGCGCCTGCCGGCCGATCTCGACCAGCGCTATCAACTCGCGAGTGCCATTCCCGAAACGGAGCGCCCGGTGGTATTCATCGGCCCCTATGAGCACCATTCCAATGAACTCCCCTGGCGCGAAAGTCTGTGCACGGTCGAGGTGATTCCACTCGATGCACAGGGAGCCATTGATCAGCAGGCACTAGCGGCCGCACTGAATAAACACGAGAAACGGAGGCACAAGATCGGCAGTTTTTCCGCGGCTTCGAATGTGACAGGCATCAAAAGTGATGTCAGTGGCATTACGCGCCTGCTCAAGCAACACGGCGCCCTGGCGTTCTGGGACTACGCCGCCGCCGGCCCCTATGTTGCCATCAACATGAACGGCGCCGATCCGCTGGATGCGATATTTCTATCGCCACACAAATTCGTCGGCGGGCCGGGCACACCCGGCGTATTGGTGGCCAAGGGTGCTCTGTTCCAGAACCGCGTACCGGCACTGGTGGGAGGCGGGACAGTGAGCTGGGTAAATTCCACAGCTCATGTCTACGCGACCGATGTTGAGCGCCGGGAGGAAGGGGGAACACCCGCCATTGTCGAATCCATTCGGGCGGGACTGGTGTTTTCGCTCCAGCAAGCAGTGGGTACCAGCAACATTGCCGCACTAGAAGGAGAACTCGCGGCGCGCGCACTGCAGCGCTTCAGCGCGTGTTCGAACCTGGAGGTGCTGGGGCACCCCACAGCGGCCCGCCTGCCCATTTTTTCGCTGCGTTTTCGCCACGGCGAGCGCGACCTGCACCATGGCTTTGTGGTCGCGCTGCTCAACGACCTGTTTGGCATTCAGGTTCGTGGCGGCTGCTCCTGCGCGGGGCCCTACGCCCACAGCCTGTTGAATATCGACCGCGACACAAGCGACCACTTTGAGCAGGCCATCATTGCGGGCGACAGTCTCATGCGGCCTGGCTGGGTGCGGGTGAACTTCAACTACTTTATTGACGCAGAGGAATTCGACTACCTGCTACGCGCCATCGAACTCGTCGCCGAACATGGGTGGCGCATGCTGCCCAGCTACGCTTGGGATGCTGCACACGGTGTGTGGCGACATCGCCGAGGGCACAAGGCGCCGATACCGTCATTTGCCACACCTGGCTGGCTGGAGCAGGCTGATACCCCAGAGGACCGCCCCACTGCGCTGCCCCTGGGCACACAACTGTTACAGGCTGAAAGCCTGTTGCAGCAGGAACCCGGAAACACACAGGCTTGCCCACTCCAAATGACCCCGCAAAACGAAGCCTTGCGCTGGTTCGTGTTGCCACAGGAAGTGACCAGCGGACCAGCTGGCGTACCTGCTTGACGATGTTGAACTCGCCCCCTGCTCGCTCGGCGGGCCCCACCGGGTGCGAGGCGTGAAGCGCCGGCATCTGCTACACTCGAATCACCTTTTTCACAGCAGGTTCCCGTATGCCGCAGGACGTGACACTGTGCATTACCCCAAGGGAGCGTTTCAGCTGCGCTGTTGTCTCCCTTAAGGACATCATACGCAATACCCGCCCGGGCTACGCATTGGTGTATATCGACGCAAACTCGCCCGCATCCATCGCACGCGAGCTCAAACAACTCTGCGCTGAACACGGCTTTACCTACGTCCGGCACGATCATTACCTGGCGCCCAACCAGGCTCGCAACATGGCGCTGGAACACTGCACCACACGCTACGCCGTATTCGCCGACAACGACCTGTTCGTGACACAGGGATGGCTGGAAGGGCTGCTCGACTGTGCTCGCAGCACCGGCGCATGGGCAGTAAGCCCGGTTATCCTTGAAGGGGGAACCACGCCACAGGTGATTCATATGGCCGGCGGTGAGCTGAGCGAGCATCGCGCCGACGACTACAATGAGGTACATCAGTCGCACCGCTACATGCTGCATGCCCTGCGCACCGTACGCAGCGAACTGGTACGAGAAGCCGTGGGCATGTTTGAGTTTCATTGCGTGTTGTTAGACCGACAAGCCTTCGCGGAAACCCGCTTCCTTGACGAAGCATTCCTCTCGCACCACGAACATCTGGACCTGGCGCGTGAAATCCGACTCGCCGGTGGACAGGTGTTCTTTGAACCGACTTCCGTGGTGCGCTACGACAATGCCTCACCGTTCCAACCCTGCGATCGCGAATTCTTTGAACTGCGCTGGTGTCTCGAGTGGACCGAGAGTTCACTGGAACATGCTCGCCGCAAGTGGCACCTGGCCCCTAGCGATGTCGGGCTGGAACGCGCTGCGCGCTGGACGGAAAAACACCGCCGTCTTTTTGAGAGTACGCAAAAATCCTGGTCTGTACGAGTGCTTCCCATCGTGATGCGGCGCGCCGTGCGCCGATGGGTGCAGAACATCAAGTCAAAGCCAGCCAGCGCCAGTCCCTGACGTCCTATGCTGGTCTTCGATTTCGCACAAACCAATCTGCAGCTACGGAGACAGCTCGTCGCACTCGACTACAGTGAGCAGGATGTAACCCGCGTAGATACTGCCTACCAGCTCGGCGTACCCCTGTTCTCGGCGCAATACCGAGCCAGCGGCAAGCCTTTCATCGCGCATCTGGTGGGTACCGCCAGCATTCTCGCCTCGCACCATGCCGCTGTAGATACACTGATCGCGGGGCTTTTACACGCCACGTTTATGACAGGCGACTTCGGCTTTCACCCCGGCCGGCGCCGCAGCCGCCGACAGCGAGCCTGGTTACGCCAGCACATTGGTGCACCGGCAGAACAGCTGGTTGCCACCTACGATGCTCTGCCCTGGAACGCTGCCGCCATTGCCACCTACAGGCAGACCTACCCTAATCTTGATGCTAAAACACGCGAGGCACTGCGCATTCGCCTGGCGAATACCTATGAAGACTTCATGGATGACGCCCTGTGCCTGCGGCGCTCCGGCAAAGCACTGCTCTATCGGGATCCCGGCGTCCGGGACAGCATTCTGGCATTGACCGATCTCGCTGACTGGCCAGCGCTGAACCGTTTGCTCCAAGGTGCGTTTCAGGATCTGGAGAACACATGGGCAACAATGTTGCCCGCTGAAAACAGAAAGGGCACCTCTGCACTGCGCCTGCCCGCCGCCGCCCGCCGCCGACTAATGCCAGCCGCAGAGGGCTGGCTGGCTCGGCGAATCAGACGTCTGCTGGCGAAAAGGTCATCCGCCCCGACTGCACAGGGCTGAATGCGGGTCAAGCACACCCGCTCCCGATTCGGCGCAAGAAACATCGGAGCAACGGGTGCCGAAGGCCCCTGGCGAATTTGTGAAAAATTTACAATGCCATTGAGCTAAAGCTGTCACAAAACGTTGCACTATAGGGTCGCTGAAACGAGCTGTTGGCGTGTAAGTGCCAGTGCCCAGTATCTGCGGAAGCACAGGTGTACGCTATGCCAATAAGAATGAAAAGCGCGCTGCTGCCAATCCTGGTGATCGCTGCCGCAATTGCCGGCTATGCCGGGCTCCACGCAGCCGCCCCCGAACCGGAACAGGACACCACACCAGCCCGTCCCATCAGTGTATTCACCGCCACGGTACGCGCGGAAGAAACACGGTTAACGGTGCACACACAAGGTGAAGTACGCGCGGCGACAGAGCTGGACCTGGTCGCCCAGGTGGGCGGGCGCATCGTCGCGGTTGCACAGGAGTTTACCGAGGGCGGCCGCATCGCGGCAGGCGAAACCCTGCTCGAGATTGAAGACACCGATTACAGGCTGGCACTGAGTGAAGCCCGCGCTGTCGTCGCCGAGGCCGATGTCAGGGTGCAGCAGGCGCTGGCTGACGCCGACGTCGCGCGGCAACAGTTGCGCAACGAACCCGGCGCCTCCCCGCTGGCTCGCAAACAACCGCAGCTCGCCGAGGCACATGCCCTTCTGGAAGCAGCCAACGCGCGTTTGGAACAGGCCGAACTGAATCTTGAACGCACCCGCGTGCACCTGCCCTTCGACGGGCGCCTGCTCAGCACCCAGGTCAATGTCGGACAATATGTGACACCCGGCACACCGCTGGGACGGGCGTTCGCCACCAGTCGCGTGGAGGTCCGGCTGCCCCTGAGTGATGATCAGCTGGCCGCACTCGACCTGCCGATTGGTTTCACCGCGGAAACGGGGCAGGAACTCCCCGTCACGTTCGAGGCTACCGTGGCGGGTAAGCGGCACCAGTGGCAGGGACGCCTGCTGCGCCTGGATGCCGCCCTGGACCCGGGATCACGTATGCTCTACGCCATGGCAGAAGTGCAGGACCCCTATGCGAGCGGCGCCTCGGCAGAGGGCATGCCCCTGGCAGCCGGGCTTTTCGTCGAAGCGACGATACCCGGGCGCGAGCTGGAGGCAGCCCTGCTGATACCACCCGCCGCGCTGCGCCCGGGCAACAAAGTTCATGTACTGGATGACGATGGCCGCCTGGCGACACGGGATGTGGAAGTGCTGTCGCGCAGCGCCACCCGCGTCGTGGTGGGACGCGGCCTGCGTACCGGCGAGCAGGTGATTGTTTCTGCTATACGCAACCCGGTGCAGGGCATGGCACTGGCGGCGATTGCTGAGCCGGAGAACGGATAAGTGCGCAACTTCATTGGCTGGTGGGTACACAACCCGGTTGCGGCCAATCTGCTTATGCTCGGTATTCTGCTCGCCGGGGTACTGGGCTTCGTCAGCATGGAACGCGAAGCCTTTCCGCGCTTCGAAGTGCATCAGGTCGAAATTGAAGTCACCTGGCCCGGCGCTGCCCCACAGGAAGTCGAGGAGCAGATTGTATTGCGCATCGAGGAATCCCTCGACGACCTCGACAACGTCAAGCGCGTATCATCTACTGCCTCTGAAGGCCTTGCGCGGCTGGAGGTCAGCACATGGCCCGATGTCGACCTCAACCAGTTCCTGAACGATGTGAAGAACCGGGTTGACGCGGTAACAGCGCTGCCCCGGGATATTGAGCCGCCGCGGGTAAAACGCAGCGACTTTCGCGAGGAGATGATTCGCATTGCAGTGCACGGCGAGGTCAGTGAGCGAGAATTGACTCGCCTGGCCGAAGATCTGCGCGACGAGGTCGCCGCGTTGCCTTGGATCTCACTGGTCGAACTATTTGGCACACGCCGTGAAGAAGTGACCATAGAACTGTCGCAGGCCGCCATGTTGCGCTACGGCGTCAGCTTCGACGAAGTTGCCAACGCCATTCGCGGCAGCTCCATCAACCTGTCATCCGGCCAGGTTCGTACCGTAACCGGGGATGTGAGGCTGCGCGCTCGCAATCTGGCCGACAGCAGCGAAGACTTCAGCCGAATTGTACTGCGCCAGAACGCGGCAGGCGCGACAGTGACTATCGGCGATGTAGCCACGGTGATCGACGGCTACGAGGAAAACGAGATTCTCGCCACGCTCAATGGTGAACCCGCGGTTCTCATCCAGATGCTCGCGACCGACAATATGCAGGTGGTCAAGGCCAGCGAGGCGGTAAAAGCGTGGATGCAGCGCACGCGCCCCAATCTTCCGGCAGGCATCAGCCTCACGCTCTGGTTCGATACCGCCGACATTTATGAAAGCCGCATGGAGCTGATCGGCACCTCCGCCTGGCTGGGTCTGCTGCTGGTGTTCCTGGTCCTGATCATGTCACTGCGGCCCAAGGTCGCCCTGTGGGTTACCGCCGGTATTGCCGTCGCCTTCGTGGGCACCTTTGCCGTGTTGCCGGCCAACGATGTCTCGCTCAACGTGATGTCTACGTTCGCGTTTCTGCTGGTGCTGGGCATTGTGGTGGATGATGCCATCGTTGTGGGCGAGAGCATTCACCAGCACGCGCACACCGGCGGCGGAACAGAAGCGGCGATTGACGGTGCGCTGGCTGTGGCGCGCCCGGTGATATTTGCCGTGCTCACCACCATGATTGCCTTCGCGCCGTGGTTTTTCGTGGACATCGAAGGCGGCAACATGACGCGTCAGTTCTCCATTGTGATTACCGCGGCTCTCACCATTTCGCTGATCGAGGCATTCTGCGTGCTGCCCTCTCACCTGCGCCACCTGGAGCACCGCGAGCACATCGGCACCTGGAGAAAGCGGCAGCGACAATTCGAGGAAAGCATCGTTGCCTTTGCCAACACGCGCTACCGTCGCCTGCTGACACTGGCCACAGAAAAGCGCTACCTCACCGCCAGCCTGTTCACTGCCGCTTTCATCATCAGCCTGGGCGTATTCACAGCGGGCTGGGTGAAATTCACCTTCTTTCCGGAGGTACAGAATGAACAGGTGCACATCAATGTGGTGATGCCCAGCAGGGCACCCTACTCGCGCTCGCTGGCGGTCCTGGCGCGGCTGCAGGAGGCAGAAAAGCAGCTGATTGCAGAAGTCGAATCACGCGCAGCCGCCGAGGGTGGCAGCGGCAAACTGGTGCAGGGCTGGTACACCCGTTCGCGCCGCGACAGCGTCATCGCCATCGTCAGCCTGTCACCCCCGGAAGAGCGCGCGCTGTCTGCCCGCGAAACGGCCGAGCGCTTCCGCGAACTGGTTGGGGATATTCCGGATGCGGAAGAAATCGAAGTCAGCTACACCCTCAACGACCAGGGAGCGGCAATCACCTGGGTACTGCGTCACCGGGACCTCGATGTGCTGCGTGCAGCCAGCAGCGATCTGCAAGCCCAGCTGCGCAGTTATCAGGGGAGTTACTACGTCCGCGACAGCCTGCGCGCCGGCAGCGAAGAGATTCACCTGAGCCTGCGTCCGGGCGCGGAAAAACTGGGGGTGAGCCTTGCCGATGTATCGCGACAGGTGCGCCAAGCCTACTACGGCGAAGAAATCCAACGCCTGCCGCGGGAACACGGGGATGTGCGCGTCATGCTGCGCTACCCCTCGGAACTGCGCGAACAACTCGCCAGCCTCGACAGCTTCCGGGTGAGAACCGGCGACGGTCGCGAAGTGCCGCTGTTGACCGTCGTCGCGGTAGAAGTGAACAACGCCGTGGACCGGATACAGCGCCAGGATGGCGAACGCATGGTGCGCATTTCTGCGGAAGCAGCGCCAGAGCTGGTGAGTGATATGAACAAGGACCTCACGGATAATTTTCTTCCGGTGCTGCAGGAGCGCTATCCGCAGCTGGTGGTACTGCGGGGCGGTGAACAGGAAACCGAGCAGGCATTTTTCGACGAAATCATCGCCCTCTACGCGGTTGCCCTGTTCGCCATGTATGCTCTGATCGCCGTCGCTTTCCGCTCCTATGCACTACCGTTACTGATCATGACCGCCATCCCTTTCGGCTTCATGGGGGCGATTTACGGCCACCTTCTGTTCGCAACACCCATGGCCCTGTTCTCCTATTTCGGCATCGGTGCCGCTGCGGGTGTGGTGGTCAATGACAACCTGGTACTGGTGGACTATATCGGCCGTTTACGCGAGCGGGGCCACACAGCACTGGATGCCGTGTTGGAAGCGGGGGTTGCGCGCTTCCGGCCAATTCTGCTGACCACAGTCACCACCTTCGTCGGGCTGCTGCCGATCATGGCTGAACGCTCGACCGACGCACAGTTTCTCAAGCCCGCGGTATTGTCGCTCGCCTTCGGCGTGCTGTTCGCCCTGCTGGTCACGCTGCTGATGGTACCCGCGCTGTACCTCATTGGTGAGGACAGCAAACGCCTCGCCCGCCGCCTGTGGCCGTGGGCAGCGCCGGCTCCCGCACGCCCCGCTGAGTACGAACGGTAAAAATCACGCCTGCGGTCATTGCTTTGTCACACACTGGCGCTATGCTGCGCACCGCTGGCTGGCACAAAGATTGCTCCACCTACATTGCCAGTGCCGGAAAAGCGGTTGCAGCAGGCACTTCACCCCGGGGCATGCACGGCAACGGTGCGCAAGCGCACTGTAACAGGGCTTCGAATGACAGGGAGAGCGATGCAATGCAAACCGACTTGACCACCGCAGAAGGAAAATTCCGGCGCACCGTCGGGGATGTTGTCGTTGCCGAGATGCTCTTCATTCAGGCGACGGTGGAGAGCGCCTCCGTCATCGGCACCGGGCTACAGCAATTGGGCCACCACCTTATGGCCGCGCCCAGCGACCCGCAGCAACCGATCGGGTCCATTGCCAGCCTGCTGCAGGCCACGGCCGATCGCGCGCTGGAACCCTATAGCACACGGCTTGGCTACTTCCGCCAACTGCGGACGCTTTGAGTCGAGTTCACTCGCTCTTGGCAGCCTGCATTCTGGCAAGCTGCTCTGGCGTCGCCTCCAGCTGATACTGCGCCTTCCATTCGTCGTAGGGCATACCGTACACGCGCTCCCGGGCCTGATCCCGGCTGAGCGAAACGCCCTCCTCGGCCGCCGCCTCGGCATACCAGGTGGCCAGGCAGTTGCGACAGAAGCCCGCGAGGTTCATCAGGTCGATATTCTGCACATCCTTGCGTGCATCGAGGTGTGACAATAAACGGCGAAACGCGGCCGCCTCTATGGCCTGTTGTTGTGACATGAACAGTTCCCTCCTCTGTCTCTAATCGCCCATGGGGGCGACACTGCTCAAGATAAGCTGCACCAGACGTGTTTGCCGGGTGACGCCGGTTTTGGAAAAAATGGCACTCAGGTGCGACTTTCCTGTGTTACGGGAAATGTGCTGCTGCCTGCAGGCTTCGTCCAGTGTGGCGCCGCCGGCGAGTAACAGACTCAGGGTAGCCTCGGCTCGCGTCAAGCCGAACAGCGTCATGAGTACATCCACCGGTGCTTCCCGCTGGTGTTCCGGGTCCGAAACAAAAATCGCCACTGAGGGGTTGCGGCTGCCATCCGGCGCTGCCAGGAGCGGCAGTGGTCGCATCAGGATACCCGGTCCGGCACTGTTCCCACTGTCGAGACGCAGGGCCTTCACCAGACCGGGCTCTCCCCGGAGATGCGCTTGCATCACATCGTCCAGGCACTCCCGAAATGCCTGTTGATCCGCGCGGTGTACCAGACGCAACTGCCCTTCGTGCTGGGTCAGCCAGCGCCCCTCCGCCAGTAGCCGCTGACCGGCCTGGTTGCTGTGGCGAATGCGCGCGCGCTGGTCGAGGATAAACGCGGCCAGCGCCATGCGGTCCACCGCCGCCGCAAACAGGGCGCGCTCACTCTCCACACGGGCAATGCGGGCGTGCAGGCGTATGGTCTGCTGGATATGTGGCAGCAGGCAACGGCACAGCTCGCGCTCACGCGCAGCAAAATTATCCCGCCCCGCTACGCGGGCAAACCGCAAGCGCGCGGTATTGCCCAGCTCATCACCGAGATCTGCGCCCATAATATGCCGGATGCCCGTGGGCTCCACATACTCACGGAAGTAGGCCGATTCGTAGTAGTCCCCGGGCGGCACCAGGGCATCCACGGTGAATACCTCACCGGGGGGCAGGTTAACAAACGGGTCCAGGGCAAAAAAACTTTCGTTGTAGGCGTTGACCGCATCAGGCGAAAGCACCACCGAATTGATCACCAGCCCGGCATCCCCCTCCCGCGGGGCACGCAGAATCAACGTGACGTAGTCCGCAGCCAGCGCCTCACCCAGCAGGCGCAGAAACTCCTGCCACGGCGGATCGGCCACCGGCCCGCGCGATAGCGCCAGCAGAAGTTCGTTCATCGGTGCCGAAATCAAATAGTCGCGCATGGTAGGTACCGGCTCAGTATGGACAGATTGTCACGCCTGCAGCGTAGGCGGTCAAACTCCCTGCCAAAGCCTCACGCGCCGCGCAATCGGGCGATCGCACGCGCCGCCTGTGCGTCTTCGGCAGGGTCAGCGGGCATCGGAAACGTGATACTGTCAGCCAGCCCCGAATAGCGGTTGCGCAAGGTGTCTGCGATGTCTTCGTAGGGGCCGCGGGGCACGAAGACCTCAAGCATCTCATCAGTCACAACGGATGAGAGATCCTGCCAGCGACCCTCTCGGGTCAAGGCCTGCAACTGTGCGCCGCGCTCCTGCCAGCCAAACAGTTCCAGGCTGGGCCAGTACGCGGGCGTGGAGTAGAGAAAACCCAACAGACGCCGCTGTTGCTCCCACTGTGCAGCAACCGCCCCCTCATCCACGCCTGTGGCCACCAGCGGACCAAGAATGAGTCGCAGAGACTGCGCATCGCGTCCGGCGCGGTCAAGGCCCTCCTGTAGACGCGGCAGGCACACCTCGCGAATATACTCGGGGGGCGTATTGGTGGGGTGCGTGATCATACCGTCGGCGACTCTGCCCACCATACGCGTCATGGCGGGGCCGACCGCCCCACAAAACACCGGGATATCCGGGTGCTCAATCGGCCCCGGGTTAAAGAATGGCTGCAGACGCGTGAAGCGGTAGTGTTCACCCTCGAAGCACAGGCGCGACCCGTGCTGGAAACTGTCGAAGATTGACTTCAGGGACTGCACATACTCGCGCAGTTGCGGCACCGGCGACACCCAGCGCGCTGAGTACCGCTCTTCGATGTTCTGCTTGATTTGCGTGCCGAGGCCGAGTTCGAAGCGTCCTCCGGACAGGCGCTGCAAATCCCAGGAGGCCACGGCGACTGTCATCGGACTGCGCGGGAAAGCAACCAGCACCGAAGTTCCCACACGTAGCCGACGTGTTGCCTGCAACGCCAGCGCCGCCAGCAACAAACCATCATGGATCGCATCGGGCACCTGCAGGCCGTCAAAGCCCATCGCCTCCGCCCGGGCCGCATGTGCACCGATGTCCCAGGGACCCATGGATTCCGGCGTCGTTGCATAAACCTTGAACATGAATTGCCTCCCACGTTTGCAGCGGCCAACCGAAAAATGCTACCCCAACACTAACGCCGCGGCGAGATCTGTCATACAACGGCGTGCTGGACGAACCCACGGTGGCGCTGAAGTAGCGTGACAAAGGCGATATCCGTGACCCACAGCGACACCGCAAGCTGTTCGCCGACGGGGGACTTTAAACAGGACGCGCCATCAGCCCTCTCGGGGCAAGCGTATGAACGGCAGCAGAACCAACCCCAGCAGCAGCACGCCAATGAAGCCGACAAACGCCGCGCCGTAGCTGCCACTGGTGTCATAGATCAGCCCCGCCAACGGTGGGCCAATCAGGGTAAGGGGCATAATCACCGGATTCATGAGCCCCATGACCCGACCGTAGTTGGCAGCACCGAACAGCACCGCCAGCAGTGACCCCCAGACCGGCAGCATGCCGCCGGCAGCGAGGCCAAGGCTCGCACTGCCAATGACCAGGCCGGTGTAGGTTTCACTCACCAGATAACAGGACACACCCGACAGCACTAACACCATAGATGCCGCCAATGCGGCACGCAGGTCAAGGCGATCCGCGATAGCGCCAAAGCTGAGCTTGCCGACAATGCCCGCCAGAGCGATCACCGAGACGAGAAATGCGGCGCGCTCAGCCGCGGCACCAACGCCCAGCGCAAAGGGGACGAGGTTTGCCAACAGTGCCGAATACACGCCAAACAGCAGCCCCATCGCCATTGCCACCAGCCAGAAATTCCGGTCGCGCAGCAACGCAGAAGTCGACAGCGGCGATGGCACAAACGCCGGCCCCGAAGGTGGTGCATCGCCATCCGGATGCAAGCCGCGGTCTGCAGGGCGGTTGGACACCAGCCACACCGCGGGCAGTGTGACCAGCAGCGTACCCACGCCGAGAATGCGCAGCGCATTGCGCCACTCATAACTGTCAATCAGCCACTGCACCAGCGGCGGGAACACAAAGCCACCCACCGACGTACCGACTGCGGCCACGCCCAGTGCCATTCCGCGACGGCGCGTGAACCAGCGGGCGAGGAGGGTTGAGGTTGTCAGCGGGCCGAGCAGGTTGATACCCAGGACCATCAACCCGGCATAGACCAGCGGCACCTGCCAGCTGGCCGTGGTCACTGAAAGCAGCACATAACCCAGCGCCAGACCCAGCGCACCCAGCAACATCATGCCGCGCAGTGAGCCGCGGTCTATGAGCCCGCCGAGAAACGGCGAAATCACACCACCCGCCAGCGTCATGCCCGTCATGCCGAGCATCATGGTCATACGGCTGGCATTGAAAGCCTCCCCCAGCGGTACCGCCACCACGCTGTAGGAATACATGATACTGCCATTGCTGACCATCAATACCAGAAAGGCAACACCGACCAGCCACCAACCGTAGAACATCATTGCGCTCCGCTTACAGGGGCATGTACTCGCCGCCATTGACGTCGAGCGCAGCACCGGTCACCACACGCGCATAGTCGGACCCAAGAAACACGGCGGCCTTGGCACAGTCGCCATCGTCCGGAATATGGCCCAGCGGAATACTGCGCGTGACCTCGGCCATGAGCTCTTCCTTGCTGCGGCCTGAAGCCTGGGATTGCCAGTCGAAATAGCCCTCTACCGCAGGGCCCCACATCCAGCCCATATGACAGCTGTTGACGCGAATATTGTCGCCACCCAGCTCCAGGGCAAGGTGCTTGGTTGCCGCGCGCAACGCGGACTTGGACGCACCGTAGCCCCCCTGGGTGGCCAGCGGCTTGTGCTCCACCATGGTCGCAATCATGACGATGGCGCCACCACCGCCAGCACGCATATGGGGAATACAGGCCTGGGTCAGTTGCATGGTGCCAAAGAAATTCACCTCCATACTGCGCCGCCAGCCATTCAGGTCAGCCTCGGCGATCGGTTCAAAGCTGCCCGGGTCGTAGGCGCTATTGAACAGGACATCAATACGCCCAAATGCCTCTACGGTGGCATCGGCCAGCGCCTTGCACTGTGCCTCATCGGCAATATCCGTCACGACCTTGAGTACTGGGGTATTCAGGCCCAGCGCCTGAATCTCGGCTTCGGCGGTATCCAGTTTGGCCGGAGTGCGCGCCGCCAGCACCACAGCACTGGCGCCCTCCCGGGCCGCCAGGGTGGACAATTCCTGACCCAGCCCGGGGCCAATTCCTGAGACGATAACGACCTTGTCTTGCAGCAGCATGAGACTTTCCCTCTGTTGTTATATGACGACGCGCTTTCCGCAGCCGCACCATTCTGGCAGGCATGAGGGGTAGAGCAAACGAAACCGGTGAGAGATTACCGGGCAGTGCAGCAGTTCGAACCGGGCCCCGCCGCTACCCCTTGGTCATGCGTATTGCAATGCAACCTGCGTCTGGCCGACGCAGTCACGCAGCTGCTGCAGCAGCTCATCGCTGGGGGTGACCGCCCAGCGCTCGCCCAGCCGGATACGCGCGCGACCGGCCGGCTGCTGGTACCACAAGGATACCGGGCAACGTCCGCCGCCCGCGGCGCCGAGAGCCTGCGCCAAACGGTCGGCAAGCGCATCGTCAAGGCTGGCCTGTGTCACTTCAATCGTCAGCTCGGCGGCGTGGGATTCGCGGATCGATTGCAGGCTATGTACATCCCGCGCACGCACCGACAGTCCACCAGAATAATCATCGTGGGCCACACTGCCCTCAACAATGACAATCTGGTCCTTCACCAACAAATCGCGCTTTTCACTCAGTGTTTCCGGGTAGACGGTAACCTCGATACGCGCGCTGCGGTCGTCCAACTGCAGAATCGCCATGGTGTCACCGCGCTTGGTTTTCATGGTGCGGCTGGCCACGATGAGGCCGGCGAGCATCTGGCTGCCCTGCTTGTCGGCGCGCAAATCACCAATCAGCGTGGGCGCGAAACGCTTCAACTCTTCGGCGTACTCATCAATGGGGTGACCGGTAACGTACAGTCCCAGAGTGTCTTTCTCGCCACTGAGTCGCTCGCGCGCAGACCAGGGGCGCGCGGACCGAAACGCCGCGTACACATCGCCCGCCTCTTGGGACGCATCCGACACCACCTCGCCAAACAGGTCTGAAATGCCACATTCACGGTTGTTCGCGCTTTGCTCTGCTGTTTTCAAGGCGTCGTCCAGTGCCGCCAGCAGCACCCAGCGGTCGGTGTTCAGGCGATCGAATGCACCGGCACGAATCAAGGCCTCAATCGCCCGCCGATTGACCTTGCGCGGATCAGTGCGAGCACAGAAATCGAACAGGTCGCGAAACGGGCCGCCCTCGTCGCGCGCGCGCAGCAGGTTTTCCACCGGACCCTCGCCGAGCCCCTTGATCGCACCGAGGCCGTAGATGATCGCGTTTTGCGCATCAACGGTGAACATGTACTGCCCTTCGTTGACGTCCGGCAGCCGCAGCGCCAGCTGCATGGCGCGGCATTCCTCGACAAACACCACGATCTTGTCGGTGTTCTGCAGTTCCGAACTCATCACCGCCGCCATGAAATGCGCCGGGTAATGGGTTTTCAGCCAGGCTGTCTGGTAGGAGACCAGGGCATAGGCAGCGGAGTGCGATTTGTTGAAGCCATAGCCGGCAAATTTTTCCACCAGGTCAAAAATGCGGATTGCGAGTTCGCCATCGATGCCCTTGCTGCGGGCACCCTCCTCAAACACGGCGCGCTGCTTGGCCATTTCCTCGGGTTTTTTCTTGCCCATTGCGCGGCGCAGCAGGTCGGCCTCGCCCAGGCTGTAACCCGCCAGCTCCTGCGCGATCTGCATGACCTGCTCCTGGTAGAGAATAATGCCGTAGGTCGGCTCCAGAATGGGCTTGAGCAGCAGATGCTGGTACTCGCGGTCCGGGTAGGAAATTTTCTCGCGGCCGTGTTTGCGATTGATGAAGTTATCCACCATGCCCGACTGCAGCGGGCCCGGCCGGAACAGGGCCACCAGGGCAATGATGTCTTCAAAGCAGTCCGGCTTCAGGCGTTTGATCAGATCTTTCATACCGCGGGATTCCAACTGGAATACCGCGGTAGTTTCCGCCGCCTGTAGCAACCTGAAACTCGCTGCATCGTCCAGCGGAATCGCGCTGATATCCAGTGCAGCTTCACCCTGCTGCGCGCGCACGGCGTTAATCATGTGCACAGCCCAGTCGATGATCGTCAGGGTACGCAGGCCGAGAAAGTCGAACTTGACCAGGCCCGCGTCTTCCACGTCGCCCTTGTCGTACTGGGTTACCAGGCCACCGCCTGCTTCATCGCAGTACAGCGGCGAGAAATCCGTCAAGCGGGAAGGTGCTATCACCACGCCGCCGGCGTGTTTGCCCACGTTGCGCGTAATGCCTTCCAGTTGCACCGCCATGTCCCAGATTTCCAGTGCCTGGGTATCCTCGGCGAGAAAGTCCCGCAGCACTTCCTCCTGTTCCAGGGCTTTTTCCAGCGTCATCCCCACTTCAAACGGGATCATCTTGGACAGCTTGTCACCCAGGCTGTAGGGCTTGTTCTGCACCCGGGCGACGTCGCGCACGACAGCCTTCGCCGCCATAGTGCCAAAGGTAATGATCTGGGAGACGGCTTCCCGGCCGTAGGTATCGGCGACATAGTCGATCACCCGGTCGCGCCGATCCATACAGAAGTCGACGTCGAAGTCGGGCATGGACACCCGCTCCGGATTGAGAAAGCGTTCGAACAGCAGGTCGTACTGCAGCGGATCGAGATCGGTGATCTCCAGCGCATAGGCCACCAGCGAGCCGGCACCGGAGCCACGGCCAGGCCCCACGGGAATATCGTGCTGCTTGGCCCAGCGAATGAAGTCCATCACGATCAGGAAGTAGCCGGGGAAACCCATCTGGATGATGGTATCCAGCTCGAAATCGAGCCGCGCGCGATATTCCGCCTGCCGCTCGTGGAAGCTGTCGCTCGACGGGTCGAAAAGCCGCGCCAGGCGCTGGTCCAGCCCCTCGTGAGACAACTGCCGAAAATAGGCATCCATAGTCAGACCGGCGGGCACCGGATAGTCCGGGAGATAGGGCTTGCCCAATTCCAGCACCAGGTTGCAGCGCCGGGCTATCTCCACGGAGTTCTGCAAGGCCTCCGGTATGTCGGCAAACAGCTCTGCCATTTCCGCCGGGGAGCGCAGGTACTGCTGGTCGGTGTAGGCGCGTACGCGGCGCGGATCATCGAGGGTGCGCCCCTCGCGGATGGAAACACGCGCCTCGTGCGCCTCGAATTCGCTGGCGTCAAGAAAACGCACATCGTTGGTGGCCACAACCGGGCAGGCGAGGCGCCCGGCTAGGTCGACGGCCGCATGCAGGTGCGACTCATCACCTTCACGCCCGGTGCGATGCAGCTCCAAGTAAAACCGACCCGGGTACAGGGTCATCCAGTGGGCCGCACGCGCCTCGGCCTGCGCTGCCCGACCGGCCAGCAGTGCCTGGCCCACGTCCCCTGCCGCACCGCAGGACAGGGCAATAATCCCCTCGCTGCGTTCTGCCAGCCAGGCTTTATGCACATAGGGCTCGCCGAGGTACTGGCCTTCAGTATAGGCGCGGGAAATCAGCACCGTGAGGTTGCGGTAACCCGCATCGTTCATCGCCAGCAGGCACAGTGGGTAGGCGCGCTCCGGGTCATCCTCGTCGAGAACACGCAGGTCCACGCCAAAAATCGGCTTTATACCGGTGCCCAGCGCTGCCTTGTACACCTTCACCAGCGCGTAGAAATTGCAGCAGTCGGTCACTGCCACCGCAGCCATGCCCAGTGTCGCCACGCGCTCGACAAGCGGCTTGACGCGGACCATGCCGTCAACCAGGGAGTATTCAGTGTGCAGCCGGAGATGTACGAAATCGCTCATGGGGCAAGTTTACCCCCGGTGCGTCTCCGGCAACAGGTTTTTGACCGGCGCGAAGCTGCGACGGTGCACCGGAGACACCCCCAGCTGCCGCAATGCCTGCAAATGCTGCGCTGTGGGGTAGCCTTTGTGGCTGGCGAAACCGTAGCCCGGATAGCACCTGTCGAGATCCGTGAGCTCGGCATCCCGCTGCACCTTGGCCAGGATCGAGGCCGCGGCAATTGCCGCGACACTGTCGTCACCGCCGATCACGGCCAGTGCCGGATAGGACCAGACCGGCAGGCGGTTGCCATCAACCAGTACACCCACGGGCTGGGGCTGCAGCGCTTCGACCGCGCGGCGCATGGCCAGCAGGGACGCCTGCAGCACGTTCAGACTGTCGATTTCGGCCACTGACGCTCGCCCAATCGCCCAGGCCACGGCCTGTTCGCGGATCTGCACGGCCAGGACTTCCCGACGCTTCGCACTCAGCTTTTTGGAGTCACGCAGGCCGGCCACGGGATTGGCCGGGTCGAGAATCACCGCCGCTGCGACCACGTCGCCCGCCAGCGGCCCGCGGCCAACTTCGTCAACACCGGCCACGCCGGGGGTATTCGGGTCTATACCCGGCAGATCGGTCATCGTGCGCGGTCGCTCAGCAGAGCCTCTATCGCATCCGCGCAGCGTTCGCCGAAACCGAGCGCCAGAGACTGGTGGATCGCGGCGAACGCCTGGCGTTGCTCAGCGGCCACCTTGGCGTTGTACAACAGCGGCTGCACGGCCGCCACCAGGCGCGACGGCGTTGCATCCGCCTGGATAAGCTCTGGTACCAGCGCCCGCCCTGCGAGAATATTGGGCAAGGCGGCAAAGGGAATGCGCACCAGCCGCGACACCAGTGCCCAACTCAGGGGCGCCATGCGGTAGGCGACGGCCATCGGCCGCTGTACCAGCAGGGCCTCCAGCGTGGCCGTCCCCGAGGCCAGCAACACCGCGTCCGCCGCTGCCATAACGTCCCGGGAGCGCCCCTGCACCAGCGTGAGTGGGAGATTTGGCGCCTGTTGCAACAAGCTGGCAATCTGCGCCTCGCGCTCTACATTGGCTGCTGGCAGGGCAAAGCGCAGCTCCGGATCCGCCGCCGCCAGTCGCCGCGCCACCTCGAGAAACAGCGGTGTCAACGCGGCCACCTCGCCACTGCGGCTGCCCGGCAGCAGGGCCAGCAGGCGCCCCTCCTCTGCCAGTCCCAGCGCGCGCCGGGCGTGCTCCCGCTCAGTGAATAAAGGAATCTCGTCCGCCAGCGGATGGCCGACAAAGTCAGCGCCAATACCGTGCTGGTGGTAAATAGCGGTTTCAAAGGGAAACAGGCACAACATGCGGTCCACCGCCCGGCGAATGGTGCGGATACGCCCCTGCCGCCACGCCCATACCGAAGGGCTGACCAGATGCACCGTTTTAATACCGGCGCGGCGCAGCCTGGCCTCCAGACGCAGGCAGAAATCGGGAGAATCGATGCCGATGAAAACGTCCGGGGGATTGGCCAGGAAGTGCTGATAGACGCTGCGTCGAATGCGCAGCAATTCCGGCAGACGCTTGAGGGGCTCAACGAAACCCATGACCGAGAGGCGGTCCATCGGGAACAGGCTGTGCAGACCCTGCGCCTGCATCAACGGCCCGCCGATACCCTCAACCTGTAAATCCGGGTAACGACGCCGCAGGGCTGAGAGAAGACGTGAGCCCAGGATATCGCCGGACGCCTCGCCAGCGAGTATGCCAACGCGCAGGCGACTGCCCGCCACTAGCGGACGATGCCGCGCTCCGAGGCGCGTATGGAGTCAATCATTACCTGCACCTCGGGCGTGTCGCGCAGCATGGTCTCCAGGCGCTGTATCGCCAGCTCCAGGGTCAAACCCTGCCGATAAACGATCTTGAAGGCACGCCGCAGCTGACTGATGGCCTCGGAGGAAAAACCGCGGCGGCGCAGCCCCTCGATATTGATGGTCTTGGCTTCTGCAGGGGCGCCACTGACCGTGACATAGGCCGGCACATCCTTGCCTATCGCCGTGCCCATGCCGCTGAAACTGTGCGCGCCAATCTTGCAGAACTGATGCACCAGCGTGTAGCCGCTGAGGATGGCCCAGTCGCCCACCTTGACGTGGCCCGCAAGCGCCGTGTTATTCACCAGGATCGTGTGGTTGCCGATACAGGAGTCATGGCCGATGTGCACATACGCCATGATGAGATTGTTGTTGCCAATCGTCGTTTCCGCCCGGTCCTGCACCGTGCCACGGTGAATCGTCACATTCTCGCGAATGATGTTGTTGTCACCAATCACCAGGTAGGTGGGCTCATCGCGGTATTTGAGATCCGGGGTCGCCTCGCCAATCGTCGAGAACTGGTAGATGTGGTTACCCGCGCCTATCCGCGTGGGACCTTTGATCACCACATGCGATTCTATCTTGCAGCCCGGGCCAATCTCGACGCCGGGACCTATCAGCGTCCAGGGGCCAACCTCAACGTCGTCGGCAACGGTGGCTGAGGGGTCTACGATGGCCTGGCTGTGAATCATGACTCAGCGATCGGCACAGAGAATCGTGGCAGAGGCGCACAGGGCGCCGTCGACATCGGAACTGACTGCAAATTTCCAGATGCCGCGCCGATCGGAGAGGATCTTTGCCCGCAACATGACCTGGTCGCCCGGCACACAGGGGCGTTTGAAGCGCAGGTCATCGGCGCCGACAAAGTAGTACATGGAACCATCAGCCGGAGTCTTGTTCATGGATTTGAACCCCAGAATACCCGCCGCCTGGGCCATCGCTTCCAGCAACATGACGCCGGGAAAAACAGGTTTTTCCGGGAAGTGACCGTTGAAAAAAGGCTCGTTGATGGTCAGGTTCTTGCAGGCGACGATGGACTCGCCAAGGTTCAACTCCAGCACCCTATCCACGAGTAGAAAGGGATAACGGTGCGGCAAATGGTTACGAATTTCGGAAATGTCCATGATCAAACTGCGGGTCCCCCACGATCACTGCTGTTGCTGTTTTTCCAGTCCCGCGAGGCGCTTCTGGATGCTGTCCAACTGTGCAAAACGCACAGCGCTGCGCTTCCAGTCCCGGGTGGAGGCCATCGGCGTTCCCGACGAATAGGAACCGGGCTCGGTAATGGATTTGGTAACCATGGTCATACCCGTGACATGCACGTTGTCGCAGATTTCGACGTGACCAACAACACCAACGCCACCCGCGAGCGTGCAGTTCGCGCCTATAATCGTGCTTCCCGCCAGCCCCGTGCAACCGGCTATCGCGGTATTTTTGCCGATGTGGCAATTGTGAGCGATTTGCACCAGGTTATCGATAATCGCGCCATCTTCGACCACGGTGTCTTCCAGGGCGCCACGATCAACCGTAGTACAGGCACCGATCTCCACGCGATCACCAATGCGTACGCCACCGAGTTGGTGGATTTTCTGCCAACCCTCGGGGCTGGGGGCAAAACCAAAACCGTCGGCGCCAAGCACGGCATTGGCGTGCAGCGTGCAATGCTCGCCGATCACCACGTCGCGGTAGAGCACAACGCCGGGGTGCAGGCGCGTACCCGCGCCAATGCGGCAGCGCTCACCAATCACGCAATTGGCGCCCAGCACCACATTGGCGCCGATGTCAGCACCGGCATCAATCACCACATTGGCACCGACTGACACGCCTGCGGCCAGCGTGGCCCGGGGGGACACTGTCGCACTCGGGTGAACGCCGGGCTCCGCGGCGCTTTCATCGACAAACAGCGCGGTGGCCCGGGCAAAGGCCAGATAGGGATTCTCTGCGAGCAGACAGGCGACGGGGCAACGCTCGGCCTGGTCTGGCCGCAGAATAACGGCGCCCGCCCGGGTCTGCTCCAGCTGCCCCAGGTAGCGGGCATTCGCCAGAAAGGACAACTGGTTCGCATCAGCTCGCCCCAGCGGCGCGATGCCCGTCACTGTCAGCGCTGGGTCACCGCGCAGGTCGACCCCCAGGAATGTGGCGAGCTCTCCCAGGGTACGCATAAAGGCTTACTCGGTGAAAGCCTGGTTGAGCTTGTCCGTTACCTTGGCGGTAATGCTGTAGCCCGCGTCTGCGTGGATCACGGAACCGCGCTGCAACAACAGGCCAATGCCTTCGGTGGAGATCAGCTCTTGCAGCACTTCCTGCACCTTGGGCGACATTTCCTGCAACAACTGCTGACCTACCTCTTGCTCTGTCTGCTGCAGCTTGCCCGCGACGTGCTCGAGGTCAGCCTGCTTGCTGGCGAGGCTGCGGCGCGCTGACAACTGCTGGTCCTGGCTCATGACCGCGGAATCCTTCTGGTAGTCCTTGACCATCTTGTCCAGTTCTTCCTTCAGGCGGTCGAACTCCGCCTTGTCGGACTTGTAGGCGTCATTGCTGCGCTCGGCCGTCAGGCGCTTCTGCGCGTGGTCCGTTTGCAGGATAGCCTGCTCCAGGTTGACCACGGCGATCTTGCCCTGCGCCCAACCGAGGGTCGGCAGCAACAGTGCGGCGGTAATACATACGGTTTTGAGGACTTTAGACACAATACACTCCAATGTCAGAAAAATGATCAGAAACCCCGACCCAGTGTGAACTGGAATATCTCGCGCTCATCTTCGGGGGACTCGTTGAGCGGTTTGGCAAGACTGAAACTCATGGGGCCGAAACCGGTAATCCATGTAACACCGACACCGACCGAGTAACGGAGTTCATCCGCATCGATATCAAAGCAGTTCAGCTGGTTGGTGGAGCACTTGGTGTTGAACACGTTACCCACATCGAAAAAGAAAGCGGAGCGCAGCTTGCTGCGATCCTTCAGGAACGGCAAAGGGAACAGCAATTCGACGCTGCCTTCAATCAGGGCGTTGCCACCGAAGGGGTCAGGCGTGGTATCGGGCACGCTGAAAGTCAGCTTGCCGGTATTCGGGTCGTAGCGGTAACCGAACTGGCTGCCATCGGGGCCGCCCACTTCGGTCGCGTTACCGTCCTCGTCAATCGCGGTGACCGGCTGGTTGATGTCATACAGTGCCGCCGGGGTGCCACGAGGGCCCAGCGTGTTGCTCTCGAAGCCGCGCACGGAGCCAAAACCGCCGGAGAAAAAGTGCTCGAAGAATGGCAGGTTAGTGGTATCGCCGTAGCCGTCACCGTAGCCCAGTTCGGTACGGAAGCGCACAATCCATTCCTCGGTAATGGGCATGAACTTCTCGCCGCGGTACACCAGCTTGTAGAACTGCGCATCGGAGCCCGGAACCGCCACCTCGAACACCAGGGACTGCGCCTCGCCCCGCGTGGCGAGAATACCGCGGTTGAGCGTGGACTGGTTCCAGCTCAGCGAGGTGGTCCAGTTGAGGTACTCATCGCCGTTCAGGTCGAGGAACCCCGGCTCCTCGGGAATAGTCAGCGCACCGTCAGGCAGTTCCTCCAGCGGGCGAAACACTTCCGGGGCTGAAAAGGTACCGTCGGGCAACAGGTTGCTCTCGAAGAAGCCCTCCACGCCATCGATCAGGCGCGGGCTGGCCTTGATCTCCTGCACGGCAAAGCGACCGGCGGTGATATCCGTGTTGGCCACCCCGAAACTGAACCCCAGGCGCTGGGTCTCCTTGATGGGGTAGCCAAAGTTGAGCGCTGCACCGAGGGTGTCGGTGGTGTAGCGCGCCACGTTGATCTCGGACAGGTCGGTAGAGCGGTAGAAGACGTTGAAACCGCGGCTCACGCCATCTTCAGTGAAATAGGGATTGGTGTAGCTGAAGTTGTACAGGTCCTGATAGCGCGACGAGTTGAGGCCAATGCCGATACGCCGCCCGGTGCCCAGGAAGTTGTCCTGCTGCAGGTTCAGGCCGAAGATCAGGCCGGCATCCTGGGCGTAGCCAAAGCTCGCGCCGATGCTACCGGAGGACTGCTCTTCCACTGTGAAGTCGACGTCGATCAAGTCGTCATGGCCCGCCACTTCGGGCGTTTCCACGGTCGCCTTGCTGAAGTACCCCAGCCGTTCCAGGCGGATACGGGACTGCTCAATCGCAGAGGCAGAAGCCGGGGCGCTTTCCATCTGGCGCATCTCGCGACGCAGCACTTCATCCGCTGTTTTCTGGTTGCCTTCGAAGCTGATCCGGCGCACGTAGGTGCGCTTGCCCGGATCAACAAAGAACTTGAGGCCCACGGTGTTATCGTCCTCGTTCACTTCCGGTATGCCGGTAACCTTGGCGAAGTTGTAGCCCTCGTTGCCCAGCCGGCGGGTAATGAATTCTTCGGTGGAAGTGACCTGCTGCTGGGAAAAGGTCTGCCCCTCCCCCACGAGGATGAAGCGTCGCAGGTCGCTTTCGGGCAACACCAAGTCACCCGAGAGGTCGACACTGCTCACCGTGAACTTCTCGCCCTCGGTGACGTTCGCGGTAATGTAGACCGAGCGCTTGTCGGGAGACACGGAGACCTGCGTGGAATTGATGGTGAACTGCAGGTAACCGCGGTCGAGGTAATAGGAGTTGAGTTTTTCCAGGTCCCCGGTCAGTTTCTCGCGGGAATACTTGTCATCGTTGGTAAAAAACGAAAACCAGCCGGTCGTCTGCAACTCCAGCAGATCGGTGAGCTCCTCGTCGCTGAACACCTCGTTGCCCACCACGTTGATGTGCTTGATGGCGGCGACGGTGCCCTCGTCCACATCAATATTGATCGCGACCCGGTTGCGCGGCTCGGGCAGTACTTCCGTTTCGATGTTCGCATCGTAACGACCTTGTTGAACATACTGGCGCTGCAGTTCGAGTTGCATGCCTTCCAGGGTCGAGCGCTGGAACACCTGACCGATCGCAAGGCCGGCACCGCGCAGGCCATCGAGCAACGCCTCGGTTTCGATTGCCTTGTTACCTTCGATATTGATTTCACTGATACTCGGCCGCTCGGCAACAATCACCACCAGCACGTTGCCATCCCGCCCGATACGGATATCGTCAAAGTTGCCGGTCGCAAACAGGCTGCGGGAGGCCGCACGGATGGCCTCGGCGTTAACCAGGTCCCCCACGGCAAGGGGCATGGCGGCAAACACGGAGCCGGCGGAAATACGCTGCAGACCCTCCACGCGAATATCCGCGACGATAAAGGAGGCATCCTGAGCCTGGCCCAGCGGAGCGAGCAGCAGCAAAGCGAGTGCGAACAGCAGATTAATGCGTTTTTTCAAAATAGTCCCAACCACTGGTGAGGCCCGACCCCAAGGTCCTTGATGTGTCATTGCCCGGGTTGCCCAACCCTACAGGCGCGCAAAATCGTTATATAAAGCCAGAGCCATAACCCCGAGAATCAGAAACAGGCCCAGCTGGTAGCCCACCATTTGCACCTTTTCGGGCACTGGACGCCCCGCCAGCAGCTCCACGGTGTAATACAGCAAATGGCCACCATCAAGCACCGGAATGGGCAACAGATTCAAAACCCCGAGGCTGACACTGAGCAGGGCCAGAAAGCCGATATAGGACTCCAGCCCCGACTTTGCCGAGGCGGACGCCACTTTAGCAATGGTGATGGGGCCACTCAAGTTTTTTGGCGAGATCAGGCCCTGGATCATCTTCTTGATTGAGCTGAGAGTAAAGCCCACCAAGTCTCCCGTGCGCACAAATGCCGCACCCAGCGACGCCACGGGCCCGCGCTCGAACTCCCGCAACATGCCTTCAGGCAACTCCGGCATGGACACGGCGATACCCACACGACCGATCGTTTCGCCATCCGCGAGGGTTGCCGCCTCGGGGGTGATTTGCATTGCCAGCGTGTCATCGCCGCGCTCCACCGTCAGGCTGATCACCTGCCCGGGGCGCGCTCGCACGTACTCAACCCACTCCATCCATTCCGCCATGAGAATGCCGTCGGCGCTCAACACGCGGTCTCCCGCCATCAGCCCGGCGCGCTCCGCGGGGCTGTCCGCAACAACCTCGCTCACCACGGGTGGCACAGCGGGCGCATAGGGGGTGATACCCAGGCCAGCCAGCAGATCGGGGGATTCGTCAGCGCCCAGCCACTGCTGCAGGGTTCCCTCGGATTCGTAAATCATGCCCGAGTCGGGATACTTGACGCTGAAGTGGACGGTACCGGTGTCGCCGATACGGTCCAGCAGGCGAAAACTCAGGGCCTGCCAGGTCGGTGTTTCCTCGCCGTCAATTGCGACGATCTCCTGCCCCGCCTCAAGGCCGGCGATATCCGCGACAGACCCGGCCTTCACCGCGCCGATAACCGGGGCGTAGCCGCTTTCGCCAGCCATGAACAGAAACCAGTAGGCGACGATCGCGAGCAGGAAGTTGGCGACGGGGCCGGCCGCGACCACGGCAATGCGCTGCAACACCGGCTTGCGGTTGAACGCCAGCGCCTGCTCGCCCGCCGCCACCTCGCCCTCTCGCTCATCGAGCATTTTCACGTAGCCGCCCAGCGGAATGGCGGCCACACAGAACTCCGTTCCATGGCGGTCATGCCAGGTGTACAGGGATTTGCCAAAGCCTATCGAAAACCGCAACACCTTTACGCCGCAGCGACGCGCCACCCAGAAATGGCCGAACTCGTGCACAGCAACGAGCACGCCCAGGGTGAGCAGCGTTATCGCGATAGTGTAGGCCAGATCCATTACTTTTCTCCGCCGGGGTTCGGCCGGCCGCCACTGCGCGCCACATGCCATGCTGCAACGTCGCGGGCCTCCCGGTCCGCTGCTTCGACCACGCCGAGCGAGGTGGGTTCAACCGAGGACACGGCAGAGAGCGTTGCCTCGATCACCTGGGAAATGGCAGCGAAGCCGATTCCGCCGGCCAGAAACGCCTCCACGGCAATTTCATTGGCCGCATTGCACACAGCCATGGCGGTGCCGCCGGCAGCGGCGGCCTCCCGCGCCAGCCGCAGGCAGGGGAAACGGGTTTCATCCGGGGCTTCAAAGTGCAGCCTGGAGAGTGCCACCAGGTCCAGTGGGGGGACACCTGCATCGATTCGCTCTGGCCAGCCGAGGCCGTAGGCGATGGGTGTGCGCATATCGGGGTTACCGAGCTGCGCCAGCACGGACCCGTCTACATACTGCACCAGCGAGTGCACAATGCTCTCGGGGTGCACCACAATTTCCACCCGGGAAGGTGCGACATCAAACAGCCAGCAGGCTTCAATCAACTCCAGCCCTTTGTTCATGAGGGTTGCGGAGTCCACCGAAATTTTCCGGCCCATGGACCAGTTGGGGTGGGCACAGGCCTGCGCCGGCGTCGCGGCCGCGATGGCCTCAGCCGACCAGCTGCGAAAAGGCCCGCCGGAGGCCGTGAGGAGAATCTTGCTGACCCCCTCCAATCCCGGGGCGCCAGCCTGCGCTGCCGGCAGGCATTGGAAAATGGCATTGTGCTCGCTGTCTATGGGCAGAATAACGGCACCCGCCTTGCGCGCGGCCGCCATCAGCAAGTGCCCGGCCATGACCAGGGATTCCTTGTTCGCCAGCAGCAGGCGCTTGCCCGCCTCCGCGGCTGCCAGGGTCGAAGGCAACCCCGCCGCACCCACGATCGCCGCCATCACGGCATCGACCTCGGCGTGAGAAGCCACCTGCTGCAGGCCCTCCGGTCCCGCCAGCACCTCGGTATCGCATTCCCCGGCAAGCACTGCGCGCAGGGTATCAGCCGCCTCCGGGTCCATCATCACCGCATAGCGCGGTTGAAACTCGCGGCACTGTGCGGCGAGTGTGTCCACCGACCGGTTGGCGGCCAGCGCCCAGGCGCGAAACCGCTGTGGATGACGCGCTATCACGTCCAGCGTACTGACCCCGATTGACCCCGTGCTTCCCAGCACTGCCACCTGTTGCACTCCCGCCACGGCTACCACCCCGCCAGCAGAAGGCCGAGGGCAAATACCGGGGCTGCACTGCACAGGCTGTCCAGGCGATCGAGCAGCCCGCCGTGCCCCGGCAGCAGTGAACCGCTGTCTTTCACGCCGCTTTCACGCTTCACCATGCTGACGGTCAGGTCACCGACGACAGACGCCAGCGCCGTGGTCACGACCACGGCAATGACCGCACCGAGGGAAATATGCGCCATACGCGCCGGCAACAGTGACCACAGTGCAACCGCCAACAGCGTTGCACAGGCCACCCCCCCCCAGAACCCTTCCCAGGTCTTGGCGGGGCTGACATGCACGGCAAGCTTGTGGCGACCAAAGCGGGTGCCGGCAAAATACGCACCGATGTCTGTAACCGCCACAACGACCACCATGGCGACCAGCAACAAGCCGCCGCGCGGAAAGGCCAACAGGTACACGGCCGCCAGCCAGGCACAGGCGAGAATCAGCAAACCCATAAGGCTACGCATCAGGCGGCTGCGCCAGAGGACTGCGCTGGCCGGATAGCTCTTTACCCACAACAGGGAAAACGACCACCACAGACAGGCTATACCCAGCACCGGCTGCACCTGCTCCCGCTGAGGCGCCAACCCCAGCTCCGCGTAAATGAACAACGCAGCCAGCAGCAGGCCGAGTATCACGACATACACAGCGCGCGAGAGGGGCGCCTGCCAACCGGCGAGCCGCGCCCACTCCCAGCCACCGAGACAGACCACGGCCGCGAGCAGGCACGCCAGCCAGAACAACGGCAGAAACAGGACCGCGGCCAGAAAGAGGCCCGCCATGGCCAGAGCAGTGACTACCCGTTGTTTAAGCATCCTGTGCTCCGGAGGCCAGCGCACCGGACTCACGCAAGCCAAAGCGGCGCTCGCGCCGGGCGTAGTCGGACAGTGCACGGGCGAACTCCAGCTCACCAAAATCGGGCCACAACGTATTAGTGAAATACAGTTCGCTGTAGGCAAACTGCCACAACATGAAGTTGCTGATGCGCGCATCGCCTCCCGTGCGGATACACAGGTCGGGGGCCGGCAGGTCGCCCAGCGCCATGGCTCGCGACAGCGACGACTCGTCGATATCCTCAACGGTCATTTCGCCCGCTTGCACTTGCGCTGCAAGTTGCCGGGACGCCTGGGTAATATCCCAGCGGCCGCCATAGTCGACGGCGAGCACGACCGTGGCTACCGTATTGTCTCGGGTGAGGAACTCGGCGTTCGCCATCAGGCGCTGCAACCGCTCACTGAAGCGGCGGCGCTCACCCATGAAGCGCAACCGCACACCATCCTTGTGCAGGTCGCGGACCTCATTGCGCAGATACCGCGAGAGCAGCGCGAGCAAGGCCCGCACTTCGGGGCGAGGACGCCCCCAGTTTTCGCTGCTGAAGGCAAACAGAGTGAGCACTTCAATGCCATGCTGCTGACAGGAACGCAACACGCCGCGGACGGCCTCGACACCCGCGCGATGCCCCGCGGCGCCGGGGAGAGACTGGCGTCGCGCCCAGCGGTTATTGCCATCCATGATAATGGCGACATGACGCGGGACCGGGGTGTGTTCCGGCTGGCCTGGTGATTCGCGGCTGGACATGCGGCCGGCGGGCTCAAATTTCCATCAGGTCAGCTTCTTTTTCCGCCAGCATCTTCTCAATGCGGTCCGTGAAGCTGTCGGTCAGTTTCTGCACCACTTCCTGACCGCGGCGCTCGTCGTCCTCACTGATGTCCTTCTCCTTGACCAGCTCTTTCAGCATGCTCATGGCATCACGGCGGGCATTGCGCACCGAAACACGCGCGGCCTCTGCTTCCGCGCGCGCCTGGCGGGTGAACCCCTTGCGCGTCTCCTCAGTGAGCATCGGCATCGGAATCCGAATCACCTCACCCGCCGTGGAGGGGTTGAGCCCGAGGTCCGACTTGAGAATGGCGCGCTCTATTTTCGGTGTCAGGGAGCGATCCCATGCCGTCACCATGAGCGTGCGCGCATCTTCCACGCTGATATTCGCTACCTGGTTCAGGGGAGACTCGGAGCCATAGTATTCGACGCGGATACCGTCGAGAATACTGGGGTGGGCCCGACCCGTACGGATTTTGTTGAAATGATGCACCAACGCCTCGACACTTTTTTCCATCCGCTCGTGGGCTTCGGCTTTGATATCTTCAATCACCTTTGGATCTCCTTGCGCTGCTATAGGGCTACTGGATCAGGGTCCCTTCCTGGCCACCACGCACGATACTGAGCAGCGCACCGCGATCTTCCATTTTGAAGACGCGCACAGGCATGCGGTGATCGCGGCACAGGCAGATCGCCGTGAGATCCATCACTTCCAGTTTCTTGTCCAGTACCTCGTCGTAACTCAGCACCTGGTACTTCACGGCATCGCTGACTTTCATCGGGTCTGCAGAATACACGCCATCTACCTTGGTTGCTTTCATCACCAGCTGGGCATCCACTTCAATGCCCCGCAGGCAGGCCGCGGAATCGGTGGTAAAGAACGGATTCCCCGTACCGGCGCAGAATATGACCACATCGCCGTTACTCAGGGCACGAATCGCCTTGCGCCGGTCGTAGTGATCGACAACGCCGCTCATGGGGATGGAGGACATGACCTGTGTTGCGATGTTCGACCGCTCCAGCGCATCACGCAGGGCCAGCGCGTTCATCACGGTTGCCAGCATACCCATGTGATCACCGGTTACCCGGTCGAGCCCTGCAGACTGCAGAGCCGCGCCCCGGAACAGGTTGCCCCCGCCGACGACGATGCCCACCTGTACACCAATACCCACCAGCTGGCCGATTTCCAGCGCCAACTGGTCGAGGATACGGGGATCAATCCCGAACTTCTCGCTACCGGTCAGGGCCTCGCCACTGAGTTTTAGCAGTATCCGTTTATACTTTTTGTCGCCTGAAGCCTGTGGCATAAAGGTTGTCTCCCGAACTGACCGCATAATACAGGACAAACCCGCCGCACCCTAGTGCCGCGCCGGAGAAAGTCCCGCCGAACCTTCTGCCCCGCCCATAAAAAACGGGGCCGAAGCCCCGTTTTCATTGACCTGACGAGCCTCAGCCCTTGAGCTGGGCAGCGACCTCGGCTGCGAAGTCGACCTGCTCTTTCTCGATACCTTCACCCACTTCGAAGCGGACAAACGATGCGACTGACGCGCCTGCCGCCGATACCAGCTTGCCTACCGTGATATCAGGGTCCTTGACGAACGCCTGCTCGATCAGGCTGTTTTCGGCCAGGAATTTCTTGATGCGCCCACCGATCATTTTCTCGACGATCTCTGCCGGCTTGCCGGAGTCCTGCGCCTGCACCGTGTAGATCTCGCGTTCCTTCTCGATCACTTCGGCCGGCATGTCCTCAGCAGAAACCACCTGCGGATTCACCGCCGCCACGTGCATGGCAACGTCTTTTGCCAGGTCCTGGTCGCCGCCCTTGAGCTCTACCAGTACCGCGATGCGGTTGTTGCCGTGCACATAGGCGCCGACAACGCCGGCATCCGCTGTTACCAGGGTGACACGACGCACGCTGATGTTTTCACCGATTTTCTGTACCAGCGACTCGCGAGCTGCTTCCAGGTCACCAGCCATCAAGGCGGCTACGTCGGTTTCGCGGCTTTCAAAAGCGGCATTCACAACCCGGCTGACGAAGCCCAGGAAGTTCTCGTCGCGCGCCACAAAGTCGGTTTCGCTGTTCACTTCAACAATCACGCCGTAGCTGCCGTCTTCGGCAATGCGCGTGGATACCACGCCATCCGCCGCGGTGCGGCCCGCTTTTTTAGCCGCCTTCATGCCACTGGACTTGCGCAGTTCTTCAATGGCTTTTTCAACATCACCGTCGGCGGCTGCGAGGGCTTTCTTGCACTCGAGCAAGCCCAGACCGGTGCGCTCACGTAGTTCCTTGACCAATGCTGCAGACATGGGTTTCCTCCTGCTACAGCCCACTGGGGGCCGTGAATTCCTGAAAAGTGCCTCCGCCGGGGAGGCCGGGATAATCCGGGGTTGGCCGCGGCGGCCACCCCGAATTGCGAGGCTTACTGCGCCGCTGGCTCGGCGGCGGCGACTTCGACGAACTCGTCGCGCACAACATTCTGGTCACCACCCTCCGCCTTGCCCGCAAGGCAGGCGTCGGCCACGGCAGAAACGTACAGTTTGATCGCACGGATCGCGTCGTCATTGCCCGGGATCACGTAGTCCACACCGTCGGGGTTGCTGTTGGTGTCAACAACGCCAATGACCGGAATACCCAGCTTGTTGGCTTCGGTAATGGCGATGCGCTCGTGGTCGACGTCGATCACAAACAGCGCGTCGGGCAGGCCACCCATATCCTTGATACCACCGATGCTGCGCTCGAGCTTTTCCATGTCACGGCTGCGCATGAGCGCTTCCTTCTTGGTCAGCTTGGCAAATGTGCCGTCGGCCTGCTGGGCTTCCAGCTCGCGCAGACGCTTGATTGACGCGCGAATGGTCTTGTAGTTGGTGAGCATGCCACCCAGCCAACGGTGGCTGACATAGGGCATACCGGCACGGTCTGCCTGCTCCTTGATGATCTTGCCCGCCGCACGCTTGGTGCCGACGAAGAGGATCTTGTTCTTGTTTGAGGCCAGGCGCTGAATCAGGCCGAGCGCCTCGTTGAAGGCGGGCACCGTGTGCTCGAGGTTGATGATGTGGATCTTGTTACGGGCACCGAAGATGAAACGATCCATCTTGGGGTTCCAGTAACGGGTCTGGTGACCAAAGTGTGCGCCTGCCTGCAGCAGGTCGCGCATGCTTACTTGCGACATGATAATTACCTATCTTGTATCGGGTTAAGCCTCCACATATCCCGTGCGCCAAACCGACCGAGGCCGGCACCCTGACGCAGGTGTCGATATGTGTGCGACGTTAGGTTTTCTTCCTCGAGGCAGCCCCGTTCCGGGCCCACTTGCGACGAAGGCGCGCTTTATACCACAGTCACGCCCGGCAGGGAAGCCGAAATGGCGCGGCCTGGGCACCTCGCTCCGGGACCTCACACCAGTGTTCACACGGCTTGGCACCGGGAGCAGGCAGGCCGGGAGGCGGCTGGCGCGCGCTGCAGGCACGAGGTTACTCACAGGCTCCGCGAATCCTGTAGAATACCCCGAGACGCCCCCGCTGCCGTGGCAGCGCCCACTGGCAACCGCCCATCAGGCTTAATGACAGGTAATGCATGGCAGTTTCTATCAAGACAGCAGACGAAATCGAGAAAATGCGCGTAGCCGGACGCCTGGCCGCCGACGTTCTCGAGATGATACGACCCCGGGTAGAGCCCGGCATCACCACCGGTGAACTGGACCGGATATGCCACGAGTATATAACGGGCGTTCAGCATGCCATTCCCGCTCCGCTGGACTACCACGGCTTCCCACGCTCGATCTGCACATCGATCAACGAGGTGGTGTGCCATGGCATTCCCTCGGATACCAAGAAACTGAAATCGGGCGATATCGTCAACATCGATGTCACCGTAATCAAGGATGGCTACCACGGCGACACCAGCATCATGGTCGAGGTGGGTGAGGTCGCACCCCACGCCCAGCGCCTGATACAGGTGACTCAGGAGTGCCTGTACAAGGCGCTGGACCTGGTGCGCCCGGGCACCACCCTGGGCGATATCGGTGCTGTCATTCAGGAGCATGCCGAGAAAAACTACTACTCAGTAGTGCGTGAGTACTGCGGACACGGCATCGGCAAGGTGTTCCACGAAGATCCCCAGGTGCTGCACTACGGCAAACCCGGCACCGGCCTGGTGCTGGAAGAAGGCATGACCTTCACCATTGAGCCCATGATCAATGCGGGCCGCCGCCACACCAAACTCAACGCCAAGGACGGCTGGACCGTCACCACTCGCGATGGCCGGCTCTCGGCCCAGTGGGAGCACACCCTGGGTGTGACGGCCGACGGCTGCGAAATCTTCACGCGGCGCTCCGATGAAAACTTCTGAGCCTGCCGACGCCACCTACGTAAAGAGCCCGGACCTGCCGAAGGAGCTGTTTGATCGCGCCGCTTTCGCCAGCGCCATCGCTTCTGGTGACACGCTGCTAGCCGGCAAGCAGGCGCTGAAAACCGCGGCCGACTATCTGGACTCACAATTCAATGCCGGCACCCGTGTTGCCGAACTACTGCACCTGCGTTCCTGGTTCATGGACGTGCTGCTGGGCACGCTTTGGGACAGTCGCGACTGGTCGGGCGTGGAACCTGCCCTGGTCGCCGTCGGCGGCTATGGCCGCGGGGAACTGCACCCCCACTCGGATATCGACATTCTCGTGCTGCTCGGCGAAGACAGCGAACCCTGTCACGCGCAGCTCGAAGGTTTTGTCACCCAGCTGTGGGACCTGGGGCTGAACATCGGGCACAGCGTGCGCACCGTCAGCGAGTGCTGCAACAAGGCGCGCAAGGACATCACCATCCTCACTAACCTGATGGAAACACGGGTCATTCGTGGGCCGCAGGCGCTCATGGACGCCGTGCGCGCCCGTACCGGGCCGGACCAGATGTGGCCTAGTGCCGACTTTTTCCGCGCCAAGCTGGAAGAACAACGGGCCCGCCATGCCAAATTCGCCGACACCGAGTACAACCTGGAGCCGAACGTCAAGAGCTCGCCGGGCGGCCTGCGCGACCTCCAGATCATCGCCTGGATAGCCGAGCGCCACTTTGGCGTGGATTCGCTGGAGAACATGGATACTGGCGAGTTCCTCACCCCTGATGAGCGCCGTATGCTGTTGCACGGGCGCGACTTCATGTGGCAGGTGCGCTACGCCCTGCACATGGTCGCCGGGCGCGAGGAAGACCGCCTGTTGTTTGACCACCAGCGCGCCCTGGCGGAGCTGTGGGGCTTCAAGGACGGCAAGAAGCTCGCGGTGGAGCAGTTCATGCAGACCTACTACCGCTGGGCCCTGGCGCTGGGCGAGCTGAATGAGTTACTGGTCCAGAATTTCGACCACGCCATTCTGCGGGCCGACCAGCTGGACGAAGTGCGCATACTCAACGAGCGCTTTCAGGTACGCAATGGCTACATAGAGTCGCTGCGCGGCGACCTGTTCAGCAGCCAACCCAATGCCTTGCTGGAGGTGTTTGTACTCGCTGGCCGCGAGCCCGGCATCATCGGCGTCGGCACCGCCACCATACGCCTGATTCGAGAGCACCGGCACCTGGTCAACAGCGCTTTTCGCGAAGACCCCGAGAACCGCGCCAGCTTTCTGGACATCCTGCGCTCACCACACAACATGACCCGCCTGCTACGGGGCATGACCCGTTACGGCATTCTCGGCAACTACCTGCCTGAATTCGGCAGAATCGTCGGCCAGATGCAGCACGACCTGTTCCACACCTACACCGTGGACGCCCATACCCTGGAGGTCATCCAGTACATGCGGCGCTTCCAGAAACCGGAGTTCGATGAACGTTTCCCGGTCAGCAGCCGTGTCGCGCGGCGCCTGCCCAAGATCGAACTGCTCTACATCGCGGGCCTCTATCACGACATTGGCAAGGGCCGCGGCGGCGACCACTCCGAGCTCGGCGCCGTCGATGCCGCGCGTTTTTGTGCAGAACACGGGCTGAGCGAAGAAGACGCCGACCTGGTAGTGTGGCTGGTGCGCAATCACCTGACCATGTCGGCGGTTTCCCAGCGCAAGGACATATCCGACCCGGAGATCATTCAACAATTTGCCCACCACGTGGGTGACCTGAACCGGCTGGATTACCTGTTCACGCTGACGGTGGCCGACATCAACGCCACCAACCCCACACTCTGGAACGCCTGGCGCGGCAGCCTGCTGCGCCAGCTGTATACGGGCACGCGCCGCGCACTGCGCCGGGGCCTGGAAAACCCGGTCGATAAACAGGTCTGGATTGATCAGACACGCAAGGCAGCCGCGGACCTGCTGGAATACCGCGGCTTCACCACGGAAGAACTCGACGATCTGTGGCGCGAACAGGGTGAGGACTACTTCCTGCGCGAAAAACCCGAGGATATCGCCTGGCATACGGAGGCCATTGCCGGCCACTACGAACGGGACCAGCCGCTGGTGCTGATTCGCAACAGCTCGGATTCCAGCGTCGCCAACGCCACGCAGATCTTCATTCATGCGCGCAGCCATGCGCAGCTGTTTTCGCGCGTCTGCGCGGAACTGGAGCAGCTGGAACTCAGCGTGCACGATGCGCGCATCTACAACGCGCGCGACGGCATGAGCCTGGACACGTTCTTCGTGCTCAATTCCGACGGCAGCCCGATTGCCGATGAAAGCGCACGCCTGCGACACATTCGCGATCAGCTCACCCGCTCACTGGCCGTCGCCGATTTTGACCACGCGCCGAACATACAGCGCCTTACACCACGACAGATAAAGTCCTTCCCGGTGCCCACCGAAACCAGCATGTTTCTCGACGAAATAAAGCAGGTGACCGTGCTCGAAGTGTCATCCCGCGACCGTCCGGGCCTGCTGGCACGTATCGGCCGTATCTTCGTCGAGCACGATGTGGAGCTGCAGGCGGCGAAGATCCAGACCCTGGGGGAACGGGTTGAAGACGTGTTCTTCATCACTGACGCCGAACAGCGGCCACTGAATGATGACGCGCTCTGCAAGGCCATCCAGGCGGCAATCAAGGTGCAGCTTGACGATCAACTCGAGGATCAGTAACGGCCCATGAATGTCCTGCTTGACGCGTTGCATCCCTACCCCTTCGAGAAGCTGCGTGCGCTGTTCGCCGACCTGACGCCGGCCAGCGGTCAAGCGCACATTGCGCTGTCGATTGGTGAGCCGCGCCATGCCTCCCCGCCTTTCGTGCTTGAAACACTGGCAGCAAAACTGCCTCTGCTGGCTAACTACCCCGCCACCCGCGGCGAAGCCGTGCTGCGCGAGACCATCGCCGGCTGGCTGCAGCGACGCTTCCAACTGCAGAGCGTCAACGCCGAGTGCGAGGTGTTGCCCGTAAACGGCACTCGCGAGGCCCTCTTTGCCTTCGCCCAGGCGGTGGTCACCGCAGGTCCGGGAGCCGCCGTTGTCAGCCCCAACCCGTTCTACCAGATCTACGAAGGCGCGGCGCTACTGGCCGGTGCGCAGCCCGAATTTGTCAACGCTACCGCCAGCAGTGGCCACCTGCCGGATTTTGCCGCCGTACCGGCAAGCGTGTGGGAACGCTGCCAACTGTTGTATATCTGCACGCCCGGTAACCCCAGCGGTGCAGTCATGAGCATTGAGCAGCTGCAAACGCTGGTAGCACTGGCAGAGCGCCACGATTTCATCATCGCCAGCGACGAGTGCTACTCGGAAATCTATAGCGACGAAGCCAACCCGCCTCCGGGCCTGCTGCAGGCCTGTGCCCGGATGGGCAATGACCGGTTCAAGCGCTGTGTGGTGTTTCACAGCCTGAGCAAGCGCTCCAATCTGCCCGGGCTACGCTCTGGCTTTGTCGCCGGGGATGCAACGGTACTCGCCGAGTTCCTGCGTTACCGCACCTACCACGGCTGTGCCATGCCATTGCATCACCAGCACGCAAGCATGGCGGCCTGGAACGACGAGGAGCACGTGCGTGCGAACCGCGCGCTGTACCGGCAGAAATTCGACGCCGTGCTGCCTATCCTTCAGGGTCACCTGCAGGTGGAGCGCCCGGACGCGGGTTTCTACCTGTGGCCGGAAACACCGGTGGCCGATACGGAGTTTGCCCGGCAGCTCTATCAGCACGCCCATATCACCGTCGTACCCGGCAGCTTCCTCGCCCGCGAAACCGCCGCCGGCAACCCGGGCAGCAAGCATGTACGCATGGCGCTGGTAGCCTCTCTGGAGGATTGCGTGGCAGCGGCTGAACGCATGGTTCGCGTGATCGAGCAGCTGTAGGCCATGCTACCCAAAGCACAGCGCGTCGCGTTTATTCAACAGCGCCTGCAGGAACTCTACCCCGAGCCCCCCATTCCACTGGACCATCGCGATCCCTTTACACTGCTTATCGCTGTACTGCTCAGCGCCCAGTGCACCGACGAACGCGTCAACCAGGTGACCCCTGCCCTGTTCGCCCTCGCCGACAACCCGCAGGCCATGGCGCAACTGGAGGTCGAGCAGATCAGGGCCATTATCCGCCCCTGCGGCCTGTCGCCCCAAAAATCCACCGCCATCAAGCGTCTCAGCGAAATCCTGCTGGCAGAACACAGCGGCGCGGTGCCCGCCGATATGGAGGCACTAGAACGCCTACCGGGCGTGGGGCATAAAACCGCCGGCGTGGTGATGTCGCAGGCTTTCGGTGTGCCTGCTTTCCCGGTGGACACACACATCCACCGTCTGGCGCAGCGCTGGGGGCTCAGCAGCGGCAAGAGTGTGGTGCAGACCGAGCGCGACCTGAAACGGCTATTCCCGGAGAGCAGCTGGAATCGCCTGCACCTGCAGATTATTTTCTATGGTCGCGAGTACTGCAGTGCCCGCGGATGCGACGGCCGCGTCTGCGACATCTGCCGTACCTGTTATCCCGAGCGCAAACACCCCAAACGCACGCAGAAAGCCTGAACAGGCATTCGACGACTGCGAACGAGCCTGTCTCACCGGTTATTTTTTGCTATCCTTGCGCTCCCCGTTTAGCGCCAGAGAGACAGCCATGATCACCGTCTACGGCATCAGCAATTGTGACACCGTAAAAAAGGCTCGCCGCTGGCTGGAGCAACATGCGATCGAATACCGATTCCACGATGTGCGCAGCGATGGCCTGACACCGGAACAGGTGCGGGCGTGGCTGCAGGAGCTCGGCTGGGAAACCCTGATCAATCGCCGTAGCACCAGCTGGAAGGCACTCGCACCGGCCGCGCGGGAACAGATGGACGACACCCACGCCCTGGCCGCAATACTGGAGCAACCGACCCTGATCAAACGGCCTCTGCTGGATATCGGCCACGAGCGCCACTGCGGTTTTTCAGCACCGGCCTGGGAAGCACTGCTGCTACGGCACACTCTTTGAACCCAACCCGCCACAGGCGGACCCGTCAGGAAACACGTTTTATGAAGCATGCGGCATACGCCCTCGGCCTGGGCTTGGGCACCCGAAACAGCAACGGCGACTGGTTGGAGGTGTTCTTTCCCAACCCGGTGCTATCACCCTCCGACGAGCTGGTGGCGGCTTTGGGCACAAGCGACAACACCACCACGCTTGAGCGCGAGCGGCTGTTGACACTGGAGGCTGCGCTGGCCGGCGCCGGAGAGACAGAACAGGCGCAGATTGCCGCGCACCTCGCCAGCAGCCACGCACCCGCCGTGGTTGTCATCCTGCGTGAAGACGCGGCACCAAGCACGGTTCCGGAAGCCTACCTCAAGCTGCATCTGCTATCGCACCGGCTGGTCAAGCCGCACGGCACCAACCTGCAGGGGCTGTTTGCGATACTGCCCAACGTCGCCTGGACCAGCGAGGGTGCCATTGACATCAGCGAGCTGCCGGCCCGGCAGCTCGCCGCCCGCCTGCGCGGTGACACGCTGGAAGTCAGCTGCGTTGACAAGTTTCCGAAAATGACCAACTACGTGGTGCCGACGGGCGTGCGCATCGCCCACACCGCCCGCGTGCGCCTCGGCGCCTACCTCGGCGAAGGAACCACCATCATGCACGAAGGTTTCGTCAACTTTAACGCTGGCACAGACGGCCCCGGCATGATTGAGGGCCGTATATCTGCCGGCGTCATGGTCGGTAGCGGGTCCGATCTGGGCGGCGGTTGCTCCACCATGGGCACCCTCTCGGGCGGCGGCAATATCATCATCTCCGTAGGGAGCGAGTGCCTGATCGGCGCCAACGCCGGTATCGGCATTCCGCTCGGCGACCGCTGCACGGTAGAGGCCGGCCTGTTCGTCACCGCGGGCACCAAGGTCGTGGTACTGGATGCCACCGGACAGCCTGTCGAAACGGTCAAGGCCCGCGAACTGGCGGGCAAGTCCGGTTTGTTGTTCCGCCGCAACTCCGCCAATGGTGCCGTGGAGTGCCTGACCAATCGCTCGGCGATCGAGCTCAACGCTGAACTGCACGCGCACAACTAGCCCCGGGGCAACGCTATGGAACGCACGCTGGCTTTGACCTGCGACCTGATTCGCCGCCAGTCGGTTACGCCCGAGGATGCCGGCTGCCAGGCCCTGATGATGGAGCGGCTGCAGCAACTGGGCTTTACCTGCACCCGCCTGCGCTTTGGCGAGGTGGAAAACTTCTGGGCGGTGCGCGGCGAGAGTGGCCCACTGCTGGTGTTCGCCGGTCACACCGACGTTGTGCCCACCGGCCCGGAATCCGGCTGGGACAGCCCGCCTTTTGAGCCCACCCTGCGCGACGGGATGCTCTATGGACGCGGGGCCGCCGACATGAAAGGCAGCCTGGCAGCCATGCTCGTGGCCTGCGAGGACTTCGTGGCCCGCAATCCGGAGCACAGCGGCCGAATCGGCTTCCTGATTACCGCGGACGAAGAGGGGCCTGCGCACAACGGCACGGTGAAAGTCATTGAGCACCTGCAGCAACAGGGCGAGCACATCGACTGGTGCCTGGTTGGCGAACCGTCAAGCAGTGCGCGGCTGGGGGATGTGGTCAAGAACGGCAGGCGCGGCTCTCTCGGCGCGGTACTCACTGTGCGCGGCGTTCAGGGCCACATCGCCTACCCACAACTGGCAGACAACCCGATTCACCGCGCATTACCCGCCCTGCATGCACTCACCTGTCAGGTGTGGGACCAGGGCAATGCCTATTTCCCCGCCACCTCCCTGCAAATATCCAATATCGCCAGCGGCACAGGCGCAACCAACGTGATTCCCGGTGAATTGCAGGTAGTCTTCAACTTCCGTTTTTCTACCGAAGTCACTGCCCACGACCTGCAGCGGCGCACCGAAAACCTGCTACGCGCCCACAAGCTCGACTACAGCATCGACTGGCACCTGAGCGGCGAGCCGTTCCTCACCCCTGCCGGCAATCTTGTGCAGGCGGTTGTCGACAGCATTCGCGATGTCACCGGTCTGGAAACGGAGCTGTCTACCGCCGGTGGCACTTCGGACGGGCGATTCATTGCCCCAACCGGTGCGCAGGTCGTCGAGCTCGGCCCGGTGAACGCGACCATCCACAAACGCAACGAATGTGTGATCGCCGCAGACCTGCCGCAGCTCGCCCGCCTGTATCTGGGTGTGCTGGAGCGACTACTGCTCCAGTAACTGCAGTTGCTGCTGCAGGTTGGCGCGCACCATCTCCCGGTTGATCGCACCGGGAATCACGGCCACCTCGTCACCCTCCAGCGCGGCGAGGCTCTCGGCCACTACGGCATCGGCCTCCATCCACAGGGCGTCAGGAAAGCGCGTCTTGTCGAAACCGGCAAAGTGCGGCGTATCGTGTATTTCTGTACGGGTCAGCCCGGGGCAGAGGCACTGCACACGAATGCCGTGCGCTGCCACCTCGGCCTGCAGGGACCTGGAAAACGCCAGGAGAAATGCCTTGCAGCCGCCATAGACAGCCGTTTTCTGCAGCTCGAGATAGGCCCCGACGGAAGCGACATTAATGATCGCACCACTGCCCTGCTCACGCATGAAGGGCAGCGCGGCACGAACCAGCTCCAGGGGGGCGTCAACCTGCAGGCGCACCATTTGCAACTCCACCTCCAGCGAACTGTCGGCAAAGTCACCCAGGGTAGAGAAGCCGGCATTGTTGATCAGCAGATCCACCGGCCCCTGCTGCCGCAGGGCCTCTACGGTGCGCGTTACGCCCTCTACAGTGGCGAGGTCGGCAACCACCGGGTATACGCGGGTTTGCTCCTCGAGCTCGGTGCGCAGGGCCTGCAGCTGCTCGCTGCGACGCCCCACCGCGATGATCGTCTTGCAGCGGCTGGCGAGCTGACGGCAGTATTGTGCGCCCAGCCCGGACGAGGCGCCGGTCACCAGCGCAATTCCTGTGTTGTGCATAAGTTCTGGCCTTGTTCCAGCGGATGTGCCGCGCGCAGACAGCGCACGCGAGGTGTCGTACCATGCCTGCGGCAGGGCATCACATCTTGAGGAGAAAACCCATGACACGCAAGCGCACAGCGTTGATTACCGGAGCATCCGCGGGACTCGGCGAGGAGTTCGCACGGCAGCTGGCAGCACAGGGCTACAACCTTGTGCTCGTGGCGCGACGCAAGGAAAAACTGCAGGCCCTCGCCACTGAGCTGGCCAGCGCACATCGCTGCGACACCCGGGTAGAAGCGGCGGACCTGTCGGATCCCGCGGCGCCCCAGGCACTGTACGACAGCCTGAGCACACAAGGTGTGGAAGTCGACTACCTGATCAACAACGCCGGGGTCGCCGGCTCCGATTTGCTCCAGGACCGCGACTGGGCAGATCACGAGGCGTTTTTCCAGCTGATGATGCTGTCCGTGGCGAAGCTCTGCCACCTGTTCATACCCGCCATGCGCGAGCGCGGTTTTGGACGGGTAATCAACATTGCTTCCGTGGCAGGCCGCATACCGCGCGCGGGCGGCTGCAACTACGGCCCCAGCAAGGCTTACCTGATCGCGCTGTCGGAGGACCTTTCCCTCACGCTGCATGGCAGCGGTGTACGGGTTTGCGCCCTGTGCCCCGGCTATACGCATACTGATTTTCACAGCACAGCGGGCCTCCAGGACATGAAAGACGGCATGCCCGAGTTTGTCTGGTACCCGGCGGAGGTGGTGGTCAGAGAAGGCCTGAATGCGGTAGAGCGCGGTAAACCCGTGTATTTGTCAGGCCGCCTTTACCGCCTGCTGGACCCATTTTTGCAATCGGTGTTTACCCGGCGGCTGTTTCGTATCGCCGCGCGCCACTGAGGCTCGGTCAGGCAGGCCCCAGGCTACGCAGCACGTACACATCGTAACGCACCGCTTTGCCGACAATCGCATGTGAGGGCTGCCGCCCGACAAGGCTGACGGCCCGTGCGGGTCGCTTGACAACGACCCGGGAGACATCCTGCTGCAGCGCCCAGGCAAACAGTGCCGCCGCGTCGCCGCTCGTGTTGTGGTCGGCAAACAGCGCCTGGAACAGCGCCATGTCCTTTTTCACCGCTGCAGATTTATCCCGCTCAGGGAACATCGGGTCGAGATAGATCACATCCAGCGCGGCGAATGCAGCCGCAGGCACAGTGGCTGCCTCCCCGTGGTGCAGACGCATGCGACCAAGCACTGTGTTGAGCCAGCTGTCATCGGCCCGCCGCGCGCGCTCCAGGCCATCAGCCAGCAGCGCGAGCACCACGGGTTCACGTTCGGCGAGTGTTACCGAGCAACCGAGGTCGGCGAGCACGAAGCTGTCACGCCCCAGGCCAGCCGTTGCGTCGAGCACGGCCAGTGCGGGCTTCTTGCCCACCCCCACCGCCTTGCCCAGCAGTTCGTTCTGACCACCGCGCCGCCGATGACGCATGGTGGCGCCGCCAAAGTCGACGGTAATCGGCCCCGGTGCATGCCCCCGCCGGGACACGGCTTGCAGGGAGACACCCTCCGCGCCCAACCAGAGTACCGCCTGCAAACCTGAGCTATACGCTGCGGCTGTTGCCTCGACACAGGGCAAACCCAGGTCTTGCGCCAGCGCCCAAGCCTGCTCATGCAACGCGGCATCGGCAGCGGCTACGGCGATAACGTCGCTCGCAGAATCAGATTGGAGAGGCACGTTATTCAGGCCGGCGGGCGGGGCGCCAGCCACTGGTCAAGCCGCGCGCAGTTGGCCGCGATAGACTCCAGGTAGGGATTTTCGCCTTCAAAGTAGCTGCTTGCGTAGTGATAGGCGCCGGCAAAGTCCCGCTCCAGGCGCGACCCCGCCACGCCGTGGACAAAACCGGGGGTACGCCGAATCAGGTCGTCGCGCGAGCGGTAGTGGCAGTGCTCCGGCTGGACCGTATGCTCCGGCGCCGCCATGCCGCTGGCGACAAACTCGTCGTACAATGCGTGGCGACATTTCTCCAGGTAATCGGGCGCCGCCAGTTGTGCCAGCAAGTCTGCGGTGCCCAGCAATGCACCCAACTGCCACTCATGGCGGCTGCACACGGTCAGATGTTCCGGCTTGCGATGGCAATTGGTGAAATGAACCAGCCGGGCGCATACGGGTGCAATGCCCGTCAGCCCTACCCGCGGAAACTGTGCGCGAATCAATGCCGCTCCGCGACGAACATGGGTACGCGTGTACGCAGCACCGGAGCTGTTTCGGCGGTCCCCGCGGCGACGAAGGTAGCCGGCGTCGTGAAACAGCGCGCTGGCAACCCCGGCCAGCGCGAGATCGGCATCAAACGCCCAGGGGCCGGGCCAGCGCTTTTCGCGCCCCGCCATCAGCCGCGCCATAGCCAACGTGACATCCAGCACGTGCTCCGTGTCGTGGTAGCCGGCATCACAACCGTGATACTCCGGGTGCTCGCCGGTATAGAGCTGCCGAAAAAGCCCGCTCAGCACCTCCAGTGAGGACCAGTCTCCACCCGGCCAGTGTGCCTCTAAAATGGCACCCACTTCCGCCATCACAGCAGCCACATCACCCAATGCCACCTGGCCGGTGATATCGCGGCGGGGGTTGTCAGCCGGAATTACCATACTGACTCAGTTGCTCTCCTGTGGTTCACGCTCGAAACGATCCTGTAGCAAAGAGGCCAGCTCTTCAACCTGCTCCTGTAGCGTGGGCTCATCGATAGTGAGGCCAGGCACCACCGCCGCAGTGTGTCCATTGCCGATGGTCGTATCCGGCGCTGCCGTGCGGGAATCATCCGGCAGGGCACTCTCGGGCAGGCCAAGCGTGAGGGTGCGGTCTTCGAACTCAATCGTGAATTCGAGGTTGTAGGCTTGCCGGGACAGACCGTGCTTGTCAGTAATGAGCAAGCGTCTTGCCAACCGTCGTTCATCATCGCCACCGGTGCCGGACAACCGGCAGTGCAGGCGCTCGACCGTTTTACCTGCAAACTGTATGCCCTGCAGCGCGCTCAGGCCTTCGTTGCACTGCTCGATGAAATCCGGCGCGGATACCGCCCCCGACGGTTCCGTTGCAGGTTCTGGCGCACACTGCGACGCAGTGTCGAAATGCCCGACAAGAACTTGTTGGGGTTGCGCCTTTTCTGCCATGCGCGCCAGCTCTATCGTGACATCACCCACGATATAGCTGTGCACGGTTGGATTGACACCCTCGGCCTGATACAGCTCGTAGTGGCTGCCAACGTGATAGGCCGCACGGATCACGGGCACCGTATTGCCGTGCGATGCGCGACGCGCCACCGCGTTGTCCGCCACGACCAGCAGCAGGAAGAAGAACAGGTCGCAGTTGGCCTGCGCCCCTAACGCGCGGTTCCAGACGTAGTAACCATCGCCGGTGGTGGTGCGGGAGAAATGCACCTCTATGCCTTTGGCCAACAGTTTGTTGTAGGCGGAGTTCAGCGAGTAGGAGAGGCTGTTCAGCTGGCTGGCCTGCTCAAACGGCGTGAACAGGGAAAACTCGGCGATGTCGAACAGCAGCACCGCGCGATCGCTGACATAACTCAGGCCGTAGCGCTTGATCAGCTGCTCGACTGCGCTGACCACCGCCGGATCATCGGCCAGTGGTGTATCCAGGCGGATAAAACCGGGGGCGATATCCAGCCGGTTGGCGATGTCGAAGAACTCCTCGCGCGGCTTGCAGCGGCTACCGGAAATCAGTTCGCGCACGAAGGCTTCGTTGTCTTGCGCGCCGTCGAAGCCCGGACGGGCGCAGAAATTGCCGAGGAAATAGTGCGGCACGAAAATCACCAGAATGCCGCGCTCGTCCGCACTCCAGCAGAGAACAATGTTCTGGCCGAGGCGCCACTGCTTGCGCAGGGCACTCTCCAGCGCCTTGAGGTTACCGCGCTGGGATATACTGATTGTTCTGTGATCTGTCGCTGTGCCGCCGGTCACGCCCGCGAATTCACCCGTCCTTGCCGTCATAGCCCACTCGATTCTGTTCGCCCAAGCCGCTACCATTATAGGGTGCTGTGGAGCTTGAATCCATGCGCGATCCCGGCGCACACTGGGCGCCACCAAAAGGAAGATACCGCATGCCCTGCCGATGGCTCATCTGTATAACCCTGAGTGTACTGGCAGGCTGCCAGCAATACGACTTCAGTGTGAACGAGCGCGTGGTCTACAGCCCACGTCCCCTGCTGACGGATTTCCGCATTGATGACCCCGCGCTGCGCGGCTGCCTGGAACAGGCAATCAACGACAACAAGATCAGCAGCATGGGTGAATTACAGACACTGGACTGCAGTGGCGCGGGCGTACGCAGTGTCGCCGGCCTGGGCAGCTTTTCCAGCCTGAGCTGGCTCAACCTCGGAGGCAACGCCATCAGCGACATCCGGGAGCTGGCCGTGCTGCTGGAACTGCGCAGCGTGATGCTTGACGACAACCAGATAGAAGATGCCGGGCCGCTCTACCGGCTGCCGGAATTGGCGGTGGTCAACCTCGATGGCAACAGCGCACTGCGTTGCCCGGGGTCGGGCAGCTGGATATCACTGGAGCGCCTCACCCTGCCCCGCCACTGCCGCTAACGTCAGCCAGTCGAAACCGGCATTCTGCGCGGCGAACACCACGCGCTGGTCGCCGGCACCCATCACGGTCTCCAGCGCGGCCGCGGCTCGCTGCGGGCAATTGTTCTGTTCACTGATGTGCGCGACCACCAGGTGCTGCAGCGTCTCGGTACCTAACTGGCGCAATAACTCGGCGGCCTGGTGATTGTTCAGGTGCCCCCAGTCACTGGCCACGCGCTGTTTCAGGGAGGACGGATAGCTCCCCGCCCAGAGCATGTCCAGATCGTGGTTGAATTCCAGTACCAGCGCATCGCAGCCGCGAAAGCGCTCAACCACATGGCTGGTAATACTGCCCAGATCGGTGAGCACCCCCAGAGAGCGACCCGCGTGCGCCAGACGGTACTGGCAGGGCTCGCGCGCATCGTGGGGCACGGCCACAGGCTCTATCGACAAGTCCCCTATTTGCAGGCGCTCTTCACTGTTGAAACAGTTGACCTGCGGGCATCCCTCCAAACGACCGCTGCGCAGGGTGCCATGAGTGAGGTAGACCGGGATGTTCCACTGCCGCGCCAGGCGACTCACGCCCGCGCTATGGTCGCTGTGCTCATGGGTCACCAGAATCGCGGTGAGATCCTCAGGGGCAAGGCCGAGAAGCGCCAGGCGACGGCGGGTCTCGCGTACTGAGAACCCGCAGTCGATCAGCACCGTGGTTGCACCGCCAGCAACGACCGTTGCGTTGCCTTTACTGCCGCTGCCCAACGATGCAAAACGCAGCATGTCAGCGCCTCAATTGATGTTGCCCTTGAGTAGTGTCAGCAGAGCCTGCTGGTCGCGCTTCTCCAATGGCGCCGTACCGGCTACCGGTGCGATGCCAACCGTAACCGCCTTGTCTCCCGCTGCAGCGACCCTGACCAGGAAATCGCGCCCGATCATAGGGTTCTCGTCCTCATCGGAGAACATCCAGGAGAACCAGCCGCCGTCTTCGTCCGCCGCTTCGCCGAGGAAGCGCACATAGTAGAGGCCCTCGCTGCGATCGCGATCAGTGATTTCGAAGCGCGAGTCCTCAAGCGCCTTGCCCAGCGACGCCCAGGCCCGGGTGAACGGCAGCCCCAGACGCAGCATACTACCGCCACCCGGTGCATCTTCCAGCGTCAGCTTGCCCTCGGCACTCATGGCGCGGTCCGCGAGCATAGAAACTGGCGCGGAATCGGCGCTGTTGGCAATGAATTGCGATACAGCGCGCAGCATTTCCTGCTCCTGGGCCGTGTCGTCGGACAGTGCGGGCCACTCCGTAACATCCCCCGCCTGGTGCATCTGCAACACGTGTAATTCACTGCTGCCACGCTGCACGCCCTGCTCGATGCGGAAGCGGAAACGCGAGGCCATGGTCTGCCCCTCCAGCTCCAGCCAGCCTGTTTCAATCAGACCCGCCTGCGCATCCACACGCCCCACGCCAATGCCGGCAGACGTGAGAAAGCTGCGCACTTGCGGCCAGAGTTGACCTGGTGCGACCGCGATCAGGGCCCAGCTCTCGTCCCCGAGCGACTGGATACGCACCACATCCTCCCCGGCTCCCGCCACCAGGGGCGTGGGGCGAGGAACCTCGAATTCACCCTCAAGCAGCGCCTCGTCCTGCACCGGAGGGATGGGGTAGATTTCCTCCAGTTGTGCCGTCTCCTTGCCCTCCGGCACCTGAATGGGCGCCTGCTCCCGCGCGTTCTTGTAGTCGTCCGATGTGTCGGGGAACATGCCCTCGTCACCGAACAGATAGCTGCAGCCCGCGAGGCCCAGCGACAGACCGAGCAGCGCCGTGCGCGATACCAGCTTCATACATTCCGCCATCAAATTCCCGCTGCCTCCAAAGCTGCAAGGACCTGCGCATGGTAGCGCTCATCCAGAGGCGTCAAGGGTAAACGAATACCCGCCTCAATCAAGCCACGCTGCTGCATGGCCCATTTTACCGGTATCGGGTTCGCCTCGAGAAACAGCGCGCGGTTGAGGCCGGACAAGCGCTCGTTGATACGTGCCGCCTCGCTGCGTTCACCGGCCATGGCCAGACGGCAGAGCTCGGCCAGCGGCCGCGGCGCAATGTTCGCGGTCACCGACACATTGCCGTGCCCACCCGCAAGCATGAGTTCCATGGCGGTGGGGTCATCGCCGGAATAGATGGCGAAATCCTCCGGGCAGCGCGCCTTGAAGTCGGGTACCCGCGACAGATCCCCGGTGGCATCCTTGATACCGACGATGTTGTCCAGCTCCGACAGCCGCACAACAGTGTCGTTGTCCATATCAACCGCCGTACGACCTGGCACGTTATACAGAATCTGGGGGATGGTGACCGCAGCAGCCACCGCCTTGAAGTGTTCGTACAGACCCCGCTGCGTCGGGCGATTGTAGTATGGCGTGACCAACAGGCAGGCATCCGCCCCGTTCCGGGCAGCGACGCTGGTCAGCTCGATTGCCTCGCGGGTGGAATTGGCGCCGGTTCCCGCGACCACGGGAATGCGGCCGTCAACATAGCGCACACAATGACGAATCACCTCAAGGTGCTCCGGGACACTCAGTGTCGCGCTCTCTCCCGTAGTGCCAACGGCGCCGATGGCACTGGTGCCCGCCGCAATGTGCATGTCCAGCAAGCGCTCCAGGCTACCCCAGTCGAGACTGCCGTCCGGGTGCATTGGCGTCACAAGCGCGACAATACTGCCGGTAATCATGGGAACATCTCCAGAAATGTGCCGGGCGCCGACCACTGCCGCTGAACGCCGGAATAAAGAAGAGCGCAATTATCCACGCATGCCACGCGAAGACAACCGCGATACGCTAAAATGCACCGCGGGCGCGCCGCACGATTCTGCGCCAAAACGAGCCACGGAGTATACCATGAGTCCTTCCAGCCCCGCCCAGTGGTTTCTCACCGCGATCCTCCTGCTGCCAGCCGCACTGGCAGGAATGGCACTGCCAGCCAGCGCCCAGCAGCCGGTCACGGTCAGCCCACCGTCCAAGCTCACCCTCTCATTCATGGCGCAGCAGCGCACCAGCATCGACGAGCTCGCCCGGCGCGAGCTGGGGCAAGCCATCAGCGGCGACCCGGACCGCGATATCCGCCTGCTGCAGCGATTGCTTGACCGGGGTATCGTCAAGGCCGGGGACGTTAGCACGCTGCAGGCCATGGGCGTTGTGCTGGGCGACCTGCTGGCCGGTGAACTGGGGCTGGACTGGGTCATGTACGACGACGCCAGCGGACGCAGCCGGGCCCTGCACGACGCACAGACCGACACCTACCTGTTTCCGGTGACCATGATCTCGCGCCGCCAGCAGGTGGGTAACGAGAAACCGGTGGCGGCCATCTACGTCGATGCCAAGGCCGTGGTTGAGCAGGCGCGACCCAGGCTGCCTTTCCAGTGAAGCGTCAGCCGCGGCTGGCTGGCCATACCACGGGATTGGGTTTAGCATGGTCTGCCTTCCCATCAGGATGCCCCCGGGTATGAACCAGCCGGCCGCCGGCTTCGAGTTGCACACCGACAGCTCACCGACATCTGCCACCCTCAGCCTCTATGGCAACTGGGTGGACGCCGACGTGGTTCCCGCCTTTCCACAGCTCAGGGCAGAGCTCGCGGCTGCAGGCGCCGATGAGCTGCGTCTAGACTGCACTGAACTGGGCGACTGGAACACGTTGCTGATGTCCTTCCTGCTGCGCTGTGCAAGCTACTGTGCGGAGCGCGACATCACGCTGAATACCGAGGCATTACCCGAGAACGCGAGGCGCTTGCTGTCGATCGCGACCTCCGTGCCGGCCCACAACCGCAAAGAGGCGGCCTCCCTGCCCTGGTGGCAGCTGCGCAGCCCATCGAAGGCGTTGCGTGAGTTACTGGATGACCTGCGCGAGTCACTGGCTTTCTTCGGTGACATCTGCATAGCACTGGGCGCGCTCATAGCGGGCAAGGCCAATACCCGTTTCGCGGATTTCCGCACCTTCTGCTACCAATCCGGCCCCGATGCCTTTGCCATCATCAGCCTGACCAGTGTGCTGGTGGGCATGATTCTCGGTTATCTGGGCGCGGTGCAATTGCAGCAATTCGGCGCCGGTATTTATGTGGCCGACCTGGTCACCATCGGCCTGCTGCGCGAAATGGGACCGTTGATGACCGCCATCGTCATGGCCGGGCGCACCGGCGCCGCCTATGCCGCCCAGCTGGGCACCATGCAGTCCAACGAAGAGATTGACGCCGTGCGCACGCTGGGCGTCTCGCCGATAGAATTTCTGGTGGTACCGCGAGTACTGGCGCTGCTGGTAACCATGCCATTGCTGACCATCTACGCGAACCTGCTGGGCATCGTCGGCGGTGGCATCGTGGCCGGCGGCATGGGAATTTCCATGCTGCAATACACCAGCCAGGCCGGACTCGCTGTGAGCCTCGCCCACATCGGTGTAGGCCTGCTGAAAAGTGTGGTCTTCGCCGTGCTGATCGCCATTGCCGGATGCCGTTCCGGCATCCAGTCCGGGCGCAATTCCGCCGGGGTTGGCAGGGCGGCAACAGAAGCGGTGGTGACCGCCCTCGTCTACCTGATTGTGGCTGACGCGTCCATCAACATCCTGTTCCAGCACCTGGGTATCTGATGGCGGCCGCTGAACGCGAAGTGCATATCGAGGTACGCGATCTCACGATGGCGTTTGGCAGCAATGTCATTCAACGCGAGCTCAGCTTTCCGGTCTACCGCGGCGATATCTTCGTGATCATGGGCGGCAGCGGCTGCGGCAAGAGCACGCTGCTGAAACACATGCTGGGTCTGCTTGAGCCGGCGGCTGGCGAAATTCTGTTTTCCGGCACCAGCTTCACGCATGCCAGTGCAAGCGCGCGCGATGTCATGCGCCGCAGCTGGGGCATCACCTACCAATCGGGGGGCCTTTTCGGCGCCATGACGCTGGAAGAGAACGTGGGCTTGCCCCTGCAGCTCTATACCGACTACACGGCGACGCAGATCAAGGACGTGGTACGCTACAAGTTGTCTCTGGTCGGCCTGGGTGGCTTTGAAAGCTACTACCCCGCGGAAATCAGCGGCGGCATGAACAAACGGGCAGCCCTGGCGCGTGCGATCGCACTGGACCCCCAAATCCTGTTCTTCGACGAACCGTCCGCCGGGCTGGACCCGATCAGTTCGCGGCTGCTGGATGACTTGATCCTGCAACTGACCGAATCGATTGGTGCTACTGTGGTGATGGTCACCCACGAATTGCCGAGTATATTCGCCATTGCCAACAACAGTGTCTATCTAGACGCCAGCACACGCACGATGATCGGCTATGGTGATCCAAAACAGCTACGCGAACAGAGCGAGGAGGCCGTGGTGCGACAATTCCTGACACGCAGCGCCGCCGCGGGAGAGGCCGAATAATGTCCGACGAAAGAGCACACAGTGTCGCCATTGGCGGCTTTATCATCGGCGCTTTGCTCATCGCCCTGGCGACCCTGTTGTTCGTACTGGGTTCAGGCCTCGGCAGTGATCGCACCCGCGTGGTGATGGTCTTCGACAGTTCCGTCAAGGGTTTGAGCGTGGGAGCCCCGGTCACCTTGCGCGGCGTTGAGATCGGGCAGGTGACCGGCATCAATCTGCTGCTGGACAGCAACACGGCCAAGTTAATCATGCAGGTAGAGGCCGACCTGTCGGGCGAAAGCATACAGATGACCGAGCAGCCGTCCGTGGCACTGATCGACGACCTCATCGGGCGCGGCCTGCGCGCCCAGCTGAACCTGCAAAGCCTGCTCACCGGCCTACTCTATGTGCAGCTCGATTTCCACCCGGAAACGCCCGTGGCTCTTCCCGCCATCGACACGGAATACACTCAGATCCCGACGATACCGACTGAACTGGAGCGGATTGTGAGCCAGATCGAGGGGCTGGATATTGCCCAGATGGCGGCAGACCTGCAGAGCATCGCGACCAACGTGAACGCCTTTGTGCAGCAGGCTCCCTTCCAGCAATTGCCGGCCGATATCGGGCAAACACTGGCGAGCCTCCGCTCGCTCACAGCGCAAGTGGAAAGCACACTGTCCACTGCCGGCCCCGGCATCGACCGCGTGCTGAACAATTCCAATACGCTGGTGAGCGAAGCCAAGAATGCGCTACCCAGGCTGACCTCACTGCTGGAAGACAATATGAACGTGCTGCGCAGCGCAACGGAGCGTTTCGAGGGCACCATGGGAGAAATCGACGGGCTGGTATCCGCCGACTCCGCTACCACCTATCGTCTCAACGAAGCACTGCGCGAACTTGCGCTGGCCGGCAGGGCTCTGCAGATGTTGGCAAAAACACTGGAGGAGCAACCCGAGTCACTGCTCCGAGGCAAAAGCGAGAACAGCCAATGACCCCGATAAAGCTCTTCGCCATCGCCGCTACCCTATTGCTGGTGGCCTGTGGCAGTTCCCCGCAGCACCAGTACTACCTGCTCAATAGCAAGACCCAGGCACCGGCGTCGGGCCAGGCGCCCTCGCTGGGCGTGGGGCCCATCACCATACCGGAGTACCTGAACCGTTCCGGCATGGTATACAGCGAAGACGGCAACCGGCTGCACGTTGCCCGCTACGAGCGCTGGGCCGAACCGCTGGCAGATGGTATCCAGCGTGTGCTGGGGCTGAACCTGTCCGCAGCGCTGGGCACGCAGAACATTCGCCCGCACCCGTGGGCGCGCAATGATATTCCCGAGTACGCCGTGCAGATATGGCTGTTGGGTTTGAACGCTGGTGGCAACGAGGCTGAGCTGGTGGCGGAGTGGCGGGTGACCCGCCGTGGCGAGGAGCGAGATAGCGAGGTCACTCAGCGCATCAGCCGCCTGGCGACGTCGCTCGCAGGGCCCGACTGGCAGGCCGCCGACACCGCCGCGGCCTACAGCGAACTACTGCAGCGCCTCAGCGACGAGATCGCCGGCGTGATTCGCACGCAGATGGAAGGGGCTGCGAGCGATCAGAACTGATCGCTGCGCAGCATGGCGTCCGAACCACCGTCAACAAAGAACACAGAGCCGCAAACGAAATCCGCCTCGTCGCTGAGCATAAAGCGCATCACATTGGCGATTTGCGCCGGCTGCGCGGTTTGGCCCCAGGGCACCATGGCGCTGAAATCACGCATCACGCTTCCCAGCTCTTGATCTGCAAACACCTGCTGCGTCAGGGGGGTATCGGTAATACCAGGGGCTACCGCATTCAGGCGCACGCCGGCTTTGGCCCACGCCACCACATTGCGCCGCATCCATACCGTCAGCGCGTGCTTGGAGGCGGAGTACACCGTCTGGCCAGCTTCCGCCTGTGCCGCATCCAGCGCTGCCGGCTCATCCCCGGCGAGAAATGCCTGAGCCAGCGGATGTGAGGTCTGGGTCATGGGCGCCGAGTTGGAGCTCACCAGCAGCACCGTACCGCGCCGCTTTCCCACCAGATCCTGCACGCCCGTGGCCATGGCTACCGCCGCGAAATAATTCACGGCGGCAATGATGCGCGGCGGTGCTACCGGCGGCAGACCGGCGCAGGGAATAAACCCGTCCAGGCCGTCAGCGGCGCGCTCACGCAAAGCGGCCAACGCGGTATCACGGCCCTCCTGCGTGGACAGATCGGCAATGATGTCGCCCTCCTTGATGTCGATCGAAATCACTTCGTGACCCGCCGCAGACAGCTGCTCACGCAGCGCCGCACCGATACCTGTGGCGCCGCCGGTCATGGCATAGCGTTTTTTCATTCTGGTACTCCCTGATTCTGGCTGTTCGATTGATAGCATTATTGTCGCGCGTGCAGCGGCAGCTGTGTGCGCGGGCCTGAAATGCGTCGCAGCAAGCTCAACTTACTGAACCGGAGATCCAGGTTGAGCATGGCTCTACGCGTTTTCCGCTCAATGGAGGTCCTCACCGACAGCGCCAATATTGAAAACCACGTTGAGGATCCTTTCTCCCTCCGCGCACATGACGCAGAGGGGTCCGGAAGCAAAAACGCCACTTCAGGAAAATCCTGGGGTACTCTGACAACAGAAAACAGTATCAGGCGACTAGCGAAAACGCACAGGAGGCTCGCCAATGCGTCAATCCATTCCATCCCTGACACCTGCGCTGTGGCGTCGACGGTTGTCGGCCGCCTGTGTACTGATGCTGAGCGCATGCACCGCGGATTCAGATATATCCGGACGGGGGGAATCCTCCGCTGAGGCCACAGAAATTGTGGCACCACTGCGGGTACAAACGCTTGCGGGAGACTGGCAGGGTTTGTTGAGCTGCGCCGGCCGGGATTTCCCGGTTAGCCTTGCGGTTGAGCCGCTTGACGACAATCAACTGGAAGTCACCTGGACTGTCGAGTCGGCACTGGGACGGCAGGGCTACGTGTCCCCCGACGGTCGCACCGAGATTAAAGACCGACTGCTGCTCGGTGAGCACGACCCCATCACGGGGCATGCGACCGTACAGGAGAACGTCCAGCAACGGCCACTGGCGCTGCAACTGCTGTTTGGCGATGACTTCGCGTTGCTCGGCTATCAGCGCTGCGACCTTGGGCTATTACAGCGAGCACCCGCCAACGCCTTGTCCGAACTGCAGAACGAACTGGTGCTGATCCAGGAACCCGTCGTGATCAGCGCCGAGGATCAGCAGGGCGAATGTCCCAGGGAACTACAGGCGTGGATTCAAGCAGGTTTGGACCTGCCACTGGATAGCAATGGCCGCGGTGATACCAGTGCGCTATGGACTGCAGCGGTGACTCAACCCATCTTCGGCAAACCGGTGGCAGAACTCGGAGCACAGCAGCGAATAGAGCTGCGGCGAACGCTGGCGGGGCGCTGTATGGTTGGCGGCGACCGCCGCCAGAAAGCCGTCGTCAGTGCGCTCATGCATATCACCGACTACCGCTCTTTTCGTGATGGACGCTTGATTCAACTGGCCCAACCTCTCGCACAAGCGTGGCTGGCGGATCGTGCACAACCACTACTGCAAACGGTTCCGTTGCCCTTGCTGTCGCAGACAACAAGCCAGGCGCTGGGCCGTGTACCCCACATGTTCAACTTTGACCGCATGTTGGCGGGAACGGCTAGTTACGATGCGCGCACCTACGCGCAACAAATGGTGGCAGTGAACGATGCGCTTGCGGCGCGTCGTCGGGAACAGGACTACCTGGACAACATGCGCAATGCGCGCTTCTTCAAGCTGCTCGAGTTGTGGCAAGCGGCGCTGGTACGAGACGACATAGCCGACACACCCGTTGAAGCATTGGTGGCGGCGGAGCTGGTGAGCAAAGCGGAAGCGCATATCCTCGAAGCCGCAACAGCAAAGGACGCGGCACACATGGCGGACTGGGTGGCTGCCGTTGACGCGGAATTGGTGTGTAGCAAGACGACACAAAAAGCCTGCGCGCAAGCAGCGGACCTGTTTGCCGACAGGCTGGAGGCGTTGGCCGACCTATTCGCGACCGACGAGTTGCGCACCTTGGCGACGCTGGAAGACGAGGCACCAACGCTGCAAAACCTCGCCTCACTGGTGGCCGCAAACGCCGTGCTTCTGCGCACATACGGCCGCACCGTGACGTACGGTGACTTTCCCGATGTCCTCGAGGACTACCAGAGCCTGCGTTTTGACTGGCAGCGTGAGTTAGAGGAGGCCCTTGCAGCACAGCTCACAGCAGCGCGCACCACCTCCGCACTCACGGCGCTGGATGCACGCTACTTTGCGGCCAGTGACTTAACGGCGCGCGCGGAACGCCACCTAAAGCGCCTGGGGAAAGTGTACGATCACCAGCTCTCCGGATCGCGCCCATTCGTCGACACAGGCGCAGATGCCTACCTCAATGCATTGTACAACCAGGAATTCGCTACCCTGGCTCGAATGGACGCGGAGCTTCTGTCCGGTGTGGCGCCGGTGTTCCGCTTCATGGCGCAGCAGATTAACGCCATCAGCGGTCTGCTGGGCAACGCAGGGCGCCCCTTGAGCAGCGCCGCACGCGAGCTGAACACGCCCAGCGCGGTGACGGCCGTCGCATTGCGGTACCTGTTGGATTATGAGGACCAGTACGCAGCGTGTTTGGGCCCGGATGCAGCCACCATCACGTTTACGGAGCGCGTGGATTCGGTAACTCGCACAGGCAACGGTATCGAGCTCAGTCGCATTCGCGGCGTACCGGTGTCCACCACCTACCGCATCAAGCGCGCGCACCTGGATGTATTCCAGGACGTGTTCAGCCGCCCGGAATCCCCCGGCGCAGAGGGCGTGTTCGAAGCGCTGTTCGGGTTGCAGGGTGTCAACGACCTGACCAATGCTGTGACCGAACTTATGGATCATCACCGGTGTGACTCTGAAGCGGTACAGGGCTTTGAAAAGGGGTTGTTAGCCTACTACGCGAATCGCAAAGGTCTCTGGGGGCGATAGGTATCCACAAACCTCCGGAGAGCAGGAAGGACCAAATTACCCCATTCTCCGCGACCGTCGATCACGAAAACCTGAGCAACCCGGCGATCGACGGCAAGGCGCACTGCTACACCGGATTGTCGCGATACGGCCCGCCCAGCCACAGAGCGGCTGTTGCCAGCACCACCACAATCCCCGCCGCAAAAACAGCCACCGGCACGCCCAGTACAGCGCTTTCCAGGTTCCCCGAATGAATTGAGCCGCCGTAGCCATCTGCAAGGACATGCGCCACCAGTACGCCGCCCATCACACAGACATTCAACAGGCTGGCAACACCTACTTCATCGCGCCACCAGGCGAGCCACACCGCCAGCAGGCCGAGCGCACAATGGGTTGTGAGCTGCCATACCTCATGCAGGCGTGCGTGGGGCGGCCATGCATCATTGAACACATGCGACGGGTTGATCTCCAGATACGGAATCACCAGCGCATACACCAGCACCCCGAATGTGACACACGCCTTGGCAAGCATTTTCTTTGCCATCAGGGTGCATACCGCGCTCACGCCGCTTTCCCTTTGACGGATGCTGCGGGCGCAGACCAGACACCTGAGGCCGCCACGCGCGCCACATACTCCGCAAGACTGCGCGCCGGGCGGCCCAGCACCTGCAGAACGGTATCGGTGGTGCCTTCATTGCGGCCATCAAGCACATGCACGAACAGCTCCTTGATCAGCCAGGCAATGTCATCCGGCAGGCCCTCGGCCTTCGCACCCGTGAGATAGGCGTCCACCGGCACCGGAATGAAGCCGATGTCGCGGCCGCTGGCCTCGGCAATGGCGTGAACGCACTCGGCAAACGTCAGCAGCTCTGGACCGGTGACCTCTAGCAGCTGATTGCGCAGTGCCGGCTCAGTAAGCGCCGCAACGGCTACCTCGGCAATGTCGTCCACATCAATAAATGGCTCGCGGGCTCGCGGCTGCGGCAATACCAACTCACCCGCTTGAAGACCCTCAAGCATGAAACTCTCGCTGAAGTTCTGCATGAACCAGCTGGCACGCACCACATTCCAGATCAGTCCGCTGTTGACCAGCACCTGCTCCGCGCGCTCGGCGCCCTCTTCACCGCGGCCCGACAGCAGCACCACGTGCTCGACACCCTGCCGCCTGGCGAGCGCGACAAAAGCGCGGATGTCGTCTTCGGCCTGCGGCACGGCCAGATCCGGATAGTACGTCACATAGGCCGCGCTTACGCCGGCCAATGCGGCTGGCCAGGTGGTCCGATCTTGCCAGTCGAACGGAATCGATGCGTTACGCGACAGTGTCCGCACTGCCCGTCCCCGCTCGCTCAACCGTGTGGCCACTCGCACACCCGTCTTGCCGGTGGCCCCAATCACTGCAATCACGTCGTTGTTCATACCCCGTCTCCGATCCTGAAGGTCTGTTGGATGTGGGTGATCAGCCACCCGATGAGGCCAGTCTAGAGGGTGAAAACTTGATTTTTAATGCCTGTCTAGCCATATTTATTTGCAGTTTATCCAAAAAGGTAACCCCTATGGCCTGCCAACTGCCCAGAGACATCCCTGCCCGCGCCGACACCCTGGGCGAGACGCTCTACTCCCTGAGGCTTAACGGCGCGGTGTATGCCAACTCGGAACTGACCGCCCCCTGGGGCATAGAGATGCCGCCCATGGCCGGCATGATGATGTTCCATATTCTCACCGAGGGCGGCTGCTGGCTGCGCTTCAACAACAACGAGAACCTCTATCTGCAACCCGGCGAGCTCGCGCTCATCCCCAAAGGCGAAGGCCACTGCATTGCCCACCAGGAAGACCAGCCCTGTGTGCCGTTCTTTGATATTCCGGTGACCAAACTCTCCGAGCGCCTTGAATACATGCGCTATGGTGGCGAGGGAGAAAACGGCGCAGGTGAAGGAACGCGTCTGATCTGCGGGGTGCTCAGCTTTGATCATGTCGCCGGGCAGAAGCTGGTCAGCGAGCTGCCGCAGATCATTCACATCCAGTGCAATCAAGCCGACCGGCCCCACCCGCTGCAGTCGATGATCGAGTTGATGGAACAGGAGGCCGCGTCCATGGCGCCGGGTGGTGAGACGGTAATGGCGCACCTGGCGGATATCATCGTCATCCACGCAATCCGCTACTGGATTGAACACGCGCCGGACGCCAGCAAGGGCTGGCTATGCGCCCTGGAAGACCCGAAGCTGGGTAAGGCACTGGCCGCCATCCACGCCCACCCGGAGGCCCACTGGACAGTAGAGCGGCTGGCAGAGCAGGCGGGCATGTCACGCTCAGGCTTCTCCGCACGCTTTACCGAGGTGATCGGTACTTCGGTAAAGCACTATTTGACGGACTGGCGCATGAACCTCGCGCGCATGAAAATCCTGCAATCCCCGGTGACGCTTACCGAGCTGGCCCAAGATCTGGGCTATCAATCGGAAGCGGCGTTTTCGCGGGCCTACAAGCGGGTGTTCGGGGTGCCGCCACTGCGGCAGAAGCACGACGTAACATAGCACTACAGCGTCCGAGGGGGGAAGATGCGCCTTCCAGCGATGCCACTTATCATGGTACAGGCTCCAGGCACAACAACGAGGGTCCTGACTGCGTTGACGTTTTCGCCAAAGCCGGGCCATCGCGCCCAGAAGGGAAGGTCTGCATTGATATACCCACCACCGGAGAAGCGCCCCACCCCGGCCACCCGGTTGCCTGCAACAGGTGCCCGGTAGTACCCTGCAGGCCGCGTTTCGGCGGAGTATCCCCATGAATGAGAAACCCCAGGCACCGGCCATTGAAGGCTGGTTCACAATGGATGACAAGCCCCGGCTGATCGGCACTCAGTGCTGTGCCTGCGGCACGTATTTTTTTCCCAAACAGCAGCGCTACTGCAAGAATCCGGGCTGTGACAGCACCGACTTTCGTGAAGTGGAGCTGAGCAGGACGGGCCGCGTGTGGAGCTACACCAACGCCTGCTACAAGCCACCGGCACCATTTGTGGCGGCTGAGCCGTTCGAGCCCTATACCATCGCCGCCGTAACGCTGGAGGAAGAGCAGATGACGGTGCTGGGGCAGGTGGTCACCGGGGTCAATGTCAGCGACCTCAAAGTAGGCATGGCAATGGAGCTGGTGCTGGAGCCGCTGCATGAAACCGACGACGACATCAAGATGACCTGGAAATGGCGGCCACTGGCAGAACAGGGGGAGCAGCACTGATGAGCAATGACATCGCCATAATTGGTGCCGGGATGCACCCCTGGGGCAAGTGGGGACACAACTTCGTTGAATACGGCGTCGCGGCGGCGCGCGAAGCACTGGCTGATGCCGGCATCCCCTGGCAGGACGTCGGCTTCGTTTCCGGCGGCGCCACCGTGCGCTGCGGCTATCCGGGCTATGTTGCAGGCGCCACCTTCGCCCAGGCACTGGGCTGGCAGGGCTGTGAGGTGAATACTTCCTACGCCGCCTGTGCCTCAGGCTCGCAGGCACTGGCCGCCGCGCGCAACAAGATTCTCGCGGGGGCCTGTGATGTCGCCCTGGTCATCGGTGCGGACACCACCCCCAAGGGCTTTCTTGCCCCCGCCGGTGGCTACCGGCCAGAGGACCCGGATTGGGTGCGCTTTTACCTGGGCATCACCAACCCGACCTATTTTGCCCTGTATGCGCGGCGCCGCATGGATCTGTATGGCGACACGCTGGAAGACTTCGCCGCGGTGAAGGTGAAAAACTCCCTGATCGGCAGCAAGAACCCACGGGCGCGCTACCGCAAGTGTTTTACCGCGGAAGATGTAGCCGCCTCCGCCATGGTGGCGGATCCCCTGCGACTGATGGACATCTGCGCCACCAGTGATGGCGGCGCCGCACTGATCATATGCAGCGCCGACTACGCGCGGCGTATTGGCAAAGCCGATGCCCCGCGCATTGCGGCCATTTCCACCGTCACGCCCAGCTTTGCCAGCGCGGTGGTTGAAATGCCGGATATCGCCACCGACTCCGCTGCGGCGGCAGGCATCGATGCACACAGCTTCCGTGCCGCACTGCCCGTCAAGGCCTATGAGGAGGCTGGTATCGGCCCCGAGGACGTTGACGTTGCCGAGGTGTACGACCTGTCGACGGCGCTGGAGCTGGACTGGATTGAAGACCTGCAGCTGGCACCGCGCGGTGAGGCGGCACAGTTGCTGCGCCGTGGCGATACCGCGGTCGGTGGCAAAATTCCGGTGAACCCCTCTGGCGGCCTGGCCTGTTTCGGCGAAGCCGTGCCGGCACAGGCGCTGGCCCAGGTGTGTGAACTCACCTGGCAGCTGCGCGGCGAGTGCGGTGACCGGCAGGTAGACGGCGCGAAAGTGGGTATCACGGCCAATCAGGGCCTGTTCGGGCACGGCAGCTCGGTCATTATCAAGCGCTGAGGAGCCTGCGCCGCTACGGTCAGAGCCGGGCAATATGCTCGGCTGTCGCCAGCACGCGGCGCGCTTCATCCACGTGCATCAATTCAATCAGCTTGCCGTCGAGCACCGCGACGGCGGCACCCGCCTCCGCGGTTTCCTGCCACAGCTGCAGTAGCCGCCGGGCGCGTTCCACCGCCGCAGGCGTTGGCCCGAACACGGCATTGGCGGTTTCGATCTGGCCCGGGTGAATAAGCGTCTTGCCATCGAAGCCCAGCGCCCGCCCCTGCTCACAGACCGCCTCCAGACCGGTTTCGTTGCCGATATCCAGGTAGACTCCGTCCAGCACCATAACCCCGGCCAGCCGGGCAGCCAACACGCAACGTTGCAGCGCGTAGGACAAGCCGCGGCGCGCCTCGTCCGCTGGCAGACGCAGCTCCGCGCAAAGGTCGGTGGTGCCCATCAGCAGGGCCGCCACGCGTTCGCGCGGCGCGATCTGCTCAACGTTGGCAATACCCGCAGGCGTCTCAATCATCGCCCAGATCGTCATGTCACTGCGCCCGTATTCGTCGAGCAAGCGGCTGACGTCATCAACTTGCGCGGTGGATTCCACCTTGGGCAGGCACACCGTGCCCAGTCCCGGCGCCGCTGCCAGCGCCTGCAGATCATCGCGCCCCCAGGGCGTTGACAGGTCATTGCAGCGCACCACCAATTGTCGGGCGCCATAGCCACCAGCCGCAAGCTGCGCGACAACCTGAGCACGTGCCGGGTCCTTGGCGTCTGGGGCCACGGCGTCCTCAAGGTCGAAAATAATGGCATCCGCGGGCAGGCCGCGCGCCTTGTCCATGGCGCGCTGGTTGGACGCGGGCATATACAGCGCTGAGCGCGGCGTCATTTTCATTCCTTTGGCTGCTCCTCTACAGGTGGGCGCACGGATGCGCGCTTCAGGTAGGCGACAAGATCCGCACGCTGCTGGGGGTCGGGTATGCCGCGGGCCATCATCGTGGTGCCGGGAAACATGGCCAACGGATCCGCCAGCCAGAGGTAGAGCAACTGCGGGGTCCACACGAACTCGGCATTGCGGAAGGTCTCCGAGTAGTAGTCGAAGCCGGATTGCTTGCCGGCCACCTGGCCAAAAATACGGTACAGACTGGGACCGTTGTTATGGCCGACCTCCGGCTCGGGATAATGGCAGGTACGGCACTGGCCAAACACCAACCGGCCGCGCTCGGCGTCACCCTCAGGCATCGCCGCCGGATCGGATGGCGCCTGCGCCTGCGCCATGAGCGTGGACAGTAGAAGCAACAGTAAAGCAACACACCTCATACTGACACCTCACTGGCCGCCGCAACACCGGCACGGCGCCCGAAGAACGTGCAGTCACCCACAGACAGGCCACTGGCGATGTAGGGTGCCACCGGCAGGCCCGCCGTGGTGCGCCCGGCCGCGTACAAACCCGGTATGGGCTCACCAAAGCCACCGATCACACGCCCGTCGATATCCGTATGCAGGCCGCCGAAGGTATGGGCGGTAAAGAAGGCGCGCTTGACCGACAGGTCCCAGGCCTTGAACGGTGGCTTGTCCAGTGGACGCAGGTATTGCCCCTGTTTGTGGAACAGCGGATCCCGCCCGATATCGGCAAAGCGGTTGTAGTAGGCCACGGTATGCTGCAAAGCACCCTGGGGGAAGTCTGTGCGGGCCGCCAGATCGCCGATGGTGGGTGCTTCCGCGACCGGCAGGAAGTTATCCTGGGGGTAATCGAAACTGCTGCTGGCGTCAGTGATGAGCCAGGCCCGTCCCTCCTGCTGGTAGGCGATAGCATCACCCAACACCCCGTAATAGCTGTCCTCGGGGACGAAGCGCTGCGCGTTGGCGTTGACCACAATACCCGCCAGCGTGGACTCAGGGGGGTAAATGGGCGTGATGGCAAATCCCTCGTGCATATGCAGGGTTTCGCCACCCACGCCGGCGCCCATCATAATGCCCTGCCCCAGGTCCCCCGCATTGCCCCAGGGCGCCGAGCAGTCGAACAGGGCGGGGGCATGGCGCTGCACCATGTCCCGGTTGTGAATGAAGCCACCGCAGGCGAGCACCACGCCGCGCAAAGCGCGAATATTGCGTGTTTCACCCTCCGCCACAACCTGCATGCCGGCCACGCGGCCGTCAGCCTCCACAATCAGGCGCTGACCAGCGACGCCCGAACGCATCGTCACATCGGCCGCCACTGTCTGTGCCAGCAGTGCCTCCATCAAGGTGCGCCCACCGGTCATGCCCGGCGTACCAGGCACGTGGCCGCGGGGTACCGGACGCGAATGCTCACGCGCCGGCCAGGCCAGTTCGTTCCCGGAGTAGTAGAGCGACTCATCGCCGAGGGTGAGTTCCTTCACCGCTGTGAAGCGGTCGTTATAGGGCACCCCCATCGCGACCAGCCAATCGAAATGTGCCACGCTCTCTTCGCAGTAGAGCTGTATTTTCGCCAGCTGAGGATGACGGCCGCTGTTGCCGGCGATAAAGCGGTACATCTCTTCCACGCTGTCCTCAAAGCCCGCTGCCTTCTGCAGGGCGGTACCGCCGCCTGCGTACACTACGCCCCCTGACATGGCCGAAGACCCGCCGAATTTCGGCAACGCTTCGATGAGGAGCACCCGCGCGCCCATGCGCCGGGCCTCAATGGCGGCACTGCAGGCCGCCGAGCCAGAGCCTGCTACCAATACATCCGTGGTCTCGTCCCAGCTGCCCGCTTCACGCGGACTCAACGCTGCAGCGGGCCCCGCTGCCAGGAAGCCCGCCGAACCCGCAGCCAGGCCGGCAAGCAGTTCGCGGCGACGCCAGCGTGATGCACTCATTCAGCCACCTCGCGGATATATTCCAGCTGGTTGTCGATCATGTAGGTGCGATGGCGCGGCCCACTCACCGACTCCGACACGCTCTCGTATCCCGCGTCGTCCTCGTACAGGAAGCACACACCGCCCTCCAACATGATCATGCGCGGTGCGTAACGCCGTGGCCTGCGCTTCCGCAGCGCGTGCTGCGCGGCAACACAGTCAGAGAATTCAGCCAGATCGACAAGGCTGACAAACGTGGGGGGCATAAGACGAAACGGGCTGGCGGTATCCCGTATCTCTGCGAAAGCGTCCTCGGGACGCACCCAGCGGTGTGCGGAGATTTCGCCACCGTCCACCGTGATGTCCTGATCGGCGGGCAACACGGCGAGAAAGAACCAGGTGCTGTAGCGACGGCGGGCACCTTCGGGGGTGGTCCAGTGCGACAGGAAGTGCAGCTGCTCCGGCTGTATGCATACGCCTGCTTCCTCCTCCGTTTCCCGAATTGCCGCCGCCAGGGCGGCCTGGTCGTGGTCACCCGGCACCCGGTAGTCTTCCGGGTCAATACGGCCACCGGGGAACACCCACTCCCCACCCATGTGTTTCAGGGCCACGTTGCGCTGCAGAAGCAGCACCTCAAGCCCTGTTGGGCCGTCGCGCACTGGCACCACCGTCGCTGAAGGCACAATCGGCACCTCGCCTGTACCCATCTCCAACATGCTGTTACTCAAGGGAAGAAACGACTGATGGTATCGATAACGCAGGCGGGGCGATCACTGCCCTCCACCTCAATGGTCACTCTCACCACCACCTGCACACCGCCCTTCACTTCCTCCGCAGCGAGGATTTCACCGCAACCGCGTACTCGACTGTCCACGGGCACCGGCGCGGGAAAGCGCACCTTGTCACAGCCATAATTCACGCCCATCGATACATTGTTCACCTGCAACAGCTGTGGTAAAAAAAGGTTCGCCAGCGACAAAGTCAGATACCCGTGGGCGATGGTCTTGCCAAAGGGGCCTGAGGCCGCGCGCTCCGGATCGACGTGAATCCACTGGTGATCACCGGTCGCCTCGGCAAACAGATCAATACGCTGCTGTTCGATCAGTAGCCAATCGGTACAGCCCAACGCTGTTCCTTCGGTGCCCAACAACGCAGCGGGGTTTTCAAATACTGTGGTCATGCGGCCTTTCCTGTGACAAAAACATGTAACGAGGACTATAACACCCGCGGCGCGGGCCGACAGCGACCGCGGTTTAACGTTTCCCACCATGCAGGAGCCACGTACCCAGGACCAGCCGGCCTGCAGGGTCGGCGGTATTGCGGTATATTTATGGCACTCACACACAGGAGGCCGGAACATGCTTGAAAATCTCGACCTGAACGAACTGCTGCAGCTCTACGTTATCCCCTGGGGCACGCGCATCATTTTCGCCATCGCCATATTCTATGTCGGCCGCATAGTGGTAGCTGCCGTTGCGCGCTGGGTTGAGAAGTTCATGCGGGCACGGCACATGGATGAAGTCCTGGTCAAGTTCCTCACCGCCATCCTGCACTGGGTTCTGCTACTGTTCGTCATTATTGCGGCGCTCAGCAAGCTGGGTATCGACACCACATCGATGGTCGCTCTGCTCGGTGCAGCGGGCCTCGCCATCGGTCTGTCTCTGCAGGGCTCGCTCTCCAATCTGGCAGCCGGTGTACTGCTGATAATCTTCCGTCCCTTCACCAAAGGCAATTTTGTGGAGGCGGGTGGCGCCATGGGCACGGTGGAGAACATCAACATATTCACCACCACGCTCACCACACCGGACAACAAGGAAATCATCGTGCCCAATAGCGCGGTGCTGGGCAACAACATCACCAACTTCTCTGCCCGCCCCACGCGCCGGGTCGACCTGGTGTTTGGCGTTTCCTACGGCGACGACCTGCGCAAGGCGAAGCAGTTGCTGGAAGAAATCATTGCGGCGGACGAGCGCGTGCTCAGCGACCCGGCTCCCACCATCGTGGTAGGCGAACTGGCCGACTCAAGCGTGAACTTCCTCGTCCGCCCCTGGGTAAAGTCGGAGGACTACTGGGCAGTTTTCTGGGATACCACAGAAGCCGTGAAGCTGAAGTTCGACGATGCCGGAATCACCATTCCGTTCCCGCAGATGGACGTACACACGCCGCAGCAAGACTAACGGCAGCGCGCGTATTAACACTATTTCACAGCCTTCAGCGCTGCCTATGTGATATAAAGACTGCTTCACACCCCCTCTGGTCTGCTCGCCTGTGGCGGGCAACCAGAGCATCAGAACGGTAAGAAATGTGGCCACTGTGAAGCGTCAATTCGTTGTTGCCTGCGCACTATTGCTGGCAGCCGCCCTCATCACCGCACTGCTATACACAATGCGGCCGGATACCGAAATCAGCGAACCGGTATACGTGCCCATTACCGTCGACGTGGTGGTGTCCGAAAAGGAAACCATCCGCATCCCCATGCAGGCGCAGGGCACTGTGTCCCCGCTGCAGCAAACAACCCTGCTGGCGGAGGTCCAGGGTCGTATTGTGGCCGCGTCGGAGGCCTTCAACGTTGGCGGTTTCGTCGATCAGGGAGATGTGCTGCTGCGCATCGACCCGCGAGACTACCAGGCGCGTCTGGCACGGGCGGAGGCGGCATTGCGTTCCGCGGAAAGCGAGCAGCTGCAGGAGCGTGGTCGCGCCGACGTGGCCAGGCGGGAGTGGGAAAAACTGCCAGCGGGCAGCCAGCGCACCGACGAGGCGCGTGATCTCTACCTGCGCAAGCCACAACTGGCCCAGGTTGAAGGACAGCTGCTGGCTGCCCGCGCCGACCTGCAAACCGCACAGGATGATCTTGACAGAACCATCGTACGCGCGCCCTACCGGGCGCTCATCGGGGCCAAACACGCCGAGTTGGGGCAGTTCGTGACGCCCGGTACCCAACTCGCGGAGGTATTCTCGGTAGAGCTGGCCGAAGTGCGCCTGCCTATCCCGCAAACACGCCTGCCCTACCTCGACTTGCCCGGTGTGGGCTCCGGCAAGGCCGGCGCTGCCATCGACCTGTACACCGACATCAACGGCGATGTCACCCACTGGCCCGCCACGCTACACCGCAGCGAAGGTGTTTTCGACGAGCGCTCCAGGGTCCTGTACGTGGTGGCACGTATCGAAGACCCCTACGGCCTGAGCAGCCCGAATCCACAGCCCCTGCGTATCGGCACTTTCGTGACCGCGAATATTGCCGGCCGCCCAATGCCCGGTCTGGTTGCCCTGCCCCGTTATGTCATGCGCGCCGGCGACAACGTGGCCGTCGTGGACGACAACAACCTGGTGCGCAACCGCACGGTCACCACTCTGAACACCGGTGGAGATTTCGTCTATGTGTCCGCCGGCCTGGAGAATGGCGACGAGGTGATACTGACCACACTCGACAGTACACTCACCGGCGCCGAAGTCAGTGTGGTCTCGCGCGTCAGCAGTCGCGAACTGCGCCGGCGCAACCAGGCCGATCCGCGCCAGGCCACCGCTGGCGATATTGCCGCTGATGCCGCCGCTGCGGCACCCGGTGAGGCTCCCCCCGCATGAGCACGCATCGCCAGGGCGGCGTTATCGCCTGGTTTGCCCACAACCCCGTTGCCGCCAACCTGCTTATGGCCATCATTCTGGTGGTCGGACTCGGCTCTGCCTTCAACATCCAGCGGTCGATCTTCCCTTCCTTCGATATCGAGATGATCTTCATCAACATGTCCTATCCCGGCGCCTCACCCGAGGAAGTCGAACAGGGCATTGTGTTGAAAATCGAAGAGGCCATCAACGACCTGGACGGCATCAAGCGGGTGGAGTCCGACGCGCTGGATTCACACGCACGGGTGATGGTGGAGCCCCAGGAAGGCATCGACATGAACGCCCTGCTGGGCGACATCAAGAACCGCATCGACGCTATCCAGCACTTTCCGGCCAACGCCGAGAAAGCCATCATCAGCCAGCCCGAGCTACAATTTCCTGCGCTGCAATTACAGCTCTCCGGTGAGCTGGATGAACGCAGCATGAAAACCCTGGCAGAGGATATCCGCCGCGACCTGCTGACCTTGCCGGAGGTATCGGCGGCGGAAGTGGTTGGCGCGCGCGACTACGAAATCTCCATCGAAATCTCCGAGTCGCTGCTGCGTGAATACCACCTGACCCTGAGCGATGTAGCCGACGTGATTGCGCGCTCGTCGCTGGACCTGCCAGCCGGCTCCCTGCGCACGCGTCAGGGCGATATCCTGCTGCGTACGCAGGGGCAGGCCTACGTGCAGCAGGATTTCGAATCCATTGTGCTGCGCAGCTTCGCGGATGGCACACGGCTGCTGCTCGGCGATATTGCAACCGTGCGTGACGGCTTCGTCGAGGACAGCGGATTTGCACGCTTCAACAGCCGCTACTCCCTTGGCATTCAGGTGTTTGCCATGGGCGAGCAGGACATCCTCGACACAGCAAAAGCGACACGCGCCTGGGTCGAGCAGAAGCAGGCGCAGCTGCCCGCAGCGGCCAGCCTGGACATCTGGTCGGATATCACCTTCTACCTGGAAGGCCGCCTGGGTATGATGCTGAAAAACCTGGCCATGGGCGCACTGCTGGTGTTCATCGTGCTGGCGCTGTTTCTGGAAATCAAACTCGCATTCTGGGTCATGTTGGGCATTCCCGTCTGCTTCCTCGGCGCCATGGCGCTGATCAACACACCGTATATTCACGCCAGTCTCAATATGATCAGCCTGTTCGGCTTCATTCTGGTACTGGGCATTGTGGTGGATGATGCCATCATCATGGGCGAAAGCGCCTACACCGAACAGGAACGTCACGGCCACAGTATCCAGAGTATTGTCAACGGCGTGAATAAGGTAGCCGTACCCGCCACCTTCGGTGTCCTCACCACCATCGTCGCATTCGCGCCGACCCTGTTCATGGAGGGTGTGTTTGCCGCATTTCCCGAAGCCTGTGGCTGGGTGGTCATTCTGTGCCTGTTGTTCTCACTGGTGGAATCCAAGTGGATTCTGCCGGCCCACCTGGCGCACAGCACACCCACACGCAACCGTTTTCTGCTCGCCGTTGACCGGCGTCAACAGCAGGTCAATCACGGCCTCAAGCGCTTTATCGAACACCGTTACAGCCCACTGATGCAGCGCTGTATCCGCAACCGCTACGTTACCCTGGCCGCCTTCATTGCGCTGCTGGTGCTGTGCAGCGGGCTGGTCGCGGGCGGGATTGTGCGCACAGTCATTGCCCCGGATGTCCCCGGCGAGTTCATTTCCGTACAGCTGGAAATGACCGAGGGCACCCCCGAGGAACGTACTCTGGCAACCATTGAGCATATCGTGGCAGCGCTCGACTCGGTCGAGGCTGCGCACCGCGAGGCAACGGGCGGCAAGGAACACCTGGTCAATCATGTGTTCGCCTACGGCAGCGGCCGCACCATCGGTGGCGTGGAGATCGAACTGACCAAGGAAGACCAGCGCAGTATTTCCACCCGAGAGGTGGAGCGTCGCTGGCGCGAGGCGGTAGGTGTGCTCCACGGTACCAAGGTATTATCCATCAGCAGTGCCGACGGCCCGGGCTTCGGGCCCGCCATCGCCTTCGATCTCATGCACCGGGATTTCTCCACCTTGCGCGCCGCAGCGGCAGAGCTGGAAACCGCGATCCAGCGCTACGACGGCGTGTACGACATACGCAATGGCGCCAGCGACACGGCCGACGAGTTCCACATCGAACTGCTGCCCGAAGGCGAGGCCCTGGGATTGTCGCGCTACGCCGTGGCGAACCAGGTGCGCAGTGCTTTCTACGGCGCCGAGGCCCAGCGCATGCAGCGCGGGCTCGACGAAGTCAAGGTGATGGTGCGCTACCCGCGAGCCGACCGCGAAACCGTAGACACACTGCAGGGGATGTATATCCGCACACCGGATGGCCAGGCAATCCCCTTCCAGACCGTCGCCACAATGGAGGTCAAGCAGGGCCTGCGCAAGGTCACGCACATCAATTACCAGCGTGCCGCCGAGGTGACCGCTGAGGCCAACAAGGACCTGGTGGAGCCGGCGCGCATTGTCGCGGACCTGAAAAAATCCGTACTGCCCGAGCTGCTACAGAAATATCCAGGACTCAGCTATGCCGTTGCCGGCATGGCTGACGAGGAAAGCAAGATGGTAAACAGCATGCTGATCGGCTTTGGTCTCGCCCTGTTTGGCATCTATGCATTGCTGGCAATTCCTACCCGATCTTACCTGCAACCGTTGATCATCATGGGGGTGATACCGTTTGGCGTGATCGGCGCTGTAGTCGGACACTGGCTCACGGGCTACCCCCTGAGCATGATGTCACTGATGGGGGTGATTGCCCTGAGCGGCGTGGTAGTGAATGACAGCCTGATTCTGGTCGACCACATCAACAATGCAATAAAGAGCGGTGTGGAACCTCTGCGCGCCGTGGTGGAGTCGGGCACGCAGCGCTTCCGCGCCATTTTGCTCACCTCCCTGACCACGTTTTTCGGCCTCGCACCGATGCTGCTGGAGCGCAGCGCGCAGGCACAGGAAATTGTGCCGATGGCTGTGTCACTGGCCTTCGGCATCGTGTTTGCCACGGTGATTACGCTGTTGCTGGTCCCCGCCCTCTACATGATCCTGCTGGACTTGAAGCACTGGCGCAGGCCCGTCACCGGAAACGACCCCCTGCCGGCGCAATAAACCCGATCAGGGCACCACACAACCCAGGCAACGCATGTACCGATGCGTGGGGTCATTGAGCTCGGTGAGGGTGCGCGCCGCTGTTGCCACGGGCTGCAACAACTGCTGTAACCCCGTATCCAGGAAGGGCAAGCTGCCCGACATACCGACCCGAGAGGCGAGCTGTCGCAGCAGCATGTCGCGGGGTGACAGGGGTTGTTGCACATACTCTACTGCATGGTTGTTGCGGTCCAGGCCGCCGAGTTCCGCCGCCGCCGCAACCGCCTCGCGCAACGAACCCAGCTCGTCGACCAGGCCCATCGCCTGTGCATCAGGTGCACTCCACACGCGGCCACCGGCAGCAGCCTGCACGGCCTCCTCGGCCAAACCACGGCCAGTGGCCACGATGTCCAGGAAGTGCCGGTAGGTGAAATCCACCCCCGTCGCCAGCGTTGCCGCCACCTGCGGGTCCAGCGGACGATCCAGGCGCAGCGACCCCGCAAGCTCGGTGGTACCGACACCGTCGGTGTTGACCCCGAGGCGATCCAGTAAACGTTCGAAGGTCGGAAAAGCCGCGAAGACGCCGATGCTGCCGGTGATGGTGGTGGGCGTCGCCCAGATCTCATCTGCCTCCGCTGCAATATAGTAGCCGCCCGATGCCGCAATGGCGCCCATGGAGATCACCACCGGCATGCCAGCTTCGCGAATGCGCCCGATGGCCTGCCGAATACGCTCGGCGGCCAGCACGCTGCCGCCGCCGGTATTCACCCGGATCACAAGGGCCTTCACCCCCGGCTGTTCGGCAGTCTGGCGCAGCAAGCGCGCCAGGGAGTCGCCACCGATGGTGCCAGGGGGCTGCTCACCGGTCATGATATTGCCCTCGGCAGTCACCACGGCTACGCGGTCCTCCATCATGGGCGTCAGCCCCATGGGGCGCTTGGCGTTGATGTAGGATTCGAAAAATACCGCCTCGTAGAAGCCTTCTTCGTTCGCGGCACCCACCTGTTCCACCAGATAATCGTTGGCATCAGGCCGCGACAGCAGTGTGTCAACCAGCCCCTGCTCCTGGGCCACACGTGCCGCATCACCGCCGGCCGCCGCCATGCGCTCGGCGTAGCGGTTGATGTAACGGTCAATGCTCCCGGCCGGGAGGTTGCGCCGGGACTCCACTACGCCGACATATTCCCCCCACAGGTCCTGCAACCAGGCCGATGTGATGACTTTCTCCGCCGGCGACATGTCGTCGCGAAGAAAGGGCTCGGCCATCGACTTGTGTTCGCCGGCATGAAACACATGCATGGAGACCAGGGCTTTATCCAGTGCCTCACGGAAGTGATTGCGGTAGCTGGCGAACCCCTCCAGCGGCACCGCGCCCATGGGGTGGAGAATCACCTCATCTGCCTGGCTGGCCAGCAGATACTGGTCTTGCGTGAAATAGTCCCCGAGGGCGATCACCGGCTTGCCGCTGGCTTTGAACTCTTCAATGGCGGCCGCGATTTCCAGGCTTTTGCTGATGCCTGCTGACACCAGAAAATCAAGCTCCATCACCAGCGCGGTGATCGCTGGGTCCTGTGCCGCCTCGCGCACCGCATCCAGCACATCACGCAGCGCAATCTCGCGATCCGCCGGAGAGGGCTCGCCGACGAGCGCCTGCAGCGGATTCACGTCCGATTTTTCCTCGACCAGCGTCCCACTCAGGTTCAGCAGCAGGGCGGCTTTTTCCGGCTGGGGCGGTGGCCCGCCGCTGAAATACAGCACATAGATGAGCACAAGAAAAGCGAGAAACAGCAGATTCGACAGGGCCAGACGGAACCAGGTCAACCCACGCCAGAGGGCGGAGAAAAAGCGGCGTATCGGCGAAGGGCGGCTCATGACGATGACTCCGGAGAAGGTACAGGGGCGGCGGCCTGCCATTCGCGGGCACGCGCACGCACGTAGAGCATGGCACTACAGAACAACAGAACAACAGCCACCAGGCCTACCCAGGGCAACGGCGCCCAGGGTGTTGCGAAAAGGCGCTCCACCAGCGCGATGAAGTAGAGCAGGGAGACAAAGCACAACCAGATAAAGCTGCGCAGGCGATCATGTAACATGCCGTGGACAAACAGCAGCAACGGCAACAGACTACCCAACCAGATTATCCACGGGGGCTGGGTCAAGGCGAGTGACCCTATTGTCTGGCCGATGAGTGCCCCCCAGCTCAACCAGGTGAGGCGCCATAGCCAGAGGCTGGCACCTCGACGTTGCGGAATGCTATTCATGACGCATCTCCCGAGGGCTGACCCAATGACAGAGCGAGGCGACCGACGCGGGCGCCCAGGGCACGACAGAGCGCCGCCTCCTGGGGGTCCAGCCGCTTCTGGTTATCGGGGCCGGCCCAGTGGGAGGCCCCGTAGGGTGTGCCGCCCGCAGTGGCCGTCATCAAACCCGGCTCGCTGTAGGGCAGCCCGGCGACCACCATCCCGTGGTGCAACAAGGGCAACAACATGCTGAGCAGGGTGGACTCCTGACCTCCGTGCAGGCTTGAGGTCGAGGTGAATACGGCAGCGGGCTTGTCGATGAGTGCGCCGCTCAACCAGAGGCCTGAGCTCTGGTCGAGGAAATACTTGAGCGGTGCCGCCATATTGCCGAAGCGTGTGGGGCTGCCCAACACCAACCCGGCGCAGGCCGCCAGCTCGTCAAGTTCACAATACAGGGGACCATCTGCCGGGATCGCATCCTCCACCGCCTCGCAGGTCGCCGAAATTGCCGGCACCGTGCGCAGGCGCGCGCTGATCCCGGCTACCGTTTCCACACCGCGCGCTACCTGCGATGCCATCGCTGCGGTAGCGCCGTGGCGGCTGTAATACAGCACCAGAATATAGGGCTCCGCCATCAGTCGAGCAGCGCCAGCACATTCTCCGGTGGCCGGCCGATCACGGCCCGCTCACCGCGGGCCACCACCGGCCGCTCCATCAGCTTGGGATGAGCCGCCATGGCAGCGAGCAGTTCGGCCTCGCTACTGGCAGCGTGCAATCCCGCTGCCTTGAACTCGGGTTCCCCGCGCCGGATCAACGCACTCGCGGGCACGGCGAGCTTTTTCAGCAACCGCTTCAGCGCCGCCGCGGACAACGGCTGCTCCAGGTAGGGAATCACCTCGGGCTCGACGCCGTGTTCCTGCAGCAGGGCCAGCGTTGCACGCGACTTGGAGCAGCGCGGGTTGTGATAAATCTGGAACTCGCTCACGGAAAACTCCCCAGAGAAAAACGGCGTACATTATAGCAAAAGGAATGAACGCGGCGCCGCCATCCAATCATGGCATACTGCGCCCGCCCGGTATGAATTCGCGCCATACACGACAAGAGGAGTGCAACACCCGTGAAAACCGCCTGCCTGACCCTGCTACTGCTGACGCTGGCAGCGTGCCAGCCATCCGCACCCCAGAGTAATACCGACCTCTTGCGCGACCTGCGCGGCCAGTGGGTTGTGATCAATTACTGGGCGGAGTGGTGCAAACCCTGTATCAAGGAGATACCGGAACTGAACGCGCTGGACCGTGACTACGACGCAGTCACCGTGCTGGGCGTGAATTATGATGGCGCCACTGGCGAAGACCTGCAAACACAACTGGAAACACTGCAGGTAGGTTTCAGAACACTGGCAGAGGACCCGGCTGCACTGCTTGGCCTGAATCGGCCCACGGTACTGCCCACCACGCTGATCATCAATCCCGAGGGGGAACTGCTGGATACCCTGATCGGGCCACAAACGCTGGAGTCGCTGCTCGCAGCGACGGTGCATGCACAGGGAGCAGACTGAGTGGCTCCGGCGGGAAGGCGGGTCGGCGCTACGGGGCACCGACCCGGCACGGCTTACAGGCTCTGGTAGTAATCCATAAGGATTTTCGCCACTTCCGGACGCGAGAACTCCGGCGGTGGCGCAATGCCGTTACCCAGCATTTCACGTACCTTGGTGCCTGACAGCAGCACGAAGTCCTCCGGACTGTGGTCGGGCGCATCACGCATCATCACTACCCGGTCCAGCTTCTTGCTGTAGGCGGTGTGGTCCGCACGGTAGATTTCCAGCTGCAGGGAACCCGCAGGCACCTCCTCGTCAAAGATGGTCTGCGCGTCGAAACCACCGTAGTAGTCACCCACCCCGGCGTGGTCACGGCCGACGATCAGGTGTGTGCAGCCGCAGTTCTGGCGGAAGACTGCGTGCAATACTGCCTCGCGTGGCCCCGCGTAGAGCATGTCAAAGCCGTAGCCTGTCACCATCACCGTATTGGGTGGGAAATACACATCGACCATTTTGCGAATGGAGGCGTCGCGCACATCCGCAGGAATATCGCCCGGCTTCAACTTGCCCAATAGCATGTGAATGAGAATGCCGTCCGCATCCAGGTCTTCCATGGCCATGCGACAGAGCTCTTCGTGAGCACGGTGCATGGGATTGCGGGTCTGGAAGGCCACCACCTTGTTCCAGCCGCGCGAGGCAATTTCCGCGCGAATATCAACCGCAGTGCGGAACGTGTCAGGAAACTCGCCGGGGAAGTAGGAGAAGTTGAGCACTTCAATCGGGCCGGAAAGCAGCGTGCGCCCAAGGGACTTGAAGGTGGCAACGCCCGGGTGTGATGGATCCAGAGTGCGAAACACCTTCTCGGCGATAAAATCGATCTGCTCATCGGCGACATGCTCGGCCGCCTCCACCTGCATCACCGCCAGCACCGGGTGGCCATCCACGTTGGGGTCGCGCAGGGCGATGCGGCTGCCGGGCTGAATGTCGGTAGCCTCTGTCAGGTTGACGATCGGTACAGGCCAGAACAGACCCTCAGACGTCTGCAGCTTCTCCGCTACGCTCAGGCTATCGGTCAGGTTCATGTATCCCTTCAACGGGTTGAAATAGCCGGCGCCGAGCATGACCGCGTTAGCGGCCGCAGCGGAGTTCAGCAGCAGTGACGGCAGTTGCTCGGCCTCCTTGAGCAGCGCCTCGCGACGGGCGTCATCGGCAACGTATAAAGCTTGCAGCTCGTCTGAGCCGTGTGGCTTGATCATGATTGTCTCCGTTCGGGGTAAAGGTCAGGACTTGATGATGCCGCGCTCGCGCAGCAGGGCAATGATGGCATCCACCTCTTCAGCCAGCGTCTGCTGGTCCGAGTGCAGGTGCACCTCCGGCTTGAACGGGGCCTCGTAGGGGTCATCAATGCCTGTGAAGTTCTTGATTTCACCGGCGCGCGCTTTCTTGTACAGGCCCTTGGGATCGCGGGCTTCCGCCGCTTCCAGGGAACAATCCACGTGGATTTCAATGAAATCCATGCCCGCCGCCTCGTGCAGTTCACGCACCTGGTTGCGATCGCTGGCATAGGGGCTGATAAAGCTGCTCAGGGTGAGGATACCGCAATCTACAAACAGCTTGGAGATTTCCCCGATGCGACGGATGTTTTCCGTGCGGTCGTCAGCGCTGAAACCGAGGTTGCGGTTGATACCCAGGCGCACGTTATCACCGTCCAGACGATAGGCGAGTACGCCCATTTCGTTCAGGCGACCTTCCAGCTCGACCGCCACCGTGCTTTTACCACTGCCGGACAGGCCGGTAAACCAGAGGGTCGCCCCCTTGTGGCCCAACAGCTTTTCCCGATGCTCACGGGTGATGTCACCCTCGTGCCAGTGGACGTTTGTCGCTTTTTGCTCTGCCATGTGCTCCCTCTCGTGCAGTGATACAGGTTGTTCGCCGCTCGCCCGGCGAAGGTGGTATTTACTTCAGGATAAAGGCTTCGCGATAGCCCTTGAATTGTTCCTTGAGCCCTTCCTCAGTAAGACCGAACTGGTTCAGCGTGTAGGCGTGGGCCGGGCGCAGTTCACGTCGGTTGGAGTCCTGCCAGCGCGCCATTTCCACACTCGCCTGGGGCGTAAGGTCCATACCGAGGAAATCATAGACGCGACCAATCTCCACCAGCGGCTGGCTCACCGTGTCTTTGAACCAGAGGTCGAGGAAGCGTTCGGGGCCGAGCTCGCGGCGCACGTCGATCGTATGCTGCATGCCCTTGGCAAACTTGCGCGCCCACTGCCGACCCACTTCCACCGGGTCCGCTGAGTCCGAATAGACCTTCCACACGTTGGCGATCATGCTGGCCAGCGAGGGAATGGTCTCGACCGGATCGCGGTGCGATTGTACCACGCGGGCGTCCGGGAAAATGCGAAACACGAGGTCCATGTAATGCAGGTGATGCGGTGCTTTCAGCGCCCAGCGCTCGCCACTTTGACCACTGCGTTTCTTCTGCCACTGCAGGAACTGCAGCAGCAGCTTCAGGTATTCATAGCCGATGGTGTGGTCCTGCGCTTCTATCCAGGCGTCGAAACTCGGCACATGTGCCAGCGCCTGAATATTGAAACTGTAGAAGGACTGCTCCAGCAACATGATGTCTTCGTCCGGCTCCATCGCATCCAGCGGGTGCACGGCGAGCAGGTCCGGGTTGCTGTCGACCATCATTTTTACTTCGGCCTTGGCATCGCGTATGCGGCGATCGCCGGCGGCCGTGAAGTCCCAGTCGAGGTCCGGACAGGGAAAGCGTGTTTCGTACCACAGGGGGGCGTACATACGATTGTCCGCCGCAATCGTGCGGTGCAGCATGGTCGTGCCAGTACGCGGCAAGCCGACGATCACCAGGGGTGCGACGATCTCTTCATCGCGGATTTCCGGGTGACGCCGCAGCCATTCCTGCACCCGCAGCCGGGTAGACAGAATATCGAGCATCCGTTGTGCCATGGCCGGGCGCCCGATCGCATTCAGGTCCGCCTCGTGCACCAGCGACCACAACAGCCTTTCCAGCGGCTCGCGATAACTGTCGTCCCCGAAATCCTCGAGCCCGTCTACCGCTTTCGCGGCGGTGACCAGTGCATCGGCATCCAGCGCCAGCTCACTTGTGGTCATTGAGTTCTCCTGCCTTGAGTGTGTCCAGCGCAACTACGCGTGTGCGCACCGGGGGATGATTGGAGGCTTCCACGTAGCGCAGCAGCATGCTGCCGCAGCTGTGGCCAGCCGTACTCAGCCAGTTGGGGAAGGCACTGCCGGGGCTCTCCGCCGCCACCACGATGCGCACACTGCCATCCGCCTCGTAGCGCGCACCACTGCGGTTGATGTGAATGCGCTGGAAGCGGTAATCCAGCGACTCCATCCAGAAATTGGATAACTGGAAGTTCCACGTGCGGCAGTCACTGGGCGGCGTGAACTCGATCACCAGTGCCTCCTCCGGTGCCAGTTGCCAGTAACTGTTGTGGTAGAAAATGGCCGGGTCGCCGCCGGCACGCAGGCACATCTGCTGATCGTTGGGGGGCAGTTCGTTGATGTGCTCGGCAAAGCCCAGCATCCAGTTGCGGAACAGCCCGGCCGTGCCATTGACGAAGGGCACCACACGCTGCAGCTGGCTGGCGAACTCTACGGGGTCAAGTACCGGCGCATCCTGCTGATCCAGGCATTCAATACGCAACTCGAGCTTGGGCTCTCGCGCGCGGTCGCGAAAGGTCTGACGCACGAGGATATTGTCTGACGCCTCGGTCATGGGCAGCCAGTTTCCCGGTTGCGGCGTGGCGCTGACCAGCAGCTCAAACTCGCCGTTGGGGCCCAATTCCAGATCATCCAGCGTGACATGCCCGGTGGGCGCCATATCACCCTGCCCGGCGAAGGAGCCAGCCTTGGTTTCCATGCTCAGGTATTCCACCTGGCCCGCGTTACCGGTAATACGATAGCTGCGCTGCCCATCCACCGCACAGTTCTGGTAGAAGTTGTCGGGATTGTCATTGCCGATCTTGGCGGTTTCATGGGACAGGGAATAGAACTGGGGGCACGCTGGATCGTTGAACTCCAGGTGCTTCTCCAGGCTCAGGCGCAGCAGCCGCGTGAGGTAGCGGTAACCTTCAGCGCGACTGAGGTCATCCTCGGGTACGCCGGCGGCGAGAATTTCCTTACCGGCACTTTTCAGGCCTTCACAGAATTCTTCCCACAACTGGCCACTGCGCAATGCTTCGAGTTCGGACGTCGACATAATCAGCCTCCCCGGGGGCAACCATCAAACTTATTATCGGAACGTCGCAGTGTGCAGCTTTTTGCGCCCGCACGCATCACCCTGAAGGGTGACCCGTCTACCGGGCGTCGGACTTGAGCAAGTGTGGCGAGAGTGTCGCGACCATGTTGCGCACCCCTTCGCGCCAGTCCACGCGGGTCGGACCGATCAAGTCATGCATACGGGTGGTGTCGATCGCCAGGCTGCCGAAGGCGGTGGGGCTGTCGCGAAACTCGGGCTCCAGCCCGGTCAGCTCGGTCAGCCAGGCACACCAGTCCTCGATGCTGACGGCCTGCGAGCCACCAAAGTTCACGGTGGTCACCTCGTTGCTCGCAGCACCAAGCAGTAGCGGCAGCTTTTCGATGTAATCATCCGTATGCAGGAGGTTATACAGATTTGGGCGTTCGGGATGCACGTCAATGGGGACACCCTGCTCCATCATCAGCAGGTGGTACCAGGGCCAGCCGCCGTTGTTGCCGTAGGGTACGCTGAGCCGGGCGATCGTTGCCGGAATGCCGAACTGGTGCGCGACGAAACGACACACGGTTTCCGCGGCGATCTTGCTGATGCTGTAGGTCGGGAACATGGAGCGGTGGTTGTCACCCAGCGGCGCGTCCTCGGCCCGCGGTGCATGGCCGGCGTACTCGTACACTGCAGTTGACGACAGGTGCAGGAAGGCCTTGACGCTGCGGCAGTGCAGCATCAACCGCCCCAGCCCCTCCGCATTCGCGGCCAGGTCGTAATCAAAACTGTCGGTTTTCACCACGGCAAAGTTCAATACGTAATCGAAGTCGTCAGCCAGGCCTTTCAGCGCCGCGGGGTCCGCGAGGTCGGCCGCCACGCAGCGAACCCCCTTTTCCTCCAGCGCGCTGCGCTGCGCGGGATCACTGAAGCGTGCCAGCGCGGTCAGTTCCGCCTGCCCGGCCCAGGCGTCAATGACCGGTGCTGCCACCTGCCCGGTAGGGCCCGTGATAAGGATTTTACTGCCGGCGATATTTACTGGCTGGGCTGTCATGGCTTACCTCCTGTGGATGCTCAGGGGGCAGTCTAGCCTGCCGGAGCCCCCTACGGCTCACCCGTTCGGGGGATCAAAAGTCCTCGCGGTCCGGCAGTACACGGTACACTTCGGATATCTGTTCAGGGCCGGTCACCGTACATTGTAGATCCTGGATGAGACCGTCCTTGAGGCTGTACACCCAACCGTGCACCGACAGCGCCTGATTGCGCGCCCACGCATTCTGCACAATGGTGGTATGGCACACATTCGAAACCTGGCTGATGACATTGAGCTCGCAGAGGAGGTTCACCCGCTCTTCGTCACTCTCGAGTGCCGCAATACGTCGACGGTGGCGTTGCTGAACATCTTTGATGTTGCGCAGCCAGTTGTCGATAAGGCCGTTGTCGCGATTCTCGAACGCAGCGCGCACGCCGCCGCAATTGTAGTGCCCCACCACCAGAACGTGTTTTACCCGCAACACATCCACGGCGTACTGCAACACGGTCAGGCAATTGAAGTCCGTATGCACCACCATGTTGGCGACGTTGCGATGAACAAACACCTCGCCTGGCAGGAGGCCGACAATCTGGTTGGCCGGCACGCGGCTGTCCGAGCAGCCAATCCACAGATACTCCGGGCTTTGCTGGTTCGCCAGTTTCTCGAAGAAATCGGGATCAGAGGTTTTTACGGACTGCGCCCAGGCACGGTTGTTATCAAAAAGGTCGTCGATACTCCTCAAGGGCACAGCCTGTCTCCAAGGTCAGATCATCAGGGTGGAGAGACGGCCGAGTTTGAGTTGATTTCCATTACCCGCGACCGCGCTCTGCACAGCTTTCGAGCTGGCACTCTGCATTTGCCGCGCCAGCTGCGCCATGTCAACCGCGGGGTACTGCTCTGGCTCCCACGTGACAAGACCGAGGCTAAGCGTAACCTGAAGCACCGCGCCACGGCCATCATCTATCAGGAAATTTTCGATGTCCCGACGAATGCGTTCAGCCACATCGATGGAGGGTGACTCACTGGTGCCGGGCAGAAGCACCGCCAGGCGGGAGTCAGACAGGCGGGCGAGGTAGTCGGTGGCACGCAGGCCTGATGAGACGCGCTCGGTGACCTTTTTCAGCACGAAACGGCCCGTGATCTCGCCGTAGTGCCGATATAGCTCTTCAAACTCATCGACCTCCAGCATGAGTACGGACAGGGCCTCGTTGCCGCGCCTGGCGCGAGCGATCTCGCGTGCAATATCTTTCTCGAAGCCGCGCAGATTACTGATCTGGGTGAGCGGGTCCAGCATGGTCAGGCGGGAAATCTGTTGCCGACTCACCGCATTCTTGAAGCTCTGGGATACCACCGAGGCCAGATGGGTTACCACCTCGCCGTCCGCCGGTGTAGTTTCCATGGGCCGGTCGACAAAACCACAGTGATAGCTTCCCAGGAGCCTGCCTGAATCCATCAGGGGTACCAGCAGCGCATGCTGAATACCCTGGTCCGTTTTCAACACCTCAAACATGCGAGAGTCGGTGGCGTCCAGCAGCATCACCTCGGGCTCCATGTCGTAGAGCTCCTGCATTTCGAATACATCGTGATGCAGCTGCAGATACTGGCCGTAGCGATGACCCGATACCATCAGGCCCGCCAGCACATTCTCGGGATCATAGAGCCAGAGCTCCGCAATACGGAACCCGAAATGCCGCGGCATGCTGACCAGCAGCACTTCAAGCAGTGCGCCGAGATCGGGCGCGTCGAGCATCATGCGTTGCATCTGCCTGGCCTGGTCGACCAGCCAGCGGTTCAGCTGGATGGTTTCGGAACGGCGCTGTTCGCGCACTTCCGCAGGACTGGCAGGTGCTGGCGCTGCTTCAATTTCCTCGCCAGGGAACACATCGTACACAGAGTCATCCGACATTCGGGATCCCGCCGTTAGCAGCACAAAATACGCCTGCAATGGACACAATTCTTGGCTTGTCAGTGTAAGCGGCCTATACTCGCGTTGCAAACACAGCCTGCCTTGCAATGTAACAATCTGTTACCCAGAGTTGGCTGGCATGTTTGCAAACCTGGGGGTGGCTTCGGCCTGAGATACCGCTTGCGGTAAACCCTTTGAACCTGACCCGGTTAGGACCGGCGTAGGGATAGGTGCACGTCTCCTGTTCGTTCCGCATATCCAACCGGTTCTCTTGCTGTTCTGAATGGAGAACCCGATGAAGACATCTTACACTTTTGGCACCACGCTCCTCACCACCCTGCTCGCCGCTACCACGGCCACGTCGCAAGAACTGAGCGAGGTTTTGGTCACGGCTGAGTGGCGCGACACACCGCTGTTGAGCCAGTCCACATCGACCAGTGTGCTCACCGCCGACGGCTTGCGCGAGCGCGCTGCACAGCATCTCGAGGAGGTGCTCAATGTGATTCCGAACCTAAACTATGCGAGCGGGGCCGCGCGCGCACGCTACTTCCAGATCCGCGGCATCGGTGAGCGCAGTCAGTTTCAGGAACCCCTCAACCCATCTGTGGGATTGCTCATCGACGGCATTGATTTCAGTGGGCTAGGAGGCATCGGCACTTTGTTCGATATCGCCCAGGTCGAGGTATTGCGCGGACCCCAGGGCACCTTGCATGGCGCCAACGCCCTCGCCGGCCTGGTGAATATCCGCAGCGCAGCGCCCGAGGCCACCGCAGGGCTGCGCCTGGAGGCCACCGTCGCCGACTACAACACCCAGGCACTGGCTGTAGTCGGCACCGGCCCGCTGGCGGGTGAACAGCTGCTGTACCGCGTGGCCGTCCAGCAATACCGCAGCGACGGCTACTACAGCAATGACTTCCTGCAGCGCGACGACACCAATGAGCGCGACGAAACGACCGTGCGTGCGCGCCTGCGCTGGCTGGCCTCGGATTCGGACACACTCGACCTGAGCCTTGTGCTGGCCGACATCGACAACGGTTATGACGCTTTCTCGCTGGATAACACGCGTCGCACGCTGTCCGATGAACCCGGTCGCGACCGGCAGGAGACCAGCGCTGGCAGCCTCAACTGGAAAGCCGCGCGCTCGACGCTGGATATCGAGGCGCTGCTGACGGTCGCCACAACCGACACCGAGTACAGCTTCGACGAGGACTGGAGCTTTGCAGGCATCGCCCCGGAGCTGGAGTACAGCTCTTTCGACCGCTATCTGCGCGAGCGCGACAGCGTCAGCGGCCAACTGCGGTTACTGTCCAACGAGCAGTCACGCCTGTTTGACGGCCGTTCGGACTGGGTCGCCGGCCTCTATTACCTGGGCGACCGCGAGGACCTGGATCGCCAGTACACCTACCTCGACGCGCCGTTCAGCAGCCGTTACGACACCGACACAGCGGCCGTGTTCGGCCAGCTGGATACCCGCCTCAGCGACAGCCTGATACTGTCCAGTGGCCTGCGCCTGGAGCAGCGCCGGACGGACTACACCGATAGCAATGGCGTTGACGAGCAGGTTGAAAAGAACCTGTGGGGCGCGCGCCTGGCGCTCGAATACCAGCCCGCTGACGGCGCGCTATGGTATGCCAGCGTTTCGCGCGGTTATCGCGGCAACGGCGTAAATGCCGTCGTTCTCGCCAGCGCGGGCACGACGGCCAACCCCGAGCAGGAGGCTCTGCTGGCTGGCCTCGGCCGTTTTGACGAAGAGACACTGCTGAACTACGAGCTCGGATACAAGGCCGAGGCACTCGACGGCAGCTTGCGGAGTCGATTGGCCCTGTTCTACATGGACCGCGATGACCAGCAGGTGAAAGGCTCCGTGCCTTTACCGCGGGAGGACGGCAGTACCGCGTTTTTCGACTACATCAACAACGCCGCCCGGGGGCACAACTACGGGCTGGAGCTCGAACTCGACTGGCTGGTGAACGCGTCGCTGGAGCTCTACGCCAACCTGGGGCTACTGGACGCCAGCTTCGATCGCTACATCAACGCCGACGGCGTCGACCTCGCGGGTCGCGAGCAAGCCCATGCGCCGAGCTACCAGGCGGCGCTGGGAGGCCGCCTCGCGCTGACCGAACAGGTTTATGCGCGCATCGATGTGGAGGCACGCGACAGTTTCTATTTCTCTGACCGTCACGACGTACGCTCGGAGGCCTACGAGCTGGTGCACCTGCGCCTGGGCTGGGCCGCCGGCAACTGGGACGTGGCGCTGTGGGCCCGCAACCTCGGCGACCGGGACTACGCCACGCGAGGCTTCGGCGCCTTCGGCAACGACCCCCGCAATGGCTATGCGGTTGAACCCTACTACCAGTTCGGTGAACCACGTCGCGTTGGTGTGAGCGCGAGCTACCAATTCTAGTGCCAGAGAGGATTCCCACCATGGACGTTACCGCAGAGCTCAGCCTGTACCCGCTACAGGAGGATTACATTCCGGTCATCCAGCGCTTTATTGAGCAACTGGCCGCGACGGGAGACAATGCCGTCGTGACCAACGCGATGAGTACGCAGATCAGCGGCGATGCCAGTGCCGTTTTCGGTATCGTGCAGGCGGCGCTGGAGGCGAGTTATCGCGACTTCGGCAAGCAGGTTCTGGTCTGCAAGTTCATCCCCGGATTGCTACCCATTCAGTCGCCATGACAAATGACCCCTGGCTCGCACAGCTGACCACAGCTGCCGCCAGCCTCTCCGGGTGGGAGCTGGCTGCCGTTCTGCTGGGCGTCGCCTACCTGCTGCTGGCAGTGCGGGAAAGCCTGTGGTGCTGGTACGCAGCCTTCGCCAGTACGGCCATTTTCCTGTGGCTGTTCTGGCAAGTCGGGCTACTGATGGAGTCAGCACTTCAAGTGTACTATCTCGCGATGGCACTCTACGGCTGGTATCAGTGGCGTGGCGGCGCCAGCACACCAGCTGCGGCGCCCCTGCTGCCATTGCCCATCGGCACATGGCCCGTGCGCCATCACCTGCTGGCTGTTGCCGCAATCCTGGTTGCCAGCGCGACCAGCGGCTTTCTCCTCGAACTCCACACGGATGCGATGTTGCCCTATGTGGATTCATTTACCACCTGGGGCAGCATTCTCACCACGTGGATGGTGGCGAGAAAACTGCTGGAGAGCTGGCTGTACTGGCTGGTGATAGACAGCGTTTCCATTTACCTCTATGTGGAGCGCGGGCTGTTTCTTACCGCCGCACTGTTCGCTGTGTATCTGGTTATCGTCGTTTTCGGCTACCAACAGTGGCGCAAGCAATACCACCTGCAATGTACCAGCGGCTGACCCGGGCCCTGCAGACCTGGCGTGACTGGCAGGTCGAGGGCCTGCAAACCGCGCCACGCCCGCTGCGGCAACTGGGTTGCGGCCTGAACAATCACAGCTATCTCGTCGCCAGCGGTAGCCACCGGTTTGCGTTGCGGCTCGCGGGCAAAAAGTTGGCGGCAAACCCCGCATGGCAGTGTGCAGAATGGCAGGCGCTGGCCCTGGCCCACAGTGCCGGTCTCGCGCCCGCACCGCGCCATCTCGACACCAAAGCCGGCGTGCTCGTCTGCGACTACCTGCCCCCGGATACGAACGTTGCGGAGAACCTTGCGACAGTAGGTGCCCTGCTGCGTCGAATCCACGCGTTGCCGCAACTCACACCAGGGCCGACCCTGGCCGAACGCTGCGAGGCTGCTGCCAGCGCCGTGCGCTCTGTACAGCCTGGCACCTGGCAGCAGCTGCAAGTTCTGGCGGCACGCGTAGGACCAATGCTCACCCGGCTCGAAGACGCCGGTCCGCAAGGGCTTTGTCACAACGACCTGTTGCGCGCCAACCGCGTTACCAGTGGCGGTGAGCTGTGGGCAATCGACTGGGAATATGCCGCCTCTGGCCCCGTGTGGTTCGACCTTGCCGCGGTGTGCGCGGGGGATGAGCTCGACAGTCCGGCACGCCGCGCGCTGCTGACGGGCTACCTGCGCACCGCGCCTGCGGCGCCGGACTGGCAACGCCTGAACCTGTTCGAGTGCGGCTACCGCTACCTGGAATTACTCTGGCACATCGAGACGGCGACCGACCCCGCTGCCGCGTCACTGGCGGAAAAACAGTCTCGTCTTGCCCGGTGTATAGACGCCACTGACGCCCACTGACGCCCACTGAGCGGTAGCGCGGTAGCGCTGAACGATTCAGCGCCAGGAGCAGCCTCGCATCAATCGCGGAAGTTGGTGAACTGCAGTGGAAGGTCGACGTCGCATTCACGCAGCAGCGCAATGGCCTGCTGCAGGTCGTCACGCTTCTTGCCTGTGACCCGCACCTGATCGCCCTGCACTTGTGCCTGCACCTTGAGCTTCGCTTCCTTGAGCTGCTTGACGATGGATTTGCACTGCTGACTATCGAGCCCGTTGCGCAAGGTCACGGTCTGTCGCACCACCTTGCCACTGGCAACCGCATCACCCACTTCCATGGCTTGCGGGTCGATGTCGCACTTGATCAACGCACTGCGCAACATGTCCTCCATCTGAGCCAGCTGGAATTCCACCTCCGCATGCAGCGCGACAGTGTGCCCGTCGCGTTCGAAACCGGCATCGATACCCTTGAAGTCGAAGCGGTTGGCAACAATGCGCGAGGCTTGATCCACGGCGTTGGTCAACTGGTGCAGGTCGACTTCCGATACAACGTCGAAAGATGGCATAGTGCATTTCCCCAATTCAGGCGATGAGACAGGACCAACATGGTAATCGGCCGGCACCGCATTGCAATCCCTGCACACAGCTAATATGCACGAGCGCCACTGGCATATCCTTGGCGCCGGCGCAATCGGTAGCCTGTTCGCCTGCCTGTTTCAGGACGCCGGCATTCGCTGTTCCCTGCTGCTGCGAGAGGGGCATGCGGCACCACACAACGGCACCCGGCAAATACGCCTGCACGAAGGCGAGCACAGTCGCGCCCACATAGTCGAGGCAGGCCCTGCCGCAGGCCCCGAGCCCATTCATTATCTGCTGGTGTGCACCAAGGCCTACGACCTGCTTGCGGCGCTCACCAGCGTGCAGCCGCGCCTGGCCAAGGGTGCCGTTGTTCTGCTGCTCGCCAACGGCCTCGGATACCAGCAGCGCATCAGCGAGCAGTGGCCGCAGCTTACCGTGTTCAGCGGCAGCACCACCGAGGGAGCGTTCCGCGAAGGCGGCGACCGCGTACGTCGCGCCGGGCGGGGAACCACCTGGCTTGGCAGCCGATGCCTGATGCGCCCACCCGCGTGGTTCAGCGACTGGCAGGCACTGGACGCAGATTGCCGCTGGGCAGCAAACATCGACACCATCCTGTGGCGCAAGTTTGCCATCAATTGCGCAATCAACCCGCTCACAGCGCTGCATCGCTGCCGCAACGGGCTGCTCGCGGACGACAGCACACTCACCGATCAGGTGCAGAACCTGTGCCTGGAGATTGCCGCCGTTGGCGAGGCGGTGGGGCAGCACGAAGCCGTGTCCAACCTGTATCCGTCGGTGATGGAGGTGGTGGCCGCCACCGCACACAACCGCTCCTCCATGCTTCAGGATGTCCTCGCCGGACGCCGCACAGAGATCGACTATCTCACCGCCTTCCTCGTGGCAACGGCAGACAGGTTGGGCCTTGCCGTACCGCATAACAGCGCCGTACTCGCCGCCCTGCGCACAGCGAGTACGGCTATGCCGCAGCCCGACTGAATCAGGGGTCCGCCGCGAACAGCTCCGCTACGGTCCTGCCAGTCAGCTCCTGCCAGCGATGTGCGGGCGACCCCTGCGGCACCAGCGCCTGCCGGTAGCGGTACGCCCCGCCACGTTCCCGCTCCAGGCCCAGCACGCACAGCGCCGGAGAACAGTGCAGCGAGATCTGCAGCGTTTCCTCGGGCGGTCGCCGCGTATGATCAAGTGTGCGGGGATAGAACGGCGCCGACTCTCCCTGGAACAGCAGCCCCGGCCTCACCGCCAGCATTTGTTCGCGCAGGGTCAAAAGCAGGCCCTCAACACCATCACTGCCGGGCAGGGCCGCGTGCGCGGGCTCCAGCACAACCAGCGGCCGCGGCACGGCAAGCCGCTGATCCCGGGGCCAGAGCGCAAACAGCGCAACCGTGAGCGCACGGGCCACTGTAGTGGCCGCCGTGAGCCAGTGCCGCCGCCGCCAATACCGGCCAAAACCAAATAGCATCCACTCCCCCGGCCGCGGCGGCATGCGCGAGCGCGCCTGTCGGCTGAGGCTGCGGGGAATCTGCAACGGCAGATCGTCACTGGCCTCCTGGCGAAAATACGGCTCGGCTTCATCGCGCAACGGCGAGCGCAACTGCCGTGGTTGTGCCGACGCCATCGCCTGTAGTTGACGTCGCACCGCGTGCGTATTCGAGGGCCGGTCTTCAGGATTCGCCGCCAACAGGCTTGCGACCAGCGACGCCATGCCGCTGGGCACTGAGGAGCCATCCGGCAGCGCCGCCGGCAAAGGAGGCGCAGCTCCGTGCACCAGGGCATCGGCATCCAGACCGCGACGCCCCTGAAAGGGATGGCGGCCCGCTACCAGGCGATAGAGCAGGCAACCCAGGGCAAACAGATCCGAGCGAACATCCTGCGGCTTGCCCAACAATTGCTCGGGCGAAATACAGGAGAGGCTGCCACGCACCGTAGCGACAGAGCCCTGCTCCGCTGCGAGACCAAAATCGGTCAGCTTGACACGCCCTTCCGCCGTGACCAGCACGTTCCCCGGTTTGATGTCCCCGTGCACGATACCGCGCTGGCGACCCGCAGCAATCGCCGCTGCCACGTCACTGGCCACAATCAGAATACTGGCAAGGGAGAGCTCCCGCTCAGCGAGCAACTCCTCCAGGTCGCACCCGGGCACGTATTCCATAATCATGGCCAGATGCGTATCGCCAACGATCACGTCGTGCATCTTGACCACACGCGAGCTGTCCAAAGCGGCGACGGCCTGAGCCTCGCGCAGGACTTTGCGGCTGCGCGCCGGCTCGGCTGGCAGCGCGTGTATCTTTGCGACGATGCGTCGACCCAGGCGTTCATCAACACCCAGGAACACCGAACCCTGACCACCGCGCCGGATAAGCCGGAGGATGCGGTAAGGCCCGATGCGATCAGCGCCCCTCAATCTGCGCTATCCATCCCGGCCCGCGCCACGGTACGGTGCGCCAGTCGGCTGCGCAGTGCGATCGCCGACACACGCAAGGCCCCTGCAGCGGCGGTGACATCCTGCCCGGCGCGCGCAAGTGCCTCGTCCAGTTCCACGTCGGGCACCTGCGCGGCCAACCGCAAACCCAACGAAGGCAACCGCCGGTACAAGGCCTGCCGACTCATACCCGCGCGCCGCGCTGCAGCGCTCACCTCATAGCGCTCCTGTTTGAGCAGGGCCCGCAGGGCTTCGTCACCGAGTTCTACCGGGGCTGAGACTGGCTCCTCCGCCGGGGTATCAGCCACGCCCTCCGCCACCTCCTGCCACACCAGCGCCGGGGGCAGGCCATCCTCTGCATGCAGAACAAGCTGACGTGCGCAATTGCTCAATTCGCGCACGTTGCCGGGCCACGCGTGGCGCTGGCAGTGGTAAAACAGCTCGGCCCAGCGGGCAATGCGCAGCGGGTCCTCCGATGCTGTGGGCAACATGGATATTGAGCCGGTTTCCGCGCAGGCCCGCTGCAGAAACAGGCAGAGCAATTCACCGATGTCTTCAGGGTGCTCCCGCAGCGAGGCAACGCGGATTTCCGCACTACCCAGCCGGTGTCGCAGGGCGCTGCGAAAGCGGCTGTCGGGCGCGTCCAGGGCGGCATCCGTCGCCGAGATAATTCGCACGTCCACTTTGCGCAGCGGCCCGCCCACGGGTTGTACCTCGCGTTCCTGCAGGGCGCGCAAGAGCTGCGGTTGCACCTCTTCCGGTGTATCTCCCACTTCATCCAGAAACAGGCTGCCACCCTCTGCCTGCTGAAAATAACCCACACTGTTTCGCTCTGCACCGGTGAACGCACCCCGGGCGCTACCAAAGAGCACAGCAGCCGCTACACCCGCAGGAATCGCGGCCATATTCACCGGCACCAACGGACCGACTGCGCGCTCACTCTGCGCGTGCAGGGCGCGCGCTACCAGCTCCTTGCCGCTGCCGGTTTCACCCCGAATAAGCACGTCCAGGCCGCAGGTGGCAACCCGCGCGATGTCGCGACGCAAGCCCTGCATATAATCGCTGCTGCCACACAGCCCGTCGTCTGTGTTGGCGGCCGACGCCGCGGGCGATGATGATACGCCAGCGGCAGCCGGCAGCTCGCGCAATAGCAGGACGACGCTGTGAGCAAGTTGCAGCACAATACCCCGGCGCAGGTCAGCGGCGGCAAACTCACGTGCCTCCTGCGCCCACTCCCCGTTGAAGCGGCAACGGCAGGCACCGGGCAGGGGCGTGAGGGTGACACCCTCTCTGTGAAACTGGAGACGCAGCGCCTGTCGGCTGATGTAGGGGTCGGCGAGGGGGGCGCCACTGGCGCTGCCTGAGCGGGTAAACGCGGGAGACTGCCGCCCCAGGACCACAGCCTTGCGGCTCGTCCCCTGAAACAGTGCGCGCTCGCCTATGCGCGCAACATCGGGATGGAATACCAGCGTCAACGCACGCACCCGACGCGCCGGACTGGGGGTAAGCTGCGCAAATACCGAGGGTAACGTGGTGTCAGCGCGAATATCTTCCGGCATAGGCAGACCTGGCGTTCTGTGCACTCCGCTGGGTTCAACCGGAAGTCTAGCAGCTGCAGCGTCTGTTTGCGCCTGTGCGGTCACATCTGATGTATCGCGCCAGCCGACTGGCAGGCGTCAGCCGGCAATGGCCACCAGTGCGATAGCCAGCACCCAAACCACAGCGCTGCGCGCAAGCAGCGCACCCAGTGCCCGCGCTTCATCGGCCGCCGTTCCCGCATCAAAACCCTCAGCCCCGGTCTGCGCCGCCGCTGCGCCGACCGCGCCGAGCATTGCACTGGCGTCACGCGAGGAATCCATCAACGCATCGCGCATCGCGTCACGGCTCTGCATAAAGTTGCCGACCAATGCGAAGGTCAGCCCAAGCAGCCGCGCAGGCACCCAGTCGACCACAAACAGCACACGCGTAGCACCCGGCCCGGCGGCGTGCTGCGCATACAATTGCAGCAGGCGGTAGGCAAAGGCCCAGGCGGGCCCCAGCACAATGAACAGCAACACCACAGTAAACCAGCGCTGGTAACCCTCGTACAACAGTCGGCCCTGCAGCTGCGCGTAGGCGTCATCGATTTCCCCTGGGCCGGAGGCCAGTGCCAGGTCATCTGCCCCCAGAGCATCACAGAGATAGAGCCAACCCGTTTCCACGTTTCCGCGTTGACAGTGGCCACAGTACTGTGCCACCAGCGCCTGAAAGTCACCGCGACCAAAGCTGAACAGCAACACCAGGGCCGCGAGCAGTATCCAGGGCAAGCCGAACAGCAGCGGTGCCAGCGCGGCCAGCAACAGGCTCAAAAGCAGCGCGGGCAACAACACCACCAGCACCAGCTGTACCGCATCCAACAACCCATGCGCTGCAATTCGCTCGCGGTAATGTTGCCACCAGCGATCGCGATGCAGCCAGGGCTCGGCGCCGCCAAATTGGCGCAGCGCCAGCGCAAGGATCAGGGCGAGAAAGGTCATGCGGTATCTCCTGCGGATGCCAGGCTGGCGCGGTAGCGCGCCCAGTTGAAAGCGGGGCCGGGGTCCGTCTTTCGCCCCGGCGCAATGTCGGCATGGCCGGCCAGGTGATCGTGACACAAGCCGGGATAATAGGCGATCAGTGCATCGGTGAGGGACGTGAGCGTTGCATATTGCGCGTCGGTGTAGGGCACCTCGTCGGCCCCTTCCAGCTCGACGCCGATGCTGAAGTCATTGCAGTTCTCGCGATCACGCCAGCAGGACAGGCCGGCGTGCCAGGCGCGCAAATCGGTGGCGACAAATTGCACCAGCTCGCCACAGCGGCGAATGAGGAAGTGCGCGGAAACCTCAAGCCCGCAGATCTCGGCGTAGAAAGGGTGCGCAGTCCAATCCAGGCAGTTGGTAAATAGCTGCTCAATAGCGTCGCCGCCGAAGCAGCCCGGCGGCAGGGAAATATTGTGGATCACCAGCAGGTCGACAACCGTGCCAGGCGGGCGCGGCCCGCAGTTCGGCGAGGGCACTGCGCGCGCCTGTTGGACCCAACCCTTATCGAGCGTATAGCGCATGCGAACCCCACGGCGTAAGCGCCCATCATAATGCAGCCCCCGCGGGGGCTCAACGCACCGCCCGCGGGCTGCTACAATTGCGCCCTGTTCTCACCCGCTCAATCATCATGGACGCACACCCTATGCCCGCGCTCACCGACAACGATATACACGACAACGTGCGCGCCGCGCTGGCGGAGGACGTGGGCGGTGGCGATATCACGGCGGCACTGATTCCCGCCGCTGCGGTGGCGACGGCGCGCGTCATCACCCGTGAGGACGGCGTGCTTTGCGGACGCGCCTGGGTCGACGCCGTGTTCGCCGCAGTGGACCCCGACCTGCAACCGGAGTGGTCCAGCGCAGATGGGGAGCTGATTACCGCTGGCAGCACACTTTTCACGGTGCGCGGACCCGCACGCGCGCTGCTCACCGCGGAGCGCAGCGCGCTGAATTTCCTGCAGCTGTTATCCGGTACCGCGACCCGCTGCCACCACTATGCCACGCTGGTTACCGGCACCGGCGTGCGCCTGCTGGATACCCGCAAAACCATTCCCGGACTGCGCAAGGCACAGAAGTACGCCGTGCGCTGCGGCGGTTGCCACAATCACCGCATCGGCCTGTACGATGCCTTTCTGATCAAGGAAAACCACATCAACGCCTGCGGGGGTATCGCCGCTGCCGTGCGCGAAGCGCACAAGGTGGCTCCGGGCAAGCCCGTGGAAGTGGAAGTGGAAACCATGGCCGAACTGGAGCAGGCCCTCGGGGCGGGCGCAGACCGGGTCATGCTCGATAATTTCACACTGCAGGCCATGCGCGATGCGGTGGCGCTGGTGGCCAAACGCCTGGAACTGGAGGCGTCTGGCAACATCACCGAAACCACGTTGCGCAGTGTCGCGGAAACTGGTGTCGACTTTATCTCCATTGGGGCACTTACCAAGGACACCCGGGCCCTGGACCTCTCCATGCGCCTGCTGGACTGAAGTGGGCGTTTTTGCCGCCTAGATGAGCGGCACAGCGCTGATCACGATGCCGTTGTTGTCGGCGTAGACATAGTCCCCCGGCGCGATACGTGCGCCGCCGAACTGCAGCGTGATATCGCGCTGCCCTTCTCCCCGCTTCTCGGTTTTTAGTGGCGTCGCGCCGAGGGCCTTGACGCCCAGCGGGGTTGCGGCGATCTCGTCCACATCGCGCACGGCGCCATTGATCACCAGGCCGCTCCAGCCGTTACGTGCCGCCTCTTCCGCCAACATGTCGCCCAACAGCGCGCGACGCAGGGAGCCGCCGCCATCCACGACCAGCACCCGCGCTGCACCGGGCTCGGCAACGGCCTGCTTCACCAGGGAGTTGTCCTCGTGGCACTTGATCGTGACCGCCCGTCCGGCAAAGCATGGATGAGCGCCAAAATCGCGGAACTGCAATTCAATCACCAACGCCTCGGGGGCGGCATCAGTCAGGTCCGGCGTGGAAAAAAGCGGCATATTGCCTCCTAGAGCCAGTCGACAGGATAGCTGGCAAGCGCTTCGGGTCCCGCGGCGATGGCGCTGGCGTGCGCCCGACAACGGGGCAACACCTGGTCAGCGTAGAAGCGTGCGGTGGCGATCTTGCGCTCGTAGAAGGGGTTATCCGAACCGTTGGCCAGTCGCGCCTGCGCCACCAGGGCGGAGCGCGCCAAATGCCAACCGCCAAACAGATAGCCGCACTGCATCAGGTAATCGAAAGACGCGCCCAGCGCCTGCTCCGGTGCCGCTTCCAGTGCAGCAACAAGCTGCCCCGTAGTTTCCTCCGCGCCCGCGAGGGCTGCTGCCAGAGCGTCTGCAATAGCCGCCAGGGCCGGTTGTTCCGTCGCACGCAAGGCATCCACCGTCGCCGCAACGTCGGCCAGCGCATCGCGCATGGCACCGCCCTGATCGCGCCCCAGCTTACGGGACACCAGGTCCGCCGCCTGAATGCCGTTCGTGCCCTCGTAGATCGAGGTAATGCGCACATCACGCAGGAACTGCGCCGCGCCCGTTTCTTCTATATACCCCATGCCGCCGTGCACCTGCACGCCGAGTGAGGTCAGCTCCTGACCGACCTCGGTCATCCACCCCTTGATCACCGGAATCATCAGGTCAATGCGAAACTGGTGCCGGGCGCGTTCGGTTTCCGCGCCACGGTGCGCCAGGTCCATGGTGACCGCTTCGGTATACACCAGCGCACGCATCGCCTCGATCAGCGCGCGCATCGTGAGCAGCATGCGCCGCACATCCGGGTGCTCAATAATCGCGACGCCGCCCTGCACGCGCTCACGCGCGTAGGCCACCGCCTTCTGGTAGGCGCCCTCCGCGGCGCCCAACCCCTGCACACCCACCTTGAGGCGCGCTTCATTCATCATGGTGAACATGCAGGCAAGGCCGCGATTCTCTTCGCCCACCAGGTAGCCCAGGGCGCCTTCATTGTCGCCAAACGCCATCACACAGGTGGGGCTGCCATGAATGCCCAGTTTGTGCTCGGTGGACACCGGGTAGACGTCGTTGCGCTCACCCAGGCTGCCATCGTCGTTCACGAGAAACTTCGGCACCAGAAACAGGGAGATACCGCGGCTGCCTTCGGGCGCATCAGGCAATTTCGCCAGCACCAGGTGGATGATGTTGTCCGTCGCGTCGTGGTCACCCCAGGTAATGTAGATTTTCTGTCCGTGAATGCGGTAGTGGTCTCCTTCGGGAACGGCACGGGTTTTCATCACCCCGAGATCGGAGCCGGCGCCGGATTCCGTAAGGTTCATGGTGCCGGCCCATTCCCCGGAGTGCATCTTCGGCAGGTAGAGCTGCTTCAACGCCTCGCTGGCATGGGCGTGGATCGCCAGCGCCGCACCCGAGCTCAGCATGGGTGCCAGGCCGAAGGCGAGGTTGGCACTGTTCCACATCTCGCAGGCGGCTGTAGCATAGAGCTCCGGCAAACCCTGACCACCGTAGGCGGGATCCGAGGAAATGCCCATCCAGCCGCCAGCGCCCAGCTGTTGCAATGCCTCGCCGTATCCGGGGCTCAGGGTAATCGCACCGTCGGCGCAGGTTGCCGGGTGTTCGTCCCCTACCCGACGCAGCGGTGCCAGCACATCGCCGGCCAGCCGCGCCCCTTCATCGAGCAGTGCAGTACTCAGCTCCGCCCCTACCCCAAGGTCCTCGAAGGCGGGCAATGCGCCGAGGACCTGCCCCACATCCAGTAACTCATCAATCAAAAACGTCATGTCCTCAATCGGGGCGCGGTAGCTGCTCATGGCAATGCATTCCTTATGGGTGAGGTAACGGGAATGGCAAAGTATAGCGCCTGAGCGCCCGTGTCGCGGACAGCGCAACAATGCCACTTGGCAATTCTAGCGAAGGGCCTATAATTTTCACAATCTATCATCTGCATCCCCGCCATTCTCAAGATGAATACACTATGTCCACCAAACTGAACCGCATCGACCTCAACCTGCTTGTCTACCTGGATGCCCTGCTGCGTGAGCGCAACGTGACCCAGGCCGCGCACCAGCTGAACCTGTCGCAACCCGCCATGAGTAACGGCCTGCGCCGGCTGCGGGACCTGTTCGACGACCCGCTGCTGGTGCGCACCTCTGACGGCATGACACCCACAGAGCGCGCGCTCGAGCTCGAGCCCCAGGTCCGCGAAGTACTGATGAACATCGAACAGGCGGTGCAGCCGCGCTCGGCGTTCGCGCCCGAACAGGCGCAACGCGTTTTCCGCATCATGGCCAGTGACTACGCGGAGTCCACCCTGCTGCCGGCGGTACTGGGCAAGCTGCGGGTGCAGGCGCCGGGCCTGACGCTGGATATCATGACGCCTTCCGACGTGAGCTTCCTCGACGTGGAACGCGGCAAGGTGGACATGGTGATCAACCGCTTCGACTCGATGCCCCAATCCTTCCACCAGATTCACCTCTGGAACGACAGCTTCTCCTGCCTGCTAAGCCCGGAAAACCCGGTGCTGGAGGACTTCACCCTGGAAAACTACCTGCAGGCGAAGCACATCTGGGTCAGTAAAACCGGCATGGGCGTCGGGGTGGGCGTGGACCCCGATGATGTGCAGCGCCTCGGCTGGGTAGACAGTGCGCTGGCACGGCTGGGCAAGAAGCGCCAGATCCGGGTGTTTACCCGCCATTACCAGGCCGCCATGACGCTGGCGGAACAGAACGACCTGATCGTGACCCTGCCGACACGCGCCGCACGCCTGAAACGCAACAACCCGCGCGTGGTGCTACGCGATCCGCCCCTGGACATCCCGCCGCTGGAATTGAAGATGGCCTGGAGCCCGCTGTTACAGCACAATCCCGCCAACCGCTGGCTGCGTAAACTGATTGCCGACACGGCACGCGAAATGGACAACCAGCCACCGCTGCCGTAAGCGCAGACACCTTTATTCAATATGCGAATGACCGCGATAAAAACGATAAATTGGATAAATTATCACCTCAGGCCGTAGACTAGCCCTTTTCCGGTGGGCGCAGAGCGCGCCCCACAGCCAGAGGAATGAACCCCCATGAGCGAGCGCATCATCGAAGGCGGCCTGCATGTTGCAACGGCCTTGCACAACCTCCTGGAACAGGACATTGCACCCGGTACCGGGGTGAGCCCCGCACAGTTCTGGCAAGGGCTGGATGCTATCGTGCGCGACTTCGCGCCCCGCAACCGCTCATTGCTGGCCACCCGCGCCGCCATGCAGGAGGAGATCGACAACTGGCACCGGGCCCACCCGGGTGCCGACTACGACCGGGCTCAGTACAAGGCATTCCTCGAAGACATTGGCTACCTGCTGCCCGAACCGGCAGACTTCACAATCACCACCGAGAATGTCGACCCCGAGGTCGCCACACTCGCCGGGCCACAGCTGGTGGTGCCGGTCATGAATGCGCGCTACGCATTGAATGCCGCCAATGCACGCTGGGGCAGCCTCTACGATGCACTCTATGGCACCGATGTGATCCCCGAGACCGGCGGAGCCGAGCGCGCCGGCGGCTATAACCCCGTGCGCGGCGAGCGCGTTATTGCCTGGGCGCGGCAATTCCTCAACGCCCACTGCCCGCTGTCAACCGGGGACCACAGCCAGGCCACTGCCTACACCGTGGTCAACGGCGCCCTGCAGGTGGTACTGAGCGGCGGCCAGATCAGCTCGCTGGCCACGCCGGCACAGTTTCGCGGCTACCGCGGCGAAGGCAACGCACCGACCAGCGTGCTGCTGCAGCACAATGGCCTGCACATCGAGATCCTGATCGACCCCCTCAGTGATATCGGTGCTACCGACCCGGCCGGCGTCAAGGACCTGGTGCTGGAGGCGGCACTGACCACCATTCAGGACTGCGAAGACTCCATCGCCGCCGTGGATGCCGCCGACAAGGTGGTGGTCTACCGGAATTGGCTGGGGCTGATGCGTGGCGACCTGGAGGATTCCTTCCGCAAGGGCGAGGAGACGCTGACCCGTCGCCTGAACCCGGACCGCGTATTCACCTCGGCCGATGGCGACGAGCTGGTACTGCCAGGCCGCAGCCTGATGTTTGTGCGCAACGTGGGCCACCTGATGACCAACGATGCGATCACCGACGACGATGGGCGCGAAATCCCCGAGGGCATCCTGGACGGCATGTTCACCGCCATGATCGCCCTGCACGACCTGCGCGGCGAGGGCCCCCTGCGTAACTCCCGCAAAGGCAGCATTTACATCGTCAAACCGAAAATGCACGGCCCGGATGAAGTCGATTTTACCTGCGCGCTGTTCGACCGCATCGAGGACGCGCTGGGCCTGCCGCGGAACACGATCAAGCTCGGCATCATGGACGAGGAACGCCGCACCACGGTCAACCTGAAAGCCTGCATTGAGCGCGCCAAAGCGCGTCTGGTGTTCATCAACACCGGCTTTCTGGACCGCACCGGGGACGAAATCCACACCAGCATGGAAGCCGGCGCCATGACGCCCAAGGGCGCAATGAAACAGGAACCCTGGATCAACGCCTACGAAGACTGGAACGTGGATACGGGGCTGGCCTGCGGGCTGCTTGGTAAAGCGCAGATCGGCAAGGGCATGTGGGCCATGCCAGACCTCATGGCGGACATGCTGCAGGCGAAAGTAGCGCATCCCAGGGCGGGTGCGAGCACGGCCTGGGTGCCTTCACCCACCGCTGCCACCCTGCACGCCACGCACTACCACGACATCAACGTGGCCGCGCGCCAGCAGGAACTGCAGGCGCGGCCACGCGCCTCGCTGGACGATATCCTGACCATTCCGCTGAAGGGCGCTGCTGGCCTGAGCGCTGACGACATCCAGCGCGAACTGGACAACAACGCCCAGGGCATTCTCGGTTACGTGGTGCGCTGGATTGATCAGGGGGTGGGCTGCTCCAAGGTCCCGGACATCCACGACGTGGGGCTGATGGAAGACCGCGCCACCCTGCGCATCTCCAGTCAGCACATTGCCAACTGGTTACGCCATGGCGTGTGCAGTGAGGCGCAGGTACTGGAAACCCTGCAGCGCATGGCGGCTGTGGTTGACCAGCAAAACGCGGGAGACCCGGCCTACCGCAACATGGCACCGGGTTTCGACAACAGCATCGCCTTCCAGGCCGCACTGGAGCTGGTGCTGCAGGGCTGTGAGCAGCCCAGCGGCTACACCGAGCCCGTGCTGCACGCACGGCGCCGTGAGGCCAAAGCAAAATACGGCGGCTGAGGGAAGCGGCCCCGCCAACGCGGGGCCAGATCACACCAGATTGCGCAGTGCCTGCATTGGCTCCATGAACGGGAGCCCCAGGGCCTCTGCCACTGCCGCATGGGTGACCTGCCCGGCATGCACATTGAGGCCGTTGCGCAGGTGCTCATCCTGTTCCAGCGCCGCAAACACACCGTGCCGGGCCAGCTTCACCGCGTAGGGCAGCGTGGCATTCGTTAATGCCATGGTGGAAGTTCTGGCCACACCGCCCGGCATGTTCGCCACACAGTAGTGGACCACGCCGTCCACCACATAGGTCGGTTCCTGATGCGTGGTCGCGCGGCTGGTTTCGAAACAGCCACCCTGATCAATGGCCACATCCACCATCACCGCGCCCTTCTTCATTCTCGCCACCAGGTCGCGACTGATCAGCTTGGGCGCTGAAGCGCCCGGGATGAGCACCGCCCCCACCACCAGATCCGCCTGCAGCGCATAGCGCTCCAGGGCCTCCTTGGTGGAGTAGACCGTTTTCAGACGGCCGCCAAACAGCATATCCAGCTCCTTCAGGCGGTTGAGGTCGCGATCCAGCAGCGTGACATCCGCGCCCATGCCCATGGCCATGCGCGCGGCGTTGATGCCTACTACGCCCCCACCGATCACCATGACCTGCGCGGGCTCCACGCCCGGTACGCCGCCCAGCAGTACGCCATTGCCGCCCTGGGCCTTTTCCAGGTTGTGCGCACCGGCCTGAATGGCCATGCGACCCGCTACCTCGCTCATGGGTGCCAGCAGGGGCAGGCCACGGTTCGCCGAGGTGACCGTCTCGTAGGCGATACAGGTAGCGCCGGATGCCAGCAGCGCCGCTGCCTGTTCCGGATCGGGTGCCAGGTGCAGGTAGGTAAACAAGAGTTGGCCGGGGCGCAGCATGCAGCATTCAACTGGCTGCGGCTCTTTAACTTTGATGATCATCTCCGCCTCGGCGAATATCGCTTCGGCATCAGCAATGATCTCCGCACCCGCATCCCGGTACTGGGCATCGTCAAAGCCGATCGGCTCGCCGCCATCGTGCTGCACCAGTACGCGGTGACCATCGTGCACCAGCTCTCCCACGCCGGCCGGCGTGAGACCAATGCGATACTCGTGATTCTTGATTTCCTTGGGTACGCCAATCAGCACTGGTACAGCCTCCAACAACAGGTTCATGAGCTTCGCATGCTAGTAGGGAACACAGGACTTTTCTCGTGTATTTTTGCCTTGATTGCAGTTGTTTCACCATACTAATACCGCAAATTGCAGCCATATCGACTACCATAGAACCGCAGTCACATTAATTGTCGCCGCCATATAACCGCAACCGGGAGCCGCAGGCATGAAGGGCACACTACAGAACCTGAACCGCACCGACCGCCGCCTGTTGCGGCTGCTACAGCAGGACGCGCGTACCAGCTATGCCGAACTGGCCCGACAGGTGGGCCTGAGCACAACGCCCTGCAAGGAACGCATCAAACGGCTGGAGCGCGAGGGCATTATTCGCGGCTACCAGGCCATACTGGATCCGGAGCAGCTCGATGCGGGGCTGGTCGTGTTTGTGCAGATCCGCCTCAACCGGACCGCGCAGGATATCTTCGAGGAATTCAAACGCGGCGCATTCGAGCTGCCGGAAGTGCAGGAGTGCTATCTGGTGTCAGGTAACTTCGACTACCTGATCAAAGCCCGCGTCGCTGACATGAATGCCTACCGCGCCTTTCTGGGGGAAACATTGCTCACCCTGCCGGGCGTTCAGGAATCAACCAGCTACGTGGTGATGGAACAGGTCAAGGAAACCCTGGCGTTGAACATACCCTGAGCGGAGCGCACTCAATCCAGGTCGTGGTCGATGTCCTTGTACTGCAGGTTAGTCAGCTGCTCGGCGATCAAACCGATGAAAAACACCACCAGCCCCGCCAGCAGCAGCAGAGAGCTCATGTTGCTGAAACGCAACAGCCCGCTACCGAACGCGCCCAGCAGATAGTTCGCCAGCCCCAGGCCCGCCAGCAGCACTGACAGCGGAAAGTACACCTTGAGTGGGGAGTACAACGTGCCGATCTTGAAGATAATCAAGAAAAAACGCACCCCGTCTCGCAGTGGGCTGATGTGGCTCTTGCCCACCCGCTGCTCTACCGAGATGGGAACAAAGCCTACCGAATAGCCCGCGCGGAAGAAGGCCATGGTCGACGTGGTGGGGTAACTGAAGCCGTTGGGCAGCAGATAGAGGAAGCTCAGGAACTTGCGCCGGTTCACCGCACGGAACCCCGAGGTGAGGTCGTCAATTCGCCGATTTACCATCCAGCTGGCCAGGCGATTGTACAGCGTGTTGGCACTCCAGCGCGCCATGCTCGCTTGAGACGACCGCCCCGAGCGCGCACCCACGACCATGTCGTAGCCCTGCGCCACGGGCGTGAGCAGGCTGGCGATGTCCGCCGGGTCGTGCTGACCATCGCCGTCCATGAACACCAGCACGTCGCCTGTTGCGGCGCGCGCGCCGGATTTGATCGCAGCCCCGTTGCCCTTGGGGTAGGGGTGCGAAACCACGGTTGCACCGGCACCGCGAGCCACCGCTGCGGTGTCGTCCTCGGAGCCATCGTTGACGACAATCAGCTCGGCATCGGGGTAGAGAGTGCGGAGGCGTGGCAGAAGAGGCGCGAGCCCGAGTTGCTCATTCCTGGCGGGTATTACAATGGAAATTCGCAACTAGTCAGTCTCCAGGTAAAGCGCGAGTGTCTCTTGGTCTACAACAGACAATGCTCCAGCGTCCTGCAGCGTCAACAACCGCTGCTTGAGGTCGTCAGCCTCTTCTACTTTACCCAATGCGGTACTGAAATGCAGCTGCATTAAGAGCCCCCTCGTTGCCTGGGGCGACTCGGCGAGAAATCGTGCCGTGTATTCATAGGCATTGGCATAGCGGCCCAGCGCGTTTTCCAGCACCGCGAGCAAGGCGTAGATATTCCCCGAAGCGGTCGCTTCTGCCTTGGGCCGCAAATATACCGCTGCAAATGTGTCTGCCAGCGCAGAACGATCCAGGTGCCGGCACTCGTCGTTTTGCAACATCTTCACCAGGGTATGCAACGTGGGCACGGAGCTCAGTGGTCGCTCGGCCACGAGTGCCTGCCGATTCGGCGCCTGTGTTGCCGCCAGCGGTTGGTCGGCAATACAACTGAGCGCAAGATTGCGCATGTAGTGGTCGCCTGCCCGTTCTCGTGTGTGCTCGTGCGCACGAGCGGAGTATTCAAGTGCACGCTCAAGGCTGCCCGCTCTTGCATACATCACCGCCATATCGGCATTGGCACGAAAAGAAGTGGGGTGTGCATTGATCTGATTGAAACGCAGCAGGTAACTGTTTGACCAGATCTCCACTTGGGAGCTGGTATTGAAACTCAACACAACCAGACCGAGCGCAAGATACGCCATGACCGGCGCTGCCACCCTGCGCCACCGCTGCTGAAGCTCGGCGAGCAAAAGTGCCGCCAGCAGGAAAACCGCGATCCCCGGGAAATAGTTGCGGTGTTCAAAATACAGCTCCAGCGGCAGTACGGTCGATTCGACGCTGTGCCCCACCAGATAAAAGAGCATGCAGAAGGTCACGCGCCGCCCCAGCACGAAGCCGGACGACACTGCGGCTGCAACCAGAACCCCACCCCAGGCAAGCAGCGCATGGAGCGTTGCGACGGGGTTCGTCAATGAATGAGATAGCAGAACATCGTCGTGATAAAGCCCCATGCGCGCTGTCTGCGGCCACATCAACTGGCCGAGGTAATCCCATAGAATTCTGCCTTGCGTCAGCAACCGCTCCTCTAGCGTGAATTCACGCAAGCTGTAGTGCGCCAGAAAGCGCTCCGGAACCACAAGGAACACAGAAACAACCAACAACGTCCCCAGCGCCAGAAGACCAAGCGCGATGGCAAGCAATCGGCGATCGACGCCCCCTGCCCGCCGACAACCAAACCAGAGCAGCTCGAGAAGCAGCAACACAGGCAGCACCACAATGCCGTTTTCCTTGGCGAATACCGCCAGCGCTGCGCAAACGGCAACAGTCAACAACCGCCAGATGCCAGACTGCCCGCGAACGTAAGCCGCTCGCCAGTGCAGATAGGCGATCAAGGTCAGCAGCATGAAGGTGCACGCCAGCATGGCCATGCGCTGCACGGCATAGAGCACCGTGCTCACCCAAAGCGGGGACACCAGCCACAGACCTGCAGCCAGCAGTGCGACCGCCAGACTGCGCGAATACCCGGAGCCACGCAGCAGCAAAAGAATGAACCACGCAAGCAACACGCCATTGATCACATGCAGGGCAATGTTGATCGCCTTGCTCCAGCGCAAATCCGCACCCAGCAGCGCCCGCTCGACGACGAAGGTAGCCATTGTCACGGGCCGGCCCAGCGGCCCTGAACCGTCACCCAGCACCTGCTCTACAAGCTGACGTGAATCCACGTCCGTTTCCAGCAAGGTGACGCTGGTCCGGTCATCGAGCAATGCCGGACCGTGAATGCCCGGAGCATACAGCCATGCCGTGGCAGCCAGCAGCAAGCCGAACGTTGCAATCAACCAGAACCTGTCGCAACGAACTGACATCAGGGGGTCGCCCCGGCGAAGAGCTGACGTTGCAGTGGTAGCTGCCGACGATTGGTGTCGTAGTGCATCCATTGCCCGGCGGATCGCAAGAGTCCCTCGGCGTCACCGAGCTCGTTGTACTGGGCGAGCAGATACGGGTAATAACTCAGCTGACCCGGCGCACGTGCAAGCGCGCCCTCAAGGACGGCAAGCAACTCGTCTGGCGGTGCGCCACTGGCTTGCAGGTATGAGTAACGGAGGCTGTCAAGATCAGACGGCGTAAGAGAATACCGCCCCAGCGCCGCAAACAGCTTTTCTACCTCGACGTCCTCCGTAGCGCACTTGCCGTCACCCATGCACTCGGCCAACACCTGCAAGGCATTCCTGTCCGATGCCTTGAGTACGCGGCCAGGCAAGGCCGCCTGCAGCGTTGAAAGCCAGTCGGTTTGCGCACCCAGTTCCGGGAAAAACAGGCTGTCCAGGTAATAGAGCATCACCAGGGCACCGATATCCGCCGGGTCCCGCTGGTGCATCAGCTCCATATAATGGCGCCCAACGGCCAGGCTCGCTTCTGCATCCTTCTCGGCAAGCCCCAGCGACTCACGCAAGCGATACTGGCGCAACAGGGCATTGCCATAGAAATAGTTGGAACGCACGGAGGCGGGATGACGCGCAACATTCGTACGCGACAAGGTGAGGTCGTCGGACCAGGTGTGGCTGCGCACACCCAGCAGCAGGGCAAACACCGCCACCAATGCAAATGACGCGGCTGCACAGCGGGCAGGCGATAAACGGCGCAGCAGCTCAACCAGCGCAAAACCCAGCAGCAGGCAAAGGCCGATGCTCGGCAAATAGTTGCGATGCTCGTAGACCATCTCCAGGGCGAGAAAGCTGGACTCCATACTGTGGCCAACGAGATAGATCAATACCGCCAGCAACAGCAGTGGCCAGCGTGCGCGCTGCCAGACGGCCAGCGCAAGCACTGCCAACCAGGCGAACAACGCAATCAGCGTCGACAGGGGATTGAGCCAGCCCGACGACAGCACTGTATCGTCGTGCTGAAACCCCATGCTCAGAATATTGGGCCAGACAATCCATCCCACGTACTGCCACAACATCCGGGGCTGCGTAAGAAGACGCTCCTCCAGCGTGAAATTGCGCTGCGCATACCCACCGAGAAACGTCTCGGGCGATAGCCAGAAAATCAGCGCAATCAGCGCCAGCGGCAGCAACAGCAGGAACCAGCCCGCGGAGGCCAGTAGCGGCAGGCGCCGCCCCGCCCAACGGCCCCGGTATACCGCAACCTCCACCGCCGGCACCAGCCACAACAGCAGCGCACCATTTTCCTTGCTCAGTACGGCGAAAATCACCACCAGGAACAGCCAGAGCGCCGCGGCGACCACCTCATCGATGCGCGCGCCCTGCACCGCCCAGCGCGAACGCCAGCGCACGAAAAGGAACAGACCCAGCACGACGAACAACGTCGACAATTGTGCCATACGTTGCACCGCGTAGAGCACCGTGGACACATGCAGCGGATGCAGCAGCCACAGCCCCGCCGCCACCGCCGCCACCCAACCGGCATGACACTGCACCCTACCCTGCAGTACTAGCGCCCCGAGCAGCCCGCGGAAAAGAAAAAACAGCAAGATGCCGATGGCGAGGTGAATCGCGAGGTTGCCCAGCTTCAGGGAGCGTGCGCTGAAACCATCATCAAGCGCATGCTGCAGGGCGAAGGACACCATGGTCAAGGGACGGCTGAGCGGGCCTGCGTTAGAGCTGAAAGCCGCCGTGCGCCACTCGTCGAAGCGCGCGCCGGAGATCTGTACCAATTCGTTGCCGTTGAGTGCCGGTATATCGTCGAAGAGGAAGTCATTGCCCGCGTTGCAGGCGTAAACGATTGCCGCGATGCCCAGCACGAACACCAGCAACCAGCGGGGCTGGGGATTGGTCACAACAGCGGCCAGGGGGCTGGGTTGCACAGGGCGCTCTCTTAATACGGGGGACCGGGAGTGTATAACGCTTTCGGGGGCAGGCAGAAACTGCGGGCGAAAAAAAGCCCGGCGGTGCCGGGCTTTTGCTACTCAGCGAGATACTAGCCGCGGCAGTTGGCCGGCAGGTATTTTGCAGGAATTGCATCAGAACCAGCTGGCTTGCACTTCCAGTCAATAGAGCGATCCGAACGGGTCGTACCTGAAAGGACAAAAGAATCGCCTGCAGCGCCAGGAATAATGCCATCTTGAACAATTGCAGTCAGCAACGGACCAGAGGTACCGCTAGTGTAAACAATCGACTTTACAATCTCTTTATCAGGGAATGCATTGATACCCGCCGCAGCTGCAGTAGGCAGCCTTCCAACTGCAGAATAATACTCCGCAATCGTCGTCTTCGCTTCAGCCAGCGTCGCCAGCGGCTCGGACATCTTCGCGCGCACTGTATAGTCCTGGTACGCCGGCAGTGCGATAGCAGCCAGAATACCCACGATCGCGATCACGATCATCAGTTCGATCAGGGTAAAACCCTTTTGTACGTTCTGCATTTTCATGTTCCTTGCTCCTGTCCCCTGGGGGTGTTTGGTCCGCACGCTTACTCGGAGAGCACGTGGCCTCCAAACGGAAGCATAAAGCGTGCCAGCTGCAACCAGCGCAACACTGGTCCAAATATTTTCCAATAAAAACAATACATTAACGAAGACTCTCCGCGAATAACAGCAACGCCTCCACCTTCCACCTGACCATTTTGGGTCATAGAACGACCGGATGTGACGTTTTTTGTCACGACTCCACAGCCGCGGTTTGGCTTCGCCGTCGTGAACCGACAGCCGAAATAGGCAAAAATCCATATAAAATCATGCTTTTACAGCGCATTCAGGGTATTAGCATGAACTTTCTGTGGGTATACTTGCGAAAGAATGAACGAAAATAATGCGACCCCCAGGGATGCAGGCAGGATGAATGAGAGAGCAATTGGGCAGCTAAGTGGCCTGGCAGGGCGCCTTGTCGTTGAAGGGCTGCTGAGCGCGGAAGCGGCCAAGGAGGCACAACGCGAGTCGACCTTTCAGCGTGTGCCTCTGGTCAAGTACCTCGTTGACAAGCTCGACCTGGACAGCCACAAAATTGCCGAAGTCGCTTCCAATGAGTTCGGCGTACCCCTGTTCGACATCCACGCTTTCAACACGGCCTCCTTGCCCAGCGGCCTGGTCGACATCAACCTCGTCACCAAGCACCACGCCCTGCCACTGTTCCGCCGCGGCAACCGCCTGTTCATTGCCGTCTCCGACCCCACCAATCTGGCCGCGCTCGACGAGATCAAGTTCCACACCGGCGTCAACACCGATGCCATTCTGGTGGAGGAGCGCAGCCTTAACACGGTCATTACCGAGTGGACGGAATCGCAGGACAATCTCTCCGAAGGCCTGGGCGACCTGGAATCCGAAGACTTCGAAAACATCGATATCTCCGGTGGCGAGGACAGCAGCAAGGAGGAGTCAGGGGCCGAGGCGCTGGATGAAACCCCCATCGTACGCTTTATCAACAAAGTGCTGATCGACGCCATCAAGCAGGGCGCTTCGGATATTCACTTCGAGCCCTACGAGAAGAACTACCGGGTGCGCTTCCGCACTGACGGCATTCTGCGCGAGGTGGTGAAGCCACCCAAGAACCTGTCCGCACGCATGGCGGCGCGCCTGAAAATCATGTCGCAGATGGACATTTCCGAGCGCCGCGTACCGCAGGACGGGCGCATCCAAATGAAGCTGTCACGCAACCGGGCCATCGATTTCCGGGTTAACACCCTGCCCACCCTGTTTGGCGAAAAGGTGGTGCTGCGTATTCTGGACCCGAGCAGCGCGCAGATGGGGATCGACGCGCTGGGCTATGAAGAAGACCAGAAGCAGATGTACCTGGACGCCTTGAGCAAACCGCAGGGCATGATTCTGGTCACCGGCCCCACCGGCTCGGGTAAAACGGTGTCGCTGTACACGGGTATCAACCTGCTGAACCAGCCGGAACGCAATATTTCCACCGCGGAAGACCCGGTGGAAATCAATATGGAAGGCGTCAATCAGGTACACGTGAACCCGAAGGTGGGGCTCAACTTCGCCGAGGCCCTGCGCTCTTTCCTGCGCCAGGACCCGGACGTGATCATGGTGGGTGAGATCCGCGATCTGGAAACCGCTGAAATTGCCATCAAGGCAGCGCAGACAGGTCACCTGGTGCTATCCACCCTGCACACCAACAGCGCCGCGGAAACCGTGACCCGTCTGCTCAACATGGGGGTGCCCTCGTTCAACCTGGCCACTTCCGTCAACCTGATCATCGCCCAGCGTCTTGCCCGCCGCCTGTGCAAGGAATGCAGTGCGCCGGCCGAACTGCCCACTGAGGTTCTGCTGAACGCCGGCTTCACCGAAGAGCAGCTGGAAGGAGCCGATATCCGCCGCGCCGTGGGCTGCGACCTCTGCACGGACGGTTACAAGGGTCGGGTGGGCATTTACGAGGTAGTGCGCGTCACCCCGACCATCGCCCAGCTGATCCTGTCCCAGGGCAATGCCATGGAAATCCACAAGCAGGCCAGGGCCGAGGGCTTCCACGACCTGCACCAGGCAGCACTGGTCAAGGTGCTCAAGGGCATGACCAGCCTGGAAGAAGTACACCGGGTGACCACCGATTAGAAACTGCGTAACCACGTGCTGAACGGACGAGACTATGGCAACCAACGCGGCAAAAAACGTATTTGTGTGGAACGGCGTCGATCGCAACGGACGCACCACGCAGGGTGAAATTACCGCCCAGAGTTCCGGGGTGGCCCGCGCCCAATTGCGCACCCAGGGCATCAAACCGAAAACGGTGAAGAAAAAGGCCAAGCCCCTGTTCGGTGGCGGCGGCAAGCCGATCAAGGCCGCGGACATTGCCATTTTCACCCGGCAACTCGCCACCATGATGAAAGCGGGTGTACCTCTGGTGCAGAGTTTCGACATCGTTGCCGAGGGCCTGGACAAGCCGCGCATGCGCGAACTGGTGGTCAGCATCAAGAACGATGTGGCCTCCGGCTCTGGCCTGGCACCCTCGCTGGCCAAGTACCCACGGCAGTTCGACGATCTCTTCTGCAGCCTCGTGGCCTCGGGTGAAGCCTCCGGTACGCTGGAAGTGATGCTGAGCCGGGTGGCGACCTACAAGGAGAAAACCGAGCAGCTCAAGGCCAAGATCAAGAAGGCCATGACCTACCCCACCGCCGTGGTGATCGTGGCCATTGTTGTGACGGCCATTCTTTTGATCAAGGTGGTACCACAGTTCGCCGACACGTTCCGCAGCTTCGGCTCGGACCTGCCCGCCTTCACGCTGATGGTTGTGGGCCTGTCGAACTTCATGCAGGAGTGGTGGTTCATCATTCTTATCGGCATGATCGCCGCCGGATTCGGCTTCAAGGAAGCCAAGCACCGCTCCGTGGCTTTTTCCGAAGCACTGGACCGATTGGCACTGCGCCTGCCTGTGGTTGGTGGCATCGTGCACGATGCGGTCGTGGCCCGTTTCTCACGCACACTGGCCACAACCTTCGCCGCGGGTGTGCCGCTGGTGGATGCCCTGAACTCCACAGCCGGTGCTGCCGGCAACTCGGTGTACAGCAAGGCTATCTTGCAAATCCGTGATGATGTCACTACCGGTACCACACTCTACCAGGCCATCCGCGCTACCGGCCTGTTTCCCAACATGCTTCTGCAGATGGTATCCATTGGCGAGGAATCCGGCGCCCTGGACGACATGCTGGACAAGGTTGCACAGCATTATGAAGAGGCGGTGGACAATGCGGTGGACAGCCTGAGCTCTCTGATGGAGCCGATCATCATGTCGGTACTCGGCGTGCTGGTGGGCGGGCTCATGATCGCCATGTACCTGCCGATCTTTATGCTGGGCTCGGTCATCTGAGGACCACGCCGCGTGCTTGATGTCTTCCTTGAGCAGCCCGGGTGGCTGGCCACCTGCCTGCTGCTGTTCGGGCTGGTCGTCGGCAGCTTTCTCAATGTGGTGGTGTACCGGCTGCCCCTGATGATGCAGGCGCAATGGCGCCGGGACTGCTGCGAATTGCTGGAGCAGCCCACACCCGAGGCCCCGCCCCTCAGCCTGGCCGTTCCCAACTCCCATTGCCCTCAATGCAAGGCGCCCGTGCGCCCCTGGCAGAATATACCGGTCGTCAGTTACCTGTTGCTCGGCGGGCGCTGCGCCCAGTGTCGTGTACGTATTTCCCCGCGCTACCCCATCGTGGAAGCAGTCACCGGGCTGACGACACTGTGGCTGGGCCTGCATTATGGCCCCACGTTACAGCTGGCCGGCGCTGTGCTGCTGACCTGGGCGCTGATCAGCCTCACTCTCATCGACTTCGACACCCAGCTCCTGCCCGATGACATTACCCTGCCGCTGCTCTGGCTGGGCCTCGCGTTCAACCTGCCGGGCACGTTCGTGCCCCTCGCGGACGCTGTCCTCGGCGCCATGGCGGGCTACGGTATTCTGTGGAGCGTGTACTGGCTGTTCAAGCTGGCCACGGGCAAGGAAGGCATGGGCTATGGCGACTTCAAGTTGCTCGCTGCGCTGGGCGCCTGGCTCGGCTGGCAGGCAATACCACTGGTGGTGTTGCTCTCCTCTCTGGTGGGCGCCGTGGTTGGCATTGCGCTCATTGTGGTAAAACGGCGTGGGCGTGACATCCCCATGCCCTTCGGTCCTTATCTGGCGGCGGCAGGCTGGCTGGCGCTGATCTGGGGTGAGCCGATTCTCGCCGCCTGGCTGGGTGCCAACGGGCTGCAGCCGTGACGCAGGTTAGCGGAGAGCCCGTGGCCTTTATTGTGGGTATCACAGGCGGGATCGGCAGCGGCAAGACGGCGGTGACCGACCGCTTCGCGCGCCACGGCATTACTGTGGTTGATGCCGATATCGTGGCACGCATCGTCGTGGAGCCGGGCACGCCGGCACTGGCGGCGATCGCCGAGCGTTTCGGCGCCGGGCTGCTGCAGCCCGATGGCGGCCTGGACCGCGCCGCCCTGCGTCGCATCGTGTTCGCTGATCCGGCGCAACGCGCCTGGCTGGAGCAGCTGACGCACCCGCTCATCGGTGAGGAAATCCAGCGTCAGCTGGCCGCCTCGCGCAGCCCCTATACCCTGCTCAGTTCACCCCTGCTGCTGGAGTCTGCCACGCAGCGCGCACTGACATCGCTGGTGGTGGTAGTGGATGTGCCGGAGGCGGTACAACTCGCCCGCACCGTGCAGCGCGACAGCAATGACGCGGATCAGGTCAAGCGCATCATGGCGGCGCAGCTACCCCGGGCAGAACGGCTGGCGCTGGCGGACATCGTGCTTGATAACAGCGGCCCGCTGGACGCGCTGGATGGGGTGGTGGCTGAGCTTCACAAGGAGTTTTTGCAGCGCGCGGAAGAAGCGCGCCGAATCTGATGCGCCAGGCCTGATGCGCCAGTTTATGTGCTTGAGGAGGCGTGTTCCAAATGCTGGCGCACGGCAGACACGATCGGTGCATTGGCTGCAGGAAACTCATAGCGCGATAATTCATCAGCGCTGACCCAACGCAGCGGCTGGCCCTCCAGCCCGCGCGCTTCGCCCGCAAGCTCCGTGACCAGGTGTACATCCAGCAACACGGCCTTGTCGCCATAGTTGAACGGCACCAACAGCAGCGGCCGGGATGCCGCAAAACCGATGCCGAGCTCTTCGCGCAACTCGCGTGCCAAAGCGTGCTCCACCGCCTCGCCGGGCTCTACCTTGCCGCCCGGGAACTCCCACAGCCCGCCCTGGTGCGCCGCACTGGCGCGACGGCTGATGAGAATATTGTACTGTTCATCCAGCACTACTCCGACGGCGACATGCACTGCCGCCATTCAGGTACGGTACTCCGCATTGATGCGCACGTAGTCGTAGGAGAAGTCGCTGGTCCAGACGGTGGCTGCGGCAGGCCCGCGCTGCAGTTCTATACGGATGGTGATGTCCTCTGCGGCCATGGCAGCGGCGCCCTGCTGCTCTGTATAGCTCGCCGCCCGGCAGCCCTGCTCGGCGATCAGCACATCATTCAGGTACACGGCCACGCGTGTCACATCAAGATCCTCCAGCCCGGCGCGGCCAATAGCGGCCAGCAAGCGGCCCCAGTTGGGGTCGGAGGCAAACAGGGCGGTTTTCACCAGCGGCGAGTGGGCAATGGTAAAGGCCACATCAAGGCACTCCTGCTCATCGCCACCACCGTTAACCTGCACCGTGACAAATTTGCTGGCGCCCTCGCCGTCACGCACCAGTCCCTGGGCCAGCGTCACGCAGGCCTCCTGCAGTGCATCGCGCAGCGCAGCGTAGAGTGGCTCGTCGGTCGACTCCAGCAGGGTATTGCCGGCCGCACCGGTGGCCACCAGCATGCAGGCATCATTGGTGGAAGTGTCGCCGTCTACCGTGATCCGGTTAAACGACATATCCACGGCATCTGCCAGCAGGGTCTGCAGCAATGCCGGGCTTACCGCCACATCCGTGGCCAGATAGGCCAACATGGTGGCCATGTTGGGCCGCAGCATGCCGGCGCCCTTGGCAATACCGGTGAGCACATGGCTTCGCCCGTTGCAGCTGAAACGCACCGAGCAGGCCTTGGGCCGGGTGTCCGTGGTCATGATGCCGTGCGCCGCATCGAGCCAGCCGTCTTCACGCAGCTCGGCCAGTGCCTGCGGCAACACATCCACAATCTTCTGTACCGGTAGCGGCTCACCGATCACGCCGGTGGAGAATGGCAATACCGCTTCGGTGGGCACCCCGGTGAGCTCGGCAACGGCGCCGGCGCAGCGTTGCGCGTCCGCCAGGCCGGGCTCGCCGGTGCCCGCATTGGCATTGCCGGTATTCACCAGCAGGTAGGCGGGCTGTTGCCGGCTGGCCGCGAGGTGCGCCCTGGCCACCACTACCGGTGCCGCACAGAATGCGTTGCGGGTAAACACGCCGGCGACGTGACTGCCAGGCGTCAACCCCATCAGCACAACATCCCTGCGCCCGGGTTTCTTGATGCCGGCCGACACCGTGGCCAGGCGCAAGCCCGCGACCGGCAGCAATTCACCGAGGTTTGCTTCACCCACCGCCATACGCGTTTTCTCCCGCTACGCTGCCTGCGTTAATCAATGCGCCCATGGCATTGCTTGAACTTTTTCCCGCTGCCGCAGGGGCAGGGTTCGTTGCGTCCCACCTTGGGCTGCTCACGGGTAAAGGTTTGCGGCGTTTCAGCGGCTGCCGGCTCGGCTGATGCACTGGCCAGCGCTTCCTCCGCCATGGCGGAGGCCGCAGCGTGCTGAAACGCCAGCTTCTCGCGCTCCGCCGCTTCGCGCCGCCGCGCCTCAATCAACGCCGATTCATCCTGGTGCTGGATTTGCACGTGGCTCAGGAACTTCACCACCTCATACTTGAGGTTCTGCAGCAGCTGCTCGAACAGAGCGAAAGATTCCCGCTTGTACTCCTGCTTGGGGTTTTTCTGCGCGTACGCGCGCAGGTGAATACCCTGGCGCAGGTGATCCATGGTCGCGAGGTGGTCCTTCCACAGGGTGTCGAGCACCTGCAGCATGATCTGCTTCTCGATCTTGCGCATGGGCGGGCCCACGTCCGCACTCTTGGCGTCGTAGGCGGCCTGCACCGCAGCGACGATCTTTTCACGCAGCGCCTCTTCGTGGAGACTGTCATCCTCGTCCAGCCAGGCCTGCACCGGCAGGGTCACGGCAAACTCCGCCTCCAGCTGCCGCTCGAGCCCGGGCACGTCCCACTGCTCCTCTACACTCATCGGCGGAATATAGCTGGAGATCGCCTCGTTCACTACATCCTCGCGGATGGCGGTGATGGTCTCGGCGATATCGGCTTCGCTGAGCAACTCATTACGCTGCTGGTAGATGATCTGACGCTGGTCGTTGGCGACATCGTCATATTCCAGCAGTTGCTTGCGGATGTCGAAGTTGCGGCCTTCCACCTTGCGCTGCGCTTTCTCGATGGCGTTGGTGACCATGCGATGCTCGATCGCCTCGCCTTTCTCCATACCCAGTTTCTGCATGAAGCCTTTCACCCGGTCGGAGGCGAAAATGCGCATGAGGTTGTCTTCCAGCGACAGGTAGAATCGCGACAGCCCGGGGTCACCCTGGCGGCCGGCACGGCCACGCAGCTGGTTGTCGATACGCCGCGATTCGTGCCGCTCGGTGCCCAGAATGTGTAGGCCACCCGCCGCCAACACGGCCTCATGCCGCTCACGCCAGGCCGCCGTCAACTCGGCGCGCTGCGCCTCTGACACCTCGTCCAGCGCTTCGAGCTCAGCCTCAAGGCTGCCACCCAGCACGATATCGGTACCGCGACCCGCCATGTTGGTGGCGATCGTCACCACGCCGGGCCGGCCCGCCTGAGCGATGATCTCCGCTTCCTGCTCGTGATATTTGGCGTTCAACACCTTGTGCGGGATCTTCGCGGTGCGAAAGCGCTGGGACAGCTCCTCTGAGGTTTCCACCGATGCGGTACCCACCAGCACCGGCGCGCCCTGCTCGATGCAATCCTTGACGTCGGTGACAATGGCGTCGAATTTTTCCGCGCGCGTGAGGTACACAAGGTCGTTCAGGTCCTTGCGCTGACGCGGCTTGTTGGTGGGAATCACCAACACGTCCAGACCGTAGATCTGGCGGAATTCAAACGCCTCGGTATCCGCTGTGCCGGTCATGCCCGCCAGCTTCTTGTATAGACGGAAGTAATTCTGGAAGGTGGTTGAGGCCAGCGTCTGGCTCTCGTTCTGGATGCGCACCCCTTCCTTGGCCTCGATGGCCTGGTGCAGACCTTCGGACAGCCTGCGACCGGCCATGGTACGCCCGGTATGCTCGTCGATCAGCACCACCTGATCGCCCTGCACAATGTACTCAACATCGCGGTGGAACAAGGCATGCGCGCGCAGCCCCGAATACACGTGGTGCAACAGGTTGAGGTTGGTGGCGGCATACAGGCTGTCGCCCTCCTGCAACAGGCCCTCGCCGGTCAGCAGCTCCTCCACGTACTCGTGCCCCCCCTCGGTCAGCTCGATCTGGCGCTGTTTCTCATCGACCGTGAAATGGCCTTCCTCTCCTTCAGTATCTCGCTTGAGCAGGGGAATGAGCTTGTTGATGCGCTGATAGAGCACCGAGCTGTCTTCGGAGGCGCCGGAGATCACCAGCGGCGTCCGCGCCTCGTCAATCAGGATGGAGTCAACTTCGTCGACAATGGCAAAGCTCAAGTCACCCTGGAGTTTGTCCTCGAGGCGAAAGGCCATGTTGTCGCGCAAGTAATCGAAACCGAATTCGTTGTTGGTACCGTGGATGATGTCCGCACGATAGGCCTCGCGTTTCTGCTCCTGACTCTGGCCCGAACGCACCACGCCGACAGACACACCGAGGAAACGGTACAACGGCGCCATCCATGCCGCATCGCGCCCAGCGAGATAGTCGTTCACGGTAATCAGGTGCACGCTGTTGCCGGACAGCGCGTTGAGATAGGCCGGCAGCGTGGCCACGAGCGTCTTGCCCTCGCCCGTGCCCATTTCCGCAATCTTGCCTTCGTGCAATGCCATGCCCCCGATGAGCTGGACATCAAAGTGTCGCATGCCCAAGGTGCGCTGGCTGGCCTCGCGGGCCACGGCAAACGCCTCCGGCAGGATCTTGTCCAGGGTGGCACCGTCCGCCAGCCGCTGGCGGAATTCGGCCGTCTTTGCCGCGAGCGCCGCATCGTCCAGTGCCTGCATGCTTTCTTCCAGTGCATTGATCTGGCGGACGATCTTGCCCATGCGCTTCAGCTCCCGGTCATTGCGGGTGCCGAAGATCTTCTTCATCGTAGTCGTAATCATTAGGAAATCACTGCGTTAGACATCAGGGCATCACCCGCCCGGCTCAACACCCGGCGGGGAACAAATTCAGCGGTGGTGGAGATTCAGCGTCGGGTGCGATGCACGTAGCTGGAAGGGTCGACCGGGCGGCCGTGTTTGTAGACCTCGAAGTGCACATGCGGCCCCGTGGCGCGGCCACTGGAACCCATGAGGGCGACAGCCTGCCCCTTGCGCACAAGATCGCCAGGCTCAACCAGGTTGGATTGATTGTGTGCGTAGCGCGTTAGCAGACCGTCGCCGTGAGAGACTTCGACCAGCATCCCGTAGCCGTTGCTGTCGTTGCCGGCAAAGGTCACGACGCCACCGGCCACGGCGATCACATTAGAGCCGGCCTTGCCCGCATAGTCGATACCGTAATGCGCGGAGCGCTTGCCGGAAAAGGGGTCTGTGCGCACGCCAAAGCCGGAAGACACCCAGCCTTTCTCCACTGGCCGACCGGAAACCCAGGCTTCGTCGTCCAGCTTGCGATGGGTCAGCAGCGACTCGAGTATCTCCAACTGCTGTTCGCGCTCTGTGAGACGCTCGGCAAAATGTTGCAGCTCGCCCGTCAGATCGGGCGCCAGATACTCCACGCTGAAGTCTGCGGCCAGAGGGCCACCCACAGCGGGCGGCTGGCTGAAATCGAACTCACCGTCCTGCAGGTCGGCCATGACGGTGAGGTGCTCGCCCAGCGCGTCGAGGCGCGTCATACGCGCCTGCAGCTCGGCAAGGCTCAGGGTCATGGCCTGCAGCTTGCGCTCGGCCTCTAACCGAAGCCCTTCGAGTTCAGTGGACTGGGTGGCGAGTTCGTCCTGCAGGCTGTCCAGCGAGTTGTCGCGTACATCGCGCGCCTGCGTCTCCTGACCCACAAAGTACCCGAGCGCAACCATACCCAGCGGCAGCCCCAGACAGCACAGGGACAGCAGGGCACGGGACCAGCGACCCAACTCCAGGGAGCGGGACCCGCCGTGCTTGCGGCTTATCAGAATGACTTTCATTGGCAACCGGTTGCAATGAACTGACGCGCGAGTGTGCCATAGTCACGGGAATATTACCAATCACAATTTGCGTGTCCGACACTTGGGGGAGGCAGTGACAGCGCCCCGCAGCAAGGTCCCTGCGGGCTGGCAGACTATCAGGCCGCAGCAGGACTCAGGGAGAAGGAGATGGGGGCCGTCGCTTCGTCTTCGAAGGTCACCATTTCCCAGGCATCCGGCTGGGCGATCAGGGCGCGCAGGGAGGCATTGTTGAGTGCGTGGCCGGACTTGTGCGCCCGATACTCGCCGATGACACTGTAGCCGAGCAGGTAGACGTCACCGATGGCGTCTAGAATCTTGTGCTTCACGAACTCATCGTCGTAGCGCAAACCATCCTGGTTCAGGATGCGGTATTCATCCACCACGATCGCGTTGTCCACGCTGCCACCACGGGCCAGGCCCTGAGAGCGTAGATACTCGATTTCGTGCATGAACCCGAACGTGCGCGCGCGGCTCACTTCCTTGACGAACGAGGTGCTGGAAAAATCGATTTCCGCATGCGGCGAGCGCTCGCGGAACACGGGATGATCAAACTCGATGGAAAACGAGACCTTGAAGCCATCAAAGGGGAGAAAGCTGGCTGTCTTGTCCCCGTCTTCCACCGTGACCGGACGCTTGATGCGGATGAATTTCTTCGCCGCCGGTTGCTCCTCAATCCCCGCGGACTGGATGAGGAATACAAACGGGCCCGCACTGCCATCCATGATAGGCACTTCCGACGCACTGACATCGACGAACGCATTATCGATACCCAGCCCCGCCATGGCTGACATCAGGTGCTCGACCGTCGACACCTTCTCGCCATTGGCGATCAGCGTGGTGGAGAGCGTGGTTTCCCGCACATTTTCCGCGCGGGCCGGAATTTCCACCACCGGGTCGAGATCCACCCGGCGGAATACAATCCCGGCGTCCACTGGCGCGGGCGAGAGGGTGAGATACACCTTTTCGCCCGTGTGCAAGCCAACACCTGTTGCCTTGATGGCGTTGCGTAATGTGCGCTGTCGAATCATGCCTTCACCCATCTCCTCTGCCCCGAACCCGCCGAGGCAGCCGATCGGTGTGTCGATCCTGCCTCGCTAGTCCGCCTGGCGCCGCAAAAATGCGGGGATGTCAAAATAATCGTCGCTCGCCATCGCCGCGGCCTCGCCACCGGCAGACATGGCGCGACGCATCTTGGTCGGCCGCTCCAGATCGCGGTAATCGGGCTCTTCATCCGCCGCTGCAACCGCCGCGCGTGGAGCCGAATTCACCACCTGCAGCGGTGCCGCTCGCGCCACCTCGCTGCCCAGACCCGTCGCCACAACCGTCACTTTAAGCTCGTCGGTCATGTTCGGGTCAATCACGGTGCCGACCACTACTGTGGCGTCATCCGACGCAAATTCCTCGATTGTGTCGCCAACTTCGGAAAACTCACCGAGCGACAAATCCAGGCCTGCCGTAATATTCACCAGGATACCGCGCGCCCCGCGCAGATCGATATCGTCCAGCAGCGGGCTGTTGATGGCGCGTTCCGCTGCTTCCCGGGCCCGGTTTTCACCACGGGCAGAACCGGTACCCATCATCGCCATACCCATCTCGGACATGACCGTGCGCACGTCGGCAAAATCCACGTTGATCATGCCGGGGCGGATAATCAGGTCAGCGATACCCTGAACTGCGCCCAACAATACATCATTCGCTTCTTTGAAGGCATCCAATAAACTGGTACTTTTTCCGAGCACTTCCAGCAACTTTTCGTTGGGAATGGTGATCAGCGAATCGACGTGTTGCTGCAATTCCTGCACCCCGTCCAGCGCAATCGCCAAACGCTTCTTGCCCTCGAACGGGAACGGCCGGGTGACCACAGCAACCGTGAGAATGCCCATCTCACGCGCCACTTCGGCCACAATCGGTGCGCCGCCCGTGCCGGTACCGCCGCCCATGCCGGCGGTGATAAACACCATGTCGGCTCCGCGCAGGGCATCGGCAATGCGCTCGCGGTCCTCAAGCGCTGCAGCGCGCCCGATTTCCGGGTTGGCGCCGGCACCCAGCCCCTTGGTGATGGCACCGCCCAACTGCAGCACGGTCTTCGAACGGATGTCCGACAGCGCCTGCGCGTCGGTATTGGCACAGATGAAATCCACACCTTCCACGGAATTCTCGATCATGTGCTTGACCGCGTTGCCGCCGCCACCGCCAACACCAATGACCTTGATGACCGCGTTCTGTGGTACGTTGTCGATAAGTTCAAACATAGCGTTTCTCCCCTTTCCTTTATGTTGCCACGCCGTGGCGTGACGGTTTACCGCAAAAAATTCTAGAAATTGCTCTGGATCCAGTTGCGCAGACGGGCCACCAGGCCCTCGCCGCTGGCCGCGCTGCGCTGGGCACTGCCGGCGCGCTCTCCCGCCTGCTTCTGCCCGTACTGCAACAGGCCTACCCCGGTGGAGTAGATCGGGTTGCGCACAATGTCGTTCAATCCCTTCACCGACTGCGGGTAACCCACCCGCACCGGCATATGAAAAATCTCTTCGGCCAGTTCAACCACACCTTCCATCTTCGAGGTGCCACCGGTGAGCACAACACCGGCCCTAATGGCTTCTTCGTAGCCACTGCGGCGCAGTTCGCCCTGGATCAGTGTGAACAGCTCGTCGTAACGTGGCTCCACCACCTCGGCCAGCGACTGCCGGGAGAGGTCCCGCGGCGGGCGGTCGCCCACACTCGGCACCTTGATGGTTTCGTCCGGGCCGGCGAGCTGCGTCAGGGCGCAGGCATACTTGATCTTGATCTCTTCAGCGTGCTGCGTGGGCGTGCGCAGCGCGGTGGCGATATCGTTGGTGACCTGGTCACCGGCAATGGGGATTACGCCGGTGTGGCGAATGGACCCTTCTGTGAAGATGGCGATGTCTGTGGTGCCGCCGCCTATGTCCACCAGGCACACGCCCAGCTCGCGCTCGTCTTCCGTCAGCACGGAGTAGCTGGAAGCCAGCTGCTCGAGAATCACCTCTTCCACTTCCAGGCCACAGCGCCGAATGCATTTTTCGATGTTCTGTGCCGCATTCACCGCACAGGTCACAAGGTGCACCTTGGCCTCGAGGCGCACGCCGGACATGCCCAGGGGTTCCTTGACGCCCTCCTGGTTATCGATCACGTATTCCTGGGGCAGGATGTGCAGCACCTTCTGGTCGGCGGGAATGGCTACTGCTTGCGCCGCGTCCAGCACCCGCTCTAGGTCGGGCGGCTGCACCTCACGATCGCGAATTGCCACAATGCCGTGCGAGTTCAGGCTGCGGATGTGACTGCCGGCGATGCCCACGTACACCGAGTGAATCTGGCAACCCGCCATCAGCTCCGCCTCTTCCACGGCGCGCTGAATGGACTGCACGGTTGACTCGATATTGACGATCACGCCCTTCTTCATGCCCTTGGACGGATGAGAGCCGATGCCCACGACTTCCAGCCCACCTTCAGCGCCGATCTCCCCTACCAGGGCCACCACCTTGGATGTGCCGATATCCAGCCCTACGATCATCCTTTTGTCCTGAACGCTGCCCATGGCAGTGACACTCCCCACTGAATTATTTATCGACCACACTGGCCAGTTGCGCGGCTTCTGCTTCCGGCTCGCGGAACGCCACCGCCAGTCCGCTCTCGTAGCGCAGGTCCACCCGCTCCACTTCGCTCCAGCGCGCCGCCAGCTCGCGGTGGTAGACCGTTGCAAACCGCTCGAGGCGATCGGCAAAATCCACGTTACCCAGAGCCAGTCGTGTGCCGCTATCAAGCTCGGCGCTCAGATGCCCGCGATCGTCGAGTGACAGGGCGTGCAGCACCAGCCCCATCGGTTGCAGCAGGTCGCCCAGCTGCTGGTAGTTGACGATCAGCTCGCGCGCTGAGCCCGGCGGGCCCTCGAGTCGCGGCAGCGAGTCTTCACCTGTCACGCTGGCAGACTGGAATACCTCACCCTCGTGATTCAAAAAGCCCCCCTGCCCCCAACGGGCGATGGGCAACTGCTCCTGCACACTGATCTCCAGGGTGCTGGGCCAGCGCCGGCGCACACTGACCCGATAGATCCAGGGCAGGTCCTGCAGCCGGGCACGCACCTCGTCCAGGTTCGCGCTCAGGAACCCGCCCACCAGAGCGGGCTGGACCATGTCCTGCACCACCTCGGTCTGGGTGCGGTGCAGCGAACCGGTTACCGCGATGCGCTGCACCGGTATCTCCTGCAGCGCAATCCATCCACGCAGGCCGACCACACACACCACACCGGTGGCGAGCAGGACCAGCAGGCGGTTGACCCAGCCGTCGAGCAGGCGCAGGCCCGGCTGCACGCGCGGACGCGGCGCACGCGCGGGCCGCCGGCGTGTCGCCCCTGCTGAACTGCGGCGCCGTGTGGTCGCTGCCTTGCGCGGCTCAACCATGCGCACGGCCCTCCCAGCTCAATTCGACAATGCGCTGTACCAGCGCTTCGATGGACATGCCCACCGCGCTCGCGGCCATCGGCACCAGGCTGTGCGAGGTCATGCCGGGAATGGTGTTGACTTCCAACACATAGAACCGCCCATCGCTGTCGCGCATCAGATCCACGCGGCCCCACACAGAGCAGCCGAGGCTGCGGAACGCCGCCAGCGCCAGAGCGCCCGCTTCTGCTTCATCCGCGGCGCTCAGGCCACTGGGACAGTGATAGCGCGTTTCGTCCGACAGATACTTCGCCTCGTAGTCGTAGAACTCGCGATCGGTTTCCATGCGGATCGACGGCAGCGTACTCTCACCGAGCACCGCCACGGTGTATTCGGGGCCCTGGATAAACTGCTCCGCCAGCACGGTGCCGCCAAACGCGGAGGCCTTCTGCCATGCCCGGGCTAGCGCCTCCGCAGACGCGGCCGGCGCCATGCCAACGCTGGAGCCTTCACAGGCCGGCTTGACAAATACCTTGCCGAAGCGCGCTATCACCGCCTCCCAATCGCTGTGTGCGTCGAGCATCACAAAGCCGCCGGTGCTGACGCCAACACCCTGCCAGAGCAGCTTGCTGCGCTGTTTGTCCATGGCCAGCGCAGAGCCCAGGACGCCGGAGCCGGAATAGGGAATCTGCAGGGTTTCCAGCGCACCCTGGATCACACCGTCCTCACCACCCGGCCCGTGCAGGGCATTGAAGGCAAAGGTCACGTTGTCCAGCTGTGTCACCCATCCGGGCACTGCAGGGTCCACCTCGCGCACCTCACAGCCCAGTGCACGCAGGGCAGTGACAATCGTCGCACCGCTCTGCAGCGATACGTCGCGCTCGGCAGAGCGCCCACCCAGAAGCACCGCCACGGTGCCAGCACTCGCTTGCTGCCAGCTCATGCGCGCACCTCCGCCAGGTTACCCAGGGCCAGCAGGTCCTGAGCCAGCCGCGCGATGTTGCCAGCGCCCTGGGTGAGCACAACGTCACCGTCGCGAAGAATACCGCCGAGCACCTGTGCCACTTCCTCAATACTTTCCACAAACACCGGTTCTACCTGCCCGCGCTGGCGGATACTGCGGGTCAGGCTGCGGCTGTCTGCGCCGGAGATGGGCTCTTCGCCCGCCGGGTAGACGTCCAGCAACAACAGCGCATCACAGCGCGAGAGCACCGCGACAAAATCCTCATACAGGTCGCGCGTACGCGAATAGCGGTGCGGCTGGTAAACCATGACCACGCGACGCTCTGGCCAGGCCTGGCGCGCGGACTCCAGCGTGGCGCGCACTTCCGTGGGATGATGGCCATAATCATCCACCAGCAGCACGCTGCCCTGCGCAATCTGCAGGTCGCCGAGCACACTGAAGCGGCGCCCAACGCCGGCAAAGCCTGCCAGCCCGCGCTGGATGGCCGCATCATCCACGCCTTCATCACAGGCCACAGCGATCGCTGCGGTTGCGTTCTGCACATTGTGCTCGCCGGGCATATTCAGCTGCACTGGCAGCGGCGGCAAATCACCGGGACGCAACACGGTAAACTCAGTCGTCAGGCCCAGCTTGCGCACGTTGGTAATGCGGTAGTCTGCCGCGTCGTCAAAACCATAGGTCAGGAACTGGCGCGACAGATCCGGCAGCATCCCGGCAACCACGGGGTCGTCGATGCACATGACTGCCAGGCCGTAGAAAGGCAGGTTGTGCAGGAACTCCAGGAAGGTACCGCGCAGGGTCGCAAAATCACCGCCATAGGTTTCCATGTGGTCGGCTTCAATATTGGTCACCACAGTGACCATGGGCTGCAGGTGCAGGAACGAGGCATCGCTTTCGTCGGCCTCTGCCACCAGGAAACGGCTGGCGCCCAGCTGGGCGTTGCTACCGGCGGAGTTCACCAGGCCGCCGATAACGAAGGTAGGGTCCAGCCCCGCTTCGGCAAACACCGCGGCGATCAGGCTGGTGGTGGTGGTTTTACCGTGCGTGCCCGCCACCGCGATGCCGTGGCGATAACGCATGAGTTCCGCGAGCATCTCGGCGCGCGGCACCACCGGTACGCGAGCGCCGCGCGCGGCCACAACTTCCGGGTTGTCCGCACGCACGGCGCTGGAACTGACCACCACATCGGCATCGCGCACGTGCTCAGCAGCGTGTCCGATAAATACCTCGATACCCAGCTGCTGCAGCCGCGCAGTCACCGAACTGGGACGCAGGTCAGAGCCGGACACCTGATACCCCAGGTTAACCAGCACTTCGGCAATCCCGCTCATCCCCGTGCCGCCCACACCGATCATGTGGATCCTGCGGATACGACGCATTTCAGGTACCGCATAGGCGCTGCGTTCAGTCATGGCGAATCAGCTCCTCACACAGGTCGGCGACCTGCGCCGTCGCGTGCGGCTGTGCAGCGGCCGAGGCCGCTGCCGCCATCGCCGCGAGACGCCTGGGATTGGTGATGTAGCCAGCCAGCGTAGCGGCGACTTCCTTGGGCGAGAGCTCTGCCTGGCGCAGCATCAGCGCCGCGCCGCGATCGGACAGCGCACGCGCATTGGCAGTTTGGTGATCGTCGATGGCATGAGGCAGTGGAATCAGCAGCGACGGGCGCCCCATGATCGCGAGCTCGGCCACGGTCAGTGCCCCGGCACGGCAGATCACCACATCAGCCCAGGCATAAGCTGCCGCCATATCTTCAATAAAGGCGCTGACTTCGATGCGCTCGTCGAGTTGCACACCATAGTCGGCGCGCAGGGTCTCCACGTGCGTCTGCCCGGACTGGTGCCACACCCGCACGGCGTCTTCACCCAGCCGCTTGCGCACATGCCGCAACACTTCGGGCATCAGGTTATTCAGCGGCTGCGCACCCAGACTGCCACCCAGCACCAGCACCTGCAGCGGACGCTGCCCGTGGTAATCCCACAACTGTTCGTTTGCCGCTTGCAACAGCGCCCCACGCACCGGGTTACCCACCACGGCCACCGCCCGCTCACGCGGGAAGGCCGCGGGGAAACCGGCAGCCACCCGGCTGGCCAGCGGTGCGAGCAGGCGGTTGGTGGTGCCGGCCACAGCATTCTGCTCGTGAATCAACAGGGGTTTGCGCAACAGCCAGGCAGCCAGCCCCGCGGGACCCGCCACATAGCCGCCCATGCCCACAACACAGGCCGGCGCAAGCCGCCACACCAGATACACCGCCCGCAGGCAGGACCAGAGCAGCAGAATTGCGCCGAGTGCCGTTGCCGCGACATTCTTGCCGCGCACCCCGCGCACAGGCAGCAGGTGCAACGGATAACCCGCCGCCGGCACCACACGCGCCTCAAGCCCGCGGGCCGTGCCCGTCCAGGCGATCCGGTAGCCGCGCTCGCGCAGGGTGTCGGCAACGGCGAGCGCCGGATACACATGCCCTCCGGTACCACCGGCCATGATCAACACGAGAGGAGCCTCACTCATGAGCGACCTCCTCTGCCGGCGGTACGGGGCGCTGCTGCGGGCAACTCGTTGCCGACGCGCAGAACCAGCGCCAGCATGCAGCAGCAGATAATGAGGCTGGTGCCGCCATAACTGACAAACGGCAGGGTGAGGCCCTTGGTCGGCAGCAAGCCGGCGCTCATGCCCATGTTCACGAAGGCCTGACCGGAAAACACCAGAGCCACGCCGTAGCACACATAAGCGCCAAACAGCTGGCCCGCGGCCTCCGCCTGTCGCGCAATCCACAGGATGCGGGCAATGAGTGCCGTAAACAGCAGAATGACGGCGAGAGCTCCCACGAAACCGGTTTCCTCGGCCCAGATGGAAAACACAAAGTCCGTGTGCGCTTCCGGCAGATAAAACAGTTTCTGCACACTGTTACCCAAGCCGACACCCAGCCATTCACCGCGCCCAAAGGCGATCAGGGACTGAATAAGCTGAAAACCGCTGCCATACGGGTCCGCCCACGGGTCCGTGAACGAGGTCAACCGCTGCATACGATAGGGCGCGGCAAAGACCAGAGCACCGACCACTACCGGGCTCAGCAGCACAATCGACAGGAAATGCGTGATTTTCATCCCGGCGAGAAACAACATGCCAAACGATGTCGCCACCACAATGACCGTGGCGCCGAAATCCGGCTCGGCAAGCAGCAGCAACGCCACCAGCGCGAGGACACCCATGGGCTTGAAGAAGCCACTCCACTGCTCACGCACCTCACGCGCCTGGCGCACCAGGTACCCCGCCATGTAGATCACGACCGTAAGCTTGGCGAACTCGGATGGCTGAAAGGTAAACGGGCCCAGCGGCAACCAGCGCTGTGCTCCCTTCACTTCCTTGCCGATGCCGGGCAGCAGTACCAGCACCAGAAACGCCAGCCCGACCAGCAGCCACATCCAGCCCGTTCGCAGCCAGAAACTGGATGGAAAACGGTAGACCACGGTCGCGGCCAACACTGCAATCACAATGTAAACGAGGTGGCGTCGGGTCAATTGCCAGGCGTCCTGATAGTGCCAGTCCGCGTATTCCACCGACGCCGAACCAATCGCCACAAGGCCAACCAGCAACAGTGACAGTGCAAGCAGTGACAGGGTCGGGTCCAGCGCGAGGGTCACGGGTTGTGCGAGCCTCATGCCTCACCTCCCCGGTCCAGGCCCTTTGCTGCGGCCGCAAACGCGTCTCCGCGGGCCGGATAGCCGCTGAACATATCGAAGCTGGCACAGGCGGGCGAAAGCAAGACCACATCACCCGGCGCGGCACAGTCAGAAGCCAGACGCACGGCATCTGCCATATCCTGCGCTCGCTGTACCGGCAGCAGATCACCCACGGCGCGCGCGATTTCATCGGCCGCCTCACCGATCAGGATCAATGCCTTGGCGGTTGACTGCAGCGCCTGCCGCAGGGGCCGGAAGTCCTGACCCTTGCCCACACCGCCCGCGATCAGCACCACCTGGGCGCCCTCGCCAAAGCCGCGCAGCGCCGCCGCGGTCGCGCCCACATTGGTACCCTTGGAGTCATTCACGAAGCGCACCCCGGCGTGCTCTGCCACCAGCTGGCACCGATGTGGCAGCCCCCCGAAGGAACGCGCTGCCGACAGCATCGCGGGCATGGGCAAACCGGCGGCGTGGCCCAGCGCAAGCGCGGCGAGGACGTTGGCGACGTTGTGGCGACCCGGCATACCCAGCTCGTTCACCGCCAACAGGGCATCGAAGCCCAGGCACAACATCTCTTGCCCGTCCATTACGCGCAAACCAAAACCGTGCAGCTCGGGCTCTTTCATGCGCCAGCTGGAGACTGCCGTTTCCGCGCCCACCAGCGGCAGCGTCAGCGGGTCATCGCGATTGACTACGGCGTGTGCGCAACCGCGGAAAATACGATGCTTGGCCTGGTGGTAGTGCTGCAGACTGCCGTGACGATCCAGGTGATCTGCCGACACATTGAGCACCGTGGCGACGGCGAGCCCAAGGCTGTCCGCTCGCTCCAGCTGGAAGCTGGACAGCTCCAGCACGTAGAGCTCGCGCTCCGCTGCCAGCAGATCCAGGGCCGGCAGGCCGAGATTACCGCCTACGCCCACGTTAAGGCCTGCCTCTGCAGCCATGGCGCCGAGCAGTGCCGTCACGGTGGATTTGGCGTTGGAACCGGTGATGCCCACCACGGGCGCACTGGCTGCGCGCATGAACAGGTCGATATCGCCACTTACCTGCGCGCCAGCCGCGAGCGCGCGGGTTACCACCGGGTGATCCAGAGCGATGCCGGGGCTGACCACCCAGGCGCCACCCTGCTCTACCACCGCGTCGGGGATCGCTCCGGCAAACACGGGCACCTCGGGCATTTCGCGCTGCAGCACAGCCAGCTCGGGCGGATTGTCACGGGTATCAATCACCACGAAACGCCGACCGTTGCGGTGTAGAAAGCGCGCACAGGACAAGCCTGTAGCGCCGAGGCCGAAAACCACCTCGTCGCCGCTGCTTGCTATAAGCCCCTGTGTCATAGCTCCGCTCTCTCCTTGCCTAGCGCAGTTTCAACGTCGCCAGCCCGAACAGGACCAGCATGACTGTGATAATCCAGAACCGAACGATGACCCGCGGTTCCGGCCAGCCCTTGAGTTCAAAGTGGTGGTGTATGGGCGCCATGCGAAAAATCCGTCGGCCGGTCAACTTGAACGACGCCACCTGCAGAATCACGGAGACAGTCTCCAGCACGAAGATGCCGCCCATGATGAAGAACACGATTTCGTGGCGGGTGATAACAGCGACGGTACCCAACGCCGCACCCAGTGCCAGAGCACCCACGTCGCCCATGAACACCTGTGCGGGATAGGTGTTGAACCAGAGAAAGCCCAGGCCGGAACCGGCGATGGCACCGCAGAATACGGCCAGCTCACCGCTGCCTGCGACATAGGGGATATGCAGGTAGTCGGCGAAGTTCACGTTGCCGGTGAGGTAGGCAATGATCCCCAGCGCTGATCCCACCATCACAGTGGGCAGAATCGCCAGACCATCCAGCCCGTCGGTCAGGTTGACCGCGTTGCTCGCCCCCACAATGACGAAATAGGTGAGCAGTATGAACAGCGGGCCCATACTCCAGGCAAAATCCTTGAAGAAGGGGATGTACAGCTCGGTGGTCACCGGAGTATCGAAAGCAAGATAGAGATATAGGGCCGCCGCAAGGCCGGCCAGCGATTGCCAGAAATACTTCCAGCGCGCGGGCAGCCCGCGCGAATCACGTGCGACCACCTTGCGGTAGTCGTCTACCCAGCCAACCGCACCGAATACCGCGGTTACGCCCAGCGCCACCCAGATATACGGATTACGCAAATCCGACCACAGCAGGCTGCTGATACCAATGGCGACCAAAATTAGGGCACCGCCCATGGTCGGGGTACCGGATTTACTGAGGTGTGACTGCGGCCCGTCAATGCGCACGGATTGCCCGACCTGATAGAAGTTGAGCCGCCGGATCATGGCGGGTCCCACCAACAGGGAAATGGCCAGCGCTGTGCCGGCCGCGAGAATGCTGCGCAGCGTGAGGTACTGGAAGACCTGGAAGCCGCCGGCAAAGTGGGTCAGGTATTCGGCCAGAAATAGCAGCATGTCAGTTCCCCGTCTCGCGCAAGGTAGCCAGCAGGTGCTCCATGGCAACGCCGCGAGAACCCTTGATCAGTACTGTATCTTCGGCATCGAGGTCCGCGCGCAGCGCCGCAGCCGCCTCGTCGCAATCGGCAAACCATTCACCACCGAACTTCTCCACCGCACCCCGCAGATCAGACCCCACGGCATACCGCCGCTCGATACCCCGCTCTCTGGCGTAGGCCCACACGTCTCGATGCAGCTGCTCGCTGCCTTCCCCCAGCTCCAGCATCGCACCGAGCACCAGCGTACGGCGTCCAGGACAACCGGCGAGCACATCGATGGCCGCGCGCACGGAACCCGGGTTCGCGTTGTAGGTATCGTCGATCAATACCGAGCCACCCAGGCCGGGCACCCGTGTGCCGCGCCCGGCCGTGGGTTCGACACTGGCGAGCGCCGCGGTGATATCGGCAAGACTGAGCTCACAGGCCAGGCCCACGGCGACGGCAGCGAGCGCGTTGGACACGTTGTGCCGACCGGGTAGCTGCAGGCGCACCGGCGCTTCTCCTGACGGCGTTGTGACGACAAACGTCATGCCCGCCGCACCACGTGGCTGTATGCTGTGCGCGCTGATTGCAGCGGCCTGCTCCAGACCATAGTCGAGCACCGTGGCGCCTGCGGCGCGGCTGCGCCAGCGCGCCGCCCAGGGCTGATCCGCATTGACGACCGCGACACCCGCACCCTCCAGGCCCGCGTAGATTTCACCCTTGGCGGACGCGACGCCCTCCAGGCTACCGAAGCCCTCAAGGTGGGCAGGCATGGCATTGAGCAGCACGGCGATGTTCGGACGCGCCAATTCGCACAACCAGGCCACATCACCCTCGCGACAGGCGCCCATCTCAATAACCGCAAACGCGTGCTCAGGCGTCAGCCGCAACAGCGTCAAAGGCACGCCGATTTCATTGTTGAGGTTGCCCTCGGTTGCCAGTACCGGGCCGCGGCGCGACAACACGGCTGCAATCAGGTTCTTGGCGGTTGTTTTACCGGCACTGCCGGTAATCGCCACCACCGGCGACTTGAACAATCCGCGGTTGAAAGCCCCCAAGTGGCCCAGTGCGCGCTGTGTGTCGGTCACCTGCAACAGCGCCAGCGGCGTATCCAGGTCACGACCGACCACAGCGGCGACAGCGCCGGCACTCGCAACGTTTGCCAGAAAGTCGTGGCCATCAAAGTGCTCGCCCTGAAGCGCAACGAACAAATCGCCCGCTGCCACCTTACGGCTATCGGTGGTGACACCGCTTACTGCGAGGTCGCCGCCGCGCAGACGCGCCTGCAGGGGCTCGCACAACTCACTGAGATGGAAGTCGCGCATCATGACGCCGTCCTCCGCTGCAGAGCCACTGCCGCGCAATCCACATCGCTGAACGCACAGCGTTGATCACCGATAATCTGGTAGGCTTCGTGCCCTTTGCCGGCGATCAGCACGCAATCGCCTGGCTGCGCCTGATCGATGGCCAGGTTGATGGCTGCTGCCCGATCCGCCTCCACGAGCGCCACCCCCTGGCAGCCCCGCTGGATGTCGTCGAGGATCGCCTGCGGATCTTCGCTGCGCGGGTTATCCGAGGTCAGGACCACCGCATCCGCCGCCGCACAGGCCACGCGCCCCATCACCGCACGTTTGGCCGGATCGCGGTCACCGCCACAGCCGAACACCACCAGCAAACGACCCGCAACCTGCGGCCGCAGGGCCTGCAGCGCCTTCTCCAGCGCGTCGGGCGTATGGGCATAGTCCACGACCACCTGTACACCCAGGGCATTCGTCACGCTCTGCATGCGCCCCGGCACGGGCTGCAGGCTCGCTACCGCTGCCAGCACCGACGGCAGGTCGCCGCCGAGCAACACCGCGCAGCTGAGCGCCGCCAGCGCGTTGGACAGGTTGAAGTCACCGGGCAGCGGCAGCGACAGGGTCGCGTCGCCCCAGGGGGTTTGCAGTTGGGCGCGGGCGCCACCGGGGAAAAACTCCGCTTCCACGGCACGCACATCTGCCGGCTCACCGCGACTGGAAAAAGTCAGCGACTCGACGTCAGCCGGCAGGGCAGCCAGCATCTGCGCGCTGTAAGGATCATCGGCATTGACCACCGCAAAGCGCAGGCCACGCTGGGAAAAAAGCTGCTGCTTGCTGCGCGCGTAGGCCGCCATGTTGCCGTGGTAATCGAGATGGTCGTGCGAGAGATTGGTAAACACGGCAACGTCAAACTGCATACCCTGCACGCGCCCCTGGTCCAGCGCGTGGGATGACACCTCCATGCATACGGCATCCACCCCCTGGTCACGCCAGACTGCGAGCTGCTGCTGCAGCGCGACAGCATCCGGCGTGGTGTTGCGGGCTTCTGTTGCGCTGTCATCCAGCACGGCGCCCAGCGTACCGATAACGCCACACCGGTAGCCGGTGGCGCGCAGCAACTGCGCCAGCAACCGGCTGGTGGTGGTTTTGCCGTTAGTGCCGGTCACCCCCACCGTGATCATCGCCGCGCTGGGATCGCCATACAGGCGAGCGGCGATTTCACCTGCCGCCTGCGCCAGCTCCGCCTGCTCCAGCAACGGTACATGCAGTGCATCGACAAAGCCGGCTACCGGTGGCTCCGCCACGACGGCGACGGCACCCTGCGCCACTGCCTGCTCGATAAACTGGCGGCCATCATGTGACGCGCCAGGCAAGGCCAGGAACAGATCGCCGGGACCTACGCGGCGGCTGTCCAGCTGCACACCAGTCACCTGAACGTCTGCCCAGGCCGCGGCCCGGGCACCGAGCAGATCAGACAGCGGCATGCGTGGCTGAGAGGCTGCGAGTGCGCTCATCCCGACACCCCCGCGCCCTGCGCCGCGAGTACCAGCGCGGCGTCGTGCTCGTCTGGCGGCAGATTCAGCAAACGCAATGTGCCCTGCGCGACCCGCGAGAACACCGGGGCGGCCACTGCGCCACCGCCGGTCGCTTCACCCTGGGGTTCATTGATCACCACCACGGTGACAAAACGTGGGTCGGCAATCGGCGCGATGCCAGCAAAGAAAGCGATATGCTTGTTGTCCTGGTAGCCGCCGGGGCCCACCTTGCGCACGGTGCCGGTTTTACCGCCCACCGCGTAACCGGGCACCTGGGCGCGCCGTGCGGTGCCGTGTTCTTCGGTCACCCGCTGCAGCACTTTGCGCACTTCGCGTGCGATGTCGGCTTCCACCACACGTGTTCCGACGGGCGCCGTTTCATTCGCCGCAAGCAGGGACACCGGCGGCATCACCCCGTCATTGGCGAACGATGCGTAGGCGTGCGCGAGCTGCAGTGGTGTCGCGGTAAGGCCGTAGCCAAAGGCCAGGGTCACTTTTTCGATATCGCTCCAGCGGCGCCGGTTGGGCAACTGGCCGGCACTTTCGCCCGGGAAGCCCGTGCCCAGTGCAGCACCGAAACCGAAACGGCGGAACACGTCCTGTATCGGCTCATGGCCAATGTCGAGGGCGATCTTGGTCACACCCACCTGGCTGGATTTCTCGATCACGCGCGAAACAGAAATCTCACCGTAGTTCCGGGGATCCGGTAGCGTCTTGCGACCCACGCGGATACGCCCCGGCGAGGTATCAATCATGCTTTCGGTGGAATAGCGGCCGCTCTCCAGCGCTGCAACCAGCGTGAAGGTTTTCATGGTAGAGCCCGGCTCGAACATGTCGGTCACCGCGCGGTTGCGGGTCTGATCGGGGCTGATGCCGCGGCGGCCATTGGGGTTGTACACCGGATGATTAACCATGGCCAGCACTTCGCCGGTATGGCTGTCGAGGGTGACGATGCTGCCGGAGGCGGCACCGGTGAGCGCCATGGCGCGTTGCAGCTCCTGGTGATGCAGATACTGCAGGCGCAGGTCGATGCTCAGCCGCAGGTCCTTGCCGGACCGTGCGGGTTCGAGCACACCGATGTCGCGCACAACATCGCCGCGCAGGTCCTTGATGTACTGCTTCTTGCCGGGCGTGCCCTTGAGCCAGTCGTCGTACGCCAATTCCAGCCCGGCGATGCCGCGCCCGTCGAGATTGGTAAAGCCCACCAGATGGCCCGCCACTTCTCCCGCCGGGTAATAGCGCTGGTATTCACGCCGCCCGGATACGCCGGGCAGCTTGAGCGCAAGGACTTCACGTGCGGCTGCCGGCACCATATGGCGGCGCAGATACATAAAGGAACGGCCCGTGAAGCGGTCCAGACGTGCCTGCAGGTCCGCAAGGGGCATGTCCAGCGCTGTCGCCAGCGGCGAGAGATCTTCTACTGCGGTGAGCAAGCGGGGATCGGCCACCAGCGAAATCACGGGGGTACTCACGGCGAGGGGTTCACCGCGACGGTCTGCAATCACGCCCCGGTAGGCGGGAATTTCCGCATTGCGCATGGCCCGACTCTCGCCCTGGTCCTGCAGAAAACTGCGGCCATGTTCGACATCCAGAACCTGCAGCGACAGCACGCGCCCCACCAGCAATGCGAGCATGGCCAGCAATGCGATAGCCACCAGGTAAAAGCGCCAGGGCGCTACGGCAGCGAGGCGCGACCGACTCATGGACGCACCACCTTGAGGCTTTCCAACACTGGCGCCTGCATCTGCAACTCGCGAGTGGCCACGCGCTCAACACGATAGTGCGATGCCCAGGTGCTTTGCTCCAGCAGCAAGCGCCCGTAATCTTCCTGCAGGTACCACTGATCCGCCTCCAGCTGCTGCAAGACGGCATAGAGCTGACGGCAGCCATGTGAGCTGTGAATAACACCAAACGCAGAACCCAGCACCAGCGTCAGCAGGGTGCCAAACAGCGCAAGAGATTGCAGGCTGATGCTGCGCTCCGGGGCGATTGCCGGGGATGTGGTGCGGCCGGCCATCAGCTGATCTTCTCGGCGACGCGCATGATGGCGCTGCGCGCACGCGGGTTTGCAGCGACTTCGTCGGCGCTCGCGCGCACCGCCTTGCCGACCAGTCGCATATGCCGGTTGAGCGCGCTGTCGCGCACCGGCACACCGGCGGGCAGCGCATCACCACGCGCCATATCGCGCATGTAACGCTTCACCAGCCGGTCTTCCAGGGAATGAAAGCTGATCACGACCAGCCGACCTCCCACCTTGAGCAAGCCCAGCGCCTGCGCCAGCAGCTCAACCAGGTCATCCAGCTCGCGGTTGATATGGATTCGAATACCCTGGAATGCCCGCGTCGCCGGATGCTTGTGCTTCTCCCAACGCGGGTTGGCCTCACTGACAATCTTCGCCAGGCGACCTGTGGTCACAATAGGTGCCTCGGCGCGCGCTGTAACGATGGCACCGGCGATCCGGCGTGCAAAGCGCTCCTCGCCGAACTCTTTCAATACCGCGGCGATATCCTGCTCCGACGCTCGCCCCAGCCACTGCGCTGCGGTCTCGCCGCTGCTGGTGTCCATACGCATATCCAGCGGACCATCGTGCTGGAAACTGAAACCGCGCTCGCTGTTGTCGAGTTGCGGGCTGGAGACCCCGAGGTCGAGCAGGATGCCGTCTACACCCTCGATATCACGCGAGTGCAGCTGGGCAGGCAACGCCGCAAAAGAGCCATGAAAGAAACTGAAGCGTGCGTCTGCAGCGCTGAGTTCGGACGCCACCAGTGCGGCCGCTGGATCCTTGTCGACACCCAGCAGCCGGCCATTGGGCGCCAGCTGTTGCAGCAGGGCACGGCTGTGACCACCACGACCGAACGTACCATCGACATAGATACCATCGCTTGTCGTCACCAGAGCATCCACCGCCTCTCGTAACAAAACTGTTTGATGCATGTCGCTCACCTACAGGGGGAGAGACACGAGTTCGTCGGGCAACTCTGCTTCGGGACCGGACTCCAGCAGCGCCTGTTCGCACTCTGCCAGCCACAGCTCCTCTGCCCACAACTCCATCTTGTTGCCCTGCCCCACCAGCACCAGCTTCTTGTCCAGATGCGCGTAATCACGCAGCGGCTGAGGCAGCAGGCAGCGTCCGTTACTGTCCATCTCGATGTCAGTGGCGTAGCCCAGCACCAGGCGCTGGAAGCGCTTGACCGCCTGCTTCAGGGCGGGCAGGGCCTGAATGTGCTTTTCGATACGCTCCCAGTCGGGCAGCGGATAGATGACAAGGCATTTCGCCTGCGTGTCGATGGTCACCACGATCTGGCCGTCACAGAGGGCACGCAATGGCTCGCGCTGGCGCGCTGGCATGGCCAGTCGCCCCTTGGCGTCCATATTGATGTGCTGTACCCCGCGAAACACGCCAGTTTCCCCCGCTTATCCGGCCCTTAAAAACCACAAAAAACCAGATATATCCACTTCTTCCCACTTTTCGACACTATAGGGGCGCAGCAATTGGAGTGTCAAGCGAGCCAGTCGCGAAAAACGTTTTAATTTCAGCTAATTAGCGCTGATTGACGGGTGATTCTTCAGCTTCTGAGAGGGTGAGTGAAAACAAAAAATACGTTAAAACAGACCGCTAACATCGTATATTAAGGATTCACTTTAAGTTAAAGGTTATTTTCTTCTGCCAGCGGCCACGTTTTAGTAGAAAAAAACATAAGCGGCAGCGTCGGGCACAAGCAACGCGGCGGCGAATGCCGCCACCGCATTGCAAAGGGGATAAGTGAGTCGGTCGATAAGCCGGGTTCTGTCGTGGACGATCATTCATCTGCGACCGGCGTCGCCGCCGGCCTGTAGCGACCTACCCGAATCCACTGCGGGCCGCAGCATACGGATTCCTATTTGGTCTTGCTCCGAGTGGGGTTTACCATCGCCGCGCCTGTTACCAGCCGCGCGGTGCGCTCTTACCGCACCTTTTCACCCTTACCCGGCATGCGCCGGGCGGTATCCTTTCTGTTGCACTTTCCGTAGGCTCGCGCCCCCCAGGCGTTACCTGGCACCCTGCCCTGTGGAGCCCGGACTTTCCTCCCCTGGCCGAAACCAGAAGCGATCGCCTGACCGACTCGGCGGCAAGCCTACCCGCTGCGCGGCCGACGGGCAACACAAACTTCCCAGGCGTGAATGGTCGTGTGGGGAGCGCCGGGCTTGAGGTCAGCCCTTTTGCCCCAGCAGATAGTCGTACAGCGCCTTCTTGCGCAGCCCGGTGAGATCGGCAACCACCGCGGAAGCGCGCTTGGCGGGCAACTCCTCAGCCAGTCGACGCAGCATACGGGTGACATCGGGCGTGAGCGCCTCATCGCGCCCGCGCTGACCGCTAACAGCGAGTACAATCTCGCCACGCTGCTGGTTGCTGTCGGCTGCCACGAAACCCGCCAGGTCACCCAGGGGCGCCCGCTTCAGCGTCTCGAAGGTTTTGCTCAACTCCCGCGCCAGCAGCGCCTCGCGCTGGTCACCAAAGGCCATCACCATGTCCTGCAGGGTCTCTGCTACCCGGTGCGGTGCCTCATAGAACACCAGGGTGGCCGATTCCGCCGCCAGGTCCTGCAGGCGGCGCGCTCGGGCGCCCGCCTTGGCGGGCAGAAAGCCCTCAAACAGGAAGCGGTCAGTGGGCAGGCCAGAGGCGCTGAGTGCGGCGATCGCGGCACAGGGCCCAGGCAGTGGAATCACTCGGTGACCGGCGTCCTGCGCGTCGCGCACCAGGCGATAACCGGGATCGGAGATCAAGGGTGTGCCGGCATCCGACACCAGCGCCACCACCCCACCACCGGCGATGCATTCCAATATGCGCGCCTGCGCCCGCTCGCCGCTGTGCTCATGGTAAGCCAGCAGCGTCGCCGTGATGGAAAAATGCTGCAGCAGGCGCGCGGTGTGTCGCGTATCCTCTGCGGCGACAATATCCGCCGCAGTAAGTACCGCCAGGGCACGCGAGGTCATATCTCCCAGGTTGCCGATTGGCGTGGCAACAACATATAGTCCGGACTCCACTGATCACCCTTGGCCCTGTATCATTTACTTGGCATGGACCTCACCGCTGGTGGCTGCGGTCCCGTTGCAGCCGGAAGGATAGCATGACGCGTACAATGACCCAGACCACCGCGGGCGGCAAAACAGCAGCGGCGTCCATTCTGCTGCTGGCCCTGGCCACAGGCTGCACCACCGCGCCCCCTGAGCCGGTCGCGCCCGGCGCACAGGAAGAGGTGCCGGAAGCTACAGCGGAGCCCTCGCCCACGTTGCCCCCGCCCATGCCCACCAGCCGTTGGGACACGACCTTCGAGCAAACCCGCGCCGCTCTGCGCGCGCGTGATTGGATGACTGCCGAGCAGACCCTTGCAAGCCTCCCGGAGGACCTGGACGCGGCCGACCGCAGCCGACGGGACTTCCTGCTTGCTCGTGCGGCATTTTTGCGCGGCGACCTCAAGCACACGGACGCCCTGCTCACCGCCGGGCCAGCGGAAGACGTACCCGCGGCACTGCGCCTGGAGCAGGCCGAGTTCACCCGGGAGATTGCTCAGCTCGCCGGGGACTGGCTAACAAGCGCCCGGATTGGGGCAGAGACACTGACGCAGCAACCCGCCGATGCTGGTCTGCGCCGCGCCATCTGGCGCGACCTCAACCGCAGCAGCGAGGCCGCTATGGCAACAGCCCTCGCCGACGCGCCCGACGCTGACTGGCGCGGTTGGCTGGAATTGGCATTGCGGGACCGGCGCGCCGAAAACCCGCAATCTCTGCAGCAAGCGCTGTTGGAGTGGCGTAACCAACACCCCTCGCACCCCGCTGCCATGCAGCTGCCGGGAGGCCTTGAGTATATTGCCCGGGGCGTGCGCGCACCGCGGCAGGTGGCACTGCTGTTGCCACTCAGCGGGCGCCTGGCGCCAGCCGCACGTGCGGTGCAGGACGGCTACCTGGCCCATTACTTTGCCGCCCGGGCGCGCGGCGAGACTCCCTATACGCTCAACGTCATCGATACCACCACACATGAATCCGCTGCCGCCGCGTACGACCAGGCAATTGCCGACGGTGCGGAGATCGTCGTAGGACCACTGAGCAAGGAAGCGGTCGCTGAGCTGGGGCAGATACCCGAGCGCCCCGTACCCATCCTGGCCCTGAACCGCACCGACAGTGACGCCCTGCAAACTGGCAGCGCACTGGTGCAGCTGTCGCTGGCACCCGAGGATGATGCACGACGCGTCGCCGAACTGGCCTACGGTTCCGGTGCGCGGAAGGCACTGCTGCTGCGCCCCGCGGGCGAGCGCGGCGCGCGGCTCGCGGACGTCCTGCAGGAACGCTGGCAGGCACTGGGGGGCCAGATTGTCAGCACCGCGAGTTACGCCAGTGCCGAGGCCTACTCTGACAACATCAAGAATGCGCTCAACCTGAACGCCAGCGAACAGCGTGCCAGCGACATCCGCAGTATGCTGGCCACCAACATCGAATTCACCCCGCGCCGGCGACAGGATATCGATGTCATCTTCCTGCTTGCGGATTCCCCGGTTGAGGCGCGCTCCCTCAAGCCCCTGCTGGCATTCCACTATGCGGGTACAGTCCCCGTCTACGCCACATCCAGCGCCTACAGCGGTGTTCCCGACCCGAGAGATCGCGACCTGAACGGCATGCGCCTCGCCGAGATACCCTGGCTGCTCGGCAGCAACCCGGGGCTGCGGGTTGCCATTGCCGCCGGCGACACCGGAAGCGACAGCCTCGCCCGCCTCAACGCACTGGGCGCAGATGCGTGGCTGGTGCAGTCCCGCTTCGCCCAGCTGCAGGCGGGCGCCGATGCCCTGCTGCGAGGGGACACGGGGCTGCTGCGACTGGACCCCAGCCTGCGCTTGCAGCGTGAGCCTGTATTGGCGGTATTTGATGGCAGCGAGCTGGCGCAACCGTGACCTATACTGCCACCGAGGCAGGGAGGCTTCGGTATGCAGAGCCCGGGAGACTGGTATGAGGACGCGGCTGCACGCTGGCTCTGTGCGCAGGGATGGCAGGTGGTGCAGCGCAACTTTCGCTGCAAGCTGGGGGAAATCGACATTATCGCCCTCGACGGTGAGTGCCTCGTGTTTGTGGAAGTACGCGCGCGCAGTAACCCGCGCTTCAGCTCCGCCGCCGCATCGGTGGACAGACGAAAACAGCGCAAGCTGCTGCGTGCCGCCCGCGTATTCCTGCAACACAACCTGCAGTGGCAAGCCAGGCCCTGTCGATTTGACGTGCTTGCCTTCAACCCGCGACAATCCCTGTCTGAACCGGCGCCGCAGTGGATTCGCAGCGCTTTCAGTGCCTGACTCCCCAGCGACGGACATAGTGCATGGATGATGACTACGGGCTGATCGCCGATACCGTGCAGGACACCATCAGCACGCTGGCGATGGCGGTAGATGAGCTGGCCGACCCCATTCAGCGGGCCGCCGCCAGTATGGTGGCGACGCTACTGCAGGAGGGCAAGGTGATGGCTTGCGGCAATGGTGTGGATGCGGGCTTGAGTCAACTGCTTTGCAGCAGCCTGCTAGCCGGGCTAGAACGCGACCGGCCTTCCCTCCCCGCCATGGCCCTGTCAGCAGACGGCGCCAGCGTCACCGGCATCGCGCACGAACACGGCCTCGATGAGATCTGGGCGTGCCAGGTGCGGGCGCTGGGGCAACCGGGTGACACACTGGTTTGCTTCAGCAGCGCCACCGCCGCCGGCAGCCTGTTGCGGGCAATCGAAGCAGCACGGGAACGCAACGTTGCCGTCGTCGTGCTGTCCAACGCGCAAGACGCATCGCTCAGCCAGCTTTTGGAAGGCACGGATATCGCCGTTGCCTGCACCGCCACGCGGCGCCCGCGGGTGATAGAATTGCACACGGTGATCATTCACTTGCTTTGTGAACTGATTGACCGCAGCCTGTTCGGCAACTACAACGGAAACTGATCATGAAACAACTTGCACCGCTTCTCACCCTTCTCGGCAGCCTGCTACTCACCGGCTGCGGCAGCATGCTGGCGACCGTTGAGGCCGACTCCATCGAGGATCAACCCGACGAGCGCACCATGGCACAGCGGCTTGAGGACGAGAGCATCGAAATCAAGGCCATCGTCAACATCCACGCCGCGAACACCGCGTTCGACGACGCCCACCTCATCGCCGTAAGCTACAACGGTTTCGTGCTGCTTGCCGGGCAGGTGGGCAGCGCTGACCTGAAAACCCAGGCGGCCGACGAAGTACGGAAAATACGTGGCGTACGGCGCATCTATAACGAAATCGATGTGAAGGCACCCACCGGAGCTTTGGTGCGCACCAGTGACGCGTGGATCACCACGAAAATCAAGTCCTGGCTGCTGACCAACATGGATACACCCGGCATGCGCACCAAGGTGGTCACCGAAAACAGCGTGGTATATCTGATGGGGCTGGTATCGAAAGAAGAGGCGCGCAGAATAGCGGATGTAGCCGCCTCGGTCTCTGGCGTAACCCGCGTGGTGCAGTTGTTCGAAACCATTCCGTAAGCGCGGCGCACAGGCGCCGCGCCAGGCTACGTCACTACTTGACGATCTTCAGTGACGGCCGACCTTCCGGTTTCGACGTGGCGCCCGCCCCATCATCTCCAGAGGGGTCATCGGGCGGCTCGGGTGACTCTTCCGCCTCAAAGACCATTCCCTGGCCATTCTCACGGGCATAAATCCCGATCACCGCACCCACCGGCAGCAGGATATCGGTGGGTGTGCCGCCGAACCGGCCATTGAAACTGATCCACTCATTGCCGATCAGCAGCTCAATCACCGCGCTCGGGCTCACATTGAGCACGATTTGACCGTCCTTCACATACTGAGAAGGTACTTCAACACCCGGCCGTCTGGCATCGACCAGCAGGTAGGGCGTACAGTCATTGTCGACAATCCACTCGTACAACGCCCGCATGATGTACGGGCGGCTGGGTGTCATTGTCGCGGTGTCGTCACTCATGCGCTGGGTTTACCCTTCGTCGTTTCCCCTAGGGGCGCATCTCACGTTCCTGCTCGGAGAGGCTCTCCTGGAACGATTCACGGCCAAACAGCGCGTCCATATACGACAGCAGCGGCTTGGTCTGCTTGCCCGGGCGCACATCGATGCCCAGGGAGGGCAGGCGCCAGAGGATGGGGGCCAGGCAACAGTCCACAAGCGTGAACTCTTCGCTCATGAAGAATGGCTTTTCCGCAAAGATAGGCGCAATACCCACCAGACCATCGCGCAATTCCTTGGTCGCCTTGCTGACCACGTTGTCGCTGCGGGAATGCTGAATGGAATCCACCAGCGAGCACCAGTCCTTCTCGATACGATGGATATACAGGCGACTCTCCGCGCGCGCGACCGGGTAAACCGGCAGCAGGGGTGGATGCGGGAACCGCTCGTCCAGATACTCCATCATCACCTTGGACTCGTAGAGCACGAGATCCCGATCAACCAGCGTCGGCAGTGAGTTATAGGGGTTCAAGTCAGCCAGCTCCGCGGGAGGGTGGGCGCTATCCGACTCGATCATGTCGACCGTCACGCCCTTCTCGGCGAGTACGATACGCACACGGTGGCTGTATTGGCTGGCACTGTCAGAGAAGAAGGTCATGGAAGACCGTTTCGCCACCACACCCAGTGCGTTGTCATCAGCTCGTTTCATAGTGCAATCCAGAACGTGGGGGAGACCGGCAAAATGCCGGTCCCGGGGGCATATCAGTGAACGTCTTTCCAGTACTCGCGGTTCAGCAACCAGGCGAAGACGAAGAACAGCAGGATGAACAACAACACGTACACGCCAATGCGCTGCCGATCCGCCGCGCTCGGTTCGGCCGTGTAGGCGAGGAAGTTCACCAGATCGTACATGGCGCTGTCGAACTCTTCGGGCGACATGGAGCCCTCCTGCACCAGATTGAACTGACCGCAGGGTTCCTCCAGCAGGGGTTCACCCGTCAAGGGGTCGCGCCGCACGCCGCCGTTGTTGGCTTTGCCCGGCCCCATGGCACACGCCTGCAGACCCTGCAGCTCCAGCAGCACGTGGGGCATGCCGACATCCTTGAAGACCTTGTTGTTCACCCCGTATGGACGGCTCTCATCCAGGTAGAAGGTGCGCAGGTAGGTGTACAGCCATTCCGGCTGACGGGCACGGGATACCAGCGTCAGATCCGGTGGGGTGGCGCCAAACCAGGTCTTCGCCAGGCGGTCATCCATCGCATTTTCCATCAGCGACCCGATGCGAACATCAGGGTCGAAGATCAGGTTGTCGCTGAACAGGTCCTCGGGAATGCCGAGGTCCTCTGCGGTACGCTTGTAGCGAGCATACCCAAGTGAATGGCAGGCCATACAGTAGTTCATGTACAGCTTGGCGCCATTCTGCAGCGACGGCTGGTCGTGAGGATTGACGCTGATGTCGTCGCAGGGCATCGAGCCGCAGTTGTATTCACCGCCGGCACCTACAGCCTTCAGCGGCAGAATGGTCAGCGCAAGAATCAGCGCCAGCCCGGCAAGGCTACCCCAGAAACCGATACCGCCGTCCATGGTGACACGCTCAGGTACGGGCTTGGTCTTGTCCAGCGTGGACCAGATCGGCATCAGCAGGAAGAAGGCGAAGTAGAACACCGAGCAGATCTGCGCCAGCAGGGTACGCTCGGGTGTTGGCGACTTGACGCCCAGCACACCGAGGATCAGGAAGCTGGCCACGAACAAAACCAGCATGACCTTGTTCAGCGTGCCACGATAACGCCAGGACTTGACCGGGCTGCGATCCAGCCACGGCAACAGGAACGGAATCGCGACCGAAGCGGCAAAGGCAATAAAGCCCCAGAACTTGTCCGGCACCGCGCGCAGCACCGAGTAAAAGGGCGTGAAATACCATACCGGCGCAATGTGATCCGGCGTCTTCAGCGCGTTGGCTTCTTCGAAGTTCGCGTACTCGAGGAAGAACCCGCCCATTTCCGGCATGAAGAACATCACCGCACAGAAGATAAACAGGAACACACCAATGGCCTGCAGGTCGTGCACCGTGTAGTAAGGGTGGAAGGCTACGCCGTCCAGCGGCACGCCATCGGGCCCTTTGTTCTTCTTGATGTCGACCCCATCCGGGTTGTTCGAGCCCACTTCATGCAGCGCCAGCAAGTGCAGCACCACCAGGGCGAGCAACACGATCGGCAGCGCAACCACGTGCAGGGCGAAGAAGCGGTTCAGGGTCACGCCGGAAATCAGGTAGTCGCCACGAATCCAGGTCACCAGGTCCTCACCGACCACCGGAATGGCACCGAACAGCGAAATGATCACCTGCGCGCCCCAGTAGGACATCTGGCCCCAGGGCAATACGTAGCCGACGAAGGCCTCGGCCATCAACACGACAAAAATCAGCATGCCGAAGATCCAGATCAGCTCGCGCGGCTTCTTGTAAGAGCCGTAAATAAGTGCCCGGAACATGTGCAGGTAGACCACCACAAAGAAAGCGGAGGCACCCGTGGAGTGCATATAGCGCAGAATCCAGCCGTAGTCGACATCACGCATGATGTATTCGACCGAGGCAAAGGCCTGTTCGGCGCTGGGGGTATAGTTCATGGTGAGCCAGATACCGGTCAGCAGCTGGTTAACCAGAACCAGCAGTGACAGCACACCAAAGTAATACCAGAGATTGAAGTTCTTGGGCGCGTAGTACTGTCCCATGTGGGTGTTCCAGGCACGCATGATGGGCAGGCGTTCGTCGACCCAATCCCGAAGTCCTACAAGCATATTGATCATCAGGCTGCCTCCGCGTCCACGCCAATTACCAGAACCGACTCGGTCTCATAGGAGTACGGCGGCACCACCAGGTTGGTGGACGCCGGGACGCCGGCGTAGACGCGCCCGGACAAATCGAACTTGGAACCGTGGCAGGGGCAGAAAAAGCCACCCAGCCACTCGTCGCCACCCAGATCGGCGGCGCCGACCTCGGGTCGATATTTGGGCGCGCACCCCAGGTGCGTGCACAGCCCTTCGGCAACAAAGATCTCCGGGCGCAGGGCGCGCGCCGGACCATCGATATAGCCCGGTTGCGTTGATATCGAGGAATCCGGGTCTTTCAGCTCACCGGTCAGTTTGTCGAGATCGGCCAGCATGGCCGCGGTGCGATGGACCACGTAAACCGGCTTGCCCCGCCACTCCACAACGACCATCTGGCCGGGTTCCAGCTTGCTGATGTCCGCCTTCACGGGCGCACCTGCGGCCTTCGCCTTGGCCGAGGGATTCCACGACCCGACGAACGGCACCGCGATTCCCACTGCGCCGGCAACGCCAACCACACTCGTCGCGGCGGTCAGGAAACGTCTCCTGCCGGTGTTCACGCCATCGCTACTCATGCTCTTCACTCCTGATTACCGGGCCGCCCGCTTGCGCTGACAGACTCGGAAGACGACTTCGCAAAAAATGCTGCAAATAGTAATGATTTTGCCCGTTGCTGGCAACACAAAGCCCCGGAAAGCGCGTGGCCTTTGCCAGCAAGCTACTGTTTTTTCAGCACAAAAAAACGCCCGGCCTGAATACCAAACCGGACGTTTTCGAAACAAGGCAGCCGGCCCAATTGGCCAACCGCACGCTCAGCGCTTGGAGTACTGCGGACGCTTGCGCGCCTTGCGCAAACCCACTTTCTTACGCTCCACCTCACGCGCATCACGCGTGACGTAGCCGGCACGACGCAGTGTGCCGCGCAGTGCTTCATCGTAATCCATCAGGGCGCGGGTTATACCGTGGCGAATAGCGCCGGCCTGACCAAAGCTGCCGCCGCCCTCGACGGTCACATTGACGTCAAACTTGTCGGACAACTCCACCAGCTCAAGCGGCTGGCGCACAATCATGCGCGCCACTTCGCGACCAAAATACTGGTCGAGCGGGCGCTTGTTGACCGTGATGTTACCGCCGCCGGTCTGGATGAATACGCGCGCCGTGGAGGTCTTGCGGCGGCCGGTTCCGTAATACTGGGTTGCTGACATAAGAGAGTTATCCGTTAGATGTTCAATGCTTGCGGCTGCTGGGCGGTGTGCGGATGCTCTGCGCCCGCGTAAACCTTGAGCTTCTTGAACATGGCCCGACCCAGCGGATTGCGGGGCAGCATGCCCTTCACCGCGGTCTGCAAAACACGCTCAGGCGCCTTGTCGATGAGCTTCTCGAACGAGATGGACTTGATACCACCGATAAAGCCTGTGTGGTGGTGGTACATCTTGTCCGTGGCCTTGGCTCCGGTCACGTGGATCTTTTCCGCGTTGATGACGACGATATAGTCGCCGGTATCAACGTGCGGTGTGTACTCAGCCTTGTGCTTGCCGCGCAAACGGTGGGCAATTTCGCTGGCCAGACGCCCGAGGGTCTTACCTGATGCATCGACGACAAACCAGTCGTGGCGCACGTCTTCGGCTTTGGCACTGAAAGTTTTCATTAATAAACGCCTCTTGGAGGGCTCCAATTTCGAGAGCGCGAATACTACTGCTTCGCACCCGGCTTTTCAAGCACCGCTGAAAATATTCTGTCGCCGGACAGATTCACTCGCGCTCAGGGACGGTGCTCCCTGGCGAGATAGTCGTGAGACTGCATTTCCTGCAAACGGGACACGGTTCGCTGGAACTCGAACCGCAGGCGGTGGCCATCATACAGGTCCATCAGCTGCCTGTCAGCAGCCATCACCAGCTTTACGTTGCGATCGTAGAATTCGTCGACCAGGTTGATAAAGCGGCGTGCGGCATCATCGTTGCCGGCACCCAGGGCCGGCACACCGGACAAGACCACCGCATGGAATTCCCGGGCGAGCTCGATGTAGTCATTCTGTGAGCGCGGCCCGCCACAGAGCTCAGCAAAATCGAACCACACCACATCATCGGCGAGACAGCGGGTGCGAATGGCGCGCCCGTTGATTTGCAGGCTTTCTCCCTCCGTGGCGGCATGCGGTGCCAGCCGCTCGAAGCTCTCGCGCAGGCTGACGTCCGCCTCCGCATCCAGCGGGTAATGGTAGAGCTCGGCCTTCTCCAGGGTGCGCAGGCGATAATCCACTCCCGCGTCCACATTCAGCACCAGGGTATGCTGCTCAATCAGCGCTATTGCCGGCAGAAAGCGCTGCCGCTGCAGGCCGTTTTCATACAGGCGGGCAGGCTCGATATTGGAGGTCGCAACCAGGGTAACGCCGCGCGCGAACAAGGCCTCCATCAGGCCGCCGAGGATCATCGCATCGGCAATATCGGTGACAAAGAACTCATCGAAACAAACCACTTTGGCCTCCGCCGCGAGCCGGTCCGCCACGCGCTGCAGCGGGTTCTTCTCCCCCGCCAGCTGTTTGAGCTCCGCGTGCACCCGCTGCATGAAGCGATGGAAATGCACACGCAATTTGCCTTCTGCGGGCAGGCAGTCGAAGAAAGTGTCCATCAAGTAGGTTTTGCCGCGGCCGACGCCGCCCCACATATACAGGCCACGCTCGGGCTGCGGGCGTTCACGACGCAGCCGCCGCCACCACCCGCCGCTGCGTGCCTCGCGCGCGAGCAGACGCTCGAACAGATCCTGCAAATGACGCACAGCGGTCTCCTGGGCAGGATCACGGGAAAACCCCGGCTGCTGTAAATCCGCCTGATAACGCCCCCAGGGCGACTGTTGCGCTGTATTCACGCCGGACTCCGGCCTCCCGCTGAAGGTAAAACTGGCGGCACACTCTATCCATGCCTCGCCACCTTGGCAACGCCCGGGATCGGCGGGCGCGCCATTCAAACGCCGCTGCGTCAAGTGCGCCTGCCCGGTCTGCGCTAGAGTCGAAGCCAGTTTGAGGTATACTGGCCGAGTCACACCCCCGCGAAGAAGAGGTAACCCTGTGTACAGTTTGACCATTCTGATCGCCACCGGCGCCATCACTCTGCTAGTGGGGGGCGCTATCGGCCTGCTTATCGGCCGCCGCCTGTCCGCCGACGGCCAGCGGCTGCGCGACACGGAGCGCAAGCTGGACCAGATGACGCAGGACAAGCGCGCCTACGAGAACTCCGTTGTCGAGCACTTCTCGCAAACAGCACGCTTGCTGAACACGTTGACCGACTCCTATCGCAATGTGCACAACCACCTGGCCTCCGGTGCCGAAACCCTGTGCGCAGACAAGGGCCCGGTGTCGCTGGAGCGGCTGCAGGGCGGTGCTGAAGACGACGCGGAGATACCGGCGCACCTGGCGCAAATCCAGCCGCCGCTGGACTACGCGCCGAAAACCTCTCCCGGTGAGAAGGGCATGCTCAATGAAGAGTTCGGCATAGAGCGCCAGCGCAAACCGGTCGAGGAGCGCTGAGCCCCACGCTAAACCGGGTTGTCGATGTCGATGAAGCGGTGCTCCAGGCCAAACGCTTCCGCCAGGTGCGCGCCTAACGCCTGAACGCCGTAACGCTCGGTGGCGTGGTGCCCGGCGGCAATGAAGTGAATACCCTCCTCCCGCGCAATGTGCACCGTTGGCTCTGACGCCTCGCCGGTCAGGAACAGGTCTGCACCCGCAGCAACCGCATGCTGAATATATGACTGCGCCGCGCCCGTGCACCAGCCAATGCGCTGCACGAACTCCCCGGCGTTACCCACGTGTAGCGGCTCACGCCCGGTCAAGCGCGTGATGTCGGCGACCAGCGCGGCCGCGCTGCGGGGCTCCGGCAACTGTCCAATATTGCCGACGGCATCGGCGACATCAGCACGCAGCGGCTGCGAATCGGTGATCCCCAACAGCGCACCCAGCCGGGCGTTGTTGCCCAACTCAGGGTGGGCATCCAGGGGCAGGTGGTACGCCAGCAGGCTGATATCGTGCTGTAACAACGCAGCCAGCCGTCGCCGCTTCATTCCCACCACCGGCTCGGCCTCGCCGCGCCAGAAGTAACCATGGTGCACGATGATCGCATCCGCCTGTGCCGCCACCGCTGCGTCCAGCAGCGCCTGACACGCCGTCACGCCACTGACCAGCCGCCGAACCTCTCCGCGACCCTCAACCTGCAGCCCGTTGGGGCAGTAATCGCGAAAGCGCGCCACGTCCAGCAACTGGTCGATGTAGTGTACGAGTTCCTTGAGCGATACAGACATGAGGGTATTCCGGGATTTCTGCGGTTTCGTGGCTGTGGACAGACAGACCATCATATACAATAGCGCTGCGAATCGACACACGGCCGCCACCCTATGACCAACAGCCTGCGCTATTTTGCCTGGCCCGCGATTGCCGGCCTGCTGGCGGCCCTGTTGATCCTGGATCGCTGGGTGCTGCCCCGCAACACCGTGGACAGCGGCGCGGATACAGCCATGAGCTATGCCGCAGCGGTGCGCAGCGCCACCCCCGCGGTTGTCAACATCTATACGGCAAAGCTCATTTCATCGCGCAATGATCCGAGCCCGGGCAACCTGTTCAACCGGCCGTCGAGCCGGATGCCAGCGCAACGCCAGCGCATTGAACGCTCGCTGGGCTCCGGTGTGATCATGACCGCCGAGGGTCACATCCTGACCAACAATCACGTCATCCATGAAGCCGATGCCATCCAGGTTCTGCTGCAGGACGGGCGCTCGGCAAATGCCGTGGTGATTGGCACGGATCCGGCTACCGACCTCGCGGTCCTGCAGGTGCAACTCGATGAACTGCAGCCGATCACCCTCGGCAATTCCGATGCGGCGCGCGTTGGCGATGTGGTGCTGGCAATCGGTAACCCGCTGGGCTTCGGTCACTCGGTGACCCAGGGTATCGTTTCCGCGCTGGGCCGGTATGGTCTGCAGCTGTCGGCCTACGAGGACTACATCCAAACCGATGCCATCATTCATCTGGGCAACTCCGGCGGTGCACTGGTCAATGCACGCGGTGAATTGCTCGGTATCAATACCCTGATTTACACCGGCACCGACCAGTCGAGAGGCGCCGCAACCGGTATCGGCATCAGCCTGGCTACGCCAGTCAATATGGCACTGTTCGTGATGGAAGACCTGATTCGCTATGGAGAAGTCATCCGCGGCTGGCTGGGTGTGAGCGTAGCACCGGTGCGCGGGCTGGATGAACGCCGGCCGGGCATGCAGTTGCTGGAAGTCACCGCCATGGCGGAAGACAGCCCTGCGCAGCGCGCAGGTATTCAGGTGCGCGACATCATTACCCATATCGATGGTGAACCGGTGCAGGATGGGCGCATTACCATGCACCGGATTGCCCAGCTGCGCCCCGGAGAGAACATCGACATCACGGTGCAGCGCAATCAGCAGTCCATAGATCTGCGGGCCATCGTTGGCACCCTGCGACACTCCCCGACAATCTGACGAGATAGCTCGCTCGTCATCCTGTGGCGGGAAATCAGTCGTCGTGCAGGCGCAGTTCCGCGCTGCGGGCGTGGGCCGTCAGGCGCTCGCCCCGCGCAAGCGTCGAGGCAACACGACCCAGGGTTTGCACCCCGGCTTCACTGCACATGATAAGCGAGCTGCGCTTCTGGAAGTCGTAAACGCCAAGCGGTGAAAAGAAGCGGGCCGTGCGCGAGGTGGGCAGCACGTGATTCGGACCGGCGCAATAATCGCCCAGGCTTTCCGAGGTATAGGCGCCCATGAAAATCGCGCCGGCGTGGCGTATGTGCGGCAGTAGCGCTTCCGGGTCCGCGACCGACAGCTCGAGGTGCTCCGGCGCCAGGCGGTTGCTGACGGCTACCGCCTCGGCGAGGTCGCGGGTGAGGATCAGCGCTCCACGGCCCGTCAGAGATGCACGGATAATATCAGCGCGCTCCATTGTCGGCAGCAGACGCTCGATACTCTCTGCCACGCGCTCGATGTAGCCCGCATCCGGGCACAGCAACAGCGACTGCGCGTTTTCATCGTGCTCCGCCTGCGAGAACAGATCCATCGCGACCCAGTCGGCGTCGGTGGAGCCGTCGCAGACGATCAGTATTTCCGAGGGACCGGCGATCATGTCGATACCCACGCGGCCGAACACCTGCCGTTTGGCTGTGGCGACATAAATGTTGCCGGGGCCAACGATCTTGTCCACCGCAGGCACCGTGGCGGTACCGTAGGCGAGCGCCGCGACCGCCTGGGCGCCGCCCAGCGTGAACACGCGATCCACTCCGGCAATCGCGGCGGCGGCGAGCACCAGGTCATTGAGTTCGCCGCCCGGAGCCGGCACTACCATGATGATCTCATCCACCCCGGCCACGCGCGCCGGCAGGGCGTTCATGAGTACCGACGAGGGATAGCTGGCCTTGCCGCCGGGGACGTAGATACCGACGCGCTCCAACGCCGTGATCTGCTGGCCGAGCAGATTACCCTCGCCGTCCCGGTACTGCCAACTGACCTGCCGTTGATGCTCGTGATAACTGCGCACCCGCGCAGCGGCCTGCTCCAGGGCCTCCCGCTGCGGCGCAGGGATCGCCGCCAGTGCCTCCTGCAGGCGCTGCGGCGACACCTCGAGTTGCGCCGCGCTGGACAGCGAGCGGCCATCGAAGCGCGCTGTATATTCCAGCAGGGCGGCGTCACCGCGCTGGCGCACAGCCGCGATGATCTCGGCTACAGCCACTTCCACCGAGGCGTCCAGCCCCTCTTCCCAGTCTGTCAGCGCCTCCAGGCGCTGATCAAAGTCTGCACTGCGGGTATCCAGGCGCTGCATGTCAGTTGTCCCCGGCTGCCGCCGCCAGGCGCTCAATCAGATCCTGTACAACACGGTAACGCGCGCGCATGGAGGCCTTGTTGACGATCAATCGGGAACTGATGTGCGCGATCTCGTCCAGAGGCTCCATACCGTTGGCACGCAGGGTATTCCCCGTATCGACAATATCCACAATCAGATCCGCCAGGTTCATCATCGGCGCGAGTTCCATCGCACCGTAGAGTTTTATCACATCGGCATGCACACCCTGCGCGGCAAAATGGCGACGGGCGATATTGACGAACTTGGTGGCCACCCGCACACGCGCGCCCGAGGCCGACCAGCCTACAGGCCCGGCAGTCATCAAACGGCAGCGGGCGATGCCCAGGTCGAGGGGTTCATAGAGCCCCTCGGCACCGTGCTCAAGCAGAATATCCTTGCCCACCACACCGATGTCCGCCGCGCCGTGGCGCACATAGGTGGGCACATCGGTACCGCGAATCACCACCAGCTGGATGTCCTCGCGCGTCGTCGCAAAGATCAGCTTGCGGCTGCTGTGAATATCCTCCAGCGGCTCGATGCCGGCCCTGGCCAGCAAGGGCAGGGTTTCCTGCAGGATGCGCCCCTTGGTCAGGGCCATGGTCAGTGGTTGCGCCATAGCGGCCTCAGCTCGACAGGCGGCGGATATCCGCCCCCAGTGCCTGCAGTTTCTCCTCGATGCACTCGTAACCGCGATCAATGTGGTAGATACGATCGATGATCGTCTCTCCCTGGGCGACCAGTGCGGCGATCACCAGGCTCGCGGACGCGCGCAGGTCACTGGCCATAACCGGCGCACCCTGCAACCCCGGCTGTCCGGTGATGATCGCCGTGTTGCCCTCGATGACGATATGCGCGCCCATACGGTTCATTTCATGGGTCTGGATCAGGCGATTTTCAAAGACTGTCTCGGTCACCGTTGCCGTACCCTCGGCGATGGCATTCATCGCCGTGAACTGGGCCTGCATGTCAGTGGGAAAACCCGGGTAAGGTGCGGTCTTCACGCTCACCGCACGCGGCCGCCGGCCTTCCATATCCAGCGAAATCCAGTCTTCCCCCTGGTCCATCCGCGCTCCGGCATCTGCCAGCTTGGCCAGCACCACCTCCAGCGCGTGAGGACAGGTGTCGCGCAACATGATGCGCCCGCCGGTCGCAGCGGCAGCCACCAGATAGGTACCGGTCTCTATACGGTCGGGCATCACGCGGTACTGGCAGCCGTGCAGACGCTCCACCCCGTCAATGGTGATGGTGTCGGAGCCGTGACCGCTGATGCGCGCGCCCATGGCGATCAGGCATTCGGCGAGGTCCACGACCTCTGGCTCGCGGGCAGCGTTCTCGATCACAGTGCGCCCGGTAGCCAACGCTGCCGCCATCATGATGTTCTCCGTGCCACCCACGGTGACGGTTTCCATCACGATGCGGGCACCGCGCAAGCGGCCATCGACTTCGGCGTTGATGTAGCCGCCGTCAACGGTGATCTGCGCACCCATCGCCTCCAGGCCCTTGAGGTGCAGGTCCACAGGGCGGCTGCCAATGGCACAACCCCCGGGGAATGACACGTGCGCGCGGCCAAATCGAGCCACCATGGGGCCGAGCACCAGAATCGAGGCGCGCATGGTCTTGACCAGCTCGTAGGGCGCGGAAAACTCGGTGACGTCACTGGCGTCCACCTCAATGCCCAATTTTTCGTCCAGGGTGAGCTTGACGCCCATGCAGCCAAGCAGCTCGATCATGGTGGTGATGTCATGCAGATGCGGCAAATTGCTGATCGTTACCCGTTCATCCGTCAGCAAGGTGGCGGCGAGGATAGGCAGTGCCGCGTTCTTGGCACCGGAAATGCGCAGCTCGCCGTGCAGGCGATGCCCGCCGCGAATAGCCAGTTTGTCCACTAGATACTCCTGCCGAAGGGACTCAACGTTCCGCGGCCCATTGTTCGGGGGTAAAGGTGCGAATATTGACCGCGTGTATACTGCCGTCAGCAATTTGCTCAGCAAGGCCCGCGTACACCAGTTGCTGCCGCTGCACCGGGCGCTTGCCCTCGAATACCGCACCAATCACCGTGATATCGTAGCGGTTGCCCGCCCCTTCTACCTGCACCTGGCACCCCTGCAGATGATTCTCAAGCAGCACTGATACCGTTGCCGCGTCCATCATGTCGTTTTCCCCGAAATATCCCAATATGGCGCAAAACGCCGCATTCTAGGCGAATCGCCTGTCAGTGGCGAGCGCTGTGGCAGCCGATGCTGCGGCAGCCGACGCCATGGCCGGCCAACTGCCTCGTCTTCAACTGTCGATGTCCACGGCCGACCACTGGGCGATCACGGTATCGAGGTCGCCGTCGTATTTGCGCGCAGAGGCTTCAAACTGACTGCGATAAATCTCCCCCAGGTTGACGTCCTCGATAACCAGATTGCGCAGCTTCCAGCTGCCATCGCGATCGCGACCCATGTGGTACACCAGCACATAGGGCTCCGCACCGCTGTTATAAATCAGCTGTCTCACAGCGGCGCGAGGCCCCGCCGCTTCTTCATCGCTCAGGTCCGGCACTTCGATCCTCGACCCGCCAAACGCCAACAGGCCCTTGCCATAGGTGCGCACCAGTCCCTCGCGCATCACCTCGGTGAAGCGCTCCAGTTGCGTTCGCAGCTGGTCGCGACCCTCGGCATCCAGCGAACGGTAGCGCTCCACACTGGCGTAGGGGCCCATCACACCGCGCGCGAAGCCGCGGAAGTCCACCACGTCATCCAGAATGGACTGTAAATTGTCGTAGAAGCGTTCCGGATCAGTGCCCATGTAGTCATCCGCTTCACTGACCGCCGACATGACCTGGTCCGTGGCCTCGCGCACCACATCGTGCGCACCCCGTGTCGCAACCGACTCGGAAGCCTGTACATTAACGGCCACAACCATGAACAGGGTTGCAACCCACTGCAGCAATTGGGTCATACGTTATCCTTGAATGTCATTACACGCCGGCCGGCGCTCTGTATACTGCGCACCCACAACCCGGTGCCGAAGGCCGCTGCGATTTTTGACAACGCGGCGCCAGCTACAGTTCCATGGTTGTGAGAGCGCCCTACTTTAACAGGATTTGCATGTTTATGCTGTTAGCAACAGCCGCCATTGTTATCGGTTTCCTGATTCTCATCTGGAGCGCCGACGTGTTCATCGCGGGCGCCGCTGCGCTGGCGGCCAACCTCGGCATGTCACCGATCATCATCGGCTTGACCATTGTATCCATTGGCACCTCGGCTCCCGAAATCCTCGTCTCCCTGACTGCCGCGCTCACCGATGCCGGCGAACTGGCGATCGGTAACGCCATCGGCTCCAACATTGCAAACATCGGACTGGTTTTGGGCATGACCCTGCTGATTGCACCGCTAAAAGTGCACCCCGGCTGCATGCGGCGCGAGCTTCCCACCCTGCTGCTGGTTACGCTGGGAACCGCAGTGCTGCTCATTGATGGCGAACTGTCCCGCGTCGACGGCATTGTCATGCTCGCCACCCTTGCGGTCATCATGACCAGCATGCTGCGCGGCGAAGCCACCGACCCCGAGCTGCTGCAGGAAGCGTCCGAGCTGACGCGCCAGCCCGCCCCCCTGCGCACTGCCTGGCTCAAGTTCGGCGGCGGTCTGCTACTGCTGGTCGCGAGCTCACGCTTGCTGGTATGGGGCGCAACCGGTATTGCCGAGCAACTCGGCGTGTCACAGCTGATTATCGGGCTGACCATCGTCGCCATCGGTACCAGCCTGCCGGAACTCGCGGCCACCGTGGCCAGCGCCCTGCGCGGTCATGCCGATATCGCCGTGGGCAATGTCATTGGCTCCAACCTGTTCAACCTGCTAGCCGTGATGGCCATTCCAGGCCTCATCGAGACGCAGGTCCTGAGTGAACTTGTGCTGTATCGCGACTACCTAACCATGGCCGGAATGACCCTGTTGCTGGCGGCGGCGGTGTACCTCAGCCGCGGGCGGCGCAAATCCGGTGACGGAGGCTACGCCTACATCGGCCGCAGCCTGGGCCTACTGTTACTGGCGGGTTACGGCCTGTATTATTACTGGCTGTACCGGACCCGCCAGGCCTGAGCCCTGCCATGCACGCACACGACCCCGATGCCCACATCGCTTCCGCGCAGCGCACCATTCGCATGGAGCGCGATGCCATAGCCCAACTCGAGCCGCGCATCGACGCCAGCTTCGCCCATGCCTGTGAGTTGCTGCTGGGCGTGACCGGCCGCGTGATCGTGACCGGTATGGGCAAGTCCGGGCATATCGCCAGCAAGATTGCCGCGACCCTGGCGAGCACAGGAACCCCGGCATTTTATGTGCACCCCGCCGAGGCCAGCCACGGGGATATCGGCATGATCACCGTCGACGATGCGGTGATTGCACTGTCCAATAGCGGTCGTTCGCCCGAGGTCGTCACCCTGTTGCCGCTGCTGAAACGACTCGGCATTCCGCTGGTCAGCATGACCGGTAACCCGGCCTCACCGCTCGCTGAAGCATCCGATGCCCACCTCGATACGGGCGTCGACACCGAGGCCTGCCCACTCAATCTGGCACCCACCTCCAGTACGACCACGGCGCTGGTGATGGGCGATGCGCTGGCTATCGCGCTGTTGGAGGCACGCGGCTTCAGTGCCGAGGACTTTGCCTTTTCGCACCCGGGCGGCACACTGGGCAAGAAGCTGTTGCTCAAGGTGGAAGACGTCATGCACACCGGCACGGCTATTCCCCGCGTGGAACCCTCCACCCCACTCTCCGCCGCGCTGCTGGAAATCAGTCGCAAGGGCCTGGGCATGACCACGGTCACCGGCCCTGAGGATGTGCTGGTCGGCATCTTCACCGATGGCGACTTGCGGCGAGCACTGGATGAGGCCGTGGACGTGCGCAACACCCCCATCAGCGAGCTCATGACGCGGGGCGCGAAGACCATTGGCCCCAACATGCTGGCGGCGGAGGCACTGCGTATCATGGAGGAAAACAAGATCACGTCCCTCGTAGTGCAACGCGGTGACCACATGGTCGGAGTCATTCACTTGATGAACCTGTTGCATGCGGGCATCGCCTGATATGGCCACCGCGCCACACACTGCGCTGGCCGTGCAACTGCTGGCACTGGACGTTGACGGCGTACTCAGCGATGGCCGCGTGACGTACGCCAGCGATGGCAGCGAGCTGAAGTCCTTCAACATTAAGGATGGACTCGGTATCAAGCTGCTGCAACGCTGTGGCGTACAGGTAGCGATCATCACCGGTCGACGCTCCGATATGGTCGCCAGGCGCGCCCGCGAACTCGGCATCGTCGAGCTGATGGAGGGCCGTGACGACAAACTGAATGCATTGCAGGAGCTTTGCGCACGGCTGGGTCTCACCCTGGCGGAGTGCGCGTACATGGGAGACGATCTGCCCGACCTCGCCGCCATACGCGCCGCAGGCCTGGGGTTGACGGTGGCCGATGCCGTCACCGACGTACGCGCCGCCGCAGACTGGTGCAGCGTCGCCCCCGGCGGCGCGGGTGCTGTGCGCGAAGCCGCAGAGTGGTTGCTGCACGCACGGGGACAATGGGACAGCCTGCTGGCGGAGTTCGGCTGATGGAGCGCCGCAAGCGTCCATGGCTGCTGGCGGTTGCACTGGTGGGTGTTGCAGCCTGGTATCTCGGGTTTACCGGCGGCGGCCCCCTGGAGCGGCGCCCGGTCGCACAGCCGGCCGATATTGTGCAAACCTATCTGTTAAACTCGCGCAGCCTGACCTATGCGGAGAACGGTTCGCTGACCCAGGTCATGGAAGCCGCGCGGGTGGAACATCTCGCTGATACGCAGGTCTCAGACCTGGTCCGGCCAAGATTCTATTCCCACGATGGCGATGACCAGACCTGGTCGGCCAGCGCCGCACGGGGCAGGCTCAAGCACCGCACCAGCGTGCTTATCCTGCGCGACGACGTGGTGCTGACCGACGACAAGGCCGGCGGCGTGCTCGAAACCAGAGCCATGACACTGCACTTGCAACAACGCAGGGCGAAGTCAGAAGTGCCGGTCAAGCTGACGCAGGGCAACAACGTGCTTACCGCCGACGGGATGTACGCAGACCTGAAGCATCAAACCATACGCCTGACGCCTGGCGTGGAGGGTATCTATGTTCCAGAGGGCTCCTGACGGGAGTCGCATTGGCCCGCGTGCTGTCAGCATCGGGCTTGCGGTCATAGCAGTGTTGCTGGCGAGCGCCGCCCAGGCTCTCCCCAGCGATCGCGAGCAGCCAATTCGAATCAGCGCCGACCAGGCCCTGCGCGACGAGCGCGAGGGCTATACCGAGTACACCGGCAATGTACGCCTGCAGCAGGGCAGCCTGCAGATTCAGGCCAACAAGCTCACCATCTTTCATCGACAGGAAGCGGCTGACCGTATCGTGGCTGAAGGCAGCCCCGCACGACTGCAACAGCAGCCTGCCACGGACAAGGCCGTCATCCACGCCGCGGCGCTCAGTATTGAGTATTTCAAGTCGCAGGAGCGGGTGAAACTGAGCCGCGAGGCGCGCATCGAGCAGGAAGGCTCCATCGTGACCGGCAACACTATCGACTATTTCATGGCGGAACAGCGGGTCAAGGCCGATGCCGGGCGCCGCGAGGATGGCGGCCGTGTGGAAGTCGTTATCCCGGCGGACGCACTGGACGGCGAAGGGGAAGAGGCGGCACGTGGCGCAACTGAAAGCGAGTAACCTGGCCAAGGCCTACCGCGGCCGCAAAGTTGTGATCGATGTGTCGCTGGAGTTGTCCAGCGGGCAGGTGGTGGGGCTGCTGGGGCCCAACGGCGCCGGCAAGACAACGTGTTTCTACATGGTGGTCGGCATTATTACCGCGGATGCCGGGCGCATTGAGCTCAACGGCGAGGACATCACCTCCCTGGCGATGCACGATCGTGCACGGCGCGGCCTGGGCTACCTGCCACAGGAGGCCTCCATTTTTCGCAAGCTCAGCGTACAGGACAACCTGCTCGCCATTCTCGAAACGCGGCCTGATCTGGGCAAGGCAGAGCGACTGGCCCACTGCGACCGGCTGCTTGAGGAATTCCACCTGACCCACCTGCGCAGCAGCCTCGGACAGGCCCTTTCCGGTGGGGAGCGACGCCGCGTGGAAATCGCCCGGGCTCTGGCCACCGAACCCGACTTTATCCTCCTGGATGAGCCATTTGCCGGTGTCGACCCGATCTCGGTATCCGACATCAAGGACATCATCATCCACCTGCGCAAACGCGGCATCGGTGTTCTGATTACCGACCACAACGTGCGCGAAACGCTGGATATCTGTGAGCGTGCCTACATCGTCGGCGAGGGTCATATCATTGCCGAAGGCACCGCGCAGGAAGTGCTGGACAACCCCCGGGTGAGAAAAGTGTATCTGGGTGAGCACTTCAGGCTGTAAATCATACCCATACAGCCAAGGGGGGCCGCGCAGCGCTTAAGCAAATTTCGCGCCATCCTGTTGCGTGGCCGCATCCGCCGGCGCTACACTGCAGACAGTTGCCAACCCGAGGCGGTACCCGGGATGAATTCAGCCCTGTGATGAAACAGTCTCTCCAACTCAAGCTCGGCCAACAGCTGACCATGACGCCCCAGCTGCAGCAGGCTATCAAACTGCTGCAGCTGAGCACCCTGGATTTGCAGCAGGAGATTCAGCAGGCCCTGGACAGCAACCCGCTGCTGGAGCTGGCTGAAGACGACTACGATGCCGAGGCCGAAGCCAGCGCGCAGGCCACTGAGAACAGCCAGTCCACCGGCGAGGCAGGTGCGGAGCACACGGCGCCCGAGCGCGACACCAGCGCCAGCACCGAGGAGTGGCAAACCGACAGCCTGCCTGATGAGCTCCCCGTCGACACCCAGTGGGATGACCTGCTGCCCTCCTCCTCGGCCCCGGCCAGTCAGGGCGACGATGCCTTCGACGGCGACTTCGACGCCCGCAACAACGCGCGCGACAGCCTGCAGGACCAATTATTGTGGCAGCTCAACCTGACCCGGCTGTCTGACACCGACCGTATTATTGCCATGGCGATCATCGACGCCACCGATGCCAACGGACGCCTGCAGAGCACTGTCGAGGACATTCACGAGGCCCTCACCCCGGAACTGGATATCGACCTCGACGAGGTCGTCGCCGTGCTGCATTGCCTGCAGCAATTCGAGCCCGCGGGGGTCTGCACGCGCGACCTGCAGGAATGCCTGCTGGTACAGCTGCAGCAGTTGCCAGCCACTACACCCTGCGTTGAACAGGCGCGGCTGATGATCAGCCGGCACATGGCACAGCTGGGCAGCGGTGACTACAAGCAGATCATGCGCCGCATGCGCCTCACGGAAGAGCAGCTGAAAGCCGTCCTCGACCTGATTCGCACGCTGGACCCTAACCCCGGCCAAAGCGTCGGCGAGGACACCACGGAATATGTAGTACCCGATGTATTCGTGAGCAAGCGCAAAGGCCGCTGGGTGGTCGAACTCAACCCTGACATCGCACCGAAACTGCGTATCAACGACAGCTACGCGAGCCTGATTCGCCGCGCGGACAGCAGCGCCGACAACACCTTCCTCAAGGACAACCTGCAGGAGGCGCGCTGGTTTCTGAAGAGCCTGCACAGCCGCAACGAAACCCTGATGAAGGTGGCCAGCAAGATCGTGGAACATCAGCGCAACTTTCTCGAGTTTGGCGAAGAAGCCATGAAGCCTCTGGTGCTGCACGACATCGCCGAGGCCATCGAAATGCACGAATCCACCATATCCCGCGCCACAACGCGCAAGTACATGCACACGCCACGGGGCATCTTCGAACTGAAGTATTTCTTTTCCAGCCACGTGGGCACAACCGAGGGAGGCGAGGCCTCTTCCACCGCCATCAAGGCCCTCATTCGCAAGCTGGTGGCAGCGGAGAACCCGCGCAAGCCGCTGAGCGACAGCAAGATTGCCGGCGTCCTGGAGGAACAGGGCCTGCAGGTGGCGCGGCGCACCGTGGCCAAATACCGCGAGATGCTGATGATCCCGCCATCCAATGAGCGCAAGAGATTGGTCTAGACTATCAGTGTACTGCCCGGCAGTACGTTGTCAGGTGTGCCGCCAAACGTCAGCGACACGCCGGTTCCGGGCGGCCAGCCCGGGTTTCATCTGAAGAAGGAGTCAGGTATGCAATTGAACGTCAGCGGCCACCACGTAGAGGTTACCAACGCGCTGCGTGAGTATGTAGAAAGTAAGTTCGAGCGCCTGCAGCGACATTTCGACCAGATAACCAACACCGAAGTCACCCTGATTGTAGAAAAAATGGTACAGAAGGCGGAGGCCAATGTTCACATCTCCGGAGCGGATATCTTTGCCGCAGCGGAATCGGAGGACATGTACGCCGCCATTGATGCACTGGCGGACAAACTCGACCGTCAACTCATCAAACACAAAGAGAAGGCGCGAGCCCGTTAGGAACTATCCATGCATGTTCTCTCTGAACTGCTGACGCCGGGGCGCACGGTTTGCCGGGCCCCCGGCAGCAGCAAAAAACGGCTTTTCGAAACACTGGCCAGCGTGGTGAGCGAGGACAGCCCGGGAATCACCGAGGCAGACATCTTCGCCCAGCTCATCGCACGGGAGCGCCTCGGCAGCACTGGCCTCGGTGCGGGCATCGCCATACCACATTGCCGTATCGCCAACTGCAACCAGCCCATCGGTTGCCTGGTGACGCTGGAAGAACCCATCGATTTTGATGCGCCGGATGATCTGCCGGTGGACATTCTGTTTGTGCTACTGGTACCCGAAGAGGCACACCAGACCCATCTGGAAATTCTCGCCCGCATCGCCCGGCTTTTCAGCCAGTCCAGCTTCTGCGAAGCCCTGCGCGACGCACCGGATAGCCGCGTACTGTTCCAGCGCGCTACCGAATGGCAGGCCTGACCTAACCCATGCATCTGGTCATCATTTCCGGGCGCTCAGGATCGGGCAAGAGCACAGCGCTGCACCAGCTCGAGGACGAGGGCTTCTACTGCATCGACAACCTGCCAGCCGCACTGCTGCCGGCACTTGTGGATGAGGCCAGCCGCCCGGGGTTCGAGCACTTTCGCGGCGCGGCGGTGTGCATTGATGCACGCAACGCCTGGCGTAACCTCGAGGATTTCAACGCCATTGTCGATGCGCTGCCGGACACGGTAAACAGCGAGATCCTGTTCCTCGAAGCGCAGGACAGCGTGCTGATCAAGCGCTTCAGCGAAACCCGGCGCAAACACCCGCTGAGCGGCGAGCAAATGCCCCTCGCCGAGGCCATCGAGCGCGAGCGCGAGCTGCTGGAGCCTATTGCCAGCGCCGCAGCGCTGGTGCTGGACACCAGCCAGATGACCATTTATGAACTGCGCGATGCGGTGCGCCAGCGCCTGATTGGCGAAAGTTCGGGCAGCATGTCGCTGCTGATTCAGTCGTTCGGCTTCAAGCGCGGCGTACCCACCGATGCCGACCTGGTGTTCGATGTGCGTATGCTACCCAACCCGCACTGGGTGAAGGAACTGCGTCTGCAGAACGGGCTCGACCCGGAGGTGCGCGACTTCCTGGAATCCCAGGCGATGACCGGCGATCTGTTCGACAGTATTTGCGCCTACCTGGACCGCTGGCTCCCCAGCTACCGTGACAGTAACCGCAGCTATATGACCGTGGCGATCGGTTGTACCGGTGGTCAACATCGGTCAGTATATCTTGCGGCCAGGCTCTACCGGCACTACAAGGAGCAGTACCCGCAGGTTCACATTCGGCACCGGGAACTGCAGTAGACGTGATACAGACACAATTGACCATCATCAACAAACTCGGCCTGCACGCGCGCGCGGCGGCCAAGTTTGTCAGCTGCACCGCCGCCTACAGCAGCAGCGTCAGGGCGGGTCGCGATGGCGAGATGGTCGACGGCAAAAGCATCATGTCCATCATGATGCTGGCAGCCGGCCAGGGTACCGTGCTCGATATCGAAGTGGACGGCCACGATGAGGAGGCGGCACTGAAGGCCCTGCGCACACTGGTCGAAAACCGCTTCGACGAAGGTGAATAGGTCACACTGACCCGCTGCCACGTTGTTCCGCCGGCCGCTTTGCCGGATAATCCTGCACTCACTGCCACCAGCCCTATTTCCGCGGATTCGTGACTCATGGCGCAGCCCTCATCATCACAGGCAAGACTTGAACGCCTGTCCCAGGCGCTGGGGAGTGGCACGTTTGCAGACGTCAAGCGCATGCTCAATGGGCTTCCCGCCGCCGATGTTGCGCACCTGCTGGAATCCTCTCCGCCCAAATTCCGCCACATCCTCTGGCAGATGGTGGAGCTGGAGAATGAGGGCGACGTCATCAATGAGCTTGGCGACGAGCTGCGTGCGCATTTCCTCAGTGACATGGATGCGGCGGAAGTCGCACAGATCACCGAACACCTCCAGGACGACGACCTCGCCGATATCCTGCAGCAGCTGCCGGACCGGGTAACCCGGGAAGTTCTCGACTCGATGGACCAGCGGGACCGCACCCGGCTGGAACAAGTCATGAACTACCCGGACGATACCGCCGGTGGCCTCATGAGCACGGACACCATCACCATACGTCCGCCACTGACGCTGGATGTGGTGCTGCGCTACCTGCGTCGACACAACGAAATCCCGGCCATGACCGACAACCTGATTGTTGTGAATCGCAACGACCAGTTCATCGGGCTGCTGCCGCTGAACACCCTGCTGGTATCCGATCCGTCGGCCACCGTGCGCGAAATGATGCTCACCGATGTGCCGCCGATTCCTGCCGCCATGCCCGACGACGAAGTGGCGCGCCTGTTTGAGCGCAACGACTGGGTATCCGCCCCCGTGGTCGATGACGATGGCCGCCTGCTCGGTCGTATCACGATTGACGACGTGGTGGACGTGATTCGGGAAGACGCCGATCACTCGCTGACCTCGATGGCCGGCCTGGCAGAAGACACCGACACGTTCGCGCCGGTGCTCAACACTGCGAGCCGTCGCGCAATCTGGCTGGGCATCAATCTGCTCACCGCGTTTATCGCCGCGTCGGTCATCAACGTATTCCAGGAGACCATCGAGAAGGTCGTGGCACTGGCGGTGTTGATGCCCATCGTGGCCTCCATGGGCGGCATCGCCGGCACCCAGACCCTCACCGTGATGGTGCGCGGTATTGCCCTCGGCCAGGTCAGCAAGAACAACGAGTCCTGGCTGATTCACCGGGAGGTGGGGGCCGGTATCCTCAACGGCCTCCTGTGGGCTGCTGTGGTTGCGGTGGCGGCATCCGCCTGGTTTCAGGACTGGACGCTGGGCCTGATCATCGCCCTGGCCATCATCATCAACCTCGTGACTGCCGCCTTCACCGGCGCTGCCCTGCCGTTACTGCTCAAGCGGCTGAAAATCGATCCGGCACTCGCGGGCGGCGTGGTGCTGACCACAGTGACTGACGTTGTTGGATTCTTCTCATTCCTTGGCCTGGCGACCTGGTTCTATGCCTGATTACACTCCCCCGGATGATGACGCCGAAGCGCTGGAGCCGCCGAGCAAAAGCGAGCTCAAGCGGCGCATGACCGCCCTGCAGAATCTCGGCGAGGCACTCACCGCACTCAGTGACAAACAGCTGCAGAAAGTCCCCATTGAGGATGCTCGCTTGCTGGAGGCCATTCACGAGGCGCAGCGGATATCCTCCAACAGCGCACGCCGCCGTCACCTGCAGTTTATCGGCAAGCTCATGCGCGACATCGACGCCGAGCCCATCGCCGCGGCACTCAGTGCGATGGATCAGGAACAGCACCGCCACGCAGCGCACTTCAAGGGGTTGGAACAGTTGCGTGACCGGCTCCTCACTGAGGGCCCGGACACCATCGGGGACGTGGTGCAGCGCTGGCCGGCAACCGATCGTCAACACCTGCGCAACCTGCTGCTGCAGGCGCAGCGAGAACAAAAGCGTGGCCAGGCACCCGCCGCCGCGCGCAAGCTGTTTCGCTACCTGCGCGAGCTCTCATCGGCCGCCGGCGAAGGCGCAGCGGCGGAAGTGGACGGCGACGTCTCCTGAGTCGACTCACCGTCTGCGGCTGGCTCGGGCGCAGGCACAACACGCTCCTGCTCACCGCCATCACGCGTATCGAATATCCGGTCCAGCCGCACCGCGGGTTCCTGCCACGTTCCAGAAATGCGGTAGACGGCGCTGGACAGCTGCGAGACCTGCTTCTCGAACAGCTTGCTGACCACGAACACCCCCGCCGCCACGGGCAGCCCCGCAGTGAGGGCAGCAACCCAGGGCAGGTTATTGGCGACAGGCAGCGTGGCGACAAGCTCCCCATCAAGCTCCCGCGAGGCGATATTCGAACGGCCACTGAAACGAAAGCTGGAGCCAGCGCCGGTTACCGCGATCTGCGGTACGCGAATAACGCCGTCCTGCACACGCAATTCGCCGCTCATGCGGTCAAAGGGAATACCTGACTCAAACCACTGCGTCAGGCTCAGGCGCTGCACAATATCCGCCAGGTCCAGAATACTCACCACTCGCAGCGCGCCCGACGTACCCGCCGAGGCGCTCAGGAAACGGCCGTTCTCAAGCGCCAGCGTCAGGCCACCGCTGGCATCCGCCAGGGAGAACTGCTGGGGCGCGCCGGACCACTGCATATCGACATCGAAACGGCCCTGTTCCGTTTCGACAATAGCCTCGTAACCCAGCGCCGTTAGCGTAGCAGCCAGGTCACCGGCGACCAGACCCATCCGCAGGCGCGTCCCCTGGTCAGACCAGGACAGCTCTGGGGCAGGGTCGGCCGCAATCTGCAAATCGGCTAGCTGGCCCTGCAGTTGCTGCACCTGCAGGCGCCGCTCTCCCGGGCGCAGGGCAAACGACAGCTGGCCCAGGGGGCGACCGCCACGCAGCAGCTCGGCAATGGCAACATCAATATCCGGCCAATCGCTGGTGGCGCCGGGATCGGGGGGATCACCGCCATTACCCCCCAGGCCGGCAACATCCAGCCAGTCGACATTCAACACCAGGCTGGACAGGCCCGTGTCGGCACTCACCGCCGCACGCAGCCAAGGCGCCTCAAGAGTACCGCGCCAACCTGCGCTCGTTTGCTGCACATCAATCAGCGTGTCCCGCCAATCCTGGCCGGCAAACAGCAGGCTATCCACCAGAAGCTGTTCCACGTCCAGCTGCAGTGGCGCTGCGGCGGTTGCGGGCGCGGTTGTGGGCGGCATTAGCGGCGCGAGAACGGCCTGCCAGGCATCAATATCCAGCAGGGCTGCATGACCGGAAAGGCGCAGAGTCCCTGACACCGGCGGCAGCGGCTGGTCCTGCAGGCCTACGGAGACGGCATCCAGCTCACCTTCACGCAGCACCGCCCGCGCCCACGCCCGATCGGCTGCACGCAATTCCAGCATCAGCGGACCGCTGCCCAGGTTGCTACCCAGCGTAAACGGGAGGGCTTCGTCGGACGCCTTACCCCAGGTTTCCGGCAGCGCCAGCGCAACGCCGAGCAGGGATGAGCGCGCCCGTAATTGTGGCCGGGCTCCGGGCACAAAATCCAGTGCTGCCGTCACCGGTGTTTCACCCGTCACCCACTGCGGGAGTGCGCCCCCCAGCCAGTCACGCAACGATGCCATGGCAATATCGCCGGCCAGCGCCACACTCACCCCCGGGGCTTCTCCAGCGGCACGGCGGGCATGTTGCGTCAGTGTGACATCGAGCTCACGCCCCCACAGCCGGGCCGTGACATCTTCGGCGACAAACCCCTCCGCGCTGGTATACCGCAATTGGCCCGTCAGCCCGTCGATATCGAGCCCCCCGGGACGAATGGCGAGTTCACCGTCTGCCAGGGCAACCCCCAGTGCCACCTGTGTTGGCAAGCCGGCGTCCTCAAGTGGTAAATCGAGCGAGAGGTCGAGCTGCAGGTCGCCTGTTGCAGACCATTGCTGCAGTGCGCCTTGCATCGTATCGTCGAGGGGCGATTCATTGATGACCCTGAGTCCATCCGCGGCGCTGCCCTTGCCACTGGCCGCAATGGCCAATCGCAGCCGCCCCGCCGGTGTACGCCAGGTTTCCGCAGACACGCCGCTGACTGCAGAGGAATAAAGCCGGGCCTGATCCGCCCACACGCTAACCTGGGCATCATCAATCAGCACGGTGCCTTCGGGTACGGACAGGGCGGGCCACCGAGGGTGATAGGCCAGCTCGGCATCGCGCAGCGCAAAGAACAGTTGCACCGTGCGCCGGGTGGATAGGTCAGGACGCAGACTGCCCCGCCAGATGAATCCACCGGCGTCGAGTGTTGCCTGTTGCACGCTGCTTTCGAGCCAGGTCAACAACTTGTCATCGAGCATATGCGGCAGGTAGCGCTGCCGATAGCGTGCGTCCGAATCGCGCAGACCCACCAGCAAATCCATTTCAATACCGGTCTGCGTGGCCGCCAGTGGAATCCACAAACCCAGCAGCGCGTGCGCTTCCCCCTCCTCACCCACAGCGGTAAGCAGGCCGCTGTCGAGCGCCACGCCGGTCTCTGACCACGCGATGTCCAGGCTGCCAAACAGCTCGCGGTAAGCCAGCGCCTCGCTGAACACCGTGGGGAAGTCCAGCGCGATATTCTCGCTGTCGAGCGTCAGGTGGCCGCGCGACGGCGCCAACTGCAGGTGACCACTGGCGCCCGTGACGCCAGGCGCACCGCGCCAGGACGCGAGGGATACATCGGCAAAGCCGAGCGACAGGGCCCACGCAGGCAGGTCCGTCGTCATGTCGTCGAGGGTAAACTGCAGCTCGCGCAACTCACCGCCGGGCTGCAGGTCACTCAGTACCGTGGCGAGGCCCTCCGGTAACACGCCAGCCGCTTGCACCAGACCTGCAGTTTCGGTCAGCGGCAACGCGCGCCCGCGCACACGCAGGGAGTCGCCCCAGACGTCAATCTGCAACCGCGGTACCGCGAGCTGACTGCCCGCGTGAGTAATCTGCAGGTCAGAGACGAAAACACCCAGCCGCTGACCCTGCTGCTGCAGGCCCGCCTCCAGACTGAGTCGGTCCACCGGCAGCGACCATCCTCCCGTTGCCCCTCGCAAGATCAGATCCTCGCCCGACAGCCTCCAGCGTAAATCCGACATCTCGCCGTTCCAGTCCAGCCAGCCCTCCACCAGCGCCTTGCCCGAGGCACCGAGCGGCAACGGCTGCCCCCAGAGCGGCCGCCAGCGGTCGAGTGTCGCGAGGTCGGCGAGTGCCGCGTTGATATACACCACGCCGTCGTAGCGCGCGGGGGACAGCGGGTCGCCAATGCCATCTGCGAGTACGCGAATGTGGCTGCCATCCACCGCGTCCAGCGTGGCCCGCAGTTGCCGACGGCTACCGTCGCGCTGCAGGGCCAGGTTGAGGCTCAACACTTCCTGTTGCGCGGCCGGAGACTGCAGGTAGAGCGTATTGTTTTCGAGGGTCACATGCCGGCTATCGAGCAACAGAGCCCGCAAGCGCGCTGCGGCATCGCCGCCGCTACCGCCCAGCCCCATGAGCCTGAATTCACCGCTTGCCGTAATTTCCCCCGACAGCAACAACTCGCTGAGACGTAAATGGCCAATCCGCAACGAGCCCTGTAACAGGCTACCCCACACATCAATGGCGACGCGGCCACCGCCGAGTGTCAGTGGTTCACCGTCCGCGAAAACCAGTTGCAGATCGCGGAAAACCAGCTCCGGGCCAAAGCCGTGCCATTCTGCCGCCAATGCACCGCGCTCGATATGAAACGGCACGCGCGCACTCAGGTTCTGTATAAGCCATTGCTGGTTTGCTGCAACCATGCCCACCAGCACACGACCCGCGCTCACATACACCGCCAGCGCAACCACCGTGGCGACCATACCCCGCCACAGCAAGCGACTTATGCGATGGTAGATGGACAGGGGTTCAGTCACCGGTAGCGACCACTGCTGAAAGCGAGGGGCCCGTTTGCTTGCGGGTGAAAAGCACCACTCCCAGCGGGTCTGCCCGGTGCACACGACCACAGGTGCCATCTTCTGCCAGCAGCCGCTGCAACAACGCCACCACCTGCCGCCACGCCGCGGGTTCGGCGAGCGAAATAAAATCGACCGCCACCAGACCGCCAATGCCGCGCAACCGCAACTGTCGGGGAATAGCTTCCGCCGCTTCCAGATTGGCCGTGAGTGCGGCATCGCTGCGATCGCTGCTGGCGCCGGTGTTAACGTCCACGGTCGTCATCGCTGCCGTTTCCTCGATGATCAAACTGCCCCCGGAGGGCAGCGGAACCCGAGGCTGCAGCAGCGCCTCAATGGCCCTGTCCACACCGTGGCGCGCAAACAATGAAAGACTCCCGCCGTTGTGTTCTACCAGCGGTGCAAATGCGGGTCGCTGCAGTGCACACCAGGCGCGCAGCGCGTCTGCCGTGTCGGTGTCGTCCACCCGAATCACACGCGGCACCGGCCCGCCGTAGTCCCGCAACACGCGCTGGGCAAATGGCAATTCCGGCCAAACGCGCTGCGCGGGAGCGTCCCGCGCGCCCGCGTCTTGCAGCTCGCGCCAGATCGTCGCAAGCCGGGCAGCCTCGTCGCGCAGTAGCGACTCTGCAACATCTGCCGACGCTGTGCGCGCCAGCAGCGACGCGCCCTCGACGTCCGCCGCCAGCTCTGCCAGCAGGCTGCCCAGCCGGCGGCGGGTTGCCGGATCTTCGATTCGGCGCGAGAGGGATGGGCGCGAATGCCCCGCCAGCAGCACAAGGTGGGGGCCGGGCAAGGCCAGATCGAGATCAAGACGGGGCTGCTTGTCCCCTACGGCATCACGGGTAACCTGCACCAGCAGCTTCTGTCCCTGCCGCAGAGCGGGCAATGAGCGCCCGTCAGGCGCGCGCTCGGGCAGCGACAACAGGCCCTGCAACCCGGGTGCCAATTCCACGAAGCCGGCCTCCATTCCCGGGAGTAGCCGCGTCACGTAACCACGATAAATGGCGCCGACCCGAGCGGAACCGTCGCGCCACTCAAGACACAACTCCTGCAGTGCTCCACCGCGCACACGCGCCATACCTTGCCGATCGGCGCTGGCGCTGATCAGTATCTCGTCATGCATCGACGGGCCCGAGGCGACCGGCGACACCGTGAGCCGCGAGCAGCTCCCGGGTTTCTGCCAGGGGCATACCCACCACATTGCTGTAGCTGCCCTCAATACCGCGCACCAGGGCACCACCCAGCCCCTGGATACCGTAGCTCCCCGCTTTATCCCAGGGCTCATCGGTTGCGAGATAGCTCTCGCAGAGCTCCCGGGTCAGGTTGACGAAGGTGACGCGGGTTTCCACTGCAAACTCGGCGTAGCCATCCGCATGTGCCAGGCAGACAGCCGTGATGACCTGGTGGGTGCGCCCGCTAAGGCGGGCGAGCATACCGAGGCCGGAGAAATGGTCGGCAGGCTTGCCGAGAATATCGTCGTCGATCACCACGGTGGTGTCCGCGGCGAGCACAAGCTCACCGGAGCCGCGGCGGCTGCGCACCGCAGCGGCCTTTTCCCGCGCCATGCGCACAACGTAGTCCTGCGCCCCCTCACCCGGTTGCGCTGTTTCGTCGATATCAGCCGGATCCACCGCAAAATGCACGCCGAGTTGAGCGAGCAGTTCCTGACGGCGCGGCGAGGCAGAGGCGAGAATCAGAAGTGACATGATCAGGCAATCCGGTAATAGCGGCGCACACTGCGCAACACCTGCAACACCACCGGCCAGAGCAAGGCACTGGACAGTGCGGGTAGCAGGAACAGCAGGCTGCGCGCACCTGCCCCCTCGAGGTTCTGCACCCACTGACCGATCAGCTGGTGCAACCCAATGACGACAAACACCACTCCACACTGTTGCCACAGGCTAAAGACCCGCAGGCGCTGATACACCAGCAGGGCGCATAGCGCCAACACCGTGAGTGAAAATGCATTCTGCCCGAGCACCGCCCCCTCCAGGGCGTCCACCAGCACGCCGAGCAGCAGCGCGGTAAATATGCCCACCCGGTGCGGCAGCGCAAGGCACCAGTACAATAATGTGAGGGCAACCCATTCCGGGCGTGCCCATTGCAACCACTCCGGCAACGGCACCACAGCCAACAGGGCGGCAACCAGAAAACTCGCCACAACGACGGTAAACACCACCCCGTTGCCGGCCGTCACGGCAGATCCTGCGTGGGCGCCGCTTCCTCTGTCGCGTTGGTGAATACCAGCAACACATGACGACTTCGGTTGAGGGCTGCGGTGGGCCGCGCCAGCACGCGGGCGAAGGCCTGACCCGGGTCTCTCTGCACCAGCACAACCTCTGCGATCGGGTAGCCCACAGGGAAACGGCCCCCGAGGCCAGAACTGACCAGCAGGTCGCCTTCACGAATATCAGTCGTTGCCGAGATGTGCTGCACTTCAAGTGCATCCAGCGAACCGGTGCCTTCGGCGATAGCGCGCACACCATTGCGGTTCACCTGTACTGGCACGGAGTGCGTAAGATCAGTCAACAGCAACACACGGGACGTCACTTCGCCAACCTCCACCACCTGGCCCATCAGCCCGTCGGCGTCGATCAGTGGCTGCCCGACATACACGCCCTCTGTGCTGCCCTTGTTCAACACCAGCTGGTGCCGCATGGGGTCGGGGGATACGCCAATCAGCTCCGCCACCAGCACGTCATTGCGCAGCATGGCCGTGGAGTTGAGTAACCCGCGCAGGCGGGTGTTTTCCGCCTGCAGTGAGGCCATTTGCAGTGAACGGCCCTGCAGCAGGAGGTTTTCCCGCTGCAGCCGGCCATTGTCTTCCAGCAAACGCCCGCGGGAGCGAATATGCGTGTCCTGCCACTCCACGAGGCGTGCCGGGATGTCGGCGACCCAGATTACCGGGGCCACCAGCGTATCGAGTATCGCGCGGCCGTTTTCAAGCTTGTTATAGCGCAGGTCAGCGGCGATCAGGCTCACCACGACCAAGGCCGCCAGCGAGATGCGCAGACCAAGATGGGATTCCTTGAGGAATAGCGGCTTGATATCAGCCCCCGCCGCGTGCCTTACTCGGTAGAGAGCAGGTCAATCGTGTGGCGATCCATCTGCTCCATGGCACGACCGCCGCCCCGTGCCACGCAGGTCAGGGGGTCTTCGGCGACAATCACGGGCAGGCCGGTTTCTTCAGAAATAAGACGATCGAGATCGCGTAGCAGTGCACCACCACCGGTGAGCACGATGCCGCTCTCGGCGATATCGGCGGCCAGTTCGGGCGGTGATTGCTCCAGCGCCGACTTCACGCCCTGGACAATGGACTGCAGAGGATCCTGCAGGGCCTCAAGGATTTCGTCGCTGTTGAGCGTGAAACTGCGCGGCACACCCTCGGCGAGGTTGCGGCCACGCACATCAATCTCGCGCAATTCGCTGCCGGCAAATGCGCAGCCGATTTCCTGCTTGATGCGCTCGGCCGTGGCATCGCCAATCAGGCTGCCGTAGCGACGACGCACGTGCGACACAATCGCTTCATCGAAGCGGTCGCCACCAATGCGCAGCGAATCGCGATAGACCACCCCGTTCAAGGAAATGATGGCGATTTCAGTGGTGCCACCGCCCACGTCTACCACCATGCAGCCGGTGGCTTCCTCGACGTTCAGACCCGCGCCGATTGCCGCTGCCATCGGCTCCTCAATCAGGCGCACTTCACGCGCTCCGGCACTGAGCGCGGATTCGCGGATGGCGCGACGCTCAACCTGAGTCGACATGCAGGGCACACACACCAGCACACGCGGGCTCGGACGGATGAAGCGACTTTCATGCACCCGGGCGATAAAGTGCTGCAACATTTTCTCGGTTACCTGGAAATCGGCGATAACACCGTCTTTGAGTGGACGGATAGCGGTAATGTTACCCGGCGTACGACCGAGCATGCGCTTCGCCTCGGTGCCCACCGCTTCAATGGTTTTCTGCCCGTTGTGAAACCGGATAGCCACCACCGAGGGCTCATTGAGCACAATTCCCTTGTCGCGCACATAAATCAACGTGTTCGCTGTACCCAAATCGATAGAAAGATCGTTTGAGAACACGCCGCGCAGCTTCTTCAACATGAATTTTGATTACCTTTTGAATAGATCGGGGAACTCCATACCAGAGCTCAGCGACACCCCTTGCGGCGGCCTTTCGGGGCCGGGACTGCCCTCAGCTGAGAGACCGCCTCACTCATTATTCTGCGGTGTGTAACTTGGCGAATAACTGTATCAATGGCGGGGATTTTGGGCAAGGCGCAAATGTGATAACTTTACGCCCCCGCCGCGAAGGCGGCCGGCTTGCTGACGGTAGTGAAAGTAATGACAGTACACCAGGACGACATTGAAAAACTGGCCGAACTGGCGCGGGTGCGTATCCCCGCCGAAGAGACCGCAGAGGTCACGGCACGCATTGCCACCATTCTCGGCCTCGTCGATCAGCTGCAGTCTGTAGACACCGCAGCCGTGGAACCCATGGCCAACCCGCTGGATGCGGTGCAGCGCTTGCGCGCGGATGCGGTCACCGAGGCCAATCAGCGCGAGGCCTTCCAGGCCATAGCCCCGGCAGTGGAAAACGGCCTCTACCTGGTACCCAAAGTCATTGAATGAAGCGGCAACGCCGCCCTCGGGACATCACATGCATGATCTTTCTGTCGCAGCGCTCGCGCTCGGCTTGCGCAACCGGGATTTTTCCAGCACCGAGCTGACCCAGCATTGTCTGCAGCGCATCCGCGCGCTGGATCCCCACTACAACAGCTTCATCTCTGTAGACGAAGTGGGTGCCCTGGACGCTGCCAGGCAGGCCGATGCGCGCCTGGCAGCCGGCGAGACGGCGCCCCTGCTGGGTATCCCGCTGGCGCACAAGGATATTTTCTGCACCAGCGGACTGCGCACCAGCTGCGGCTCGAAAATGCTCGACAATTTCATTCCCCCTTACGACGCCACGGTCACCCGGCGCCTGCGGGATGCCGGCACGGTGCTGCTGGGCAAGACCAACATGGATGAATTCGCCATGGGCTCATCCAGTGAAACCAGTTTCTACGGCAGCAGCCGCAACCCCTGGGATACCAGCCGGGTGCCCGGGGGCTCGTCCGGCGGCTCCGCCGCGGCGGTTGCTGCGCGCCTCGCACCGCTGGCTACCGGCACTGACACCGGCGGCTCCATCCGTCAGCCAGCCTCCTTCTGCGGTATTACCGGACTCAAGCCCACCTATGGCCGGGTTTCGCGCCTGGGCATGGTGGCCTACGCCTCCAGTCTCGACCAGGGCGGGCCCATGGCGCGCACTGCCGAGGATTGTGCCATGCTGCTCAACGCAATCGCCGGCTTCGACCCCCAGGACTCAACCTCCTCGGAACAGCCCGTAGAGGACTACACGGCCCAGCTTGCGCAGCCTCTGTCCGGGCTGCGCATAGGGCTGCCGCGGGAGTATTTTGGTGAAGGCCTGGAACAGGCTACCGGTGAGCGTGTTCGCGCCGCCCTGGCCCTGCTGGAGCTGCAGGGCGCAACGCTGGTGGACATCACCCTGCCCCACACCGGGCTCAGCATTCCCACCTACTACATCATCGCGCCGGCCGAAGCCTCCACCAACCTGTCTCGCTATGACGGCGTGCGCTACGGGCACCGCTGCGAGAATCCCCGCAACCTGCACGACCTGTATACGCGCAGCCGGCAGGAAGGCTTTGGCGAGGAAGTGAAGCGGCGCATACTGGTCGGCACCTACGCACTGTCCGCCGGCTACTACGATGCCTACTACCGCAAGGCCCAGCAGGTGCGACGACTGATCCGCCAGGATTTTCTCGATGCCTTCACCGACGTGGACGTCATCGCCGGCCCCACCACCCCCGGTCCCGCCTTTGGCCTGGGCGCCAAAACCAGCGACCCGGTGTCCATGTATCTGGAGGATGTCTACACCCTGGCGGTCAACCTGGCCGGCCTGCCCGCCATGTCGGTGCCAGCTGGCCAGGTCAATGGACTACCAGTTGGCCTGCAGCTCATTGGCCAGCATTTCGACGAGTCCCGCCTGCTGAATGTGGCGCACCAGTTGCAGCAGGCGAGTGACTGGCACCTGCAGTTACCACCGGAGGCGGGCCTATGAACTGGGAAGTGGTGATCGGGCTGGAAGTGCACCTGCAACTGGCCACCGAGTCGAAGATTTTCTCCGGCGCTGCCACACGTTTCGGCGCCGAGCCCAACACCCAGGCCTGCGCCGTCGACCTGGCCATGCCCGGTATGCTGCCGGTACTGAACGAGCAGGCGGTGCGTTACGCGGTGATGTTCGGCCTCGGCATCGGTGCGGAGATTGGCCTGCGCTCGGTGTTCGACCGCAAGAACTACTTCTACCCCGACCTGCCCAAAGGCTATCAGATCAGCCAGTTTCAGGAGCCTATCGTGGGCCGCGGCCACTTCGACATCCAGCTCGAGGATGGCAGCGTGCGGCGTATTGGCATCACCCGCGCCCACCTTGAGGAGGACGCGGGCAAGTCGCTGCACGAGGATTTCCACGACCAGACCGGTATCGACCTCAACCGCGCCGGCACCCCGCTGCTGGAGATTGTCAGTGAACCGGACCTGCGCAGTGCCGAGGAAGCCGTTGCCTACCTGAAAACGCTGCACAGCCTGGTGACCAGCCTGGGCATATCCGACGGCAACATGGCCGAGGGCTCCATGCGCTGTGACATCAACCTGTCACTGCGGCCGGCGGGCAGCGAAACCCTTGGCACGCGCGCCGAAATCAAGAACGTCAACTCTTTCCGCTTCGTGGAAAAGGCCATCCACCACGAGGTGGAACGGCAGGCCGATATTCTCGAATCCGGGGGCAAGGTGGTGCAGGAAACACGGCTCTACGACGCCGACCGCGACGAAACCCGCTCCATGCGCAGCAAGGAAGTCGCCAACGACTATCGCTACTTTCCAGAGCCGGACCTGCTGCCGGTCGTGATTGAGCAGAGCTGGGTAGACAGCATCCGCGCCAGCCTGCCCGAATTGCCCGCCGCCCGCCGTGAACGCTTTATCGCCGACTACGGACTCGGCGCTTACGATGCCACAGTACTGGCCGCGGAACGTCCACTGGCCGAATTTTATGAAGCGGTGGCGAAGGGCTGCGGCGACGCCAAGATCGCGGCCAATTGGGTGCAGGTGGAGCTGCTGGGGCAACTCAACCGCAACGACCTGCAGCTCAGCGAGAGCCCGGTGCATGCACCGGCGCTGGCGGTGCTGTTGCAGCGCATCCTGGATGGCAGCATTTCCGGCAAGATCGGCAAGCAGGTGTTCGAGGCCATGTGGGCCGGCGAAGGCGACGCCGACAGCATCATCGAAGCGCGTGGGCTGCGTCAGGTCAGTGACAGCAGTGCGCTGCAGGCCATGGTGGCGGAGGTCATCCGCGACAATCCGGAGCAGGTTCAACAATACCTGGCCGCTGATGAAGGGCGGCGCAAGAAGCTGTCCGGCTTCTTTGTGGGCCAGATCATGAAGCTGTCCCGCGGACAGGCCAACCCGCAGATGGTCAGCAATCTACTCAACGAACAACTGGCAGACGCCGGAGAAAACGGAGACACATGAGAAAAGACAAGGAAAAGGTCATCGACGAGGTCTGGACCGAAGACCACATCCGCAGCTTTCTCGGCGTGCGCGCGCACGACGGCTCTGACCACGACTTCCATATGCTGCTGAAAGCCTACCAGAGCATGCGCGCCGCCGACTTTGAACTCTTCGTCGGCTTTTTCGTTGCGGACGGACGCAACCTCGCGGCGACGGGCAAGGACGGCCGCACGGTAGCGGAGATCATCGAGGAGCACCGTCACGGCGCCGAGTACGCGGATATCCTGCGTCAGGCCGGCGGGCACTGACACGCGAACGCGCCGCGATACCCGGGACGCCCGCCGGGGTCAGCGATCGATCGGTACGCGCCCTTTCATGAAGCGTTCACGGTTTTTGCGTTTCTGCTCTTCGCTCTTGCGCAACAGCACATAGACCGCGCCGGTACCACCGTGCTGTGGCTGGGCGCTGTGGTAGGCCTGCACGATGGGCACTTCCTGTAGCCACACGTGCACATGCCCTTTCAGCACCGCACTGCGCTCTCGCTCCACCTTGCGTTCGCCCTTGCCGTGAATCAGCAATACGCTGCGCAGGCCCAGCTCGTGGCACTGCTCGAGAAAGGCAAACAGCTCCCGCCGCGCCACGGCGACCGTCATGCGGTGCAGGTCCAGCCGCGCCTCCTGCTCATAGCGTCCCTGACGCAGCTTCCGGTACACACCGTTCTGCACGCCGGGACGCTTGAACTCCAGCACATACCACGCATCCAGCGGCTCCGCGTCGCGGTCGCTGAGGGTGTTCCTGTCCGCTTCGCGGCCGGTAACCGCCGCTTCCCGACGCTCCGCGAGCGAGCGGTCGCGGTCATCGCCACCGGGGGCCAGTTGCACCCGGCGCTCGCGTCTGAGTGGCTTCACATCCGCCACTTCCTGGAAAAACAGCTCAGATTCGTCGTCAGCCATGGCTTCCCGCTCCCATGCAGTGCATCATTATAGCGCGCCAGCCCATCGGGTTTCACGCCCACCAACGAGGAGTCACACTCAGAATGGAAGGCAACCTTGCTCGCGGCGCGGACTATCTGTTCCGCGGGGCCCGCTTACTCACTCACCCCGCACTGCGCCTGTTCGTCATCGTCCCCCTGTTGGTGAACATCATCATCTTCGCCTCGCTGCTGGGCTTCACCTTCAGCTTTCTCGGGCGCACCATCAATGAGTGGATGGCCGCCCTGCCGGGCTGGCTGGGTTTTCTGGAATGGATAATCTGGCCACTGCTGGTGGCGGTGTTCGGCCTGATCGCCGGCTACACATTTACCGCCGTGGCGCTGCTGCTCGCCTCGCCGTTCAACAACCTCCTTGCCGAAAAAGCCGAGGAGCTGCTCACCGGACAGCCCGTTGATGCCCTGGAAGGACCTGTGGCAGCACTGCTCTCAGTGCCCCGCGCGCTGCTGCGGGAACTGGCCAAGCTGGCCTACTACATTCCCATGGCACTACTGGTGCTGATCCTCAGTTTCGTCCCGGGTGTCAACCTGGCGGCACCGCTGCTCTGGTTCCTGCTTGGCGCCTGGATGATGAGCATCCAGTTCGTGGACTACCCGGTAGACAACCACCAACTGGGGTTTGCCGCAGTGAAATCCGCGGTGGCTCGCAAGCGGCTGAGCAGCCTGGGTTTTGGCGGCGTGGTCGCGCTCTGTGCCGGGATACCCGTGATCAATTTCTTCGTGGTACCCGCTGCGGTTGTCGGCGCCACCCTGCTCTGGTGCGAGGAGTTACGCGAGCAGTGATTTCGGTGGGTGCGTACACTCGAGCCGCTCACCCAGCAAGGCTTCGATGTCCGGCAGGAGGAACGCATCGTCTTCGCTGGCGAAGCTGATGGAAATCCCGGTGGCGCCCGCCCGTCCGGTGCGCCCGATGCGGTGCACATAGTCGTCGGGGTCTTCAGGCAGATTGTAGTTCACTACATGGCTCACGCCGTCGACGTGAATGCCGCGGCCCGCCACATCGGTGGCCACCAGCACCTTGATATCACCCTTCTTGAACTGCGCCAGGGTGCTCGTGCGCTTGGCCTGGGGAATTTCACCTGAGAGAATGCCACAGGACACGCCAGCCTTGCGCAAGCGCTCATGCAGCCTGCGCACCTGGTCGCGGCGATTGGCAAACACGATCACTGCGCTGGCTTCCGGGCTGCGCACCAGGTTGACCAGCAGCCGGTAGCGCTCCTCGCTGCTGACCAGGTACACCTTCTGCTCCACGGAGTCCGTGGCGACATGGTCAGGCTCGATTTCCACCGTCACCGGCTCCCAGGTCCACTGTTGCGACAGGTTGATGATGTCCTGGGTGAAGGTCGCAGAAAACAGCAGGGTCTGCCGGTCCTGTTTGGCAGGTGTGGCACGCACAATGCGCTTCACCTGGGGAATGAAGCCCATGTCCAGCATGCGATCCGCTTCATCCAGCACCAGCGTTTCCACGCGATCCAGGAACAGGTCGCGGCGCTGCATGAAGTCGATCAAGCGCCCCGGAGTGGCCACCACGAGGTCGACCACATCGCTGTTCAGCCGGTTGAGCTGCTTCTGGTAGTCCATACCGCCAATGAGCGTCACCACTTTGAGGCCGGAAAAGCGCGCCAGATCCTCGGCATCGGCGGCAATCTGCATGACCAGCTCCCGCGTCGGTGCAATCACCAGGGCCCGTGGCTCACCGAGGAAACGCTCACCTTCCTGCGGATGGCAGAGCAGGTCGTTGAACACGGTAATCAGGAATGCGGCGGTCTTGCCGGTACCCGTCTGCGCCTTGCCGATCGCGTCGTGACCCTGCAGGGTGTGCGGCAGAATTGCCGCCTGGATGGGCGAACAATAGCTGAAGCCGAGGCCGGCGATGCCGCGCATCAACTCGTCCCGCAGGCCGAGGTCATGGAAGCGCGTCTTGCCCTCCTCGGGCTCCACGGGGAAGTCGTCCAGGCTCCAGGGCTTTTCGGGGGCCGCGGCCTTGCGCGCGCGCTGCTTGCCGGACTTGCCCTGGCCGCGGTCACTGTGGCCGGGGCCACGCGCGGGTTTGCCGTGCGTGGAATCATGGGTCGAATCGCTGCCGGTGGCTATCGGGGGGGGCGGCGTGGCTGAGTCGCTGTTGGCGCTCTTGCTACCACGGCCGAGTAAGCTCTTGATCAAGGTTGCGTCCTGTCTGGGTTCAAGCATGCAAAGGTGCGCTAGTCTAGCATTTTTGTCCGCGCCGTGCCGCTGCGCGGATACAGGCGCGCGAGGAAGTAATCGACGCTGACAAAACGCCCGCCGCCGGTGAACAACAACGCCAACAGCATGACGAAATAGGTCGCGGCAAACTCGATGCCATTATTGAGCACCACCAGGTTACCGTGCTCCGTGAGCCAGCTGTAGTTGCCGTGCTCACGCAGGATATCGCGCGCCGTACCAAGGCGCACAGCTATCTCCTCCGCGCCTGAGTCGGCAATCGCGGCCCAGCCGTTCTGCCAGTGCACCGACCAGGCGGCGACCAGCATGGTGATCAGCAGCGGCACTGCCACCCAGCGTGTCGCCAGGCCGATCAGCAACAGCAGGGCGCCTATCGCCTCGGTATAGGCAGCGAGGTGGGCAAGCACCGCGGGAAACGGCAAGCCGAGGCCCCACTGTGCATTGCCGAACCACTCGATGGTGCTCTCCATGCCAGCGATTTTCTGCGTGCCCGCCATCCAGAACACCGGAACCAGATACAATCTGAGCGCCAGCGGCGCCAGCCAGTCCACGTAGCGCAGCGCGCCAAACACCCCATTGTGCAAGCGGTAGTATTGCCCGACCAGCCAATTCATAGTGCATTCTCTCCCGTGCGTGACTGTGTGACCCCGCGGCGGGCAAAAAGTTTGCCGCCCTGTGCGCTCACGGCACCGCGCCGCTGCCACAATCGCTGCATTCCGGGCGGCGCTGGAGGCGCAGACGGTACTGGGCGAGGGTACGTAAATCCAGCATCAGCACCTCGTCTTGTAAAGTCTGCATGCCCGCCAGGTATTTCACCGCCTCCAGCGCCAGCAGCGAACCCAGTATGCCCACCACCGGTCCGAGCACGCCGCTCTCGGCGCAGGCCTGACGCTGGTCGTCCGCCGCGGCCAGCGGATACAGGCAGCGGTAACAGGCTCCACCCGAGCGCGTATCGAACAGGGCCAGCTGCCCTTCCAGGCGCACTGCGGCGGCCGACAGCAACGGCACCCCCGCCTCAAGACACGCCCGATTCAGGGCATAGCGAGTGGCAAAGCTGTCGCTGGCATCCACCACCAGGTCCGCCCCGGCGATCGCAACGGCCAGCGCCCTGCCCTGCAGGCGTTCCTCGAAAACGTGCAACTGCGTGGTGCTGTTCAGGGCCGCCAACCGCTGCGCCGCGGACCGCGCCTTGTTCACCCCCAGCGAGGCCTCGTCGTGTACGATCTGCCGCTGCAGATTACTCAGCTCCACCGTGTCGCCGTCAGCGAGCCGCAGGTGACCCACCCCGGCCGCGGCGAGATACAGCGCCGCCGGGCTGCCCAGACCACCCAGACCCACAATCAGCACACAGGCCCGTCCCAGTGTCTCCTGCCCCGCAATATCGAAATCGGGCAGCAGAATCTGCCGGCTGTACCGCGCCAGTTCGGATTCAGTCAGCACGCCAGCAACCACCGGTGACCCGCTCATGGCCGGCGAGATCGCGGCGCGTCTCAACGGCAACAAAGCCGCTCGCCCGCATCAGCTCGCGCACCGCCACCCCCTGCTGGTAACCGTGCTCAAGCAGCAGCCAGCCGCCGGGCGCCACATGTGCCGGTGCCGCCGCACACAGTGCCTGGAGATCATCCAGCCCCTGCTCCCCGGCGACCAGTGCCGAGGCCGGCTCGAAGCGCACGTCACCTTGTGCCAGCCAGGGGCTGTCGCTCTCTACGTAGGGCGGATTACTCACCACCAGAGCGTACTGCTGGCCGGCCACGGCGGCAAACCAGTGCGACTGCAGGCACTGCACACGGCCCGGGCAGAGCCGCGCGACATTGCGCTCAGCCACGGCGAGGGCGGGCGCGGCGGCATCCAGCGCGGTGACGTCCCAACCGGTGCGCTCCACCGCCAGGGCGATGGCAATGGCACCAGTGCCCGTGCCGAGGTCCAGCACACGGGCGTCCGCCGGCAAGGGCAACGCCAGCGCCCAGTCAACCAGGGTTTCCGTCTCCGGGCGCGGAATGAGTGTGGCCGAGGTGACCTCAAGGTGCAGCGACCAGAACTCGCGCACGCCAGTCAGGTACGCCACTGGCTCCCCCGCCCGGCGCCTGGCCAGCAGCTCGCCATAACGCTCGACCTGCGCGGGCGTCAGCTGCGCATCCGGCCAGGCGTAGAGCCAACTGCGGGGTTTGCCCAGAACGTGGGTGAGAAGAATTTCGGCGTCGCGGCGTGCACTGTCACCCGGCAGATCGTTGCCGGCGCGCAGGCAAGCCTCGACGGCGGACATCAATGCGCCGCCAGAGCCGCCAGCTGATCGGCCTGGTACTCCTGCCGCAGGGGGCCGATGACGGCGCCCAGCTCGCCCGCAATCACCTCGTCGAGTTTGTACAGCGTGAGGTTAATGCGGTGGTCTGTCACCCGCCCCTGGGGGAAGTTATAGGTTCGGATTCGGTCCGAACGGTCACCGGTACCAACCAGGTTGCGCCGTTGCTCGGCCTGCTCGGCCGCCTGTTTGTCCTGCGCCGAGGTCTGCAGTTTCGCCTGCAGCAGGGACATGGCCCGCGCGCGGTTCTTGTGCTGCGAGCGCTCGTCCTGGCATTCGACCACGATGCCACTGGGCAGGTGAGTGATACGTACGGCGGAATCAGTTTTGTTGACGTGCTGGCCACCGGCGCCAGAGGCGCGAAAGGTGTCCACGCGAATGTCGCCCTTGCTGATCGCGCCCACCGCTACCTCGTCCGGCTCCGGCATCACGGCCACGGTGCAAGCCGAGGTGTGGATACGCCCCTGCGACTCTGTCTCGGGAACCCGCTGCACCCGGTGCGCACCGGATTCGAATTTGAGGTGGGCGTACACATCGCGCCCTTCGACAAGGCTGATGATTTCCTTGAAGCCACCGTGCTCGCCCGGACGCTCGGAGAGAACCTCGATTTTCCAGCCCATGGTTTCCGCATAGCGGCTGTACATGCGAAACAGGTCACCCGAGAAAATTGCCGCTTCGTCACCGCCCGTGCCCGCGCGAATCTCCAGGAACACGTTGCAAGAGTCCTGCGGGTCGCGGGGCAGCAGCAGCGTCTGCAATTCCCGCTCCAGCGTCTCAAGACGTTCGCTACCACTGCTGATTTCCTCTTCCGCCATGGCCACGAGGTCGGCATCGGCTTCTTGCAGCATGCTGCGCGCCTCGTCGAGGTCCGCGCGCACACGGCTGTAGTCGTGGTAACAGCTTACCACCTGTTCCAGCTCAGAGAATTCGCGAGACAGCTCCCGAAAGCGGTTCTGGTCGGCGATGGTCTCGGCATCGCCGAGCAGTGCCGATACCTCCTCGTGGCGATCGGTGAGGGCATCCAGTTTGGTCAGCAGGGAAGCTTTCATTGCAGGGTTCGATCTACTCGGGATTGGGCTTGCGATGTGACAGGCAACGTTGCGTCGCCGTCGGCGGGCTCGTCTGTGCCGGCATTGTGGTTGGCAGGGCCGGCACCTTCCAGCCCCAACAGTCGGCGTGCACCAGCCAGAAGATCCTGTCGGCCCTCTGCACTGGCGCGCTTGAGGCCGGCGGTGGGGGCGTGAATCAGCTTGTTGGTGATGCCGCGCGCAAGCTGCGCAACGATTTGCTGCGGGTCATCGCCGCGAGCCAGAGCGCGCAGGGCACGCTGCAACTCCAGCTCGCGAATCGATTCAGCCAGGTCACGATACTGGCGCACGCTGTCGACCGCGGCGAGGCTGCGCAGCTCTTCCAGGTACTGGCTGACGCCTTCTTCTATCAACTGGTCGGCCTTGCGCGCCTCCGTCTGACGGCTGCGCAGGTTCTGCTCAACGATGTCCCGCAGGTCATCCACTGTGTAGAGATACACGTCCGGCAGATCGGCCACCTGCGCTTCAATGTCCCGCGGCACGGCGATGTCCACCATCAATACCGGCCGATGCTTGCGCACCTTGATCGCCTGTTCCACCGCGCCCTTGCCCAGAATAGGCAGCTGGCTGGCCGTGGAGGTAATCACGATATCCGCGTGCGGCAAGTGTTCGGGAATTTCCGCCAGCAGCACCGCCTCGGCACCGAACTTCTGCGCCAGTTCACGCGCCCTGCCCAGCGTTCGGTTGGCAATCACAATGCGCCGCACGCCCGCCTCGATCAGGTGCCGGGCCACCAGTTCAATCGTTTCACCGGCACCGACCAACAGCGCATCGCAGGCCGTCAGGTCGGAAAAAATATGTCCGGCGAGGTCGACCGCCGCGTAGGCAACCGAGACCGGGTTTTCGCCGATGGCGGTGTCTGTACGCACCCGCTTGGCCAGGGCAAAGATCTTCTGGAACAGGCGGCCCATGTCCGCACCGATCGTGCCCGCTTCGGCAGCGACAGCGTAGGCCGACTTGAGCTGGCCGAATATCTGCGGCTCTCCCAACACCATGGAGTCCAGCCCGCTGGCCACTTTCACCATGTGCCGCAGCGCATCCGCGGCTTCGTAGTAATAGGCAGCGCGGCGCAGTTCATCGCGGGACAGGTGGTGGTAGTTGGCAATCCAGTCCACCAGCTGCGCCGACTTCTCGGCGCCCCGCGCGGCCTCCGGCACCATGGCGTAAAGCTCGGTGCGATTGCAGGTGGACAGGATCACGATCTCGTCCAGCCCCGCGTGCTCACAGGCGTCCTCAAGCGCTTCCGTCACCTGCTCCGGCGCAAACGCCACCCGCTCGCGCACTTCGACGCCGGCCGAGTTGTGGTTGATTCCGAGGGCAATGAGGTTCATATACCGCGTGCGAGGCTCCGAGGGTGGCGGGTCGGGAAGACGCCGCGAACCAGACCACATCCAGTGTTGAGGGGCATCAATTCTACCAAGTTATACGCCGAATGACAGGCATGTTACGCCCCCGCCGCGGCAAAGACCCGCGCGACACTTGGGATTCACCCGCTGAGTGTGTCAAGATTACAGGCCCAAGCTGGAACCCTATCGCTGCCCCGACCATGCTCCGACTCTTGCTGACAAGTGCGCTCCTGATGGCGCTGGGGGGTTGTGCGTCCAACCCGACCCCCGCCCCTTCGCCGGCGACGGGCCCTGATGCCGCGGCGTCAGCAGCGGCCGACACCGCAGCGGCAGAAGCGCCCGAACCGCCGGAGCGCGCTTTCCCGGCCGACAGCATCTACCCCCTGCTGCTGGCTGAGTTTGCCCTGCGCCGCAACGACTACGACACGGCACTTTCCACCTACCTGCAGCAGGCGCCTAAGCTGCGCGAACCGGCGGTCAGCGCACACACAACGCACCTCGCCCAGTTCATGAAGCGCGAGCCCGAGGCCTACGAGGCGGTGCGCCTGTGGGTTGAGCTGGAACCAGATAGCGCCGAGGCCAACAACACCCTGGCAACCCTGTTAATCCGCAAGGGCCAACCCGCACAGGCGGTGCCACACCTCGCTGTGGTTGCCCGCAACGACCTGCAAGCCAACTTCCCGATGCTCTTGAGCGGCTTCCGCGACCTGCCGACAGGTGAGAAAGCGGCTCTCGCCGACGCCGTTGCCGCACTGCTCAATGAGCGCCCCGAGGACAGCGGACTGCTGCTTACCCACGCCCTGATTCTCGATGAACTCGGAGACACACCCGGCACGCGTGCCACCGTGGAGCGCTTGCTGGCAGAGGAGCCCGGGCAAACCCAGGGTCTCATGCTGGATGCCAAACTACGCGTGGAGGCAGAGGAGGAACAGCCCTTCCGGCGCATTGAGGCCGCGCTGGCCGAACAACCCGACAACAATGTCCTGCGCCTGCAGTACGCTCGCCTGCTGACCCGCTCGGACATCGATGCCGCGCGCCGCCAGTTCGAAATTCTCTCCGCGCGCTCCCCGCGTGACGGTGATTTGCTGCTCTCTCTCGCGCTGCTCAACCAGGACGCCGGCGACACCCTCGCGGCCAAAGCCTATTTGCGCCAGGTGCTGGCATTGGAACAGCGGGTTGATGAAGCGAACTACTACCTGGGCCGCGTGCTGGAACAGGAGGATCGGCCGGACGAGGCGATCGCCGCCTACCGCAAGGTAGAAGACCCCGGCAGCCGTGAGTTCTTCAACGCCCGCGGGCGCATCGGGCGCCTGCTGCTTGAACAGGGCAACGTCAGTGAAAGCGCGGCATTCTTCGATCAGCAGCGCGATGCCTACCCCGCCGTTGCTGAACAGCTGTTTGCCCTGGAGTCGGAACTGCTCACACGGGCGGATCTGCTCGACGCGAGCGTGGCACTGCTGGATCAGGCCCTGGCCGCACTGCCGGATGCCAGCTCCCTGCGGTACAGCCGCGCCATGCTGCGCGAGCAGCTGGGTAACCTGGAAGGCATGGAGGCCGACCTGCGTTACATCCTGCAAGGCAACCCCAACAACGCGACGGCCCTGAATGCCCTGGGATACACACTGAGCAACAACAGCAACCGCTTTGCAGAGGCCGAGCAGCTGATTTCACGCGCGCTCACGCTGGCGCCAGAGGAGCCCGCCATTCTCGACAGCATGGGCTGGGTACTTTTCCGGCAGGAACGGGCCGAGGAAGCGCTGCACTACCTGCAGCGTGCCTGGGCCGGCTTGCAGGACCCGGAGGTTGCGGCGCACCTGGGCGAAGTGCTCTGGAGCCTGGGGCGCGAAGACGATGCCCTGGCCGTCTGGCGCAGCGGCCTGCAGCTTGACCCCGAACACCGCACCCTGCTGCAAACGCTGCAGCGCCTGCAGGTGCCACCCACACAGCTCAGCGGCGAGTGAATCGGCGACTGTCCCACTGCAGATACGTGGCCCTGTTGTGCATGGGGCTGTGGCTGGCCGGGTGCGCCACTGCGCCAGCGCCACTGCAGGGGGATCCCTGGCTGCAGCGCAAGCAGCAGTTGCTGGCTCTGGAGCACTGGTCTGCCACAGGCAAGATCGCCCTGCGCAACGGCCAACAGGCCGAGTCCGCCAACCTCAGCTGGCAGCAGCAGCAGAGCGCCACCACCGTGCAACTCAGCGGCCCGCTGGGTCTGCAGGCCACCCAGCTGCACAGCGACGGCCGTACCCTGGAAGTCACTCAAGGAGAAACCCTGCGACGCTTCGACCTCTCCTCACCGGACGTGATGGCGCGGGAAACTGGCTGGGATCTCCCGCTCGCGTCCCTGCCCTACTGGCTCAAGGGCATACCGGCGCCGGAACCCGCCCCTGTCACCCTGGATCTCGCCGACAACCTGCTGCAGCTGCTGCTGCAATCGGGCTGGCAGATCCGCTACGAGCGCTATCAACAGGTAGGCGCTCATGTCCTGCCGACGCGGCTGACACTCGAGCGCGGTGCAACGCGCGCCAAAGTCATCATTCAGCACTGGCAGGCAGGCGCTACGCCATGAATCGCATACTGACACTGATTTCGCCGGCCAAGCTGAACCTGTTCCTGCATGTCACAGGGCGCCGGGCGGACGGTTATCACACGCTGCAAACCGTATTCCAGCTGCTGGACTGGGGCGACAGGATGACCTTTGCCGCGGATGACAGCGGCGCGCTGCGGCTGGACATGCCGGGGAGCGACATTGCGCCGGCTGATAACCTCATTCTGCGCGCGGCGCGACTGCTGCAGCGCGGCACGCTGGGCGCCACCATCACCTGCGATAAACAGATCCCCATGGGCGGCGGCCTCGGCGGCGGCTCATCGAATGCGGCCTCCACGCTGCTGGCACTGAACCGGCTGTGGGGCCTGGACATGAGTACGCCCGGGTTGCAGTCGCTGGGGGCCACCCTGGGTGCCGACGTACCGGTATTCGTGGCTGGCCACAGCGCCTGGGCGGAGGGCATCGGCGAGGTGCTGACCCCGGTAGCGCTGCCGGATACCTGGTACCTGGTTCTCAAGCCGCGCTGTGCCGTGCCCACGGCGGAAATTTTTTCCGACCGGGAATTGACACGAGACAGCCTGCCGATCACAATGGCCGCCTTTTTTCAGGGGGTACATCGCAACGACTGCCAGCCGGTGGTTGTGGCCCGCTACCCTGAAACAGGTGACGCGCTTGACTGGCTTGGGCAATTTGCCGAGCCCCGGCTAACCGGCACTGGCTCCTGTGTATTTGCCGCCTTCGGCACCCGGGAACAGGCGCTCGCCGTGCAGCAACAGGTACCCGAACCCTGGGCAGCCTTTGTTGCACGAGCAGCCAACGAATCACCAGCACTGAGGGCACTGGCCTGAAGTCTACAACGAATTATTGGGGTGTCGCCAAGTGGCAAGGCACCGGGTTTTGATCCCGGCATTCGTAGGTTCGAATCCTACCACCCCAGCCATATCCCCCCAGGAGAGAAGTGCCGTGTCCTCCAAGCTGATGGTCTTTACGGGTAATGCAAACCCGGAACTGGCCCAGAAGATTGCCAACCGACTCTATCTTTCCCTGGGCAAAGCCAGCGTGGGCAAGTTCAGCGACGGCGAAATTGCGGTCGAATTGAACGAGAACGTGCGCGGCAAGGATGTGTTTGTCGTCCAGCCTACCTGCGCACCCACCAACGACAACCTGATGGAACTGTTGGTGATGATTGATGCGCTGCGCCGCGCGTCGGCTGCACGCATCACTGCCGTAGTGCCCTACTTCGGCTATGCCCGTCAGGACCGCCGTGTGCGCTCCGCGCGCGTGCCCATCACCGCCAAGGTCGTGGCCGACATGATGGTGTCCGTGGGCGTCGACCGGGTGCTCACCGTTGACCTGCACGCCGAACAGATTCAGGGTTTCTTTGGCTGCCCGGTGGACAACGTCTACGGCTCGCCCATCCTGAATGCGGACATTCTCGACTGCAGTTACGAAAATCTCATTGTCGTATCACCCGACATTGGCGGTGTGGTGCGTGCGCGCGCTATCGCCAAGCAGCTTGATGACGCCGACCTCGCCATCATCGACAAGCGCCGCCCGCAGGCCAACGAAGCGCAGGTCATGAACCTGATCGGTGAAGTGGATGGCCGCATCTGCCTGCTGGTAGACGACATGGTCGATACAGCCGGCACGCTGTGCAAGGCCGCCGATGCGCTCAAGGAGCGCGGTGCCAGCAAGGTTGTTGCCTACTGCACCCATGCGGTGCTGTCTGGCCGTGCGCTGGATAATTTACGCAATTCCCAGCTCGACGAACTGGTCGTCACCGACACCATTCCGCTGAGCGCGGACGCCCGGGCCGTCTCGAAAATCCGCCAGCTGACCATTTCGGACCTGCTGGCAGAGTCGATTCGCCGCGTATCCAACGAGGAATCCATCAGCGCGCTGTTTCAGTAGGAACAGCGCTTAACCCACCCACTGTGTAGCCGGTCGCAGGCGAAGCAGTGAGTCATCAAAGGAGTGCAGACAATGTCTGACCAATTTGAGTTGTACGCAGAAGTGCGTGAGGACATGGGGAAAGGTGCGAGCCGCCGCCTGCGTCGTCTCGCCGACCAGGTCCCCGCTATCATTTACGGCGGAGACAAAGACCCCCAGCCCCTGTCCATCATCCGCAAGGATCTGGAAAAGTCGCTGGAAAACGAGGCGTTTTTCTCTCACGTGCTGGTAATCAACATCAACGGCAAGAAAGAGAAGGCCATCCTCAAGGACCTGCAACGTCACCCGGCACGCAACAGCGTCACCCACGCTGACTTCATGCGTGTCAGTGAAAAAGTGGCCATCAAGGTGCACGTGCCCATTCACTTCCTGAACGAAAAAACCTGTCATGGTGTCAAGGTTCAGGGCGGCATGATTCAACATCAGGCGACCGACATCGAAGTACTGTGTCTGCCGAGCGACATTCCCGAGTTTATCGAAGTCGATATGGCCGAGGTGAAGACCGGCGACATCATCCACCTGTCGGATATCGCGTTGCCCGCCGGTGTTACCTCTGTTGCCCTGTCACTGGGTGAAGACCACGACCTGGCGGTCGCTTCTGTTGTTGCCCCCAAAGGTGGCAGCGATGCGGAAGAGGACTCTTCCGAAGACAGCAGCTCGGACAGCAGCAGCGAGGACTGATTTCTCGCAACGGCGAGGCACTGGCGTTGGCAAGCACTATCTCCATGATTGCCGGACTGGGCAACCCGGGCAGCGACTACCGGGGAACCCGTCACAACGCCGGTGCCGACTTTGTCGAGGCGCTCGCGCGTCAGCACGGCGCCACACTGCAAGCGGAATCCCGTTTTTCCGGCCTGACCGCACGCATCCAGTGTGCGGGCCAGGATATCCGGCTCATCATTCCCACCACCTTCATGAACCGCAGCGGACAGTCCGTAGCGGCCATGGCAAATTTCTTCAAAGTTGCGCCAGAAGCCATTCTGGTGGCACACGATGAACTCGATATTCCAGCGGGTACCGCGCGCTTCAAGCGCGGCGGCGGCCACGGCGGCCACAACGGTTTGCGCGATATCGTTTCTCGGCTGGGCAACAACAACGGCTTCGCTCGCCTGCGTATCGGCATCGGTCACCCCGGTCACGCATCCCAGGTCACGGGCTATGTACTGGGCCGGGCCAGCGCGGTTGACCAGGCACGCATCGAGGCCAGCATCGATGCCGCAATCGACGCCCTGCCACAGTTTCTGGCCGGGGAGGACACACGCGCGATGACCCAACTGCACAGCTTCAACGCGCCCTGAACCGCGCGCACTACACAACACTCGCCCCAAGACATTCGTTTAGCAAAAACAGGAATCAGACATGGGTTTCAAATGTGGCATTGTCGGCCTGCCCAACGTGGGCAAATCGACCCTTTTCAACGCCCTGACACGGGCCGGCATCGATGCCGAGAACTTCCCTTTCTGCACCATCGAACCCAATGCCGGCGTGGTACCGGTACCCGACCCGCGGCAGAAGCGCATCGCGGAGATCGTCAAGCCCCAGCGCGAAGTGTCCACCACCATGGAGTTCGTGGATATCGCCGGGCTGGTCGCCGGTGCCTCCAAAGGTGAGGGCCTGGGCAACCAGTTCCTGGCCAATATCCGTGAAACCGACGCCATTGCCCATGTGGTGCGCTGCTTCAACGACGAGAATGTCATTCACGTGGCAAACCGTGTCGACCCGCGAGCGGACATTGACGTGATCAACACCGAGCTGGCACTGGCCGACCTGGAAAGCTGCGAAAAGCAACTGCAACGTGTTACCCGAAATGCCAAGGGTGGCGACAAAGAAGCCATTGCACTGAAAGCGTTGCTTGAGAACAAGCTGCTGCCGCACCTGAACGAGGCACTGCCGGTGCGCTCACTGGACTTTGAAGACAGCGAGCGGGCCCTGGTGAAAACACTGCACCTGCTCACGGTGAAGCCCACCATGTACATCGCCAACGTCGATGAAGAGGGGTTCGACGACAACCCCTACCTCGACACCGTGCGGGAAATTGCCGCCAGCGAGGGCGCCATTGTGGTGGCGATCTGCAACAAGCTGGAGTCCGAAATCGTGGAGTTGGAGGATGCCGAGCGCCAGGAATTCCTGCAGGACCTGGGTATGGACGAGCCGGGGCTGGACCGGGTGATCCGCGCCGGTTACGAGCTGCTGAACCTGCAGACCTACTTCACCGCCGGCGTCAAGGAAGTGCGAGCCTGGACCGTGCGAGTAGGGGCCACGGCGCCAGAGGCTGCCGGGGTGATCCACACGGACTTCCAGAAAGGCTTCATTCGCGCCGAAGTTATCGGCTACGACGACTTCATCGCCCACAAGGGTGAGCAGGGCGCCAAGGATGCCGGGCGCTGGCGCCTTGAGGGCAAGGACTATATCGTTCAGGATGGGGACGTCATCCACTTCCGCTTCAACGTGTAGGAGGCACCCGCATGGCACGCACAGTGACCGTCGCCGCCACCCAAATGGCCTGCAGCTGGGACCGCGAGGCCAATATCGCCAACGCCGAGCGCCTGGTGCGCGAGGCACACCGGGCCGGCGCGCAAGTCATCCTGCTGCAGGAGCTGTTTGAAACGCCCTACTTCTGCCAGAAACCGGATGAAGACCACATGTTGCTGGCCACGACGCTGGCAGAGAACCCCGCTATTCGTCATTTTCAGGCGGTGGCTCGCGAGCTGCAGGTCGTGCTGCCGATCAGCTATTTCGAGCTGGCGGGTCGCGCGCGCTTCAACTCAGTGGCCATTATTGACGCCGACGGCAGCCTGCTCGGCAACTACCGCAAGAGCCACATCCCGGATGGCCCCGGCTACCACGAGAAGTTCTACTTCAACCCCGGCGATACCGGCTTCAAGGTGTGGAACACCCGCTACGCGCGCATCGGCGTGGGCATCTGCTGGGACCAGTGGTTTCCGGAGAGCGCCCGCAGCATGGCGTTGCTCGGCGCCGAGCTGCTGTTCTACCCCACCGCTATCGGCAGTGAACCCCACGACCCCGACATCCATTCGCGGGAGCACTGGACGCGGGTACAACAGGGCCACGCCGGCGCCAACCTGATGCCGCTGATTGCGAGCAATCGCATCGGCCGCGAAGTACAGGAAGACAGCGATATCACCTTCTACGGCGGCTCGTTTATCGCCGACCATACCGGTGAGTTGGTTGAACATGCCGACGGCGGGCACGAAAGCGTGCTGGTGCACTCCTTCGACCTCGACGCCATTGAGAAAATGCGCACGGCCTGGGGCGTATTCCGTGATCGCCGCCCTCCCCTGTACGCGCCCATCAATACCCTGGACGGCGAACACGCGTGAGCCTGAAAACCGGTACGCCGCGTGCCGACGGCTATCACATGCCGGCAGAGTGGGCACCGCACACGCGGACGTGGATGCTCTGGCCGGAACGCCCCGACAGCTGGCGGGCCGGCGCTGAACCCGCGCAAACCGCATTCAGGGCCGTGGTAGCCGCCATTGCGCGCTTCGAACCCGTCACAGTAGGCACCTCACAGGCACAGTTCCTGAACGCCTCAGAGCAGCTATCTGACATCCCCGGTGTCACTGTCATTGAGCTTTCCAGCGACGATGTGTGGATGCGCGACTGCGGTCCCACCTTCGTCATTGACGACAAAGGTAGCCTGGCAGCGGTGGACTGGGACTTCAATGCCTGGGGCGGCCACGATGGCGGCCTCTACCCCACCTGGGACATCGACAGCCAGGTCGCCCGCAAGGTCGCACAGCTGGAAGGGGTTGCGCGCTACGCGACGCCCGGCTTCGTACTGGAAGGCGGCTCCATCCACGTGGATGGGGAAGGCACACTGATCACCACGGCCGAATGCCTGCTGCACCGCAACCGCAATCCGCGGCTGTCCCAGGGCGAGATCGAGACCTACCTGCGCGACTACCTGGCAGTGGACACCATCATCTGGCTGCCCGAGGGCATGTTCAACGACGAAACCGACGGCCACGTCGACAATTTCTGCTGTTTCGTGGCGCCCGGCGAGGTCCTGCTGTGCTGGACTGATGACGCCAAGGACCCCAATTACAGCCGCTGCCGCGCCGCGCTGGAGGTGCTTGAGGCCAGCCACGACGCCAAAGGCAGAACCCTGCGCGTCCACACCATCCCCATTCCGGCACCCCTGTATGCCATTCTTGAAAGCGAAGGCGGTGCGGTCGGTCAGGTGCCTGATGAAGACGGCCGACCCGAGCGGCTGGCGGCCTCGTATGTAAATTTCCTCATCGTCAATGGCGGCATCGTGATGCCGGGTTTCGACGACCCAATGGACGCGGTTGCGCGCGATACGCTGGAGAGGCTTTTTCCTGAGCGTGAGGTGGTGATGGTGCCGGGTGGGGAGATCCTGCTCGGGGGGGGCAATATTCACTGCATTACGCAGCAGCAACCACGCCCTCAGGCGCTTGACTTGCCCCGGCAAAATTAGGAAAATGCGCGCCTTCTCGGGACAGCAGTCCCTCACGGAAATTGTGGCTACGTAGCTCAGCTGGTTAGAGCACAGCATTCATAATGCTGGGGTCGGTGGTTCAAGTCCACCCGTAGCTACCACCTATTCCTTTTTAAATCAAAAGCTTACACAATCTCAAATCGCCCTGAGATTCTCCCTTCTCCCGATTGCGGGGGATTTGCGGGAGTTTTCATTGTTGATCAAGGTCAGGGTCGGTGCCGAGGTACCGGACCAGCTCACTTTTTCCACCGCGTCGATCAGTTCCCCGATTTCAGCGGCGGAATAGTGCGTCGTGATCTGGCCGTTCTTGTGGCCGAGGAGCACCTGCCGGGTTTCATGACTCACGCCTTTGGCCCGCAACCGGCGACCGAAGGTATGTTTCAAATCATGGACCCGCACCTGGGGCAAGCCAGCCTCCTCCCGCGCCCGGCGCCAGGCCTTGGTGTTGATGCGATCTACCGGTCGCCCCTTCGAGTAGGTAAACACATGCTCCGGGTTCCTGCCCCGCTGACGATTGATCACCGCCCGCGCCTCGGCATTCATGACCACCAGTCGATCTTCCCCGTTCTTCACGCCACCACCCGGGACCACAAACACGCTGGTTTGCAGCTCTGGAATCGATACTTCCCAATCCCACCTCAAACACACCACTTCCTGCTCCCGAGTTCCGGTGTTGACCTTGAACAATGCCATGTCCCTCAAATGAACCGGCAACCGCGCAAACAACCTCGATTGCTCCTCCCACGACAAGGGATACGGCTTGCGGGCATCTTCACAATCGAGCATTTGCAGCAGGGGGACGGTTTCAAGCCAGGTCAAACCGGACTCATTCCGCCACAAGCGGGCGGCCAGAGTCAGAATTCGCCGCACCACCGCCAGGTCGCGGTTGATGGTGTTGGCTCTCATACCCTGTCTACGACGATGCCGTATAAACGGCTCCAGCGTGCCCTGATGCACCTGCCGCAAAGGCAGATCGCCAATGTGCGGGTCCAGAATTTTCAGGGACTGGGCATAGCGACCAATACTGCGCTTGTGCTGGTAATCCAGCAGAAACCTGGTGGCCGCTTGCCGAAAAGTACGCTCGATACGAATGCCGTAGACACTCGCCTTGCGCAGCTCTTCCAACCGTCGAATCAGGAACCTTTCCGCCTCCTCGAGCTCGCTTGCGCCAGTGCTCTCGCGAAGTCGGCCATATCCCCTGACGCATTTATCAATGTGCCAGATGCCCTGGGTGCCTCTCTTGTAGAGGCCCGGGATTCGCTTTGACATAAGAGTTCTCCTCTATGCTTTGGCGAACACCCACAGCGGTTCTTATACTGCTCCGCCCAGGCGTCCATTTCAAGCCGGTCAAACGCAATGCCCTGCCTGCCGATGGGAATTTCCGTCAGGCAGTTTCGGACTTCCCGGCTGAACCGGTTTTTATCCATGCCCAGGTAGGCCGGGGCATCGCGCAGGCGAATGAATCGAGGCAGAATCGAAATCATCTCTCAGCGCCCCAGATAGACAGCAGTGATCTGCTCTCTGACATGCCCCAGCTCCCTGCTGATGGCCATGCGGGCCTGTTGATCCGCCTGCTGCTGCGTCGGGGTCAGGTCCTTCTTGCCGGGCCCGCCGGCATGAGGCGAGGGCCAGCCGGTGAGTTCCAGGTAGCGCTGCTGGGCATAGGCATGGCGCAGGCCGTGCATTTTCGACAGGCCGGCATTGGCGGTGTGGCGCTCGTAGATTCTGAGTTGCTCGATGTAGCTGCGCCCCCCGGGGATCAGGGCGCCCAGTCCGGCCAGCCGCTTGGCCTGCTCCAGCAGGATGCGCTGCTCCCTGGTGCGGATGGGGACGGTGCGTTCCCGCCCACCCTTGGTCCAGCTGGCCTTAAGTTGGAGATGGTCACCTCGATCCGCCCAGCGGGGCCGGATCTTGAGGGCTTCCTCCCGCCGGAGCCCGAAGGCCCTCTGCAGCCGCAGGCTCATCCGGACATGCTCATCCTTGACCTGGTCAAGTTGCTCGCGTGCCAGACCCCTGGCCTTGCTGTTGTCAGACACGAACTGCCGGTCCGGTATGCCATAGAAATCATTGGAACCGGCGACCACGGCCCGCCTGTTAACCTTCTCCGCCCACCAGCGTAAACAGCTCATCCGGTTCTTGATGGTGCCTGGGGAGAGGTTTTGTCCCTGCCAGTGGTCTACCAGGGCCTTGATATGCTTCTGCTTCAAGGACGTGGCGTGCAGCTGCCGAAAGCCCAGCTCGTGCAACTGGTTGGCGATGGCCGTCAGTTGCCGTTCCCGGCCTACCCGGGTTTCAAAGCTGCCTTCGTGGCTGTGGCGGCATAACATTTTCAGTTGGTAGTTCAGGTCGCGCATAGTGCTGTATCCATCGGTGAGTGTTTCTGATCACCTGGCAACAGAAGCTGCGCAGGCCCGCTGAGCGGTACGATCACGGGACACCAATCCCGGTTGACCTGAATGTGTCTGGCCATAGACAGCACGGTGTGTTTTCGCAGAAAACTGGCCCGTGCAAACCAACGGTTATCCAGCCTGAGGCTGGGTGGAATTACCTCCTGAGTGGAATGGGCAGAACGCGCTGACCGTCAGCGTATTTGCTTAGTTGAAGAAACAGCGGCTGGCGGAGGGCAGTGGCCCCCGACAGCAACTGCGGTGCGTGAACAAATCCCTGGAAGCGGGATGGATTGGAAAGCGCGGTACCCAGGCTGTGGGGCACCGTCGTGGTTCGAAGATGGACCCGGTCATCACTGACCGTTGCGTCGAGGAAGGTCCTGACTGACGCGTTCAGCATATGCCAATACTGGAACCTGCCTACCCCGATTGCGAATGCAAGGTGGGGTCTTCCTTGCCACTTTTCCGTAGTGGCCACGGGTAATTTCTAGTGCTGACGCAACTTTACCACAACGAATAATATGGCTGTCACAGAAAGCCCTGTCAACGGATGGCGGGATAAAAAACCCCGTCAAAGTGCGACGGGGTTTGTGGTTACAGTGTAACCACTTTGGGGTGAGACGGATTGCGTGGGGATGCGACAAGCCAGGCCGCGCCAGGCGAATATTCGGCGACGGAGCGGCTGTGAGTGAGGGGGCGTTCCGGTACGGGGGCGAGGCGTTGCGCCCACGTCACTACCCGCTGCGCTGGGTGGTGACTTGGGCTGATATCGGCGCTTAGGCAATTACTGATGATGGCTATGAGCGAACAGGTCATCAGCAGAGCGCTAGAAATATTGTGTCAGCTTGCGATAGATACATAGCGACCCTCACCATCATGTCGGCGCGATGGTGCGGGGGACGAAATCCTGTGCGAGGAATCAGAACTGAGATTCGGGAAGGTGAACCACGAGGCCCTCCAGATTCTCGTCAATAACCACTTGACAGCTTAGCCGGCTGTTTGGTCGGGGTTCCAACACGCAATCGAGCATATCTTTCTCGATAGAGGACGGCTCACCTATCTTCGCCAGCCAATCATTGTCAATGTAGCAATGGCACGTCGCACAACTGCAAGCTCCGCCGCATTCGGCGACGATATAGTCGATACCGTTGTCCATGGCGGCCTGCATCAGGCTTGTACCGGTGGCAACTTCCACATTTATCTCGGCGCCAGCCGGATCAACAAAAATAACATTAGCCATGGTATTTCCTCGACAAGTGATTCATTCCCCGAAAATGTCTTTGACGTCGATCCGCTCGTCCGCGACCCGTTGAGGGTCAGCCGATCCGCTCCCCGCCAGAACCTTTTTGCTCAGCATAAATTCCTTGGGGCGATTGACCGCATCGACGGCAATCAGGCGACCATTCTGATAATAAAAAGCTGCGAAACTTCGACCGGTCTCCGTGTCACCACGTACTACCACCTGATCAAAGCCCTGAGACAGCCCAGCTATCTGGAGTTTCAGGTCATATTGATCCGACCAAAACCAGGGTAACGCCTTGTAAGGCACCAGCTTCCCGGAGATGGTATTGGCCACGACCCGAGCCTGATCGGTGGCATTCTGCACTGACTCGAGTCGCATCCAGCGATCATAAACTGCGTTGAAGTGGTAGGTACAGTCTCCCGCAGCGAGAATATCTGAATCACTGGTACGTGCGTACTCGTCTACCACGATGCCGTCTTCTGTCTCCAGCCCGGCCCGCGCGGCCAAGTCCACGTCGGGAAACACACCGACACCCACCACGACCAGATCCGCCTTGATCCGTCTACCGTCGGCAAGAGCCACCGCTTCGACATGCTTGGTACCATCGATGGACTTGACAGTGACATTGGTGAGAATCTGGACACCTTCTTCGGAATGAATCCGGGTGTAAAACGCCGATACTTCCGGAGCGGTAACTCGCTGCAATACTCGAGGCATCGCCTCAAGAACGGTAACATTGAGCCCGAGGCCACGCAGCGCTGATGCAGTTTCAAGGCCGATATAGCCTCCGCCAATGATTACCGTATTCTTGGCACCAGACAGATACTCGCGTATGTGGTCAACGTCGTTAAGATTCCGCAGGTAAAACACCCCAGCCAAATTGTGGCCAGGCAGATCAATCTTGCGCGCCCTCGCGCCGGTGGTCAGTACAAGCTTTGTGTAAGTGAGATTGTTTTGATTCTCCAGGTGTACCCGTCTCTTGACTCGATCTATGCTGGTAACCCGAGTGCCGAGTACAACCTCCACCCCCGCCTTGTCGAAGAACATCGGAGGACGGATGAGTATATCATCCATTGTGCGTTCGCCAGCAAGGTAAGCCTTCGACAGAGGGGGGCGGTGATAGGGCAGGAAATCATCGGCACTCACCAAGGTTACTCTCCCCTCCCATTTATTCGAGCGCAGGCTTGCGGCGACCTGGGCAGCGGCATGGCTACCACCGACAATTACACAGTGTTCTTGTTGCATGGCAAGCACCTCCTCGCCAAACGACTCACGGCCGTCAGGTGATATAAATGTGTATGTAAGCTCAAGCTGGTCAACCTTGAAGCATGATTCCAATTCTATTGATGGTGCGAGTACAAACGGGCCAATTATCTTCTACCGGTGGGAAGCTTTAGCTACGGCAACACGCCTTTCGTAGGATTGGATAGTTTCCGGACAACGGTAGCAACCCTACGCCAAGACTATAAAGAACCGCCTCAATATCAGGTTCGGAACACGGAGGTTTATAAGCTTGATATGGAGCAGTTGAGACTGCGGCCTATAATATCGCTCCACGCCGAATCAAGAGACCAGAAAAGAAGCAGTACCCGCATCCATCTCCCTCACCTCCCCGGAGGTTCGAACCAGGCGCATATGGCTGATCTGCCAACCCAGACCCTTCGTAAATTGGACTTGATCATGATAGGTGCCTATAAAAATATCCAAGACTCCATTCGCTCTCGCGTGCCAAGCTTGCAAATAACTGCTCATTACGGCTTTCCCCGACCCATCGTCGTCCCCCGGCAGACTAAGTATGTCGACTAGCTGAGTCCCTATCAGGTGCTGCGTAGCTTCAAAGGTGTTGCATAAGGCTTCGAACACTATCCGCGCCCACTCCTCAGGACCGCTCCCTCGCAGTACAATCTCATCATCAATGCTGACAATTATTTCAGCATCCGGGGTAAATATTTGCCGAAATATGACTGTTCCGGCTGTCATGCTCTCAGCCGAGTTTTGGCAAATCAAGTCGCAGGCGCGGGCATAGCGGCGGCGCAGGTACTCTATCTCCATTCTGGCAGCAGCAAAAGCCAAGCCGCCTCCTTGAACTGGGATATCCATTAGTGCACTCCTTGGTACATCTGACAACGCAACCACTACTCACGCGGTTTGAGCGATTCAGCTAAGCTCTAACTTCTCTGCCAAAGAGGGCAGCCCCAGCTGCCGCAACAAGCTGGCAGTATCCCACAAACTACGTTCGAGAATGATCCTTCCATCCCGAAATCTGTGAATTGTCATGCCGCATACTTTGGTAACTTTGCCGGCAGCGGGCAGCCCCATGAAATCCGACTTGTGGTGAATTTCCCACGTCCATTCAAGGCAACCGCCATTCTTGTCACCATGGTAACGGGTCGCATTGAAGTAATGCCTAGAAGCATTCGGGTCATTATTTTCAAATGTCTTGAACAATCGCCGCAGGGCATCCCTATCGTTGTCGATACGAATGCCAAGGTTTAGATCCTCATACTCAAAATCTTCCGGATAGTTATCCATCAGAACATCGAGGTTGTCATTAAACTGTTCGAGCCAGCTCTGCTCCCACTCTAGATTCATAGACCACCTTTCAGTTGGAGAGTTTATGCCGGGCCACAAAGGCCCGGCTTAGAATTTCCTGATATGGGCCATAGCCGGTACGTCCGTCCAACTGCCATAAAGCTAAACCGGAGTAATAAATCACACTGTTATACGGTGCCCACGGTGCCCAATTCTGCATCTGTCCAGTGAGACAATAGCGATTCCCCTCTTCATCTTCGACATTGACTTCTATAGTGAGAGGAAACATCCGCTTTCGAGTAACCTCGCCTGATGCCGATACTACTCCGATAACTCTCCCCTGACGCAAAACGTACCCGTGGTACGCCGGCCCGATAGCACGTTCACGCGTTGGATCAAAAGCCGCAAGCAGGTGCAATGCAATGTCGCTTCCAAAGTATGCCTGCACGACAACGGCACTACTGTTGTCCCGCTCTAATCGGGGGCCCCAACTATGATCAATGGTAGCGTAGCAATCCACGGCAAAGTGCTGACCTCGCAGAATCAACTCACCAGTGACATGGGCAGTCATATCAAAATGCCCGTTAAAGGCATCATCCCAAGCTTGGCCTGGCGCGCTAGCGATCCTGGTAATGGGATCTTGGTCTGGATCATTCAGATCCTGAGGACGCATGACAGAAGAAAACGTCAGCTGAAACCTGGTCTCGTCAATACCCTGGTAGCTAACCCGGTAGTCACCGGGCGCATCAAGGCATTCGACCGACACCCCATTCCTCAACTCGTAGCTGACAAGGCTCTCCGGACACGGCATATGCTGCTGGTTGTCCGTATAGGCAAGTCCCTCCCAGTGGCAGGCACAACGGTCAAAAATTGTCACATCGCCTAAGCACACCCCAAGCCCCGGCCTGAAGACGTTGTAAACGCTGCCAGAAATCCCTTCCTCAACAATACTGAAAGGAAAGTAATTGGTCTCCGCCCAGGTATCGCGATCTTCCTCCGGGAACGTATGAAACTCTACATCTCCAGGGCGGATCACCTTGCAGGTGCCTTTATGTTTTTGAAACGGATCAGTGTCTCAATCGTCGGTACTGAATCGGGGTCGCTCTCCCATCCCTGAATCAGCAACCATGATCGTTCACGCATGTGTTGCTCGCGGGCCGATGACAGCACTGCTTTGAGAGCGCCATCCCAGGAGTGCCGAGGGTCGGACGGTAGCTGCTCAACCTGCTTGCTGATGATTGTGCGCATCCCAACAACCGCTTCGAACAGCTCGCATGGAGCTATTTCGGCACTTTCGAGAATAGTTTGGAACTCACCTACCTTCGCAACAAGACCGTCATCGTTGCTAGTAACCTGCAGTTCGTCCCAAAGAGCCAACAACCGGGCAAGTTCATCCCTGTCGTATTCGTATTGGAGAGGCAGGCGATCTTTCAGCAAAGTCAGTAGAGACAACATCAATTGACCCTGCTCCTGAGCCAGCCGATTGCTACTGTCAAGGGCAGGTAGGATTACATCACTGAAGGATTTCAAAACGGCTTGAAGGACAATGTCTGCACGGATTTCCATCTAGATCACCTCTTCAAGCAAGCCCGCCAGTTCAGCCAGTAGAGGCGAGGCGAGACCCATCAGCCAGACTAACAGGACATCTTGATGGGACTTGCCGTTGCGTGCAATACGATATCCGGCACCCAGCACGATCACAATTGCCTTATATGCCGAAAGAATGCGGTAGAATTGCAGCTTGCTGCTATCCACCGAAAAGCCGGAGGCTCTCTCATAGCGATCGAGAAATTCAGCCTCAGACATTAGACCGCAAGATAGAAACCCCGACCCATCTTCGCTAAAGTGACCGAAGGCGGGGCTTAAAGTCCAGGCAAGATCCTCATGCCGGTCTCCAATGTGTGCAAGTTCCCAATCTAGCCAGGCAGTAATAACCGCACTTGACTCATCAAACAGAAAGTTGCCGGTTCGGTAGTCGGCATGAACGATCGATAGCCTGTCAGTATCCGGTAGGTTAGCGCGCATCCAACTTGATGCCAGACTCATAAGTGGTATGTCTTGCCCGCAATCCTCCTCCCAAACTCGTTGCCACCAGTTGAGCGTCCAGAGACTGGCAGTTTTCGGTTCATCAGGGATATCAAAACTAACCAGACGGGAGTCATTAATATCGTGGTTGTGAATCAGGGCAAGCTGCTCAACAAATTGGGGGGCAAGCCGTTCGCGTAGTTCTGGCCCCAGATTGGTTCCTAGACCGGTTACGTTGCTGACAGTGTACGCAGGTTTGGTCACGCCAAGAGAAAACTCGTATATCAGCGCGGGATATGGGAGGAAATCCCCAAGTTCATCTACCCAATAAGGCTTGGGGACCGGAACAATACCGTCGAATACCCCTAAAATCTCGTGCTCGCGCAAGCGACTGGTTTCGCATACCGAAGCGGCCGGCTCCATCCGCAACACCATTCTAGTGTCTACTAGATTGTTACCGTCGGGACACCAAGAAAGAGTAAATGCCATCTGTAGTTTCGAGGCGCCGCCTGTTAGCCAGAAAGCATCCTTTATCGCAAACGCGCCGTTGTGACAGGAGGTGATCAAGGCATCAACGCCTTCAATCAAACTCTCCAGATTCTGCGGTCTATAGGTCGAACCCGGGCGGTTCTTCAACTTCCGTACTAATACCCTATCGACCTCCCGCTCTACGGGATAGCGTGATCGCAGACTATTGATCCATTCCTCTGTGGGCTTATCCTTTAAGCTCATGCCGGGCACCTATTACACAACTTAAAACTGGCGCGGGACGCCCGCGCCGTCAGACTAAAAGTTATATCGCGCTTCCAAACCGTAGCTGCGAGTAGGTCCACGATAGTTCACTGTAAAGAAGCCCAAAAGGGGCACGACCTCCTGGAAATATTTTTCGTTTCCAAGATTGTCGCCATAGAGTGAGATCTCCCAACTATCTTGGTTTCCAAGCGTAAGCCTAGCATTCATGAGATTAAGGGCATCGCGTTTCGTGCCGCTTGTGTTGGCTGTATCCCACCAGATCGGGCCCTGGCGATTCACCTCAACACGTGGGGTAAGATGATAGCCGCCAGCCATCTCAAACGTCTGTGTCAAACCAAGAAAGGCGGTGTACTCGAATGAACCTGGCGCCACATTGCCCTCAAAGGCAGGGTTGCCGGAGAACTTGGAAACTTCCGCATCAACGTAGCCATAGCCACCATAGAGCCTGGTACCGGTAGGCAGCGCGGCATCGAAGTCGACGTCAAAGCCGTAAATTTCCACTTCATCTATACTAACAGTGGTCTGAAGACCTACAGTTGGATAGAATTCAAACTGCTGCGCACCTTCAATTTCTGTCTGGAAAACCGCAATATTAAGTGCCACACGATTGTCAAAAAGGCGGGCTTTCAAACCGACCTCAGTAGAGGTTGAAACCTCCTGTGAGTACTGGTCATTCACGTATACCGAGCTCGCTGGCACTCCGGCGTCCACGGCAGCCCGAACTAAGGCCTCACGAGACCCTATCGGATTGAATCCTCCAGATTTGAAACCCTTACCCCAGCTCAAATAGGTACTCATGTCCTCAGTTATCTGATAGGTAAGGCTAACTTTTGGCTGAAATTTTCTGAAGGTCTTCGAGTCATTGCAATCGTCGATGGCAACGCCGGTCAATGCCACACAATTATTGTAACTGCTGCCTGTCAGAGGGTTAAGCGTATCTGGCGCAGCCTCTTCGATTTCACGTTTCTCAATGTCATATCGCCCTGCGATATTCAATTGTAAGTTTTCCTGTATATCATACTGGACACTAACGAAAGGGGCATAGTTGGTCGTCGTGTACTGCGGGTTTCCAAACTCTAGTGTCGGCTGGGCTGCGGTGGGCGGGTCGATACTGTCTCGGTTAGGTGGCAGAACCCCCAAATTGTCCACGCTGATTTTGCTCGTCTGGTCGCGCTCGAAACGTAAGGCATAGACACCCACCTGCCAACGCAGGCGCTGATCATCATAGGAAGTGAGACGGATTTCCTGCGAGTAATTTTCATCGTCATAAGTGTATTGCTGCAGCGTCGCACCAGGACCACCAGTATCCGGCACATAGGGTGGCGAGTCGCTGGCAAAATACTGCTCCAATCGATTTGCTGCTGTTATGCTCGTCAGTGTTGCAAATCCCAGATCGTACTCCACCTTGAGTATCGCATCGACAAAGTCTTCATCAAAAAGACCTTCCACGTTACTGACAAAGGGCATGTCGGTATTGTTTGCATCTAGAGCTGATCCCGGAAAGCCTCCGATCGGCAGTCCCACTACCTGTGCGTTGTAGGCACTGCCCCCGCCTTTCGAGCTATGGCCTCCAAGCCTGAAATCCACCAGAAGACCATGATCATCTTCATAGAGGAGGCGCCCCCGAGCGTTACTGGTTTCGAAACGGTGTACATCCTCTCCAGTAGTGATGTTGCTAAACGGGCCATCAGTCTCACGGTAGTTTCCAGAAAGACCGAATCCAAGATTTTCTGTGAGCGGACCACTCACTGCACCCGTAACGCGCCGAGTATCAAACTTCCCAACCTCTACGCCAACATTCCCCTCCAAAATCTCTGCGGGTTTCTTAGTCGTAATTACGATTGCACCAGCAGCTGCGTTCCGGCCGTACAGTGCACTTTGAGGCCCTTTCAGAACCTCGATTTGCTCAATATCAAACAGGTCTTGGTTAAAGGGCTTTACGCTAGACAATGTGACACCATCGATCACAATTGCCACATTGGGATCTGAATTTCGAACGGAAGTCTGCCCGCGGATATTGATATAAGCCTCGCCAGCGTTATCCTCAATAAAGGTCACGTTGGGGGTTCGTGAAAGAAAATCACTGGGACGCGTAATACCCGCCGCCTGAATCTCGCTCTCCGTATAGACACTCACGGATATTGGAACATCCAGCAAACTTTCGTCTCTTTTCGTAGCTGTCACGACGACCTCTTCCAGTCGGTGACCACTGCTAGCAGACTGCGCCAATGCTTGCGAGGAAAGGGCAATCGTCGACATGACTGCTAACGAGATTGGCTTTATATGCGTTTTTAACATTGGTCACCACCTATTATGGAATTCAGTTATTAGTTAAATTGGTATATTGCTTAACTACTGTCGTTAATTTTTTTTAGTGGGTAGTGGACTTTAACCCTAGGGCGAACTCTAGTAGACAACCTCAGCAAAGAAGAGAGCCGAACGCGTCACGACACATCCATTCGCGACAATTTATTCGCGGAATCCTATTAAATACCAACACGGATGCTGAGGTGTCGGTGGGGTGATGAACCTACCCGTCAACCAAAAGAAGCTGGCATATCGAGATACCCACGACTATTGGCCATTGCTAATTCAGCTGCGCTGCCATTTCGAAGGCTTTCATTGAGGTGCCAGTGCTCCAACCGCCGTCAACAGCGAGTACCTGCCCTGTGATATAGCCTGCTTCGTCACTGACTAGAAAGTGAATGGCTGCGGCCAGCTCCTCTGGCTTACCAACACGGCCTAATGGAGCAAAGATACGTGCGTTTTTCTCGACCATATCACGCGCCTCTCGCATAGCCATAGGAGTATCAATAATGCCTGGAGCCACAGCATTGACTCTTATTCCCTTGACGGCGTATTCAATAGCCGCAGTCTGAGTCACAGCAATGATGGCTCCCTTGGTGGCACCGTACTCCGTCCAGTGGGGAAAGCCTCGCAGCGCAGTGATGGACGTGAGGTTGATTATCGTGCCGCCGCCACGCATTCGTTCAGCGGCCTCCTTGGTGCCCATCTGCGCACTGAGCAGGTTAGTTCTCCAGAACCGCAGGGAGTTATCAATATTGTCTACATCCACCAGCATTCGGCCAAAGGATACAGCCGCATTATTAACCATGATATCGAGCTGACCAAATTGCTCAATTGCATAATCGCATAGCGCCGTAATTTGTTCGTGCTCACTCACATCGCAATGATAGTAGTCAACACCCCAGCTGCGCACTTCCTCGCCACAGTCCGCAATATCCGCAACAACCACTGTGGCGCCAGCCCGCTTCAAACGTTGCGCGGTAGCTTTTCCGATTCCGGAACCGCCGCCAGTGACTACAGCGATTTTGTTATTCAGAGCAAACATGTTAACCTCCTTGACCAGAAAAATAGGGCGTGATTTGTACTACTGAACTATCGACACTTTGGTAGCACCCCGCAACTGCAAAGCCAGCCATATCTCACCAGACTTGGGTAGTCCCAGACAGCCTAGGGCCGCTGAGACAACCAGCGATGCACTGGCCAGTAGCGCCGGGCCATATCCACCCATCAAATCGTATAATTGGCCGACGAAATATGGGCTAAAGCCGTAGCCTAATGCAAAAACGCTATACTGCCATCCATAAATCGCACCGTAGTGATGCCGACCAAAGTAGCTAACAGTGAGATAGGCCAATAAATCGATTTCGGCCCCCGCTGCCAAACCGAGCAAGATCGCGGCAGCATAGCCCCATTGCAGCCCAAAACCCCAAAGTAGGAGTATGCCTAGGGTCGCCAGCAACAGGACACAGATGCTGACTGGGACAGTCGGCAGGCGATCCAAAAGGTAGCCCACTACCAGACGGCCGACGACGCTGGCAATGCCAACTGAGGAGGCGATTTGCGCGGCCCTCGCTGGGTCGGCGCCCATGTCTATAAACAACGGGACCATATGCACCACCACCCCAGCAATACCAAGCGCCATTGCAAACGCTATCAGAGACAACAACCAGTAACAGCCGCTGCGCCGCGCGCGTGCATGGTCTAATCCGTGGCTACTGGGTGCCTCTCCCGGCTCGGGCGCAATTCTTACGCCTCGCCTGAAGCCAAACCAGACTATGGGCGCAGCAGCGATCGCAATAACCGCCAGCACGAGGTAGGCCTCCCGCCAACCATGATCGTTAGTGACGTGGGTCACAAGCCGCGGCACCCAGAAGGCGGCGATACCCGCGCCCGTGAGGGCAATCCCAAGGGCAATACCGCGTGCTCGATGAAACTTCGTGGTGATGGGGCGAATTAGCACGATGGGGGTAGACCCGACTCCAAAGATCGCGATCAGAAAGTATGCAATCCAGAAGTGGCGCAGCTCGGTCATCAAAGACACCATCGCTATCACCGCCAAGGCGTAGGCCACTAGGCTGGCAGCCCCTACCAGTGCCGCACCAAAATAGTCGCAGAGTCGACCGGCTAGGGTACCGGTGCAAAACACCGCCAGGGTAAGGAAGGTCGCGCCCAGGGAAATATCCCCTCGCGACCAGCCGAACTCTGCCTGAAGTGGCGCAATAAAGGCACCCAAGCTATAGAACATGGTGGCGGTCATTCCAGCCGTTAAGCCAATCGCGGATGCGTACAGCAGACTATTCAATCGCAGCAGTTCTCGCCATTGTCGCTGCTCTAACATTACTGCTCCCTAACGTAAAATGTCCACCCCTGTACTAATCTACCTAGCGCCCCTCGCCATAAAGTGCTTGCAGGACAGCTTCATCAAGCTGACTATCAGCGCCTAGACGCTGGATCAAGGTCATAGCGGGCAGCCCACGAAGGGCCAAGGCTGTTGCCTTGCCATCCACCACCATGGCGTAGCGGGCAGTCACCCCGTAGACTAGTTGCAGACGACCCTGTGTTCCATCCCCGGCCAGTTCCCCAACACTCGCACCGCTGTTAAGACAATGCAGCACGGTCTCGCGATCTCTGAACTGCATTTCAACAGCCGCATCCATTTGCTGAGCGGGCCGATGATTGACATCAGGAGCGGGCCAACCTGACTCATCATAGGGTTGCAGGTAATTCACACGCAGGCGCTGAAGATCTGCACATTGCTCTAAGATGAGAGCCATGGATTCATCTACGGCAGCTCTGAAACCTGCGCGGCTCTCCTGCGAACCACGGGCCAGCAATACTAGTACCACCTCGTCCAACTCACCACCGACAGCACTTTCAAAGGGCGCCTCGCGACGCAGGGTCAGGCTGTCACCCGGAATCACGCCGTAAAGGTAGCTGGAGTCAAACACATTGCGCTCATCCTGTTTGATCAACTCGGAAATCGGGCTGGAGACAAGGCCAGCGATAGCTTCGCTGCTGCAAAAACTGACATCCGCGAACCCGTCTAGAGATTCCAACGCGGCACTATAGTTCTCCGGCAGACGGCGCAGCAACGGCAGCTCCTCTCCCAGATGAAATTGTCGATAGGTCCAGAAACCTGGGATGCGAGTGGCCAGCATGCCATGGATGTCCCGCCAGTAGGTCGAAAAATCGGCCTTATCAACCCCCTGCTTCTTCTTTAACAGGGCCACCGTACCATAGGGCCCTGCCTGACCCGAATGGCAAACGGAGCGTCCTTTCTCTGGGGTTTCGGCCCAGCCGGTCAGGACCACAACGCACGAGACGATGGCCAGTAGCAACACTCGTATTTTCATTAACATTTCTCTCTAATTATTATATGAAGTTCATATCGCCGCATACGGGATTAACAAAGATCGAACACCTTGCCTGGATTGAGGATATTGCGGGGATCGAGGGTGCGCTTTAAAAGCTGCATCAATTTGATTTCATCACTGGAGCGGGAAATCGGCAAAAAGTGCTTTTTTTCTAGGCCAATTCCATGCTCAGCGGAGATTGCTCCCCCGATGGTCTGCAAGGGCTCATAAACACAATGCTCCACCTCACGGAAGGAGCCTTCTGCCTCGCTACCGCAGCCCACAGCAATATGCAAGTTGCCATCGCCGACATGGCCCAGGAAGCACAGCTTTCCCTCGGGCCACCGGGCAGCCAGCCGGTCGCGCACGGCCTGCATATAGGCCTCCATTTCCCCGATAGGCATACTCACATCGAACGCCTGGAAGGGCTGCAAATCACTTACGATATGCTCGAGATTCTCACGTATTTCCCAGATTGCATCACGGTCGGCATTTGATTTTGGCAATACCGCATCGGCAATAGAACCTTGCTCGAGTGCGTCGGCCAGCGCCTGCTCAAACAACTCTGTATCCTTTTCGATCGCAAAGCCCAGCGCCTCAGTAATCACATAATAAGGATAGTGGTCTGGCAGGGGCGGAGTGTGCCGTCCGGGTGCCGTGTTCAGCTGATAAAAGTGCTGGTCCAGTACTTCAAACGCACTTAAATTACCACCCAGTGAACGGTCCATATAGCGCAGAAAGTTTGTGACCTGATCAAAGCTCTCCAGTGCCACGATCGCAGAATTGGCACTCACCGGCTTCTCAAAAAGTCGTACCACCAGCCGGGTAATAACACCAAGTGTGCCCTCACTCCCGATGAACAACTGCTTGAGGTCGTAGCCCGAGTTATTCTTGATCATCTTGTTCATAGAGCTAATCACGGTACCGTCCGCCATTACGGCCTCCACGCCTAGTACTAACTGACGCATCATGCCGTATCGAATAACGCGAATACCGCCGGCATTGGTTGAGACATTGCCACCTAACTGACAGGAGCCACGACCGCCCAAATCTAGCGGAAAGATCAGTTGATGATCCTCGAGTTTTTCTTGTAGCACCTGAAGGATAACGCCAGATTGCAGCGAAACTGTGCGATTGACCGTATCGATTTCCTCGATCGCGTTCATCTTTTCCATAGACAGAATCAGGTCATCCGGCGTAGTCTCGGTAGCCCGCACCCAACCGGACATGCCACCCTGAGTGACCACTGGTTGCTTTACTTCATTGCAGAGCCGCAATACCGCTGCCACCTGTTCGGTACAAGTGGGACGCACTAAAAGGCGGCTTTGTACTTGCTTCATAAAATAGCCGGGGTAGCGACCAGTGACAGCTTCGTCCACCAGCACTCCACTATCCCCAACAATACCCTTTAACTGAGCAATCAATTGATCACGGGACAGCGGTGACCCAGAAGTCTGTATTGCCGTACTCATGTCGGCACTGCGGCTATCCATCATCATTACTCCACCACGATACGTACGATGCCGTCTTCCACGGTTACCGCAAAAACTTTCTGGCTTAGTGAGGGGTCCATCAGACACTCGCCACTTTTCAGGTCGTATTCCCAGCCGTGCCAGGGACAGGAAATGACTTTCTCATCAACGTCTACCTGACCCCGACACAGCGGACCTCCGGCGTGACCACAGATACCATCTACCGCATAAAACTCGCCGTCGATATTGATCAACGCGATGACCTGAGCCTCATGCTCAATTCTATGAATTTTCCCCGGACCCAGATCAACGACCTTGCCGGCTTCTACCTTTTCTGTCATTTCTTGTCTCCTTGTTTAAATTGGCTCTGTTTCATTAGTCAAATCAGACTAAAGTCATGCCAACTCATAGCGCACCGGCAAGGTGGCTGGGCCACGGGCAAAATAGGAGTCAATCCAGCGCACTTCCTGCGGCTGCTGCAGGGGCTCCAGTACTCTGAAGCGGTCAAACAATTTGTTTACCGCTATTGCAGCCTCAAACTTGCTGAGGAAATTGCCCATGCAGAAATGCGGGCCCTGGCCGAAAGTGCAATAACCCCTGACGTTCCTCTTGAGATCAAAGGTATTGGGGTTAGGGAATTTTTCCGGGTCTCGGTTGGCGCTACCCAACAACGGCATCACCAAGCTATTTTCCGGAATGTTAACTCCACCCAATACCAACTCCTTTGTGGTATGGCGAAAGAGGCTCTGGACCGGCGGTTGATAGCGTAGTTGCTCTTCCAGAAGTTGCGGCACCAGCGAGCGGTCTGCTCGAGCGTCGGCAAATGCTTCCGGATGGTCGTGGAAGCCGGCAAACAGGCCTCCGAGAAGGTTGGTAGTAGTCTCGGTTCCGCCAATCAGCAGCAAAATGGCCAAGTTGATTACTTCAATTTTGGCGAGGCGCTCACCGTCGACCTCTGCTTTGATGAAGGTACTGATCATATCGTCGCCTGGATTTTCGGTGCGCTCGTCGACAATCTTGCTGAAATATGCTCTCAGACTATCCGAAGAGTGTTTTATTTCAGCCAGGCGAACGTCATCATAAATGGCGCGATTTGAAGCCGCCAGCAAGTTATCCACCCAATGTTTGAAATCGAGGCGCATCGACTTATCGATACCCAACATCTCGGCAATGACGCTTACCGGAAACAGGGCAGCGAAATCCCAGACCATGTCGAACGTATTGTCTCTGGAAACAGAAATTGCATGCTCAACCAGAGCATCAGTAATTGCCTCGATTTTCTCTTCAAGCTTTTTGAGCTCCCGAGGTAAAAATGCCTTCTGGGCAAGGGTGCGGGTACGCAAATGATCTGGAGGATCGAGCGATATCATCGGCTGCACTTCCGGCGCGGGGTCATACTCGCCCAGCAGAATGGGCCAGAATTTTGAGGAGGAGAAATTCTCCGGCTGGGTCAGCACAGTTATGATATCTTCATACTGCGCTACGCAGAACCCTTGCATACTCTCAGACCAGACCACAGGTGCTTTGGCGCGCAGCTCATCGTAATACGGGTAGGGATTCTGTTGGAAATCGGGGTTCATGGGATCGAATTGCATTTCATACCTCATACGTAACCTGTCTGAGTGGAGACGCCTTGCGCGCACCTCAGCGTTTGGATGTGCTGATCGCTAATGGTTTAAGCGATCCCCAATTGGCGAAAAATCCGCAACAGATCGCAGATACTTTCTTCCCGCGTAATTTTGCCGTCTTCATTCCATTCCATAAGCGTCATACCCCTGGTCTCGGTCTCTTTTCCCGCAGCGGGCAGGCCAAGAAAGTCGCCGGCGTGCTTGGACTTCCAGGTCCACTGGAAACAGCCTCGGCGCGAGTCCCCGGCATAGTCAAAAACGTCAAAGTAGTCGTATTTCACATCGGGATTACTGTTATCAAAAATTCCGTGAAACTCCTTCAGGGCCTGAAGATCGTTCTTTATCTCGATCTGCATGTTGATATCAATAAAGTAGAATTCTGGAGAATATAGCGCGATAAGCTCCTCGCCCTTGCGGTCGAAAAGTTTGATCCAATACTGAACCCAGTCTTTATTCATCGTTTCTCTCCTGTACATTTATATTATTAATAGGGTGAGTATTTCTCAGCCACCCAACTAACTGAATGGCTTCGCGGGCCAGGTAGATGCCTTTGCGGACAAAGCTGCACTACTTCAGCAGCACGCCGCCCTCCAGAGCGGTGACCGTACCGGACAAAAAGGCGCCGGCCCGGCCACACAGGGCAATGCAGAGCCCACCAATGTCCTCAGCAGTCCCCAGGCGTCCACGTGGGGTGGTTTCAACAATCGCCTCTTTTAAACCCGGCTGGGCAGTGAAGAAGCCATCGGTCATCTCACTGGGGAAATATCCCGGCGCCACCGCGTTGACGGTGATATGCTGGCTACTCAAGTCACTAGCCAGTGTGCGGGTTAACTGGTGCAGGGCCGCCTTGCTCGCACCATAGGCATAGGCCATATTGCTGCCACCCATAATGCCGGCAATGGAGCCAATATTGATCACCCGCGCCGGGTTCTCGGCGGTACCCGCCGCAAGAAGCAAGGGCATCAGTTTCTGCACCAGGAAAAAGGGTGCCTTGATATTCAAGGCCATTACCGTATCCCAATCGTCGCTGCTCACGGCATCGATTGGGCCTGCCGAAAAATAGCCCGCGTTGTTGACCAAAATGTCCAGGCGCTGTTCCCGGCTGCCTATCTCACCGACCAGTACATCCAGTCCGGCGTCGGAGGACAGGTCTGCGGCTATACCGATATGACCGACGCTGCCGTCTGCCGAGCGCGAGGCGATATACACTTTGCAGCCGGCACGCGCCAAGGCATCGGCGATCATTTTACCAATGCCCTTATGACCACCGGTTACCAGAGCGATCTTGCCCTGCAGGCCAAACAGCGCATTCAAATAGCCGCTGTCGACCACACATCCCACCGTATTGTTCTCCACCACCAGGGCCTCACTCTTATTTTTTAACATTTACTACTTTCAGATTGGTGTATTCCAGCAAACCTGCACGGCCAGCCTCCACGCCCATGCCCGATTTTTTCGAGGTGGGGAAGGGAATCGAAGGGTCAATGGCGCAGTGTTGGTTAACCCACACCGTACCTGCCTCCAACCGCGCCGCCACCTGCTCGGCCAGCGCCGTATCAGCCGACCAGACCGAAGCGCCCAGGCCGAAGGACGAGGCGTTGGCCCTGGCCACGGCGTCATCGATATCCCGATACTTGATAATCGGCAATATCGGGCCAAAGGGCTCTTCGTCCACCAGTCGGCTACCGTCACTGATATCGCGCACCAGCGTGGGGGTAACGAAATAGCCCTTGCCTGGGGGCACCTCGCCGCCACAGACAATCTTGCCGGTCTGGCGCGCCTCCTCCAGGAAGCCCTTCACTTTTTCAAACTGGGCGGCATTCTGAATAGGGCCAAACATCACATCGGGGTCCATGCCATTACCCATTACCGCCTGGGACAGTCCAGCGGCCAGTGCCTCGCAGACCTGCTCGTAAATCGCCTCATGCACATAGAGCCGCTTGATCACGGCACAGATCTGGCCGCTATTGAAAAAGGCACCAAAAATAATGGCCGGCGCGATTGCTGCTACGTCAACATCGGGCAACAGAATGGCGGCGTCATTACCGCTAAGCTCTAGGGTCACCTTTTTCATGCTTTTCGCCGCCGACTCCAGAATTTTCTGCCCGGTTACCGTCGAACCGGTAAAAGCAACCTTGTTCACCGCCGGATGGTTGACCAGGGCGGCGCCTAACTCATTGCGGTCGGTAATGATATTGACCACTCCGGGGGGAAAGATATCGCGTACCAGTTCGCCCAGCTTAAGTGTCGCCAACGGCGAGGTGGGCGCGGGCTTGAGAACAATGGTGTTACCGGCCAACACCGCCGGCGCCAGCTTATTGATGGCCAGGTAGAGGGGTGCATTCCAGGGGAGAATTGCCGCCACCACGCCCAAAGGCACCCGCAGCAGTGTAACCGTCATCGCCTCATCCTCGTGTAACACTTCCATATCGAGGCGTTGCTCTGAATAGAAAGCACAGCTTTTCTGCACCAGCTGCGCTTCATAGTGGGCCAGCGGCAGGGGTCGACCTACCTCCAGCGTAAGCAGCTGAGCGATCTCCGCCTCTTGTTCGGCTACCGCGACACCCAGTTGACGCAGGCAGTCGCCCCTCTCGGCAAGTGGCGTTGCCGCCCAAGCCGGCTGGGCGCGCCGGGCGGCCTCGACGGCGCGATTGAGCAGAGCCTCGTCTCCAACGGGGCTTTGAGCGATAACAGATTCATCGGCGGGATTAATAATATCGACAGTGGCGACGCCGTCGATCATGGAACCATCTATCAATAGCTTGAAGTTCATTGGCTTGGAACTCATAGGATCTCCTTTTGATTATTGGAACCAGCACTTGGTGTCTTGCCTGCGTAAAGATACCCAAAAAGGCGAAATTCAACAGCCGCCGGACTACTCACCCTACTCGGACGATAACCGCAAATGCAGGCCAACTGAATGGCAAGAGACCACCAAAATGAGCCTAACGCGACAAATTCACCTAGGACATCTGAAGAGAGGCAACCTTAACCGCCCTGAGCCTCGGCAGCTTTTTTCGCCAGATAGGCCGCCATAGCGTCATCCCGCTGGGCGATGATGGTCTTCATAAACGCAAGCCCATCCAGACCCTCCAGATAGTCATGAATGCCCGGGGAACTGGCAATGAGCTCCCAATTATACTGTTGCCGGGTGACCAGGGCCGCCAAGTTGAGGGAAAAATAACTGTAAAACCCCGCGGCACAGGCGGGCGTCTGCCGCAAAAAGGCAGAACCTTGCAGCAGTAGCCCGATGGCCGTCAGACCCCGCTCCATGACCGGACGCACCTCATCTATGTGTAACTGGGGATTTGACTGGCACCAGAAAACCCCGGGGAACAGGCGCCGCGCAGGTGCCTCTACGTAGAGCTCGACAAACTTCATCAACTGGCGTTGACGGGCCCTCTGCAACGCATCACCGGGAAACAAGGCCGGGCCGGCAAAGACCTCATCCACGTACTCTACTATCGCCGATGTCTCGGAAATGCTGTATTCGCCGTGAACGACATAGGGAATCTTACCCATTGGGCTATGCTGTAGGAAGGCCTGACCCGCCGACGCGCTTCCATGCTGTTCCTTCACCGCCAACCCCTTGTAGTGCAGCGCGGCGAGCACCGTGTTATAGCAATTACTGACCGGAGATCCGTACAGTTTTATCACGTTAGTCTCCAGATTTTTGATGCGCTTGGGCGACGCCAGACAAGCTCTGGGGGACTGTACGGTTAATTCCCTTCTGGGTAATCATTGAACGCTGGGTTCAAATTGCTTTACCCCGTCCACTACAATAAGATCAGCCTGGGCAGGATCAATACCGCCATTTTCAAACTGTCTCCATAGGCTTAACTCGCTGCCAGCCAACTGCTTGAGGTGGCGGTCCTTCACATGACCGTAGCCACGAATGTGTTCCGGCAAAGAGGCCAGCTCTACCGCCGTATCATATTTTGCTGCATCCAACTCGTGACACAGTCGCGTCACGGTCCGGAAATACTCTTCAATCAGGCGGCGCTCCAACTTTCGCTCCGGGTTATAGCCAAAGACATCCAGCTTGGTGCCTCGCAGGAACTTAAGGTGCTTTAATAGCTTGAAGGGCCATATCATCCAGCCGCCGTACTCCTTTTTCTTCGGCAAACCACTGTACTTGTCGGATTTGGAGACCAGAGGCGGGGCTAAATTGAACTTCAGTTTAAGGTCGCCCTGGAAAGTAGACTTCAACTGCCGCATAAACTCGGGGGAAGTGTATAGACGTGCCACCTCGTATTCATCCTTGTACGCCATCAGTTTGGCAGCATAACGAGCTACCGCCTTGGACAGGGCTTGCTGCTTGTCCGGGAACTTGGCATCTGCTGCCATAGTCTTATCCACCAATGCTTTGTAGTCCTGGGCATAGGCCGGACTCTGATACTCTGTGAGGAGAGTGCTGCGATGAGCAATGATATCTTCCAGTGCTTCCAATCGTGGTGGCGATTCACTGACGCCAACACTGTCCAATAGCTGATCGATCTTCTCTGGCGCATGCACGCAAAGACGGCCGATATTGAAGGCATCCAGATTAAAACGCACCGCAACGCCATTGATTTCGATTGCCCGCTCAATGGCTGCCACGGAGAGCGGCAGTAAACCCAGTTGAGTGGCATAGCCCACCAGCATCATGTTGGCGGCAATTGAATCGCCGGAGATCATCTGGCCCAGACCACTGGCATCGAGCGGGTGCACTGACCCCGAACCCACCATGTCGATAAATCGCTCCAACAGCTCGCGACTTGAGAACTGCATATCGGGGTCCTTCTGGAAGGCCGCCGTGGGCATGACCTTGATATTCGCCACAATACGGGATTTGCTTTGGTTGATTGTAAGCAGCGGCTCGGCAGACTGGGCCGCCACCATATCAAACGCCAACACCAGGTCAGCTTCACCGGCGCCAAGACGCTGGGAGCCAATCTTGTCCCTGCTTTCAGCGATGCGCAGGTGGCTATAAACGGCACCGTTCTTTTGCGACAGACCTGTCATATCAAACACCGACGATTCGCGGTGCTCCAGATGGGCGGCCATCGCGAGTACGGCGCCGACAGTGACCACACCGGTTCCGCCAATGCCCGAAATCATCACTCCGTAGCTGTCGGCAATGATCGGACGCGAAGGCTCGGGAATATCGGCAAAAAGGGACTCACCCAGTTCAGCCTTCTCCGGCTTCCTCAGCTCACCGCCGTTGACGGTGACGAAGGAGGGACAAAAGCCCTTGACACAACTATAGTCTTTGTTGCACGTGGACTGGTCGATCGCACGCTTGCGTCCCAATTCAGTTTCATGGGGTACCAGACTGACGCAGTTGGATTGAACGGAGCAGTCACCGCAGCCTTCGCAAACGGCGGCATTGATAAACAGGCGTTTGGCAGGGTCAGGAAATTTGCCCCGCTTCCTCCGGCGACGTTTTTCGGCAGCGCAGGTCTGTTCATAAATTAATACGGTGAGTCCCTTTACCTGGCGCAGGTGGCTCTGGATCTGCATCAGCTCATCGCGGTGATGCACCTTCACTCCGGGAGCCAAACCGCTGGCATCACTGTACAATTCGGGGCGATCTGAGACCACCACGCATTCCTTGGCGCCCTCCGCCAACACCTGGTAGCTAATCTCACCAACTGACAGATTGCCCTCCACCGGTTGACCGCCAGTCATGGCTACAGCGTCATTGAAAAGAATCTTATAGGTGATATTCTGCCCAGATGCCGCCGCCGCGCGAATAGCAAGCAAGCCTGAGTGATAATAGGTGCCGTCGCCCATATTCTGGAAGATATGCGGCAGATTTGTAAAGTGAGCGAGGCCAATCCACTGCCCACCCTCTCCGCCCATATGGGTGTTGGGCATCATATAGTCGTGGTGATAGAGCGCCATAGCATGGCAACCTATGCCACCGGCAGAATAGCTGCCATCGGGCTTTTTCAAGCTCGAGTTATGCGGACATCCAGAGCAGAAAAAAGGTGCCCGGGCAATCGGCGCTACCGCGTTTTGGTCCGAAAACGCCTTCTCGGCCCGGATTTCATCGGCACGCTGACGGAGTGCGTCATCCACCATCTCGGCCCGTAGCAGGCGCTGAAATATCGCCAGTGACACTGTGGATTGGTCAAGTTGCACATCGTCAGGCAACAGCATGGCACCATGCTCATCCAGCTTGCCTGTAATACGTGGCGCTCCGGTCTTACCGTATAGCATGGCAGTGGCCTGTGGCTGCACTATCGCCTGCTTCTCCTCCACGAACACCAACTCCTCGTGGCCATGGCTAAACTCCTTTAGCCCCTCTGGTTCCAGTGGCCATACACAGCCAACTTGGTAGACAGAAATTCCCAACGTTTGGGCTCGTTCCTTGTCAATACCAAGCTTGGTCAGCGCTTGCAATACGTCCTGAGTCGCCTTGCCTGCTGTGACAATCCCGAGTCGGCGTTCAGGGGCATCAATCAATATTCGGTCGATGCCATTCGCTCGTACAAAGCGATGAACCAAGGGGATACGATAGCGGTTGACGACCACGTTACTGCGCAGACGGTCGATATGTGTGGAGACAAAATGCACACCCTCGGGGGGCAGCTCACCCTTATCCGGATAGCGAAACTGGTAGCGATTTAAGTCTACATCCACCGTCGCAGTTAGCTCGAGGGTTTCGTTGGTGGCTTTGAAGCCCGTGTACAGACCCGAGTACCTGGACATGGCAAAGCCCGCAACGCCAAAGTCCAAGCAGTCCTGGACATTGGCTGGCGAGAGTATAGGGATACCGCAATGAATTAGAGCCTGCTCACTCTGTGACGCCAAAGTAGAGGACTTGCCGGCATGATCATCGCCGGCTACCACCAGTACACCGCCAGTGGGATGACTGCCACCATAATTACCGTGCTTTAGCGCATCACATGAGCGATCAACTCCTGGAGCCTTACCGTACCAAATGGCAAACACCCCATCGACAGTGACATCCGGAGTATCAGCCAGCTGCTGAGTACCCCATACGGCCGTCGCCGCAATATCCTCGTTGACGCCAGGCTCAAAAATGACCTGACTCTCTTCCAGTAGCTTTTTGATCTGCCACAGCGCCTGGTCGTAGCCACCAATCGGCGAACCGCGATAGCCCGAGATATAACCCGCTGTGTTCAAGTCGAGAGCACGATCCAGCGTGCGCTGCAGCAACGGCAAACGCACAAGCGCCTGGGTCCCAGACATCAGTACAGTGGCATTCTCGGCGGTGTATTTATCTTCTAGAGCAACTTGTCTGAGTTGCATGGAGGCTCCCGTCATTATCATTTTCAACGACTATCAGCCTAAGCTTGTTTCGGGCCAGACTGAATGACGCAACACGCCGGAATTGAGCCAAACGTGACAATATACTCTTTTCGCGCATCGAATCGCGCTAAGTCCTGACCGTTAGTTGGGCCCTACTTGACCTCTGGCAAGACCTTGGGAGGACTTTCCTCCCCATTGAGACCCTCATCGTGGTCCACACTACTGGGGCGCGTACCAGTCCAACGAACAAAGGCCCTAGAAAAAGCGCCATAATCAGAGAAGCCCAGACGTCTGGCCACCTCGCTTAGGCTCACGTCACCACGACGAATATAACGGTACGCCAGCTCTTCCCGCAGCTGATTTAGCACCATTGAGTAGGTCACGCCTTCCAACTTAAGGCGCCGCAATAGGGTGCGGTCAGTCACATGTAATATGCGGGCAGTCTGCTTCTTGGAGGGCGACCCTATCGCAAACTGAGCCACCAAAGCATCTTTCACCCGCACCGTAAAGCGCCCTTCCATGCGAGTCTCCAGATCGCGGTTGGCGACGTCGTCCAGCATTGTGGCTAGCTCTTCGTCAGCCGCCAGAATGGGGCGTTCCAGATCCGCCCTGGCAAAATGCAAACTGTCCTGGGGCGCACCGTAGAGAATAGAGCAGCCGAAGAATTCATAGAAACGCGGGTCCAGCTTGGGCGCCGCATGTTGCAGGCACAAATGCAGGGGGGTGATTTCTTCGCCGGAAATCCAGCGCAATAGATACACCACGCTGGAAAACACTGTATCGAAAGACTGGTATATCGGAGGGTTTTTATCCATGTCAAAATGGAACTCTAAAACCACCACCTCCCCCTGATGCACAAGCGTTGTCGTAGCGGCATCGGAAATAAGCCGGCAATAGCGGGCAAACCGCTGCAGGGCTCGATAAAGGGTGACACTGCAAGCCATGGAGTGGCCCACCACGTGAAAAGTCGCGGGGCGCACCTGCCGAGCCACCGCTAAGCCGAATACGGGATCGCGGGTCATTACCTTGGCAACATTCCAGAGCCGGCTGACATCCTCCTGTCCGTAACGATTACGGCCGTTCCTCAACAGCAGGGGATCAATGTCGGCCTGCTCAATGATCGTTTCAAGGGCAAAGCCCTCTGCCTGCAAAGCACGAACGATCACCAGCACCCAACCGGCTAGCACGGCGCCTTGGCTACCACTGCGATAAGCGCGATGGGAGGTCTCTGGCATATGTTTGCAGCCTCGCAGGTTACCCGGTAGGTTTGAAGATTCAGAATCCTGAGTCTGCCGTCACTCCCTGGGTCAGGAGACTCTCAGCTCTCTCCACGCCATCAGTGGGGCGCGTTTTATTGTCGTCACCCGTGAACTACAATGTCGGCTCTGGAACTAAGTATAAAGACAACTCCCTATGAGCGAACAGAGCCACTCTGCCACTGCCGACACTCGAACCGCACTCTCTGGCTACGTTTTAGCAATTGCCCACGCCATAAGCGAGGCTGGCATCGACTACCGGCAACTTATGGCAAAAATCGGCATGGATTACAAGCGAATGGAGGACTTCGGTTACCGCTACAGCCAAGAAAAGGTTACCGAACTCTGGAGGGAAGCCATCGCTGCTACTCGGGACCCGAACTTTGGTCTCAAGGTAGCCACGCATATTCGCCCCTCAAGCTACCACGTTGTGGGCCACGCAATGCTGTGCAGTGGCACACTACGGTCCGCGTCCCGGCGCTTTGGCAGATTTGCAAAGCTAGTTTCTGACTCAGCGATTGTAACCTTTGTGGAAAGCAACGAAACCTGCGAACTGAGCATCGTACTGGAGACAGGTGGCGGCCTGCCTTTATATCAAGCTTTTGACACGGTATTAGCCGGCTTCCTGGAGTATTGCAGATGGATAATACACGAGGAGTTGAATCCTCTGGAAGTGCGTCTTACACATCCTGCCACGGAGCATACCAAGGAGTATGAAGATCTCTTTCGGTGCCCCATACACTACGAGCAAGAATCCAACGCTATCGTATTCAGTTCGAGTGATATGGACCGCGCTATTCCCGGAGCCAATGAAGAACTGGCGTCTTTGCTAGACGAGTTGGCGGCACGCTATCTGATGGATCGCCTCCAGGGGCGATTTACCCGCCGGGTGACAGACGTTCTGCTGGTGAAGCTACCTAACGGTGAGCCATCAAGAGCGGAAACCGCGCAAAGCATGGCAATGACCGAACGCACGCTCGCGCGGCGATTGGCTGAAGAGAATACAACTTTTTACGAAATTCTAAAGCATGTACGTGAAAAGCAGGCCTATGCGTACCTCAAACATACCGAAATGAACATTGAAGAGATTGCATATCTCTTGGGCTTCTCCGATCGAGGCACCTTTTCCAGAGCGTTCAAGAACTGGACTGGCAGACGCCCGACTGAATGGAGGGCAGAGCAGTCCCATCTTCTACCAGATGGCGATGAATGAGAAGACGGAGACTCTGCCCATACAGACGCTCAAATATCAGGAGAAACTTGGCGACCGGTGGCATATAGCACCGGGAGAAATTCCGAGTGACCCGTTTTATTGTCGAACGCCTGACGAAGCGCCTCGGTCCCGAAGGAGTCCATCGGTAACATCCCGCCAGCGGAATGTGAAATGGAGTACTCTCACCAACTGAGAGAGTCAGCCACGGTGGCCGCCACCGCATCGTGAAGATTTACACCACTCATGGGGACACTACCCTCTGTGGTGGAGAATTCGCAGTGGGTACCGGTGCGCCGGACCGTCAAGTCCAGCCGCAGCTACCACCTCTTCCGGGTGTCCTGTCAGCCCCATTCAGACAGAATCGCCTGCAGATCTCGAGAACCATGGACGAAATCCAGCACAAAAATGCCGTCGGCGGTATTTCGGTAAATGATGAAATGGCGCCCTTCTCGATAAAATTCTAGGTCGACCACCTTGCGATGCCCCGCAAGCAAGCTATTGCAAGGCAGACCATGGGGCAGTTCGTCAGCCGCGAGTGCGGACAGGCGATTGATCAGTTGATCCTTGTAACGTTCAGCCTGGTCAAGGCCGAAATGCTCGATCGTCCAGCGAATGATGTCTTCCAGGGTCCGTTCAGCCCGAGGTGATAACCGATAACCCCTCATGGACCATGCTTGCGCACAGCGCGTGCAAATGCTCTTTCAATGGCCTCTTCACCAGACCCTTCGGCGAACTCGCCTCGTTCAATCTGATCAAAACCGGCGATGACACCGGCGCTGATGTCCGCGAGTTCCGCTTCGCGTCGCTTGACTCGATCCTCCAGCAGCCGCAAGCCGTCACGGAGGACCTCGCTCGCATTCTGGTAACGGCCGGTCTCAACCAGCTGTCCTACGAAGATCGCCTGCTGTTCTGTCAAGACCACGTTTCTGGTTGGCATAGGTCACCTCTCTGAGCTGGATCAGATATTAGCAGTGTTGGCAATATATGCCAATGATTCTGCCGAGGTGGCAGGAAACCCCGCCTGACCCTTGCGGGAGTTTTGCGGGACTTGCTCTGATCCGTTGTGCTCTGTGGTGGGAAATACGCTGTGAGTGCTCGGATTAAAGTTAATAAAATCAAGCAGTTAAAAATTTCCAGTCAAATTCATAATGCTGGGGTCGGTGGTTCAAGTCCACCCGTAGCTACCACTTTTCTATTTTAAATCAAAAGCTTACGGCTCTACGACTCTTCCCTTAACGAGCTTCAAGCTTTTTCGCTAACTGCGGAATATGCAGTACAGTGGCATTGTGGGCCTCCGTAGATTCAGCCAACCATGTAATCACTTCAGCAACCGTTTTAGCCGGCGTTGCATCGGTAAAATCTGCTAGCGCCTCACTCAAGCCATTTGCCTTCATCACTTCGGTAACAACAAACCCGGGCTCTACATTCATAAACCGCAGATTAGAATCCTTGTGCTCTACCCGCAGAACCCCGGCCATTCGTATCAGCGCAGCCTTTGATGAAGAATAGGCAAACCCCCATCCGCCCTCGCCTGCGGGCGCGGGCGGGTCAATTTCGGCAGAGCCTGACACCATATTGATAATAGTCCCTGATTGCCGGTCCAGCATGCCGGGCAATACTGCCTGCACAGCAGCTAGTGGCGTAAATACATTACCTTGATAAATATCACCAATCTGTTGCGCGGTAATATCCATGATGTGCTGCATGTTTCCCATACCCTGGAAGCACGCATTGTTAAGCAGCAGGTCGATGTGGCCGTAATGGCCCAGCGCCTCTTCAATGGCCGCCAATACGGTGTCGGGTTGCAGAATATCCGAGCGCATGCATAGGGCCTGGCCGCCAGCAGCGCGAACTGCGTCTGCTGTAGACTCCAGGCTGCCGGGCAAGGACTCGGTATTTGACTGGTAACTACCATGCTCATGCTGCTCACCGTCACGTAAACTACGTGCCGTGATCGCCACATCGTAACCGGCATGGGCCAGGGCGATGGCCGTTTCAGCCCCGATACCCCGGCTAGCACCGGTAATGAAAGCAACTTTTCGTGTCATTTAATTTCCCTTGGGAATCAGCGACCCACTCGTCTTCATAATAGCTGGCCCACCAAACGCAGGGCCCGTGTTCAGGCAATCGCCCGGTCAGGCCGAGCCAACAGCAATGGCTAGCCGGCTACTGGTCGAGCGAGCAGCGCAGTGAGCCTGGCGGCCTCCTGTCCCTCTGCTCCACCGCCCCGCTGATGTGCAGCCAACTGCCGGCGCAGCTGAGCGGGCAGATCGGCAGGCTGCCAGTCCGTCACCAGCTCCGTACCCGTGAAGTCACGCACCGGTTGGCCCAGCTCCAGTAGTAGTTCCAGGCTATACACGATGCGACCGTGCAATGCGGGGTCACGTGTCGTGCACAGGACGGTGGCCGCTTCCACCATGGTTTCCAGAGGCTCGAAAAAATCCGCATCCAGGTAGCCGGCATCTCGTACCTGGGCCAGTTCTGGCGTAAGCACCGCGGCCTGCGGCGTCAGTGCGTTGACCGTAACCCCCGTACCCTCGACTTCGGCAGCAAGTCCAACCGTCATCCGGTTAAGGGCGGCCTTGCTCGCACCATAAGCACTACCCGCCTGCGCGGGCGCTGTCTTGCCGAACGGCGGGCCAGCGGGCAACTCCGCCACCGAAGTGGTCAGGTTGAGAATCCAGCCACAACCGCGTGCTTGCATCCCCGGCAGAACCTGTTGGGAGAGTCGCCAGGGCGCCCACACGTTAACCTGCTGCAAAGCTTCCAGCTCCGCGAGCGTCCAGTCTGCAAAGGGCTTGTAGTCACCGGCCGCTGCATTGTTCACCAGGATGTCGATGGCGCCAAAGTGAGCGTCCACCTGTGCCACCAGAGATTCTCGCTGCGCCGGGTCGGCGAGATCACATACCAGCGGCAATACCTCACCGCCTGCGGCTTCTATTGCCGTCCGGGTACGCTCCAAGCCGTCAGCGCTGCGTGCGGTAATTGCCACGCGGGCCCCTTCGGCCGCAAGGCGCATTGCAATTGTGGTACCGCAGCCACCCTTGCTGGCGCCCGTGACGAGGGCTACGCGGCCTGCGCAGGATTTTGCTTTCATGCCGCCGCCCAACTTGCGGGACGCGCTGAAAAACATCTCATGCCCATGGCAACTACTCCTTGTACGCCTCTATTTTGTCTCGAGTGTTGCACAAGGATTCGGCAGTTACCACATGCCCCCTCGATTGCGAGGCCACGGTTCAACAATGCGACGCGCCGCAAGCCAGAAACTGGCGCGCCCATAGTCCAGCAAAATCGTGCTACATCCCTCGCCAAGGGTGCTGCTACACTGGCTGCCCACTGCCCCGAGACACTGCGTGCATCGTGCCTACCCCCACCAGCCCAGCCACCTTGAGTACTCTTCACACCCTGCGTATGGCCTGCTGTGCGCTACTGCTGGGCACCGGTGTCCAGCAACCGGGTGCAGCAGAAGCACCACGCTATACTGACGGCCACCTGCACACGACTGATTTCTTCCAGCAGGGCGCGCCACTTGCCAGCCTTATCGTCGCCATGGACAAATCGGGGGTCGGGAACGCGATGGTGTCCGGCATACCGCTGATGAAGAAATGGCATGAGGACGAACCCAAGCGCCCGGACACCTACGCCGGGGACGACGCCAGTGTGTACTGGTTCAGCGCCGCGGACAGTTATCTGGCGGAAGCTCTGGAAACACTGCCCGCTGATCAGCGCAAGCGTCTGCACCCATTTCTCAGCGGCTTCAATCCCACCGATAAAAATGCAGACCTGCACCTGCAGAAAATGGCCGAATTGTACCCTGGCCTGTGGCAGGGTATCGGCGAGGTCATTACTCGTCATGACGATTTGACGGCGTTGACCGAAGGTGAAACACCTCGCGCCAATAGCGAGGCGATGCACCGCGTTTATGCCTTTGCTGCGCGCCATAAGCTGCCGGTGCTGCTACACAGCAACATCACCTCCAAGCGCGAGCGGAACCCCTTGTATGCGACGGAGGTTGAGGCAGCGCTAACCCGGCACCCTGGGGTGAACATCATCTGGGCACACGCCGGCACCAGCAAAACCCTGCACCGGTTCCAGGGCAAGATGGACTTCCTGTTGCCAACCATCACACGCATGATGGAAGCGCATTCCAATCTGTACATTGACCTGTCCTGGACCGTTCTCAGGCCATACCTGCTGGACGAGCACGACCGCCCGGTAGAGGGCTGGGTCACTCTCGTAGCACGCTACCCGAGCCGCTTTGTCGTAGGGTCAGATCTGCTGGGCAAATACGACAGCATGGGCGAGAAATTGTCGGCATTCGAGCCTTTCCTACGCGCACTCACGCCTGAGGCGGCAACACAGGTAGCGCGGAGCAACTTTCTCGCGCTGTTGCCCAGGAACGGCATTCACCCTCTGACTGCTGTGGCACCAGCCTCGCCGCCCTAGCATGTGGCACTCACTCGCGGGCGGGACGAAACGCCAGACCAGTACCGCCGACAGGACACACATACGGGAAAATCGCGGGGGCTCCTACCAGACGCCAGGCAGTGCGGCTCAGAAGAGCGGGAGTGTTCGGGCTGCGGATGCCGGGAATCAACTGGGCACTTGATCCGCTTCCATCTGCCTCGGATCAAAAATCAACTGGAAGGAGGTGGGGTTACAGGCCCTTACCTTCAGGTCCGCCTCAATCTGCGACGCCAGTGCTTCCAGCAATCGCAGTCCCAGTGTTTCGCCTTCACGGCCAGTCCTCCCGGATGGCAGGCCGACGCCCGTATCTGTTACCGCTAACATCGCTCTGGAGGCGTTCTCTGCTTTCAAGCTAACAGTCAGTTTGCCGGTTCGGTTTTCAGGGAAAGCATGTTTCAACGCATTTGACACCAGCTCATTGACGATAAGGCCCAGCGGAAGACTCCGGTTCATCGACAGAATCAGAGGATCGACATCAAGCTCCAGGTCAATGCGTGCTCGGTCCATGCCATAGGACTGAACCAGGTTATGTGTCAGCGAGGCAATAAACTCGCCCGCGTCTATATGAGCAAAATCCTGGGACTGATAGAGAATCTGGTGTGTCAGGGATATCGTCTTGACGCGATTTTGACTATCCATGAGAGCAGCTCGAGCCTGCTCTCCGGCGACATGGTCCATCTGCATACCAATCAAGCTGTCGATGATCTGCAAATTGTTTTTCACCCGATGATGAATTTCCGCCAGCAGGACTTCTTTCTCAAGCAAAGCAGATTTGAGCGACTCCTCCTGTTGCTTGCGCTCGGTAATGTCTACAACTGACGCGAGGATCATCACCCCTGTCGCTGTATCCAGAGGATTCAAGCCTATTTCAACAGGGAATTCCTCGCCCTTTTTGTTGAGTGCGTACAGGTCGCGGCCCTGACCCATCGCTCTGGATACGGGCCGCGCGGTATAGGCATGACGTACCTCAGGGTGGTGTTGCCTGAACCGCTCGGGAACCAGCATATCGATGTTGGCGCCTATCAGTTCATCACGACTGTAGCCAAACAGGGTTTCAATCATTGAGTTTACGAGTGTGATTGTGCCGTTCTTGTCCGTCATCACCATCCCGTTGGGTGCTGCCTCTACTGCCAGATGGACCATCTCCTGGGAGCGCTGGCGTTCGGTGATGTCCAGAATGGTCGCAAGCGTATAAATCCGTTCCCCGATACTGATCGGGTTGAGGCCGATTTCCACTGGTATCTCGATACCATCCCGATGCAAGCCATACAGGTCTCGTCCATGCCCCATGGCACGGGCCTTTGGTTGCCGAAGGTAGTTGGAGCGAAGCTGGGGATGTGCCTGCGCAAAGCGCGGAGGCACCAGTCGCTCGATGGGCTGTCCGAGCAGTTCATTTCGGGCATAACCAAACTGGCTTTCAGCACTGGAGTTGGCCAGCACGATCATGCCTCTGTCATCAACAATGACCATGCCATTCGGCGCCGCCTCAATGGCGAAGTGCATGAGTTCCTCATTATCAAGCACGTCTGCAGGGTTGTCTGTCGCCATGATGCCCTACCCGTCACTGTTCGAGCTGTTGATGCTCTCGCAGCAACTCAGTTAGATCCGCGGGCGGCAACGGCAGACTAAGCAGATAGCCCTGCATTTCGTCACAGCCTGCCGCCCGCAGGAAATCCGCCTGCTCCCGACTCTCTATTCCCTCTGCAATGACGCGCAGTCCCAGCTGATGCCCCAAAGCGATAACGGCTGTAGCGATAGCGCAGTCGTTTTGCTCTGCAGGAATATCCCTCACAAATGACTGATCAATCTTCAGCCGATGAATCGGGAGCAGTTTCAACGAACTCATACAGGAATAGCCGGTGCCAAAGTCGTCAATAGAAATGGTAACACCCAGGGACTCCACTTTGCGTAGTGCGACGAGGCTGGCCTCACAGTTTTGCAGCGATGACTCTGTAACTTCCAGCTCGAGGAATTCACCGGGCATCTGGCTGGTCTTCAGGGCGTTGGTGACAATGCTGACAAACCGCGGCTCCCGCAGTTGCCTGGGAGACACATTGACCGCAATGCGTATGTTCTTGCCGAATTTATCGACCCAGATACGGTATTGTCGACAGGCCTCGCCGATCACCCATTCGCCGATATCGACGATCAGGGAGCTGTTCTCGGCCACTGGAATGACCTCTGCGGCGGATAGCAGGCCGACCTCGGGGTGCTGCCAGCGAATAAGCGCCTCCATACCAACAATAACCTGGCTTTCCGCGCTAAATTGAGGCTGGTAGTACAGGACAAACTGCCGCTGCTGAAGCGCATGTCGCAACTCCTGTTCACGGTTCAGGTAGTGTGCCACTGCCCGCGTCATTTGCGGCTGGTAGAAAGCGTAGCAGTTCCTCCCGAGGCCTTTCGCAGAATACATCGCAGTATCCGCCATTTTTACCAGGTCGTCCTTGTCGTCGGTATCCGTTGGATAGATACTGATACCGACGCTACACCCCGGTGTCACCTCATTCTTGCCAAGAAGCATCGGCTGGTGAACCGCTTTGATTATCTTTCGGCACAGCGCCTCAAGGTCATTGGTAGTATCGAAAGCATCGACAATAACTATGAACTCGTCCCCGCCGATCCGGCACAACGTGTCCGAAGTCCGCAACACCGGCTGCAAGCGATCTGCTATGGCACGCAGCATCTGGTCTCCAACCTGATGGCCCAGCGTTTCATTGACTCGCTTGAAGTGATCGAGGTCGATGAAAAGTACAGCCAGCCTGCTTTCCGCTCTCGCAGCATGCGCAATCGCCATGTTCAGGCGATCCATGAAGAGGTGCCGATTGGGTAGCCCGGTGAGAGTGTCGTAGTAAGCAATATAGGCCAGCTCGGCCTGGGCACGTCGCATCTCCGATATATCGGATATCAGGATGACATATTGCCAGGGGCCATTTGCCTTGGACGCAACTCGCGAGATATTCACCAGCGCATGGAAGGGTTGATCGTCCTGCCTGTAGGCGCGGACCTCACCGCGCCAGCACTCGCCCTGAGCCAGTGCGGCATTCATCTTCTCGCGCGTCGCCTGACCGATGTTGGCCGCCGAGAGTAAATCCAGTGGTTGACCCTGTACGCTGACCGCTGTGAGCCCGGTAATCTGGTAGAAGGTCGCGTTGGCATTCGCTACTATCAAGTTTTGATCGGTAACTACGATGGCTTCCGAACTGCTATTGAACACCAAGGCTGCCTGCTGCAGCTCACGCTCGGCCAGTTTACGTGCCGTGATGTCCTGAATCACACCCAGAACATCGCGGGTGCCGCGCTCTCCTTGATCATCGGCTACCCCATACAACACATAAAAACTCTGTCCTGTGCGCGCGTCGTCAACCTCAAATTCGAGCTCAATCGAGTCCTGCAGGCGGTTCTGCAGGTCATTGATCTCACGGTCAATCCGGCGCCTGTCTCTCGCCGTGATCAGCGGACGGAATTCGCTCCAGTTAGAGAACTGGGTATCGCCGTGCTTGAGCGGGTTCGCCAGCACTACGCTGCTCCCGGAACGCTCGCCAATCTCCCACGTTCCCATATTGGCAGCATCAATTGCCAGTTTCAGGTGAGCTTCGCGGCGCTGCAATTCCTGATCCCACTTCGAGCGTTCAAGAGATATCTTGAGTACTGCTTGCAAGTCGCGCTCGGAAAATGGTTTCAGAAGATATCCGTAGGGTAGAGCCTGGCTGGCCCGGCCCATCGTAGCGTCTTCGGAATAAGCGGTAATGAAAATGATCGGCAGGCGGTACTTTTCATTGATCGCGTTGGCGACATCGATGCCATCGATGGCGTCATTGAGTTGGATATCCATGAGGACAATGTCCGGGAGCTCGCTCTCAATCAGTGCCATAGCCTGCTGAGCACGGACCGCCATTCCCGTCACCCGATAACCGAGCTTTTCCACTCGCCGCCGGATATCCAGAGCGACAATACTCTCGTCCTCGACTATCAGGATTTTGCTCTGTGCGGTGGCACTCACAGTCTTTCCTTTTCCGGCATGAAGCGAGTGGCCCCCGCATCTATGTAACATTGTGTACTAGTTCACGTTACCTGAAGTGTCAACCGACGCCGTGTCTTGTCAGCGCGCTGTTAACGTGCTCTGTGCTGCATCACCACGAGGCGGTAGAGTGCTGCATCGCTGCAAACACCGGGATCACAAAAGAGTGCGCGTGACGTGATGTAGCTTTCTTGCGCTGTTGCCGACTCTAGAATCCATCTTGAGCATGTTGCGCGTGCACCCGCGCTGTCCTAGCATGCGCACCTCGCTAGACTACCCGGTCGGCCTCCCTACACACCTTCCAACACGAGTGGTGATTTACCGTGATTTCCCAGAACCGACATCTGCCCGGCGTTTTGCTCCTGGCGGCACTTGCCACCGGCAACGCCCACGCCACCAACGGCTACTTCACCCACGGCACCGGGGTGCGCGCCCAGGCAGTTGCCGGCGTCAGTTTTGCCCTGCCCCAGGACGCCCTGGCAGCGGCAACGAACCCCGCCGGCACCGCTCTGGTGGGAGATCGCCTGGACGCCGGGCTCACCTGGTTCCAGCCCGATCGCAGCTCATCCATTTCCGGCAACCTGGCCGGAGCCAACGGCAGCTATGACGGCAACGACGACGCCTGGTTTCTGCTGCCGGATATCGGCTTCGCCAGCGCAGTGAATGAGCAGCTCAGCTGGGGGATTGCCGTATACGGCAATGGCGGCATGAATACAGGCTATGAGAGCAATCCCTACGCGGCGTTTGGCGCCACCGGGACTGCCGGTGTCGATCTGGCGCAGGCTTTCATTACGTCCTCCGTCGCCTGGAAGAATGGCACGCACAGCTTCGGTGCAGCCGCAACCTTCGCCTACCAGCGCTTTGAAGCGCGCGGCCTTGCACCCTTTAATGGCTTCAGCAGCCGTCCCGGTTCGGTGACGGACCGCGGGCACGACAGCAGCAGTGGCTGGGGTATCAAACTGGGTTGGATGGGGGAGGTTCACGAGAACGTCACTCTCGGTGCTGCCTGATCCTCGGAAATCGATATGTCGAATTTTGACGACTACGCCGGACTCTTCGCCGACGGCGGCGGTTTCGATATCCCCGAGTCCTATGGTGCCGGCATCGCCTGGGAGGTATCAGAAGCCCTGACCGTTGCGGCCGACTGGCAGCGCATCCTCTACAGCGACATCACCTCCGTGGGTAACCCGCTGGCACCTTTGCTGACGGGCGTACCCCTGGGTGTTGCAAATGGCCCGGGGTTCGGCTGGGACGACAGCGACGTGTACAAGCTGGGTGCGGTTTACCGTGTTACCGGCGCGTTGACACTCCGCGCCGGCGTGAGCCACATGGATCAGCCCATCCCGGGCTCGGAGACCTTCTTCAATATACTGGCGCCAGGTGTGATCGAAACCCATGTGAGCCTGGGCGCAAGCTGGGCCCTGTCCGACAGCAACGAATTGAACGTTGCCTATACCCACGGGCTTGAAAAAACCGTGCGCGGCACCAACTCCATACCCATGCCGTTTGGTGGCGGTGAGGCCGACCTCACCATGCACCAGAACATCCTTGCAATCGGGTATACGAGACACTTCTGATGGATATCGCCTGGTCCCTGTTTACACCCTGGCACTCACTGGCCGGCGGGGCGCTGATTGGCCTTGCTGCGAGCCTGCTGTTGCTTGGCAACGGGCAGATTGCCGGCATTAGCGGAATACTCGGCAACCTGTTAACACGTGAGGGGCGTGCCCCGTGGCGGCTCGCCTTCCTGGCGGGCATGGTGCTGTCTCCACTGCTGCTGTGGCCGGTGATGGTGGAGGTTGCTCCCGCGACCGTTCAAACCCCGAATATCGATACCCAGACAGTTGCACGCCTGTTGGTGGGGGGCTTTCTGGTCGGCCTCGGCACTCGCCTCGCCAACGGCTGCACTAGCGGACATGGCGTGTGTGGCCTGGCCCGCTTTTCCCTTCGCTCGCTGGTTGCGGTCATCACCTTCATGGGCGCGGGCTTTGTGACTGTTGCGCTGTGGCGGCTGATCAACGGAGGCGTTGCGCTATGAAAAGTGCCTTCACTGCGATGATCGCGGGCCTGCTGTTCGGTAGCGGCCTGATTGTGTCAGGCATGGTAAACCCCGCCAAAGTGCTCGGCTTCCTCGACCTCACCGGACAGTGGGATCCCTCCCTTGGGCTAGTGATGGCCAGCGCAATCGTGCTGTCCTGGGTGGGCGTGAAACTGGCGGCTCGACGCAGCGACCCCGCCTGCCCTGTCGACCCGCCCACCAAGCCCATCGACAAACCACTGGTTCTGGGCAGCATCATGTTCGGTATCGGCTGGGGCCTGAGTGGCTTCTGCCCCGGCCCGGCGGTTGTCGCAGCCAGCGACTGGTACTGGCCGGCGCTGGCTGTCATGGCTGGCCTGCTCCCCGGTCTCGCGGTCGCCGGCGCCTTTCAGGCTCGAGAAAGGAATAGCGCTGGGTAACGAAGGGAGGCGCCGGGAGACCAGGTCGCAATCGCAAAGCCCGCAAAGGACACCTATGCGCTACACTAGCACCAGAGATCTTGTCTCCGGGTAGTGACATGCAGTACGCGATTGGTCAGGTCGTCTGGCTCAAGGTGATAGAGGTGAACGCGCTGGGCGCCTTTGCGGATTGGGGTCAGGCAAAGGACCTCTTTATCCCGTTTGCCGAGCAGCAGCACCCACTGACGCAGGGCACCCATACCCTGGTGAAAATTTATGAGGACAATCAGGGCAGAGTCGCGGGCTCCACACGGATTGATCACTGGATACAGGACACTGCCGCAGGCCTCTCGCGGGGGCAGAAAGTCAAGCTGATCATCGCTGATCGCACTGAACTTGGCTTCAAGGCTGTTATCAATGACAGCTGCTGGGGCTTGCTATACAGCAATGACCTCTACCGCCGAATTCGCAAAGGTGAGGTTGTGGAGGGTTACATTCACAATATACGCGATGACGGGAAGATTGATCTGTCGCTTAACCAGCCGGGGTTCAGCAAAGACAAAATGGATACCGCGTCCGGTAAAATTCTCGACGCGCTCGAGAAAAACCAGGGCTTCTTGCCGCTGACGGACAAATCCTCGCCGTCAGATATCCACGCCGCTTTCGGCTTCAGCAAGAAGGTATTCAAGCAGGCGATTGGCACGCTGTACAAGCGGCGCGTGATTGTGCTGGAAGAGGAAGGGATCCGGCGAGCCTGAGTTCTGCTATTCTTTCCTTTCATTCCGGGCAGGCTTTGGTATCATTAGCAATCTCCTGGCGCGCATCGGTCTGCGCCAACGCGAAACGCCACATCTTCTCCACGCTCTGTGTCACCCGGTGCTCGACAAGCACCCAAAGCAACACCCAAACGCATCCCGTTCTGGACCGAACCATCAAACAAGTAGATTGGCTACTTCGCATGTTGGTCAGACGAATCCGTAAGCCAAAAATTCAGGATTAACATCACGTGTTCTTTAAAGATCTCGGCCTTTCCGCCGAACTGCTACGCGCAGTAGAAAAACAGGGCTACAGCAAAGCCACTCCAATACAACAGCAGGCGATACCGCTTGTGCTCGAAGGCAAGGATCTGCTGGCCGGCGCCCAAACTGGCACCGGTAAAACGGCAGGCTTCACCCTGCCCTTGCTGCAGCTGCTGCAAAACAAATACTCCGGCGGCGAAAAAAGCTACCCGAAAGTACTGGTGCTGACACCGACACGCGAACTCGCCGCGCAGGTGCATGAAAGCGTCCGCGACTATGGCGCTTATCTGCCCTTTCGGTCAGCCGTAATTTTCGGCGGCGTCAGCATCAACCCACAGAAGCAGAAACTCATTAAAGGTGCCGATATTGTCGTAGCCACGCCGGGCCGCCTGCTCGACCACGTGCAACAACGCAGTGTTGATTTATCCCGGGTGGAAACTCTGGTTCTGGACGAAGCTGACCGCATGCTGGATATGGGCTTCATCCACGATATTCGCCGTGTGATGAAAGTCATCCCCAAACAGCGCCAGACTCTGCTGTTCTCGGCCACTTTCTCCAACGACATCAAGAAGCTCGCTTCCGAGTTTCTGCAGCATCCGGCGGAAATACAGGTCACGCCGGAGAACACCGCAACGGAGCTGGTTAGCCAGACCGTGTATCCCGTGGACAAAAAGCGCAAGCGCGAACTGTTGTCCGAGAAAATCGGTGAGGAAAACTGGCAGCAGGTACTGATTTTTACCCGCACCAAGCACAGCGCAAACAAGCTTGCGGAGCAGTTGGGGAAAGACGGTATTACCGCAGCCGCTATCCACGGCAACAAGTCCCAGGGCGCACGCACCCGAGCGCTGTCAGACTTCAAGGCCGGCAGCGTGAGAGCACTCGTGGCCACTGACATTGCAGCACGCGGTATCGATATCGATAAATTGCCCCACGTGGTGAACTTCGAGCTGCCGAACGTACCTGAAGACTACATTCACCGTATCGGTCGCACGGCACGCGCAGGGCAACAAGGCAGTGCAATTTCGCTGGTATGCGTGGATGAGCTGAAGCTGCTGAAGGATATTGAAAGACTTCTGGGAACAGCGATTCGGAAGGTGCACGCACCCGGCTATGAGGTGGACCCGAGCATCAAGGCGGAGCCCATTCAGAATGGCAGCAATCGAGGGGGCGGGCGCAACAGGCCAGGCAGCGGCGGAAGAGCGCAGCAGGGCCGTGGGCGCCCAGGAGCCTCTGGCAACGCTGCGCGAGGCCGTTCTGCCAGCGGTAACCGGCGCGCCGGCTGATTCCGACTGAGCGGCGCCTACAGGTTCAACTTCAGCGTATCCCGCGCCTCGCGGGCCAGTTCCTCGCGAAAGCTCGGGTGGGAAATCGCCACAAGGTCCCTGGCCCGCTCACGCAGTGAGCGGCCCCGGAGCTTGGCGACGCCGTACTCCGTCACCACATAGTCAACCTGCGCACGCGTGGTCACCACTCCCGCGCCACTGGCCAGCGCCGCCACCAGCCGCGAGGACTGGCCGTCGCGTGCCGTGCTGGGCAGCGCGATAATGCTTCTTCCGTGCTCTGAGTATGTAGCACCGATGACAAAATCGACCTGCCCACCAACGCCCGAGTAGATACGGTGGCCAATGGAATCGGCGCAAACCTGCCCTGAAAGATCTATCTGCAATGCGCTATTGATTGACACTACCCGAGGATTCTTGGCGATGACCGTGGGGTTGTTGACGAACTCTACATCCAGAAAAACCACCTCCGGATTATCGTGCACAAAGTCGTACAGAACCTCACTTCCCAACGCGAAACTGGTAACGGTTCTACCACGAGCGATACGTTTATACGAGTTGTCAATCACGCCGCTCTCAATAAGTGGCAAGACGCCGCTGGAGAACATTTCCGTGTGAATTCCCAGATGTTGACGATCGCCGAGGCAACGCAAGGCGGCATCCGGAATGGCACCAATACCCATTTGCAAGCAGGCGCCGTCTTCGACCAGCGATGCAACATGTGCGCCGATACGCCCCTCCGTCGCGCCCGTCTGGCGCTCACTCACATCCAGAAGTGGTTCGTCCAACTCAAACGCCGTGTGAATGTTGCGCGTATTGATAAAGCCATCGCCATGCGTGCGCGGCATACGTGGGTTGATATGGGCAATAATCCGCCCCGCAACTTCACAGGCGGCCGCAGTCGCCTCGACGGAAATCCCCAGAGAGCAATTGCCATGCCGATCCGGCGGTGAGACCTGCACGAGCACGGTATCGATTTTCTGTTCCCGCCGACGAAACAGCTTGGGCAACTCTGACAGGAACAGCGGCACGTAGTCTGCCCTGCCCTGATTAATTAACTCGCGGGTTTGCTTGCCGGCAAAAAAGCAACGGTGTCGGAGGTGCCCATCAAGCTCAGGCGCAGTGACCGTATCCGCGTTTTCCAGGTGCAACTGCATCAGCGTGATGTTGCTGCGGGACAGCGCATGGCGCGCGAGTGCATCGAGAAGTCGTGTCGGTGTGGCAGCCATGGAATGGCACCAGACAAACTCGTCGGAGCCGATATGCTCAATTGCCCGTTCGGCGCTTTCTACAAGTTGCAAGGTTACCTCCCATTAACGGCACTGCGCCCCACCGGAGCGCGCCTCAACCTTTCGAACATTCATCCAGCCAGGTGACCTGGTACAAGTCCCTCCGCCTGTCGAGAAAGTTACGCACGGAGCCTTCATTGCGCAATTTATTCAACTTCTCCAGATCCAGGTCGACAATCAGCGTCATCTCCGTATTGGGCGTTGTTTCCGCCATGATCGCATCGTGGGGAAACGCGAAGTCCGAGGGAGAGAATACCGCCGACTGGGCATATTGAATATCAGCCCCGTCCACCTTGGGCAGGTTACCCACACTACCCGCAATGGCCACGTAACACTCATTCTCGATCGCGCGCGCCTGTGCGCAACAGCGCACACGAAGATAGGCATTTTTTGTGTCCGTCCAAAAAGGCACAAACAGCATTTGCATGTCCTGCTCTGATTGCAAGCGTGCAAGCTCTGGGAACTCCACGTCGTAGCAGATGAGAATACCGATCTTGCCAAAGTCGGTGTCAAACACCCTGAGCTTGTCTCCACCGTGCATGGTCCATGCACGCGCCTCATAGGGTGTTGGATGAATCTTGTACTGTGAATCAATGGTCCCATCGCGGCGGCACAAATAGGCTACATTCAACAACTCGTCGTTTTCCAGCACGGGTATCGAGCCCGCGATGATGTTGATGTTGTAGGACACCGCCAATTTCGATATCGAGTCGACAATCTCATCGCTGAAACTGGCCAGCGCCTTTATCGCGTCCACGGAGGTTCGATGCTGCTCCAGACCCATCAGTGGTGCATTGAAAAACTCCGGAAACAGCGCCAGGTCACACTGATAGTCCGACAACGCATCAACAAAGAATTCCACTTGCTGAATCAACTCTTCCACTGACTTCAGCGGCCGCATCTGCCACTGAACACAGCCGACTCTGGCCGTGGTACGGGTTGCGCCTATCAGCGGCGCCTTGCCGGGGTCATAGTACAGGTTGTTCCACTCCAGCAGCGTGGCGTACCCGTGCGACTCCTTGTCCTCCGGCAGATAGTTCTTCAGTACCCGCTTGACATCAAAATCGTTGGCAAGCTGAAAACTCAATATGGGATCGTAAAGCTCTTTTCGCTTCACGCGCTCAATATAAACCTGCGGGGTCATTTCGTGGGCATGGCTCTCATAGTTCGGAATGCGCCCACCGGCCACAATGCTCTTGAGATTCAGATTCTGGCACAATTCCTTGCGCGCCTCGTAAAGCCGTCGGCCCAGACGCATACCGTGATAGTCAGGAGACACACAGACATCCACCCCATACAGCACATCACCCTTGGGATCATGCGTTGTCAGGTAGGCATCGCCCGTGATCTCATCGTACGTATGCTGGTCACCGAACTTGTCGTAATCCACGATAACCGAAAGGGCGACAGCAACCACAACCCCATGATCTTCTATGCCGATCTGTCCGTCAGCAAATGCCTCCAGCTGCGCGCGGAATTTTTCCTTGGGCCAGGCGCCCCCCAGGTCTGGGTAGACCTTATCCATTATCGTCTTCAGATCTGCGTAGTCGTCGATTGTGAGATGACGCAGGTGCAGCTTGTGTTCGGACCCTTCTCCAGTAGCGTTGTCGACCATTTTTCTGTTTCCAATTGATGTCAGTGAACGAATGGCATGATTGGCCTAGAGTATACGCGAGCACAAAACGCAGCGTCGGGTTCTTTGCTGCGCCGCATGATTGCCTTGACGCTGCCGCCAGCGAAACTTAGTCTCACTCCTTTCGAACTATAAAAAACCGGACTCATGCGAAGGCTTTTTGGCACAGCTGCGGCTGACGATGTAATGCAGGGCGGTGCTGCTGAGCGCCGCACGGCAAACCTGATGGCAGTATTGGCTTTTTTTGCCCATAACGCTGCCGTTGGACTCTGCTATGGCTCCTTCGGAGTGCTGGTGATGGAGTTTGAGCGTCATTTCGGTGCTGGCCGGGCGCAAACCTCCCTCGCGTTTTCTCTGGTCGTGCTGGCAAGCGGCCTGATGGCGCCCTTTGTGGGCGTCCTGCTGGGTCGCGTGCAGATTCGCTCGGTCATGATCAGCGGTGCGCTGCTGGCAAGTGCGGGATTCTTTTGCCTAACGCTCACCCAGCAGCCTGCGGCGATGCTCACCTGCTTTGCCCTGCTGATCGGTCCGGGTATCAGTTTCCTCGGCTTATTGCCCGCAGTCACACTGGTCAACAACTGGTTCAGTCAACGGCAGGGACTGGTGCTGGGGCTGGTTATGATGCCGGTCGCCGTCACCGTGGTGCCTCTGATAGTCGTCGACCTGCTCCCAACCTTCGGTTTCGTGGCACTGCTGCGCGGTATTGGGCTCGTATATCTGCTGATTATTCCAGCGCTGCTACTGGTCAAGGATAGCCCCGAGCACTGGCGCGCCACCGCCATGAACCGGGGCGGTGCCGAGGGTAACATTACCGGTCAAGGAGCTCATCAATCGCGACCTTCCATAGCCGAGGTTCTGAAGCATCCCGCGTTTCTGCCGCTGGTCATCGCCACCGGCCTCATGATGGGCGCAGGGGTCGCCAAGAATACCCACATGGTGCCGCTGCTGGTAGAGAGCCACTGGTCAATGGAGAAAGCGACCTTGCTGCTCGCGTTGTCTGGTGGCTGTGCGGTGCTGGGTTCACTGTTGCTGGGTTGGCTGGCAGACCGCTACAACGCTGCGGCGGTCATCGCCTTCAATGCCCTCCTGCAGGCTGTGGTCTGGCTTATCCTAATCACGCCCGCTTCTTTCGCACTGTTGGTGCTGGACGCGATACTGATCGGCATGTGTATTGGTGGCATCTCGACGGCTAAAGCGGTTGTCGTATCTCGCGTTTTCGGCCGCCAGCAATTCGCCTTTGTCAGCGGCCTGATGGGGTTCTGCACATTGCCACTGTTGTTTACCTTGTCACCACTCATGGGGTTATTGCGGGAAACCAGCGGTGGCTATGTGCTGCCGATTTCGCTGATCATCGGCGGATTCTGTGTCGCTGGCGCCTGCATGTGGCTGGTGAGCCGCGCTGAACGCCGGCAGCCGATCCTTGCGCAGGCTGAACTGGCATCGGGAACGCCTTGACCATTAGTACTATCCCCTGCCGGAACCGATGGGATCCACCATAAACCTTCAAGAACGAGCTGCGGTTGAGGCCGGTCTTGTTCAACTGAACCCCGGCTGGCTCAGATGAGTATACCCGACAGCAGTAGAATGACCGCCGCCAAGGCCCTAACATTCTCCTTCGGCACCCCATGAGTCAAGCGGAGCAGCACATCATGCAGCAATTCGACATTTCCCCATTGGCGGGTGGTATTGGCGCCGAGGTCCAGGGACTGGACCTCACTCGTGATATTGGCGAATCGGTGCGTGAAGCCATGATGAAAGCCTGGCTGGATGCCGGCATTCTACTGTTTCGTGGCATTGGCGACAGCCCTGAAAAACAGCTGGCCTTAAGTCGCGCTTTTGGTGAACTGGAGGTCCACCCCATCGAGAACATCCGCGTTGAGGGCTACCCTGAACTCATCTGGCTCTCAAACCGCAAGAGCGACGAAACAGCCCCGGTCTACCATTACGACGGGGTGGCCACAGTCGGCCGCATTCCCTGGCACAGCGACCTCGTTTACACCACCACCCCCAATCGCGGTGCGCTACTGCGTATGCTGGAGATGCCGTACTCTGGCGGACAAACGGGCTGGATTGATACCGCGGCGGCCTACGACGCTCTGCCGGAGACGACCAAGCAGCGTATCGAGCACCTCGAAGCACGGTTTAGCTTTATTGCCGACCCACGGGAAATGCGCTTCGGTCGGCCCAACGTGGAACGCCACGATGAAACCAACCTGGAAAAGGAAAAAGCCTTCTACCCGCATTTTCCGGACACCCTCCACCCGCTGGTGTGGCGCCACCCGGTGAGCGGTCGCAAGGCTCTGTGTGTCAGTCCGCTGCACTTACGCGAGGTCGTGGACCTGCCACAGCAAGAGGGAGACGCCCTGCTGCGCGAGCTTGTTGCACACGCAACCGATTCACGGTTCAGCTATGTACACGCGTGGCAGCCGAACGACATGGTGCTCTGGGACAATTTGCGCAGCATGCACCGCGCCTTTGGCAACCCGCCGGATGCCTCCCGCCTGGTGCACCGCACCACGCTGAAGAGCACCGTGACAATGGGGCGACTGGTGCCCACTGCAAACAACTGACAGTATCGCAGGGCAAACCCGGCGTTAGCGCGGCATAACCCGGACTCTGCCCAGCTGCTCCAGGGGCGCCGGCTCGCCAATCAGGTAACCCTGGACAAAGTCCACACCAATATCGCGTAGCAGGTCCAGCGTGCACTGATCTTCAACAAACTCGGCAATCGTCTTCAGCCCCATGATATGGGCGATATTATTGATTGAGGCCACCATCGCCTGGTCGATTTCACAGCGCGCGATATCACGAATGAAAATACCATCAATCTTCAGGTAGTCTACATCCAGCTTCTTCAGGTAGCCGAAGGACGAGAGGCCGCTGCCAAAGTCATCGAGCGCAAAGCGACAGCCCAGTTGGCGCAATTCCGCAATAAATCGTCGGGCCGCCTCCGGATCGTTCATCGCGGCAGTCTCGGTAATCTCGAAGGAAAGATAACGCGCGGGAATCCGGTGCTGGGCGATGAGGTCTTTAATCAACTGCAGGCATTCCGCACTGCCAATCGACACACCCGACAGGTTGATGGCGCAGTGAATGGGCTTCTGTTGCGAATGCAGCCTGTCACCCACCCAGGCGAGCGTGTTGCGCACCACCCACTGGTCGATCAGCGGCATAAGATCGTAGCGTTCGGCAGCCGGTATGAAAGCGCCCGGGGGCACGACTTGATCCCGGTCATCAAGCATACGCACAAAAATCTCTATGTGGGAGATCTCGCCGAGCTCTGACGTCAAGGCACTAATCGGCTGGTAGAACAACCGCAGGCGATCACTATCAATCGCCTGTTGAATCTGAGTCGCCCATTGCATCTGCCCCTTGCGATGAATCAGTTCCTCATCGCCCATGACGTAGACATGCACCCGGTTCCGCCCCGCCTCTTTGGCCGCGTAACAGGCACTGTCAGCAACGCTGAGCAGCTCATCCAGCGAAGGACAATCGGGGCCAAACGGCACCAGACCAATGCTCACCCCCACGGAAAAGATCTGCTCCTGCCAGGTGAAGCGGAAATCCCTGACCGCAATCCGAATATCCTCCGCGATATCCCTTGCGCGCTGCGCGGGACAATTGGCCAACAGAATACCGAACTCGTCGCCGCCGAGGCGTGCCAGCGTATCGTTCTGGCGCAGCAGGGACTTGAGCTCAACGGCGAGCCGACGCAACAAAAGGTCACCGGCGCGGTGGCCACAGGTATCGTTAACAATCTTGAACTGATCCAGATCGAGATAGAGAACAACGTGTTCGCTGTTGTCAGAGCGGGCCGCTATGACCAGCTGATCCAGCCGACGCTCAAACTCCCGCCTGTTTATAAGACCGGTCAGGCTGTCGTGTACGGCCTGAAATGTCAGCCGGGCCTGTAGTTCGCTGTTGCGCGTGATGTCCTGCATGGCCAGCACCCAACCCACGCTGGTTCCAGCAGCATCGCGAAGGGGCGCGCAGTTTACCTGTACCCGCGCAGGTTCCCTGTTTCTGCCTTGCAGTTGCAATTGCTGGTACTCCCCAGCAGGCCGCATGTCCCGGCACAGCGCTGCGATCGAAATGCTCTCCTCCCCACCATCCAGAAGCTTCACAACCGTATCGATTTCCTCACCGTAGGCACTGGCGCTGCTCCACCCGGTCAACATTCTGGCGACTGGGTTGAGGTAGACCACATTGAAACCGGCATCGCAGGTGATAACAGCTTCCGTAATGGCCTCCAGGGTTACCTGAGCCAACTCCGAATGGCGGTGCAGCCGTTCCTCCATCCGTTTGCGCTCACTGATGTCTCGCACAACCGCACTGTACTGTATGCCCGTTTCAACCGGACTGGCAGCGGTAATCACTTCAATGGGGACAGGCTCTCCCTGGCCATCGCGACCACTCAACTCATGGGGTCCTTCATTGCCGCCCGCAGCCAGCAGCGTCAATAGAGAATCCATTGCGGCTCCCGGATAGCGGGCGCTGTTTTCTTCATGCAGTAATACACCGACGGGGTGGCCAACGAGTTGCGGCGCGACACGACCGAAGATCTGCTCCGCACCGGGGTTGACGCTGGTGATAATGCCGCGCTCGCTGAACGTGACCACGCCATCTCGCATGTCCTGGAGTATGAGGCGGGTGCGACTGATGACCTGACTGAGCTTGGACATGACCTGATTGTACTTTCCGGCTATCTGTCCCACTTCCGTGAACGGCTCAACCGGCATTTTTTGTGTCATGTCTCCGCTAAGCTCCTGCTCATTCATGGCGCGCAGGAGCTGCGCCAGCTCCGTGGACGCACCGTGCTCGGAGCTGTTCAACCCCTCCTGCTCTGCTTCCGCAGACACTCTGAGAGGAATGAAGCGACGCACAATCAACAGGAAGAGAATCGTCACCGTGAACGCCCATGCTCCGCAGATGAGAATGCCCTGCAGCTGAACCAGGACTTGAGCACCACGGGAGAGCCCGGTTCCCAGCAACGTTGGATCGCCAAAGAGGGCGACCGCCAGCGTGCCCCAGATACCCGCGCCGAGGTGCACCGGAACCGCGCCTATGGCGTCATCCAGTTGCAATTTGAGCAGCAGGTGCTCTGTTGCTCGCATACACAGGGCGCCAATCAGGCCGATGCAGGCAGCCTCAGGTGTCGTTACGGCATGACAACCCGCCGTAACCGCTACGAGTGCCGCGAGAGTGCCATTAATGGTCAACTGCGGCGTCTGGTTTCGCCCAGGCTGTAGGTGGCCGAGCAGCATGCCCGTCATGCCCCCTACCGCCGCAGCCACCAGCGTGTTGACAATGATCCCCGGAATGGCCGCGGAAAAGCTGAGGGTGCTGCCGCCGTTGAAACCCACCCAGCCGATAACGAAGAACATCATACCCAGCATGGCAAACGGAAGATTACTGCCTGGAATGTTGATCGCAGTGCCGCTGGCGAACCGCCCCAGACGCGGGCCAATCACAATAATCGCCGCCAGGGCGACCCAGCCACCGGTACTGTGCACCACTGTACTGCCGGCGAAGTCGACAAAGCCGCGTGCGGCCAACCAACCAGGAGGCCCGACAAGCGCACCGCCCCATGCAATATGGCCAAAGGCAGGGTAGATCACCATCGCGATTAGAGCGGTGAGCAAAAGGTAGGTGACAAACCGGGCGCGCTCCGCGATCGCCCCAGATACAATCGTTGCCGCAGTCGCACAGAATGTCAGTTGGAAAATAAAGAAGCAGGCGTGCCAGAAATCGCGGTGAGTGAAATCGGCGGCAAACATACTGATGTCCAGCACTACCCCCTGATGGGCACCGAACATCAAGCCAAAACCCAGCAGCCAGAACAGACCGCTCGCCACCAACAAATCCAGGGCGTTCTTCAGGGCTACGTTGATCGCGTTCTTGCTCCTCGTCAGCCCGGACTCAAGACACAGGAAGCCGCCCTGCATCACGAGCACAAGCACTGCGGCAAGAAGTAGCCAAAGGGCGTCGAAAGCTTGCTGGTCCGTCACGTAGTGGCCCGCATATTGAGAGGAGGTACCTGCTACATCACGGCAATTTCCGTGCCAGACTCATTCTGCGCAAGAGCGTGAAGACGAGTCGCCATGCTCCGCTTGTTTTCTCGCCAAGCACAGCCCCCAGACACCGACGACGTTTACACCGGCCCTGGATTCGCGGCAGCCTGCGCCAAAAAGAAGCGCGATGCTGCACCTGATTGGCGCAAGGCAGCGTCCATTGCCAAGAAATGGTGCCTCCACACGGCATCAGCGCGAACAAGGAAGGCCAGAACTCTAGGCGACCGTCAGATAATGAACGCTGAACAGCTCATCCGCATCCAGCCAGCTCTTTTCCAACGCAAAACCGGCAGACTCGCTCAAGGCTTATGAACACCGTGGCAATGGGGCGGCTGACGCCTGCCGCAAAGATGGCCGCACCAGCGTGACAAGTTCCACCGCTCTCAAAGCGAGCCACTCGCGATGCATTCTGGCCCGCGGGTGAACGATGCCCTGACCAGTGGCCGATAGAGACTTCCGCCGCGATTGCGCTACGGGCGCGCCGTCTGGCGGAGTGAGTGCCCATTATCCGTTATACCCGGAATGAACCTATACAGCATCAGACCATCACGATCCAGGCAACGTGCCATCATCATCGGTGCAGGCCCTGCTGGCCTGCTTGCAGCTATATTGCTCAAACGCAACGATCTGCAAGTGGATCTCGTTGATCCCACGCCAGACAATGGCTGGAAAACACGCCCGCAATGCCGTCACGTTCACGTGTGGAGCAGAAGCACCTGGGAAAGACTGACCCGCTGGCTACCCGAACTGGAAAAACACACAGGAACACTACCTGACCGCGCATCTCTGGACCGCGCCCTGTGGCTGTTGGGCGCACGCCACATCGACCATCTTCACGCGACGCGCATCAAGGCATCGAACTTCACAGCCAAAACAGCAGCAGTCAACATCAGCGGCCGCTGGGTCGACTACGACTTGTTGATTGATGCAAGTGGTGCCGCACGAGCCACTGCGGCAGGCATAGCACGTGCCGCAGGTGCAGCCTTGCCATTGGATCAAGGGACGGCAGGAGGTAACTGTGTGACGTTGCCATTGGCAGGTATCACGCAGAGCAATGAGCCAGGTTCATTCGCGTCGTCCAGCAGACACTCCCGGTATGGCGCCATTCTGCACACTGCGGGACGTGGTTCGGGATCACTGACCCTGCAGACACCCGGTGACAGCCCGCCACCGGAGACCATAGGCGCCGTGCTGCAAATTCTGCGTACACTGGACAGCCCGGAAATGTGGACGATGTGCTGTCATGCCCGCCTTCGAGGCCGGGCGACCACATTCCCGGCGCGCCCCTCATCGAGACTCGCGCTGGAGTCGGTGGCTAACCTCCCCGCTTGCTGGATACCTCTTGGCGACTGTCTTCTCATTACCCGACCGGACTTGGGGCAGGGTTTCGCACAGCTGACAGAACACCTGGATGTACTTGAGCAAGGTTTGATTGGCGGCCTTTGCTGGCCCGAAATCCGCAACCGTGTGGTGGCAAGCGCGCAGACCCAGTGGTGGAGAGCAACCTGGGCGGAGGCACTTGGTGGCCTCTAGATTTTCCGGAAGCAATAACATCTGGCGGATCAGACCCGCGCTTCACGTTATAGGCCATGACAAAAATGCAATCGTGCGGAGCAAAACCTATGCAAACCTACCACAGGCGTCGAATTATTATTGGCCTGGCAAGCCTGGTTGGGAGTTCACTCGTTCCTCATCTGGGACTGGCGGCGCCAAAAGGCAAAAATGATGTTCGTATCCGGTTAGCCGTCGAACGAGCCGGATCATTGCAAGGCCTGACCGGAGACAGGCTCAGGGAAGCACTACTCAAGCAGGTGCGCATTCAAATCGATGGGACAAAGGAGGCGCGAACCCTCGCGCTGTGCGCCGTTCGAGTGGAGAAGAACCGAGCCACAGAGACCTTCATATCGAAGACATTCAAGGCATCTCCCGGTGATGTATACCTTCCCGGTGACATGTACTTGCCTGGCGCACGCTTTCTACCTCGATGCCTACCCGGCGACATGTACCTGCCTGGCGATATGTACTACCCCAGTGGAAATATTGAATCGTTCGCTGCCAGTGCAGCCGAATCCTCCATCCGCGAAGCCGGCGCCAGCAACGGCCTCTTCCTGGTAGCAGTCGCCATCGATGAGAACCCGTCGGCCTCGCGGGGTTCGGCCTTGTCGGCAAACGGCTGCTGAGGCTGGTTTCGCCCTCCCTGCCTCAAAGCAGCAGGTCCGACAACGGTGGGGGATGCTCGCTATTACCAGAGGAGAGCGACTCGATCCATGCTGCGGCCTCACTGACATAAGGTCGCTCCGCTCCTTCAGTGTTAACAAGGATGGCGAGCCCTCGCGCCCCATCTTCGATCGCGCTAGCCACGTCACCACGCTGCCACTTCAGGCCAGCATGCTGAACCAGCATCTCACCGACCAGTGCATGCTCGTCTCCGAACAATCCCCGCGCAATGTCCAGCGCGCGCAGCAAAAGCGCCTCTGCCTCTTCGTACCGACTCTGCCCACTTCGAGCCCTGGCGAGAAGTGCTAGGTCGATAGCCAGCTCGCGGCTCTGAGGGCCGAGCACCTGCTCGTCAATCGCCACGGCTTGACTCAGATAATCGGCAGCCTCGTCAAACGACAACATGCTAAGGTGCGTGTGACCCAGGCCGCTGAGCGCTGCAGCCATGGCGGGCGTGTACTCATCGTGGTGCTGTCGCAATATCTCGAGTGAACGCGCAAGATACGTGATGGCACCCTCCTGGTCGCCCAACGCTCGACGCACTGAAGCCATCTGATTGAGCAGGACCCCAAGACTTGGGTGTGTCGGACCAAGTACCTTCTGGTCGACCTCCAGCGCACGCTGTAACTCCAATTCGGCCGCTGCGGGTTCACCCGCCTCCAGCAGAGCGATGCCGAGGTTGCTACGTACAACCGAAGTCGCGGGATGAAAGTCACCCAGCAGATCGACACGGATAGTGACCGCCTCCCGCAGCATATCTATCGCCTCGCTGTGCTGCGCTTCACGGGAAAGCAATGTGCCCAGGGCGTTCAGCGTTGTAGCGTGGGCGGCCGTCTCGACAGCATTTTCCTCGAGCAAGGCGAGCGCCTCGTGCAGTAGCGCACGTGCCTCCGCGTAGCGGCTGGTGACAATGTGGACGATGCCGAGATTGGTCAATATTCTGCCACGGCGTACCAAACCCGTTTCTGGCAACGTTGCCAATGCCGATCGGTAATACTCTTCGGCAACACTTAAATTGCCAAGATTGAAATTGGCTTCGCCGAGATCGGCCAGCACATCTGCCCACAACGTTTCACTCCGGTCGCTTATCCGCTGCAGCAGACTCAGGGCCTCGAGCTGCAGCTCATTAGCCTGCTGGTAACGCCCCAAGGCAAAGCTGACCTGCCCAAGCACGTGCAGCATCGCCACCTGTAAGGGCGGGTCATCCTGAATCGCCTGTGCCTGGGCAATGCCGCGCTCCAGAAGCTCCACGGCAGTAATGTCACGCCCCCTGGATTCGGCGGGATCTGAGGCGCGGAACAGTCCGACAAGATAGGTACTGATCTGCTCCGCCTTGTCCGCCTCTTGTTTAGCGAGCTTGGCCGCCGCGGCGGCGCGGTCACGTTCCGCAGACAGTCGATCCACATGGAGGGCAAGAGCGGTAACTATCGCCAAAGGCAAGACCACAGCCGCCGATACACCCCAGGCGTTTCTACGCAGAAATCTACCTAGCCGATAGCGTCGATTTCCCGCGCGGGCAAGCACTGGAAGTTGCTGTCGATAGCGCTCAATATCAATGCCCAGCTGCTCCACCGAGGCATAGCGATGCTCCGGGTCCTTACGCAGCGCCACCTGACAAATCGCCTCAAGATCTCCGCGCAACATGCGCGCCAGCCGGAACGGGGTGCTATCGCGGGCCGCAGCCACTTCGCGCGCGCACAGCCCCGCCTGGTCTTCCTCCAGCACGCGAATCGATAGAGCGGCAGGAACCTGACGCAGTATTGCTTCGTAGAGCGACGCTGGAGCATCTTCCTGTGCACGATAGGGCGAACGTCCAGAAAGCAGCCGATAAAGCAGCACCCCAAGCGCGTAAACATCCGTGGCCGTTGATATTCTGCCGCCACCAAGCTGCTCGGGGCTGGCGTAGGCCGGCGTCAGCAGACGACCGTGCGGCTGAGTGAGCTCGTGCTCCGTAGAATCCTCAGTGTCTGCTTGCAGGACTTTCGCGATACCGAAATCCAGCAGTTTCACCTGGCCGGACTCGGTAACTAGAATGTTCGAAGGCTTCAGATCGCGGTGCACCAACAACCGTTGATGAGCATATTGCACAACCTTGATAACCTGCAGCACCAGATCCAGGCGTTGTTCAATGTCCAGTCGTTCCCGATCGCAGTACTCTGTAATGGGGATGCCATCGACGTATTCCATGATGAAATAGGGCCACCCATCTGGCGTTACGCCTCCATCCAGCAAGCGTGCCAGGTTGGGATGTTCAAGCGCTGCGAGAATACGACGCTCCTCGCGAAACCGGCGCACAGAGTCGTCACTGTCTATCCAGCGCCGCAGTAACTTGACCGCAACCGTTTGCTGGAACTCGCCATCATTCCGTTCACCTCGCCATACAACAGCAGAGCCGCCCTTCCCGATACAGCTGACCAGCTGATAAGGTCCAATCTGAACCACTGAATCGGGCTCCGGGTCATCGTCGCCAGTTTGGTGCAGCGCGACAGCGGCAAGGGCTTGAACGGCATCACTGGCAGTATCGAGGGTGGCGCTGGAACGCTCTTCAGCACGCAACAAACGCTGAACAATCGCCTCCAGTGGTTTATCGTCGACACAGCGCTGTGCAAGCCGCTCCGCCCGTTGCGCCACAGGCAACTCGAGCAATTCGGTAAACAGGCTGTCCGCCCGCAGCCATTGATCGACAAGCTCGCCTTCCTGTGCGTGCGGGTGAGCCGGTGACATCCTTGTCTCCATGGCGTTTTTGCTCAGGCAGGATTCAGCGCGTCAGTCAGATACGCGCGGGCACGCGACCAGTCCCTCTCCAGAGAACGCATGGGACGCTGCAACACGGTGGCAGCCTCCTGCATGCTCATGCCCGCAAACAAACGGCATTCAGCCAGCCGTTCCAGCTCGGGATCCACCCTGCCCAGCTCGCGCATTGCAAAGTCAATCGCCACAACATCCAGAACAGAGGCTGAGGTGGGATCACTGTGGGATTCGGCATCCAATTCCAGCGCCAGCGCACCACCACCGCGCTTGGCGGCACTCCGCCGGCGGGCATAGTCGACTATCAACTGACGCATGGCCGTCGAAGCCAGCTTGAGAAATTCGTCACGCGGCAATGCAGCATGCGCATCATCGGCACTCAGGCGTATCCACGCCTCGTGCACCAATGCCGTGGTGTTCAGGGTGGCTCCGGGCCGATAGCGTCGCAGCTGTCGATGGGCCGCAAGCCTCAGACCACGGTAGAGAGCATCAAGCCCGTCTTCAACTTGTATTGGCGCTGTCACGGCATCGACATTCCGGCAATTTTTCGCGATGCCAACGAGTATACCTGCAAGTTTTCCAGCCACAAGCTAAACCCGCGATGCAGTGACCGCAGGTCGCCAACCGGACTAGGGCACTGCGGTCAACGCCCGCTTCTCCTCCCTGCGCTGGATGTCACGCTCCCGTCGCAAATGCTGGTAACGAATCTTTATCTGATTCTGCTGCTCCCCGAGTTCTGCGAGTCGCGCGAAAGACTGCTGACGACTTGTTTCATCAGCCATGCCCGCCTGCAGCATGACGGGATTTAGCATGCGCTGTTGCGACTGCAAGTCCTGCAGCTCACTGAGCTCCTGCCACTCCAGCGCAAAGTCCTCTTCGAGGTTTGCACGCTCCCAGGCACGCAGCTTCTGACCATAGGAAAACTCACCCAATAATCCGACGTGTCGCTCGTGAAGCCGCTGCACATCCCTTTGCTCGCGCTCGTTCCACTGGATCTCATTCCTCGTCAACTCGCCGCCAATGGGCGTTGCCAGAACAGGCGTCGGCATTGTCATCAGGCCAAGTTCCCGCGCTCGCGCCAGTACGCGATCGTCACGTTCACTGAGCAGTCGGCCCTTCCGCGACAGAGCCTCCAGTTGCGCTGCCTGAACCCGTCCGGCGCCGCGCTTACGAGCCTCGAAAACGCGATCCTGGTGAGCCCTGGTCTGCTCTCCCATCGCGCTCAGATGGTTCAGCAGGGCCGTCTCCGTTGCTGCAGCCATGCCGACTCCCAGCTCTTTTTGCAAAGCGCCCTCAAGCGCGGCGATTTCACTGTCCGTCTCGGCATCAAGTCGCACACGATCCAGATCGAATTCGGTGTCTATGGTCCTTACCCGCTCGCGATATTCCGCAGTGATATCATCTGCTTCCAGTCTCAAGGATTTCACCGCGTCGTTGAGACGCTGATTACGCTCCTTCCGCAGAGCCTGGCGCTCCCTCTGTGCCTCACGTCGCAGCTCCTTGAGGGTGCGCTCGTCCACAGCACTATCGGCTCTCGTCTCGGTCGCGAGCAAGGTTCCGGCAGCCGCGAAGCCGAACATCGTCACCAGGGCAAGAAGTGCACCCGCGGTGAAACTGTCGACAATACGGCGCCGCCCGCGCGGTTCTGGCGTAAAATTCATGGTCCGGCAGTTTCCTCTTCTGGTGAATTGTTCAAATTTGCATCGCGCCAGCACGTCAACCAATCGTTGATGGCGTCTACCAGGTCCCCGACGCCGCCACCGGATACCGCCCACGCCGATAGCGGCACACGCGTCGCCGGCCGGGTGCTGGAGAAGACCAGTGTCATGCGCCTGGCCGATCGACCATGCCCGATATTCTGACTGACCTCGGCGCTATCAAGATCCCGCAGCGGAAACACGCAGGTTCGTTTTTCAAAGCGGGAGCAGCGACGAACAGATACACGGCCGGCGTCTCTTTCCAGTCGCAGGTGCGTTGTTCGGGTAATAAAGTAATGGCCAATGAAGACGATAATTGCCAAGATCATACCAGTGGAAAGAGCCTCGATAAATTCACCCCCGAGCAGCATTGCCAAGGTCACCAGACCACCGAAAAGCACGAATGGGCCGAGCATAAACCTGATGGCAAACCTCGGCAGCGCAATCTCGATTTCCAATACTTCCGGTGAGCTTTCCACCACCCTCACAGCAAAGTCTCCTGCGGCATCGAACTTGTATGGGGCACCTCATGCGCTCGCTCTGCAAGCCAGGTATTGAAACACTGCGAAGCGTAGAGCAAATCCACCGGGTAGGGCTGGAACAGAGGTAACTGCTGCCGCACGGGGGCACCATCCTGATGCAGCAAAAGCGTCAACACAGGCTGGGGCATGCTATTGCGTCGATGGTGGCGTGTTTCTATCTCGAGGCCTGAAACCCCCGCCAGGGGGTAGTCATTCACCTGACGGCCCAACGGGGTGGTAACGTCAATCTGCAAGGTACCGGCAGCACGGTCGGCACGCAGCGTTACCCGGCGCAGCGCCTCATTCGCCGTGATCCAGCCAAGCGCGGCGATCAAGATAAGCGCGATAAGAATGCCATTCAGAGCACCCTCGGCGATTGCGCGCAACAATGCGATCGCCAGGATAGCTAGGATGCCGCCCAACCCCACAATCCAGTCAATCGGCATGTCTGTCATTTCTATTGCCCGCTCGGACTGCTGCACGACTCTCACGCCTGCCCTCTTCTCACTGGTACCTTACCCTTAGCGCCACGGCGCGCGGCCGGTGCGACAATGGCTTGCCACTTCCTGCTTAACGCAAAAAACTCGTACTTTCCGCCAACACTCTACGTTCAGTGGCGGAAAGTGTGCTTTAGATACGTTAACGGGAATAGAGCTTACTACCCTCAAGGTGACAGGACATGTGGAGCAACAGCCGGTTGACAGTGCTACGGGGATGCAACCGCGGGCGGGGCCGCGGGGCCGGATTGAGACGCCCCGCGAGCTGCGCATGCCTGCTGCTGATTGGCCTGTGGACGATACTGTTGTCGCTAGAGCCTGCGGCGCAGCCGGAAGCCTCAGCCTCGCCATACGCTACAACGCCGGAACTGTCTGCGCCCGAAACCCGGCTCAATCTGGGTTCTGCCTACCCGATGGGAGGTTCCAGCTCGCTGCGCTTTACCCTGACCCGAGCACAGTACGTCCTTGGCTGGACTGACCATGTCGCGACGAAAAGCGGCGCAGCGGGCTCAGATGAAAAAATGCTGACTATTTTCTTCACTGTTGAGAACGCCGGTCGCGACGAGCTCCGATTCCGGGACAGTACGCTGGAATTTCTCGCGATTGACGAGCAAGGGCTGGTGCATGAGCGCAGTGCACCGATGGAAATCCGCACCGCCCGTTTCACCGCTGCCGCCGCGGCCGCTGACCATAAATTCTCGGAGACACTCCTGCGTCCAGGGGAGCCGCTGGCCTTGTACACCGCGATTCTAGTACCCAAGCGACTGCGTATTACACGTCTCCTTGTCAGGGACAACAACGCGGAACTCACCTTCCCGCTCACGGGGGTCATCGAGACACTACCATCCGCGTTTCAAGATGGTCACCCCGAGGTTGTGCGCGAGGAGTTCGAAGTGGGAGCAGGTCAGTTCCTGCCCGGTCCCTCCTTCGATATTCGTATTGATGGCTCAGAGGTCACGGACGATCCGGCACGCGTGGGGCGAAAATCGGCGCCAGGTTCCGAGCGCTGGGCCTTAATACGCATGACCGTGCGCAACCGCGCGGAACGCGACCAGGTGTTCTCCCAGGGAAGCTTTCGCGAGACGCGGATAGTGGATACTGCAGGTGAATGGCATGAGCCGCGACTCATCCTCCGTGCCACAGCTCCCGAGAAAAATCGACCGCGAATTGAGCCAACCCAAACCGGTGAGTTCATTCTCGCCTTCCGACTCCCGGAGGAATCCGTGCCCAAACATTTACGGCTGCAGGTGACCGGGACAGATGGCAACTTGTCGCACCGTTTTATCGTCGGGCTGGGCGGCGGCCCCACGCTGGGCGCAGACGCGGGGGCTCCTGTGGCAGCCGGCGTCCTCTATGTCGGTGCCTACGCACTGCAAGCAGAGGCGCCTCTCACCTCTGTACTCCCCGCCATCCAGGCTGACGAACCCGAACCCGGACCGCCGCCCGTACCATGGAACTGGGGAGAGACAGTTCCCGGGTACAACGACAGTGGAGAAGAAAGCACGGCCTCTGGCGACACGTCCATGCAGGACCTGCCGCGAGCGACGATTACACTCAGCAGCATTGAGGGCTGGAGTGTAACGGAGAATGATGGTGATGAACCCTATCTGGCAGTCTGGAGTTTTCGCGGGCAACTGAGGCCCGGTGGTTACGGCACGGGCGTCGTTGTCCTGGAATCCCGTATGGTGACACTGGGTAACAACGGATTTCTGTCCGTCGCTAGAGTGCCCTACGCGCCGAACAGCGACCAGTTCCGACAGTGGTTTCCCTATACATTCGAGAATGTGAAGCCCTACGAGTTTTACGGCATCGTAGTCACGCTAGCTGAAGCCGACAGCAGCTCCCATGATAGCCGCCGCGGTTTCGGGCAGCGACTCGGTACCGCGATGGATACTGTAATACGCACACATGTGAACGGTGCGCCCGCAGTAGACACGGACGACGCCACCGAAGCAACGCAGAGCAGCTATCTGAGTCGTTTGAGCCAGATGGCCGACGCAATGCGCGGTGTCAACGTCAGCAACCTTTTCAGTGCAACGGCCGGTAACAGCTCACTCAACAGCGATGATTATCTGGCAACCCGGGTCTACATCGGCGCGCACCTGCCAGCGCTGGCGCGTGGCGGCAACAGTGCCACTGTGATGCGGAGTCCAGCGACCTGGAGCGAGCTGATCGAAGCGGGATCAAATATGGGGTTACCTGTTCCCTATGAGCTGCTCTGGCACCACAGCATACCGTGACTGATAGGCAAGTAAGATCCTTCACATACTGTGTAAGCAGGGTGGCTGTCGAGGGGCGGCCACATTCTCTGAGAAATGTGCCGCGAGATGGCGGTAATCAGGCTTCGTTTGCGTTAGAGCCTATGTACCCGCCACCGAGCGGGTGGCAAAGCCCGATGAAACACCGAGGATTTCTCATGAAAAAAACTGTTCGATTGGATAGCCGTGGAGGCTGCGTTACCGCTCACATCGCCCCCTGGCTCATGGCTGGTTTCCTCGGCATGGCCACGCTATTGCCATCTCTCGCCGCCGCCAAAGAACCTGCGGATGCGGCGGACAAGGGCATCGTGGTCCACGGCGACTGGACCATAACAGTCTCCGACAGCGACGGCCGAGAGGTGTCAACCAGCCGCTTTCGCAACGCGCTGTTGTCATCGGGAGAGTTCCTCCTCGTGCGCCTGCTCAGTCAGAGCTTTCAGGTCGACAGCTCAAATAGCAACTGGCACATCCTCGCGAGCCCTACGGGAACGGTAGACAACGAAGAATGCAATGCCCAGCTGGGTGTCCCGTTCGCAGAAAACCCAACATTCGGCCCTGCCACACTGGCGAGCGGCAACGAAACTAGCAACACCTTCACGCTGGAGCGCGACCTGAAGCTACCCACGACCTGTATCATTGGCACAGGCTACCGTATTCTAGAGGTCTGGTCTGCGGCTCAGATCGCCATTGACAGGGGATCATTACTCATTGGTGTTGGCTACCCTTTCACGAAAAAAGTACTCGACACACCCATAGACGTGCTGCCCGGCCAGGTCGTATCACTCAGCGTGACCTTCTCCTTCAGTTGAGGCTGAGTGTATGATCCTCATCCGTCGCCCACGCCGAGCTAACATCGCCGGCGCGCTACTGCCGCTGCTGACGGCCTTCGCCCCGGTAGTCCTGTCTGCTGAGCCCGTATATGTATCGGATGTCGGACCAGGCTCAGTGGCCGATCCGGCACTGTCCGGCGATGGCAGGATCATGGCTTGGGCAGATCGAAATGGGGCCACCCCTACTCTGTATCTAAGCAACCTCGAGACCGGCACGCAAACCACCTTGTTGCTGAGAACCACCACCGGGGACACCGATCTGGACTTTCCCAATGCGGTAGGCCCATCCCTCAACGACGACGGAACGCGCATCGCCCTGGTTGTCGACCGCCCGGGTAGGGGCAGACGGCCCGAAGCCCTGCTGGTGATCGACAATTCCGGCGCGCAGTTGGCCAAGGTTACGGCAAGCTTGGGTTCAGGAGAAATTGCAGACTTCCAGGACCGAGCCTTCATCAGCGGCGACGGCCGCTACGTGACCTTCTCTAGCGAGGGTCGCCGCTTCGAAGCCACGGGCATCAGCGGCAACGGCCTGCTCACGTTTGGCGATGACTTTACGATCAAGACCCTGCGACTGGAGGTCGCAACCGGGGCGCTAACGCTCGCCGCGTTCGACGCCACGGGTGCCCTGCCAAACGATGACTCGTCAGCGCAGGGCATCTCGGACGACGGGCAGTTCGTTTTGTTCTGCTCGAATGCGACCGACTTGCCCGCAGCCAACGGCAGACCACAGGCATATCGCAGTGACCCGGACAATGGCACCGTCATTCAAGTGAGCCGGGATAACTTGGGTGCCTCCGTGTCCGGAATCTACTGCGGAGATGATCTGTTCGAAGATGAGTACCTCGGGATTTCCGATAACGGCCAACGGGTGGTGTATACGGAAAACCGGGGGACGGCCGCCGATGGGGAGGATCACACATTCGTGTGGACCGAAGGTGCAGGTAGCCGTGAAATCACAGGCCTGCAAAAGTACGCCTCCGTACCCATCTCCGGCGATGGGCTCTGGCTGGCGCCGGAAGACGAACCTTTCAGCCGCCTGGACATCGACACTGGCGCAACAGACGCGGTGCCCTTCCGCATCCGCAGCCCGCGCATCAGTGACAACGGCGGCACCTTACTCTTCTTCAACGATATGCTACCCCGCCCGGCCGGGCAAACCGGTGACTGGTGGGTCCTGCGCTACGCAACGGCGCCGCCGACCCCGGACCCTCCACCCCTGTTACTGCACCTCGAAGAGCGCATCACCATCGGCGATGGGACGAGAACACTGCCGGGAGTGCGGCTGGCGGTCAATGAAACGGTCAGCGTTGGCCACGCCATCTCCCCGCTGACTCCGCCGCCGTCAGTCAATGGCATTGAGCTAGTCATCAATCCCCCCTTGCTTCCGGGGGACGTGTTCACTGCATCAGCCACCGGCTTCAAGCCGTTCTCCCTAGTGCGCGCCTGGCTGCAGTCCACCCCTGTGTTGGTCGGGGAGGAGGAGGCCGACGAATTCGGCCGCGTGAGCTTCGTGATCACGGTGCCGGAAAACTTCCCGCCCGGGCCGCATACGCTGGTGCTGCTGGGCGTTGCGCCCGATGGTAGTGAGCGTCGCCTCGAGGCACCCATTACCGTCAGCGCACGGGGCGCCGGGGTTGAGGGGAGTGTCGTGGCGATTCCTGCAGGCCAACCCTGGTCTCTCCTGCTGCTTGTTTTCGGCTTATTGGGGATCGCGCGTATGCACTTACGGCAACTTTCGGCGAGGAAGGGTTGAACGCTTGACTGCAGCACCAGGCACTACACAACCGTGAGGTAGTGAACGCTGAACAGCTCATCCGCATCCAGCCAGCTCTTTTCCAACGCAAAACCGGCAGACTCGCTCAAGGCTGAAAAGTGTTGCAGGCTGTATTTGTAAGAGTTCTCGGTGTGCAGTGTCTCGCCCTGCCTGAAGTGGATACTGCGCCCGTTCACCGCAACCGTCTGCGCCTCGTTGCTGACCAGGTGCATTTCAATGCGTTTGAGCTCGCTGTTGTAGAAGGCCCGGTGTGAGAATGCGTCCTGCCTGAAATTGCCGTCAGCCTGCCGATTCAGCGCGTTGAGGATATTCAGGTTGAACTGGGCGGTGACACCACGGGAGTCGTTATAGGCGGCGTTCAGCAGGGCCGCTGACTTGTGCAGATCCACCCCGATCAGGATACCGCCGTCGCGACCCAGCCACCGGCGCAGGCCGGAAAGAAACGCCTGCGCCTGCGAGGGCTCCATATTGCCAATGGTGGAACCCGGGTAAAACACAACGCGGCGCCCCACAGGCAATTGCACCTGCTCCTGCCACGGTGACCCAAAATCCGCACACACCGCGTGGACCTTGAGCCACGGGTATTCACCCCCGAGTTTTACCGCCGTCGCGTAGAGAAACTCACTGGAGATATCGACCGGTACATAGGCCGCTGGGCGCAGGGCCTTCAACAGCAACCGAACCTTCTCGCTGTTGCCGCTGCCGGGCTCAATCAGCACACAGCCGGCGCCACAGCAAGCGGCTATTTCAGTGGCATAACGATCGAGAATACCCTTCTCGGTACGGGTCGGGTAGTACTCTGGCTGTTGTGTAATCTGTTCGAACAGCTCGGAGCCGCGGACGTCATAAAAATACTTGGGGTCAACCCGCTTCTGCGGCAACTGCAACCCGGCAAGAAGCTCGGCACGACTTTCGGTTTGCGCCGGATGCAGGTTCTCGAACACCACGTTCGCTGGCGCAGCGCCGCGGGCAGGTTGCGTATCATGTCGTTTGCAATCCATGACTAAAGATCTCTCGCCAGACGCAATCCACTGAACTGCCAGCGGTCCTGCGGATAAAAGAAATTTCTATAGGTCGCGCGTACATGCCCCCGCTGGCTGATACAGGACCCACCCCTGAGCACCCACTGATTGGCCATGAACTTGCCGTTGTACTCACCAATGGCGCCGGCACCCGCTTTAAAGCCGGGATAAGGCCGGTAGGCGGACCCCGTCCATTGCCAGCAATCGGCAAATAGTTGCAGCAGCGGGTCGGCGCCACTCGCGGCACTGGGATGCAACCGCGATGGGTCGAATACGGTTTCAGGGCACGGCTGTGCACGAGCGGCGGCCTCCCACTCGAACTCGGTGGGCAGGCGTGCACCCGCCCAACTGGCGTAGGCATCCGCCTCATAGCCGCTCAAGTGGGTAACCGGCTCGTGAGGAACGCGCGGCTGCACGCCGCACAAGGTGAAATGCGCAGGTGCCGAACCCTCTTCAAGCCAGTACAGCGGCCGGCACCAACCCTGTTCCTGCACCACGGCCCAGCCATCTGCCAGCCAGAACTCGGGGCGACGATAACCGCCGTCATCGATAAATGCCTGGTACTCCTCGTTGGTCACCAGCCGGTTCGCCAGTGCATAAGGGTTCAGGTACACCCGGTGAGCAGGGCCTTCGTTGTCGAACGCGAAGCGGGTGTCAGCTGTCGCTTCCGCCTGCGCGCCAACCTCAACCAGGCCGCCGGCATATTCCAGCCACCTGAACGCTTGTGTATCGGAGGGTGCGGTTGATGGCAGCGAGAGTAGTGCCCTGTATGCCGGGTAGAGCGGGTTGGCAAACAATGAATACTTGAGGTCGGTATAGAACAGCTCCTGGTGCTGCTGCTCATGCTCAATGCCAAGGCGGCTGCGCTGCAAAATCCCGACACGCTGCGGGTGTGCGGTATCTTTGAGTAACCGCGCCATGGCGTCGTCAACATGCGAACGGTAGGCCCTGACTTCATTCACGGTAGGGCGCGACAGCAACCCGCGTTGGGGTCGGGAAAACTGCTGCCCGACGCCGTTGTAATAGGAATTGAATAACACCGCGTACTGCGCATTGGGCGTTTCATAGCCGGGAAGAAACGGGATGAGCAGAAATGTTTCGAAGAACCAGCTGGTGTGGGCAAGATGCCATTTTGGCGGACTGGTGAAAGCCTCGGCCTGCAAGCCATAGTCTTCGATGGCCAGTGGCTCGCACGCCGCCAGTGATTGCGCGCGCACCTGCCTGAAATGTTCGTACAACCCCTGCTCAGGCATCGTTGGCGACCTCGCCGGTGGGAATACAATAGCCTCCGACCTCGACATGGTCGGGCGCAAGCCTCGTCATGAGCAGGCCGCCCTCGGGCGAACACTGCACAGCGCTCAGTGTGTTGAAACGATGAGACCAGTAATCAGCCAGCACCCTGACGGCCGAACCGGTGGCCGCATCCTCGGGCACACCGTATTGAGGCGCGAAATAGCGCAGCGTGATGGCAGCGTTACCGGACGCGGGTTGTGCTGCGGTGCAAATTACTGCCCGTTGAGACCACTGTGTCAGGCCACGCCCCGGCGGGGAGAGGTCCCTGAGGTCACAATCATCCGGCCATTGCAGCACCAGGTAACCGCGCTCACCACCACAGGTGGCTGCTGCCACCGGCTGCGGCTGCTGTGGAAAAACGGCTGCTGCCCACGCGGGCACTGTGACCGCCACTGCACTCTGACGCCGGAACCTCAACCAGGTAAGGCCATCGCTGCGCCAACAATGCACGGTGCTCTGGTGCATGGAAAGTACCAACAGGTCGCGCTGCAGGCGCCGCAGCCAGATGTGTGCTACCGCCAACAGGCCGTGGCCACAACACTCGATAGGGTGCGCCTGCGGTGTGAAGCAGCGTACAAAAACCACAGGGCCTTCCGTAGCCTCATCCGCCCAGGACTGGCAGACCGTGTGCCTGAAAGCATTCTCGGGCGGAATCGCGGGGGCACGGTCAAGAGCCTGCACCAGGCAAACATTACCGCCGGCAGATTCCACAGAGAACCCGTCGGCGGCAGGAACGAAGGCGCGAATCGTGTGCTCTGCCACGCTGTGCCGTTATCCGGTAGCCCGCCTCACGCCGCTTCAGGCGTGTTTGCGCGCCACCTCCCGAAACACATCAGCAAAAATATCCAGACCCTCGCGAAGGATATCGTCCTCAATGGTCAACGCCACGAAGAGTTTATTGACATGACCATCCGCGCCACAGGTCTCGCAGACCAGCATGCGCTCGAAAGCCGCAGCGGCTACTTCCGCTGCAAACCCGTCGATGGGCGTTTCGATACCCACCACCAGGCCGCGACCCTTGACCCTGCTGTTCAGCTGCGGAAACTCGTCTCGCAGCGCGCGCAGCGTGTCGAGCACAATCTCGGACTTGCGGTAAACCTCATTCGTCAGGCTGTCATCGGACCAGTACTGGTCGATGAGTTCTTTTGCTGCAACGAAGGCGAGCGAATTGCCGCGGAATGTGCCGGTGTGCTCACCCGGAGACCAGACATCGACCTCCGGATTGATGAGCAGTACTGCCATGGGGTTGCCACCGCCAATGGATTTGGACAGACAGATAAGATCGGGCCTGATCCCCGCCTCTTCAAACGAGAAAAACTTGCCGGTACGGCCATTGCCAACCTGAATGTCGTCAACAATCAGCAGAATGCCATGCTTGCGGCACAGTTTTTCCAGACCCTGCAACCAGGCGCTGGACGCCACATTGATACCGCCTTCGCCTTGCACCGTTTCCACAATCACCGCCGCCGGTGCTTCCAGGCCGGAGCCCTTGTCATCCAGATAGCGCTCAAAAATATACAGGGTGTCCATGTCGCCCAGGAAGCCGTCGAAGGGCATGAAATTCACCGCCCCGCGCGCACCGTAGGATTCATCGCGGTAGGCCTGGTTGCCGGTCACGGCCAGTGCACCCATGGTGTGACCGTGGTAGCCATTGGTGAATGCAACGATCAGGTTGCGCCCTGTGGCCTGCCGGGCAAGCTTCATGGCAGCCTCGGTACAGTTGGTGCCGGTCGGCCCGGTGAACTGGAGCTTGTACTCCATCTGCCGCGGCTCGAGAATCTTCTCGATAAAGGTTTCCAGAAACGCCTTTTTGGCCACGGTGGCCTTGTCGAGGCCATGCGCAATACGCCGATCCCGCAAATACTGGATTTGCGCTTCAACAGCGCGCTCCGGGTTGTGTCCGTAATTCAGCGTCCCGGCACCGGCAAAGAAGTCGATGTAACGACGGCCGTCCTCATCAAACAGTTCCGAGCCAACAGCCTTGTCAAAAACCGTGGGAAATGAGCGGATGTAACCTCTAACCTCGGATTCGTACTCGTCAAAAACTTCCACGGGTAATTTCTCCTGTGCGGGTGCGGATGTTAGGGATGATCGATTATAGCGCAATCGCGCGCGTCGTTCCTGTCGCCGCGGGCCGTTCCCGTCAAACCATCTGCCAGGTGCCACAAACAGGGCCTCACCAGCCGCCGACTGTCCCCAACAGCTTCACAGCCCTGCTTGCCGAGGGGATAGTTTCGGCATATTCTATGCCGTTATAAATTGGCATAACACGTGCCGCTAAAAAACAGAAACTCGGGGAACGCCACAATGACTGCAACCCGGCCGCTCGTCGCCGCACTTCTCATTGTCAGCAACGGAGCACTGGCCCAGACCGGGGCCCTGGAGGAGGTGATCGTCACGGCAACCAAACGTGCGGAGAGCCTGCAGGACATTGCCGTCACAGTTACCGCGTTTACCGAAGATGAGATACAACAGGCCAACATCCGCGATGCGTCGGATATTGCCCTGCTGACGCCCTCACTCAACATCAATGCCAATATCAGCCCGTTCAGCACGCGTATTGCCATCCGCGGCATAGGCACACCGGGGTCGACATTTCTTGAACCCTCAGTGGGCACCTTCGTCGATGGGGTCTACCTGAATCGTTCTGGCCTCGCGGTGTCCGACCTGGTGGATGTAGAGCGCATTGAAGTTCTGCAGGGGCCACAAGGCACACTGTACGGCAAGAACACCAACGCCGGCGCCATCAGCATCACCACCAAAGCACCCAAGCTGGACGCCCCCGAGGGCCATCTGGAGGTGACCACCGGCAACTACGCCATGACCCGGCTTACCGGTGCGCTCTCCAGTCCCATCGGCGATACCGTTGCTTTCAGGCTGGCAGGTAATACACACCAACGCGACGGCTACCTGCAGAACGCTGCCGGCCCGGATCTCAACGACGCTGACGAGTGGAACCTCATCGGCAAAGTGCTGTGGGAACCCACCGCTCGATTGTCTGTACTGCTACAAACCAGCCACCTGCGGCGCGACATGAATTGCTGCGCGCCGGATTCCGTGCACGACCCAATTGCCGAACAGGCAATTATCGACCGAGGGTTGCCGCCACTGGGCAGCAATCCGTTTGACCAGCGAACCGCCCAGGACACGCTTACCCCGTTCAAGCAGGAATCCACTGCCGCGTCATTGCATGTCGACTACGAGACAGACTGGGGAATGCTGGAATCGATCACCGCCTGGGACGAGTACGATGTGGAGTCCTCACAGGAAACCAGTCGCTCGGTGTTGGACACCACGTTCCTCAACCAGCCCCAGTCCGGGAACAGCGTCTCCCAGGAACTGCGTTTCAGCGCCAGTACCGACCACGTTGACTACATGGTCGGCCTCTACTACTTCCAGCAGGACACCCGCGAGTTTGAAGGAGAACTGAGCGCACTGGTCGGCGCTGATGTTGGCGTCGGCACAGGAATTTTCGGCCCCCAACTGGGCCTGATCGCGGCCACAGGGGACAGCTCTTTCCAGGACAATCGCTTTGCCACTGAAACCATCGCCCTGTTCAGCCGGGCCAGCTGGCAGGTGAGTGACGATTGGCAATTCACCGCGGGCCTGCGCTGGAGCGAAGAACAAAAGGACGCGGACCTGTTCGTGGCAGTGGAGTCCTCCGCGTTGACAGCACAGAACCCGGAGAATCTGCCAGCACCCCTGCTCGCCCTACTGTCGCAACAGGGGATCTTCCCGCCATTTTCACTGCTCGCCGCTGCCCGCCCGGAAATTGATGAGCGCTTCAGCCGCACGGCAGACAATGTCGACTGGCTGGCCAGCCTGAGCTACGACCTGACTGCCAGCGACCTGCTCTTTGCCAGCGTGTCCACGGGTACCAAGTCAGGCGGTTTCAATGGTGTGGCCGGCGCCACAGAGGAACGGGAATTCGACGATGAAGACACCATCAGCTACGAACTGGGCCTTAAAAGCACGCTGCTTGATGCGCGCCTGCGCCTCAATTCCACCCTGTTTCTGACGGAGATCAATCAACTGCAAAGCTCACAACAGGCGGCATCAGGGTTGGGTCAGGTCACCTCCAACCAGGGTGAAGCCGAGGTATCGGGCGTCGACCTGCAGCTGGACGCCCTGCCGGCCCCCAACCTCACTCTGAGCCTGGGTGTGCAGTACCTGCATACCTATGAGTTCACAGAAGGGCCCGACAAGGGCCTCGAGCTGCCGTATGCCGCGGAACTGAGCGGCAGCCTCGCTGCAACGTTCGCCGTGCCTCTGGCGGACGGCAGCGCCTACCTGCGCGGCGACTACACCGTGATGGGAAATCACTGGACCAATTCAGCCAGCACCGGGCAGCTGGAGGACAAGGACCGGCAGGACCGCAGCAACATCAACGTGACCGTCGGCTGGCGCAATGACCGCTGGGCTATCAGTGTGTGGGGCAAGAATCTGGGCGACGAAGAATACGCGGTGCAGACGCTCACGCCGTACCCTGTCACCGACACGGACGCCTACTTCCTTACCCCGCCCAGAACCTATGGGGTGACCCTGCGTTACGATTTCGACCAGGGCTGATCGTCAGGCGTTGCCCGTTGCCTGCTGTAATTCACCCGCATGCGGTAGGCCACCAGAAACGGCAGCAATACCAGCAGCGACAGCAGCAAGATCAAAACTGCATCCGTGTACCGCGCACGCACCGTGTTGGTAGCCAGCTGCCGCATCTGTGAATATCCGGCGGGCAGCGGCAGCACGCCGTTTTCGATCTGGTATTGTGCGTAGCGTGCCTGCATGCGCTGGAACAGGCCGGGCCGGTCCCCGGCGAGATCGACAACCTCTCCGGGATCGCGGACGATGTCGTACAGATGCCACTGACCATCCCCCAGCGGCGGCCGATTGAGCACCAGCTTGTAATCCCCCTGAAACAGGGCGGCATGACCGGTCAGTTCGTAGCCGACTGCATCGTCTTCTGTGTACACACGCTGTTTTTCACCCCTCAGCAGCGGCGTCAAATCACGCCCCGTTATCGGCTGCACCGGCTGGCCCGCGTATCGCTCGCCCGGCTGCGGCGTGCCAGTGAGCGACAGAATGGTTGGGGTGATATCCGTGGCCCAGGCAAAGGCGGGTAGCACTGCATCCCGGCGCGGCAGGTGCTCTCCGGCAATAATCAGCGGCACCCGCATTCCGCCCTCACCCGTGTAGAATTTATAGAACGCCAGCGGGCTGGCAGCGGCACTGGCAAAACCCGGGCTGATGGTGTTGTAACTGCCTTTGAGGCCGAGGCGAGCATAGTCCACGTGGTAACCCATGAACGCGGCACCCAGACGGGAAGACAGCGCTGTGGGGTCGACCGGGCCACTGCCCTCACTGCCGTTATCCGATGTGAAAATGAAAATTGTGTTCTCGTAAGCGCCCTGAGACTTGAGGTAGCTGACGAGGCGTCCGAGGTGAAAATCCATGGCTTCAATCATGCCGGCGTAAACCGCCATGCGTTTGGCCTCGTACCGTTTGCGCTGCTCTGTCAGCGCCTGCCAGTCACCGCTGCCCGGCATAGTCCGCAGCGCGGTGTGCGCCGGCACGATCCCCAACGCTACCGCGCGCTGCAGGCGTTGCTCGCGCAGCACGTCCCAGCCACTGGCGTACACACCGTGGTAACGGTCGGTAAATGCCTGCGGTGCCTGCACCGGCATGTGCACAGCCATGAACGGGAGGTAGGCGAAGAACGGTTTGCCGTCCTGCAAATTGCTGCCTATAAACTCAATGGTCTTGTCGACAAGAAAGCGCGAGGAATAGAAATCATCTGGCAGGGTGAAGCGTTCACCGTCCGCAAACCAGTTGGCCTCATCATACAGCGGCAGATAGGGCCGCTGCTCCCAATTGTCAGCACCGGAGTCCATCAGGGCAACGGTGCGCTCGAACCCGCGACGGCTGGGCCGTTTTTCCGGGGTGGCACCCAGGTGCCACTTGCCCGCCATATACGTGTGATACCCAACCCCTTCCAGCAGCGTAGCGACGGTGACCACATTGTCGCCAAGCACCCCCTGGTAGTGCGGGTACCGGCGCTGCTCAGGTGCCAGCATTTCCGGAATATTCGGCACGCCGGCCAGGTGGTTGTTGACACCGGTCAGCAGCATGGCCCGGGCCGGCGCGCAATTGGCCGCCGTATGGTAGTTGGTAAATCGCACACCTTGCCGCGCGAGAGCAGACAGCGTGGGCGTGTTTACCTCGCTGCCATACGGGGCGATGTCCGTGTAGCCCAGGTCATCCGCCAGAATAAAGACGATGTTCGGGCGCGCCGCCGGCAACAGCGCCTCCGCAGCGTGCAGGCCGGGTAGGGGCAAAACAAAAAACAACCACAGCGCCCAGAGCGTATGCAACGCCCGAGGACAGTTGAGCACTCAGCTTTTCTCGGGCAAATAGCGCGCTGCAACCAGCAGAATGATCGACACCAGCACTTCCGGGCCAATCAGGTGCAGTGCCAGCGCGGCATCGTGCAGTAGCCACGCCAGAACGCGGCCAATGGCCGCCAGTGACAACAGCATGATCGCCGGGTAGTACCAGGTGCGCCGGCCGCTGATCAGTGCGATCAGCATGCAGGCTCCCAGCGTGAGAAAGAATGCCGCCATGTCTCCAACCTGAGAGCTCAGTGCAATCCCGTCACCCAGGGTCAGGCCAAAGGACGGCGCAACGCCTGCGGGGGCAATCAGCCAGCGCACCCCACTCACTACAAACAACAATGCGGGCAGCAACACCAGCACACGCAGGACAATTTTCATTCGGGGCATTGGCAGAACTCCTATCATCGCCACAGTATCCTGAGCTGGATTACAGCATGGCGCGCACAATGAGCAAAATCCTATTTTTGACACACTATATGCCATTATGTAACCTGCGACAGGTCAAGTCCATTCGGTCCGCACGCGGCCACGGAGATTGCAATGAGAAAAACAAGCCTGCTGGCCGGCGTGATTGTCATCGCCGCTGTGATCGCCTACAGCCAACGCGCCAACCTCGCTGCACGTGTGCTGGAAAACGGCCTGCCGGCGCGCCTGGGGGCGGACCGGATAGCCGAACTGGAAGACGGGCTGCACCTGGCGCTCTGCGGCGCCGGCGGTCCACTGCCTGCGCCCCGCGCCTCGGGACCCTGCGTCGCCGTCATCGCCGGCAAGTCACTGTTTGTCGTTGATGCGGGTACCGACGGCGTGCGCAACCTCAACCGCATGGGCTATCAGGTCGGCAACATCCGGGGCGTTTTCCTCACACACTTTCACTCCGACCATATTGACGGGCTGGGTGAGATGGGCACGGTGCGCTGGGCCGGCGGCGCCAACGCCACACCATTACCGGTCTACGGCCCGGATGGCGTTGAGCGCGTTGTCGCCGGCCTTAATATGGCCTACGCGCAGGATTTCTCCTACCGCCACGCCCACCATGGGGATGCCGTTGCGTCGCTGCGGGGGGCGGGCCTGGACGCCCTGCCGTTTGCCCAGCCCGCGCCGGGCACCCTGACCACGGTACTGGAAGCCGGCGGTCTCAAGATCGAGGCGCTGTCGGTTGACCACGCACCGGTAGAACCTGCGGTGGGTTACCGCTTCACCTACAGGGGGCGATCGTTGCTCATTACCGGTGATACCGTAAAAACGGCGGATATTGAACAGTTCGCACAGGGGGTAGACCTGCTGGTGCACGAAGCGCTGGCGCCCAACCTGGTCAACATGATGCACGAAGCCGCCGTGAAGAATGGCAACACGGTTCTGGCGCAGATCACCCATGACATTCTCGACTACCACGCGAGCCCGGTAGACGCGGCCGAGACCGCGCGTGACGCCGGGGTGGGGCACCTGCTTTACTACCACATTGTCCCCCCCTTGATCATTCCCGGGCAGAAAGCGCTTTTCCTGAACGGCGCGGAGGACATTTTCCCGCACTACACCATCGGCGAAGACGGCGTCAGCTTCTCCCTACCGGCGAACAGCGACGAGATCATCATGACCCGCAAGGGGCTCTGAACGCGCCAGGCTCAACCCGCTTCGCGCAGGCGTAACTGGCGCCGGATGGCGCGGGCGATCAGCCACAGGCGATCCTGCCCCCACAGCGCCAGCAGCTGCGCCCCGCTCTCATCGAGCAATCTGAAACTGGGCACCCCCCAAAGGCCCGCCTGGTACATGGCCAGCCGGTTGTCCTCCAGCAGCTGCTCCCAACCCGGCTGGCCGAGGTGCACTGCTGCCGCCTGCCAGTCGAGGCCAGCCGACTCCACCACCTTGCGCAGGCCCCTGTCGCTATTGGTGTTGGTGCCCCTGGCGAACGCATGGGTGAGAAAGCTGGAGAGCAGCTCGTTGCCCTTGCCCTGAGCCACAGCCCAGGGGTATAGGGAATAGCAACGCCGGGCCGGCTCGCCTATGGGATCATAAAACCTGCCGTAGGGCACACCCGCCTCGCGTGCTTCACGCGCGGCGTCCATAAAGATGTAAAAGCCTTTCTCGCGGGTTGCCGGCACACCACGCATCACCATGGGTAGCACTGGCCGCACCGCCAGCCTGACGCCAGTATCACGCGCCAACTGCACGGCCCGATCGAACACGATGGCCGTGTAAGGACTACGCAGAGACGCATAGAGCTCCAGCGTCAGGGTGCCAGTATCACGCAATCCCCCCGTCTCGATGTCGGGGCGCGGCACGAGCATGGGCTCGCCGGGATGGCGATCAAGGCCCAAGGCCGCAAGGCGCTTCTCCAGGTGATAGAGTCGGTCCACTCCCCAGTACCATTCTCCACCGTAATACAGCATGGCACCGGAGTAGTGTTTCAGGTGCGCCCTGCGCTCGCTGCCAGCGGCGATCGCTGCGGCGGTGCCCTGCCCGGAGGCGCTGCCGTGGGCAGCCGCCAGCGAAGCCAGCGCACCTGCGTCCTCGCTCCACAGCGCGCGCCCCACATCAGCAGCCAGTGCAATGAACCCGGCTGTGTCTTGCGCGGCGAGGATGGCGGCAGCCTGCTGCACGTTCGCCGGCGCCGGCGGCCCGGACTGCCTGGGGAATTCGAGGTTGTACTCCGGTGCCACCTGAAACGCGTCGTAGCGCGATAATTGCAGCAATAACGCAGGCTCGGCCACGTTGCGGCCTTGCGGCCCCGACACCAGGTGGCATTGCAACTCGACGGCGTAGCGCGCCACCAGCTGCGGCAGAACCTGCGCCACCAGGTGACTGTATCCATCATCAACCTGGTGAAAATACTCGATGCGGTGTGGCACGCCCTGCGCGCGACGCTTCTTTTCTGCCCGCGCCCGGCGCCTGTCAACCTGCCCAGGGCTGAACAGGCGGCTCATGAGGGTCGAGGTAACCCAGCGTTTCAGGGGGCCAGGGTCCATGGTGGCTGCCCCACCCTGCTCTGTGAATTGCTCAGCCATGCGCTGCACCTCTCTCGCGGGTCAAGGGTCTGGAACCAGCGGCCTGATGAGTTGGATAACAATGCGGGTACTGGTTTTCTTGCTCAGGCCCTGATGCTCACGCAGACGGTGCCACATCTCGAATGACGCAAGAGCGTCGACGGCTTCGCGGTCATCCGATGGCAGCGCATTCAGCTCCGGCATCCAGTCACTGAGGTTTTGCCGCAGGCCTCGCAACGCGCGCGCGTAGTTCTGCCGCAAAAACTCATAACGCCAACGCTGTGCAGCCGTGGACAGCATCACGTTGCCGATTTGCTCATAGGCATCGGCGTGACGCTCTATCGCATGGGTGAGCCGCTCGTTCAGTGTGCCCTCTCGGTCGCCACCGGTGAAAAGGTCTTTCCAGGTGGCACCCAGTTGTCCATTGACCGCCTCCGCCAATGCGCCCATGTCTTCGAAGTGGCGAAAGAAGGAGCGAATACCCACACCGGCGCGCTCCGCAATCTGCTGCGCCGTAGGCACCAGAACGCCCTCCTCCATGAAGGCCACCGCAGCCTGGATAATAGCCTGGCGACTGCGTTCGCTGCGTTGACGGCGCCCGTCGATGGCCTCGGTCTGCGTCGCTTTTGTCATGACGTTCTCACCCTGCCCACAGGGCCCGCATATAATGACATCTCATATGCAATATTCTGCCACGGGCAGGATGCAATGCCCAGCGAACTGCGCCGCCGGCACCGGTCGACCGCGGACTGACATCACAGGTCACCAGCAAAAACGTCGGGCACGGTGTATATTACGGCAAAGACCATAGACGCCTCGGCTGTGTATGTGTTGTGGCCAGCTGTCTATCGTTAAGAGAACAATCGAGAACCGTTTCATGCGCATCATTGATGAAATTCACGCTGTTGTCGGCACCAAGGGGGTACTCACGGGTGAGGACGTGCGCGCACGCCCCAATCACAGCTGGTGGCAGGGACAGTGCAAGGCCATGGCCATTGTGCGGCCTGCGAGCACCGAAGAGCTGTCAGCGGTGATGCGCATCTGCCACGCGCACAACCAGAGTGTGGTGCCCTGGGGCGGACTGAGCGGCCTGGTAGACGGTATCACCTGTACCGGTAGCGACATCGTGATTACGCTGGAAAGAATGCAGGCCATTGAGCAACTGGACGACATCGCCGGTGTGATGACGGTGCAGGCCGGTGCCATTGTGCAAACGGTGCAGGACGCGGCTGCGGCCGCAGGTTGGCTCTTTGCCGTGGACTTCGGTGCGCGCGGCAGTGCCCATATCGGCGGCATGATCGCTACCAACGCCGGCGGCAACAGTGTGGTGCGCTACGGCATGGCGCGGGAGCAGGTACTGGGACTGGAGGCGGTACTTGCCGATGGCACCGTCATCAGCTCGATGAACGAAATGCTGAAAAACAATGCGGGGTACGACCTCAAGCAGCTGTTCATCGGCTCCGAGGGCACACTGGGCATTGTCACCCGGGCGGTGCTGCGGCTGCGCCCCGCACCCAGCGCCACCCAGACGGCCTTTGTCGCGGTGGAGAATTTTTCATCTCTGCTGCAGGTGCTGCGGCGCCTGGGCACCGACCTCGAAGGCAAGCTCAGCGCCTTTGAAGTCATGTGGAACAACCACTACCAGCTGTTGGTGGAGGAAACACAGCGCCACCAGGCCTTCCTGCCCACGCACCACGCCTTTTATGTGCTGGTGGAGGCGCAGGGCGCGGACAGCGAAACCCTGGAGGCGCAGTTCACGGCGGTCCTGGCTGGCCTGCTGGAAGACGACCATGTGGTCGATGCGGTGATCGCGCAAAGCGGCCAGCAGGCCGATCAGCTCTGGGCCATGCGCGATGATGTGGAAGCGCTGGTGCACTGTATCAACCCCATCGCGGTCTTTGATGTCAGCCTGCCCATTCGACACATGGAGAACTACATCAACGACCTGCTCGCCGCCCTGGAACAACAGTGCCCCGGCGCGAGGCTGGTGTGCTTTGGCCATATGGGCGATGGCAACCTGCATCTCGGCATTGACCCCGCCCATGAGCGTCACCGTATTGAGCGCATCGTCTACGAGCATCTGGTGCCGCTGCACGGCTCAGTCTCGGCCGAACACGGTATCGGCCTGGAGAAGCGCGAGTTCCTGCACTGCAGCCGTTCGCCGGCGGAAATCGCCCTCATGCGCACGTTAAAGCAGGCGCTGGACCCCAAAGGCCTGCTGAACCCGGGCAAGGTCCTGCCACCGACAGAGACAACAACATGAAGTTCTATTCGCGTAAATGGGTAAAACCGGAAAACCTGAACCCGCACGGCAGCCTGTTCGGGGGCCAGTTACTCAGCTGGATCGACGAAGAGGCCGTCATCTACGCCATGTGCCAGCTGGGCAGGAACCGGCACCTGGTCACCAAGTTCATGTCGGAAATCAATTTCGTCAGCTCCGCCCACCAAGGTGACATCATTGAAATGGGCGTGGAAGTGATCGCCTGTGGCCGCACCTCGGTCACGCTGCGGGCCGAGGTCAGGAACAAACTGACCAAACAGACCATCATCTCCATCGACCGTATTGTGTTTGTGAACCTGGACGACGACGGCGCTCCCCTGCCTCACGGCTACGCCTGGCCGGGCGCGGAGGCCAGCGTCGAGGGCGAGCCCTAGGCCGCGCTGTCCGTATCGCTGACGATACGTCCGGGCCGGAGGCATACTCATTGACACATTGCGCTTCGCGAGAACATCCCTGATGCCCGTGTAGTGAACGCTCGGGGCCTGCTGCTCATTCCACCGAGCAGCAACCCAGACTACGGCTATTGCATGGAATCCATGAAGCGGCTCGCCTCGGCGATGGACTCTTCCATATCTGCTATCAGCGAGGCAGTCGCCTGCTCAATGGTGTTCAGCTCGCCCTGCAGGGAGCCGATGGCACGCGCGTTCAGGTTGTGGCGAAGAAAGGTGACGTGATCCTTCAGGATAGTAAGGACGGGCTCCATGGAGAGCTCCGCCCGCTGCATGGCTTGCAACATGACCGCATACTCAGAGCGCGTTTCGTTCAGCAGTTTTCGACTTTGCCGTGCCATCCCGGCATCTGCAAAGTCATCTATCTCACCATCCCATTCATCGAAGAGGTCCTCCGCCACTGACTCTACGGCTTCGATGCGCGCAGACACTTCTTCTGCATCACGCTCGCAGCGCTGGTATTCAGCGTTGAGGCGATCGTAAACCTTCTCGAGTTCGCCACCGTCGACATCGATAATACTGCGATACTGTTCCAGTGCGGAGGCGAACTGCGTCTTGGCCTCTTCCTGAGACTCCCGGGTATCGTCAATCCGATCCACTAGAATCTCGCGCTTTTCAATTCCAAGCTTCTCCAGCGCCCCGTAATAGGTGCTGGAGCACCCGGTCAGTATCAACAACATCACAAGGCATGACAGGGGACTACGCAAGCGAACGGGAACACACATCATTTTTTTTCTCCACATAGCGAGTTTTTTCACAGCCTACACCAAAGGATAGCCAGAGCTACGTCGCCCAACGCCACTCGGCTAATCAGCGGCGTCTGCACGCGGGTGCATCTTGATGAGACCAGAAAACTGAAAGATCAGAAATCCAATGGCCGACAGCACGAGAGCGATTTCATAGCGAGCGTACGCCACGGACAACCCGATTGCACCGGTTAACCATAAACCCGCGGCGGTGGCGGTGCCTTGGGCCCGACTTCCCCGCTTGATAATGGAACCGCCGCCAATGAAGCCCATGCCCGTGATGATGCCATACATAATGCGTGCCTCGGCTTCCCCCTCATCGTAGACGTCCATACCCACAAGCATGAAGGCGCAGGAGGCAATGGCAACCAGGGGAAAGGTTCTCAACCCGGCCCCGTAAGCCCGGTATTCTCGATTAATCGCGATGGGCAACGCCAGAATGAACGCGATGCCGATTTTGTACAAATGATGCCAGACGAGCTGGAAATCAATCTCGATCATGTTGAGCTCCCGGTTAAGCCGCGCAGGTGCCCGGCCCGATTTCGCTGTGAATACTGATCGTACCCAGAGTCGCAGCGACGCGAAACCGCTGCTCTGGATTGAGCGCAGCTGAAACTATAGTATGGCAATAGAACCCGTGCATCAGCCGACGCCGCGCTCGCTCGAATCGCGCGGCCGTGCACCAAGGCCATCAAGGAGCCTTCATGAACGCCAACCAAGCACCCGACGCGGTACCCGAGCGGGAGCTGCGGCTTGCACTCGTGTGCTACGGCGGTGTTTCTCTCGCGGTGTACATGCACGGTGTCACGCGGGAAATCCTCAAACTGGTTCGCGCCTCCCGGGCCTACCACACTGTGCCGGAAGATACGGCCAGTGACGCAAGCTATACCGATGCCGCGTCCCATCGCGGTGAGCTCGACACCGAAACCGTGTACTTTGAACTGTTGCAACAGATTGGCGGGCATGTGCGCCTGCGCGTATTGGTGGACGTGATCGCAGGCGCCTCTGCCGGCGGCATCAACGGCATCATGCTTGCGCGCGCGCTGGCCTTCGACCTGTCGCTGGATGCGCACCGCAAGCTCTGGCTGGACCTTGCCGACATCGAGGCACTGCTTGACCCGGCGGCGCGGCCCTCGCGCCTGTCCAAACTCTACATGCGCCCGTTGTTCTGGTTCGCGGGGCTGCTGCGCAAGCGCCGTAACCGCCAAGCGGGTGCTGCGGGTGAAGACCCCGAGGTGCTGCAGAACCTCTCGTTGTTCATGCGCTCGCGCTGGTTCGAGCCACCTTTCTCTGGCCCCACCATGAGCAACATGATGCTTGACGCCCTGGAATCCCTCGGCGAAGAACAGGCCGATGGCTGTCAGTCGCTGTTGCCGCCCGGACTGCCCCTCGAACTGTTCGTGACGACCACCGATTTTTGGGGGTCACCGCAAACCATTCCGCTGCACGACCCTGCGACCGTGCGCGAACGCGAACACCGCCACACATTCCACTTTCATCACCAGTTCAGCCAGAACCGCGACTTGCATCCCTCCACTTTGGGCCGCGATCACCTGCCTTCACTGGCCTTTGCCGCGCGCGCCACCAGCAGTTTTCCGGGCGCGTTCCCACCCCTGCGTCTCGCAGAAATGGATGCGGTACTGGAACGACGCAGCACCGGCTGGGCGGGCAGGGGCGCTTTTATTGCCCGTCAGCTGCGCAGTGCGCGGCGCACGGGTGAACGCGCGGACGAGGCCGCCTTCATCGACGGTAGCGTGTTGATGAACAAGCCCGTATCCGTGGCGCTGGACGCCGTGCAGCGGCACCCGGCGCACCGGGAAACAGACCGCCGGCTGGTGTACCTGGAACCGAACCCGGAGCCCGAGCGCGAGACAGCACGCGAAGCACCCGGTTTCTTTACTACCATCCTCGGCGCGCTCTCGACCATACCGCGTCACCAGCCAATTCGCGATGACCTGGACTGGATTGCCGCGTTCAACAACAAGGTACAACTGCATCGTGAAGTCGCTGACGGCGTGCGCAGCCAGGTACTCGCGGTCATCGGCAGTCACCTCGATAGCATGATGACTGCAACACCCACGGCGGCAAACATTGACCACTGGGGCAAGGAGGCGAACATGCGCGCCGCCTCTGACGCCGGGTATGCCTATGAGGGCTACTCGCGGCTGAAAGTGCTCGGCTTGCTGGATGAGCTGGCGGAACTGTTTCAACGCAGCACGCGCGGACTGACGCGCACCGAGGCCGTAGCCCGGCTGCAAGCCTGGGCGCGCATGGCGCGCATCCGCCCGCTGGGTGACACCGCCAGCAGCGCACGGTATCAGGAGGGTGCCCCCTGGGTACGCTTCCTGCGCAACTACGATATGCGCCATCGGCTGCGCCGGGTAATGTTGCTGATTCGCCGCGTGAACGAGCTGTACACCGACCCGGATACCCTGACGATTGCCGATTACCGCGAGCATCTCGATCGGCTCAAATTGCGTCTCTACGCCCGCGCAGAAACGCTGCGCGAACACATGGACTGGCGCGGCGAGCATCTGCAGCGCCCCTCCACCGAATGCCTCGATGATCACCTGAACGACTTTCTGGTCAGGGTGCGCGAACGCTTGGACCTGATTGAGTTCGATGCAGCCCTGGAGAGTGACCTGGCGGCCTGGTGTGGCGAAGTCGGCGCCCGAAGCATGATGCGTGAAGTGCTCACCACCTACCTGGGCTTTGCACATTACGATGTGCTGACCTACCCCATGAGCCAGAGTCGGGAAATGGATACCCTGGAGCAGATCAAGGTCGACCGCATTGCGGTAGACGATGCCAACAGCCTGCGCCAGGGCGGCGCGCGGGAGATTCTCAAGGGCGTACAGTTCGGTAATTTCGGTGCGTTTTTTTCCCGCCGCTTTCGCGAGAACGACTACCTCTGGGGCCGCCTGACCGCCGCGGAACGGCTGGTGGATATTGTCGGCAGTGCGGCCCCGGAAGCCGTCGCTGCGGGGCTGGACCTGCAGGACTACAAGCGACGGCTATTCCTGGCTGTCCTGCGCGCCGAAGCACCACACCTCACGGGAATCAGCGAGATGATCGCCGACCTGAAAGCCAGCGCACACGCCATGGAAAACGACTCCGCCGCCGGGTCAACCGCCGGGACGGTACCAGACCGGTGAGGTATACGCCCGCTCCTGCAAGGTAGACGGAAAGCCCTCAGCCTCCGGTTGTTTCAGTGCCAGCGCATCCAGCAGTGAATGGCGCGGTGTGGGAATCTGCAGCACGCGCACGTAATAGAACGCAGCCTGTGTCGGGTCAAAATCCGGATCCTGCCACAGCGCGGCCAGGCGCGGTGCGCCAATACTGTTCTCCCACTCGCCTGTGCCCAGGTTCACCGTATTACCCACGGCCGGGAGATCACCCGTCGCATCCGGCTCGCGCGCACCCGACCAGACAACGTCGTAGATACGTTCGTGCGTATCGCCGGCCGCATCGATCCAGCCCTTGATCACCTGGATACGGTCGAGGTTGGCGCCCACCGGGTCACGCGAGGCCTGCACCAGAATCTGCGGGCCAGCTGCACCATCGGTTGCCGCAAGCTCACCGCCCATGGGCACCCCGGCCGCGGCCGCCGCCTGCCAGTCTTCCGCACTGTCTGTGCCCACCACTGGCAGGTTCCAACCCGCGAACAGCCGTACACCGATGCGCGGCCCCGTGGTGGCATAGACTTCACGTCGACGCATTGCTTCCAGTATGGATTCCCGTGTGTTGCTCTCTGCCCAAACCGCCGCGAGCCCCGAGGCAGACATTGCCCAACCGCTGGGCCCCTCTTCCTCTGCCCAGCGGTTTGTCTTGTTCTCGGGAATGGAGTCGGTGGCGAGTTTGCCGTGAAAGTTTCCTTCCTCTGCCGAAGACAGGCTGGTGTGTGAATCCGTGGAGCCGATAAAACCGAGCTGATAGGGGTTTACACCCAACGACGCTTCCAGTGCCAGCCCCCGCAACAGCGCCGGGCGCAGGAAATCGCCCGCTGCGGGGGTGTAGGAACTGGCGCCCTGCTGAATATAAAAGGGGTAATTCTCGAAATCCGCAAAAGGGTCGTCAGGTGACAATACTGGGTGCGTCTCGGAATCACCCTTGATTTGCGTGATTTCTGCCACCGGCTCCCAATAATTGCGCACGCTGGCGAGCTCTTCGCTGAGTGGCTCACCGCGCAGGGTGGTTTCATCGAACATGTAGCCCTTGGAAATATTCGCGTTATGCGGAATCGCGATAAAGTCGTCGCCGGTTTCTTCGGCAGTGGCGGCCAGCCACTGCCACAGATCTTCAGGATACTGACTATCGTCGAGGCCAAAGGGCTGGTATTTACGCGCACTGCGCGCATCCCCATCGGTCATCACCACACGGTGCAGGTTTGCGCCCCCGGGAATCGAACTCCACTCCCAACCGATCAGCGCGGTAAAGCGTCCGGGGTCGTTGTAGCGATCAGCGGTCTCGGCAATCTGGCGCCAGGTATCCGCCTCCACCGACAACATCGGCGGAATCATGCTGGAGCCGACCCGCATAGTCGCCGCGGCCTCGCGTGGGTCGTCCGTGGACTTGGGCAACACCGACATGAACAGCTCGCGGCCGCGGCCTGCGTCCACGCGCCGTCGCAGCAGCCAGCCCACAAAATCGGCCTTGAGCCCATCGACAAAACCCAGCTCCACGCCGTCCGAGCCGTTGTAGTAGAGGTGGCGAATAACCCCCATGTATTCCGCGTGGTCAGACACCACCAGGAAATCCAGTGGCGTTTCAATTTGCAGCCGCGCATGGTGGTAGGGATGCACCACCGGCAAGCCCTGCGCGTACCGGTAGGCCGTGTCCGGGTCGGCCAGAAGGTTGTTGTTGGCAAAGGCGTCGGAGGAATAGGTGGTATGCAGGTGCGTATCGCCCCACAACAGCGTTTTTTCCTGTGCGCTGGCCAGTATCGGCAGAAGCAACGCAGCGATAAAAAGCGGTCGGCGCATGGAGTGTGTCCTGTTCTTGTTATTGATGGATGTGCATGCTCAGGCGGCCAGCAGGCGCACCGGCATCTGTTTGAAGGCATGAATACTGTTGGAGCGGATAAACACCGGGGCGCCTGTCCGTTCCACTCCGGCGAAGGCGCGGAAGAATTCCTCGAAGAAGATCCGCGCCTCCATGCGCGCCAGGTTGGCGCCAAGGCAGAGGTGAATGCCGTGACCGAAAGCGAGATGCGGATTCGGCGTGCGTGTGATGTCAAAGCGCAGCGGATCGGCAAACACCTCCTCGTCGAAATTGCCCGAGCTGTACAACATCACCACACGCTCTCCCTCGCGGATGGACTGCCCGCGTATCTCCGTATCGCAGGTTGCCGTGCGGCGAAAATAGTGCAGCGGGCAGGTCCAGCGCAACATTTCTTCAATCGCCAGCGGCAATGCGCTGGGATGGGCCGCGAGCTGTCGGTACAGGCCCGGGGTGCGCAGTAACTGATCCATGCCAGAGCTGATCAGGCCTCGCGTGGTTTCGTTGCCGGCAACCGCGAGCTGAACAAAGAGTGAGGCGAACTCCATCTCCGATACAGTGTGGCCATCGATCTCCTGGTTGACCAGCAGCGACACGAGGTCCTCTCCCTTGCCGTCGCGGCGCTCTGCCGCCAGCGAGTAACCGTAGCTGCCCATGTCGATCGACGCCTGAGTGACCTCCTCCGGCGTGCCGCCCAGGTCCGGGTCTGAGCCGGAGGTTTGCACATCGGACCAGTGCCGTATCTGTGGCCACATGTCTTCGGGAATATCGAGCAGCGAGCAGATCACCGCCGTCGGCAGGTCGCCTGCCAGGTCATCGACGAAATTGATTTCCGTGTCACAGCGAGCATCGACCATGATGCGCCGGGCAATCTCGCGCACCCGCGGCTCCAGCTCCGCCAGGCGGCGCGAGGTAAAGCGCGTAATCACCGCACGGCGAATGGGGCCGTGGTTGGGCGGATCCATACCCAGCAGCTGATTCTGCACCATGCCCAGGATCTCCGGTGGCATGTCGTCCACCATGACAAAACCGCGCTGGGCAGAGAAGGTCTTGAAGTCACGGGACACGGCAACAATATCGGCATGCTTGCTCAATACCCAGTAGCCTCCCCCGTCGGGATGGGGGTGCCAGTACACTGGCGCATGCTCGCGCAGCCAGGCGAACTGGGCATGCGGAATACCCTGCACGTAGGCGTCCGGGCTGTAGATATCAATCTCCATGTCAGCCCACCAACACATTGGGGCGTGGCAAGCCCTGCTGCTCACACATGGCGAGGTAGAACCCCAGGGTCAGACCACCATCGGTCACCGAGGTGATGTTTCCGGCCTCGTCGAGGTTGATGTTGGAGCCGGTCATGTGGAACCAGACCCGCGTGTTGTCCTCAACACACTGCAGTGTGTGCACTGAGCCCGCAGGCTCGTACAGGAAAGACCCTGCCCGATTGACGTAGTCGTATTCCTTGTACTTCCAGGCACCGCTGGTGGTAAAGCCGTAGACCGGGCCTGTATGACGGTGCGTCTCCACCTCATAACCCGCGTGGAATATGTTCTCGATTACCCAGATACCTTCATCCGGCTTGACCTGCAACACTTTGAGCTGGCTGCCATCACCGATATCGACGAAGGGCAGATCGTGGTTGCCGATGTGCATGGCGAGCGGCATGTTCATGAGAAGGCTCCACTGCATGGTGTTGGAAGTTGGTGCCAACACGGGTGACTATTGATTATTAGCTGAGGATACTGTGTGCCTGTGCCGGCAACAAGTAGCGCGCCAGCATGTTCGGAGGACGAGCGACAAAGCAGCTGCTGCCATTGGATGCCGACACGGAACGGCGTATGGTTCCTTTACGACCCACCTTCAGGATCATCATGCCCAGCATCAGCAGCCTGTTGAACAGTCTTGCCAATCAGGTGTGGAGCATCGGTCCCGGCTCGCGTGCAACACTGCGGGGCCGCGAGGTCAAACTGATTGCGCACCGGGGCGCACACGGTCCCGGCATTGCCGAGGAAAATACCGCAGCCGCTTTCGCACACTGCGTAACGGCGGGGGTATGGGCGGTGGAGACTGACATCCGACTGACCGCCGACGGGCATCCCGTGATCTACCACGATCCACATTGCGGACGCCTGCACGGCAGGCCCGAGTTGACGATTGCGCACAGCACCCTGGCCGAACTGCGTGCAGCGGTGCCCACACTTTTCACGCTGGCCGAGCTGGTGGACGACTTCGCGGGCAAGGTGCACCTGATGCTGGAAGTGAAGGAGTCGTGGCGTGAGCGCCCCGTCTACCCGCAGCGGATCATGGATTGCCTGACGGGGCTGGAGCCCGTGCGGGACTTCCACCTGCTTTCCCTGGTGCCCGATCACCTGGAGGGATTTCCCGATCTGCCGCGCGCCGCGTGCGTGGACGTCGCCTGGATGAACACAGGGCGCATCATCACCGAGAATGCCGCACTGGGCCACGGGGGGCTCGCCGGCTCGTTCGCCCTGCTGGGACGACGGCGCCTGCAACGGCTGCACGCCGCCGGGCGTACAGTGGGCACCGGTTTTGTGACCCGGCCCGGCGCCCTGCGCCGTGAAGTCTACCGCGGCGCCGACTGGATCTTCACTGATCACGCGCTCAGGCTGCAGACGCTCATCAACCACGAGCAAAAAGGCGATCGCCGCGGTTGATACCGGGACTTCGCTCAGGGCTGTTCATTTGCCAGCACATCGCGCGTGGCGCAGAATGACCGACCGTACACGCCGCCATGCCCCAGGGAGATATTCATGGCCGATTCCGTCACCGCCCTCGCCAGTATTATCCAGATCGCCGTGGCCCCGGTATTCCTGCTGGCGGGCATTGCCGGCTTTCTCAACGTCATGTCAGGGCGGCTGGGGCGGATTGTCGACCGCGCACGGGTACTGGAGCGACGCGTCAACACCGTCAGCGATGACACCCGGCTGGCCATCGTCAGCCGTGAACTGCGCACCCTGTGGCGACGGGTCAAGATCATCAACTGGTCAATCGGTATGTGTACTGCCTCTGCCCTTATGGTTTGTGTGGTGGTGGTCAGCCTGTTCATCGGTGACTTCCTGGCGATTCACATTGAAACCTTCGTGGTTATTACGTTCGTGCTCGGACTGCTGTTGCTCATCGTGGCGCTGGTGCTGTTTCTCAAGGAAGTGCAGCTCGCCACCCGCGTCCTGGTGGCCGGGCTGGAGTACGGCGATTGAGCAGCGCCGCCGACACCACCTCATTCATATCGCAGGGAGCTCGACTCGAGTGAACACTTATTTTCGCCTGTTTTTTGTCACCACCTTCTCGCTGTTGTGGTCCGTGCATACACACGCGTCCAGCCCCGAGCCGCAACCTGCGGTGGAGCAGCGCCTTGTGGACCACATTGACCGCCAACAGCCGGTCGCACTCGATTTACTGGTTCGCAGTGTGAACACCAACAGCGGCACCATGAACCTGGCCGGTGTGCGCGAGGTCGGCGATCTGTTCAGTGAGGCCTTCGCGCAACTCGGCTTCACCGTGGAGTGGGTGGAGGGTGCCAGCTTCCAGCGTGCGGGCCATCTGGTTGCCCGCTATGCCGGTGCAGAGGCGCGGCGCAAGGTGCTGTTGATCGGCCACCTGGATACCGTGTTCGAAGCGGACAGCCCGTTCCAGCGCTTCACTCGCATCGACGACGAGCACGCCACCGGCCCCGGCATCGCCGACATGAAGGGCGGCAACGTCATTATGCTGCAGGCGCTATCCGCCTTGCGCGCCGCCGGCGTACTGGAGCAACTGGACGTCACCGTCGTACTCACCGGTGATGAGGAATTAAGCGGCAAACCACTGGCGCTTTCCAAACAGGCCCTGGTTGACGCCGCGCGACACGCCGATGTGGCACTGGGTTTCGAGAATGGGGATGGCGACTATCGCACCGCCAATGTATCGCGACGCGGCAGCGTGAGCTGGCAGCTTGACGTTACCGGCACCCCCGCGCACTCCTCCCAGGTGTTTCGTGAGGACATCGGGTCGGGCGCCATTTACGAGGCCGCGCGGATTATCAGCGCCTTCCACGACGATGACGCGCTGCGCGGTGAGGAGTATCTCACCTTCAACCCCGGGCGCATGGCCGGTGGCACCACGCTGCGCAACAACCCGGTGGACAACAGCACCAGCACCTACGGCAAAAGCAACGTGGTGGCAGAATTCGCGCTGGTGGAAGGCGACATTCGCGCCCTGTCGGCGGAACAACTGACGCGCAGCAAGGCGCGCATGCAGGCTATCGTGGCAGAACACCTGCCCCGGACTACGGCGGAACTCGCCTTCGATGAGGGCTACCCGCCCATGGCGCCCTCCGCAGGCAATCTGCGCTTGCTGGCGCTCTACTCACAGGTCAGTGAAGACCTGGGCTTCGGGCCGGTAACAGCAGTCAATCCGCTACGTGCCGGGGCGGCGGATATTTCCTTCGCCGCAGACCACGTGGACATGGCGATCGACGGCCTGGGCATGAGCGGCAGCGAAGGCCACACGGTCAACGAAACGGGATACCTGCCATCCCTTGCCCTGCAAGCCAAGCGTGCCGCCGTGCTGCTTTACCGACTGGCGCAGGAATAGCGTGGAGACAGCCTGAAGCTAGCCAATAAAGGCGTTGTAGATTGCGCGCAGCGCCGGTGCGTAATCGTCCGGCGCTACACCCACGATAATATTCAGCTCCGAGGCGCCCTGATTGATCAGCCGCACGTTCACGCCGGCGCTTGCCAGTGCGCTGAATACCTTGGCTGCAATACCCGGTGTGCGCGCCATTTCTTCGCCGACGATGGCGATGAGCGCAATGCTCGGCACGTACTCCAGCTCGTCAGGCTCCAGCGTACGGCGAATTTCATCCAGCAGGCCGTCGACCCTCCCCTCCAGCCAGCGTGACTCCAGCACCACGCTCACGCTGTCAATCGCCGAAGGGCAATGCTCGAAGGGAATGTCATTGTGCTCGAGCACACCCAGCAGGCGATACACGAAGCCCACTTCGCGGTTCATCAGGTGCTTGCCTATGGTGATCATGGCAAAGTTCGATTTGCCTGCTACGCCGGCTATCTGTGTGCTCTGGATAACCTCGGGGGAGAGTTCGGCAACAATGCGCGTACCCGGATGTTCCGGCTCGTTCGTATTGCGAATATTGACCGGTATACCCACCTCGCGCACCGGCGCCATGGCTTCGTCGTGCAGGACGCTGGCTCCCATGTAAGACAGTTCGCGAATCTCTGCGTAGGTCACCTCAGCCATGGGCCGGGGGTTGGGCACAATACGCGGATCCGCCATCAACAGCCCGGACACATCGGTCCAGTTTTCATACAGCGAGGCATGCGCTGCGCGCGCGGCAACCGCGCCACTGACATCGGAACCACCGCGGGAAAACGTGCGTACTTCGCCTTTTCCATCGCATCCGTAAAAACCCGGCACCACGTAACGGCGGGTGCTGTCCTGCAGGCGTGCGCCGAGCAGTGCCCAGGTGGCGGGATCAACCAGGCCGTTGCTGCCAATGACCACGCATTCCGCGGGCTCGACAAACTCGGCGCCCAGCCATGCCGCCAACAGCAGGCCCGAGAAATGCTCCCCGCGCGATGCCGCAAAGTCCGCGCTCACGCCTGCCGCGAGCTGCGCCCGAAAGTGCTCCAGGTGCTCGTGCATCATCGGCTGCATGCCCAGCTCCTGCTCAATCGCCGCAAAACGCTCGGCCACTTGGGCAAACGGCGCGGAGAAATCGGCGTTCATACTCGCCGCGTGATGGCAGAGATACAGCAGGTCCGTGACCTTGGTATCTGTGCTGTCGCGCTTGCCGGGAGCCGAGGGCACTATGATGCTGCGACGCGGATCCGCCTCGATAATCGCCCTCACCTTGCGCAGCTGTGCCGCGCTCGCCAGGCTGGAACCGCCGAATTTACATACGATACGCTGCTGGGCAGACGCACTTCCCGCCACTGCCTGATCTTGATCCGTCACTGCGATAATCCTGTACGCTCGCACACCGCCGTTATGGGGTGCCATAAAGCTGCACAGTTTACTGGATAGGCAGGGTTTAGCTGAAGAGGTTGCGCGAAACTGGCTGAGCCAGAAAGAACGCCACGCGCTGCTGGCCTAATAACGGCGATAACGCGTACACTCCTCCACACCAACGACCTCATAACAAGGATCACAACCCCATGCTGACACTGCACGGTTTTTCCGCCAGCAATTACTACAACATCGTCAAACACTGCCTGCTGTACAAGGGCGTGGAATTCACCGAGAACCTGGTTTACCCCGGGGCGCCAGAGCTGCTCGCCGTGAGCCCGGCCGGCAAGGTGCCCGCACTGACCACGGCAAACGGCACGGCGCTCTCTGAAAGCAGCGTGCTGGTGGAATACATCGAAGACGCCTATACACAGACGCCGCTGCTACCCGCAGACCCGGAACAGCGAGCCCTTGTGCGTCAGGTAATGAAGGTGGCGGAGCTGTATCTCGAACTGGCGGGAAGACGGCTGCTGCCCGCCGTGCTGGCGAATGCTCCGGTGGCGGATGGCGTGAAGGAGGAGGTGCGCGCAACACTCGACAAGGGCGCCGCCAGCCTGACGCGCCTGGCCGCATTCTCGCCCTGGGTGTGTGGCGCCGACATGACCCTGGCGGACATCTATCTTCGTTATGCGTTGGCCATGCCCAAACTGGTCGGCCCCAGTCAGCTGCAGTGGGATGTACTGCAGGCGGTGCCCGGCCTTGCGGAATGGGATGCGCGCATGGCGGAGGAAGCGGTGTCGAAGCAGGTAGACGCAGACCAGCAAGCCAATATGACCGAGTTCATGGAGTACGTCAGCGCGGCAATACAGCGCGGCAAGTAAGACGCCTCAGCTGCGCTCGCGGGCCTCGGCCCGCAGCGCTGGCTTGTCTACCTTGCCCGACGCATTCAGCGGCAGGGCCTGCACGCGCCGCCAGCTCTTTGGCGTTTTGTAACCGGCCAGGTACGCGCGGCAGTGAGCTGCGAGCTCGTCATCGCTGGCCTCCCCGTCCAGCACCAGCACCGCAGCGACCTGCTCCCCCCACTGGGCGTCTGGCAAGCCGATGACCGCGCAGTCCTTTACCGCAGGGTGGCCACGCAACACTTCCTCCACCTCGCGCGACGCCACATTCTCGCCACCGCTGATAATCATGTCTTTCTTGCGGTCAACAATGCTCAGGTAACCTGCGCTATCGAAGCGGCCGACATCCCCGGTATGCAGCCACCCGTTCACCAGCGCAGCGGCCGTTGCCTCAGGCTGCTGCCAATAGCCGCTCATGCACTGGAGCGCTTTCACCAGCACTTCACCGGCCACCCCGGGCGGGCAGGTCGCACCGGCTTCATCCACCACCTTCAGCTGTACCGTCGCCAGGGGCTTGCCCACGGTGCGCAGCAACGCCGGCTGCCCCGCCACAGCACGCTGGTGATCCTCCACGGTGAGAAAGGCAGCACTGCCGGACAACTCAGTCATGCCATAACTCTGGCAGAGACCAACGCCGGTATCGGCCAACAACCGCCGCAGCAGGGTTTCCGGCATCGCGGAAGCGCCATAACCAATGGTGCGCACCGATGCCAAATCCGCCGGGGAAAATGCGGGGTCATCCAGCAGCATGGCGATCATGGTGGGCGCCAGTGACAAGGTGGTCACGCGCTGTTCCCGGCAGGCGCGCAGGGTGGCCTCGGGGGAAAACGACCGCAACAGCACGACTGCAGCACCGTACTGGTGTTGCAACAACACATTGTGCGCCGCCACGTGAAACAGCGGGAACGGGTACAGGTAGGTGTCGCCCGGGAGCACCGGCCGCGCCAGTGCCGCAGACTCAAGCCCGGCCAGAAAGGAACGGTGGGTAAGCACCGCGCCCTTGGGTCTGCCGGTGGAACCCGAGGTGTACAGAATCCACACCGGATCATCCGCCGCAGTCGCGGGCAGCGTCGCCTGCGGTCCCTCCAGCCACTGTGCATAGTCGTCCTGTAAATCCACCGCCGGTAGCGCCTGCGGAGCCCCCGGGTCTGCACGCAGCGCCTGCAACAGTTCGGCATCGGCAAACAACAGGCTTACCCCCGACGCGCCAAGTTGATAACACCACTCCGGGGGTGCCAGCCGTGCGTTGAGGGGCACCAGGATGCGGCCGCTGGCCGCCGCCGCGTACATCAACTCGATAAATTCCGGGCAGTTGAAGGCGAGAACCCCAATGCGGTCGCCGGGGTTACCGACGCTCGCCAGTCGTTGCGCAAGTCGCGCCACGCGCGCCTGCAAGTGCGCGTAGCTTGTCGCCTGTCCCTGCCACCAGAGTGCCGTCACTGTTGGCTGGCGCTGCGCCTGCAGTGCCAGCAGCTCGTGCAGCCGCGTTGCCGAAGGCGCCGTTGTGCTACTCATGCACGGCCATTCACGTATCGTGGGTCACAAGGCAGCCTCACAGGCTGACCTCGATGGCGGAGGTCACCTGCAGCGCCCGCTCTACCGCTTCTTCGATGGTATTGCCGCGCGCCAACCCCACCCCGAGGCGCCGCTCGCCGTGCACTTCCGGCTTGCCAAACAGGCGCAAGTCTGTGTCGGGCAGGCTGAGCGCCTGTGCCAGATTGCCGTAACGCATGCTGCTGGACTCTCCCGCCACCAGCAGAACCGCAGAAGCAGCGGGGCCCCACTGGCGAATGACCGGCACCGGCAAACCGAGAATGGCGCGTGCATGCAGTGCAAACTCCGAGAGGTTCTGCGAGATCAGCGTCACCAGCCCGGTATCGTGCGGCCGCGGGGACACTTCGCTGAATATCACCGCATCGCCCTTGATAAACAGCTCTACCCCGAATATCCCGTGGCCACCCAGCGCATCGGTGACGGCGCTCGCCACCCGCTGTGCGTCGGCCAGCGCGGCCGCACTCATGGCCTGGGGCTGCCAGGACTCGCGATAGTCACCCTTTTCCTGCCGATGCCCGATGGGTTCACAGAAGCTGGTACCGTCGCGGTGGCGCACGGTGAGGAGGGTGATTTCGTAGTCGAAGTCAACGAACCCCTCGACGATGAGCTTGCCGGCACCGCTGCGCCCGCCCGACTGGGCGTAGTCCCAGGCCGCCTGGATATCCGCAGGCGTGCGCAGCGTGCTCTGCCCCTTGCCAGAAGAAGACATGATGGGTTTTACCACACAGGGCAGCCCGACAGCCTCCACCGCCGCTTCGTACTCCGCGCGGGTTGCCGCGAAACGGTAGGGCGAGGTGGCCAGGCCGAGCTCTTCGGCTGCCAGGCGACGAATGCCCTCGCGGTTCATGGTGAGCTGTGCGGCCCGTGCCGAAGGCACCACATGCCAGCCCTCGCTCTCCATGGTCACCAGTTCGTCTGTGGCGATCGCCTCGATTTCAGGCACAATCAACTGCGGGCGTTCCTGTTCCACAAGCGCGCGCAGCGCAGCGCCATCCAGCATATTTATCACGTGCGCCCGATGTGCCACCTGCATGGCGGGAGCATGGGCATAACGATCAACCGCAATCACTTCGCAACCCAGGCGCATCAACTCAATCGCCACTTCCTTGCCCAGTTCGCCGCTGCCCAGCAGCATGACGCGCGTGGCGCCGGGAGTCAGTGGTGTTCCGATGGTGGTCATTACTTGGGCTTCCCGCTATCAAAAAATACCAGTTTATCATCCGTGCTCAGAACTGCAGCGGATATTGCGCGGGGGCGGGTTCGGCAATGTCCTGGGTTGCCTGTGCCGTGGGCGTCTCGAAACCGGACAGGCTGAGGCCCAGCAAGCGCACGCCGAGTGGCACCGGCAACAGGCCTGCAAGACTAGCGCGTGCCAGCTCCCCGAACTGCTCGCGGCCAACAATCGGCGCTGGCAGGGATTGCGCCCGGGTAACCTGGCGGAAGTCGGCATATTTCATTTTCAGGGTGAGTGTACGTCCCTGCGCGCCCTGCTGCGCAATACGCTGCCATACAAGGTCGATAATGTCCTCCAGGGCGGCGTACAGTTCTATGCTCGATGTCATGTCCTGCGCATAAGTGCGCTCTCCTCCCACCGACTTGCGCACCCGGTCCGGCCGCACGGGACGGTCATCCTCACCGCGGCTCGCGCGATAGAGATACATGGCCGACTTGCCAAAATGCTGTTGTAAGAAGCCCAGGCTCTGCGCCCGTAAATCAGCGCCCGTGTGAATGCCCAAATCTGCCATGCGCTCTGCTGTGCGCGGTCCCACGCCATAGAAACGCCGTGTCGGCAGCGCGGCAACAAAGGCGGCTCCTTCCACGGGCAGGACGACAAATTGGCCGTCGGGCTTATTCTGGTCTGAAGCCACCTTGGCCAGAAACTTGTTGTAGCTGATGCCTGCGGAAGCCGTTAACCCCGTCTCCGCGAGAATATCCCGACGGATGCAGCTGGCCACACGGATGGCGCTGCCTATCCCCTGACGATCCTTGGTCACGTCGAGGTAGGCCTCATCCAGCGACAGGGGCTCAACCAGGCTGCTGTAACGGTCGAATATGGCGCGAATCTGTCGCGACACTGTCTTATATACGTCGAAACGCGGTTTCACGAAGGTGAGTTGAGGACAGCGCCGCTTGGCGGTGACCGAGGGCATCGCGGAGCGCACACCGAACTGACGCGCCTCGTAACTGGCCGCAGCCACCACGCCACGCTCGGCTGAGCCGCCCACGGCAATGGGCCGGCCACGCAACGCCGGGTTATCGCGCTGCTCTACGCTGGCGAAAAAGGCATCCATATCGATGTGAACAATCTTGCGCAGCACCTTTCAGGCTCCCCAACTCTGGCAGCAGAGGCGCAGGCGGCGGCAGAAGGCAACAAACGGGGTCTGCTACACTCACTCCACAGGCCTCCTGACCCAGGCAGTGTGATTATCCCATGGAAACGCCACAGCAACGCAAAATTCGCGAAGCCCTGAACCGCCCGTCGCCGAGCGACAGCAGCTCGATGGACAACAGTGAGCCGGAAGCCAGCACGTCCCTGCAGGCGCACGCCCTTGAACACACCGACCCGGACTACGTGCCCAAAACGCTGACACCCCACGAGTGGGAAGCGTGGTATGCGGAGCACGGGGTGCCCGCTTCACACCGGCAAACGTCGAAAGGCGCACCGGCAGCACAATCGCTCTGGTCGCGGCTAAAAAAATTGCTCCGCCGCAGCTGAGGGTCGGCTACCGCGCACCTGGGCCAAAAAGCTGAACCGGGACCGCCCGCCCGCTGCGGTATAGTGCCTCGATTGCCAACGCCGAGGACACCACCCATGGAAGATTTCTCCCGTCGCACGTTGATCAAACAGGGCCTGCTGGCAGCCACTACCGTGGCGCTGGCTCCAGCCTTGCGCGCGAGCAGCGCCACCACCTTGCCGCTGGAAGAATACCGCCAGTGGGATGCCCTGGATATCGCCGAGGGTGTGCGTAAGGGCGACGTCTCAGCAGCGGAAGTGCTGGAGACCGCCATTGCGCGGGCCCGGGCAGTGAACCCGACACTGAACTGCATCGTCGAGACACTCTACGACCGGGCGCGCGCAGCCGTTGCGAAACCCCTGCCTGCGGGCCCCTTCCACGGCGTGCCGTTCCTGCTCAAGGACCTGGGCATGATGCTGGAGGGCACCGTAACCACCCACGGCTCGCGCTTCTATCGCGACAACGTCGCCGACTACACCAGCACGGTGGTCAGCCGCTATCAGGCCGCCGGGCTGGTGATCATGGGCAAAACCCACAGCCCCGAGTTCGGCGGCACCGGCAGCAGCGAGTCCACCCTCTTCGGTGACACGCGCAACCCCTGGAACCTGGAGCACTCGGCCGGGGGATCCTCAGGTGGCTCGGCCGCAGCGGTAGCCGCCGGTATTCTGCCCATCGCCAATGCCACCGACGGCGGCGGCTCTATTCGCATTCCCGCCTCTGCCTGCGGCCTGTTCGGCATGAAACCCAGCCGCGGGCGGGTACCCCACGGGCCGCGTACCCTGTCGTCGCTGATGTCGGTCACGCATGCCGTCTCGCGCAGCGTGCGCGATAGCGCGGCGCTGCTGGACGCCACCAGCGGCCCAGAGCCTGGCCAGACAGTCATTGCGCCACCACCCGAGGGCAGCTTTCTCGAGGCATCGATGCGCGTGCCGCGAACGCTGCGTGTTGGCCTCGTCACAACACCGCTGACACATACCCCGGTCGCGGAGGAGTGCCTGACGGCGGCGCGCAACGCCGCCACACTCTGTACGCAACTGGGGCATAACGTGGAGGAGATTCAGCTCCCCGTCGATCCCAGGCAGTTTTTCGCCGCCTTCGGCCCGGTCATGGCGGCGAGTACTGTTGAACGCATCCACGCACGGGAACGGGCGCTGGGCCGTAAGGTAACCGAAAATGACCTCGAGCCGCTGATCTGGGAACGCTACCTTGCCGACCGCGACAACAGCGCGGAGCAGCTCTTTTCCGCCATGCAGGTGCTGGAGCAGATCACGCGCGACATGGCGCTGCTGCAGCAAACCTACGACGTCCTGCTTTCCCCTACCTTGACCACGCCTCCGGTAAAACTGGGCAAACTCAGCCTGGATCAGGACAAGGCCAGCTACGAGCAGGAGGCCATCAGCGTGTCGGCATTCACCAGCCTGTTCAACGCCACCGGGCAGCCCGCCATGTCTGTGCCGCTGCACTGGAGCGCGGAAGGTCTGCCGGTAGGCGTGATGTTTGCCGGGCGCTACGGCGAGGAGGCGCTGTTGTTCCAACTGGCCGCACAACTGGAAAAAGCGGCGCCCTGGTTCAACCGATTGCCAACAGTGTGAACCCCGTCACCCAAGCTGTGTGGCACGCAACAACTGGTCTGCGGTAATCTCACCACTGATTCCAGCCAAGCACCACACCATGAGCAAACCGGTCCCCATCGAGCTACGCATCCCACCGCAGGACGGCGCTCCATTCACGCGTTTCGCCACCACCCTCGCGGGCGCAGCCGGGTGGTGCGACGCGCTGCCGATGGCAGATCCGCCCGGGGTGGCGCAGCGGCTGCGCGACACGTTGCTGGAGCTGAATCGCGCGCCACTGGACCCGGAACTTCGCTATGAATTGCTGGAAACCCTGCGGCCCAGCCTGACCCAGACCCTGACGCTGCTCGACCGCGTGTTGATCAACCAGCCGCTGGCCATGCCGCCACGTATGCAGGCATTGGCTGCGGTTTCCGACCAGATCGGCGGGTTGGCGTGCACCGCCTATTCCATCTGCGTGATGCACGCGGCCCGCGAGCCCGCGCGAATCACCCGCAGGGCACCCGCCAGGCTGGTGTGCGAGGCGCTGGAACGCAGCCTGCACTATGCAGCACACAAGGTTCTCCTTGCACTCAACTTGCAGCTGCCCATCGAATCGCGCACCTGGTCAACGCTGCATCAACTCTACCTGCTGGGCGAGCGCTATCGCCTGACAGACCTCGCCGTGCCCGCGGCCACCGGTGGTGAGAGCACCCTGAGGAACACCTGGCTATTGCCGCTGCTGCTGGCCTGCTGCCATACCGGCCAACTGCTGCGCAGCGACATCAATGTGCTTCACGCTGCGCTGCGGCATTCCGCACCGCGCTGCGCCGTGCAGCTGGCCAGTGAACCCGGGCTGTTTGCCGTCGACCTGGGAGGCGCCAGCCCGCCGGTCTACCGCGCCAGCATGGCTACTTTGGGCAAGCAGGTGCGGGTGCTGGACACCACGGAAATGCTGAAACCGCTGACACAGGCCAGCGCAATGGCGCGCAAAGCGAACCGCAGCGGCGTGTTACTGGGCGACACCCGAATTCCCCTGCCGGTGCTGGAACATTTACTGGATTGCCTCGGCAGCGAGCGCGAGCGCGGGAGCCGCAGGGTGATTGTGCGGGAACCGCTACAGGCCGTCTTGGGCTTCAGCGCCACGCACTTTCACCTGGCCGGCGAGCGCACCCTTGACGAGCTGGTACAGAAGCCCGGGGCCCGGAAGGCCAAACCCAGCACCGAGAACCCTTTTCTGGTAGAACGCAAAAGTGACGACCCCTGGTCCGCCGCACCCGATACCGACCGCAACCACTCTTCGCTGAACCGGGACGGCAGTATCAATGTGCTGGCTCGCGCACGCACCGAAAAAACAACCGCGCCCGAACTGCCTGCCGGATTCAGCGTTCTGCAGGTCACCACCGTGGATGCCAGCCCAGGGGGCTATTGCCTGGACTGGGGCGCCACCGCGCCCGCAGCGGTACGCAACGGGGAACTGGTCTGTTTACGCAGGGATCAGAAAGACCCCTGGCTATTGGGTGTCGTACGCTGGACACATCGGCAGCACACCCGTGGCACGACCACCGGTATTGAAGTCCTGGCTTCGCGGGCTGAGTCCTGGGCCTGCCAAACCCTGCGCGACGGGGCCAGCCAGGCCTCCTCGTTGCGGATCATTATCCTGCCACCAAACCGGCTTTCACAGGGGCGGGAGACTATCATCACGCCGCGCAGCGGCTTCGCCCCCGGCAACCACCTGCTGCTGCAGCGCGGGCAGGAGCAGCGCACCATTACCCTGGGCAAGCAGATGGCGATCAGTGCCGGGATGAATCAGTTTGAAGTGCGAGAGGGGTTGTTGGCGGTGGAGGATACCGCCACTGCAGTGAAACAGCTGAATGATATCGACTACGCGCCCTAGCTAGCCATCAATCCGCTCTTCTGAACCAGGTGGCGCAGTAGCAACCCCGGCGGCATGCGGATCCAGTGAGAACGTAGATACAATAACTGTTCTGCGGCTGTCACACGCCATGGCTGATCCACCTGAGGCACCAGGTGCCAGCGCATCAATGTGCTCATCAAGCGATCGACGGGGTATGCAGGCCGCGCCGCAAGCACCGTGTGCCAGACAGTATCCGGCGGCTCAAGGCCAAAGAGATCCCCGGCGAGGGACAAACAGTAGTAAAGCGGCCGCAACAGACCCAGCGCCCTGCCATGCGCCAACAGGTCGGGCCAGAAATTCGCATCTCGCTCTGCGCCATGCAGGCAGGCCACATGAATATCGTAAAGATCGCGTATTCCACCGCGTAGTTCATCACTCATCATCAAGTGCAGCGCACTGTGCAACACCCTGTCTGTCGGAGCCAATACATAAAAAGGCGTGCCCGCAACGCGCTCCGAGCGCTCTATGACCGGCGCAACATCCAGCGCGCTGCGGCTGGTGACCTGAATCAGATTGTGATGGACATCGAGCTCCAGCGAGCAGTCGGAGTGCCGCATGGGGGGCAGCTCATGACTCCACTGGCGGTAATACTGATTATCATACGCCGTCAGGTTGGGGTCGAACTCCCAGCCTACATCACGCAAGCGCTGCTCGAAGTCCGGCAGCGCATGCCGGGGCACCAGCACATCAATATCGCTCAAGCCACGACCCGCAGCGAACGGCAGTTCCGCCATCAGATACGCCGCGCCCTTCAGGAGTATGACCGGATACTCGACCTGGGCCGCGAGCTTACCCAGGCTGCGGAGTTCGCTGCGTACCAGCACATGCATATGGGCTACGTAGCGTGCATGCCCCGACAGCATATCGCGCACCGCAACCGGCAGGTCCAGATCTGGCACCTTCTGCGCCAGCAGATGATGCAGGCGCGCCAGCATTCGCGTACGCCGTCCCTCGCCGAGCAGCGCCTCCCATTGCGACGGACTCAACTCGCGAGCACAGTCCGGATTGCGCAACACTGCGATCAGTGTATTCATGGTTCCCGCGCCTGCACCAGGCTTTCTACAGCGGCCACGGCTTCGGAGAGGTCGCCGTTGATCAGTTGGTAGCTCGCACACTCTCTGACGAGCCGACAGAGCGAACGGAAACCCAGCGCACCACTCACGCGGTAGTTGAAAGAGTTGTTGACCAGTCGCGTCATGGCCACTTCGGGAGGCTGCTCCTGCAGCTGCAAGGCAGCACCGGGCTCATAGCGGGGAAAAACAATGAACCGCGGACGCGCCGGGTCTGCCTGGCGCTGCAAGCTGTCACCAGGCGGGAACATGTGTACCACGTCACCCTTGCGCGTTTTAGCATACCGCGGGCCGAAGCCGAGATGCGGGGCAAAGTCACGCAGCAGAGGTATCGAGGCATTCTTCAACGGCGCGGCACGCGGCAGGGGCAGGAAGCAGCCATCTGCATGGCGCAGAATGCCGAATTCATCGGAGAGCAGCCGCCAGCCGCGACCGACCAGAGCCGCACACAAGGTACTCTTGCCTGAGCCCGGCTGCGCCGGCAACACCACGGCGCAGCCATCGCGTTCCACCACGGCACTGTGCAGCATCAAATAATCGTGGGCCGACATGGCAATGCACCAGTTCAGGCCCCACTCGAACATCGGAAATGCATGATCCAGCGGATAGGGATCGAAAGGCGTGAGCCCTTCAATGCGAAATACCACCTGCGGACGGTACCAGCGTCGAGCGCCTAGCTGCCGCTCCACGACGATACGGAAGTGACAGACCTCATCCTCCGGGAGCACATCGAGTGATGCGTACGATCGCTGCCACGTGGTAGAAAAACTGTCCACATCACTGCCCAACCGCACTTTAAAAGGTCCCGTCGCGAAACACAGGCGCCGCTCCCGCAGCCTGCGCGACAAATCCGCCTCACCCAACGCTCCGACTTTCAACGTGCGAAGCGCTCGACGAGCTGCATGGAAGCCAGGCGTTCCAATACGTTGCAGACCTGTGGCAGCCAACTCTCCCATGGTTCATCTGCGACCTCTGCCACTGCTACAGCGAGCTCCAAGTGCGTCAGACAGGCCCCCGAAGAAAGGCACGAGAGCACCTCCGCTGGCAAAGCATCAAGCAAGTGAGTCTCGCCGGTCGCATTGGAGTAAACGGCGACACAATCGCCGATCTCCTCTAGGATCAAAGTATCGTGGGAAGTGAGTTGCCAGCCGTGCATCATGTCATGCTAACACGAGCCACGGCGGCAAAGGTGATCAGTTGAAAGTGCGCAGGCTCGAGGGATTGAGAGACGTCCAGCAGGAGCCCGTCATCGGTGTAGCGTGGAGATCATTGAACGCGGACTCAGGAATCTGCGGCCAATACCCGACAATCTCCGGGGTGCTACCGTTGACATCAAAAAGAACCAGCACATGCCGCGTTGACTCTACGTATCCATGGCCCAAAAGTTCTTCACGATTGGTGGCGTAAACCGTTCCGCTGTTGTGGTAGTACACGCCGTTGATGTCGTACAAGTCATTCGCCAGGCCCTGCACACTGCGACCCTGCTTCTTGAAGTACGGCACTTCGAGCCTCACCGCGGTATCGCCCTGCAAGCTGTTCCCTTGACTCGCGGACTTCATATTGGAAAAACTGCCGCCGGAGCATTGTGCCGCGCTCGCCATCGCGAGTGCCGCGTTAGGGGTTAGTGACACGATTACCGGTGCCGCAGCTGACGCTTTCAACAAGCGACGACGGGTGGCATTGACCACATGCGTTTCGCCCTTCGACTTTTTATTCACTGTACTGCCCTCGTACGCGGCTTCGCGTCTCAAAACTGGTCGATCCTGTTAACTAACCAGCAAAAATCGAGCCAAAATATTAACACACTGATTTGTAAAGAAAATAAACTGCTCTAATGCAACCGGTCGCGGTAATTGTAAAAATTCTCGACAAATTATCAGCGCCGCACTCTCGCTCTGTCGGCGAGCAGACACGCTCGCACGTCATCCTTCGTAGACTAACACAAGTGTCCGCCTGACTTTTGCGCACTGGTTCACAGTGCTTGACATAACGCGCGATGCGTGGCGTTTGCTCAAAATGTGTCGGAAAATCTTACACCGGCCTGTCAGGAAGATATTTTTCCAATAATTTTCAAAGGGTTACGATTTGGCTCGAACCTTGCTAAGGCAAACTTGAGAGGACCGCCCATGATCACGACCTACACCGGGACGTGTCGAATGCGTACACCCTCACAACGATCGCTCACACAGGAATAAGAAACCGATGAAATCACGCTTTTGCCAGTTCAAGCACACTGCGCGCGCGGCCATCGCGGCATTGGCCATCGCCAGTAGCCCGCTGTACGCCGCGCCCCTGTTTTCTGACATCTACATTTTTGGTGACAGCCTGTCGGACACAGGCAATACCCGTTCAGAGGTTCCCTTCGGTTCAACCGGAACGGTTGCGGCACTTGCCGGCTACGGCCCTAACGGACGCTTCAGCAATGGGCCCGTGTGGCATGAGTACCTCGCCGACCTTCTGGCTTTGCCCCGCGCAACGCGCTCCTCCGCTGGCGGCAATAACTATGCGTATGGTGGCGCACGGGTCGACAACGCCGGCGGCGTCTCAGCCGGCGTTCTGACCCAGCAGGCCCGCTACAACACCGACCTTGGCGGCGCCACGTCAGACCCTGACGCGCTGTATGTCGCCTGGGCGGGTGGCAATGACATGCGCGACCTGGTGGGTAGCGTCGATCCGCTGGCCGCCATCAACGCCACGCTGGATTCACTGTTTGGCGTACTGGGTGGGCTGGTAGCGAGCGGCGCTGGCACATTGCTGATCCCCAATCTGCCTGACCTCGGCAGTATTCCGGAATTTCGCACCTCGGCCGAAGCCGCATCGGCCACATTCGTCACCACGGCGTGGAACACCGGCCTCGAACAACGCGTGAATGGCCTCGCAGCAACCACATCAGCATCAATCTACTTTCTCGATGTGTTCTCGGTATTCAACGATATTATCGCTGACCCGGCACCGTTCGGCTTCACCAATGCCACAGGCGAATGCCGCTCCGTTGTGAGCTCAGGCTTTCTCGGCTTGGGGCGCACGGAAGTAGAATGTGCCGGAGCGGCCGGCTATGTGTTCTGGGATGAAATTCACCCCACCACGGCAGCCCATAGCCAGCTTGGCGCCAGCGCCTTCGCGTTGTTGAGCAGCGGCGCGGCGGTCGGCACAGTGCCGGCACCGATGACACTTTGGCTGTTCCTGTTTGGGCTGCTCGCCCTGATCTACATGCACCGGCGGAACGCGGTGGCCGCGTAATACGGTCACTGACTTGTGTGCGGAGCGGCAGACCGCCAGACATACGCGGATCTTGCCGCTCCGACACCAAGCACAACCCGCGCTCCGAGGCGCGGCTGCGCCGCCTTCCGGCACTACTGGCACTCATCCTCCTGCTCGCCAGCCTCCCGACACTGACGGTGGCAGCCCCGTCGAACGCCACCAGGCTCACACTAGAGCTGCAGATTGCCGGGGAATACAGCACCCACTATCTAGTGCTCATGGAGCAGCAGGTGCACGTCTATAGCGATGAGGGCTATCTCGAGGGGGTCTACACAACCTCGTCCGGCACTTTGCACATCCATTCGGCTTCAGACGGCGCAGCCATGCGACTGAACCGCAACAACGCCGCCAAGCTGGCCGCACAGCTGTCGGCGGAGGTGATGGCTTTGGAGGACTCGCTCGCCACCCTGACTCCGGAACAGCAGGCCGTAAGCCGCTTGCGCATGGCGCAGCTATTCAACCGTGAGGGTGAGGTAGCAGCAGCCAGCGTGGATATGGCTGTTGAAGCGGGTGCAGATGAGTCCATCCTCGGGATCGCGTGCAAAGGCTATTTATTGCACAGCAGGGGCGCCCTGGCGGGTGAAGCGTGTTTTGCCCCTGCGGATGCGGTGCCACATGGCGCTGCATTGGCGGACATGTTGGCGCTGATGCACGACCTTTACACTGCACTGCAGGAGGCTGCACCGGCCTACGTGAGCTGGGTGCTTCCCACGCAATTGCTTTCCAGCCTGAACCCCGAATTGGGTATCCCCCTGCGCCTGAGCATCGTCGACGACAACGGCACAACGATCAGTGCCTGGCGCATGACAGACCTCGAAGAGACCTCCGCCAGCCCCCTGGTCGTGGACTGAAATCGCAACCCGAGCTCAAGGCAGGCACACCCCGCAACAAAAAAGGGTAGAGAGCGACCGCTCGGATCATCCCACCCTTGCTCCCCCCTTCAGCCGCCGCGAAGCTGTTTGGCCAACGCTGTAGCGGCAGGCGCCTCGGGGAACGCCGGGCCGCGCAGCAGCGCATCCAGCAAGGTCAGCGCCTCGGCAGAACGCCCCGCCGCCGCCAGAATTTGCGCGCGGTGGTAGCGGAACTGCGGTGACTCGGGGGCGGCGTCAAGCGTCTTCTGGTTCACTGCCAGCGCTTCATCGTAATCGCCGTTCTCCAGCAGGATCATGGCATGTGTATCCTGAATCGCCGCATTGTCGGGAACGGCTCGCAGTGCCTGCTCCACGAGCTCCAGCGCCCGTGCGGTGTTTGAGGCGCGATACGCCCAGGCCAGGTTGTTCATCGCAACCACATCGTCCGGTGCCAGGCGATGCAGGGTTTCAAACACGGCAGCAGCCTCTTCATCCCGCCCCTGAGACAGGTACAGCGGCCCCAGCTGGTTGAGCACGGTCACATCCTCGGGAGCGCTCTGCAGCCAGCCTTCGAGCATCCTGTAGGCCTCGTCACGCTTGCCTTGCTGCAACAGTGTGGAGGACAGAAACACCAGCGAATTGCTGGACGGCGACTCACTGTGCGCCTTGCGCAGCAGCGTTTCGGCCTCGTCCAGATCGCCCTGGGTCAGCGCCAACCGACCTCGAGCCAGGTTGAGTTGCGCCTCGGGCACCACACCGGCCGGCATTTTTGCCAGCTGCTCGCTGGTCTCGGCCAGCTTGTTCTGCTGCAGCAGCACTTCAACCAGCATTTTGCGGGAATCCACATCCTGCGGCTGCAGATCCACCGCCTGGCGCAGGTGACGCTCAGCCGCCGGCAGGTCGCCGTTGGCGCGCTCCGCCTGTGCCGCCAGGCGCAGTGCCCGTACGTTATCCGGCATCAATTCCAGCAGGCGGCGGCTGGAATTCACCGCTGCACCCGGCTGATCAAGTGCCAGGAAAGCGCCCGCAAGCAACTGGTGTACGCGGGGATCGCCGTTGTGTTCATCGCGCACGGCGGTAAGCAGGTCCACCGCTTCGCCGGGGCGCTGCTGCGTGAACTGATACCGGGCCAGCATAAGCCTTGGCTCCAGCGCCTTGGGGTGAGCGCTCATGGCCCGCTCCAGCGCCGCCACCATCTCCGTCATTTCACCGCGCTGTTCGTGCACGGCGGCGAGGTTCATCATGCCCTGCAGGTCATCGGGCTGCGCGGTGAGGCTGTCATTGAGGATATCCAGCGCCGCGGCAGAGTCATCGTCCAGCATGGCCAGAGACGCCAGCCCGGTGCTTGCCTGGGTATTGCCCGGCTCCAGCGCCAGAGCGGCGCGGTAATTCTCCGCCGCACCCGCCCGGTCCCCCGCATCCAGTGCCAGTTGTGCTGCCAGCACACTGGGCAGGGCATCCTCAGGGGCGCTGTCGCGAAACGACTGCAGTTCGGCATTCGCCGCCTCGGCATCGCCACCGGCAGCCAGCGCGCGCACCAGCCGATACCGTATTTCACCATCGGCGGGATCGAGCTCACGTGCGGTACGCAAGGCCACCGTGCCTGCATCCAGGTCGCCGGAGCGCACCAGGGAGGTGCCGAGTTCCATTTGCACCTGGGCGGAATCCGGTGTGGCGGTGGCCATATCCTGGTAAACCGCCGCACTGGCACCGTGCATGCCCTGCGCGGTGAGCGCCAGCGCCAGGATATTCATCGTGGGGACATTCATGGGCAGTTCCTCCAACAACTTGCGGGTGATGGTTTCGGCGCGTCCGGGCTCGCCCATGCGCAAGTACACCGCGGCCAGCATCTGGCGCGCGTTGATGTTGCGGGGCTGGGCCGCAAGAAACCGGCTCAGCTGGTCTTCCGCTGTTGCGAGATTGCCCTCACGGAAGTTGGCGTTTGCCGCCAAATAGAGGCTTGGCAAGTGGTCCGGTGCCACGTTGAGCACCTTGGCCAGTTCACCCAGACCGGCACTGGCGTTGCCATTTTCGATCTCGATACGGGCCTGCGCGTAGTTTACGCCGGGGTGGTCAGGAATGATTTTCTCGAGCTGCTCCAGCTCTTTCGCTGCTTCATTGTGCTTGCCCTGTTCGACCTGCACGGCCACCAGGCTCAGGCGGTCATTCAGGCGAAAGCGGTTCAGGCTGCTCGCAGTCGCGAACGCGGCCTCGGCCGCAGGGTAATCCCCGCGCGCTTGCAGCAAGCCACCGTACAGGCTCCAGGCTTCGGCAAACTCGGGGTGCGTTGTCGTCAGCTCCTTGAGGATGCTCTGGGCGTCCTCGCGCTCGCCGGTGTGGCTGACCGATACGAACGCCTGGGAAAGCTGCACCTGGGGGTCATCCGGTGCCAGCTGTATAGCCTTGCTCAGGGTGTCTTCCGCGCTGAACGTGTCTCCCGTGGACGCTTGCGCCCGCGCCACCAGGGCTAGCCAGGCGGGTTCCTCTGCGGCAAAGGCGTAGCCCGGGTCGGCATAGTGCTGCAGCAGTTTTTCCGCCTCGCCTGCGCCTATCAGCGCCTCGGCATAGAGCACGGCGACCTCCGGAACCTGTTCCGCCTCCAGCGACTTTTCAAACTCGACCGCCGCTTCAGCCATGGCGCGCTGGCGCAGAAACACTTCGCCCAGCACCCGTCGCCCTGCCGCGCTGCGAGTGTCCTGCTGTAACGCGGTTTTGGCGTCGATCTCCGCCGCGTTCAATTTGCCTTCGGCGAACGACTGCTGCGCCCGGGCCAGCAGCTCATCGTGGGTGAGTGATTTGGAACACGCGGAAACAGCCAATACCACCATGGCGGGCAGCCACAGCTTCCGGGCAACAGACATTTGCATGGTAACGCCTCGTAACGTTCTATTCTTTCCCCCACTCTAAGGCAGGAACGCGGTGCCGCCAAGGCGCAAATGCGGCACTGGCTCACACTTTGGCAGGGAAAGGGGCTAGAACCAGCGGCGCAGCTCGACAAACACACGGTCACTCGCGTCGTATTGCCCAAACAAGCCGACCTCATCCCCTCCGAACAGGTCTGCACCAAACTGCAGGCGCCACTCCTGCGTCACGCTCCAGCTCACGCGCGGCTGTAGCGACCAGTCATTGCGATTCAACCCGGTGAGGTAGAGCACTTCCGCTTCCACACGGTCACCGAAACGCCGATTCACCAGCAGCGTGAGCCCGGTCTCGTTGCGATCCGACACCAGCCCGGCGCTGTAGTCGGCCAGATGACGGCCGTAGAACTGCGCATCGAAGCGCCAATCGCCCCAGGGCAGCATGACACCCATCACGTAATCCAGCCCGTCACTCTCTGCCGAGCCACTGATCGCTGCCGGATCCAAAGAGAAAAAACTGCGACCGCGGGTATACACCGCTTCACCCTTGAACACGAAGTCGCGGAAATCCTTGGAGAAGGTACCGCCAAACTGTTGGATGCGGTCGTGACGCAGCTCCAGCCCATCTGCTGTCTGGTAGAGCATGGGAGCCACATCGGTGCTCTGGTAGTAAAAGCCACTGAGATCCCACCCGTCGAGCAGGTAGGAGAAGCGGCCACCCAGGCCGTGGTTAGACAGCTTGCTGCGGCTCGGTGTGCGCTCGGCCACCGGCGTTCCGGCAGCCACCGGGAAGGGATAAAAGTCCGCCCCTGGCTCGCCTATCCTGTCGTAGCTGGGATACGGCACCCAGAGCAGTTCCAGGTGGGCATCACCCGCAAACCGCTCGGCGCGCACCGCCCACTGGGGAATGCGCATGGTCTCGAACTCCTCGAGATAGAACTCCCGGGTATCGCGCGCCGACACCACATCGGCGAGAAACAGGCCCACCATTTCCCCCCAGACCACGTGTTGCCGGCCGAGGCGGTACTCCCAGTTGCCGGCGCCGAAATCCAGATAGGCCTCGCGCAATGACGCATCGTGGCGCTGATCATGGCGCACAGCGGCGGGGTAAAAATCATCTTCCAGACTGTAGGCGCCATCCCCTTCCAAGCGGCCCACGACTTTGAAACGCGCACCCCAGTCGAAGCTGCCACTCACGCCAACTTCCAGACGCGCGCGCAGCTTCGACCAGTGTTCCGGCTGTGCCGTGGTGTACGCCGCAGCCAGTTCGCCGTAGCCCCCCACCAATACATCGCTGATACCCGCGGGGGAGGCACTGGGAGCAGCTCCCCCCACCGGGGCACCGGGAGCGGGTTGACGGCGTTGCGGCCGGGCGACACGCGGTGCGGCGTCGGCCACCGCCGCAGGCTTGGGCGCACTGTCCAAAGTCGGCCGGCCCGACGCAGCGCCCTGCGCCACGCGGTTCTCGCGCGAATAGAGGTCCAGAACCAGACGGTAGCCACCGTTGGCATCGGGGCCGAGCACGAAGCTCTCGTGATGCACGCCGCTGTCGGCCAGATCCAGCACCAGCCGCAGCGTGTGCCCCTCGCGCACGCCGGTGCGCATCCCGGCAACGGGCGTGGCGGCGAACAAAGCCGGCGCGGGTGTGCTGGCGAGCACGGTATGCTTGAGATCGATAACAATGCGGTCGGGGCCGGACAACTCAAACAGGTCGTATTGCGGCGCGGCGCTGATATCCACCACCATGCGTGTGCGCCCGGGCTCGCGCCCCACCCGCACACTGGCACTGGCCTGCGCGGCCTGGCCAGCAACCACCCCGGGTTCGTTCGCGGCCAGCGCGAACGACGGTACCACCAGCGCGGTGCAGAGGAACGCCACTGCCCGGCAGGCGGACAGCACCCGGTTCACGGCGCGGCCTCCTCCGCAGACTGCGCACTGCGCTCCTCTTGACGCAGGATGCAGCCGTCTTCCATGTGCACAAGACGGTCAGCCATCGCCATCACATGACTGTCGTGGGTCGAAAATACGAAGGTCGTGCCCGCCTTGCTGTTGATGCTCTGCATGAGTTCCAGAATGCTGCGCCCGGTCTCGCGGTCGAGATTGGCGGTTGGCTCGTCGGCCAGCACCAGCCGTGAATGGGTCGCCAGGGCGCGGGCAATCGCCACGCGTTGCCGTTGGCCACCGGACAACTGATTGGGGCGATGTTCGGCAAAGCGCGCCAGCCCCACCATGTCCAGATAGTGCGCTACCCGCTCGCGCCGCTCCGCTCGCGATAACTCCGGCAGCTGCAGCAACGGGTATTCCACGTTCTCCCGCGCCGACAGCACCGGCAACAGGTTGAAATTCTGGAAAATGAAGCCCAGCGTACGGGCCCGCACGTCCGCCAGCTGATCGGGTGTTTTGCCGGAGACATCCTGCCCTTCAATGAACACATGCCCCGTGCTCGGGCTATCAATGCAGCCGATGATATTCAGCAGTGTGGACTTGCCACTGCCGGACGGGCCCGCGATGGCCAGAAACGCCCCGGGATCGATCGTCAGTGACACGTCGCGCAGCGCATCCACCACCTGTTCGCCCAGCGGATACCGCTTACCCACCTTTTCTACCTTTACAATCGCCATTGCACAGCGCCAGAATGCCGGAACATGTCGCCACAGGATAGCACCCATGTTTCGGCAACTACGCAAGAATCCTGACTTTTTGACCATTTTGGGGGGGGTCGCCCTGGCCTTTTTGCTGGCCTCCGGCGCCGCTCGCGCCCAACCGGCACCAGCGGAAGATGACGCTGCGCCCGCCCGCTCAGAGCTGACGTCAGATTACAGCGACGGCACCTCGGATGCCGCGACGGTGGACGCCACGGCCCTGGTACAGCGCGCCGACGCTATTCGCTTCCCCCGGGAGAGCTTCGAAACGCTGATCACCGTCACCAACTACACGGCTGGCGAGGCGGGCGATGTACGCGAGTACAAGGTCATGTCACGGGGCAATGAAAACACCATCGTGCTCACCGAATCGCCGGCTTCCGAGCGCGGTCAGGCCCTGCTCATGCGCGGCCGCGACCTGTGGATATTCATGCCCACCGTCTCCCAGCCAGTGCGCCTCTCGCTGTCGCAGCGTCTCACCGGGCAAGTGGCCAATGGTGACCTGGCGCGTGCCAATTTTGCCGGCGACTACAGCGCGGAACTGGCGGGGCAGGAAAATCTGGAGGGTGAGGACGCCTGGGTGCTGGACCTGACCGCAGCTGGCCGCGGCGTCACCTACGCCAAGGTGCGGTACTGGGTGGCCGCGGCGGATGACCGGCCGATCAAGGCAGAGTTCTACGCCGTGTCCGGGCGGCTGCTGAAAACCAGCCGCTACGAAGCCTTTCAGGACCTGGCCGGGCGCATGCGCCCCACCCGGCTGGTCATCGAGGATGCACTCAAGGAAGGTGACTACTCTGTGCTGGAGTACAACACCATGACGGTGAAAGACCTGCCCGAGCGCATGTTTACCCAACAGTACCTGCGCCGGCTTTAGGGCCACTTGTTTGCAAGGGTGTTGCAGCGCCCGCTAAACGGCCTGGCGCAGTGACTCGGCGATGTCGGCCCGCGCCGCACGCCGCGCCGGCCGCAATGCGGCAATGACCGGCGCCAGCACACCCACGGCAAAAGCCAGGCCGCTGATCCACCACGCCAGCCGCACCAGTGCGATGTAGGCAATATCCGAGTTCGGTGGCGGCGGCATGGGTATGCCGACGGCGGAAATGGCAAGTGCCAGCCCATTGCCCAGCACCACACCAAGCACTGCGCCCGCGGCGCCGAGAAATGCACTTTCCAGCAGCACCAGCCGGAATATCTGCCGCTGAGGGGCGCCGCAGGCCTGCATGGTGCCAAACTCCGCCGCGCGCTCGTACACATTCATATTGATGCTGTTGCCCACACTGAGTGTCACCATCAGCAGGATCACCAGCACCAGAAACCCGAACTGCTGCTGGTACAACGCCACCGTCTGCTCATAAAAGGGGTTGAGGCGGCGCCAGTCCAGCACTTCAACATCGCGCTCGGCCAGTGTTGCCTGCGCGGCCTGTTGCACGGCGGCGGTTGCCTCCGTGCGCGCCAGCCGCAACACGGCCAGGTGCACGCCGGGATCGCCCAACAGCTCCTGGGCGGCGGGCAGGGGAATGCGCACCGCGCGGGCGTCATAATCCTTGGAGAAGGTCTGGAAGATGCCGACCACCTCGAATTCCAGTACGTTCACCGCGCCTTCTGTGGTGTTGGTGAGCAGGTCCACCCAATCCCCCGGCTGCAGATTGAGGGCCTGGGCCACGCCCGCACCCAGCATCATGCCGAAGGGGTCACTGTCGGTCAGCTGCCGCCCTGCCGAGATGTTGATATAGGTTCCCAGGCGGGCTTCGGCCGCAGGCTCCACGCCCTCGCCGATAATCGCCCAGTCCGTGCGCCCGTTGTTCAGCAAGCCCGTGAATACATTGCGCAGCAGCACTTCTTCCACCGCGGGAATAGCTTGCAGCTGGGCGCGCAGGGCTTCCGGCTCGGCAAGCAGGTAGGCAGCGGGCTCACGGGCGCCCTGCTCACGATAGCCTGCGCGGTTAACCTGCAGGTGCCCCGACTGGGAGTGAATCATCGACTCCCCCAGCTCATCCACCGTGTCCTTGATGAAGCCGCCGGCAAGGATCAGGGCGACCACGCCAAAGGCGATGGCGAACAACGTCATCAGCGAGCGGCCGCGCTGGCGCAGCACATTGCGGGCGGCAAGCTGCAGTAGCTCTCTCATTTCAACGCCTTAACGCACATGGCGAATAGCCTCCACGATCTCCATGCGCGAGGCACGCCAGGCCGGGTAGAAGGAGGCCAGTGTGGTGGTGACTATCGCAATCAGCAATACCTCCAGCACCATCGGCGGGGTGATGAGGAGCGCCGCATCGTAGCTGCGGGCGAAGGTCGGTGGCGGCGGCATTTCGATGCCGGCCAGCGCCAGCAGCTGACCGACGCCCAGAGCGACCAACACGCCGAGCACGGCACCGAGCAGGCCCAGCAGCGCGCCCTCCAGCAGGAAGCCGCGCAACACAGACGCACGCGTATTCCCCAGGGCCATCACCGTGCCGATTTCTCCTGTGCGCTCCAGCACACTCATCATCATGGTGTTGCCGATACCGAGCAGGATGATGAACACCACAATCCCTTTCACCAGATCCAGCTGTTGCTGAAACAGCGCCGAGGCGCGCGCATAAAACTCCGCCAGCGTGTACCAGGGCTGCACGTCAAACTCATCGGCTGGCAACGCATTGCGCACCGGGCCCAGCGCGGACGCTGTCGTGCTGGTGTCCTGCAGGAACACCAGCCAGGCATGGGCACCCTCTACCTGCGCCAGCTCCCGGGCCAGCGACAGCGGCAACAGCAGGGCGGCATCGTCAAACTCCTGACTGAAAGAGCTGAACACCCCCGCGACTTCGGCTTCAGCCGCACCCAACTGCCCCGTGGGTGTGTTGACCAGCAACACCACCGACTCTCCCGGTTCCACCTCCAGCTGCCGCGCCAGGCCCTCACCGAGGACTACATGGCGGTGATCTGCAGGCCCCAGGCGACGGCCCTGCTCAATCCGTAGCGAGCGGTCATCCAGCATATCGCGCGCCGGGTCTATCCCTTCGCTCATGAAGGGCAAGGTGCGCTCACCAAAGCTGACCAGACCGTTCAATAACAGACGCGGCGATATCGTCGACCCCGACGGCAAAAGGGCCGGATCAAGCGCAACATCGGCGGGCAGCAGGTAAGCCCAGGGGTCACTGCGACCGCGTTCCTGAAAGCCCGGCCGTGTGACCTGCAGGTGGCCGAACTGCGAGCGAATGGTGGCCTCGCGAAACTCCTCGAACATGGCCGCGTTGAACCCCGTTGCCACCAGCAACGCGGTCACCCCAAAACCGATGGAAAGCAGTGCGGTGAGGCTGCGGCGAAACTGGCGGCGTAAATTACGCAGCGCCAGCAGCAGCGACATCAACAGCGCCGACACTCAGCCAGGCCCCGGGAAATAGCGGAACTTGCGTTCATAATCCAGGCCCATGCCGTGGGGGAATTCGGCGTAGGCGAAACAGCAGAGCTCCGGCGCCGGCACAGCACGGCGTGCGGCGGACTCCGCTATCAGCTCAGCCAGGTCTGCACCGACGGCCTCCGGTGGACGGCTGGCGCACTGCGCGAGTTGCACATCCAGGCGCAGGCCGTCGGCGATTGGCAACACTCGAAAGGCCCCCGACAGCTGATCTGCCAACGCTGGCCGCCGGTAGAGTAGCGCCTTGAACTGGTCGACATGCCAGTGGCTATCGACCTGGTCGCGCGCCCGGCCGAGCATCGCCAGCATGGGAAAGGGCACCGCTGCCAGCGCCTCCCGCTCGGCATCCTGCAGGGGTTCGCGATCCTCTTCCGTCAACCATCTCGCGCGATCCCCCGTGCGATAGCGGATCATGGGCACAGGTGCCTCACGATCGAGCATGGTGATCACCAGGTCACCCACCCCATCCGGCCCGGGCTCAACAATCTCCACGTAGCTGCGCAATGGGTTGAAACAGAACCAGGAGGGCAACACGGCGTCCGGGTTACGACGGTGCCAGGCACGGCGCAGAGCAATGGTGGCCGAGTTCTCGAAAAACAGGTTCAGGCCCAGTTCACCCACACCCATGGAACTGCCTATCAGCGTGCCATCAGATTCATCCAGAGGAATACGCAGGGCAGCCGCCAGGTAACTGCGGTAGTCCTCGGAAAACATCTCTTCACCGAGGATGACGTTCATACGCAATTGCGACCAGTCGAAACCCTGCTCCGCCGCATAATCCAGCAGGCGCTTGCAGAACAGGGGGTCGGTGCAGAGTATGGCCTGGTCAAACAGCGGGCCCGCCTGGGCGAGGATGGCCAGCGCCATGTCCTCACGCACACTGACATTCGCCACGCAAACCGTATTGGAGGTAAACACCACGCCCATGGGCAGGCAATTCACCAGCAGGGTGTTGCGTTGGTCGATGCCAAATGCCTGCTGCAGGCCAAGGTCAATGTCGTCCGGTGTCAGATGGTGCTGGCGGCGGGTGCTGAGGCCGAAGGCGAAATTGCTGCCACCGTGGCCCGAGCTGGTGAGCACACCGGCCAGCGCAGCGGGAGGCAGATTGTCGACCAACAGTTGTTGCACTGGAAAGCGTTCGAAAAGGTCGGCCTTGGCTAGAATGGGGGCCTGCGCCAACACGTCCTCACCCGTGCGCACCTGGCCCGCCGCTACCCCGGCCTCCTGCAGCAACGTACGATAGGCCGCAGAATGCCGCGCTGCCCGCGTAAACACGACGGGCAAGCGCTTGCGCCCCAGCGCTTGAAGCCTGGCTGGCGATTGCCGTGCCAGCATGGCCAACAGAAGCTTGCGTTTCAGTCGTCTCAGGATTTGCATGAGGAAAATCGCGGTTCAGGCTTGTGCATCAGGGGCCGCTGCGGAACCACCACAGCAGTGCGGGATTGGAAGCTTCCAGTGCCGCTTCGAGTTTGCGCAAATCACCCAGGTAGGGAGTCACCGGGCCGTAATAGTCGCTCTCAGGGCCAATGGGCGTGAAATCGAACCCATAGATTCGCAGTACCCGTGCCAGGCCCTTTTCCATCGCGGCATACCAGTAGCGAATGCCGTTCTCACAACTGAAGCGATAGATTTGCCGATACAGCCCCAGCACCAGCAACGGCGCATTGACGCGTTTCTCACCGCGCGGTGACTCGTCGACCGCATCGGGACCCTTGAGATGCGACTCGTTGATGCCCCACAGGCTGTCCCCTGCCCGGCGCCGATATTCCCGCTTCACCGCAAGGCGGGACACCTCGCCGGATTCAGCGGTGGGCGGTGGCTCAAAATCAGCGAACGGCGGACAGTGGTCAAAAAACGGGAGCGGCTCGCCTTGCACCGGCATCACGAGGCGCGCGGTGCCAGCCACAACGCCTTCGGCATTGGTGGCAGAAAAATGCGCTGAGCGCGCATCGTAGGCATCTGTTTCCAGCCCATCGGGATAGCGGGCGGCATTCAGGAAGTGGCATTCGAGGCAATAAATCTGGTAGCGCAACGCGTAGAGATCGTTGAGCTCTGCAACTTCACTTCCGCGGTCGTAGGAGTGCAGCGAAAAGTATTTCGCCAAGGCACCTAACGATGCTGCTGCGTCGCGGTCCATTGCTCCCTCCACCCTCATTTATGATTCTGCCTGCAGCATAGCACCAAATGCCTACGTGTCTGCAATCAGGCCCGCGAGGGCCTGTCGTCAAAGCTCCGAATCAAGCCAGTGCAGGAACGCCGGATTCACTTCGGCCAAACGACGTTGCAGGGCCGAAAGCTCCAGCAGGTACGGGGCAACCGGCCCGTAGTAGTCGACCGCGGGCCCGATTCGTTGAAACTCGACGCCGATGCGACGCAGCATGCGCAGCAACGGACGCTCCATGGCCGCATACCAGTACTCGATGCCATGCTGCAGACTGTACTGGTACATCTGCCGGTAGACGGTGAGGATGACCGTGCCGGTGTTGCCCCCTCCGGGCGGGGTGCGGCAATTCTGGTTGAGCACCAGACGGGAGACCTCGCCCGCGACCCGCGACGGAGGCAGCGTGACTCCCTCGAACAGCCTGCAATGCTGCTGATAGGGGAAGCCGTCTCCCGCCGCGTCGAGTACCAGTCGCACAGACCCCGCCACCTCGTCATTCCGATCAAAGGCAGCGAAACACCGGGAGCGGGCATCGTACCCGTCGATCTCCAGCCCTTCCGGATACTGCTCGGCGCACAAGAAGGCCCGTTCTTCGCAGTAGACGCTGTAGCGCAGCCGATAGATTCGGCGCAGTTCCTCAGGTTGATTGACAATACGTGTGTTCAGCCAGTGTTCCGGACGGAACGCCTTGGGGTTGGTCATAAAACGCCTCGCAGGATGACCCCGCACTACCGATTTTCAGGGGAGTGACCTTACGCATCCTGCCTGGGTCGAAGGCATACTAAAAGATACCGGCGGCGACGGAAAGCAATTGTCAGGATTTTTTACACCCATAGCCTGCGAAGGGCGGTGCCCCATCACAGCAACACGAACAACCTGTTGTTTATAAAGCGTTTTATTTAACTGGCATGGCAGTTGCTTTAGGTTCCGTGCGAAGGCGGCCAGGCCACGAACACTGGCCAGACGCTTAAACTCCGATACCCCACCGGGCACTGTCGGAACCCAACATCAGGAGATTCATGATGAAAACAATGATCAAGACAGCAGGCGCAGCGAGTCTCCTCGCAGTTGCCGTTGCCAGCACCTCGGCAGTAGCCGCGCCCCTCGCAGAACTCGGGTTCAGCCAGCACGCGGGTTTCGGTACCCCCACGTTCTTTGGTGGCTCACTCAGCTACAAGCCCGCCAGCGATGTTCCCAACACTGACCCGCTGGCACCCGCCGGCACCAACACCAGCTTCGCCTGGGAAGGCGCCAACGACCCGGTCGAGTCCTCCATCGCCATTCAGTCGTACAACAACGACACTGCGCCAGTGGCAGACCTGGACGGCACGCCTCTGCGTTACACTGCCGGTTTCGCCGGCGTTGATGGCGACGGGCAATGGAACGCCGGCGACTGGTGGGTTATCGACACCATCACGCAAACCAACAATACGCTGACCACTCTTGGTGGCGCTATCGTTGACCCGCTGTGGGTCGTCGACACGCTCGCGAACCTGCGTATCTACGCGGATGCCGCGCGCACGGACCTGGCTTACGCCGACCCGACCACGACCAACAGCATCAGCTTCAATGAAACGCTGAACACCGACAGCGAAGCAGCCTGCGCGGGCCCCAACCCGCTGGAAACGCTGTGCGATGACATTTTCACCGCATCATCTGACGCGTTTGCACCGGTTTCGTTCGTACGCGACGGCTACCGCTATGACCTGAGCTTCACGCTGTTCGCCGGTACTTCTACCGACAACGGTGTTCCTGCCGGTACTTCGGAAGTTGTTCTGAACCCCGACGGCACTATCACGGTGTACACCCCTGAGTTCGATCCCGGCACCAGCTCTATCCACGTAGCGATGAGCTACATGGCCACGGCAGTTCCCGAGCCTTCGATTCTTGGCTTGGTCGGTGCAGGCATGCTCGCTCTGGGCTTCGCTGGCCGTCGTCGCAAGCAGGTGCAGGCCAAGAAAGCCGCATAATGCAGCACGCTGAAGCAGCTTCGTAAGCAGCTCGCTTTAAGGAAACGGCCCGCAAGGGCCGTTTTTTTTGGCAGGTCTGAAACGCGCCGCTTCCGGTCGAGTAACACCAGACTGCAAGAAGGCGCACTCCAAAAGTGTTAAGCAAGTACAGCTATTCTGGTATAGCATCGCAACGCTACGACAAATCAACAATGGCCCACCACCTTTGACGCACGGACAAACAATAAAACGGATTCTCGTGCTTGATGGCGACATGGTCAGCGCACTCACCATCGCCCGCTCGCTGGCCGCGCGACATTACGTCGTGGATACCGCCAGCCCCAAAGCCGCCCCTCTCGTCGCTTATTCAAACGCGGTCAACGCAAACTATCGGTACCCAGACCCGCTCGTTGATGAAACAGCGTTCCTGGAATGGCTCCTGAAGCATCTCGACCAAGAAAAATACGAGTTGGTTATTCCAGTCACCGAAAGAAGCCTCGTGCCCCTTGCAAAGCATCGCAGTGTGTTCAGTCACGCCCGCATGGCAATGGCTGACGACGAGAGTCTCGAACTCGTGCTGGACAAAGCGGCAACGTTCGCGCTGGCCGAACGTATTGGCGTTTCCGCCCCGCAGAGCTTCTACATTTCAGACATCGACGAGTTGGCGACATTACAGCCACAGCTACGTTTTCCAGTGGTGGTCAAACCGAGCCATTCCGTTTCCGCGGGCAGCGAAGGCTATTCCAAACGCAACGTTAGCTACGCCAATAACGACCATGAACTCCGCCAGCAATGCAGAGCGTGTCTGCGACATTCTTCAGTGATTCTCCAGAGCTACTTTCGCGGCCTGGGTGCCGGAGTAGAGTTGATTGCCAAGCAAGGGGAGATCCTTTACGCCTTCCAACACCTGCGCTTGCACGAAGTCCCCTTGACGGGAGGCGGTAGCAGCTTCCGCATGAGCACAGAACTGGAGCCCGCGCTTCTTGACGCTGCAACCAGGCTGATCCGGGAAATTCACTGGACGGGGGTCGCTATGGTCGAGTTCAAGTGGAACCCAGAGACCAAGGAATACTGCCTGATGGAAATCAACGGGCGTTTCTGGGGCTCACTTCCGCTTGCCGTTGCCGCCGGAGCCGATTTCCCGGCGATGCAGGCAGAGCTCTCGTTGACCGGTAAGGTAGGCGCCTATCCGGCCTATCGGCGCGGCGTGTATTGTCGGAATCTGCCCAGCGATGTCATGTGGCATGAGATGGTGTTGCGCAGCCAGAGCGACGAAATTACCCAGGTTCCCTCTTTTGGCAGTGTGTTGAAAGACTTGAGCAAGGTATTGTCCCCGAAGCACCATTTCGACACGCAGTGCCTGAGAGACCCGCTTCCGGGCCTGATCGAAATCAACCGCCTTTTGGCAAACTATGGCCGGCGGCTTCGGGACACCCTGGCTGAGAACCTGTTCACAGTCTCCCAGCGATTGCTTTGGCGCAATGGGACAGTTCGTGAGAGACTCAGAGCGTCAAAAACAATCCTGTTCATATGCTATGGCAACATCAATCGTAGCGCGCTTGCGCAATCACTCATGGTGGCCCGGCTGCCCACCACGTGGAACCTGGATGTTCTCTCGGCAGGCTTTCACGTGGAGGAACAACGTCCCGCCGACCCGCGTATGGTGCAGGTTGCAGCGGCGAATGGCGCAGACTTGACTCAGTCCCGATCACGCATGGTCGACAAACAAATGCTGACAGAAAGCGACATTATATTTGTGATGGAAAGGGAGCACCGAAACCGGCTGGTAGCGCTAGACCCCACGGTGGCGAGCAAGACGTTCTCGCTGGGCGCCTGCCTGACCGGGCTCCAGCGTCCGCACGCTGAGATCGCAGATCCCTATAATAAATCCGAAACGGTCTATCGCGCATGCTTTGACGATGTCCAGCGAGCAGTAGCGCGCATTGCAGAGGAATTGAACGTTCATCATGTCGGCCATTGAAGCCTACAATGAGAGCACCGCAACAGCGGCAGAGAAGCGAAATGAACGCCCTTTCTTCTCCGTGGTCTTGCCGACACGCAATCGACCGGAGCTGTTCAACCGGGCACTGAATTCGGTACTGGAGCAATCGTTTCAGGACTTTGAAGTACTGGTCGTGAATGACGGTTCTGATGACGACTATCTGGAGCGCTATAAAGAACTGGAAGCCTCCGCAGATCCGAGAGTACGGTGGCACTATCAGGCGCAGAGGCCCAATGGCCATGGCCCCAGCTACTCGATCAACACCGGCGCTCACAGGGCGCGTGGGCTATACCTGTGCATACTGGACGACGATGACAGCTGGGACGCAGTGGACCACCTGCAGCAGGCCCATGCCGCCATCACCGCGACCGGCGCAGTGGACGCCTATTACAGCAACCAGACTGCCTATCGTGCTGATGGCATGCCGGTACAGAGAGCGTTGTGGTTGAACGCTCTGGCAAGAAAACTGCCACAGCCGGGCGTCACTCAACCAGTCGACCCTGAATTCCTTCTTAGCTGCCCCGGGTTTCCGCACCTCAACTGCAGCATCATAAAACGTGAGCTCTACCTCGGAATTGGCGGCATGGACGAGGGTATCCGTTATGAGTGTGAAGTGGACTTGTACTTGCGCACGCTGGATGCGGCGTCGCTCATCCTTTACAACCCGACTGTCGTTGCGCGCCACAATGTCCCAGACGTTGCGCAGCATGCGAACGTCTCCACCAACGTAACCAGAGTGGGAAAGCTGCTCTCACAATGCAACATTTACCAGAAGAACCTGGCCACCGCCAACAGCGTCGCGGTTCAGGGTCGTTGCCGCGATAAACTGACCTTGGCCTACAAAAATCTGGCGCAGGCATTTGCTGAAGACCGGGACTTCCCCCGCGCCACAACCTTCGCCAGAATGGCACTGGCATTCCGCTACACGATCAAGTGGCGCCTATACTGCCTGCAATTAGCACTGCTTGCGGCCTTCAGAGGCTGACGAATGATCAATGCAAGTCTGAATAACTCGGTGCCTCTTGGCAGACGACCTATACAACGGGTATTGCGAAGTCATGGCTATTGAGCACCCTGTGAACCTGACCGCGAGCATACGAACGAACGAACTGGCTTGTTCTCCGCAGTTCATTCGAGGCGGTCTCACCAATGAAAACGCTCCCTTGGACCGCAACTTCGTTCTCGCAAGCCATGGCGTGCAACTCGCAAGTGGCATCACTGCCGTAATAGCCGGCCAGCCAATGCTGTCGGGAGCGAGCCCTGAGGATGAGTTTAGCGGCAACGACCTTCTTGACCTTTACGCTCGGTATGGCAATGAATGCGCCGCGCATCTGAGTGGAACCTGGGCGTTTCTCATCGCAGACCCTCTACAACAAAGAATCCTTCTGGCGACTGATCGTATGGGGCGCCTCCCGATATATTTTGCGGTCCAAGACCACAATGTAGTCGCTAGCGCGACGATACCTGACCTGCGCAAGCTCTCACCCTCACGGGGGGTCGACAGTCAAAACCTTTACAACTACGTTTACTTCCACATGATACCTGCCCCCGGGTCCGTATGGAGCGGCATGCAGAAGCTGAGAGCAGGCGAGCAATTGGAGGTAACGGCCGCTGGCTGGAACACTTCCCGCTACTGGACTCCGAGTTTCAGGGAAACAGCTGCCGATAAAACCCTCCGCCACACCTCACTGCAGCAGCACCTGAAAGGTGCTGTGCAACGCAGTCAATCGAACACGGGAAAAACAGGCGCCTTTCTGAGCGGTGGCCTGGATAGCTCCACCGTTGCCGGCATGCTCAGTGAACTACAGGGCGGAAGCTGCGATGCCTATGCCATAGGCTTCGATGCCGAGGGCTATGACGAGATGGCCTATGCTCGGATCACAGCCGAGCACTTCGGTATTCGACTACATGAATACTATGTCACTCCCGATGATGTGGTTACCGCGCTCCCAGCCGTTGCGGCGAGCTTTGATGAGCCCTTCGGCAACTCATCCGCCCTACCGGCGTATTTTTGTGCGCGTATGGCGGCTTCAGATGGCATCACAACCCTGCTGGCTGGGGATGGCGGCGATGAGCTTTTCGCGGGGAACGAGCGTTACGCCAAACAAAAGGTATTTGACCTCTATAGAAATTTGCCTGCCTGGCTACAACGCGCCGTGATCACACCGGCTGTATCCAGTCTGCCAGGAATACTACCAGGCGCCGGAAAAGCCAAAAGCTACATTACCCAAGCCAACCTGCCATTGCCGGACCGCCTCCAATACTACAGTTTTCTCGAACAAATCAGCCCTGAAACAGTGTTCAACAGGGGCCTCTTGCATGAGGTCGATGTCAATGAACCTCTCAGGGTGATGCGGGAAACTTTCCATACCCCGAAAGATGCCTCTGCGCTGAACCGCATGCTCTTCCTGGACTGGCAGATGACGCTGGCTGACAACGATTTACGCAAGGTATCCCAGGCGTGCAGACTGGCTGGGGTGAAGGTGCGCTACCCGATGCTGGACGATGAGCTTGTTGCGTTTTCAACGACCCTGCCCACACGCTGGAAATTGCCTGGGAATCGTTTGCGGGATTTCTACAAGCAAGCACTGTCCGGCTGGTTGCCAGAGGCCACGATAAAGAAGGCAAAGCACGGCTTCGGTCTGCCGTTTGGCGTGTGGATGAAGGACCACAAGCCGTTACAGGAAATGGCCTACGAGAATATCCTGAAGCTTAAAAGCCGCAACATTTTTCAGGCAGACTTTCTTGAGGAGGCGATTGCACAGCACCGATCCGGACATGCCTCTTACTTCGGGGAGCTTATCTGGGTCCTCACCGTCCTTGAGATATGGTTGCAAGCCAATCAGCCCGAGTATCGTCATGAGTAATCCCCTGCCAATCATCCACCCTGTGGCCCCATGAACCTTCCTGAGGAACTACCGCGTGACAGCACTTGAACTGACAAAGCAACTCGTAAGGTCCTGCCTGCAACTGGGCAAAGACTACCCGTTATCAGAGGACACCGTGCTCCTGGGCGGATTCCCCGAGTTTAACTCCCTGACCATTACCACACTGATAACACAAATCGAGGACGCTACCGGCTGTGAAATCAGTGATCAGGAGATAAGTGGCGAAATCTTTGAGACAATTCAATCGCTGAGCGATTTTGTTGAAGCGAAAATATCAGAGGCGTAATCGAATTGAGCCAGATTGACACCATCGCCGAGTTTATCGGGAGTGATCACCCTGCATTCTCACTGCAGTTTTGGCCGACAGAAACCCCCAAGGCGAACATCATCTATCTTCCTCCCTTCGGCGAGGAGATGAATCGTTGTCGATCGATGGTGGCGAGCCAGGCGCGCTGGTTCGCACGCCAAGGCTCCTCTTGTACGATTCTGGACTACTTCGGCACTGGGGAGAGCCACGGAGAGTTCGAAGATGCCAGCCTGGAAATATGGCGGGAAAACATAGCCAATGCCATCCAGAGGGTCAGGGAGAGAAGCGATGTACCCATCACTTTGTGGGGATTGCGGCTTGGGGCGCTCATCGCTTTTGACTGTATCTCTCGCCAGTCAACCGCTGTAAACAAGCTGCTGCTCTGGCAGCCTGTAACGTCGGGAAAGCTCTTCCTGACACAAATGCTACGTCAACGAACCGCGTCACTAATGCAAGCAGGCAAAGAGGCAGAGACAACCGAGCAGATGAAAAACGCCCTGGCTGCTGGGGAAACCATCGAAGTGGCCGGCTTTAAACTGGGTGGCGTATTGGCTACGGGCATTGATCGACTCACCCTGGCTGCCAGCAGTGCCTCTCCCGGCACAACAATTTTCTGGTTGGAGCACTGCAATGATGAGTCGTCCGATCTGAACATGAAAACCAGCAAAGCCATCGCAGAGTTACGGGAAAATGGTGTGACGGTAGCGGTCGATACATTTGTCGGGGAACCGGTGTGGCAGCTACACAAGCGTGGTGAATGCGGTAACCTCCTGGAGAAAACAAGGGCACTGAGCCTATGAACGACGCCCAATCTCCAACGCGCGAGTCAGCCTTCGCGTTCGACTGTAAGGGAAGCAGCCTTATCGGCTTCCTGCACGGTGGCGATGAACACTGCGACGTGGGAGTCCTTACCATTGTACCTGGTGGGCCACAGTACAGGATTGGCGTCGGTCGACAGTTGTTGAGGCTCGCTCGTCGTCTCGTAGCTGATGGCATTCATGTCATGCGCTTCGATCATAGAGGCCTGGGTGATAGTGAGGGCGATTTCAAAGGCTTTCAGCACACCCGCGACGATATCGAAGCGGCTATCGCGGAGTTCAAGATAAGAGCTCCCGCCGTCAAACGGATCATTCTCTGGGGCGGCTGCGACGCTGCTTCAGCTGCGATTTTACATGCGCACAAGCTACCCGATGTTGTGTGCATCATAGCGGGGAACCCCTTTGTCGGGTCGTCGACGTCACCATTGAAGGCCCAGCAGATGCACTATCTTGCGCGCATTCGACAGAAGTCGTTCTGGAAAAAGCTGTTCAAACTGGAATACAAACTCAGTGACTACGCGTCGGGCGCGATTAAAAAAGTCCGGCAGAGGCTGAAACCAAAGAAACCTGAGACAGCGCCGGGATCCCAAGCCCAGGCAGGCGCCCGTACAGACTTTTCCGCCGATCTCCTGACCGGGTTGAAGATGTTCAACGGCAAGATACTCTTTTTAATGGGAGACAGGTTCCTACTGAGCACCGAATTTGATCGGCTTGTCTCTTCGTCACCCGAGTGGGTAGCTGCTTATAACAAGCCAGGAAACGAGCGGCTGGACATCAAGGGAGGTGATCAGGTTTTCTCCAACCAGGATGCACAGGAGAGGATGTTCGAACTGGCAGGAGAGTGGATCCGTAAATCGTATCTAACCTAGCTTCCAGGATTTTGAAGCAAACCAACCGGCTTGGGTGCAAGCATCGCAACCAATAATTGCGAACATGGGCTTATTATGAAGGTAATTTACTTCCAGGATCCGGAAGGCAATTTCGGGGATGAACTGAACCGCTGGCTGTGGCCCAGACTATTTGACGGCGCCGTTACCGGCTTTGGTCACCACGGTATCGAAACCCTGGAGGAAAACGGCAAGGAAAGCCTCCTTTTTTACGGAATCGGCACCATCCTTGATGACCGAATACCGGTAGAGCCAAAGAAAATTATTTTTGGGAGCGGTTTTGGCTACGGTGCACCACTTTTTAACCTGAACAACTGTGACATCAGATTCGTTCGGGGGCCCAAGACTGCAGAAGCCATCGGAGTACCAATCGACAAGGCACTAACAGACCCCGCCATTCTTCTGCGCCATTTCTTTCCAGTTGTGACAAATGAAAACAAGGTTCACGACGTCTCTTTCATGCCTCACCACAGCACAACTAAAGGAGACTTTTGGGAAGATGCATGCAAGGACTCGGGCATAAATTACATTAGCCCTATGGGGTTTGACGTAGAAGCTGTCGTTCAGCAAATTGCTTCCAGTCGGCTAGTGATCGCAGAAGCAATGCATGCCGCAATCGTGGCGGACGCGTTTAGAGTTCCATGGATACCGGTAACCAGCGTACCTGAAACGAACCCTTTCAAATGGCAGGACTGGTGTGAATCACTCGACCTCAGATACCAGCCACACACTATTACGCCCATCTACAGGAACGTGACTGGCAACCCGGCAAAAGATATCATCAATAAAGTGAAAGCTCTCCTCCGGCGCTATGAACTTCGTGCCATCAGCAAAAAGAGGGGCGCCACTATGCTGAGTGACACACGTGTGCTAGATACACGTCGAATGAAGATGGATGAACTCGTTAAAGACCTTCGAGACCACTTGCGAATAGATAGCGCAAAACCACCATGCTAACCTCAAAGGTACGCCAATATCTCAGGAAGAGCTTTCGAATTAGGCCGAGCCACTGCTTTTGCCTTGGCGCCGCGAAAACAGGTACCACGTCATTCTCCGCGATGTTTGCGGACCACTATCGGGCTGCCCATGAGCCGAATGTTGCGGATCTCACGGCGACTGTTGAAAAGGTCATCCTTGGGGAACTCCGACCACCTGAAATCAAGGACTGGCTATATAAGCGGGACAAGGAGCTCAACCTTGAAGTTGAGGCCTCGCACCCATTGGGATATCTGGCACCGTGGCTGCCCGAGGTGTTTCCGGAAGCCAAGTTCGTGATCACCATTCGAGACCCACTGCCCTGGCTCAAATCACGGCTTAACTTTCACTACTACAAGACGCCTGAGGTCTGGCAGCGTTATAGAGACTTCATTTGGGGGCGACACCACATAGGCTACCAACTTGAAGAAGCTGTTCTAGAGGAACTTGGACTATACTCACTGGATGCATATCTCACTCAGTACTCTGAACAGTACAAACTGCTGTTTAACCATTTGCCAGAGGATAGAACATTAATGCTGCGAACTGAGCGATTGAGTGATTCTATCGAGATACTCGCTGCGTTTCTGGAACTTGACCCGACGACAATTATAGCGAAGCATGAAAATATTGTAGCAGTCGATTCGAATGTGATTGACTTACTTCCAACAGCTTTTGTGGCGAGCCGTATCAAGGAAAAGTGCGGCTGGATAGAAGAACGCTTAAGTATTCGAATACCATGTTTTGAACGCGGGCTATCCGTATGATGCTTTCCTTTCGGACAATTTTCCTCGTCATTGTAGCAATGAGCCCCGCATCTGTTGCGGCAGATCCCGCCCCTTGGGTCGGTATGTCTTTTGGTGGCGTAACGTGCAAGGGGGGCAGCGCGGGCAATTTCGGCCCATACGATTACGTCACCGACAAAGAGAAACTCCCTGTTGTCGAAAGACGCCATTTTACACCGCAGGTTGAACAACTTGTTAAAGGCGAATCGACGCTTGATCCAATGCGTGATGTCAACTACACGTTAGTCAGGTTCCCCAACCACCACCGAGCTCTCTATTCCGCAGTACGGTTTTCCTTAGGTGAAGCATCGAACTCTAAGGGGAACTATTCCGCAGAGTGCTACCTCCAAAGAGCTATCAATTTCAGCCCTTCAGATCCGGTTCCACACATGCTTTTTGGTCTCTATCTACACCGAATGGGCAAACTCGATCAATCACTTAAACATTATCGTGTCGCGGAAAAAATGGCTCCAAATGATGCCAATCTACTGTATAACTTCGGACTTGCTCTGTTCGATTCTGGGAATTTCTCTGAATCCTATGAGTATGCCAAGAGAGCCTACGATTCTGGAATGGATTTTCCGGCACTCAAGCGAAAACTACAGCAAGCCGGGTACTGGAAGTAAATTACAAGAGGTTTGGTGCCGCCATCTTGAGACAATCACTGGGCCTTGACTGGCCACAAAATTGACTGTCACGCATTGCCTGCAGATCGCGTGGATCTGCAGGCATCGAACTGATCCCCCTAGACAGGCAATTGCTGCAACCCAGCCTCAAATGCAGCGACTAGCTGTTGCTGCTCCCTCTCCGAGAGGCTCTGGTGCACCAGCTGCCAGCTCTTGCGAACATCGCCCGGTGGGCGTACTCCCAGCCTTATCCGACAAAAATCCTGCGTCTGACCTGCTGCGATCATCGACCGTACCCCGAGGTGACCGCCGTCACCACCGCCTCGGCGAACCTTCATTGTACCCACCTCGAGATCCATGTCGTCGTGAACCAGCACAACACGAGCCAGCTCCTCCGAACCGAGCATACGAAGGATAGTGCTGCCCGAATGGTTGATGGCCGCAGCCGGCTTCACCAACACTACTCGTTCACCTTCCAGTAGCCCTTCAGCAACTTGCCCCTCGGCTGTCTGCTGCCAGGTTATGTCCTGCTGCTGGGCGAATGCATCCAATGCAAGATGACCGGCGTTATGTCGGGTCAATCGATATTTGTCTCCGGGGTTCCCTAGCCCTACCAGAATGAAACGACCGTCACCTAGGGGGATGGCTGGTAGAGCCTCATCAGTGCCATCGACGAGTGCTGACGAGGTGTCACTGCCGGCCAGCGTGAAATCATACAGTCTCGGGCAACTTGTGCAGAATTGTGACTTACCACATCGAACTTGCCAGCAAGCGATTGGATCCTCCCGATCAAAAATCAATCTCACGAGATGATCAACCCGGGAAGACCCCTTGAGCAGCACCAGGTCACCAGGGCGTAGAACGTCGCTTAAATACATAGAGGCTTGACGCAACTCGCTAAAGCCTCGCAAGCGCTCCCGCTGCTCTGCGGTAGCTCGTTTGATGGCCCGATAGGCATGAGTTCCAACGAAAATAACTAGATCGGCAATTTCCAGGGCTTTCTCCGCCACCTGCGGGTAGAGCTTGGAAGCTGACCGAGAGTAATCAGAGAGTGTACCAATCACCATCACCTTGCGCGGAGCTGCCGCATCTCGTATGAAGGCCATTGGAGCGTCCAGCGACCAATAGGGTGCTTTCCAGTCATCCCTTACGAAGGTCACGCCATCGCTCCTGGTCACCACCTGCATCCGACCCTCACTGGGTTCCAGGGTTTGCAGATTAGCAATAGCCACGGGTAACTCCATCCCCGTCGCAAGAGCTACAGCCAGAGCACATAGGACGGAAAGAGCGAGGTGCTCACCATACAACCGGGTGGGCACGGCAAATTGCTCCCCATCGTAGGCCACCCTTAGGGTCAGCGGTTGTGGCCACGCAGATTTGCACTCCAACAACCGCAAATGGGCACCCTCGCTCCACCCCACCCAGATTACGTTTCCGTCCCACTCCTCTCCCCGCTGCCGCAGCAGAGGATCATCAATATTGAGAATTGCCGTACCATTCTCCGGCAACGCGTTGACGAGCCGAAACTTTTCGTTGGCAATATCCTCAAGCCCAAAACCAGACCGGGCATGCTCTCGCTGAAACAGTGTCACAACGGCAATACGCGGTTTAAACAACCTGAGGGGCCAGTCCATAGCACCAGACTCCCCACCCGAAACCTCCAATACCGCATAGCGATCCTTGCGCCGAATAGAGGCTATGGTTCTGGCTACCATCACCGAGTCGTTAGACGATTGCTGCGTCTTGGTGACCGCACCCACACAGGACAGTAATCCGGCACTGAGATCCTTGGTGGTGGTCTTGCCAGCACTGCCGGTAATGGCAACAAACTCCACCTTGCCCGTGAAGGGTCTCCTCATTAACGCGAGCCCCAAGGATGTAACGACCTCGGTGCGCCAGCGAATTGTAGCGACCAAAGCCATAATTCGATTGGTCAAAGCGGATATAGTCATCCTTCGGGGTTCCCGTGCTCACGGATAGATTTGAGTACCTCCAAGACGCTGGAGAACCGACACTACCCAACTATTTTTCGGTTTGCGATTGAACCATGGCATACGGTGTAGGCTGAGGATACTCTACACCGAGCCGCGTACCCATCAAGCCTTAAGCACCGAAAAATCGATTGTCGCACGAAAGTACTACGGATAGATCAAAATCACGCTCGCAACGGAGTATAAACTGCGTAAAAATGGTCTCTTCTTCAAACAATGTTAGTGGACGGTTCTTGGGATTTGAAACACCTCATACTCGCACTCGCAAAAAGCACCGGGCTCTTTGCCCTCAGCAGGCTCGTCACCGCCAATCAGGTGAGGATACTTGCCTATCACGGAATATGGATGGGTACGGGCCATTTCGGCAATTTTTTGTATATGAGCGCATGTAAGTTCCAGCGCAGAATGGAGTTGCTGGAAGAGTTGGACTACCCCGTAATCACCCTCACTGACGCATTAGCAAAGCGCTGCAGCGGTGAACTACCGCGGGGTGCAACCGTTATCACTATCGATGATGGCTGGCAGAGCACATATGAACATATGCTCCCCATCCTACAAACACGCAATTACCCTGCCACAGTTTATCTAACCACTTACTATTGCTTCAATCAGGCACCTGTTGTCGATGTTGCCTTGCAATATTGTATTCATCAGATTGACCCAACAAGACACCCTTTCATACATGTACCAGAATATGATCTGGGACCACTTCCCATTGGCACCCGTACCGAGAAAGACCGGGTTCTGGGGGCCGCATCTGCTGTTTTAGCGCGGCTAGACAACGATTCCGCGAGGCAGCTGTTCTTACGCTCTCTCTGTCAACAAACGGGATTAGACTACGACTTCATGGCGGCAAACCGCCTCTTTCATCTTATGACTCCGATGGAAGTGAAGAAGATCTCAGAATCAGGCGTCGCGGTGGAATTACACACTCACCACCACAGAATCACACACAAGGGCGTAGATTGCCTGGATGCCGAGCTTACAATCAACAGTGAGCGTATACAGGCGATTACCGGTCGTTTCCCCAGCCATTTTTGCTATCCAAGCGGCCGCTATTCACCCGAGGTCTGGCCAACACTCAGTGAGGCAGGCATAGCTTCAGCTACAACCACTGACATCGGGCTTGTGAACAGTCACTCGGACAAATATGCGCTGCCGCGCATTCTGGACGGGCAAAACATTTCGGAATTAGAATTCGAGGCTGAGATGAGCGGCTTTTTGGAGCTGATCCGCCAGGCGCGACAACTATTCAGACTTCGTGCGTGACCACCGCAACGAAGCCTAACATTAGGGTACTGAAGCCCTAACCATGATTACGAGAATATTAAATTGGCAGATCACTCAAAAAAAACGCCTCCCGCTACGCTCACTGACATAGTACGTCAGACGCTACAACGAGGGAGGGAGGGCCACCTGCCTGTCTGCCGGCAGGTGGCGGAAATGCTTGTATTGCGCCTCGCGTACGGATTGGGGCCAAGACACTACCACGTTGCACGACACTGGCGCAGGGAACTCGCCTGGGAATTCAAGACAGGCTTTTGGAACTACCCGAAATTCCGCCGCTTCCTAAACACGCTCAACCCTCCGGCATACCAAAAAATCTCGCAGAGTAAACTTAGCGAAAAGGCCGTTTTGGAGCTTCTGAAAATCCCAACGCCCCGGTTTCTGGGCCGCTTTCATGCACACCTCGGTGTAGCTGAAACAGGTGCTCGCTTGATCAATAGCACAGATTTGACGGAACTATTGCATAGCCACCCGGAAGTAGATCGACTGTGTTTCAAATTAGTTGAAGGCTACGGGGGCGAGGGCTTTCGCGCGGTAAAAGTAATACGAGAAAAGACATTGACCTTCAGTTTACTAGATACAGGCCAGGCAGTAGAAATCCCCAGATTTGTCGACGAGTTTCTGCAACTCACCGCAGGAGCTGACTACGTCATTGAAGAATATCTTCAGCAACACCCCAAACTTGCAAGCTTCAACGCTTCCAGCGTCAACAGCCTAAGAATCTGGGCTGTCAGTACAGGTAACAATGGAGCTTTACTCGGCGCCTTCCTTCGGGTGGGCCGATACGGAAGTCTGGTCGACAATACGAGCCAAGGTGCTCTTGCGTTTCCTATCGACATGGAATCCGGCGAAATAGGTCGAGGGCTGATCCTAAATATTTGGAACGAAACCTTCGAGTGCCATAAGGATTCAGGAGTGAAAATCACCGGGGAGAGTGTGCCCTACTGGAGCGAGGCCGTGGATCTGGCGATACGTGCAGTCGCGGCTTTCCCTCACCTACAATTCGCCGGCGTAGATGTTGCAATTGCTGCTGAGGGGCCAGTTGTTATCGAGCTCAATGTGGAACCGGACCCAACCGCCAGCATAGTTTTCGATCGACCTCATCGAGAAATTTTTAGCCAGTTCGACACCACTTGAAACAGAGGCAACTACCTAAACTTTGTGAGGCCTTCGCGCAAGAGCGCAGAATCAAGCACGGGAAAGAGCCAAAATATTTCAGAAAAACCGATGGCACCATGTTCAGCAATCTCGCTCGGAGCAGTTTAGTTCAGTGACCGAGAATATATTAAGATCGCTTCGTCATCTATTATTCAATAGCCTTTGGGCCAGAGCCCGGGTAACAATGCCAAATACAAACGCTCATAAAGATGAAAGACAGGGCTTTTCTGTCTACTCACGAGTAAGTTGACTATGCTTAATCAGTATAAAAATAAGATGATTGAAATTTTCAAGATGGCAGAGGAGGTACATAGGCAAACCGGTCGTAGCTACCTTACCCAGGCGCAGGACATACGCAAACTTTGTCGGGCCAATTCGACATGCAGAATATGGGATTACTACAAACTTGGAATTTACCAACACGAAAACGTCAATGCACGACTAGCTCGCTCGTATCTCGGTGAAAGTTCGCTGGCGGCTGCTAGCGTAGCACTCAACCCTAGGCACGCAGTGACAGCCGCATGGGACAAGTTAGTTTTCGATATGATCGCTCAGCTTCACGACTTGCCAACGGCACATAATATGGCTGTTTTCAAACCGGCAAGTGCTCTACCCAGCTATATTCCCCAACCACTCCACACGCGAAAAAGCCTGGTACGCTTTCTGTCCAATCCATCGTCATACCCCTTGTTCATGAAGCCAGCCCATGCACAACAGAATATTGGAGGCTACTACCTCGACAGCTATAATCCGAGCACCGACACAGTCTCCGTCGGAGCGAGCTCTGAACTGACCTTATCGAATCTGATCGAAACGACCATTGATCTACAAAGTGACTTGTACGACAGAAGTGCCGGCTATCTTTTTCAGACGCCCGTTAAGCAGCACGATTTACTGACATCGGTGACAGGGACAAGCGCCCCATCGGGACTGCGTTTCATCGTCCTCCAGGACCAGCACTCTTCAACCCCCAAAATTCACCGCTGCATTATGAAACTCGTTCGCCAAGGGAATTACAGCGATAATTTTCACAGTGGTAAAAACGGCAACATGATTGCCTATATCGACCCCGCAACAGGCTCCCTGTCGCAGGCTGTCACTGGGTACTGGCCCTTTGCGGTCGCCCACCAGTTTCACCCCACAACAGGATACGACCTGCTAAACCTGAAGATACCGATGTGGTCGAAGATAGTCGATACCGTGCTCAAGGCTTCCAGCGTCTTTGCGACAATGAAAATTCTCCACTGGGATGTGCTCGTTGGGCCAGAGGGCCCAGTGCTTCTTGAGCTGAATGATCTGGGTAGCACGAGTTTCGTACAACTCCACGGCACAGGGTTAATGGACGATTTTATGACTGATTTCATGCGTCGCAATGGGCAGCTGAAGCACCACAAAGATATAAGAAACCTGACAGGACAATGACAGCTTCCCAAACTCTTAAACCGTAACCCGCTCTGTCCACGTTGAATCAAATAACTCCGCGCACGCACGCGACCCGAACAATAGCGCCGAGGCTCAGCAGCAAACCTCACCTGCGGAAAAAATCGAATGCTGCACGCCAATACAAGGCACGATCACGCGGAAACCAAAGGTCAGCATGACACCGAAGATTCAGCGACCAGAAAATGAAGCCCAATATGGTTCTTAACCGGTCCCTCCAACCAGTTTCCCTACTTTTGAGCAGGGACAGCACATGGCCAATATCAGCCGGAAATAGATATCGACAAGAAATGCCAGACGGCGGCGGCCCCAGTGCTGAACGAGTAGAACCGAAAAATGCGTCTGCTTGTAAACAGGGAAAGTCCTTCCCCGCATAAAGATCGAGATGCAAGTAGCCCCAATAACGTGCGTTTATCTCAATGAACCAGAAGCGATCAGAGTCAGGGTCCCATTTATACTCCATCATCGCGACGCCTTCCCAGCCTAGCAGTTCCATTTTCCGCTTGGCATCTTCGAGAAGAGACTGGTGCCAGAACGTCTCACGCAATGACATCATCCCTCCATGGAAAGGGTTCATATGGATACCCAATGTCATGCTTTCGGCGCGAAATTCCCCGCGGTGGCGCCATAAACTGACACCCACCTTCCGGCCCGGAGCATGTCCCTGGCAAATAACGGCCTGATAATTCGGCAGAAGTTCGGCCACGGCTTCCAGGGCTTCGGCAATAGAAAGGCATCGGTGCACCACTGCATTGCCGGTTTCGCCCAATGCTTTCCCCGCATCACCTTTGACGTAAAATGGCGATGCCACGGACTGCAAGGACAATTCAAGACCCGCAAGCTCATGCGCACCGGTGAGGACAACAGAGAAGGGTAGATTGCATGCGCCATCGGGGTGGGCACGGAGGATCGCATCACTATCCACCTTACTCATGCATCCCTCCCAAACATCCTGAGGAACTGCATCGGGCAGCAGTGGCACAAAACGCTCATAGCGATCACGCACCGCATGAAGGAAGCCTTCGCTTGGCACGATCATATCGACCCGTCGTTCACTGATATAGTCGTCCAGCCAGCTTGCAAAGTTTCCACTAGCATACGGCGGATGAACAGCAACATCCTCGGCGTAATGTGAATGCAGACCAAGGGCGCTGGCTGATGTCGCGCAGGCGGTGACGGAATAGCCCGCCCGTCCAAGCGAGCGGATTACACCCAGCATCCCTACGGCGTGAGCGTCCATCACGAGAATACGTTTGCTCATTACTACGCTTCCTTACGCACAGCGCCAGTTACAGAACCTACCGAGGCATCTACTCGCGCCACCCTCCATGCACTGTATCGCGATGAAAGCGAGCGCGCGAAAACACCATGGAGAACATCGCTGCGTCATTCCCCCACTACTCTAGAGAGCCTGCCCCCGAGTCCAGCCAGTCAGCCAGGGTACGCAACTCAGCGGCCGTTATAGTCACCGGATGGTCCGGGCCAAAGTCGATGTCGTTAGGATAGGTTGCATCGGTGCGGCCATCCGTGCGCTGGTTCGCAGCCTTCCAGTAAAGCAAGCTCTCGCGGGCGAACATCGAGTTGACGTACTTGCTGGTATACGGTCGCTGGATACCCCAGCGACGACGCTCGTTCTCCGACTCGCGCATCAACACCCGTCTACCTTCCAGCACGGAGGCCTGAAACTGGTCCCACACCAGAGCGTCATAATCCATAAGCGGCAGGTCCGCGACATGGCAAGTTTGACAGCGGCGCTCAAAAATCGGCTTGATATCACGCGCGTAGGTAGGCACGGGGCTGGATTTCAGCAGCACCTCAGCCTCGGCGGCAAACGCGAGAGAATCCTCATAGGATCTTCCGGGTTGGGAGTGCAGGTGGCAACCGGTGCATACGCGCTTTTCACCGGGGCGCAAGGATTGTGGCACTTGGTCCCGTTTGATTACCCTGCCCATACTATCTACCCCGGCCATGACGTAAGGCGTATCGCAGGGCAACTCCACCTTGAAGGATTTGTCTCCCAGCAAAGGTACATCTCCCAGCAGCCGCAATTGATTGCCAATGGAGTTCTTGAAGGCACGCGGCTCAAGCTCGTTTGGCAACACCTCCCAGAACCGGATCGCCGCCAACTCGGCGTGCGGCAGGCCATGGATTTCGCCACCGTTATTGGCCATAGATTTATAGTTGTTGTTAAATTCATACGGCCTTGACGCGGAAGTCTCTGCGGTACCCGCATCACTGCTCGCCAACTGACAGCTACCGTCATTTGTGGAGCGCAAACCTGGAGTATCGGGAATCGACCGGGCGGCGACCACTCTTGCACCGAATTCGTGCCACTCCTCGCGGTCCACTACCCGCACCATATCAGACATCGCGCGGGAGGGAATGCGGGTGGTGTGATACACGCCGACATCACAACCGCGTTGCTGCGGCTGATCAGCTACGCGCTCCTGAAAACTCCTTACCGAACCAGACACGTTGGTACAGAAGCCCCGACCCATCGTCAACATCAGCTGGTTACCCGGGATGCCCTCGGGATAGCCGATTTTGCCTTGGTAAAGGCCGTTCTGTTTGACAGAGGGCTCGTCATTGGACTTGGACCAGTTTGCCACATTGTAGAGTTCACGCGGCAGAAAACCGGGCAGCGCGCCCTCCACCCCGACAGGCTCGGGGCTCCAGCAGAATACATCGCCCAGCCCGAGATTGTTGCCGCGATAGTAGTTACTCGCACAGATATCGCTGTTGTAGCGCTGCCCGAGAAAATGCAGCGCCTTCATTGTTTTGGTGCGCCCGGAGGCCGACGTGAAAGTATTTCTGTGCGCCCCCAGCAGTGCGTTCATATCGCCGCCACGGGCATCCATCTCCATCACCAGCCACATGTTGTCGAGCGTGCCTGGCCAATTGATACTGCCATTGGTGCCCCCGTAGGCCAGATTGTGGCTCAGCCACTGAGAACTATAGGCAATTCGGCCATTCTGTAAAACATACGGGTGCATCGCCGTGGTCACCTCATGCGGACTTACATTGACCGCGTTGCTCCCATCGTCATCGGCAATATAAAGCTGAGTCTCCGCTCTGTTATTGGGCGTGATCCGGTCCAGCCACGGCTCGCGGAACCTAGCACGGGAAGAGGCAAAAAGAATACGGCCATCCGGCAGCCAAGCCGGGCTGACATCAAAAACCCCCGGCTCATGCTTTAGCGGCGTAACCTTGCCAGTGGCAATGTCGAACACATGCAGACGCGCTTCGGTGGCCTCATCGAGCCGCTTGTTTGGCAGCGTTGTGCCATCCCACCAGGCGTTAGTCAGGCGTTTTCCCCGATACACGGAGAACAGGACTCGCTGACCATCAAAGGACACCATCGGATCCAGCGGCACGCAGGGTTCATTGTGTTGAACGCAGTCGTACAGAATACGCTCAGAGCCGTCTGCCTCCCGCAAAATCAACTGACCCGGCGCATTGAATCCATCAAAAACATGACGCGAGTCCGGCAGTCGATCCCATACATCGGGACTATGCAGGATATAGGTTTCGTCATTTCTTAGCTCTACTTCATGCAGGCCGATAGTGCGAGGCACTCGCACGTAAACAATCGCCTCATTGAGGTCGCCCTCGTAGACCGGCTCATCCTCTATGGTTGTTCGGGGGGTCAATCCGTCCGGTATTTGCGTGGGCGGCGTTTCTGGCCCGGCGACCGGCACCGCGGCAGGAGAATCGTCTTTGGGTGAGGGGGGCACTTGTTCTGCTCCGGCGCCACCGGATACTTCGCCTCCCATTCGGATCCGAACAAACTCTTCCCATATAGCAGCACCCGGGCCTGTGTACCGTTCGATGTAGATATCTTGCCCAACAGATAGGGAAGCAAAAGCAGCAAGAAGTAAAAAAACTCCTAGATTGCTAATGGAAACACTTGAACGAGTACTGCCAATACGCATGCTGAACTCTGTCTCGTAGCCGGGTAGTGGGGCGCTGAAGCTATTCCGCATCAGGCGATGTTCACATTGAAGGATAGCCTAAAAGGCACTCCACTACGAACCCGCTACGCCAGCGGGAAAGGAGAAATTTGCTCAGCTCTCAGCAGTCTGGCGCATGTTCAGAGCCATACGCAGCAGGTATTTGGGAGCAGATGTATCCCACGGGGTAAAACGCGGCAACTGCAATACGTCAGTAGCGGAGGACGATACCCCCCAGTTTGTGGCCACAGCCACTTCAAACCCGGCCTCCCTGACTAACGACACATGCTCATCACTATAGTCTTTTTCTCTGCGCCCATTGGGGTACGCGAAGACGCGCAGGGGCGCGTCTAACAGCGCTTCCAGCTGAGCCTTGCCACTCTGGATCTGTTCCCGCGCTTGTTCCAATGTAAGTTTGGTCAAAATCGGATGCGATACTGTATGCCCCCCGATTTCCACGCCATTGTGGTGCAGGGTACGCAATTGCGACGAGGTCAGCATCAAATGATCTGGCAACGGACCCACTCGGGCGGCAACACAACTGGCGATTTCATCGCGCCGCCCCGTGGGGAGGTACTTCCCCTCACGAATGATCGCATAGGCGGCTTTTCGCCGCTGTTCTTGGCTGCTCGTGTCATATCGTGGAAAATCGATCTCTGTCAGGTCCAGAACCGGCTGGTCGTAAACTCTCAAAGACTCCACTATCGTGTCGTTCCACATGCGCCCGCCGTTAAGGTAACCACTAGCCACGAACACCGTGGCCGACAAGCCATAGCGCTGCAGCACTGGCAAGGCGACGGTGGCATTGTCGGCATAACCATCGTCAAAAGTGACACAAGCCGCGCGCGGTGGTAAACACCCTGCGTGCAATCTACGCACTGCCTCGTTCAGAGGCAGTACGTTGAAGTGACGACTCAGCAGTTGCATCTGCCAGCCAAACTCCTCCGCCGTTGGCTCCGCAGGCCGCATCCAGTCGCGTTCAGGCAGTACCCGGTGATATATCAGTATCGACAGACGCTGATGACCTGCGAGCCCAGCAAGCGAAAGCCCTACACGGAAAGCGAGCTGTTGCCAGTCAGCCACGGGGGCTGTCCCCCGGCAACAGAAACCTCAATAAGCCGGTTCGCGCATGCACAAGCCTTACCAACTGCAGCTCCGGCCCTTCCGGACGGGACTCCAGTAACCACAAAAAGCCCAACACCAGAAAGAAGCAGATACCGCCTACGGCCACAGCGGCAAACAGCTGGGCCAATTGCCAGGGCATAGGTTCCGCGGCCCAGTGTGTGGGAAACATCCCGTTTACCAACAGAAACATGGCCAAGGCCGCCAGCCCCGGCTTGTACAGAATGTAAACTACCCGCCTCAAACCCAGAGCCATGTTGCGGCGCAGAACCATGTAGGCCACCACCAGCACAAGAGACAGGGTGGCAAAGGTCGCGTACGCCACACCGAGTACGCCGTAGATTGGCAAGAACAGGTTCAAAAATATCACCATCAAAGTCAGACGCACAACAATGATTGATGTGGCCCAGCGAATGCGGCCCAGCGCTATCAACACATTATTGGTACTGGACATCATAATCATTAACAATGTCGCCAGTGCCAACCATTGGACCAGCGGTACTATATGGAGCCACTTTGCACCCAGTAAGGTCGGCACCAACAGATGCGCAACCGAGAAGATACCGACTGCCATGACGAAGCCTAGAATCATCAAGGCACCCATCACATCACAGAAAACGTTCAACAATCGTGCCGGGTCCTTGTTAACTCTGGAATAGCCTGGGAACGCGGCGCGATTGATTGGTTCAGCCAACTCACGCAACAACTGGCCAGTCTCTTTCGACATCGACAGAGAACCCACCGCGGAAACCCCTGCCACACGCGATACCATGAAATTTTCAATATGCCGGTTGAAGAAATTGAGAATATTGTTCACCTGCAGCCAGGCGGAAAACGAAAACAACTCACGCCAGAAATCGAGGCGGAACCGGGGGCGGAAAGGCTGCATGACATAACTGAGCAACACCAGCATCAGCGATGTAGACAACAACCCATACAACATCGCCCAATAACTTCTGAGTATAAATGCTAGCGGGATAGCGACAAAAAACCCTGTCAGCTTGATAGAGAGCTGGAAGCGAAATTCCCTGTCAAAGGTCATGTGTTTTTGGAAATTTATTATGGCAACGTTCTTGACCCCATCAATCAAGAACAGAAGACACATGAAGCGCAGCACCGAGACCAGTCCAGGCTCTTTGAGCAGTTCAGCGGCCAACGGAGCAAACAGATAAAGCAGGCAGGAACTGACCAGCGAAAACAAAAAATGCAAGGTCCAGGCGGTATGGTAGTGAAGGTCGGTGGCGTCCTGATTCTGAATCAGCGCAGTACCGAAGCCGAATGCCCTGATCAGTTCTACAAAGGCATAGACCGACATCGCCAGGGCATAAATGCCAAAATCTGATGGCGTCAGCAGGCGCGCAAGAATCAGGGTGCTGACCACGCTAATGGAGCGACTGACCAGTCGAATAGACATGGTCCATACCGCTCCCTTGGCAATTGACTTGCCCACCCCACGCCGTGTGTGTGTTGACTCACCCACGGCTGTGTTGCTCCCGCGTCAGATCCCGTCCCAAACCGAGTAGCGACTGCCGCTGCAGTGTCATTACCGCGATGATGCCCAGAACGGCATACAGCAGGTCGAAATAGGCGAGGCTTACATTGGCGCCAGTAATGCCGTAACCGACTAGCGACAAGGTCAGTGCATTGGCTAGCTGCCGGTACCAAAGTACCCCGTGTTCCTTACCGAGGTCCGCGTTCTTCATACTACTAAACAGCGCCAACGCGAGAAACATTAGGAAAATGAAAAGCCCCGGGAAGCCGTGATCCCCCAGTACCTGAAAATAAATATTATGGGCCGCCTTGGAGCCACTGTGTGGCGGGATTGGAGGCGTCGCCACCGGCGAAAAACCCGGTGTCTCAGGGGCGTAATAGCTCCATAGATTTGGATCTAGCACCGAGCGGAACCCGCCACCGGTCAAAGGGTGATCCAGCGCTATCAACGTCGATATTTTCCATGCCCAGAGCCGGCCAATAAAGGAGCTGTCTTCCTCGACGGCGGTCGCAATTGTCGCCTGCCGCTCACGCCAGTCTTCCGGCGCACTCTGATACAGCACAGGTAGCATTGAAAACGCCAGCAAAACCAGCACCCCCTTGTGTCGTGACTTCAACCAGAAGGCGAACGCCAGAATAGCCAAGCCTATAAAGCCTCCGCGCGAGCCGGTTCCAACGATACTGATAATGTTCAAGCCCACCATTCCCAAAAGGCCCAGTCTGACCATCTTGTGCTCCGTGACCTGAACAAGATAAACGATGAGGGGTATGCACATATTGATAGCCACTGCCAGATCGTTGCGATCCGCGATAATCCCTGCCCTGCCAACAATTCTGTGGCCACCACCAGAAAGTATGAACTTTACCGCCTCCATCGCCGCATAGGCTGATATCCCTAAAACGATAGTCCACACCAGTACATCAATATGCAGCCTCTTGCGAATTATCAGAGTGATAAAGAAAAACAACAGCAGAACTTTGACAAACTGGTTCCAGTACGCCCAAACATTCTGAGGGTTGGAGTTCAAGTTGAATAGCGTACTCATAAGTGTCCAGAAACCAAACGCCAGTATCCAGAACCCAATGGCGTTCAGACGGAACTCCTTGTGCTTCTCAACGAAGAGATAAGACAGCATCGTCACCAACACAATGGTCAGGTTCAACCTGAAGCTTTGGGAAAACCCGAACGCCCAGTTAACCGGCGCAATCAGCGCTATCCACGTCCAAGCTGCCACGCCAATATAGGGCCGCCGGAAGGAGTAGTAGATGGCCACAAAAAGAAAGCCCACCAACAACAGATCGCGCATCAGTCGTCGTCCTGCCGATCGGCCCAGGAAAACAGGTAGCAGACGCATACAACGACAAGCAGCAAGAAGAGGCTGTCGATCATTGGTGCGACACCCGGCTGAGGACGTAGCGAAATTTACCGGACTTCTCGCGTGGAATCTCTTCGCAGGCGTCTATCTCTATTTCAACCGACTCACCCAATCGCGCACGCAGCCCCGATTCGATCTCCACTCTCATTGCTTGCGTCAACGTATCCCGTGGTACCACCTCTACCCGTGTCCGCTCCAACGACTCCTGCACAATCCGAAAATTTGCAACACCGGGCATATCCCGCAGCACATAAATGAGTGCAAGGCCATGCAGAATCGTGCCATCCGCCGCGGTGACGAAATCCGTCGTGCGCCCCTCCACGCTGGCCAATACCGGAAGGCCACGACCACATTTGCAGGTATCGCTCGCCAGCACCCCAACGTCACCCGTTCTATAGCGCACAAACGGAAACTCACTGGTGTACAGGTGGGTGACCACAATCTCGCCGCTTTCACCTGCGGGCAGCACATTGCCATCCGCATCGACGATCTCCACCACCATGTCCTCGGCAGTAATATGCAGGCTACCTTCCGGGCAGGCGTGGGCAATAAAACCCGCGTCGCGACCGCCATAGCCGTTGGCGACGGGGCAGCCGAACGCTCGCTCGATGACCATCCGCTGGTGGTCGTACAGCCTCTCGGAGGTTACGAAGGCCACTTTTATACCAAGCGCATCCACTGCGATATCATGCTCCAGAGCGAACTGAGCGATCAGCGCGAGAGACGACGGGTAACCAAACAGCATCGCCGGACGGCGCGCCACGATACGCTCCACAAAGCGCTGCAGATTCTCCTGCGACATCTCGAAGGCTGACAACAGCTCGGTGCGAAACAGCGCGTCACGCGCCAGCCGCACCCGGTCTTGCGCGCCAAGCTCAATCGGAGAACCCCACACTACGATTTCGGGGTCACCGATATCCACACCCCACCAACGGGTAGCCCGGCGCTTGGCAGCCACATCGTGGCTTACACGTTCGTTGCCCAGATAGAATATCAGCGGTTCGCCGCTGGAGCCGCCGGTATTGAAGCGCTTGAGCCCTTTTGCGCCCGGTGCCTTGAGATCATCCGTATGCGCTCGAATCGTCGCCTTGTCGAGCAGCGGCAGGCGTTGCAGGTCAGCAATGGAGGTAACGCTTTCAGGCTGGAAGCCCAGTTCGTTGAACAACTTGCTGTAGTACGGGACCGTGCGGCCAATCCTGGACAGGAAGCGTTGCAGGTTTTCCAACTGCAGTGCCAGCACTTCATCCTGCGGTAGCCACTGCGATGTGTTCAGCGCGCGATGCACAGCGACCGTGTCATGCCCCTTGAGCTTCTCGTGCAACGGGAAGAGCACGTTAGCCACCAGCTGTTGATACACGCTCACGCTGCCTCCACCCGCTTTTTCCCTGCCACTTCGGCATAGGCCGCCAACCACTGCGCGCGAACCTGCGGCCAAGCGTACTGAGCGACCTCTGCAAGCCCCTGTCGGCGCAAAGCTGTGCGTAAAACCGCGTCTTCCTGCAAGCGACATATCGCGGCTGCCATTGCGGCCGGCTCATTGGCTGCCACCAGCAGGGCGGTTTCCTCGTGACGCACTATGTAGGGCACACCGCCCACCGCCGTGGAGATAACAGGCACCCCACAAGCCAGTGCCTCGATAACCGAATTGGGCATATTGTCCACCGTGGTCGGATTCAACATGGCATCCGCCGTGGCGTACAGATCGACAATACCCGGCCGATCCAGGCGCCCGGTGAACTCCACGGCATGACTGATTCCCAGCACACTCGCCTGATTGCGCAGCTCGCCTTCCTGCGGGCCACTCCCGGCAATGCGCAGACGGGTACGGGGCATGGACGTGAGCGTTTCTGCCAGTGCCCGCAGTGCGGTGCCAATGCCATAGATCGGCTCCAGGTTCCGGGTGATTACCAGAGTAAACGGTGTGCCGTCAGTCGGTGGTAACGACGAGGGACGGAATACATTGAGATCAACAATATTGGGGATCACCCGCGTTGCTTGCCCGAATTCACTGAACACTGCCTGCAAGTAACCGGAGGGCACCACCACCAGAGTGGCCCTGCGCAGCGAGGGCTGCACCCGGCGCCAGGCACGCTCGAAGTAGCTACCCGCCTCTCCGCCGCGATAGTTGACGATCACCGGGCAGCGCCGCAAGGGCGCCAGCCACAGCACCGGTGCGGCAAACAGCTGCCAGGACCAGCCCGAGTTGGCCATCAAGTGAATAACATCAGCTTTCCCAGCCAGGCGCCATACCGCCCAGAGGTAGGGAAACAGCCGAAACAAGGCGCGCAGGCCGGGCACATGTGCCACCCACGCCGGCCGGTAGGGTGCATTGGTTGCAACCTGCGTTACCTGCAGCCCCTCTTCGCGCAAGAGCCTGGCGAGCTGCTCGGTCTGCATGGCCATGCCGCCATTGGGTGGCGGCGCGGGACCAATCAGGCCCAGGTGCAACGCGCTCACAATACGCGGCCGTACACGGCAGGATAGCGACCCACACTCGCGGTCCAGGTACGCTCCTGCTCAACGAATGCCCGGCCACGATCACGCATGTCCTGCCAATCATCGCGCCTGGCCAACAGGTCACCAACCGCTGCAGATAGCGCTCCAGCCTGCCCGGCTGAGAACAACATGCCGGTATCCCCGTGGCGGATAAGCTCCTGGTGCCCACCCACATCCGAGGCCACCACCAGGCGCCCCTGCGCCATGGCCTCCAGCGGCTTGAGTGGGGTGACGAGTTCAGTCAGGCGCATGGGTAACCGGGGGTAGACAAAAATGTCGACCAGATTGTAGTACGCCTGCACCTCCGAGTGCGGCACGCGTCCCGTCAGGATTACATGCTCCTGCAGCTTCAGCGCAGATATCTTCTCACGGATCAGCGATTCCTGAGGTCCGCCTCCCACCAGCAGCAGACGCAATTCCGGGCGGTCTGCGAGTAGTGCGGGCATCGCTTCCAAAAGCAATGGAATACCCTCGTAAGCGTAGAAGGAGCCGATAAAACCGAGTACAACGTTGCCTTCAAGCCCGAGATTGCGCGCAAGCTCGAGGCTCGCCGGTGCACCGAAGGTGAAATTTTCTGTATCGACTGCGTTGGGGATAACTGTCACCTTCGCCGCATCAATGCCGCGCGAGACAATTTCACTGCGCAACCCCTCGCAAATGGTGGTCACCGCGTCTGCTCGCTGAAACACATGCGTCTCCAGCGCGCGAGTCAGACGGTAGCGAGGCCCCCACTCACGGCTGGTGCCGTGATCCACGGCCGCATCCTCCCAGAAGGCGCGACACTCATACACGACGGGCACACCCAGTTCACGGCCTGCGCGCAGTGCCGCAAGACCATTCAGCGCGGGTGAGTGTGCGTGCAGAATGTCCGGCTTCTCGATCGCGGCCACCTTCACAATACGCTGCGCCAGCGTGGCAACCACCTCCCACTGATCAAACAGCGGCAGGCGGTATAGTGGATTACTGCTGGAGCGGGTGCGGTAAAAATGCAGACCGTCTACCGTTTCATCCTCCGCTTCGCTCACGCCCTGTTTGAGGCCGGTGACATGGGCCGTGTGCCAACTCAGGGCACGCTGCCCACGCAGAATATTGCGCGTACGGAAGGTGTAGCCGCTGTGCAGGGGTATGGAGTGATCCAGCACATGCAGAACACGCATGGTCTTTTCTCTCACGCGGCCACCACAAACTGGTCGTCGCGCACCGTGGCCTGGAACATCAGCAGTGTCCAGAGAGGGGCACTGTGGTCACGCATGCCGGACTGGTGCTCATCGACAAGGCGTGCCAGATAACGCTGATTGAACAAGCCAGTCGCGGCAAGTCCACCGGACTCGAGAAGGTCGCGACGAAGGCGATCTTTCAGCGGACCTCGGAACCATTTCGCCAGCGGCACACCAAAGCCCATCTTGTCTCGATAGAGCACATCGTTGGGCAAATGCGGTTCAAGGGACTTCTTCAACAGGTACTTGCCCTCCTGCCCACGCAATTTCCACTCCGAGGGTAAGCCGGATACCCATTCCGTAAGTGGGTGATCCAGGAACGGCACACGCACTTCCAGTGCATGCGCCATGCTGGCGCGGTCGACCTTGGTCAGGATGTCGCCAACGAGATACGTCTTCATATCGAGGTACTGAATCATCGAGAGAGGGTCATCTGTCGGGCAATTGGCGGCATGCGCATCAAAAACCGAGTGCACAGAATAGCCCTGGAGTTCGCGCTTGAATGCATCACTGAATAAAGCGGAGCGCTGCTCATCACTGCAAATGGACACCGAGTGCAGGTACGCCTGCACGGAGTTACGCGCCAGCGCCTGAAAGGTAGTTTTGGCACGAAACATCCGAGGCGCCCAGTCCGCTTTCGGATACAGGCGCCCCAGTGCACCAAACACCGGTGCGCGAATGCCAAGCGGCAGGGCCTGCCGCAAACGCTCCTCGTTCATGTGCCAGCGGTAACGCCGATACCCGGCAAAGTGCTCATCGCCGCCATCACCCGAAAGCGCCACCGTGACACGCTTCTTGGCCAGCTGGCACACGCGAAACGTTGGAATTGCCGAACTGTCGGCATAGGGTTCGTCGTAAAGCACCGCCAGTTCGTCCAGCAAATCGAAGTCTTCGCTACCCACCGTCTCCTGAAAGTGGTTGGTGTGATAGCGTTCCGCTACCCGCGCTGCGTACTCGGTTTCATTGAACTGCTTGACGTCAAAGCCGATCGCACAGGTATTCACCGGCTCATTCTGCAACTGCGCCATCATGGCGACAACAGCACTGGAATCAACACCGCCGGAGAGAAACGCACCCAACGGCACTTCCGCTACGAGCCTCACCTGTACGGCCTCACGCAGCCGGGCAAGGAGCTCCGCCTGTAGATCGGATTCGCTGGCGACAGCCACAGGTTGGAAGGGGATATCCCAGAATTGCTTTTGCTCCGGCACAGGCATGCCGGCGCGCAAGAGCAGGGTATGGCCAGGACACAGCTTGTGCACTCCCTGGTAAATCGTTTTCGGCTCCGGCACATAACCGAGCGCAAAATAGTCTTCCACCGCGCGCGGATCCAGCTTTCTCGGCAAGCCCGGATGCGCTTTCAGCACTTTCAGCTCAGAGCCGAAAATCAATTGGCCATCCGCCAATACGCTATAGAACAAAGGCTTGATGCCAAACCGGTCGCGCGCCAGAAACAGGCTGCGGGCGTTCTGATCATATAAAGCGAATGCGAACATGCCGCGAAAGCGGTCCACGCAACGCTCGCCCCAGGCCTGCCAGGCGTACAGGATAACTTCTGTATCACAATGGGTGCGGAACTGGTAACCCAGGCCTTGCAGCTCGCTCGCCAGTTCGCGGAAGTTGTAGATTTCACCGTTGTAGACCACGCACAGCTTGCCATCGGCACTGAACATCGGTTGCTGGCCGCTGGCCAGGTCGATAATCGACAAGCGCCGATGCGCTAGCCCTACCCCCGGCGCTGTGTAGAGGCCACCCTCGTCCGGCCCACGGTGAAACTGGGTCTGGTTCATGGCGGCCAGCAGACCGCGATCCGGTTCACGCTGCTCGGTGAGATCAAAGATGCCGGCGATGCCACACATAATCAGGTTCCGTCCTTTTACCCTGCGCTCGATGTCCTACCCAGCAGTACATCATACACTTGCAGATAGGCGGCAACAGTGCGCTGCCAATCAAAATCCCGTTGCACGCGCTCCAAGCCTGCGTTACCCATGCGAATACACAGCGCCGGGTCATCAATAAGACGCTGCAATGCCCGAGCCAGCGCCGCAATATCACTCACAGGAACCAGCAAGCCGGTGTCGCCCTCGGTGACCAACTCCGGGTTACCGCCCACCCGGGTCGCCACAACAGGCAAGCCCGTCGCCATGGCCTCGAGCACCGTGTTGGAAACACCCTCGCCCAGTGACGGCAACACAAACACATCCATACAGGCCAGCAGGTTCGGGATGTCGTCCCGATCTCCGGCCATCCATACACAGTCACCGAGTGCCAGCTCCTCGACCAGCGACTGTAAGGACGCTCGCTCGGGGCCATCGCCCACCAGTATACAGCGCAGCGTTTCACGCTGTGCGGGTTCGGCCTGAACAATCGCCGCCAGCGCGCGTAGCAGGCTGCCCTGATCCTTGACCGCGGCCAGTCGGCCCACGGTTCCCACCACGCGACAACCCGGGACAGTGAAAAAGCCTTCGGGTATGCCCCGGGCCTCAGAGCGTACCCGAGGGTTTCCAGTTCCCGCCTTGCGTTGAGGTGAAAACCTGTCGTGGGCCACGCCATTGTAAATTTGCACCACCTTCGCCGGAGGAAGACCCACGGGGCCTTTCAGCCACTCCGCGAGATCACGACTCACCGCTATAAAGCGATGAATCATCGGGCTCAATCCGCGCCGCAGCCACCGATACTTCACATTACTGCCATCGATGTCGTTGATGTCTCGCCCGTGTTCACCGTGCACCCGCTTGCACCGTGGCATCACAACGCCGAGCGCTTGGGTTTCGAGTGCGGCAAGATTGCGCGTGTGCACAATGGCGGGGCTCAGCCGGCGCAGTACCCGCCACAAGCGCCAGTACATCCCCCAATCATGGCCTGGCCGCTTATCCAACTCGATCACCTCGACACCCGGCGCGGTGATGCGGCTTGCGAACTCTTCACTGCGCGTGAGACAGATAATCGCATGGCGGTAGCGGCCCGGAGGACAGCGATTAATGATGTTGACCAGCCCGTTCTCCAGCCCCCCCGTACCCAGGGCGTAGATGATATGCGCTACAAGTGGTGCTTCTGCCTTCAGTGGCTGCTGCTTCGGTTTCATGCAACTCTCTATTTTTACTGAGAAGCCAGCCCTTGACTCACGGCATCGGCAATCGAGGAGAGCTGTGCAGCTGTAATTGCTTCAAGCACCGCCCGCGCATCTTCTGGCACATCCCCAGGTATCTGCGTCGCCACGAAAACGCGAGCTCCTGTCCTGCGTGCCTGCAGAAGCTTCTGCTGTGCCTCGAGAAACTTGGCGACATACGGGTTGGCTACGTTGCGACCCGCGATGTGGTACCACGACCACACCAGATATTTCGTACCACCATGGCGTATCTGGACTTCCTCTACGGCATCCAGTGACCCAATGTCCACCGTCATTCGCTGCTGACCCACAACCCGCCATAGCTGACGTGGCTCGGGCCTCCAGGGCTCTGCACTGGCAACCAGCTCCGAGCCTTGGCTCTGGGTCAGGAATTGCCGCAGAAAGAGCGCTACCGGCTGAGGACCTGAATAGAACTGATCCAATTCCCGGTCAGCGCCAGCCACGTCCGGCTGCCAGAACTCCGGTAACCTGGCTATGGGCTGCCACACACCCTCTGGCTGCGACAAGGTGAGCGGCGCCATCTGTCCGAGAGGCGCCTCCCTCTCCAGAGCCCACCAGGTTGCAGCCGGCCAAATCGCCGCCAAAATCACCGCACAGGCCGCGACAAACGCAAGCGAGCCGGAGGCCGGGGTACCGGCGGCGACCACACCAACGCCCGAATCGATGTCAGCTGTCGTATCCTCTTGCCAGAAGCCGCCTGCCCAAAACAGGATAACCATTACCAGCCCGAAAAAACCCCAGCCGTACACGAGGTGGTCTACACCCACACCCAGACGCATATCACTCAAATGCCCCATCATAACAACGCCGTAGGCGCGCAGGCTGTTCGCCAGTATGGGAACGACGATTGAAGCGATAACGAACAACAGCCTGCGCTGCAGGCTGCTGTAGGTGAGATAGGCGTAAATCAGGCCAAGGGTGAATGAAGCGATCAAATAGCGAACACCGCTACATTCAGCGATGACCGACCAGGTACCCGTGGGCAAATACAAATACATGCCTTCCCGATAAAGCGGAACACCGCTCGCTCGGACCAGGTACTCTGTCGTTGTCGCGGTCAGGTTCATCAGCGGCGGAATCAACTCTGCCCCCATGGGCACGGCAAGGAACAGAAACAGCAGGGGGAACGCCGCGCGCGCGGCCATCGCATTGCCAAAGATGGCCCAGATGCCACTAACCAGAATCGCTACAAAAGCAAGTTGCTCCAGAACCCGCACGTCTACCATGTGCGCTAATAGCCATATCGCACCGAAAAGCACGACAAGCAGAAGCGCGTAGGGCTGCGGACGCGCGGTCAGTGACGAGTAGGCACTTCTCTCTCGCCAAACGAGCCAGATACTGATCGGCATCACCAGGAATCCATGTGCGAACGTCTGCGACCGCGACCAAATATCGACCAGCGACATAACGGTTTGATGGAAGATCAGAAATAGCAACAATACAAAAGTCACCAGCGTTACCAGAGCTAATGTTGCTTGCCCCCGCCCCGCGCGTGATTCAGTGATAGCTTGTGTCGATGTCATTTCCGCTTTTCCTTTGCGTACCGCGGCTGTGCCGATTCTTCACCCAGTAACAAAACGACTTCCGGCAGGTTATCGTCCCAGCTGAACCCCTGTAGCACGCACTGGCGCGCCAAGGTTCCCAGTTGAGGGTAGTCTTCCTGCAGCAACTGGCCAAGGAGACGGCAGTAATCCGCCGTGGTCTCCGCCAACAGCACATCCTGGCCATCTGCCGCCGCGATGCCTTCAAGCCCCCGAGCGCTGACCAGCACAGGCCGCGCCATGGCCATGGCTTCAAGTACCTTGTTCTGAACCCCGCGCGCGATGCGCATGGGTGCCACCGCCGCAAAGGCGTGTTTCAGATAGGGCCGCACGTCCGCCACGCGACCGGTAACTGCCACGCCGGGTTCCTGCGCCAGTTGGCGTACCGCACGGGTCGGACTACCACCGACGATGGTGAACGTGACCTGCGGATATTGCTGCCGCAGTGCCGGGAGCACTTCGTGCACAAACCAGACCACGGCATCCACATTCGGCCAGTAATCCATGGCTCCTGTGAACACCAGAGGAATCACGTTTTCCGGGTAGGGATTTGACTGAGGTCCATCGGCATCAAACGCGGGATCGAAATATTCACAATTGACGCCGTTATTGTAGAACCCGATCTTGTGGGCCGTTGCCGGGGAAAGCTGATGAAACAGATCCGCCTCGGCCGAGGACACAAACAGCCCCGCATCGAACTGCTCGGCCAATGCCTGCTCCAGCGCCAACAGGCAGCGCGCTTCGCGGCGATACACCCAGCTGAGGGGCCAGGGCTTCTGCGCCGCGTACTGCTGCCACTTGTCAGAATCCACATCCACGAAATCAATCACCTTGCGCTGAAAGGGAACGCTCGCCGGCAGAAACTGCGCCATCGATGAGGAATAGACGATCGCATGCCGGATAGTGTGCTGCGCTGCCACCTCCTCTGACCATTGCCGCAACGCGCGATCGTGGTAGTACGGCACGGACAGCGCCTGGCCGGTCAGCAAGCCGCTCGCACTGCGCAGCGTCGCGAGCCGCGGCTTGAGCGGACGAAGAAATACACTCGCGCAGTATTTCTCCAGCTCTGGAGCCCAGGGCCAGTCCTCCGGGTCGTCGACGAAACTGCCGAGGTGGATATCAAAATGTCGACTCAGGTGATGCAACAGATGGAAAGAACGAATCTTGTCGCCTTTGTTCGGCGGGTAGGGAATACGGTGGCAGAGAAACAGGAGAGGCTGACGGCGCGTTTCCTCACCGGGGTGCGCTGCCTGCTGGTCCCGCGATAACACGCTGCCCGTTGTCATTGGCCTAACCCAAACTGCGCGCCAGCGGCGGCCCCAGCAGGTTCGCCATCGGCAAGGGCAGGCGCTGCCAAGCGTTGACCAACAACCGATACTTCGGGTTGTTGGGGTTCACATCAGGCACCTGATCACTGTTGACCAGAAAGTACTCGTAGGGCAACGCCTGTGGCTCAAAGCCCCAATGCTTCTTGAACTCGAAGGGCCCGGTGTCCCGCTTGCTGCGCCCGAAGTCGTACACGGTGATGCCTTCATCGGCACTGCGCCGCATGAGGTCCCAGTACATGAAATGGTTGCAGCCGCGAATCGTGCGAGCCCGCGCAATGCTGCCGCCGTAATACGGCAACACTTCATTGCGGAAGTAGAAACTCATCACACCTGCAACGTCTTCATCACCCTGACGGATCATCAATACGCGACAATCCCGAGCAAACTCGCGACGCAAGGCTTCCAGATAGCGCCGGCTGAATACCGGCGTACCCAGATTGCGCACACTCTCGGCATACACGCGGTACAAGCGCTGTGTACCCTCAACCTCTTCACCCACAAGGCCCTCCTTGATGCCCTTGCGGATCATGGCACGCTGCCGGTTGGGTATGGCCTTCAGGTTCGCATCGTTGTCTGCGGTGATTGGCTTGCGAAAAGTGTAATACAGCTCCTTGACCGGCCAGCCGCTGTCGCTTGCCTCGAGATTGCGCAGCTCCAGAGCATCGACCCCCAATGCGGTCGCCATCGCCGCGGCTTCATCACGCAACAACCGTGCGGCATCTGCGTTCGGCGTGGCAATGCCGCCATACACGCAGAACGGCAATCCGGACAGCTTGTACCCGAACAGACGGCTGCGCACTTCCGCCAATGGCAGCACGCCGACGATGTCACCGCCCTGTTCCGCCAGCAGAAAGTGGCAGCGATGCCCCAGGGAACCTTCGAGTACCCTGCGCCAACCAAAACGGTGAAAGAAGGTTGCCTGCTCACACTGATCTACAAACCTGTCCCAGGCGGCTTCGTCACTGGCTTCGGCAGAGCGGACTCGCAGCGTCACGCCCCGGCACTCCCGCCCAAACCGTCGAACTGCCCGGCCGCGAACGCCGGCTGCTGCAGGCCGGCGGGTGCCACAATAGCGTCAGCGAACACACGGTCCATACGGTCCCAGCGAAAGTCCACGAGCAGCTGCTGCAGGCGCGGTTGCATACGCTTCAGGTTCAGGTAGTGACGAAAACGGGTGCGGGCCGTGAGGCCATCAGGACGCGGTTGCTGTGGGTCGATTTCCCAGGGGTGGAAGTAAAAATGGGCGCTCTGCTGTTCGCGTTCGTTGATGCGCCGCAACGCCCAGCGTGAAAATGCGTAAGGGAACAGGCGAAACCAGCCGCCCCCGCCACAGTTGATGTTGCGGCCTGCCAGCGGCAGGGTGGTCACCGGAATTTCCGCCAGGCGGCCGGATGCCGCCGCAAAGGCAAAACGCGGTGCCTCGGGCATGCCGTAGAGGTCGTGCCGGAGTGGCGCAATACTGGAGCTGTAGCGATAACCCGCATCCGCCAGCGCGTCCAGCGCCCAGAGGTTGTCTCGGCCAATGGAATAACTGGCCGCCCTATAACCCTGCACGGCAACACCGCCAACATCTTCGAGAAAAGCTTTGGTCCGGCGGATGTCGTCGGCGAATTCCGCCGGGCGCTGGGTGTTGGCACGAATGTGCTCCCAGCCATGACTGGCGAGCTCATGGCCTTCAGCCACGATGCGCTGCACCATGGCGGGGTGCCGCTGCGCCACCCAACCGAGGGTGAAGAACGTCGCTTTCACGTCGTGCTCGGCAAAAAGGTCCAGGATTCGTTCGACGTTCGCCTGCACGCGCAACGGTGTCGTATCCCAGTCCACTCGCCTGATATGGGGCTCAAAGGCCGAGACCTGAAAGTAGTCTTCCACATCCACGGTCATCGCATTCAGGCGCGTGTCGAGTTGCTCGCTCATGCCGCGCGACCACTCGCAAAGCAACGCGCCAGAACGGTTGCAATGCGCTCGGCTGCGTGTCCGTCCCAATGCTCTGGCTGACGCCCAGCCTTGCCGCCCACTTCCATCACCTCGCGGTAGGCCTTGCGTATGGCGGTGGCGTCAGTGCCGACAATGGTATTGGTACCCTGCGTAACAGTAATGGGCCGCTCCGTGCTCTCGCGCAATGTTATGCAGGGCACTCCGAGCGCGGTGGTTTCCTCCTGAATGCCGCCGGAGTCCGTGAGTACCATGCGCGCATCCCGCATCAGGCCAAGCATCTCCAGATAGCCCTGGGGTGGCAGAAGCAGAATACTGGCATCGTCGAGTAACGTATCCAGCCCCGCGTCACTGATGCGGGCTCGTGTGCGCGGGTGCACCGGAAACACCAGCGGTGTCTCGCGGCTGATCTCGGCAAGCTCGGTGAGCAGGCGACGCAATACAGGGGCATCATCCACGTTGGACGGCCGATGCAGGGTCATCAGGCCATAGCCTTGCGTGAAGCCAGCACCGGCTTCTACCAGCGTGTGGGCAGAGGGTGTTGCAGACGCCAGATTGTAGTGCAGGGTATCGATCATCACGTTGCCGACGAAATGCACCTTGTCCCGGCTGATACCTTCGCGCTCGAGGTTGTCCGCCGCCGAGGCCTCAGTCGTGAACAGCAGGTCCGACAACTGATCGGTGAGAATGCGGTTGATTTCTTCCGGCATGGCGCGATCGCCGCTACGCAACCCCGCTTCCACATGCACCACGGGGATGCCTTTTTTCACCGCGACCAGCGCACAGGCTATGGTGGAATTGACATCTCCCACCACCAGCACCGCGGTCGGACGCTGCGCATCCAGTACCGGCTCGAACTTGAGCATGATCTGCGCGGTTTGCTCGGCGTGGGTACCCGAACCCACACCCAGGTCGACGTCCGGCTCCGGGATATGCAGCTGTTCGAAGAAAGCGTGCTTCATCGCCGCATCGTAGTGCTGCCCGGTATGCACCAGGCTCGCCTGCAACCCGCTGCCAGGTGCATTGAAAGCGCGCATGATGGGGGCAATTTTCATGAAATTGGGCCGCGCACCTACCACACAGAGAATGCGCGCGACCGCCTGCTCAATCGCCATGGCTGCGTCCTAGAAAGCGTGTCTGACGTTGAACGTGACGCGGTTCTCGTCGTAATTGTTCAGGGCAAAATCGGATTCCTGAGTCAGGAACTGGTAGGCAAGCGTGAGGGTTGTATCATTCCCGAGCCGGCGCGTTAGCCCCAAACCCGCCACCCAGGTTTCGCTATCCTGCCCAAAACCACCGAAGTTGCCGCCATCAACTTCCTGCCCCTCGCGCTCGTACCAGCGCAGGCGGGCATTCGCCGACAAGGTACTGGAGAGCGAGCGGGTAAAGGTAACGCCTGCCTCGCTGAACGTCGCCTCGGAGCCGTCATCGGCACGCTGTTGCCGTGAATCGGAAGCCGAAAGCGTTACGGAGCTTCTCCGGGCCTCAAAGCGATAGCGTAACTCGAAACGTTCGTCCAGCACCGGTGAATTTCCGATGAACGTGGGCTGCCCCTCATTTCCGAGGAGATCCCCCGGTAGTTCACCAAACCCCGGGCCGAAAGGATCACTGGGGTCAACGAGACTTGCGTCGGATCCGCGCAGCGTGCGCGGCAGAGTCAGCGTGCGCACGTAACTCGCACTCAGTTCACTGCGCTTGTGACGGTAGCGTATATCTGCCCGAGGTGTGCTGCCAAAAAACCGCTCACCGGTACCGACATTGACCTCGACACGGGGATTGGGCGTCCAGCGGATTCCTACGTCCCAGTAGCTACCGTCAATATCGTCGCGCTGGCTGGTGAATTCGTTCCATTCCTCGCCAGCCAGGCCATTGATCTGCCAGCTGTCCAGCACCTGGAAGGCAAGACGGAATTCGGCGTTCGACAGTTCATTGTCAAAGGCGGGCTGGAAGTCCGTGGCTTCGTAATTGATTTTGCTGTACTGGCCGCCCAAGCCAGCGCTAAGGCGCCCCTGGCCCGGCAACGTGTCGAGATCAAATTCGACACGGTCTTCAGCGCTGTTGCCATAGATGTCGGCATCGTTGAACTGTTCGTTGTAGGCGTAACGCAAGCGCAGGTTGGCCGTCTGCGCCAGACGACGCTGCAATAACGCCCCCACAGTGTAGTCGTAGACGATATTAGTGTTGTCGCGCCCATTGCCGGTGCCCGGCGGCCCGAAGGGGTTCAGCGAGTTCTCTCGCGCAGAGGCCGCTGCATCCAATCGTAGCCAGTCTTCCACCAGCTCATAGTCGCTATTGAAACGGACGCTGGGGATAAACGACTTGCGATTGCTCAACTGGGAAGCCTGACCGGTTTCACACTCCAGGTCGCTGTCCCCTAACGAGTTGTACTCCACCGCCGCCTGCAGATTCACGTTGCCGCGCGCACCACTGCCAGTAACACTGATGTCCGGCCGCGCTGTCGCCACGGCCTTACCTTCTTTGTCGTTCGGTGCGAGACAGATGTTGTCCGAGTAGTAGCCACCCACGGACATGCCCACATCGGTTTCCCATTCGGCAGCCTGTGTCGGCAAGGCCAACAGCGCGCCCACCGCCGCCAAGGCCAGCAGCCGGGCCTGGGGCCATTGGGCGACAGGATAGCTGGACGCGGCACACCCAAGTGCGCCGCTGAGTTTAGAGACGGGTTCCTGGCGTTGTTTCACGGGTTCATCGCCCTCTCTGCATCCTGATCCGCGACCTCGGCCGCTTCAGCGCGGCCACCATACCCATAGCCGTACCCATAGCCGTAGCCGTAGCCGACGCCCATCCCGAAGAGCCCCATACGGCGACGAGAGGCGCGGTTCAACATCACCGCGACCATCTTGTCCTCGCCAATATGCTCTAGCGCTTCCTTCACAGCATGCTGCGGCGTGATATCAGCCGACGCAACAAACACGATCTGCCCCATGAAACTCGCCAGAACACCGGCCTCTGTGGTCAGCAACAGGGGCGGTGAATCAAACACGATAATACGATCCGGATAGCGTGCGGACAGCTCCAACATGAACTGGTGCATATTCTCGCTGGCGAGCAGCTCCGTGGCGTGCTCATCGGCTGTACCCGCCGGCAATATGCGGAGCTTTTCCATATTCGTGCGCAGGATGACATCTTCCGGCTTCGCCTCGCGGCGCAACACGTCAATCAGTCCCGGCGTACCCGCCGGTATGCCCAGGCGATGGCCCGCCGTCGCCTTGAGTACATCGGCGTCGACAAACAGTACGGTCTTGTCCCGCTCCATGGCAATGCTCAGAGCCAGGTTGATGGAGGAGAATGTCTTGCCGTCGCCCTGCAGGGCGCTGGTTACCATGATCAGGTTGGCATTGGCAATCGGGCTTGCCGAATTTCCGGACGCATTCTTCAACAACGGACGCTTGATAGTGCGAAACTCCTCCGCAATCGCACTGCGGGGAATGGCCGGCGTCAGGAAACCCTGCGCGTGCAGCGCATCAAAGGGAATGTGAACCTGCGCGCCCTGCTGCCAGTCGCTTGTGTCCTCGCTGTCACTGCTCGTCAGTGCAGGCGGTGGCTGCTGCGCCTCACCGGCGCGTTCCACCGTCTTCTGTGGTGGCTCCGGTTGCGCCTGCTTGGCAGCCTCCATCTGGCTCAAGGCCTTCTCAATCGTACTCATTGTTGTCGTCTCCGGCCATTCAACCTGCTGCATGCCAATACTGCCGTATTGCTGGCTCTCATGCCGCTATACCCGGCGCCACCAGCACACCGGCAAACGCTATCAGCAGGGCACCACCGCACACCGTAAAACCTGCCAGCCGCCAGACGCTACTGCGCTTCTCTTCGGGTGATTTATTCCAGGTCACCGTTCCCAGCAGGGGCAGCCCCGTGGAGTGCGCCAGCATGCGGGCATCAGTAACAATGGGATGCACCAGAGCCAGCAGTAACGCTATGCCAACCCCTGCGCCGAGAGCGACTACCAGCACACCGGCGTTGAGCAGAAGCTTGTTCGGCTTGCTAGGTTTTTGCGGTACGAAGGGCGGATCAATAACGCGGAAGGTCACCTCCCCCCCCGTGCTCTCCACGTCACCCGACAAGCGAGCGGATTCCCGCCGTTCCAGCATCTGCTGGTGCTGGCGGGCAATGACATCGTAGTCGCGATTCAGCTGTTTCAGTTCGGCTTCCACTTCCGGTATCTGGTTGACCTTGCCCACCAGCTCCTCCGCGCGCCGCTCATATTCGCCTACCCGCACCCGCAGCTCGGCGGCCTCCGCCTCGGTTTGTGCCAGCATGCTGCGCATACCCTGGTACACGGGGCTGCTCGCCAGCCCGCCAAATGACGCCCCGGGTTGCTCACGCATACGGGCGTAGTCGGCCTGCCGCTCCGCTTCCAACTCTTCGATAAGGCCGCGCAAGCGCACCACCTCAGGGTGTTTTGCGGTGTAGCGAGCCAACAGCCCATCCATCTGCATTTGCAGGGATTGCACCCGTGCGTCCAGCGGTGACTGCGCCATGCCACTGGAGCCTCCGGCGATGAACACCGGGTCTTCCCCCTCTATCTGGCGCTGCAGCTCCCGCCGCCTGTTCTCCACTTCGCGCAACTGCAACTGGGCCTGCTGGAGGGCACCACGTGTTTCCTGCAAGCGGCTGTAGTAGTCGCCGCCGCCGCCGGGCAATACATCAACATTCTCTTGCTTGAACAGGGCGAGGCGACGCTCCGCCTCCACCAGACGCCGCTCCGAATCGGCAATCTGCTGCTGCAGGAAACTCTGCGCACCGGAACTGTCCTCGCGCTTGTCGCTCATGGAATTTTCGATGAACACGGTAATCAGCGCCTGCGCCACACGCCGCGCCGTCTCCCGGTCCGGATCCGTGACTTCGATCGAGTACAGCGAGGCGTTGCCGCGGCTACCAGACAGACCGATGGACTGCTGCATGCGTTTAATCAGCGCTTCCTTCTGGCCTTCCGTTGTCGCGCCGAGATCGAGGTCGGTCATGCGCGCGAGCCGCTCAAGGTTCGGTCGGCTGAGCAATGTCTGGCTCATCATCTGGATGCGCTGATTGATATCCGGTGTGACGGTGAGGCCACGCATCAAAGGTCGCAGCACAGAGTTGGTATCCACGTGCATGCGCGCCGTCGCCACATAGGACTCCGGCATCTGCCACACATAGGCCCAACCTGTAAGCGCCAGCACCCATGCCATGCCCAACGCCAGCCAGCGGTGACGCCAGACACCGAGCACATAGCTCACCAGTTGCGCGTACACATCCTGCATGGCTCTCTACTCCGCCACCAACCTGAAACGCAGCAGCATCAGAACCAGCTCTCAGAAATGATGACAATGTCACCCGGCTGCAGCGGCATGTTGGCCGAAATATCACCTTTCTTCAGCAGGTCATCCAGGCGCAGACCGTAAGAGTCCTGCTTGCCACCGAAGGTGCGCACCAGTACCGACTTGTTACCGGCTGCAAATTCGGTCATGCCGCCCACTGAGATCATCAGGTCCAGCAACGTCATGTGCTGACGGTACGGCACGCTGGACGGCGTTGCCGCCTCACCCACAACCCTGACCTGCTGTTCCGGTACGCCCACAAACCCGTTGACGATAACGCTGACCACGGGCTGACGCACATAGTCGCCATAGGCTTTTTCAATGTCCCGTGCCAGCTCGGTGGACGTCCGGCCACTCGCCTGCAAGTCCTCCACCAGACGGGTTGTGAACTTGCCGTCCGGACGCACGATGCCTGTGGTGGTGAGTTCCGGGTTGCCCCAGACGAATATTTCCATGGTATCGCCGGGACCAATCACGTAGTTGTAGTCCAGCGCGGCAGAGCCCTCGCCGGCCGGCGCCGGAGGATGCGAGCCGCAGGCGGCCAGCAGTGCAACCATCAGCGCTACCAGCACCTGCGCAACAGGCGAACGCCCCCCTGGAAGTTCGGTGAATATGCTCATCTTCTTCTACTCCTCAGCGAGCCACTCGCGGCCCATATCGTTGTAACATTGATTCCCAGCGCCACCCTGACAGCACGCAACCGCACTGCCAGCGTAACATCAGGTAACCACACACGGTGGGCAATATCCCACCGTTTTCCCCACTATTCCAGAAAAAAACCGAGACTGAACCCGGTGGCCGCCCAGGCGACAAGAGCCACTGACGACACCAGAATAAGTCCAATGACCCAACCACCGCCGTGTTCGTGAGAAGGCTCCGATGTGCCTCGCGCACTCGCTGCCACCGGCTTTTGCGCCGCAGTGGCCCTGCGCCTGGCTTGCCTCTTCGGGATAGCTCTGGTGGCCGGCTTGGCATCCTCAGGCTGCGCCGCCTGCGCACGGGAAGCGGCAGCTGCGGGAACCGGTTCAGCGTTCTCTCCGCCGTCTAACGGCGCCGACTTGTGCAGTGGTGAGGCAACAACCGACGCCCCGGCCGTTGGCGCTGGCGAATCGACCTCCGCTGGTGCGTGCAACGTTTCGACGGCCAGCTCATCGGTACCCGTACGCCGGGCCGCAACACCACCAGCGCCCGCGACGACCGTCAGATGCTGACGCCCGCGCGCTGTCACCGGCGATACCTGGGCGTCCGGCGTGATGGCTTCCTGTGCCGACTCAACGGCCTCGTCAATCGGTGCCACAGACTGCGGAGTTTCTACCGGAGCACTGTCAGACGCCATCTCTGGCTCTGCGTCCGGCACATCCTCAAGCCCATGGAAATCGGCCTCGGACCAGGTCGCGCCCGCCGCCAGATGCTCGTCCTGCAGTTCGCCGATCACCTCACGCACATCCGCCACTTCCACGCGATGCCGCTGCTCCAGCGCACAGTGCAGCAACAGGCGACTGCAAATCAGGTTGATACGCCGCGGAATACCTTCACTGAACTTGTACACCAGCGGGAAAACCGCCTGACTGAACGCGGGGTCACCGCGCCAACCCACCACATCAAGACGGTGCAGGATGTACTCGCGTGTCTCCTCCAGTTCCAGTGACTTCAAGTGGCTGGCGGCCACAATGCGCTGGTGCACCTGCTCCAGTTCCGGGCGCAACACCAGCTCCCTGAGCTCCGGCTGACCGAGCAGGAAAATCTGCAGCAACGGCTTGCCGCCGACCTGAATATTGGTCAGCAGGCGCAGCTCTTCCATCGCGGAGACGGCAAGGTCCTGGGCTTCATCGACAATCAGCAGGGCGCGGCGACCGTCGCGATGCCAGGCACGCAGCTGCTGGGTCAGGCGCTGCAGCAGCTCGCCCTTTTCCACCACATCCACCGCCACACCAAACTCGTAGGCCACGAGCTTCAACAGGTCGTCAGCTCTTAGCTGGCTGCACACCAGGTTGGCGACGCGCACGTTTTCACCGCTCAAGTGCTCGATCAGGGCGCCGACCAGAGTCGTCTTGCCAGTACCGGGCCGGCCGGTGACCATGACAAAGCCTTCCTCGCGCATGAAGGCGTAGGCCATGTACGCCCGTGCCTTGATGTAACCCTTGTGGGCATAGGCGAAAGCGTGATCCGGGCTGAGCCGGAAAGGCTCTGAATTGAAGCGGTAGAACTGGTCGTACATGGCGACGCGTCTCTACGGGTTACTCGTTATGACCCCAATGGTGCAGGCAAAGGCATTGTATCGCAAGGTAACATGTGCATTGACCTGCGTTACTGTGAACCAGTTCAAGGCGCTCACCCGCCGAATTACAACCGCCAGAGCGCCAGTCCGGCCTCCGCGGCCGCATTCCGGTCAAGCACGCCCTTGACGTCGATGACGACACCACCCGGCGCCAGAATGGGCGTTACCAGCGCCAGCCCCTTGCCCACATACTCGGCGTGCGGCACGGCGAATACCACCGCATGGGCAGGCGGCAATGCCTCCCACGCGACCAGCTCAATACCGTACTCTTCTTCGGCTTCTGCCGCGTCGGCCAGTGGATCGTGCACGCTCACGTCACAGCAGTAATCCTGCAGTTCGCGGATGATATCTTCCACACGGGAGTTGCGCAGATCCGGACAGTTCTCCTTGAAGGTGAGGCCGAGCACCGTCACCCGGGCGCCTGCCACCGGATGGCCGCGGCTCACCAGCTGCTTGACGGTCTGTTCGGCAATGAACTTGCCCATACCGTCGTTGGTCTTGCGCCCGCCAAGCACCACCTGCGGATGATAGCCTGCACTTTCCGCCTTGTAGGTCAGGTAGTAGGGGTCGACACCGATGCAGTGACCTCCCACCAGGCCGGGCCGGAATGGCAGGAAATTCCACTTGGTGCCCGCCGCCTCCAGCACATCCAGCGTATCGATACCCAGCTTGTTGAAAATCATCGCCAGCTCGTTCATCAGGGCAATGTTAAGGTCGCGCTGGGTATTCTCGATGACCTTGGCCGCCTCTGCCACCTTCACGCTGGCGGCGCGATGCACACCCACTTCCACCACCGTCTCGTAGAGTTGGGCCACACGCTCCAGCGTTGCGGGTGTGTCGCCGGAGACCACTTTGGTGATGGTTTCCAGGCGGTGCACCTTGTCACCCGGGTTGATGCGCTCGGGGGAATACCCGATAAAGAAACCACTGTCGCCCGCCACATCCTCCCCGCTGCGCCCCGCCCAGGGCAAGCCCGATCCCGCCTCCAATAGCGGCACGCAGACTTCCTCGGTACAACCCGGGTACACGGTGGACTCGTAGATAACCACCGTGCCCGGGCGCAAGTGCTCTGCCACAGCACGCGAGGCGCCTTCCAGTGGGCTGAGGTCGGGGCGATGCGCGTGGTCGATGGGGGTAGGCACCACCACGATGATAATGGTTGCCTCGGCCAGTGCCGCAGCTTCGCTGGTAAACTCAAGCTGCGCAGCGGAGGCAAGCGCCTCAGGGGACACCTCTCCGCTGGGGTCATGCCCCGCCCGGTAGTGGTCCAGTTTGCGCGCATTCAGGTCGAAGCCGATCGTCCGCCGGCTGCGACCAAACGCCACGGCCAGCGGCAGGCCCACATAGCCCAGGCCGACAATTGCTACGGTTTCTTGCATGGATGAATCGCTCATTTGGAAGACTGCCCCATAAACCACGCTGCCGTACGTGACAGCCCCTCGCCAACGTCAAAGGCAGGCGTATACCCCAAAAGCTGCCCCGCTTTGCTGATGTCGGCCTGCGAATGGCGCACATCGCCTTCCCGAAACGCGCCATACACCGGCTCCAGCGTCGCCAGTTCCGGCTGACGCGCGCTGAGGAGATCGCGTATGCCGTAGTACAACTCGTTGAGCGTGGTGCGGCCGCCAAAGGCCACGTTGTACACCTGGTTCACCGCCTCCGGGGAATCCGCTGTGGCGGCCAGCACGTTGGCCTGAACGACATTGTCGATGTAGCAGAAATCGCGCGACGTTTCGCCATCGCCATTGATCTGGCAGCGCTGCCCGGCTGTCAACTCGCCAAACCAGCGTGGAATGACTGCGGCATAGGCACCTTCGGGGTCCTGCCGCGGGCCGAACACATTGAAATAGCGCAGGCCAATGGTCTGCATGCCGTAGGCGCGTCCGAACACATCGGCGTAAAGCTCGTTGACGTACTTGGTAACAGCGTAGGGTGACAACGGCTTGCCAATCTCGTCCTCGACCTTGGGCAGGCCGGGATGATCTCCGTAGGTGGACGACGATGCGGCGTAAACGAAACGCTTGACTCCCGCATCGCGCGCCGCCACCAGCATATTGACGAAGCCGTCGATATTGGCGGCATTGGTCAGGAGGGGATCCTCCAGTGACCTTGGCACACTCCCCAGCGCGGCCTCGTGCAGCACGTAATGTACGCCCTCGACCGCGCGCCGGCAGTCTGCCAGCGAGCGGATGTCGCCTTCGATGAATTCAAACGACCCGGCGCCGGCCGCTTCTTCTAACAGCGCATCCACATTGTGCTGGTGGCCCGTGGCGAAGTTATCCAGCGCACGCACCCGTTGCCCCAACTGCAGCAGCCGCTGACAAAGGTGGGAACCGATAAAACCCGCCGCACCCGTCACCAGCCACGTGACCGGACTTGCACGCAGGGTGCCCTCCGTTGCTTCCAGTGTTGTCATTCCCCACGTTTCCCCATCCCGAACACGCGAATCCACACACTGTTGTTAGTCTTGAAGTGTGCGGCGTTTGGCATCTGTACAGCGTCGACATTTACACGCCGTTGCACTGAGTATAAGGTCTGGACGACATTACGGCCATGCCCCCGGTCGCCAGCGGCGACTCGGGGCAGTTTGCGCGGGGAGTACGACAAGCACATGACAGGCAATATCGGCCTGATTACCTACCTGGTCGCCGCCGTCAGTTTCGCGCTGCTGGCACTGCTGCTGGTGCTCCAATGGCGCGTGCGCCCCCTGGGCACCAGCCTGTTCCTTGCCTGCACGGCCTCCGCACTGTGGTCGGCTATCGTCGGCCTTGGCACACTGGCCGACTATCCCCCGGTGCAGCTGATACAGGTGGCTGAGCTGGTACGGAATATTGCCTGGGTGTATTTCCTGTTGCAGCTGCTCGGCCTGCAAACCGACGGTGCACTACTGACCCTGCGCGGTCGCGACTGGCGGCCACTGTTCTACTGCGGCGCGGCGCTGGCGCTGGTTGTGGTCATGGCGCCCATGCTGGCGCCACTTCTGGGTTCCGTAATCGGCTATGAGGCAACCCTCGCCCTGTGGCTGGCGTTCGCCCTCGGCACACTACTCATCGTCGAGCAGCTCTACCGCAACGCTTCAACGGCAGAGCGCTGGTCGCTGAAATTCCTCTGTTTCAGCCTCGGTGCCATCGCGGCCTGGGACTTCTTCATGTATTCGGAGGCGCTGCTGTTCCGCCGCCTGGATCCCGACCTCTGGCAGGCGCGCGGGCTGGTCAACGCCGTGGTCACACCGGCGCTGGGCATTGCCTTTGCACGCTACAGCTCGTGGCGCGGAAAGCTGCAGGTGTCGCGTCAGGTGGTGTTCCACACGGTCACTCTGGTGGGTGCAGGCATTTACCTGCTGGGCATGGCGGCCATCGGCTACTTCCTCAAGTTCATGGGCGGCAGCTGGGGCGCGGTGCTGCAACTGACGTTTCTGGTCGCGGCGGCAACGCTGCTGTTCAGCCTGCTGTTCTCGGGCCGCCTGCGGGCGCTGCTGCGTGTGCAACTCAGCAAGCACTTCTTCAGCTACCGCTACGACTACCGGGAGGAATGGCTCAAGTTTACCGGGGCGCTCGCGAGCCTGAGTGAAGACGTGGCAGAAGGTATTATCCGCACCATGGCACCGCTGGTGGAAAGCCGCGCGGGTTTGCTCTGGGGCGGCAGCGAGGGTCAGCCCCTGCGCTTGCTGGCACACTGGGAAATGAGTATTCCAGAGGATGCGAATGAGGGTCTGGGGAATTTACCCGCCTGGCTACAGCGCACGGACTGGGTGGTCAACCTGCAGGAATGGCGCAGCGCTCCCGACCTGTACGTGGATCTGCAGCTGCCCGCCTGGCTGCAACAGGATGAAACCCTTTGGCTCATTATTCCCCTCGTGTTTCGCGATCGTCTGGAGGGCGTGTTGATGCTGCGTAAATCCACCCTCAAGGACACCATCAACTGGGAGGACCGCGACCTGCTGAAAACAGCGGGCCGGCAGGCCGCGAGCCACCTCGCCCAGCACCTCGCCAGCCAGGCGCTGGTGGAGGCGCGACAGTTCGATGCCTTCAACCGTTTATCTGCCTATGTGGTGCACGACCTGAAGAACATTCTGGCGCAGCAGTCGCTTATCGTGTCCAATGCGGCCAAGCACCGCCACAATCCCGCCTTTATCGACGACATGATTTCCACCGTCGATAACTCGGTAGCACGGATGCAGCGCCTGATGGAGCAGATGCGCAGCGGGTTGCGCAGCGCCAGCGCAGGGAATGTCGAACTGGGGCCGCTGCTACAACAGGTCGTCAGTGGCAGAAGTAGCGTACGCCCCGCACCCAGCCTGCAACCCCCGGCCCATGCGGTGCACGTGGAGGCAGACAGTGAGCGCCTGGCCACGGTGTTCAACCACCTGATCCAGAATGCACAGGAGGCCACGCCGGCCGATGGCACGGTCAATGTGGAAGTCATCACGAGCGCGGGGCAGGTCGTTGTGGCGATACGCGACAGCGGCCGCGGCATGGATGCCGATTTTCTGCGGCAGCGCCTGTTTCGCCCGTTCGAGTCCACCAAGGGACTCACCGGCATGGGCATTGGCGCTTTTGAGAGCCGCGAGTACATCCGGCAACTGGGCGGCGACATCAGCGTGGAGAGTGAGCCGGGGGTTGGCAGCTGCTTCCGCGTGACCCTGCCGCAATCCGGTGAAGCCGATCCACAATCGCACCCAATCGACGGCGCGCAACCCGCGACCAACACTGAATAACCGGACTCGACATGGCAAAGACACAAAGCAAACACCTGCTGGTGGTGGAAGACGACAAGGGACTGCAAAGTCAGCTGCGCTGGGCCTTTGACGGCTATGAGGTGGCCATTGCCGGCGACCGCAGTGAAGCCATCACCGCCCTGCGCCGCTTTGAACCCGGTGTTGTGCTGCTCGACCTGGGCCTGCCGCCCGACCCCGGTGGAGTCACCGAAGGCCTGGCGACCCTGCGTGAGGTACTCAGCCTGGCGCCGGAAACCAAGGTCATTGTGGTGACCGGTGACAACGACCGCGCCAACGCCGTGAAAGCCATTGCCGGCGGCGCCTGGGACTTCCACCAGAAGCCCGCTGACCCGGAACTGCTGGCCATGTTGGTAGACCGTGCCTACCACGTGTACGCACTGGAGCGGGAAAACCTGCGCCTGCAGAAAGCCAGTGAAAACATGCCGCTGCGGGACATCATTGCCGTGAGCCCGGAGATGCTGAAGGTGTGTCGTACCGTGGAAAAAATCGCGCCGACCGACATTACCACGTTGCTATTGGGGGCGAGCGGCACCGGCAAGGAGCGCTTTGCACGGGCCCTGCACGAGCTAAGCCCGAGAGCCGGCAAGCGTATGGTGGCCATCAACTGTGCCGCCATTCCCGAGAACCTGCTGGAAAGCGAGCTGTTCGGTTACGAAAAAGGTGCCTTCACCGGTGCCAACCAGCAAACCATCGGCAAGATTGAGTACGCCAACGAGGGCACGCTGTTTCTCGACGAAATCGGCGACCTGCCACTCGAACTGCAGGCCAAACTGCTGCGCTTCCTGCAGGAGCGCGTGGTGGAACGCATTGGCGGACGCAAGGAGATCCCCGTCGATGTGCGCATCGTTTGCGCCACGCACCAGAATCTGGAACAGCAAATGAAGGATGGGCGCTTTCGCGAGGATCTGTATTACCGCGTCAGCGAAATGACAATAAAAATCCCCGCCCTGAAAGATCGCACCGGCGACACCGCCGTGCTGGCCAAGGCCTTCCTGGCGCGTTTTTCCGGCGAACTGGGCAACGGTGGGCGCAGTTTTGATGCGGCGGCGCTGGAGGCTATCGAACGCTACAGCTGGCCGGGTAACGTACGCGAGCTGGAGAGCCGGGTAAAGCGCGCGGCCATCATGGCGGACGGCTCCCAGGTCACCGCGGAGGATCTGGAGCTGGATGTAGACGCCAATGAAGAAGCGCTGCCCCTCAACCTGCGGCAAGTACGTGACGCGGCGGAGCGCGGCGCCATTATCCGCGCCCTGGGCCACGCCGGAGACAATGTCTCCGAGGCGGCTGCACTGCTCGGCGTCACGCGGCCAACACTCTACACGATGCTGGAAAAATACGGCCTCAAATAACCGGAGCACGCAACGGTGATAGCGCCGACCCGTTCGCACTTCCCCTGGCTGTGGCTTGGCTACAGTCTGCTACTGGTGTATGGCACCTGGTTTCCCCTGGACCGCTGGGACTGGGCCCTGGGCGGCTGGCAAGCGTTCATGGCCATGGACTGGCCGCAGCGCGTGGCCCGTTCGGATTTCATCCTGAACCTGATTGTGTACCTGCCTTACGGGCTGCTGGCAATGCTGTGCCTGCGCGGAACGTTGATACGCCGCCTGCTGCTGGCGACGGTTTCCGCCGCTGCGCTGTCCGCCAGCCTGGAGTTCGGGCAAACCTACCTGCCGGGACGCGTCAGCTCACTGGCAGATCTCCTGCTGAATAGTGCCGGTGGCTTTCTCGGCGCGCTGGGCGCGGGCCTGGCGGCACGCTTGCCACTCTCGCGACACCTACGGCAACAGGTTCTCGCCATGCTACGCGACCCCACCACCGGCCGGCTCGGCCTGCTGGCCCTGGGTTGCTGGTTACTCGCGCAATGGGCACCACTGGTGCCCAGCCTCGACATTGGCAACCTGCGCGCCGGTCTCGCCCCACTCAAGGCAACGGTGCTGGGAGAGACGCCTTTGCTCGGCGCCAAGGTCATCAGCTACATCCTGATGTTGTTTGCGGTGGGCACACTACTATTGAGCATTCTCTCCCCAGGCCCGCGCCGGCTCGTATCGGTGTTCGGCCTGCTGTTTGCGGTGTTGCTGGGCAAGGTGCTGGTGTTGGGCCGGGTGTTGTCGGCAGAGGCGCTGCTGGCTTTTGCCTGCCTGATGCCTGTGTTCTGGTTGTTGCGCAATGTCTCACCGCGCTACCTGCGCTGGGCTCTGTTGCTATCCCTGCTGGCCTACCAGATTCACGACGCCCTGCTTCCGGGCAGCGTTGATACCGCACTTCGCACGGTGAACTGGATACCATTCCGCGGGCACATCAACAGCGTGCACGGCGTGGTCAATCTGCTGGAAACCGTCTGGGTATTTATCGCCCTCGCCTGGGTGACCTACCCGTGGAGCCGCAGCCGGGTAGCTCGCGCCCTTCTGGCGTTTACCGTGGCAATGGGGACTCTCGGCCTGGAATGGTGGCAGCAGTTCGTACCCGGCCGCTACCCCGACCTCACCGATGCACTGGTGGCAACTGGCGGCTGGTGGCTGGCCTCGGTATGGCGCTGGGGCCACTACTCGGGGGATGCCGACAAACACGCCACGCGCGCTACCCTGTCCGGCGTGCGGCCTGGACGCGGTGCGCGAACGCGGCGACCGCTCTCGGGCAAACGAACGCGTCTGCTGCTCGGCACCGCCGCTGTGGGCAGTGTGCTTGTTCTGGTTGCCCTCTACGTGCTCCTGGCCCGGGATGAACGCCCGCCCTATGCACTGCCCAGCATTGATACCCTGCCAACACCCACCTTTCCAGACTGGCGACAACAGCACCCCCGGCTGCCGGCGCCAGCCGCCGAAGACATCGCCTTGCTGCGCGCGCACAACCCGGGGTTCTGGGACCAACACCGCAAGCGCGCTGCGAAAGGCGCGCTGTATTCACGCATTCTGCTGGCGCGGGTTGAACCCGGCTCACAGGATCTGCAGGCACTGCACAGCGACCTGATGGCATTGGAACCCGAGTGGCGCGGGCACGAGCAAACCAAGCCACTGGCCCTCGCCTACGACTGGCTACATGCGTTGTGGACACCCGCGCAACGGCACAGCCTGTTGACCAAAGTGGAAGCCGCCTGCGCGTATCAGGTTCACGTCATCACCGACAAATATGCCCTGTCACCGTACAACGTTTACCTCTACAACAGCCCCCTGCAGGCACTGATGATGGCTGCGATCGCCAGCCACGGCGACAGCGCCAACGATAGCTGCATGCGCTTCACGGCAGACTACTGGCGATACCGGGTACTCCCGGTGTGGCGGCAGGTCATGGGCACCACGGGCGGCTGGCATGAAGGCGGGGAGTATGTCGGCATAGGCATCGGCCAGGCCATTTACCAACTGCCGGCCCTGTGGCGCACCGCGACCGGGGAAGACCTGTTTGCCAGCGAACCCGGTATCCGCGGCTTTGCCGACTTCGCGCTACACCGTATGCGCCCGGATCGTACCTACATACGCAGCGGTGACGCCGCGTATTTCCGCCGCCGCATACCCGACCTCGCCCCCCTGGCACTGGAGACCGGGCACCGCCCCGCCTACTCGCTGGCGGCACCCCCACAGCAAACGGTGCCACTGGGCTGGCCCTGGGGCCCGCTGTCGCAGGCGAGTTTTGCCAATGACACAGCCCTGCAGCGGGAACCCACCAGCCGCTGGTTCGACGGTATCGGGTTACTGCTGGCGCGCTCCAGCTGGCAAGCGGATGCCACCTTCGTCACGTTCCGCGCCGGCAACAACTTCTGGTCGCACTCCCACCTCGATCAGGGCGCCTTCACCATTTTCCGCAGCGGGCCCCTCGCGCTCGACAGTGGCCTCTACAACCGCTATGGCTCCGAGCATCACCTGAACTACAGCTATCAAAGCATTGCGCACAATGTGGTCACGGTAACGGACCCGGCGGACGACGCACCAATGCCGTCGAAAACCGAAGGCGAGCCGAGCCGTGTCATCGCCAACGATGGCGGCCAGCGGCGCGTGGGTTCGGGTTGGGGGCGCGCGGCGCCTTTGGATTACCTGCACTGGCAACAGCAAGAAGAGCACTACCGCACTGTGGGTGAAGTTCGCCACGGCGATACCGATGGCGTGTCCTGGGTGGTGGCGGACCTCACCCCGGCTTACACCAATGCGGCATCCGGCACGGGTGATTTCTCGGCCCGCAACAAGCGGATTCGGCACTACCAGCGCAGCTTCGTGTTTGACCGCCGCGCACAGGTGATCGTTGTCCACGACAGGGTCACGACGGAAGATGCCACGTTCCGACAGAAGTGGTTACTGCACAGCGAACTGCAGCCCGAGCTGCAGGGTCCGTACTTTCGTATTGCAGCGCCACACACCGCATCGGGGCCGCGAGGCGTGCTGAAAGGCCAAGTGCTATTGCCGGAAGACGCCAGCCTGACCGCGATCGGCGGCCCCGGGTTTGAGTACTTCGTCGATGAGAAGAACTACGACGAGGACGGCGCGGTGCAGGCGGTCGCGCAACGCAAGCGCGAAGAGCGCGGTGCCGAACCCGGCGCCTGGCGCCTGGAGCTGCAACCCGGGCGCCAGGCAGAAGCCCAGGAATTCCTCGTGGTGATGCGCACGGGGGAATGGAGCGCCACCGAGTCGATAACACCGGCGCCTGCGGCCATGCTGAAAACCACCGGCGACACCCTGACGCTGACACTGAACGGCGACCAGCCCCTGACCCTGCATTTACCCCGGAACATGGGCGATATCCAACTGCAGCGCGGCCGCTGACCACGCCGGACATCACCGCGCCTGCGCCAGATCCACCAACAGCCGCTCCAGCAAACCGTCCAGCGACAGATCGATCTGCGCATACACCGCCTGGAATCCAGGCCAGTCACCATAATACGGATCCGCCACCGGCACACCGCCCGGGGGCACACCCTCCTGATACTCACCCAGCAACCGCACGCGTGAGAGGGCGTCGCTACCGGCTGCGAGCCCGGCCAGCTCATCGCTGTGCACCTGCTCCATGACGAGCACATGGGTACTGCGTTCCAGCAGGGCAGGAGTAACCTGCTGCGCGCGGATTCTCCCCAGCGGGAACCCATATTCCCGCGCCAACCGCGCCACCCGTGGATCAGGCGGCCGGCCGAGCTGCCCCGGGCGCGTGCCTGCCGAGGCCACCGCAATACGGCGCGCCAGCCCCATGCTGCGTAACCGATGACGCAATAACGCTTCCGCCAACGGTGAGCGGCACACATTGGCGGTGCAGACAAACAATACGCGCAGCTGTGGGCGCCACCAGAACATCAATCACTCCTCACCGGGCAACTCAGTGCGCCACGCGGTCCAGCAATTCGCGCACCCAGGTCACCGGTATCACGTAGCTGATACCGGAGGGACGTTCCAGCACCGACTCACGGGATTCCTTGACGAAAACACTGTTCACCACTCCGATGACGGCCCCCGTTTGCGGGTCGTAAACGGGACTGCCGCTGTTGCCGGGATAGGCCGTGGCGTCCAGTTGAAAGACATCAAAGGGGTTGCGCATGCGCTGCAGTTGCACCGCATTGAGGTCGCGCGCCGCATCTGCGGTACGCGCAACCGGGGTAATGGCCGACACCATGCCGCGGTGGGTGACCGGATACAGGCCCAGCACACCGCCGATGGGAAAACCCGTGAAGGCCACCGCATCACCCTCTCGCACCGTGGCGGAATCGCCCAGCCGCAAGGTGGGCAGGGGCGCGCTGGTAATGCGCAGAATGGCCAGATCGTGCACCGGGTCTTGCGCCGCGATTTCCGCGGGGTGCACCACCGCCTGCCGTCCGCGCCCGGAAAATACTGCGAGCATCTGCTGGTTGTCGTGGTCCAGCAGTTCCGGCAACACGTGGTAGTTGGTCACGATCAAATGGCCATTGCCCACCACAAAACCTGTGCCACGCAAACTGTCGGGGCGGCGTTCACCGATGGGTTGTCGCGGCGGATAGCTGGTACCCACACCTACAATCGCGGGACGCACGCCCTCTATCACATCGGCCAGCGATGCAGCCGCAAGGGGCTGCGCAACCAGCGCGCTGCACACCAGCCAGACCAGCGCCGGCAATCCGTTGGGATGAAAACGTGTCATGAACTCACTCCTGTGACAGCCAGCAACACCGTGCATCGCTTCATACTTGCCGAGGCGGCTCGCACAGGCGACACTGCAAACCTGAGACCATAGTCCAGAATCATGAGCCCGCGCAACGGCGGCGACTCAGGCAACCCCAGGCAAGGAGAACCGCGGGTGGCAGACCTTATTCATCAGTTCATCACCCGGGCCGCGCAGGGTCAGGGCTCACGGCCCGCGCTGTTGTTTCGCGATACGGTGCTATCCTATGCAGAGCTTGCAGAGCAGGTGGAGAACGCGGCCCGCGGCTTGCTCGCAGAAGGGCTCGGCGCCGCGGAACGTGTCGCCATCTATCTACCCAAACAGCCGGAGACCGTGGTGGGTATTTTTGCCACGGCGGCCGCGGGGGGCTGCTTCGTCCCGGTCAATCCGGTGCTCAAGCCGCGACAGGTCAGCTATATCCTGCGCCACAGTCAGGCGCGCGTGCTGATCACCTCCGCACAACGCCTGCAACAATTGGCTGCCGAGCTGCCGGCCTGTAGCGATCTGCACACCCTCGTGCTGGTGGACACACTCGCCGCGGAGCGCCGGGAGACGCTCGCGAGCGAGCTCCGTGGGCTCAACGTGATAGAGTGGCAAGCGCTGCTCGCAGCGCCCGCCCGAGCACCCCACCGGCGCATCGATACCGACATGACGGCCCTGCTGTACACCTCCGGAAGTACGGGCAACCCGAAGGGTGTCGTGCTTTCACATCGCAACATGGTGGCGGGCGCGCGCAGTGTGGCCGAGTACCTGGAGAACACAGCGGACGACCGGCTGCTCGCCGTACTACCGCTCAGCTTTGATGCCGGGCTGAGCCAGATCACCACCGCATTTTCTGTCGGCGCCTCGGTCGTATTGATGGACTACCTGCTGCCCCGGGACGTGCTGAAAGCAGTAGCGCGCTACGCGGTCACCGGGCTCGCAGCCGTTCCTCCTCTGTGGAACCAGCTGCTGCAACTGGCGTGGCCCGACGAAGTCGCCGACACCCTGCGCTATGTCACGAACACCGGCGGCGCCATGCCGGTAGCCAGCACGCGTGCCCTGCAGGACAAACTCCCGCATACGCGCGTGTTCCTCATGTACGGGCTCACCGAGGCCTTCCGCTCAACGTACCTGCCACCGGAACAGGTGCAGCAGCGGCCGCAATCCATCGGCAAGGCGATTCCGAATGCCGAAATCCTGGTGGTGAACGAGGCCGGTGAACTGTGTGCTGCCAACGAGCCCGGAGAGCTGGTGCACCGGGGCGCGTTGGTCGCTCTGGGCTACTGGAATGATCCGGAGAAAACTGCCGAACGCTTCCGGCCCGCCCCCGGACAGGACCCGGCACTGCCCCTGGCGGAGCTTGCCGTCTGGTCCGGCGACCAGGTGGTGCGCGATGAGGAGGGCTACCTCTACTTTGTCAGCCGCAAGGACGACATGATCAAAACCTCCGGCTACCGGGTCAGCCCCACCGAGGTGGAGGAAGTGGCCTATCTGTCCGGCCTGATTGCCGGGGCCGCGGCACTGGGCCTGCCCCACGCGCAACTGGGGCAGGCTATTGCACTGGTGGTAACACCGGCGGCTCAGGCGAACGGCGAAACGCTGGAGCGCGAGCTGCTGGCCGTGTGCCAGCGCGAACTGCCCAACTTCATGGTCCCCGCACGGGTTATCGTGCGAGCAGCCCTGCCCCACAACCAGAACGGAAAAATTGACCGGCGCGCATTGAATGCCGAATACGCGAGCCTGTTTCAGGAGCCAACGGAATGACCGAACAGCAAAACACATCATTCACCAAACCCCGCGAACGCGGTCGCCCGCAGCATGCGCCCCAGAATCACTTCCCGGTGCGGGACAACTGCCTGCAGGTTGGCAATCAACCGGTGACTGAACTCGCCCGTCAGGCGGATGGAAGGCCCTTCTACGCCTATGACCATCGCGTGATGGATGCGCGTGTGGCGCAACTACGGCAACAACTCCCCAACGCCATTCACTTGCACTATGCGATCAAAGCCAACCCCATGCCTGCCGTCGTGCAGCACATGTCAGGCTTGACCGATGGCCTTGATGTGGCCTCTGCCGCCGAACTTGCCACAGCACTGGCCACAGGCATAGACCCGGCAGAGATCAGTTTCGCAGGCCCTGGAAAGTCGCTGGAAGACCTTCGCGCAGCGGTAAGCGCCGGCGTCATCATCATTCTGGAATCCATGACCGAAATGCAGAGAGTCGCAGATATCGCCACAGAGCTTGCCACAACACCGCCTGTTGCCATCCGCGTCAACCCGGATTTCGAGCTCAAGGCCTCTGGCATGAAAATGGGCGGCGGCCCGAAGCCGTTCGGCATTGATGCGGAACAGGTACCTGACGCCATGGCGCGTGCAGACGCGCTGGGACTCGATCTTGTCGGGGTACATATTTTCAGTGGCTCACAGAACCTCCGGCCCGAGGCGCTCATCGAGGCGCATGACAAAACCTTTGAGCTCGCGCTACGGCTGGCCGCGCAGGCACCGAAGCCTTTCCGCTGGCTCAATATCGGGGGCGGTTTTGGCGTGCCTTACTTTCCCGGGGAAGAATCCCTCGACTTGGCGCCCGTGGTACAGAACCTGCAAAATCGTGTGGATGAAGCCCTGCGGCAACTCCCGGACGTAGAACTCGTCATGGAACTGGGTCGCTACCTCGTGGCTGAGGCCGGGATCTACGTTTGTACGGTCAGCGACAAAAAAGTATCACGCGGCCAGACGTTCCTGATCACCAACGGCGGCTTGCATCACCATCTGGCAGCCTCCGGGAACTTCGGTCAGGTGGTCCGCAAGAACTACCCGGTATGTATTGGGAATCGAGTGATCAGCAGGGAGCAGGAGACGGTGACTATCGTCGGCCCACTGTGCACGCCGCTGGACCTGCTCGGAGAGCGCATGCCGTTACCGACAGCCGACATTGGTGACCTTGTGGTGTTGTTCCAGTCCGGTGCATACGGATATACCGCCAGCCCGCACCTGTTCCTCAGTCACCCACAACCTCTGGAATTCTTCGTTTAGTGGTTGCGGATCTGAGAACCTTGTCACAAACTGTCACATTCCTTCTGTACTAATAGCGTTAGCTACTAGAGTTTATAGGCTGGTATAAGCGGCGCCCGTAAACCACGCGACAGCGCACAAGCAAAGTACACTGGGAACTGGCCATCATGTTAGCGAGCAGCCTGTTGGGAACCCGACGCGTTTTTAAACATCACGTTCATGTCGCCTATTACTGGCTGGCACTGCTTGATGCCGCCCTTTTCACGGGCGCCTGCTATCTGGGGACTTTCCTGTATTTCCTGCGCGACCAGGCCCTACTGGATTCCCACCTGCAAACCCTGCCGCCGCGTGCCCTGGTGTTTGCACTCACCACGGTGCTGGCGATGACCGCACTGGGGTTGTATCAACCACGCCTGCGCGAGGGGCTCAACGGCATTATGTTGCGCGTTGCCGGTTCCTTTGTGCTGGTGACTATCGCCATGGCAGCCATGTTCTACCTCGTACCCTCGCTGCACCTGTGGCGCGGTGTACTGGCTTACTCCTCCGCCATTGCGTTCACTTCGTGTCTCATTACCCGCGTGATCTTCGCCAACACCGTGGAACTGGAGCAGTTCAAGCGCCGGGTTCTCGTACTCGGCAGCGGCCAGCGCGCCGCCAATATCGCCGAGCGCATGCGCCGCAAAAGCGACCGACGCGGTTTTCGTATTGCCGGCTACGTGCGCGCCGACAGTGAACAGACGCTGGTGGAAACGGGAAACGTGTTCACCCCCGACGAGCCGTTGCACGAGTACGCTCTGGCACATGAGATCCGCCAGATTGTGGTCGCGCTGGACAACCCCGCGGCGCTGCCCGCTGACGAGCTTATGCACTGCCGTACGTCGGGCATCGAGGTCGTCAACATTCTCGACTTCTTCGAACAGGAAGCGAGCAAGGTGTTGGTTGAGGAAGCCCCCCGCGAGTGGTTCATCTACTCGGACGGCTTCGCCGCCGGCGGCTCATCCAACAAAGGCAAGCGCATGCTCGATATGTTGGCCGCGTTTGTGTTGCTGTTTGGCACCTGGCCGCTGATGCTCGTCACCATTGTCGCCATCAAACTCGAAGACGGACTGCACGCCCCGGTGATCTTCCGCCAGAAACGTGTGGGACTCAACGGTCGCGTGTTTGATGTGCTGAAGTTCCGCAGCATGAGCGTGGACGCCGAAAGTGATGGCAAGGCACGCTGGGCAACCACCAATGACAGCCGGATCACGCGCGTCGGCCATGTGATCCGCAAGCTGCGCATCGATGAATTGCCACAGATCCTGAACGTGCTGGTGGGCGATATGTCTCTGGTAGGTCCGCGACCGGAAAGGCCCGAATTCGTGCGCGAATTGTCCGAGAGCATACCCTTCTTCGACAAGCGGCACTGCGTGAAACCCGGGATCACCGGCTGGGCGCAACTGAACTACCCCTACGGCGCTTCCAAGCGCGATGCGCTGCACAAGCTGGAATACGATCTCTACTACGTGAAAAACAGAAGCCTCTTCCTCGACTGCCTGGTGTTATTACAAACCACAGAAGTCATTCTGTTTGGCAAGGGTGCCCGCTAGGGTCCACGCTCTCGCAGCGCGGCCATCTTCACCCGCGTTTTGTGACGTCTGCATTACCCAAATGTGTCAGGTTTTTTAATTCTACAGCCTGCGGTTTCGCTTGAGCTGCTCCCCGGCATTAGGTAACCTCTTGATATCGAATACGTCTATCCTTGTTGGTGCGTAAATTGCAATCAGAATAACAACTTAGCGGTTAACAGACTTTAGTTGGCTGCTTCAGGCCAGCAACGTGAGGGGGAGTGAGCGGGGAATGAATACAGTACTGACAATTATCGCGATACTGGGACTGGGTGCCCTGCTCGTGTCCGTCGTGCTTTTCACCATGGCCGCCCGGCGCTACGTCTCCGACGATGAACCCGAACACATCTCCCTGGTACCCAACACGGGCCGGGATCACCAGCCACGCAATCGCGGCGACCGTCGTCAGACCAATGCGCCCACCTTGTTTCCCATTACCGTCAACGGTGAATTGATCACCCGCGAGCGCCGCCAGATCGCCGATCGCAGGCAGCAACCCCGACAATACGGCTGAGCTCCCTCTTGCGCATCCTGTCCTGCCTGGCTCTCGTTGCCCTATTCGCTGCGCCCGTTCATGCCGCCCCGGTAACACCGGAAACCCCCGCACCTATCGGCTCCCTGTTTGCCACCGACATTCTCCAGGCTGAATTACTGGCGCATCTCGATGCCGGCGAGTATGCCCAGGTTTTGCAGAAAACCGCCGCACACGATGGCTCACTGGACGCGACCAGCCGCGGTTTGCGCATTGCGGCACAGGTATACTCCGGTGACTTGGCGGCAGCGGAGTCCGGCCTGGCGACCTTCGGACCCGGCGAGAGGCTCCCGGTGCCAGCGGCATGGGCGATTGCAGAGGCCTATCTCGCGGCGGGTTACCCTGAACTTGCCGGCTACAGCACTCAGTTGGGTTTGATGGAGCAGTTTGACTCCAGCCACCTGTTGTTCCTCATGGGTAGACTACAACTGCAGGCAGGACGCAGCCACGAAGCAGCCCGCTATCTCCAGGCAGCGGCCGCATTGCCTGCCAGTGCGCAGGAGTCTTTCGACCGCGACCGGCTGCGGGACACGACGGCCAACCTGCTGCTCACGCTGAACCAACCCGCAGAGGCTCTCGCCCTGTTCAATGCTGACACCACGGCACCTGTACCCGCTACAACCCCGGTGTACGCCATCGCCAGCGCTCGCAGTATGGCGAGTGACGGTCGATTTGAGGCCGCGGATAGCGCAGTGGCGACTGATATTCGCGGCTACTCGCGCGAGTTGGCGGTGACACGCGCCCAGATCAAGGTTCTTGCCGGGCAGCCTGAAGCGGCGCTGGCGCTACTGGATGCACCAACGCTGGGTACCGCGGATGCCGCCATACTGCTCACGCGCTCGCTGGCCCACATGGCCATGAGCCAACCCGACGCGGCAGCCCAAGCCCTGCAACCACTGGGTCCGGCCGCTACCCTGCCTCCCGCACTGCAACCCGGTATGGCGATGATCGCTCTCGGCCAGGGCGATGTAGACGCGGTTCTGGCGGCCATGCAGCGCGCCCCATTACCCCTGTCTGAACTCGCGCGGCTGCCGGCACTACCGGACCACCTGCAAAACACCGATTTGGCGGCGCCCCTGGCCCTCGCCTACTTCGCCTTTGACCAGGGCTACCACCGCCAATCTCTGGAGCTGCTCGACCAGGCCCTGCAAGAATGGCCGGAGCATCCACTGCTCCTGTTGCTGCGTGCGGAAAACCTGCGGCAAATGGGTCACTACGCGGCAACAGCCGCTGCACTGGAAGACGCCCTGCACGTACTTCCCGGCAGCGCTGCCCTGCGCCTGTTGCTGGCCACGGCGCAGGAGGCCGGCGGCGATGATGAAGCTGCCCTCACAAGCTACCGCACCATTATTGAGGCGCACCCCGATTTTGTTCTGGCGCAACTGGCACTGACACGCTTGTACACAGAACGCGGTGAGCACGAGCGGGCGCAAGGTACTTGCGAGTGGGCATTGAACTTCAAGCCTGACTCTCCCGCATTGCTGGCTGCCCTGGCCTGGGCGCTGGCCGAACAGGGCAAGGCGGAGGAATCGAGGGCGACTCTGCGCGCGCTGCAGCGCGTTGCCGGCAGCTCCGCGCAGGCCACGACCAGCCACATCAACGGCTATCTGGCACTGCAGGCAGGCGACCTCCAGGCCGCAGCCACGAGTCTATACAGCACGCTGCGCCTGGGCACACTGGAACCACGGCTGCTGCAACACCTCACCCGCCTGCACGAGGAAATGGGCCATCCCCAGGCAGCGAACAACCTGGCACGGCAGACGCAGCTACTGGCGCGCCACGGGGCGCCGCGCTAAGCGCCATACCAACCACACACCCCACACAAGCCATAGCATGAACGCGGTCCGTGCAAGCTGGAATCCGTGGAGCGTAAACCAGGTCTGCTCCTGCAACGGTGTGACCAGCGCCTGCACTATGCCGGTGGTGGCCGGCTCCGAAGCCACAACGACTTTGCCCGTGGGTGAGATGAACAACGACGAACCGACATTGGCGCTGCGCACGACAAATCGGCGATTTTCTATCGCTCGCAACACCAGGTGCGGCATCGGAATGGAATAGGCTCGTTGCAACGGGCCAAACGCCGCCTCGTCGTTGGACATGTTCACGAGCAACTCCGCACCGGCGTGAGTCAGCGCGCGGACATGCTGCGGGAAAAAGGCCTCCCAGCAGATGAAAACCCCGAGCTGCAGTGCGCCCGCATCAAGCGGCCCGCTACTGTCTCCCGGCGCCATTCGCGATGGCCACCACTCCCGCAAACGCTCCGGCAGCCACCGCTCCAGCGGATTGTGTTCGGCGCCCGGCACCAACAGCACCTTGTGGTATTCCTCGGCGATATAGCCGGAAACAGGAACCAGAAAGGCGGCGTTCAATAACTGAGGTGCTCCCGAGGCGGTAAGGGTCATGGAGTAAGCACCCACCAGTACAGGCGTGCCGGTGTCCGCAGCAGCCTGCGATAACGCCTGCATAATGTCCCGGTACTCCGTGGAGCGCAGCCAGAGTGGCAGACTGGTCTCAGGCCATACGGTCAGGGCGGCCGCACCGGACGCATCCGCAGCGTCTCGAGTAACGCGGTTGAAATTGTCGAACATGCGCCGTGTTGCGGCTTCATCGTGTTTTTCTTCGATCGTCACAGCGGTGTGCAGGGCACGCACCGGCACCCCAGGCACCGCCTCAGTGGCGCTGACCACCGCCGCCTGACGCCAGATGCCGTACCCGAGCACCAACGCGCTCAGGCACGCAGTGAGCACCCACCAGGAGGCCCTGCCTGCACCGCGCGCCTGCCAGCACTGCGCGGCCAACACGTTCACGACCATAATGCCAAAGCTGATGCCGAAGACCCCAGCAACGTCGGCCGTTTGCAGTAACAACGGCACCTGCCACAGGTAATATCCCAGCGCATAGGATGGCAAGCCGAGCCACAGGTCTGAGCCCAGCACCTCAATCGCCGTCCAGCTTAACGCCGTCCACAACAACAAGCAGAAGCCCCGCAGGCCTGCACCAACAGCCACCCACACCGCGAGCCCAAGCATCGCCGGCATCAGCGCGAAACCGGCCAACACAGGGAGCAGCCACAGAGGCTTGAACTCGACCAACCAGTAAAAATGGGAGGCGGCGTAGCAGAGTCCGACCAGATATCCACCCAGCAGAACCCGCCAGAACCTGCGCGGCTGTACGGGGTTGGCAGACGAGCCGGAATCATGCCAGAAGCCTGTCAAGGCGGGTGCCAGCGCGACGAAAACCAGCGGCCATGCACTCAGCAGCGGTGACGCCAGAATCATCAGCACACCGGAAAAAATGTATCTGATCACCCTGCTCCCACTCTCTGCTGCAACCTGCGCACGTTCTTCATTATACGGTCCCACTCACGCTGCAAGCCAGCCGCGCTGCGGGCGATGCAAAGACTTCCTCACTACGCGCGCGTAATGCCACAGCGACGTCCGCCACAAACCGGCTTTTCCCACAGGTTTCAGAAGACAGTTACCCGCAGAACACCTAAGCTTTGTTTGGAGCAAATTGCAAACGAGGCGCGAGTCGTTGAAAGCAGCAGCTATTGCAGTGATTGTTCTGTGTTTCGCCGCCGTCAGCGGATGTGGCGGGGGCGGCGGTTCTGGAGCCGACCCGGCGCCGGACGCGCCGCCCGTCACCCCAGCCCCCATTGAACCAGAGCCGGAACCAGAGCCGGAGCCAGAGCCTCTTCCGGGAGAAGAGCCCCTGCGCGGCATTGACGCCGCCGCCAGGCTGGCATCGCGGGCCACCTTTGGTATGCCCTGGGAAGGTATCCGTGCTATCGATGAGGCGAGCGAGAGTGGCTGGCTGGACGCGCAGCTCGGCGCCAGTGCAAGCTCACACGATGCGGTAGTCAGCGAATTGATGGCGCGCGCCGCACGCGGTGAATTAGCCGCACTGGACCCGGACCCAACCCGCCTCGAAGGGCTTTTCAGCCGCATGGCGTGGTGGCACACAACACTTACCGCGCCGGACCAGCTGCGCCAGCGTGTCGCGTTCGCCCTCAGCGAAATCTTTGTGGTATCTGACAACGTCGACCTGCTTTACCAGTCGCCTTACGCGCTGAGCAACTACTACGACACGCTGCTGCAACACGCCTTTGGCAACTTCCGCGACCTGCTGTTGGCCGTTACGCTGCATCCGGCCATGGGGGTGTACCTCAGCCACCTGCAGAACGCCGCGGCCGACCCGGAGGCCAACACCTTCCCGGATGAAAACTACGCCCGGGAGGTCATGCAGTTATTCAGCATTGGTCTGTTCGAGCTCAACCCCGACGGCAGCGAAAAACTCGACGATGACGGCAGGCCGATCCCGACCTATGACAACGACGACATCCGGGAATTTGCCAAGGTCTTTACCGGCCTGTCCTGGGGGGGTAACAACACGGTATTCCGGGCACGACAACCCCAGTTCCGCGAGCCCATGCACATGTTTGAAGCGTTCCACGACAACGGGGAAAAACGCTTGCTGCGCGGCACGACTCTGCCTGCCGGGCAAACCGGCATGCAGGATATCGAGGACGCGGTGGACAACCTGTTCCAGCACCCGAATGTGGGACCATTCATCGGCCGCCAGCTCATTCAGCGCCTGGTCAGCTCCAACCCCTCTGCCGAGTACATCGCGCGCGTCGCGGCCGCGTTCAACGGTGACGGTGGCGAGCCGCGTGGGGATATGCGCGCCACCATCAGGGCGGTGCTGCTGGACCCGGAAGCGCGGGCCGAACCGGACCCGGCGCAATCGCGTGGCAAATTGCGAGAACCGCTGCTTAGACTGATTGCCACCCTGCGCCAGCTCAACACCACCAGCCCGGATGGTTTCTACGCCAATGCGGGCTTCTACGTGCAGGAGCAAATCCAGCAGCACCCATTATCTTCGCCCAGCGTGTTCAATTTTTTCCTGCCGGCTTTCGCGCCAGTGGGCGAGATCGCCGATAGCGGGCTGGTCGCGCCTGAATTCCAGATCACCAACAGCAGCTCCATCGTCGCCATTTCCAACCTCCTGCAAGGCGCGATTCTGGGTGACTTCCTCAACGACCTGCGGGAACCACCGTTCAGTGCCGCCACGTTCGACCTGAGCGAATACGTGGCGCTGGCAGATGACGTGCCCGCCCTGCTGGATCGACTGGATACCGTCTTTACTTACGGTACGTTGGGCGAGGAGACCCGGGCAAGCCTGACCTCCACGGCGCTGCAGCTGGATGACCTGGAACTGCGTACCCGCGTGGTGCTGTACCTGCTGTTGATATCTCCCGATTATGCGGTGGAATTATAATATGCTGACGCGAAGAGGACTTTTACAGCGCGGCCTGCTGCTGGGCGGTGCGGCCACCGGCGCGAGCAGCCTGCTACAACTCGGACTGGTGCGGCGCGCCGCCGCCCAGAATGCCAGTGGCGACTATCGCGCCCTGGTGTGTGTGCTGCTGGCTGGGGGCAACGACTCCTTCAATATGCTGGTGCCCTGGGACAGCGACGGTTATGCCGGCTACGCCAGCATGCGCTCGGACCTCGCCCTGCCGCGCAGTGCACTGCGACCGCTTGCCGGCAGCGACAGCGCCGGGCGCGCCTATGCGGTGCACCCCGGCATGCCCGGTTTGCAGCGCCTGTTCAACGAGAGCGATGCCGCGCTGCTGAGCAACGTCGGTGCTTTGGTCGCACCGCTGGATAGCGCTGCCATCGCGGCCGGCAACTGGCCGGTACCGCTCGGGCTGTTCTCGCATGCCGACCAGATCCAGCAATGGCAAACCGCAGTCTCGGATGCACGCATCGCACAGGGTTGGGGCGGGCGCATTGCCGATCTGTTGCAGGCGCGTTCGCCCTACAACGGCCTCGCCATGAACATCTCGCTGTCTGGCAATAATGTTTTCCAGAGCGGCAATACGACAACGCCTTACAGCATCACCACGGATGACGAAGGCGCGGAATCACTCAATGGCTACACCGAAGACTCGCCGGGCGGCAACTTCACCCGCGCCGTGGTGGACGACCTGCTAGCAAGCAGCCAAAAACAGCTGCTGCGTCGCGAGTACGGCAATCGATTCACCGAGGCTCTCGCCACACAACAAACCGTGTCCGCTGCCATGGCAATGGCACAGCCGCTCAACACGGCATTCGCAGACGACCCGTTCAGCCAGGCGATGCGCCAGATCGCGAGGATGGTCAGCGTTCGCGACCAGTTCGGCGCGTCCCGCCAGACATTTTTTGTCACTGTGGGGGGTTGGGACCACCACGATGGCCTGCTGGAGAACCAGGCCTCCATGCTGCCGATGATTGATGCCGGGCTGCTGGCATTCCGCGATGCTCTGCGGGAGCTGGGCGCGCTGCCCATGGTGACCACATTCACCACCTCGGACTTTGCACGCACGCTCACCTCCAACGGCAAGGGGTCGGACCACGGCTGGGGCGGGCACCATATCGTGATGGGCGGCGCCGTGAATGGCGGCAGATACTACGGCGAGTACCCGGACATACACCCCGATAATCCCCTGGATGTAGGGCGAGGCGTCTACGTACCCACCACCGCGACCGACCTGTATTTTGCCGAGCTGGCCCGCTGGTTCGGTGTCAGCGACGGCGACTTGAATGCGGTATTGCCAAATCTGGAAAGGTTCTATTCGATCGGCTCAGGTGCGCCACTGGGTTTCATGCTGGACGGTTGAGGCACTACACCCCACAACGAAAAAGGCCCCGCAGTGCGGGGCCTTTTCGAACCAAGCTGAGTACCGCGTTCTAGCGACGCTGCTTCAGGCGGCGCGCACCCGCCAGGCCGAACAGGCCCAGTGCGAAAATGGCGAGTGTGCCGGGGGCGGGGACGGGGCTTGCCACTGCTGCTGCCTGTACTGTCAGCGATTGGAATGCGCCACCAGCAAGCGAGACGTCGTAGACGCCCGCGGCACCGAATGACTCGTCAAACATCAGTTCACCGACCAGAGTCCAAGAGGCTGAATCGCGCTGCGTGGTGCACAATGCTCCTACGATGGGGTAAGTATTGCATTGAGCATTGTCCACAAAAGAGCTGGGGGCTCCGCTCGCTGCGCTGCCGATTGCCTGGGGACCAATTGCCAGTTCCACGTTCTGCGCGTCGGCGTAGGCAGTGCTGCCACTGAAGCGTGAGTAATCAAGATCAATGGTGAGGGCGTACGTCTGGCCCATGGTGATGACCGTGCTGCTATCGGTCCAGGCACTGCCGTCCAGCGATGCACCGATCACCGTGTAGGTGCCAGTGAGATCCTGGTCTGGCGCTGACGCGTTGACAAAGCCAGCCGCGATACTACCGAGAAGACCAAGTGCAAAATGCGAAATCTTCATAAAAAAACCCTTACATATGAAATTGGACGATGACGCAATACATTAAGCACACATCGTGCCAACTTGCCGGCACTGAGTCGAGCGCGTGTACCCAAGATAGATCAAACACTGCCGGCGCAACAGACGATAAAGATTTTTTATCATAAAAAACAGTTTGTTATGGAATTGATAGCGACACCAAACGTTCAGGCGGAAAAATAGCCGGGATGTCGGAAAATAGGTAAAACCTGCGGCAGAAAGAGCGAGGAATTCTCTGAAAACTGAACCACTGTAAAAAAAACCGACAGGGTCGACAACGCCAAACAGCCAGCGACAAATGAGTGACAAGCTCTTGAAGCGCGTCTAAACTAGGTTGCTGGACGCAAACAAGAATATTAACTCTGCCGGCGGCAGGCCCCATGCGCCGACCGGCATGCAGCTACAAGGACCTTCCATGTCAGATACCATCGCCATCGCCGGAGGCAGCGGCGGCCTGGGTGCGGCCATGTGCCGCCACCTGGGTTCGCAGGGTTTACACGTTGTGGTCGGGTATCAACGCCGCTGGAAGCGCGGCGATCTAGGCTGTCGAATTCTGTGAACCACAGTGAATCCACTGATTGTGGATCCGAGCTATCTGTGGGTAGGACTTGAGATTAATCCGTGTTGGTGAGGAACCGTTTGATGCTGCTTTCGTAATCAGCAAACACAGCATGGAGATCCAGCGCCTCGGCATTTACCAGCCACTGATAGATGAGACCGAAAATGAACGCGTTGAACTGCACTGAAAATTGATCCGGGCTGATCACTGGGTTTATGTCGCCCGTCTTAATTCCGGAGCGCACCCAACTCACCACGTCTTCTCGATAGATGCGATGATGTTCTGCCAGCTTATTGCGAATCTTCGAATTGTGACCCAGCGACTCATACCATAGGATATACATGGCACGCATATAGTCGCCCTCGGTGGTGAGGAAATCACGCACTCCGCCCAGCGTACCAAGCAGAGCAGCTATGCCGGTTTTCCCACCGACATAGCTGCCAAGGTGTACTTTCCAGCGCTCATCGAAACGCTCGAACAGCTTGTCGAGAAAGGCCTCTTTGGAGCCAAAACGGGAATGCGCGAGGCCACGGCTATATCCCGCGCGTTCGCCAATTTCCTTTAGCGTCGTGCGCTCGGTGCCGCGCTCTACAATCAACTCAACAGCCACCTCAAACATGCGCGTGTCAGACAGCGCCACTCTCTCCGCCTGCGTTCTGCGACGCGTACGGGTGTCGTCTGCCCGCTTACCCGATGCTGTCACCCTCTATTCTCCCACCCCTGCAACGTTCACAATACTCCGCTCCATCGCTTTTCCTAGTCAATGACGTTTTTTGGCTGCAACGCGCCTTAAAAGCCTTTCATGCTGTTTTTCTGAAAAAACATCATGCCAAGCCTCCAATATATAAGACGCAGGTTTTGGTGTTACATAGGTGCGCATCCTGGCCGGCTCTCCTACCGGGGGATACTGATTTCCATACGCGGCATCGCCTCGGGCATGCCGCCCAGCGCCACTGCACAGCGGGATGAGCCATTGAACCACGCCACCAGCAGTGACAGGTGCAACAACTCCGCCTCACTGAACTGATTGCGCAACGCGCTGCGCAACGCGTCATCCATGCCGGCAGGATCCAGGTTGTACTGGTCGACAAACGCCACCAGCAGCCGCTCCCGCGGCGACAGCTCGGCGTCCGGCTCATTCGCGCGTATCATCTGCACTTTTTCTTCGGTCAACCCATCGCTGATCGCCACGTCATACCGCACCGCCTGACACATCACGCAACCCGTGTGGCGCGCATTGCGCAACCGCGCCAACTCCACTTCAGCAGCGGGCAGAGGGCCCGCATCCCACACCGCGGCATTCAGCGCCAAGTAGGGCTCCAGGGTGCCGGGCACAATACCCAGCGCGGAATCGCGAATGACGTTGCCGGAGTTACCCGCAGGTGGTTGCACTCTCGCACTAACTGGCATGTTGATGTACTCCCACAGGCGCTGCCTGCCACAAAAGACCCAAACGGATCAGCCCGTCAAATACCCCCAGCGCCTGCAACAGGGCCACCAGGCCGTCCTCACCGATGTGCGCCTTGACCGCATCGGCCTGGGCGTCGGTGATGGCGCCACAGTCCATCGCATGCACCTCGGTAAACGCGAGGCAGGCGCGCTGCTCATCGGTAAATACGGATGCGCGCGGCCAATCCTGCAGCTGGGCGCGCTGCTCGGCGGATACCGGCACTTCCTGCAGCGCGAAATCTGCATCGCTGCGGTGCAGTTGCGCGAGCCGCAGGCGACACAGCTCCAGGGTTTCAGGTGCCACCTGTGGCAACCGGTACACACTTCGGTAGAGCTCACGAAAAGGACCGCTGATCGCAGGCAAGCGGTCCAGCAGCTGCTCCCGATCGAGCCCCTCGACAATCCAGTTCATATGTTCCTCCTCTCCCTCACGGGCGCCGACCGAATCACCATCAGGCGCTGAATGCAGCACCCGCCTCTGCCTGACCCAGGCGTATCAAGCGGCTGTCTGCAACCGCTACCTGACGGTGCACGACAATCGCACGGTATTCGGGGTCGGTGACCATGGCCATGAAGGCACCGGAATTGGGATAGAGCGCCACAAACGCGACATCCCATTGCTCGTCCGCCGGACCAATGACGACACATTCGGGCCGCCCACGCCAGAGGATACTGCCGCCCAGACGCTTGAAAACCGGCCCACTGTATTCACCGTAACGGCTGTAGGCTTCTGCCCCGCTGATGGTCTCGCCATCGGGGTACACGGCCTCGGCGTTGAGCCGAACCAGGTTCAGCATCATGATCGGCGTATCACGCGGCAGCGACTTGAAAACATCAAACTGTTCGCGAGTGGGATCGACGTTGTGACTCATACGTGCTCCAGTGTTGCTTGTTATTCGGGCGCCAACCGTGGGGGCTCGGCGCAGCGGCAGCGAACCGCCTTGCGCCCAAGCTTAACGCTACTGCCTGCTCAGGTATAGCGCACTGCCCGGGATTGAAAATTGTGCGCCCGGTGGTAGCCATACTAAACCACGCGCGCTGTACAGCACCGAAAGACCGGCTATGTTTTCAGTATGCAAAAGACCAGTGACATCCTCTGGCAGGACGCGCAGCATCAGACGCTGTTCGCGATCCTTGACCTGATCGCCCAACCCGAATCCGGCGCGGATGTGGTGCGCCACCTGCACGACTACGCGGAAAGCCACTTTGCGCTGGAGGAACACTACATGGCCGCCCTCGCCTACCCGGAACGCAGTGCGCACATTGCGGCGCACGATCAGTTTCGCGAGGAAATTGCGTCGCTTCTGGAGCAGGAGGCGGACGATGCCGCCTTCAGGGCGGTGGTCGCCACCTTCCTTACCGAGTGGCTCCGCCGCCACGTATTCGGCATCGACAAGGCACTCGAGGCGTTCATACTCGCCTCAGAGTGCAAATAAGCGGTGGGGAGGAGTATCGCCCGCTGCGGCGGTCGCAACGCGTGTGTTGTTTAAAATGCGACGTGAGCCGTAAGCCAGACTTTGTCGGTATCCTGATAGGCCGGCGCGCCATCACCGTCGAAGAACGCCGCTTTCAGCTCCAGTGACAGTTTGGGCGTAAGCGCCCAACCGAGCAGCAGGTCCAGTTCCGAGCCGAGACTGCGGCTGTTCCGGTCGGTCTCGAAGTCGTGGTACACCGCGCGCCAGTTGAAGGCATCACGCTTGCCCGACACCGCGAACCAGGCGTCCTGGATGCCGTCACCGGGCGTACCGAGAAACTTGTCTGCCCAACCCTGGAATTTGTGCAGTGTGGCCAGCGGCGTGCGAAAACCCTGCCCGTTATCGCTGCCCAGTACCTCGTAACCTACCTCCAGCCTGGCCAGCGACAGGGCCCAGCCGGCGTCCACGTTGTAGTAGGTGGCGCGGTAATTCGCGGGATTGTCGCCTGCATCAGACTGGGTTGCGAGTGCCAGATTGAGATTGAAATCCGACCATTGCCCACTGTACTCAACGCCGACCGTGTCGCTGGCATTGGCGACGGTGAGTCCGGGCGCGAAGTTGGCATCCGGATCGATATCCAGCAGATACGCAAACCCGGACAGGCTCTGCTGCTCTGCCGGCGACCAGGTGGCCCGCAGCAGGCCGATGTCGCCGTCCCAATCCGCCGGCTGAGCGCCATCATCGGGCCCGAAGATGCGCTGCACGCGGTACACGTAGCTCGCGTCCACCTGCAGGCCACGCGTGGGCTGCCACTGTGCGCGCAGGCCGTCGTAAGTCTGCTCGTTCTGGCGCCAGACCACGTTGCCGACAAAGCGGTGGTTACCGTGCAGGATACGCTGGCGACCCAGGGTGCCGTGCACATCACCATTGCGGTAGTCCACCTGCACGCGGTTAACTTCGGTGCCCTCCGGGTCTGCCACGACGGGATAGCGCAATTCGCCATTGGTGGTGGAGTTGTAAAGATCGTTGCCGATGGCCGTGACATCATCGATTTCAAGTGCAAACGACACACCCGCCCAGTCGGCGGAGGCCAGGGTCAACCGCGAGCGCAGGGTCGAGGCCAGCGCTGCATCCGCGAACGGTGCCTGATCCACGTACTCCAGCCGATAACGAAAATCCAGATGAGCACTGCCATTGCTGATCATGTCTGCCACACCATCGCTGGCGTTCTCTGCGGCAACACCGGGCACTGCTGTCAGGGTCGTGCCCAGGAGCAGTGCGGTTAGACTGTTGGCGCGAACGCTCGGGGCCCCGAAGGGCCCCTTTGCGTTGTTGCCAGATGACAACGGTGAACCCATCTCAGTAGATATCCTTGCGTGTGTTATACACGTTGAACTTGCCCGTGGGGGTTACCAGCCTCGGATCCTTGATGACATGTTTCAGCTTGCGCGTCCTGTCATCCACAACCACGATGGCCGACACCTGCTCCATACCGTTCCAGACGGAGAACCAGACCTCGTCGCCGGCGGCATTGTACTCGGGTTGCACCACGCGTGCCGGGCCTTCTTCGATCCCTGCCCACTCGGCAATGGGCAACACCTCGTAACCCGCCTCGAAGTCGTCAATGTTATACACCGCCGCCGACTGGCTCACGCTCTCCTGCGGATGCAGGGTGTTGTCAACCCACAGGTTGCGGGATGTGGGGTGCGTCTTGACGAACAGCGAGCCACCACCCTGTGCTTTCAGCGTACGCACTACCTTCCAGGCGTGTTGTGGGTGGCTCTCGGGATCGGTGCCGATGAAGGTCATGTTCTCGTTGCCCAGTGCCGAGGTCACCCATACAGGTCCGAACTCAGGGTCAACGAGGTTGGCGCCACGACCGGGGTGCGGGATCTTGGTGACATCCACCAACGCTTCGATATTCCGGTCCCGGGAATCTACCACAGCGATTTTGTCAGACTGGTTGGCAGCGGTGAGGAAATAGCGGTGGCTCGCATCCCAGCCACCATCGTGCAGGAACCGCGCCGCTTCCAGTGTGGTGACGGAAAGCGCATCGAGATTGCTGTAATCCACCAGCAGGATCTTGCCGGTTTCTTTCACATTGACGATGAACTCGGGGTGCTCATGGGAGGCCACGATCGCCGCAACACGTGGCTCCGGGTGGTATTCCTGCGTGTCTACGGTCATACCGCGTGTGGACATGATCTTGGTCGGTTCAAGTGTGGCACCGTCCATCAACACGTACTGCGGGGGCCAGTAAGCACCGGCAATGGCGATCTTGTCTTCGTAGCCGGGGAACTTCGAGGTTTCCACGGAACGGGCCTCAAGACCAATCTTGACCGTTGCCACGCGCTGCGGCGGGTTCATATACAGGTCGATCATGTCGATCTTGGCATCGCGTCCGATGGTGTATACGTAGCGACCGGAATGCGAGGCGCGTGAAATGTGCACCGCGTAGCCGGTTTTCAGAATGGTAACGATATCCTTGCTGTCCCCGTCAATGAGGGCAATTTCACCGGAATCCCGCAGGGTCACGGAGAAAATATTGTCCACATTGTAACTGTGCTGGGGCTTGGTGGGCCGCTCGGACTCAGGCACCAGGACTTCCCAGGTGTCCATCATCTCCGCCATGCCCCACTCGGGCGGTGCCGGCGGTTCGTGCTGCAGGAAACGCGCCATGATATCGATCTGCTCTTCGGTGAAGTCACCAGAAGTGCCCCAGTTCGGCATGCCGCCCGGCGAACCGTAGTTGATCAATACCTTGAGAAATTCTGTGCCGCGCTCCTGGGTAATATCCGGTGTCAGGGGCTTGCCGGTAGCGCCCTTGCGCAGCACCCCGTGACAGCCTGCACAGCGCTCAAAGTACAGCTTGGTGGCCAACTCGAACTCGGCCTGGGTCATATCCGGGGCGCCGGGTGAGATCACGCGTTTCATGTCGCCGGCCATGACAGGCGCGCCTTTGTACGCCATTTCACCCGGCGTAACACCGGGGTGGTCAGTCTTGTCCTGGCTCAGCGCCGCTGCGGCGCTCAAACCCAGTGTCACGGAGAACAGGCCTGCGCCTGCACGTTGCTTCCAGCGGTTTGCTTTGGTTTTCATCATCCTTCCCCTTAAACGCGCTCATGTTCAATGCGCTTCTTAAAATGCATTTTATCTGCATGTTCTAGTAGACAACATGACGCAGGTCAACTTTCAGTCCGCCCGGCGGATGCATCCGTGGCGATAACGGCATCCTCCGGCAACTGGCCCTGATAACGCTTCTTGCGCTTGCGCACCAGCGGTGGGCAGCGGTGCTCATCCCAGTAGGTCACCTGACAATCCAGACAGTAGTGGCATTCGTTATCAATAATCTCGCCCGTGGGGCGTATCGCGCCAATCTGACACTCGTTGGCACAAGTCTGACAGGGGTGGCCGCACTCCACGCGACGGCGCAGCCAGTCAAACACCTTGAAGCGTGTGACAAAGCTCAGAGCCGCGCCCAGCGGGCACAGATACTTACAGTAGAACTTGCTGTTGAACACCGTGAGAAAAAGTAGCAGCAGCGCGTACAGCACATAGGCGGGTGGGCGATCGAACTGCATCACAAACACCGTTTTGAAGGGCTCGACCTCCGCCAGGCGCGCGGCATTGGCCATGGACTCCAGCGCCAACCCGAGAATTGCCAGGAGAATAAGGTACTTGATTGCCCACAGGCGCTCGTGCACCGCGTGCGGGAACTGCCAACCGGCAAAGCCCAGCGCGCGCGATGCCTTGGACAGCAGCTCCTGTGCAGCGCCAAAGGGGCACAGCCAACCGCAATACACACCGCGCCCCCAGAGCAGAATGCTAAGCGCTACAAATGCCCAGAGCAGAAAAATGACAGGGTCGAGCAGCAGGCTCTCCCAGGAAAACCCGCCCGCCAGGTTGCGGGCAAACCCCAGCAAGTTGACGACCGATAACTGGGCGTGACAGATCCAGCCGATATACACCACGGTGAACGCGAGCCAGGCGACACGAAAACGCTGAAAGAACCGCTTGTGCTGCACCAGCCAATCCTGCAGGAAAAGCACCAGTAACAGCACGAACAGGGCAACCGCGAGTACCGCCACCTGCACACGGTGCTGCTGCCAGCTCCAGTGCCACTCCGGCTCCGCGGGCTCGGCTGCAGGTGGCTCGGCTGCGCCTGTCAGCACATCAGAACCTGGGGCCGCGGCGGCATAGGCGGCCAGCACCTGCTCTGCGGCGCGCGTGACGGTGCGCGTGATAACCATTGCGGTGATAGTGGCGCCGCTCAGCCCGTCAATACCGACATACCCCTCCCGATCGTGGGCGCCAACGCGAATAGCGTCAGACGCGTGCTTGCCCACAAACTGGTTCACGAACGCCCGCAGATCGCGGTCGGTAATGCCGACCACCAGAATGGGTTCCTCATGGGCCAGCACGCTGGCGGCCACAAATTTACCGCTTGGTGTCAAGGCAACCAGCACGTTGACGGGCACGCCGGAATACGCAGGAATATGCACGAAATCACTGGTTTCAAATAACAGAACCGCGCCCCCGCCCGGTGCTTGCGCGCTGTAGAGCCCTGGCACCGATTGCACAGGTGCAGCTGCGCCGGCTCCCGGCAAGAGGCGCTGCATCGCTGTTCGATCGACCGCCTGTGCCCTGATCGGCAGTAGCAGCAGCACTAGACCCACCGCCAGCGACAGGATGACGGGCAACAGTAACCGGTAGTTCAACACGCCTTTGCATCCCGCAACTTTATGGGAACCAGCATAGACAAGGCTTTATAAGAAGCAAATGACTTGCATCATTTTATTCCCGGCCTGAATACGGTTTACTGCGCACATGAATCGTTGGATGGCCTGCTTACTGTTCGCCGCCGGCGCTGCCAGCGGCGCCGACAGTGACCTCGTGAACGAGCGTTTCACAACCTCAGGGGAAGATATGGAAGCGCATTGGGCGATCGACTGTAGCGCCACCGTGGCGGCATTGACCGAGCCCGGCGCACAAGGCGCGGGGCAAAGGCGCGCCGAGCTGGCAGACGCCCTGCGCAAGTGCGGTTTCATTTACCAGCCACCCGGTGCGGACACGGTTGACCACTGTCCCGACTACAACCGCGTGTTGCAGGCCCTGGAAAAGGATGACACGTCCGCGCTGGACAAATCACTCGAGCAGGCGGCGGCCTGCGCAACTACACTGCACTAACTGTTTGGATATCTAATGACCTATCGTATGCCTCCCTTCCGACTTAAGCCCGACTATGTCGCTCTCAGCCTTGTCCACGGCCTGCTGTTCTGCACAGCGCCGGGGCTTGCTGCCACCAGCGCGGAATTGCCACTGGAGGAAGTCGTGGTTACCGCCAGCCGTGTCGAAGAGCGGCTCCTGGACAGCAGTGCCAGCCTCAGCGTGATGACTCGCGAAGACCTCGCACGCATGACAGGCAGCAGCGTCGCCGACTACCTCCGCGATGTGCCTGGGTTGCAGGTTTCCGACTCCGGCCAGGCAGGGCTGAAGCGTATCCGCATTCGCGGTGAAGACTCCCGCCGTAGCGCCATCCTGGTTGACAGCCAGGAGCTGGCGGACCACAGCGAAGTCGGCACCCCCCTGACCATTCATCCTGACATGCTGGGCCGCATCGAGATCCTGCGCGGCTCGGGCTCCGTGTTATACGGTTCCAAGGCGCTGAGTGGCGTGACCAACCTGATGACGTTGAAAGGGGGCACCGCGCCGTTACAGGCTACCGTGAAAGGTGGCTACGACGGCACTACCGGTGGTGACACGCTATTCGCCAGCGTACACGGCATGCAGGACGGCTGGAGCTACCGACTGGCAGCAGCCGACAGTGACCACGGCCTGCGCCGGACGCCGGAGGGGCGCGCAGAAAACACATCGTTCGAGAACCAGGGTTACTACGGTTTTCTGGAAAAAGCTGCTGGCAACCATGCGCTGGGACTGACCTGGGACCGCTATGAGTCGCGCTCGGACATCTTCGTTGAAGAGGTGGCCCGCAGCACATTCCCGCTCGTGGACCTGGCGCTCAGCACACCGCAACGGGATCGGGAACGCTACGCCCTGGATTACACCTGGGAGCCGGCCTCCGCCTTGCTGGACAGGCTGCTCGTCTCGGCATTCACCCAGGACAGCCTGCGCCATTTTGTGAGCAACACCGAGACCGTATGGTATCGCCGCGACATCGATACGCGCAGCACATTGCGCAGCGACGGCCTGCTGCTACAGGCGGACTGGCTGCCCTGGGGACGGCATCGCGTAGTCACCGGCCTGCAGTACAGCAACGACCAGGTGCGCCAGGGGCGCCAGGTGGACACACTCTCCTGGACCCCCATCGCCAGCACCGGTACCGAGCGCATCGATGATAAAGCCAGTATCCGCACCCTGGCCGCCTTTGTGCAGGACCACTGGGCCCTGAGCGACCAACTGACCGCGGTTATAGGGGCACGCTACTACCAGGTTGATGGCGAACTGGACCGCAGCAGCCGCCCCGGCCTGCGCGCCGCGCCGCTGGATTCTGACAGCCACCTGATCGCCTCTGCCGGGCTGAACTGGTCCACCGGCCCCGGCAGTGCCTTGCGCGCCAATATTTCGGAGGGCTATCTCTACCCGTCTCTCATGCAACTCGCCACAGGCGCCTACGCCGGCTCGAACTTCGTCAACCCCAACAGCGAGCTCACGCCCGAAACCAGCATCAACTATGAGCTGGGCTGGCGCTTCATGCAGGGACCATGGACGGTCGACGCTGCGTTGTTTTTCTCCGACTCCAGTGACTACATTGACCACGTCTTCTGCACCAGTGCCGACAACTGCCTCGGACCGACAGACAAGGTATACCGCAACATCGGCTCCTCCAACGCGCACGGCCTGGAGCTGTACCTGGCCTGGGAAACCGCCGATCAGGCACTGCAGCCCTATGTAAATTTCACCTGGATGCAGCGCAACAACGACTTCGGCAGCTTCGACACCTGGGATACCGGCATTCCTGCACTCGCGGGGCGCGCCGGGGTGATGCTGGAGCCACAGTTCACCGGGCTTTGGCAGACCCTCTGGGCAGACCTCTATCTGCGTGGCGAAAGCGGATCCCTGCTGCTGGAGCCCGGCGCCAGAGGCCTGATTGAAACCAAGCGCAGTGGCTGGGCTACACTGAACGCGGCACTGGGCGTCAGCCTGGGTGACAATCTACTGCTGGCCGTGGAACTGCAGAACCTCCTCGACCGCGACTATCGCGAGTCTACTGAAAATCTGCTGGCGCCCGGACGCAGTGCCTCCATGAAGCTCACCTGGAACATCAACTAGAATTCGCGAGGTCGGCATGTCGACAGTGAATAGCGCAGAGGCGCGGGCAGCGTTTGAGCAAACGGGGAAGGATTCGCCGGGTCGGGGTACCGCGGTTATCGTCTACGGCTTGTATCTGGGCGCCATCATGAGCATCGTCACCCTGCCCCTGGGGGCGCTTGTGGCGCACTACCGGCTCGGGCGCAGTGCACCCTGGGTTAACAGTCACCTGCGCTTTCAGGTGCGCACATTCTGGTGGATGCTAGCGGCTTCCGCAGCTGCCGTTGGCCTGTGGCAACTGCTCGGGGTGTTGCACATCTCACCTCTGGCGGCCTGGACATTCGGCTATCTCTACATCACAGCCATGCTCGTCTGGTTTGTGGCGCGCTGCGGTGTGGGGATTGCTCGACTGACGTCCAACCGCCCTATTGACCGACCGGGGAGCCTGCTGTTTGGCTAGCCGGGAACGCACACCCGGCAAGCCGCGCTCCTGGCATTTCCGGTGGCGCTTTTACTGCGCCACAATTTGCCGGTAAATCGCCGGTAGCGCCGTCGACAGGTGTTCAGGCCGATATACCACTGAATAGCCACCGCGACCAAAAATACGGGGGAAATACCCCTGTGATTCGCGGTCGATCGTCACTGCGAATACACGCACCCCGGCGCGGCGCGCCTCACGTACGGCGTGGCGCGTATCCTCCAGCGCGTAGCGCCCCTCGTAATAATCGGTGTCGTTGGGTTTGCCATCGGTCAATACCAGCAACAGGCGATGGCGCTGGCCGAGGTCGGCAAGGCCGCTGGTGAGGTGACGAATTGCCGTACCCATGCGGGTGTAGTAACCGGGCTTCAGCGCTCCGATACGCTGCTCCACAGCGTGGTTCATCGGCTCGCGGAAATCTTTTAGCGTTTGCAGCCACACCTTGTCCCGTCGTCGGGAGGTGAAACTGTGAATGGCGAACTCGTCGCCGCAGGCCTGCAGACCATGCCCGAGCACCAGCAGGGCCTCTTTTTCGAGGTCTATCACCCGGCGGTCATCGACCCAGGCTTCTGTCGACAGTGAGACGTCGACCAGTATCGATACCGCGAGATCGCGCTCTACGGTACGGGCATCGGCATAGAGGCGGTCGCTGCTGCTGCCCGATGCGGATTGATCGGCCTGGGCGCGCACCACGGCGTCAATATCAAGTTCATTGCCGTCGAGCTGGCCACGCAGCAACATGCGTTTCGGTCGCAAGGCCTCAAACTGCCGCCGCACACGACGTACGCGCTGCTTCATCGCCGCATCTGGCTGCCAGATGTCACCGTCCGCGGCCTGCTCACCCGGCAGCACCGTACAGTGCGCGGGCAACATGACACGCTTGCGGTAGTTCCACTCGGGATATGTCACCTCCGCTGCGGAGGCGGCACCCAGGGCCTCTCCGGGCGGCAGGTCGAGATCCATACGCAAACGCGCCGCAGCCTGTTGCTGGTGCGGGCTTACGGTGATCTCCTCGAGCTGCTCCGCCGCTTTCCCGGCGTCCTCATCCTCTTCATCATCGACCATGCGATTCACGTTGACCATCTCGGCAAACGAGAGCATTTTCTCGAAACGGTTGAAAATCAGCGAGTCCTCGCGCTCGGCCTGGTCCTGTTGCTGACGACGCGCCTTGCGCTTGCCACCCTCCCGCTGGTCTTGCAGGGGCGTCTGCCCGTCCTCGTCCTCCGCGTCCGGACGCTCCACGTTGTGGGTACCCAGGCTGAAACAGGTGGCCCACAGAGGCACCGGTAGCGGCGGATGATAGTTCGCCGGCGCCTGAACATTGTCGACAGGAACACCGGGGCTGGACACCAGCGTCACCAGCTGCCCAGCGAGGGCCGATGCCGGCGTTTCTTCACCCAACGCGCGGCGAATCACCACCTCCAGGGCCTGCTCCAGCGGCGGCAGCTTCCGCTGCGGGCGCAGCGGCAAAAGGGCATCACGAAGCCAGTCATAGCGGTCGCGAAATCCCGGAAGCTCGCAGCACACCTGCTCTGCCGCGGTAAGCGCAGCGCGCAGGGCCAGCAGGTCGGCCTGAACCGCATTCTCCGCTGCGGGCGGCGGCTGCAGGGCAGCGGCGTGCGCGGCGAGCCAGAAATACAGATCGCGATTCAGGGCCCGATCGGGAAAGAGGTCTATGCAGGGTGGCAGGAGCAGCGACTCCTCGTCGAGGCGCGCCTGGTCCATCACTTCGCGGTCAAAGCCCAGACGCTGACGCAGACGCAAGCGGTGTCCGGACTCCCGTGCCGCAATGGCGCCAACGGCAGCACCGCCTTCTCCCCCCACGGCACGGAAAAACACGGCGAGCACCGGCGCAATATCATCGAAGTGCACAGCGGCTTGCGGATGATGGGGATAACTGCTGGTGGCCGAGGCCCAACGGTGCCAGTAGCGGCCAACCAGTTCCTCGAATTCCAGCAGGTGCAGCATGTCGCAGGGTCCGCTAAGCGGGCGAATCAGTCCGAGCCGAAGGCCATTGCGATCACTTCCAGCAGGGCCTCCTGCACGTCGGGCTCATCCGTCAGTGGCTCCACCAGCGTCGCCCGGGTCGCCTGTATGATCGGCATACCCGAGGCAATCAAGGTGGCGCAGTAAATCAGCAGGCGCGTGGAAACGCCCTCTTCAAGGTCCTGCCCCTTCATCGCACGCAAGCGCTGCGCAAGCGTCACCAGTGCGCGGCAGCGTTCCGGTGCAAGACCACTCTCGCGGGACACAATGCTGACTTCCTGATCGGCCGGGGGAAAATCGAAGGTGCTGGAGACAAAACGCTGCCGTGTACTCGGCTTCAGTGCCTTGAGCACATTCTGGTAGCCAGGGTTATAGGATACGACCAGCATAAACTCCGGCGGTGCCTGCAACAGCTCGCCGGTCCGCTCCAGCGGCAACAGCCGCCGGTCATCGGTCAATGGGTGGAGTATGACAGTCACGTCCTTGCGCGCTTCCACCACCTCGTCGAGATAGCAGATGCCACCTTCGCGCACCGCCCGCGTCAGCGGTCCATCGACCCACCGTGTTTCCCCTTCCAGCAACAGGAAGCGGCCGGTCAGGTCTGCGGCTGTCAGGTCATCGTGGCAGGAGACGGTAAACAACGGCCGCCCCAGACGCGCGGCCATGTGCGCCACGAAGCGCGTCTTGCCACAGCCGGTGGGCCCTTTCAGCAGCAGGGGCAGGCCGTGCTGCCAGGCCTGCTCGAACAGTTCACACTCGTCGCCCACCGGTTCGTAGTAGGGAACCTCATCGCGCGGGACCGGTTTCGGTTCAGGCATGTTCACGCGTTGGCCACGCTTGTTTCACCGGCGGGCAGCTCTTCAAGCGCCGGACCGAACACCGCCCAGAGAAACACGACCGCCGCCACGGCGACCACGCATCCAGCGCCCAGGCGCATCATGTAGAACAGGCTCAGCTGCTCCTGTACCTCCATGTAATTGATGCCCATGACGCGCTGCAGGTGGGTTTGCACCACACCGGCAAAGGTCAGGGTAAAGGTCATGAAGCACATGGACGCCGTCATCATCCAGAAGCTCCACATATTGATGATCTGGTTGAACGGCTGTATGCGCCGCAGCTGTGGCATGGCATAGGTGACCACCGCCAGCACCATCATCACGTAGGCACCGTAGAAGGCGAGGTGCCCGTGCGCCGCCGTAACCTGGGTGCCGTGGGTGTAGTAGTTGACCCAGTGCAGGGTGTGCATGAAACCCCAGACCCCGGCACCGAAGAAGGCCACCGTTGCACTGCCCAGTGTCCAGAGCATGGCAGCCTTGTTGGGGTGATTGCGGCGCCCTTTCCAGAACATGTAGAAGGCGAACATCACCATGGCGAAAAACGGCGCCACTTCCAGGGTGGAGAAGAAACTGCCGATGGGCTGCCAGTATCCCGGTGCGCCGATCCAGTAGTAATGGTGGCCGGTGCCAAGTAAGCCGGAGAACAGTGCCAGGCCGATAATCACATACAGCCACTTCTCTATGACTTCACGATCCACACCGGTGAGCTTGATCAGCAGGTAGGCGAGCAGCGATGCCATGATCAGCTCCCACACACCCTCCACCCAGACGTGGACAATCCACCACCAGTACAACTTGTCCAGTGCCAGGTTGGACGGGTTGTAGAAGGCGAAAAACCAGAAGATCGCGGCCAGCCACAAACCCAGCATCAGGATGGAGTTGATCGCCGTCCTGCGCCCACGCAGCAGGGTCATGCTGGTGTTGTAGAGGAACAGCAGAAAGGAGATCGTGATAAGGATCTTCGACCACAGCGGTTGTTCGAGAAACTCGCGCCCCTCATGAATGCCGAACTGGTAACTCACCAACGCGCCGGCACCAGCCACTGCGAAAATAGCGAGCTGAATGTAGGCAATCAGCGGGCTGTGAATCTCGGTTTCTGCCTCTTCCGGCATCAGGAAGTAGGTGCAGCCCATGAACCCGATCAACAACCACACAATCAGCAGGTTGGTGTGGCTCATGCGCATGATATGGAACGGCACCAGGTCCACCATGAATTCCGGCAGGACATACACGGTGGCGGCCAGAATGCCGAAGATGACCTGTAGCGCGAAAAGCGCCATGGCGACTGCGAAAAAGGGCAGTGCGATCCGTTGAGTTTCGTATTTCATTGCGTTCTCCTGCCTGCGTGTGCGCTGGACTCAATTCTGCAAAAGGGTTCAACCGACCGGATGCGGTGGCCAGCCCTGGGTGTTGATGGAGTCGGCCCAGCGGAAGAAATCCACCAGGTTGTCCAGCTCTTCCTCACTGAGGTCAAACTTGGGCATCTGTCGGCGGCCGGGGATATTCAGCGGTTGCGCCTTGATCCAGCCCTTGATGCCGGCGCGTGCCGCATCCGGGTTCTCGCGGCCACCGTAGCGTGTCCACACATTCCCCAGCTCTGGCGCGAAGTAGGCGCCCTCGCCGATCAGGCTGTGGCAGTTAATACAGCTGTGCTTCTCCCAGACGTGCTTGCCCGCCGCAACGCTTTCGGTCAGGCCCGCCTTGTCTGTCGACACATTCACCATGTACCAGTGGCTGTGTGCGGTGAGCCCTGCAAAGGCAAGAAAAAAGAACAGCGAGCCGCCAAAGAAGATATTGCGTGCCGCTGAACGAGAGAGTGATTCCATCATGCTTGCTGCCCCCTTGCGTATTCTGCGGCACCCCCGCAGACACGCCTGTTATAAAATGCATATACTATGCATGTTTTGATTCTCACACTGCCGAGCGGGGTCGTCAACCAGCGAACCCCCGACTTTTGCGGCGGCATGAGAGTGAAAATACCTCTCATTCACGAAAACCTGATGCAGATCAAGCAGGCACCTCCATGCTCAGTGCAACGACGACCATCCCCGCCCCGTTTCGCTACCCGTTCCGGATATTCTTCCTGTCCACCGCTGTCAGTGCCGTACTGTTGATTCCGCTGTGGTTGTATTTCCTGCTGGGAGGCGCACTGCAGCCGGCGCTGCCTGCCTTGCATTGGCACCAGCACGAGATGCTCGGTGCCTTCGTCAACAGCGCCATTGCCGGTTTCCTCCTGACAGCGGTCTGTGCCTGGACCGGCACCCGACCCGTCTCAGGCTGGCCCCTGGCCGCGCTCTGGTTGCTGTGGCTGGCGGGGCGCGGCGCCATGCTGTTCGGCAGCTATCCCTGGCTTGCGATGGCGGTTGACCTGGCCTTCCTGCCTGCCGTGGCCCTGCTCGCCGCGCGCCCCATCGTCGCCAAGCGGCAGTGGCATCAACTGCCGCTACTGGCCGTGCTCACTCTGCTCTGGCTGTGCGACCTCGGCTACCACCTCTCCGGCGACACGCAATGGCTGCGCGCCGCGATGCTGCTGACCGGTGGCCTGATGCTGGTGATTGGCGGGCGCATTACGCCCGCGTTCTCGCGCAACTGGCTGCTCCAGCAGGGGCAACCCACGGCCGACATCAGCACCTGGCGCTGGCTGGATATCGTCACCCTGGCGAGTACCCTGCTACTCGTCCTGGCGGAGGCCAGCAGTCAACTGCCGGCCTGGCTGGTGGCGCTGATCGCACTGGTTGCGGGCCTTTCAGCGGCGTTGCGCACGCTCCTCTGGCGTGGCTGGCGGGTGCGCAGGGAGCCCCTGCTCGCCATCCTGCATATCGGGCTGCTCTGGGTTGCGGCAGCCTTTCTGCTCAGGAGCCTGGCGGGTTTCGGACTGGTGGCCGACGCTGTCTGGCTGCATGCGCTGGGTGCCGGCGCCATGGGCACGATGATCCTGGGGGTCATGGCGCGGGTCGCCCTGGGGCATACCGGCAGACCGCTGGCGCTACCGAGTGGCATCGCATGGGCATTCGGGTTAATATTCCTCGCCGGCCTGCTACGCGTTGTCGCGGGGCTTGGTTGGCTGCCCTGGGCCTTCGGAATCCACGCGGCATCTCTGTGCTGGACGGTCGCCTTTGCGCTCTTTATCTGGCGCTATTTCCCGATACTTACCAGACCCCGGATCGATGGAAAGCCCGGCTGATGCGCCTGACTCAATACACTGACTACGCCCTGCGCACGCTCATCTACCTTGGGGTCAGTCAGGGCAAGCGCCACACCATCCGCGACATCGCCGAGGCCTATGACATCTCCCGCCATCACCTGACCAAGGTTGTGCAGCACCTGCACCGGCATGGGTTTGTGGCCGCCACACGGGGCAAGGGCGGCGGTATTGCGTTAGCTCGCCCCGCCACGGATATCGTGGTCGGCGACGTGGTGCGACGCATGGAGCCTTCCACGGCGCTGGTTGAGTGTTTCGACAGGGGCGGCCAGTGTGCCATTCAGGGCCATTGCAAGCTGGCGCGCGCCCTGCGCGAGGCGTTCAACGCGTTCATTGCGGCTCTGGACGAATACACGCTGGCCGACCTGCTCGATGAGCGTGAAGAGCGCTTGCGTCACGTCCTCGGCATCCCCACCCTCACACTCCCAGACTGAATACCCGGCGCAGAGCGGGATATTCACCGTCATGCGCCAGATCAATACACATCCCTTGCGGCCTGCGTTAACCTGCGCCGAGCGACCTTTCGACCACAATGGAGAGTCGACATGCCCAACCGTCCCGCAACGCCACCGCTGATCGCCACGCTGCGCGCGGAACACCTGCACCTGGCGCGGATCTCCGCTCTGATGACGGAGCAGCTGGATGCTCTCGACAATGGCGCCGTCGTGGACAGTCATATTCTTTATGAAATCATGAGCTATATGGTCAACTGGGCTGACCGCTATCACCACCCACGTGAAGACCTGATCTACGGCCGCGCGGCAGAGCTGGATGCGCAACTCGCCGACGACGTCGACAGTCTTCAGCGTCAACACGACGCCATGGCCAGCAATGCCCTTGCGTTGCAGAAGCTTATCGGCCGCTGGCGAGCGGGCAAGGCCACCGATGAAGCCGTAGTGCGGGCCGGACGCGACTACGTGGCCAACAGCGACCGCCACATGCAGAGCGAGGAGCAACTGGTGTTCCCGCGTATTGAGGCAGTGCTGGGCCCCGGCGACTGGCAGGAGCTGGAGCTGGACGACCGCCTGCAGGCAGCGGGCGACCCGGTATTCGGCCCACGCGTCGACCGCGAGTTCAGAAACCTCGCCCGCAAGTTGCGGCGCAGCGCCCGGCGCACCATTGAGCGCGGGGTAATGGCTGAGTGGGCGGGGCTGGAGTCAGCACTGGAGTCACTGGAGATTCTCGGCAACGCCAATCGCATGGCGCTGCAGACGACCGGCGACACCCTGCGCTGTGCGCTACAGGAGTCGCTGGATATCGTACGCGATACGCCGCTGACCGCAGCGCCGCGCTGCGCAATCAACAATGCGCGCTTGAGCGGTCGCTGGCTGGGCGCCATCGCAACCATCGCCGGCGACACCGTGAACGACCTCACACGCATACGGCGCGAAATGCGCCGCCAACTGCATACGCTGGATACACTTTAGACGCTAGACCGGCACGGTGTCGTCCAGTGGCAGGTCCGGGGCTTCCTGTTCGGCCGCTACCACCCGGTTGCGCCCGGTATTCTTGGCGCAGTAGAGGGCGGCATCCGCGGCGGCGAAAAGCGCCTCCGCCGACATCTCCGCACTGAGCTCGGCGACGCCCACACTGCAGCTCACTGACAGCCCACTAAACATCCCGGTGAACTCGAGTGCGGCGATGCGCCGGCGCAGGCGCTCGGCAATCGCCAGCGCGGCGGCACCATCGGTCATCGGCAATTGCACACCGAACTCCTCACCACCGAGGCGCCCCACCTCATCAGAGCGACGCAGCTGTTCCTGTAAGGTATCGGCGATGGTTTTCAGCACAATGTCGCCACCCCCGTGGCCGTAGCGGTCGTTGACCGACTTGAACAGGTCGACGTCAATCATCAGCAGGCAAAGCGGCTGCTGGTAACGCAATGAGCGCGCGATATTGCTCTCCAGTACCGCGAGAAAATAGCGCCGATTGGGAATCTGTGTGAGGTGGTCGGTGCGCGACTCCGCCAGCAGTAACGCCGTCAGGCGTCGCTGATTGCGATACAGGACAAGCACGACAGCCAGGGTGAATGCCATGGCCACCAGCAACGAGGTGAGCGTCACCTCGGTGATAGAGGCGCCCAGCAATTCCTGAGCCGAAAGCGGCGTCGGTAGCGACGCCGCCACGGCTGTCAGCATCAGGGCCTGCCGGCACCTCCCCGGTGACCTCAACCCGTGCGAACGTGCCGGGGCGCTGCGCTCGCCTGGTGTCACCTGTCAGACAGGCTCAAGCGCCGATGTACAGTGACTGCAGCGTGTAGCCTTCAGGGGAACACTGGAAAGGCAGAAAGGACATTCCCTCTCCGTGGGCTCGGCGGCGGGTGCCTCCTCTTCACGCTTCAAACGGTTGATGCTGCGAATCAACAGGAATACCGCAAAGGCGACGATGAGAAAACTGATCACCGCGTTGATGAACAAGCCGTAACTGACGGTCACCGCGCCGGCTTCCTGCGCACTGGCCAGCGTCGGGTAGGGCCCCGCAACCACGCCCTGCTTGAGCGTGATGAACAGATCAGAGAAATCCACCCCCCCCAACAACAAGCCGATGGGCGGCATGATCACGTCGTTCACCAGGCTTTTGACAATGGTGCCAAAAGCCCCGCCGATAATAATCCCCACCGCCATATCGATGACGTTCCCACGCATGGCAAATTCTTTGAATTCTTTTAGCATTGTGGCTTCTCCCTAGAGTGTTCATACACACCGGCTACAGGATTCGGTGTTTCCTGTTGCGCGCCGATGTTCCAATTTCGCACCACCGGAACCGAAACACAAGCGCGCAGTGCCACGGCAAGCAATAGCACGCGCAGTTTGCCGGCGTATTAACCCCGCTGCCAGAGGCAAATCTGCTAGACTGGCCACACATTTCCCGTCTCTCAGGACGCTCTGCTTTGCACCGCGCCACACGCACGCCAGTTTGTCGTTTCATTGCCACGCGTTGCCTGCTGCTCGCGCTGGCATGCTGTGCGCCGCTCTCCGCGCAGGATGTCAGTGAAGTCCCCGGAGAGCAGCCAGCCAATGTGCCGGCACCCATCGGGGCTGCCCCGGTCGCAACCGAATCGGACAGCCGCGTGGCACAACCACCTGCCACCGACCCCGAACCCGTTGCTGCCGACCCGGACATCGAACCTGTCCCTGCACCTGTCACGCCCGCACCCGAGCCCGCGGCACCTGAACCAACGCCTGAGCCTGAGCCTGAGCCTGAGCCTGAGCCTGAGCCTGAG